>JAESGN010000063.1_pt1 | contig 350938 bp, 342 predicted proteins | sample 9269731 | NCBI WGS metagenome assembly JAESGN01 (sample SAMN15720683, study PRJNA650826) | algae metagenome | isolation source: Mojavia pulchra JT2-VF2 and co-occurring heterotrophs from desert soil | place: USA: Cadiz Valley, Joshua Tree National Park, CA | collected 1998-06-08 | reverse complement strand
TCGGCGCGCTGAGTGCGACGCAGCTGGGCGCGCTGGGGACGACGAACCTGGCGAGCCTGTCCACGACGCAGATGGGCGGCCTGACGGCGTCGCAGATTGGCGGGCTGAGTGCGACGGCGCTGTCCGGCTTTGACGCGACGCAGGTGGGCGCCTTGAGCACGACGCAGCTGCGGGGCGTGACGGCGACGCAGATGGGCGGGCTGAGTGCGACCGATGTGGGCGAGCTGACGGCCACGCAGGTGGGCGGCCTGGCGGCGACGCAGATCCGCGGGCTCACGGCCACGGGCCTGTCGGCGTTGGATGCGACGCAGGTGGGCGCGTTGAGCGCCACGCAGATCGGCGGTGTCACGGCGACGCAGATCCGTGGCCTGACGGCGACGGATGTGGGTGAGCTGAGCGCCACGCAGGTGGGTGCGCTGAGCGCCTCGCAGATCGGTGCCTTGAGCGCCACGAACCTCTCGGCGCTGGATGCGACGCAGGCGGGGGCCCTGTCAGGCACGCAGCTGCGCGCGCTCTCCACCACGCAGGTGCAGGGCCTGAATACGACCGATCTTGGCGAGCTGAGCGCGACCCAAGTGGGAGCCCTGACGGCCTCGCAGGTGGGCGCGCTGTCGGCCACCAGCGTCTCGGCGTTGGATGCGACTCAGGTGGGCGCCTTGTCCGCCACCCAGCTGCGTGGCCTGACCAATGCGCAGCTCGGCGGGATGACGACCACGGATGTGGGTGAGCTCTCCTCCACCCAGATCGGTGCCCTTTCCGCCACGCAGCTCGGCAGCCTGGGTGCCACCAATCTGGCGAGCCTCTCCGCCACCCAGATGGGTGGCCTGACGGCGTCGCAGATCGGCGGGCTGAGTGCGACGGCGCTGTCCGGCTTTGACGCGACGCAGGTGGGCGCGCTGAGCACGACGCAGGTCCGCGGCATCACAGCAACGCAGATGGCGGGCCTGAGTGCGACCGATGTGGGTGAGCTGACGGCCACGCAGGTGGGTGGCCTGGCGGCGACGCAGATCCGCGGGCTGACTGCCACGGGCCTGTCTGCGCTGGATGCGACGCAGGTGGGTGCGCTCAGCAACACGCAGGTCGGCGGTGTCACGGCGACGCAGATCCGTGGCCTGACGGCGACGGATGTGGGTGAGCTGAGTGCCACCCAGGTGGGTGCGCTGAGCGCCTCGCAGATCGGCGCGCTGAGCACGACGAACCTCTCGGCGCTGGACGCGACGCAGGCAGGGGCCTTGTCGGGCACGCAGCTGCGGGCGCTGTCCACGACGCAGGTGCAGGGTCTGACGACGACCGACCTGGGTGAGCTTTCCGCGACCCAGGTGGGGGCGCTGACGGCCTCGCAAGTGGGCGCACTCTCGGCCACCAACGTCTCGGCGCTGGATGCGACGCAGGTGGGAGCTTTGTCCACCACCCAGGCCCGGGCGCTGACCACGGCGCAGCTGGGCGGCATGACCACCACGGATGTGGGCGAACTGAGCGCCACGCAGATCGGTGCGCTTTCGGCCACGCAGGTGGGGGCGCTCGGTGCCACCAACCTGGCCAGCCTGTCCACGACGCAGATGGGTGGGCTGACGGCCTCGCAGATCGGCGGGATCTCCGCCACCGCGTTGTCTTCTTTTGACGCCACGCAAGTCGGTGCCCTGAGTACGACGCAGCTGCGCGGGATCACGGCCACCCAGATGGGCGGGCTGAGCGCGACGGATGTGGGTGAGCTGTCGGCAACCCAGGTGGGCGGCCTGGCGGCCTCGCAGATCGGCGGCCTGTCGGCCACCGGCCTCTCGGCCATGGATGGCACGCAGGTCGCGGCGCTCACCAACACGCAGATCGGCGGTGTGACGGCCACGCAGATCCGTGGCCTGACGGCGACGGATGTGGGTGAGCTGAGCGCCACGCAGGTGGGTGCGCTGAGCGCCTCGCAGATCGGTGCCTTGAGCGCCACGAACCTCTCGGCGCTGGATGCGACGCAGGCGGGGGCCCTGTCAGGCACGCAGCTGCGCGCGCTCTCCACCACGCAGGTGCAGGGCCTGAATACGACCGATCTTGGCGAGCTGAGCGCGACCCAAGTGGGAGCCCTGACGGCCTCGCAGGTGGGCGCGCTGTCGGCCACCAGCGTCTCGGCGTTGGATGCGACTCAGGTGGGCGCCTTGTCCGCCACCCAGCTGCGTGGCCTGACCAATGCGCAGCTCGGCGGGATGACGACCACGGATGTGGGTGAGCTCTCCTCCACCCAGATCGGTGCCCTTTCCGCCACGCAGCTCGGCAGCCTGGGTGCCACCAATCTGGCGAGCCTCTCCGCCACCCAGATGGGTGGCCTGACGGCGTCGCAGATCGGCGGGCTGAGTGCGACGGCGCTGTCCGGCTTTGACGCCACGCAGGTGGGTGCGCTGAGCACGACGCAACTGCGGGGCGTGACGGCGACGCAGATGGGCGGGCTGAGTGCGACCGATGTGGGTGAGCTGACGGCCACGCAGGTGGGCGGCCTGGCGGCCTCGCAGATCGGCGGCCTGTCGGCCACCGGCCTCTCGGCCATGGATGGCACGCAGGTCGCGGCGCTCACCAACACGCAGATCGGCGGTGTCACGGCGACGCAGATCCGCGGCCTGACGGCGACGGATGTGGGTGAGCTGAGCGCCACGCAGGTGGGTGCGATGAGCGCCTCGCAGATCGGTGCACTGAGTGCCACGAACCTCTCGGCCTTGGATGCGACGCAGGCGGCGGCGCTGTCCACCACGCAACTGCGGGCCTTGAGCACGACGCAGGTGCAGGGACTGACGACAACCGATCTGGGCGAGCTCAGTGCGACTCAGGTGGGCGGCCTGACGGCGTCGCAGATCGGCGCGTTGTCGGCGACGGGCGTCTCTGCGCTCGATGCAACGCAGGTTGAGGCCATGAGCACGACGCAGGTGCGGAGTCTGACGAATACGCAGCTGGGTGGCTTGAGCACGACGGATGTGGGTGAGCTGAGTGCCACGCAGATCGGCGCGCTGAGTGCGACGCAGCTGGGCGCGCTGGGGACGACGAACCTGGCGAGCCTGTCCACGACGCAGATGGGCGGCCTGACGGCGTCGCAGATCGGCGGTATTTCGGCGACGGCGCTGTCCGGGTTTGACGCGACGCAGGTGGGCGCCTTGAGCACGACGCAGCTGCGGGGCGTGACGGCGACGCAGATGGCGGGCCTGAGTGCGACCGATGTGGGTGAGCTGACGGCCACGCAGGTGGGCGGCCTGGCGGCGTCCCAGATTGGCGGGCTGACCGCGACGGGCCTGTCGGCCTTGGATGCGACGCAGGTGGGTGCGCTCAGCAACACGCAGATCGGCGGTGTGACGGCCACGCAGATCCGCGGCCTGACGGCGACGGATGTGGGTGAGCTGAGTGCGACGCAGATGGGTGCGCTGAGCGCCTCGCAGATCGGTGCCTTGAGCACGACGAACCTCTCGGCCTTGGATGCGACGCAGGTGGGGGCCCTGTCAGGCACGCAGCTGCGGGCGCTGTCCACGACGCAGGTGCAGGGTCTGACGACGACCGACCTGGGCGAGCTGAGCGCGACCCAGGTGGGGGCGTTGACGGCCTCGCAAGTGGGTGCGCTGAGTGCGACCGGTGTCTCTGCGCTGGATGCAACGCAGGTTGAGGCCTTGAGCACGACGCAGGTGCGGGGTCTGACGAATGGGCAGCTGGGTGGCTTGAGCGCGACGGATGTGGGTGAGCTGAGTGCCACGCAGATCGGCGCGCTGAGTGCGACGCAGCTCGGTGCACTGGGGACGACGAATCTGGCGAGCCTCTCGACGACGCAGATGGGCGGCCTGACGGCGTCGCAGATTGGCGGGCTGAGTGCGACGGCGCTGTCCGGGTTTGACGCGACGCAGGTGGGCGCCTTGAGCACGACGCAGCTGCAGGGTGTGACGGCGACGCAGATGGGCGGGCTGAGTGCGACCGATGTGGGTGAGCTGACGGCCACGCAGGTGGGCGGCCTGGCGGCGTCGCAGATTGGCGGGCTCACGGCCACGGGGCTGTCGGCGCTGGATGCGACGCAGGTGGGCGCGCTCACCAGTACCCAGATTGCAGGCGTCACCGCCACGCAGATCCGCGGGCTGACCGCCACCGACGTGGCAGAGCTTTCAGCCTCGCAGGTGGGCGCACTTGGCATATCCCAGATTGCGGCCCTGAGCGCCACCAACCTCTCGGCGCTGGACGCGACCCAGGTCGAGGGCATGAGCACGCTGCAGCTGCGTGGCATCACGGCCACCCAGGTGCAGGGGCTCTCCAGCACGGATATCGGTGAGTTCTCCTCGACGCAGCTTTCCTCGCTGAGCGCCTCGCAGATCGGCGCCCTGACCACGACCGTGATCGGCGCGCTGACCACCACCAACCTGGAGCCGCTGACCTCAACGCAGATCCGCGCCTTGAGCACCACGCAGATCGACCAGCTTTCCACCACGAATATCGCGGCGCTCAGCGAGACCCAGCTCGCCGGCTTCGATGCGACCCAGGTGGGCAGCATGTCGGATGAGCAGATCACGGCCTATCTCGGCCTCTGAGGCTGAACAACGGAGGACAGGATGTCCGACACCCTCGCGATGACGCTCCAGGAATTAGTGGCCGAGGCACAGCGCCTGGCCGCCGCCGGTGACGGGGCGGCAGCCTGCCGCCTCTATGCCGGATGGATCGCGGCCCAGCCCGGGAATCCGCAGCTCTACATCGCGCACTTCAACCATGCCTGCCTGCTGAGCGAGATGGGGGAGGGCGAGGCGGCGCGGGCCTCGCTCACCGCTTGCCTCGCCCTCAACCCGGATTTCCTGCCGGCCAGCATCAATCTCGGCGGCCTGCTGGAGCGCGCGGGCGCCATCCCGCAGGCGATCGAGCAATGGCAGGGCGTGGTCCAGCGTGTCGTTGCCGTCACCGGCGCGGCCATCGCCTATAAGCTGACGGCGCTGCGCCAGATCGCCCGCGTTCTGAGCGAGCATCACAAGCCCGCGATGGCCGAGGCGGTGCTGCGGCAATGCCTGGAGCTGCAGCCTGAGCAGCGCGACGTGATCGAACAGTTCATGGCGCTGCGCCTCGCCCAATGCGCCTGGCCCGTGCTGCCGCCGGGCGATGCGGCCGAGCGCCGGCGCCTGCTGCGGGGCACCAGCCCGCTCTCCATGCTGGCCTATACGGATGACCCGCTGCTGCATCTGGGCCTCGCGCATCACTATGCGCGCTGCCTCGTGGATGAGACGCAGGAACTCGGCCGGCATGACCGGCGGGATGCGCCCATTGCCCTCAAGGGGCGTCGGTTGCGCGTGGGCTATGTCTCCTCGGACCTGCGGGACCACGCCATCGGCACGCTAATGGCCGAGGTGTTCGAACTGCATGACCGCGCGCGTGTCGAGGTCACGGCCTATTACTGCGGGCCGCCCTCCACGGCACCGCTTCAGGCCCGCATCCAGGCGGCGGTGGAGCATTGGGTGGATATCCGGCCGCTCTCGGATGATGCGGCGGCGGCGCGCATCGCGGCGGATGGCATCGACATCCTGGTGGATGTGAACGGCTATACGCGGGATGCGCGCACGGCCATCTTCGCACGGCGGCCGGCGCCGGTGCAGGTGAACTGGCTGGGCTATCCCGGCACGCTGGGCACGCCCTGGCACCAGTACATCATCGCCGATGCCTGGATCATCCCGCCGGAGGCGGAACTGCATTATTCCGAGCGCGTGCTGCGTCTGCCCTGCTACCAGCCCAATGACCGCAAGCGCGTGATCGGGGAGACGCCCACCCGCGCCGCGGCCGGCCTGCCGGAGCAGGGCTTCGTCTTCTGCTGCTTCAACGCCGCCCAGAAGCTCTCGCGCTTCACCCTGGAGCGCTGGGTGCAGATCTTGCTGGGCGTGCCGGGCAGCGTGCTCTGGCTGCTGGATTCGGGTGAGGAGATGCGCGGCAACCTGCGGGCCTTCGCCGCGGCGCGCGGCATCGCCGAGGGGCGGATCATCTTCGCGCCCAAGCTCGCCAACCCGGAGCATCTGGCGCGCTACCGCCTGGCCGATCTCTTCCTCGATTCCGTGCCTTATGGCGCGCATACCACGGCTTCCGATGCGCTCTGGCTGGGTGTGCCGGTGCTGACGCTGTCAGGCCGCGGCTTCGCCTCGCGCGTCTGCGGCAGCCTGGTGCGGGCCGCGGGCCTGCCGGAGATGGTCTGCGCGACGCCGGATGAATATGTCAGCCGTGCCATCGCCCTGGCGCGGGAGCCCGCGGAGCTGGCCCGTCACCGCAAGACGCTCGCCGCGCGGCGCGGCCGCTGTGACCTGTTCAATATGGAAAAGCTGGTGGCGCGGCTGGAGGCGCTGTTCCATGCGGCCGCACGTGCCCACCAGGCCGGCCGCACGCCCGAGCCTCGGCTCGACAATCTCGATGCCTATCTCGAGATCGGCGCCAGCCTCGACCATGAGGCGGAGGAAATGCTGGCCCGGCCGGACTACCACGACTTCTATCGCGCCCGCCTCGGCCGCCGCCACGCCGTGCGCCCGCTGGCGGCCGATGGGCGCCTGTGGCCTTGATCAGCCTTCCGCGGGCAGGCTTGCCATGTCGAAGCCGTGGAAGAGCGAGAGGAACAGGAAGGGGTTGGGCATCCAGCGCGGATACATCACGTTGTTGATGTCGGCGCTCGTGTCGAACCAGCCGAAGCGCGCGGCGCTGACATTCCAGCAGGCCTGGAGCCCGCATTGGTCGATCCAGCGCGTCACATGCGGGGCTGCCAGGGCTGCCTCCAGAAAGCCTTGCAACTCCGCCAGATAGCCGAGGCCTGGCGCCGTCGGGTAGGCCAGCAGCAGGTTGGCCGTGATATGGCTGCCGAAGGCTGTGCTCGCCTCGTTGCGGTTCAGCACCACGTCGCAGCCCTCGAAGCGCGCGAGAAGGCCCGCGATGCCCCGCTGCAGCACGGCATCGATGTCGGAGACGAGGACGGGCAGGCGGAGTTCCATCAGCACGCGGCGCGCCATGGCGAAGCGCGTGCATTGGAAATGCGCCACGGGCAGGGCGCGCGGACCGTCGCTGTCATGGCATTGCGTGGTGACAGAGCCAGGCGCGAAGTCATCGGCGCTGTAGAAGATGCGCGGATCGGGCATGTCCATCAGGCGGATCAGCTCGGGCAGGGCCGCCGCGCCGCCGATCACATGCACGAGGATCACCACGGGCAGGTCGGCATGGCGCAGGATGGAAGCGAGGTAGGCGCGACCGTAGAGGCGCAGATAGGCGGGGTCGGCCGCCACGACGAAGGCGAGCTTGGCGTCCTGCGCCTGGCGGCGCAGCCCGGCCCAGCCGAGGGGGCGGCCCGAAGCCCGGTGCAGCGCCGTGACCGGCAGGGGCGGCGCCTCGCGGCCCAGCAGCGCCGCATCGGCCGCTTCCGCCAGGTGCCGGTAATGCCGCGCCCAGTGCCGCGCCTCCCCCTCCGCAAGCTCCATCGGGTCCATGCCGCGCGCGGCAGTGACCAGCGCCTGGACGGCGGCGCGGCCCGACGCATCGAGCGGCCGCAGCAGGTGAAGGCTGAGCGCGCGATGCGCCTCATGCAGCCGGCGCAGCGGATGCAGCGCGCCGGGCGGCGCAAGGGCGAGGCCGCTGCGCGCGGCGAGTTCCATCGCCCGGTCGCCCGTCGCTTCGGCCTGTTCCAGCCGGACCAGGTTGGCGCCCGCGTGATGCGGATCGAGCGCCAGCAGTGCTGCCGCATAGCGCCGGGCGCGGGCGGCCTGGCCCAGGTTGCGGTTGCAGGCGAGGGCCGCTTCCAGCACCGCACGGTTGTCCGGCTGCCAGGCCGCCAGAGCGGCGGCGAAGCGCTCGGCCCCCGCGAGGTCGCCGCGAGCGATGGCGCGGTTGAACCCCTCCAGAGCCCCCGCCGCCATCTGGCGCCCGGCGCCGTCATCGGCGGCGAGGGCGAGCGCCTCGGCCGCGTCACCCGCTTCGCGCAGCGCGGCGCGGGCGGGCGGGTGATGGGGCGCGAGCAGGCGCAGCAGCGCCAGCGCCTCATGGGCGGGAAGCCGCGCGGCCCGTGCCTGGAGTGCCGCGGCCTCGTCGGAGCTGATCCGAGCCGGCGGAATGCGGCGCGCCAGCAAGGAGGGGCCGAGCGGCGTGATCGCATAGCGGGCGAGTTGCTCCACCGCAGCCGGCGGAAGGGGCGCCGCCTGTGGCCAGGCCACCCAGCGCGGCCCCGTCTCGATCAGGTCCAGCCCCGCCAACGCTGACGGTTCGCTCAGCCAGAGCAGGTCTGTCTCGGGCAAATGCGGCCCGAGGGGCGCGTCGGCCTCCATCGCATGCCCGTGCGCCTGCCCCTTGCACAGCAGGTCGGCGAGGCTGTCCGGTGCCGGGCCGTGCAACAGCAGGCGGGGTGGTGCCTCCAGCATCGCCAGCATTGGCGCGAAAGGGCAGGGGGCGTGGCTCTCGACCATCCTGGTCAATCTCCGGGGCATGCGTGCGCGGAGACTGGCAGGGCCTGCTTAACATTCCGCGAAAGCCGCGACGGCAAGGCTTTCTTTACCGCAGCCCGGCTATTCCGGCCGCATGACCCAACGCCCGCCCCGATGGACCGCGCTCGGCCTCCTGCCCTGGGGCGGGGCCGCCTGGCTGGCGCTGGGCCTCGCCGCGCCCCCCGCTGCTGCCGAGACCTGGGAGGCCGCGCTGCCGGACGCGCTGGGCTTCGGCCTGGCCGGGCTGTGCTTCCTGGCCGGAATTGTCCTGGCCCTGCTGGCCCATCGCCGCCGCCCGCCGCCGCCCAGCCTGACGGTCGCGGAGCTGGAGGAGATGCGCCGCTCCGTCACCGCCTTCGCCGGCATCCTGCGCGAAGGCAGTGCGATGCTGCTGCAACAACAGCGCGAGACGCTGGACGCCGTGGAGCGCGTTGCCGCCCATAGCCAGCAGCTCATCGCGCTCATCGCCGCCGCGGAGGAGCGCGGCGCCAATGCAACGGCGCGGGCCGAGATCCTTGCCACACGCGTGGCCCGCAGCGCCGCGGCCGAGGTCAAGGCGAGCGTGGAGAGCCTGACGGCCATCTCGGCCCGCATCGAGTATCAGGCGCGCGCGCTGGAGGAGGCTACTCGCCCGGTTGGCGCTCGCGCAGCTTGAGGCGCTCCATTTCCGGCACGGCCTGGCCGGCATCCACGAAGGCCTTCTTCAGCGCCTGGAGGTTCGGCGCGAAAATCCCCTCGCGGTTCTGGTAGCACCATTCGCGGCTCTCGGAGGGCATGCGGAGCGAACCCTGGAAGCGTGGCATCACCCAGCGGGCAAACAGCTCGTAGCTGCGCAGGGTCTGCTCGCGATCGGCCCATTCATGGCTGCGGAAGAGGATGCCGCCGGCGCCGCCCTCGCTGAAACCGATCAGCCGCTCGATGCCCTTCGCCACCGTGTCGGGGCTGCCGACCAGGGTGGTGCCGGCCTTCAACCCATCGCCCAGTGGGTCTTCGGTGCGGGTCGGCGGGCGGCCCAGGGTTTCGCCGAAATAGGTCTCGGTCTCCAGACGCTCGCCGATGCGGCAATCGCGCATCGCGCGCTCATCATCCTCGGCGCAGTGCATGTTGACGACGAGGCGCCAGTTCTTCCGGTCCATGGTCTGGCCGTGCTTCGCGGCCTCGGCCTCGGCCATGCGCCATTGCTCGGCCAGCTTCTGCGGACCGCCGGGCAGCCCGGCGCCGAGCGAGATGAGGCCGAGCCCGTGCTTGGCCGCCGCCAGGGCGCCCGAGGGCGTGGTGGAGGAGGCAACCGAGATCGGGAAGCGCGGGTATGTGTAGGGTGCGAGATGAAGCCGCGCCTCGCGCAGTTCGAACCAGTCGGTCTTCATCGTGACCGGACCGTCGCAGGCCAGCAGCCGCATGATGGCCTGGAGCGATTCCTCCATGCGCGGGCGCTGCGTGTGGGCCTCGATCCCCATCATGTAGGCGTCGCTCACCAGGGCGCCCGGGCCGCAGCCCAGCATGACGCGGCCGCGCGTCATGTGGTCGAGCTGGACGAAGCGCTGCGCCACCAGCAGCGGGTGGTGATAGGGCAGGCTGGTGACGCCTGAGCCGAGGCGGATGTGCTTCGTCCGCTCGGCGGCGGCGGCGATCATGATCTCGGGGCTCGCGATCGTCTCCCAGCCGGCGGAGTGATGCTCGCCGATCCAGGCCTCGTCGAAGCCCAGCTGGTCCAGTGCCACCAGCAGGTCGAGGTCGCGGCCGAGCGCCAGCGTCGGGTTGTCGCCCAGGCGATGGAAGGGGGCGAGAAAAATGCCGAAATTCAGACCAGCATGGGCCATGGGGAGTTCCTCAAGCTTTGCCCGGAGCCTGACGTGCCGGGCCAGGCTTTGCAACCACCAGCGCCACCCCGACCACGGCCACGGCGGTGCCGGCGATGGCGAGCCACGCCATCTCATCCCCCAGCACCATCCAGGCGATGAAGGCGGCCAGCGGCGGCACCAGGAAGAAGACGGAGGAAGCGCGCGCCGCCTCGCCATGGCGCAGCATGGCGAACAGGATGGAAAGCGAGATCAGCGAATTGACGAAGACCATGTAGCCAAGGCCGATGAAGAGGCCCGGCGCCCATTCCACCTCCATGGTCTCGGTGAACCAGGCGACCGGAATACTGGCCAGCAGCGCCACGCTGCACATCACGAGATTGGCGGTGACGAGGTGGGTGGAGCGGCCGGATTTACGCTCCAGCAGCGCGCCGCCCGTCATGACTGAGAGCGCCATCATGGCGAAGCCGAGCCCGACCCAGCCGCTCGCCGCGAAGCCCGAGCCGGAGGAGATGACCATGGCCGCCCCCAGCAGGCCCAGCATCAGCCCCACCCAGCCGCGCGGGCCGACCGGCGGGTCGCCCACCACCGCCGGCGCCAGCAGGGCGACCAGCACGGGTTGCAGCCCGATCAGCAGCGCGATGGTGCCCGGCCCCATGCCATTCGCCATGGCGAGGTTCATGCAGGCGAAATAGGCGAATTGCACCAGCAGCCCCATGCGGACCAGGTGCATCATCGTGGCCCGCCCGGGCCAGGCCGGGCGCAGGATGAGCCAGAGCGGCAGCAGCACCGCCACCACCGTGGCGTAGCGGAGCACCTGCAAGGTCATGGGCTCGGCATGGGGAAGGCAGAGCTTGATGGCCGTGAAGCCGCCCGACCAGAGCGAGACGAACAGAAAGGGCGCGGCGGTCAGCCAGGCTGGCCGGGCACCTCTCTCAGGCGAGGCTGAACTCAATGCTGCGCCGTGCGCAGCGCCGAGGGCCCGCCCTCTGACACGCGGACGAGGTCCCCCATCTCGATGCGGAGGCTGACGGGCTTGCCGCGGCCATGCAGCGGATGGCCCCCGTGGTCGTCATGGCCCGAGAGGGCGAATTGGGCGAGGGCGGGGCTGGTCACGACCGGATGGGTGCCAAGCGCGGCGAGGTTGACGTGGCTCATCTTGCTCCTCCTGCGGGGTCTCCCGCCCCATGTGGGAAGCCTAGGGCGGCCGGTGGCGGAGCGCCACTGCGTCACCGCGAATGGACTTGAGCGGGGCCCGGGATCAGGGCAGAAGGTGCCGAGGAAACATGATCCAGGGAGGCCACAAGGCCATGACGACCCGTCGCACCACCTTGCTTGGCGCGCTCGCCGCCCCCGCCCTTGTTGCAGCGCCCCGCGCCCAGGCCCAGACGCCCGAGGTGACGCTGCGGCTGCACCATTTCCTCCCGGCTGTCTCCAATGTGCATCGCCATTTCCTGATGCCCTGGGCGCAGAAGATCAGCACCGAGAGCCAGGGCCGCCTGCGCGTGCAGATCTTCCCCGCGATGCAGCTGGGCGGCGCGCCGCCGCAGCTCTACGACCAGGCCAAGGACGGCGTGGTGGACATCATCTGGACGCTGCCGGGCAATACGCCGGGCCGCTTCCCCTCGATCGAGGTGATCGAGCTGCCCTTCGTGGCCCACAAGCGGGCCAGCGTGAATGCCCGTGTGGTGCAGCAACTCTACGAGACGCGCTTCCGACAGGAATTCGCCGACACGCAGATCCTCTGCGCCTGGGCGCATGATGCGGGCGTGATCAATTCGCGGCGCGAGGTCCGCCGCCAGGAAGATCTCGCGGGCATGAAGCTGCGCTTCCCGACGCGCCAGGCGGGCGAGGCACTGCGCGCGCTGGGGGCCGCGCCGATCGGCCTGCCCATCCCGCAGGTGCCGGAAGCACTGGCCCAGGGTGTGATCGACGGCGCCGTGGTGCCGTGGGAGGTCGTGCCCTCGATCCGCCTGCACGAGACGCTGCGCAACCACACGGAATTCGCGGGATCGCCCACCTTCTATGTGGCGAGCTTCGTGCTGGCGATGAACAAGCCCAAATACGAAGCGCTGCCGGCCGACCTCAAGCGCGTGCTGGACGCCAATTCCGGCCAGGTGGCCGCCGCCATGGCCGCGAAGGTCTGGGATGAGCAGGGGCCGGTGGTGGAGGAAATGGTCCGCCGTCGCGGCAATGCCATCATCGAGCTCTCGGCCGAGGAAACCCAGCGCTGGACCCGCACCACCCAGCCGGTGATCGAGAACTGGGTCCGCGCCATGGGTGAGCGCAACATCCAGGGCGCCGCCCTGCTGGAGGAGACCCGCGCGCTCATCGCCCGCTACGGCCAGGGCGTGACCTGAGCGACGCGCAGCCTCCGCGCGGCCCCATCGCCCGCCTTGCCGCCACGCTCGCCGTGTGCGGCGGCGTGGTGTTGCTGGCCACCGCGCTGCTCACCGTGGTTTCCGTCACCTCGCGGTGGCTGACCAGCCAGCCGGTGAAGGGCGATTTCGAGCTGGTCTCGCTGGGCTCGGGCCTGGCGGTGCTGGGCTTTCTCGCCTGGGGCAGCGTGACCCGCTCGAACATCCTGGTGGACAGCTTCACCACCTGGCTGCCGGCGCGGCTGAACGGGGCGATTGACGCCTTCTGGTCACTGGCCTGGGCCGCGACGACGCTGCTGATCGCCGAGCGCATGTGGCAGGGCATGTTCGACACCTTCCGCCACGGCATGCGGACCATCGGGCTGCTGGCGCTGCCCTATTGGTGGGCCATCGGCATTGGGGCCTTATGCTTCGCACTCGCCGGCGTGGCCGCGCTGCTGACCATTCCGCGCCTGTTGCGGGGGCGCGGCTGATGGCGCCGGAATTCGCGCTCGCCCTGACCGGCTTTGCAGGCCTGATGGCGCTGATCATCCTGCGGGCGCCCATCGCGCTTGCCATGCTGATCGCGGGCGCCGTGGGCTATGTCCACATCCTCGACCAGGCGGCGCTGTTCAACTACCTCAAGACCACGCCCTACCACCTGTTCGCGAACTACACGCTGAGCGTGATCCCGCTGTTCATCCTGATGGGCGCGCTGGCCGAGCGCGGCGGGTTGGCGCGCGATCTGTTCGCCGCGGCCAATGCCCTGCTGGGCCGCCGGCCGGGTGGGCTGGCGATGAGCGTGATCGGCGCCAGTGCCGCCTTTGGCGCCGTCTGTGGCTCTTCCGTTGCGACCACCGCCACCTTCGGCCGCGCGGCCCTGCCGGAATTGCTGCGCTTCGGTTATGCGCCGGGCTTTGCCACGGGGACCATCGCGGTGGGCGGCACGCTCGGCATCCTCATCCCGCCCTCGGTCATCCTCGTCGTCTATGCGATCAGCACCGAGCAGAATATCGCCAAACTCTTCATGGCGGCCCTCATCCCCGGGCTGATGGCCACCGCCTTCTACCTTTTCACCATCTGGCTCTGGATGCGCTTGCGCCCTGGCCTCGGCCCGCCCGCGCCGCCGCTGGAGCCGGGTGAGCGCGCCCGCGCCTTCCGCAATGTGATCCCGGTGATGATCATCGCGGTGATGGTGGTGGGCGGCATCTATGGCGGCATCTTCACGCCGACCGAGAGCGCCGCGGTGGGCTGCATCGGCGTGCTGGCGGTCGGCCTCGCGCGCGGCAGCCTGCCGCTGCGTGAGATCCGCGCGGCGCTGCTGGCCACGGCCGAGACAACGGCGATGATCTTCGCCATCCTGCTCGGCGCCGAGGTCTTCAACGCCTTCCTCGCCCTGTCGCAAGCGCCGGACCTGCTGGCCATGTGGGTGACGGACCAGGATTTTCCGCCCTATGGCGTGCTGGTCGCGCTGCTCATCACCTACATCATCCTGGGCGCCGTGATGGATGAGCTGGCGATGATCCTGCTGACGCTCCCGGTCTTCTTCCCCGTCATCACCGCGCTGGATTTCGGCATGACGACGGAGGAAACGGCGATCTGGTTCGGCATCCTGGTGCTGGTGGTGGTCGGCATCGGGCTGACGGCGCCGCCGATCGGGCTCAACGTCTTCGTCATCTCCGCCATCGCGCGGAACATCCCGATCTCGCGGACCTATCGCGGCGTGCTGCCCTTCCTGGCGACGGATCTTGTCCGCCTGGTGCTCTGCGTCGCCTTCCCGGCGCTCAGCCTATGGCTGGTGCGGCTTCTGACTTAGGATCACCCCCATGTCCGACCCCATCCCCTATGCCAAGGCCGAGCCCGGCACACAGCCGCCGCTGGACAGCCCGGCCTATCGCAGCACGCAGATCAGGGCGCCCCTGCTGGCGCCGATCCGCGCGCCGCATACCCTGACCGAGGCCAGCTCGCCCCGCCTTTCGCCCACGCATTACCCCGTGCAGGCCGACATGTCCGTCCATGGCGGCAAGCAGGCGATGGGCGAGCGCATCATCGTCGCCGGCCGCGTGCTGGATGAGGCCGGCCGCCCCGTCGCGAACAGCATGGTCGAGATCTGGCAGGCCAATGCCGCCGGCCGCTACCACCATGTGCGCGACGACCATGACGCGCCGCTCGAACCGAATTTCGAGGGCCATGCCCGCGTCTTCACCGATGCGGAAGGGCGCTACCGCTTCACCACCATCCGCCCCGGCGCCTATCCCTGGCGCAACCACCACAATGCGTGGCGGCCGGTGCATATCCATTTCGGCCTCTTCGGCGAGGCCTATGCCCAACGCATGATCACCCAGATGTATTTCCCGGGCGATCCGCTGCTGCCGCTCGACCCCATCTTCAACACGACGGCCGATGAGGCGGCGCGCCAACGCCTGGTCGCGAGCTTCGACCTCGACGTGACGGAGCCCGAATGGGCGCTGGGCTACCGCTTCGACATCACGCTGCGCGGCCCTTCGGCCACACCCTTCGAAGAGGGGGAGCATCACTGATGGCCACCGCCCACCAGACCGCCGGCCCCTACTGGCACATGATCGACTTCCCCGCCTGGGCGGATGTGCTGCGCGCCGACGGTCCCAATGCCGGCGCCGAGGGCGAGCGCATCGTGATCGAGGGCACCATCACCGATGGCGATGGCGCGCTGGTGACGGATGCCATGGTCGAGATCTGGCACGCCGACCCTGCCGGCCGCTACGACGCGGCATTCCAGGGCTTCGGCCGCTGCGCCACCAATGCCGAGGGGCGCTTCCGCTTCATCACGCTGAAGCCCGGCCCCGTGCCTGGGCGCGGCAATACGCTGCAGGCTCCGCATGTCCAGGTCGCGATCTTCGCGCGTGGGCTGCTCAGCCACGTCACCACGCGCCTCTATTTCCACGGCGAGGCGCTGAACCAGACCGATCCTCTCCTCGCCCTCGTCCCCGCCGAACGCCGCGCGACCCTGATCGCCGAGCCTACCGCGCCCGGCACCTGGCAGCTCGACATCCGCCTGCGCGGCGGCGCCGAAACCGTTTTCCTGGATATCTGACATATGCCCGTGAACCCCGCCGATTCCCCCGTGATGGGCGTGCTCTACGGCACGGATGCGATGCGCAGCGCGATGAGCGAGCGCGCCTTCCTCCAGCGCATGCTGGATGTGGAGGCGGCGCTGGCCCGCGCACAATCGCGCCTCGGCATCGTGCCGGCCGAGGCGGCGGCGGCCATCACGCTGGCCGCCCAGGTGGACAAGCTGGACCTCCAGGCGCTGGGCGATGCCACGCGCAACACGGGCTACCCGGTGGTGGGCCTGGTGAAGCAGCTCACCGCGCTCTCCGGCCATGAGGCCGGCCGCTGGACGCATTGGGGTGCGACCACGCAGGACATCATGGACACCGCGGTCGTGCTCCAGATGCGCCAGGGCCTGGCCATGCTGCGGGCCGAGCTGATGGCCACGATTGGCGGCTTCGCGGCGATGGCCCAGCGCCACCGCGGCACCATCATGGCCGGGCGCACCCACCTCCAGCACGCGCTGCCCGTCACCTTTGGCTACAAGGTCGCGGTCTGGCTCTCGCCGCTCATCACCATGCTGGAGCGGCTGGAGCAGCTGCGGCCGCGCGTGGAGCGCGTGCAGTTCGGCGGTGCGGCCGGCACGCTGGCCTCGCTGGGGGACCAGGGCCTCGCCGTGCAGCGTGAATTGGCGGCCGAGCTCGGCCTCGCCTGCCCGGACATCCCCTGGCATGTGGCGCGCGATGGCTTCACCGAGGCGGTCGCCTTCCTGGGCCTGCTCTGCGGCGCGCTCTCCAAGATCGCCACCGACGTCATGCTGCTGATGCAGACCGAGGTGGCCGAGGTGAACGAGCCGCACGTCACCGGGCGGGGTGGTTCCTCCACCATGCCGCAGAAGCGCAACCCCATCGCCTGCGAGTACATCCTGGCGCAGTCGCGCGGCGTGCATGCGCTGGTGCCGCAGATGATGGCGGCGATGGCGCAGGATCTGGAGCGCGGCACCGGCCCCTGGCAAGCGGAAGCCTTGGCCATCGGCCAGGCCTTCAACCTGACCCATGGCGCGCTCGTCCAGGCCCGTTTCCTGGCCGAGGGACTGGTGGTGGACCCAGCCCGCATGCTGCGGAACCTGGCCGCGACGGGCGGGCTGATCGCGGCGGAGCAGGTGATGATGGGCCTCGCCCCCATCCTCGGCCGGGGCGAGGCGCATCACATCGTCAACCGCGCCTGCGACCTCGCCATCGCGCAGGGCATCCCGCTGCTGGCCGCGCTGGAGCTGGACCGCGACATTGCGGCGCGGGTGGATGGGGCGAAGCTGCGGGCGCTCTGCAATCCGGAGAATTATCTGGGCAGCGCCGCCCTCTTCGTGGACCAGGTGCTGGCCCGCGTCGCGACGCGCTGACCAGGGCCGGGGCGCCGGGGCCAAAGCCCCGGCGCCTGGTTCAGGCGCGCTCGCCGAGCGGCTTGTAGTCGCGCGCGGCCGCACCCGTGTAGATCTGGCGGGGACGGCCGATGCGCTGGCTCGGATCCTCGATCATTTCCTTCCACTGGCTCACCCAGCCGACGGTGCGCGCCACGGCGAAGATCACGGTGAACATCGAGGTCGGGATGCCCATCGCCTTCAGGATGATGCCCGAATAGAAATCCACGTTCGGGTAGAGCTTGCGCGAGATGAAATACTCGTCCGTCAGCGCGATCCGCTCCAGTTCCATCGCCAGCGGCAACAGCGGATCATTCTCGACGCCCAGCTCCTTCAGGACCTCGTCGCAGCTCTCCTTGAGGATCTGCGCGCGCGGGTCGAAGTTCTTGTACACCCGGTGGCCGAAGCCCATCAGCTTCACGTCGGAGTTCTTGTCCTTCACCTTCTCGATGAAGGCCGGGATGTTGTCCTTGTGCCCGATCTCCGCGAGCATCTTCAGCACCGCCTCATTGGCGCCGCCATGGGCCGGGCCCCAGAGGGCCGCGATGCCGGCGGCGATGCAGGCGAAGGGGTTGGCGCCTGTGGAACCGGCGAGACGCACGGTGGAGGTCGAGGCGTTCTGCTCATGGTCGGCGTGCAGGACCAGGATGCGGTCCATGGCGCGTTCCAGCACCGGCGAGACCTCATAAGGCTCGGCCGGGACGGTGTTGAGCATGTAAAGGAAATTGGCCGCGTAGCTCAGCCGGTTCTGCGGATAGACGAAGGGCTGGCCCAGCGAATATTTGTAGGCCATGGCGGCGATGGTCGGCACCTTGGCGATCAGGCGGAAGGCCGCGACCTCACGCTGGCGCGCGTCGTTGATGTCGAGGTTGTCGTGGTAGAAGGCGGCCAGCGCGCCGACCACGCCGCACATGATGGCCATCGGATGCGCATCGCGGCGGAAGCCGTCGAAGAAGCGACGGATCTGCTCATGCACCATGGTGTGGTAGGTGACGTCCTTGCGGAACTTCTCGAGCTCGGCCGGGGTGGGCAGCTCGCCATTCATCAGCAGATAGCAGACCTCAATGAACTCGCTGTGCTCGGCCAGCTGCTCGATCGGATAGCCGCGATACATCAGCACGCCGGCATCGCCGTCGATATAGGTGATCTTGCTCTCGCAGCTGGCCGTTTCGCCGTAGCCGGGGTCGTAGGTGAAGATGCCGAGGCTGGAATAGAGCTTGCGGATATCGGCCACCTGCGGGCCGAGCGTCCCGCCCAGCAGCGGCAGGGTCGTGCTGCTGTTGCTGCCCTCGATGGTGACGGTGATCGAGCCATTTGTGCTCATGGTGCAGCCTTCCTCAACGGGTTTGGATGCGGGGCGTGATCCGCCCCCGCGATGTTGCATTGCAGTGTAGGCAGGACAGCGATCTTGTCCATCCGAGTTTCGCGCGCCGCGGCGCGAGGTTCCGGAGGGGTCAGTCGGGCTGGTCCGGGGCGCCCTGAAGGCGGCCGCCCTCAGCGCCGTCAGTAGCCGCGGCGCCAATGCGCCGGCGGCTCGAAGCCGCCGGTCCAGAGGCCGCGCTGAGCCTGGCGCGCGGCCGTCTCGTAAGGGGCGAGGGCCGGGACGGCACCGGAATCCGCCAACGCCCAGCCTGCCATCACCATGGAGGCGTTGAGGTCAATGTTGCCGGCGCGGCAGGCGCCCAGCGCCCGGCCGAAGCGGTCCCGCCCGGCCACGCGGCAATCCACGCCCCGCTCACCCACCAGGCTCGCGAGTTCGGCGGCGGCGGTGGTGCCGCAATCATAGAGACTGCCCTGCGCATCGGTGCAGAATTGCCCGCGCTCCGGCGCCTCGACGCCATGCAGGCGGAGCGTGCGGTCGCCCAGGCGGAGCGTATCGCCATCCAGGATGCGGACCTGCGCGTTGGGGGTGGACCAGTCCTGGCTGCCGGGCGCCGAGCCCATGAGCTCACCGGGCAGCCCCATCACCACCAGCCCGCCGCCCAGAAGCGCTGTGGCCCCCATCACGGCGGCGCGGCCCCAGCGGCGGGGCGAACGGGCAGGTTGATAAAGTTTGCGTCGGCGCATGAGAGGTTGGTTAAACCAGCCCTAAGGGGGCTGGCAACCCGCTTGTTTCCGCATGTTACAAATCCAGTCTTTCCTGGGACTTCCAGAAGCGCGCCGCCTTGCGGAGGCGTTTCCAGGCCGCGATGGCGGCGATTCGGCTCCCCTCGGCCCGCCCGGCGGCGAAGCCCGTGACGGCGCCGATGGCGAAGCCGCTCGCCCCGCGCCCCGCCAGGCGCCGCGCCAATTGCCCAGCCACCGTCGCGTCATTGGCGAGGCCGAGTGCTTCCTGCAGCGCGGCGAGTCGCTTGGTGAAACGCTTCGCCGCCTTGCCCGGCCAAACCGCGGCGAAAGGCTCGGCCGCGTAGCGCAGGCGCTTGGCGTCGAGGCGCATTTCGTGGAGCGCGGTGCTGTCCAGCTCCTGCATCGCGGCCCCCGCCTTCTTCAGCCGGTTCCAGCGCTTGCGCAGCACCTGGGCGGCAAAGGGAGCGAGCGGCTGGTCCAGGGCGGGCTCGCCGCGCAACTGCCCGAGTTGCAGGCCCTGGAAGACGCCCGCGCGAAAGCCCGGACCGGCCAGGAACCGCACGAGTTCGGCATAGGCGGCATCCCGCTCCCGGCCAGCCGCCGCCAGCAGGCGCTTCATCCGGGGATCGCCGTCGAGCGCGGTGAGCGTGCCGGGCCCGATTCCCATCAGGAACACGTCCCAGTCACGGGCGGCGCCCAAGGCCTGGGCCACGTCGCGCAGTGCGGCGTCCCAGGCCCGCCAGCCCGGCCCATCCGCCACCGGCCGGAACAGCTTCAGCAGGGAGCGCAGCCGCCGAATCGCGACGCGCGACTGATGCACGCCGCGCGGGCCGGCGCCGGGGCGGCAGCCAGGCGCCTCGGCCAGGATGACGTCCAGGAGATGCGCGAGTGCCGAGAGGAAGGCGGCCTCGGTGGTCTGGGCGCCAGCGAGGCTGGGCGGGCCGGTGCGGCGGGGCCGGGGCGGGCGGCCCTCCGCCAGGGCCAGCGCGGCCTCGGCCAGCCCATGCGGGGCGGGCAGCAAGGCCAGGCTGTCGGCCAGCTCGGCTGCCAGCGCCAGCACCTCTGTCGCTTCGCCTTCCAGCATGAGGCGGGCGATGCGCTGGGATTGGCCGCCGGCCTCGATCCGGCCCTCGATCCAGGTCACGCCCTCGGCCAGCACGGCGCGGCGGCCGGTGAAGCGGGCCAGCGTCACCGCGCCGGGGTCCGGCGAGACCACTTCCGGCGGGGGCAGGGTGCCCGGCCAGCAAAGGCCTCCCTCCGGCGGCATCGGCGCCACGGCGTGCCAGATGCGGTTGTGGCGGCTGAGCAGGGGCGCGCCCTCGCCCTCACCGCGCAGCCAGGTGATGCGGTGGGCGTGCCAAGTGGGCTTTGTGGCCAGGCGCGGATGCGAGGGGCAGCGCGGCGCGGCGGCCCCGGGCATCTCCCAGGGGGCCAGTTCGAGGATCAGGCCGCCACCTCCGGCAGGTCCCGCGGTGCGACGAAACGCACCAGGCGGCCGCCGCCATCCTGCAATTGCCGCCACGGCCCCGCGATGGTGAATTCGGCCAGCGCGCCGGTCGGGTAGCCTTCGCTCAGGCGCCGCGCATGCACGCCGCCCAGCGCCGCGCCGGTCGGGCCCAAGAGGGCCAGGCCCAGCTCATGCAGCCCAGGATTATGGCCGATCACCAGCACCGAGCGTGCGGTCTCCGGCATGGTCCTGAGCGTGTCCATCAGCCGCTGCCAGGGCGCGAGATAGAGATCGTCCATCACCTCGATGATCGGTGAGCTTTCGACCGGCTGCAGCGCCTCCAGCGTCTGGAGCGTGCGCCGCGCCGAGGAGACCAGGATGATGTCGGGGGCGAGGCCGAGCTCCTGCATCTGCAGCGCCATGGCCGCCGCCGCCTGCCGCCCGCGCGCGTTCAGCGGCCGGGCGTGGTCGGAAAGCATCGCGTCATCCCAGGAGGATTTGGCGTGCCGGAGCAGCAGGAGCTGGCGCATGGCGATCCGATGATGGCACGCCTCTGCCGCCCTGTCCCGCCCCTCGAGGGGCGGGGCTTACCGATTTCGGGGATGACACCACGTGTCGGGCGGGTTCGCGGGAGTGTGTATTTTCCATGACAGAGCGGGTTTTGATCCTCGGCGCCACCGGGGGCGTGGGCGCGGCGCTGGCGCGGCGCGTGGCGGCGCGTGGCGCTCGGCCGGTGCTCCTGGCGCGCGATGCCGGGCGGCTTGCGGCCCTGGCGGCGGAATTGGCCGGGGCGGAGAGCCTGGTGGTGGACGTGACGGATGGGGCGGCGCTGAAGGCGGCGATCCAGGGCCTGGGTGCGCCGCTTGCCGGCCTTGCCTTTTGCGTGGGCTCCATCGTGCTGAAGCCGGCGCTCCGCACGACGGAGGCCGATCTGCTGGACGCCTTCCGGCTGAACGCCGTGGCCGCGGCCCTGGCGGTGCAGGCGGCGGCGCCGGCGCTCGCCGCCGGGTCGGGCAGCGTCGTGCTCTTCAGCACGGTGGCGGCGCGCACCGGCTTCACCAACCACCTGGCCATCGCGGCGGCCAAGGCGGCGGTGGAGGGCATGACCGTGGCGCTCGCGGCCGAACTGGCCCCCGCGATCCGGGTGAACTGCATCGCCCCCAGCCTGACGCGCACGGCCATGGCCGAGCCGCTGACGCGCAACCCGGCCATGGCGGAGGCGATCGCCAAGCTGCACCCATTGCCCCGGCTGGGTGAGGCGGATGACATTGCGGCGATGGCGGATATGCTGCTCTCCTCCGCCGCCGGCTGGATCACCGGCCAGGTGATCGCGGTGGATGGCGGCCGCTCCACCCTCCGCACCAAGGCCGGATGAACATGATCGCACGACGCAACCTGCCGATGCTGCTGGCGCCCCTGGCCGCGGGCCCCGCGCTCGCGCAGGTGCCGGCAGACTACCGCTGGCGCGTCATGCGCAACGGAACCGCCATCGGCACGCACAACATCAGCTTCACCGAGCGCGCGGGCGAACGGACGACCGTGTCCGAGAACCTGGTCACGCCGCGCGTGCTGGGCGTGGTGGTCTATCGCTACGAGCACCGGCTGACCGAAGTCTCGCGCGGCGGGCGCTTCGCCTCGGTGCGATCCAGCCTCAACCGCAACGGCACCATCACCGAGGTGGAGGCGCAGGCCGGCCCCGGCGGGGTCGCGCTGCGCGGGCCGGAGGGTGCCTTGAACCTGCCCGCCCAGGCCGTGCCGCTCGCCTGGTGGGAACCGCAGCGTTTCGGCGGTTCCGTGCCGCTCTTTGGCACCACCACCGGCAAGCCGCTCGATCTGCGCTGGACGCGGGAGGCGCTGCCGGCCGGCGTGCGCTGGCGCACGGCGGGCGAGATCGAGGCGGTGCTGGAGTTCGACGCAAGCGGACGCTGGACCGCCTATCAGGTCAAGGGCGACGATGGCAGCACCGTGATCTATGCCGCAGCCTGACCTTCGGATCGTTCTCGGCGACCAGTGTTCCGCCTCGCTCTCGGCGTTGGAGGAGCTCGACCCCGCGCGGGACGTGGTGCTGATGATGGAGGTGCGTGGCGAATGCACCTATGTGCCGCACCACCCGCAGAAGATCGCGCTGATTCTCTCGGCCATGCGGCATTTCGCCCGCGCGCTCGAATCGCGCGGCGTGCGGGTGGACTACATCCGGCTGGATGACCCGGCGAACACGCAGAGCTTCTCGGGCGAGGTGGCGCGCGCGGTCGCCCGCCACAGGCCCGCGCGGATCATCGCGACCGAGCCTGGCGAATGGCGCGTGCGGCAGGAGATGGAGGGCTGGGAGTCCGCCCTCGGCCTGCCGGTCGAGATCCGCGACGACACGCGCTTCCTGGCCGATCTCGGCGTCTTCCGGCGATGGGCGCAAGGGAAGAAGCAGCTCCGCATGGAGTTCTTCTACCGCGACATGCGCCGCGCCACGGGCATCCTCATGCAGGGCGACAAGCCCGAGGGCGGCGAGTGGAACTACGACGCCGAGAATCGCAAGCCGCTCCCTAAAGGCCTCGTTCCGCCCTCTCCACCGCGCTTTGCCCCCGATGACATCAGGCAGGAGGTGATGGCGCTGGTGGCGCGCGAATTCCCCGCGCATTTCGGCCGGCTGGAAGGGTTCAACTGGCCCGTCACCGCGGCCGAGGCGCGCCGCGCGCTGGAAGCCTTCATCGCCCAGCGCCTGCCCCGCTTCGGCGACTACCAGGACGCGCTGGCCGAAGGCGAGGCGACGCTGTTCCACAGCCTCATCTCCACCAGCCTGAACATCGGCCTGCTGCTCCCCGCCGAGGCCTGTGCGGCGGCCGAAGCCGGCTATCGCGCCGGCCGCGTGCCGCTGAACGCGGCCGAGGGTTTCATCCGGCAGATCCTGGGCTGGCGCGAATACGTGCGCGGCCTCTACTGGTTCAAGATGCCGGGCTACGGCGCGACCAATTCGCTCAGCGCGCATCGCCCGCTGCCGGCCTTCTACTGGCGGGGCGATTCCGGGATGCGCTGCATGGATGCGGCGATCGGCCAGACGCGGGACCTCGCCTATGCCCACCACATTCAGCGCCTGATGATCACGGGTAATTTCGCGCTGCTGGCCGGGATTGATCCGTTGCAGGTGCAGGAATGGTACCTCGCCGTCTACGCCGATGCCTTCGAATGGGTGGAACTTCCCAACACCCATGGCATGGCGCTGCACGCCGATGGCGGGGTGATGGCGAGCAAGCCCTATGCGGCGAGCGGCGCCTATATCAACCGCATGGGCAATCATTGCGCCCGCTGCCGCTTCGACGTGAAGCGCGCGACGGGCGAGGGCGAAGGAAAGCCACCGTGCCCGTTCAACTTCCTCTACTGGGACTTCATCGCCCGTCACGCCGAAGATTTCGCAAAAAATCCACGCATGGCCATGCCGGTGAATGGCTTGCGAAAGATGGCGCCGGCAAAGCTCGAAGCGATGCGCAGCGAGGCCAGCAGATTCCTGGACAGGTTGTCATCCTTGCCTTGACCTGCGTCCCCCCGCGCGATTGAAGAGCCCCAACGCAGGAGAGCCCCGCCGATGCCGAACACGCCCCGCCGAAGCCTGATCCTGGGTGGTCTCGCTGCTCCCCTCCTGGCAGCGCCGGCCCTGGGCCAGGTCTGGATGCCGAGCCGCACCGTCCGCCTCGTGGTTCCCATCGCACCGGGCGGCGCCAATGACATCATCGCTCGCCTGATGGCCGAGCGCCTGCAGCCTATCCTCGGCCAGACCGTGGTGGTGGAAAACCGGCCCGGCGCCGGTGGCAATATCGGCGCGCAAGCGGTGATCCAGGCGGAAAAGGACGGCCACACCTGGCTGCTCACCTCGGCCAATGTGCTGACGGCCAACACCTATCTCTACGGCAATCGCATGCCCTTCGTGCCGCTGCGCGACTTCGCGCCCGTCACCCGCGTGGGCATCGGCACGCTGCTCTGGGTGGTGAATGCCCAGCGCCCCTGGCGGACCTTCCAGGAGCAGATCGAATTCGCCCGCCGCAATCCGGGCCGCGTCACGATGGGCAGCAGCGGCACCGGCACCATCAGCCATCTGTTTTTCGAGCGCGTGAAGCGGCAGACCAATGCCGACATGACGCATGTGCCCTATCGCGGCGGCGGCCCCGCCATTCAGGACCTGATCTCCGGCAATATCGACATGATGTTCGACGTCATGCCCGCTTTGCTGCCGCATGTACGCGAGGGCCGCTTCCGGGCACTCGCCGTGGGCAGCGCGGGCCGCGTGGACTACGTGCCCGAGATCGCGAATGTGGCGGGCATGGGCGAATTGCTGCCGGGCTCAGGCATTGATGCGCTGAACTGGTGGTGCGTGGTGGCCGCGACCGGCACGCCGGATGCCGCGATTTCCACCATGCATGGCGCGATCACGCGCGTGCTGGCGATGGGCGAAGTCCGTACGCGCCTGCTGGGCCTGACCATCCAGCCCATGCCGGATGCGACGCCCGCCGCCTTCGGCGCGTTCTGGCGCTCGCAGGTGCCGGTCTGGCGGGAACTGGTGGAGGCTTCGGGCGCCGTCGCGGAGTAAACCCCCGGGGATTTGACGGAAGGGGCGGGGCGGCGGGATGCTGCGCCCACCCCACCCGACAGGAACGCCCATGGCCAGCAGTCTCGAATGGATGAAGCTCACCGCCGCCGAGGTGCAGGCCGAGGCGGACGCAGATGCGCTCCTCATCGTGCCCGTCGCCTCGCTGGAGCAGCACGGCCCGGCGCTGGTGACCGGCACCGACATCATCCTGGGCGGCAATGTGGCGCTGGAGACGGCGCGCAAGCTGGTTGAGGCCGGGCATCGCGCGCTCGTCACGCCCGTGGTCTGGCATGGCCTGGCCGAGCATCACATGGCCTTCGGCGGCACCGTGACGCTGGACAGCGCAACTTTCCAGGCGGTGCTGCGCCATGTCGTGAAATCGGCCGCGCGGCACGGCTTCAAGCGCGTGTTCCTGATGAACGGCCATGGCGGCAATGCCGAGGCGATCGGCACGGCGGCAACCGACCTCGCAGTCGAATTCGGCATTCGCGTCGGCGGCGGCACCTATTGGCACATGGTGCCCGAGGTGATCGAGCCGCTGCTGGAAGACCAGCCCACCCTGATGCATGCCTGCGAGGCCGAGACCTCCATGGTGTGGAGCCTGCTGCCAGAGGGCGTGCGGCCGGACCGTCTGGCCGAGGCGCATGGCCCCTCCTCCTCCCGCGCGCCGGGGCAGCCGGCCGGGCTGCTGATGCGGCGCAGCTTCAAGGAGGTCACGCCCTCCGGCGTGGTGGGCGATGCCCGCCGCGCAAGCCCCGAGAAGGGTGCCGCGCTGCTCGACGCCATTGCCGCGAAATGCGCGGAATTGCTGGCGAACCCCGCGATCTGGGGCCGCGCGTAAGCTCTGCTCAGGCCGTTGCGGCGGCGCCGGGCGCCAGCTGGCGCTGATCGGGCAGCGGCAGGTCCAGCCAGGAGAGGTGGCCGCCCTTGCCCGAGCCGGTGTCCAGGAAGATCGCGCCGCCGCCGCCGCGGCCCCGCGTCTCCCAGGGGCGGCCATCGCGCGAGCGCTGGTCATGCCCGACATAGACGGTGAGGCCCGTCGGGATGGACTCCACCCAATGCAGCACGCGCTCTGGGAAGCCATCCTGCGTGGTGCCGCCCGTCACCTGGCCGAACAGCGCGCGGGAGGTGATGGCATCGGGCTTGCGCGCGCCCGCCTCGCGCGGCGGGGCCTGGAGCAGCATGCCCGGATGGAAGGCGGCATGGACGAAGAGCATGGGGCCGATCCGCCACCAGGCCGGCGCATCGGCGATCTCGGTCACGGCGCGGCTGGCGAGCGCAGGCCCATCCGGGGCCGCGTGCAATTGTTCCAGCGTGCGCGGCGTGGCCTCGGGCGGGCTGCGGACGCGGGCGCCGGTGAGTGCCCGGCGCAGCTTGTGGTCGTGATTGCCGAGCAGGAAGAAGCCCGCCTCGTCATCCAGCAGGTTGAAGATGAGGCGCAGCACCTCCGGCGAGTCGGAGCCGTAATCCGTCAGATCCCCCAACTGCAGGAGAAACAGCCCGGCCTCCGCGGCACCCGCGATGGCGGCGGCCAGCGCCGCGGGCTCGCCATGCACGTCGCCCACCACGCGCAACCCGGAGAAGCCGCGGGCGCGCAGGCTGGCCGGGTCGGTCCTCATGCCGCCGCACCTCGCATCTCCGCATAGGCGGCGAGTGCGCGGGCGCGGCCCTGCGCGTGGTCCATCACCGGGCGCGGGTAGTCCACCCCGAGCCGGATGTTGGCGCCGCGCAGGATGATCTCCGGCGCTTCCCAGGGCTTGTGGAGGAACTTGTCCGGCAGGCCCGCGATCTCCGGCACCCAGCGGCGGACATAGGCGCCATCCGCGTCGAATTTCTCGCCCTGGAGGACGGGGGCGAAGACGCGGAAATAGGGCGCCGCATCGGCGCCACAGCCCGCCACCCATTGCCAGGAGGCGGCGTTGGAAGCGAGGTCCCCATCCACCAGCGTGTCCCAGAACCAGGCCTCGCCCGCCTGCCAGGGTTGCAGGAGATGCTTCACGAGGAAGGAGGCTGTGATCATCCGCACGCGATTGTGCATCCAGCCGCTGCGCCAGAGCTGCCGCATGCCGGCATCCACGATCGGATAGCCCGTTTGGCCCCGCTGCCAGGCGCGGAGCAGCTTGCCGTCAGGCTGCCAGGGGAAGTCGGCGAAGCCCGCCTGCAAGGGCGCCTCGGGCAATTCGGGCCGGTGCCAGAGCAGGTGATAGGCGAATTCGCGCCAGAGGATTTCCTTCAGGAAGGTCGCATCGCCCGTCACACCCGCAGCCCGCGCCGCATGCCAGACTTGGCGCGGGCTGATCTCGCCGAAGCGCAGATGGGGGCTGAGGCCTGAGGTGCCGGGGATGCCGGGCAGGTTGCGCGTGGCGTCATACCGCGTGACCGCTTTGAAGGCCTTGATCCGCGCGGCGGCCCCGGCCTCGCCGGGCTGCCAGTGTTCAGGGAATTCGCGCGCCCAGTCGCGCTTCGGCAGCAGTTCCAGCGCATCGGGCGAGAGGCCCGGATGCGCGATGGCCTCGATCCGCGCAGGCGCGGGCAAAGGCGGCGGCGGTTCGCCCAGCGCGAAGAGCGCGCGGGAGAAGGGGGTATAGACCGAATAGGGCTTGCCCGTGCCGGTGCGGATGCGGTGCGGCTCATGCAGCAGGGATGAGCTGTGCAGGGAGAGCTTGCGGCCTTGGGCCTGAAGCGTCTGGGCGATGGCGGCGTCGCGCTGGCGCGCCCAGGGCTCGTAGAGGCGGCCGGCGATCACCTCATTCGCGCCGATGGCCGCCGCAAGATCCGGGATGATACGGGTGGCGGGGCCACGGGCCAGGTGCAGGCTGGCGCCCCGCGCGGCGAGATCGGCGGCGAGGGAGGCCAGGGAATGGTGCAGCCACCAGCGCTGCGCCCCGCCATGGGCCCAGGCACCGGCCGCTTCGTCATCCAGGATATAAACGAGGAGCGCAGGCCGCCCCTCCAGCGCCGCGAGGGCGGGATTATCGGCGAGGCGGAGATCCTGTCGGAACCAGAGGAGGGCGGGTGCGGTCATGCCCTCCATATGGCGCGCCCTGGCGGGCGCGCAAAGCCGCGTTCAGTCGGCGTATCCGGGATCGGTCTTGTCCAGGACCCGCTTCAGCGCCGCGAAGTGATATTCCGGCCCCGTCATCGCCATGGTCGGATCTTTCCAGGCCGCCTGCGCCTTCATCTTCTCCAGCACTTCTTCCTTGACGAAACGGCGGCGGGCGTTGGTCCACATGGAGAACATCTGCGTCCGGCAGGCGCGCTCGAGGTAGTAGAGGCGATGATAGGCCTGGGCGACCGAGTTGCCCGTGACGATGACGCCGTGATTGGCCAGCATCAGGATGGGCTTGCCGTCCATGAGGGCGGCCATGCGCGCACCTTCCTCATGCTCGAGCGCGAAGCCGTTGTAGTCGTAGTCATAGGCGATGCGGTCGTGGAATTGCAGCGCGCTCTGCCCCGTCATCTCGATCGTCATGTCCTCGAGCTGCGAGATGGCGGTGACATAGGGCATGTGGGTGTGCAGCACGCATTCGGCGCCGGTGATCTCGTGGATGGGCGCATGGATGCAGATGGCGCTGCGGTCGGCAGGGCCCGTGCCGTCCAGCACGGTGCCGTCGAAGGCGACCTCGATGAGGTTGCTGGCCGTGACTTCCGACCAGTGGAGGCCATAGGCGTTGAGGTAGAAGCGGCCGGGGCGGCCGGGCACCATCAGGGTGAAGTGGTTGTCGATCGCCTCATGGAAATCATGCAGCACGGCCAGGCGATGGGCGGCGGCCATGTCGATGCGGGCCTGTTGGCGCTGCTCGACATAGACTTCGGCGGCGGGGTCCTGGACGGCGGACATGCGGGCTTCTCCGGGCGGGGTGGAATTGCATGAATCCACGGCCGCCCGCCCCGCGCAAGCATCATTCCCCGCGCGTGGGGGCGATCTGTGCCATCTGCGCCTCGCGCGGCAAGGCCGGGCGCGTGCCATGGCCGAGGCCGCCGGTGAGCAGCACCGCGCTGGTCGCGGGTGCGGGGATGCGGGCGGCGGCATCGGCGTTGGAGGCCAGGGCGAGGAGGGTGGCGGCGGCGAGCAGGATCTGGCGCATGGCAAGGTCTCCGAAGGGGTGAACGTCTGTGCGGCGAATATGCCGGCCCCCTGTCGCGGGCGGATCGCCGCCTCTGTCGCATGTGTCGCGCGGTTGAGACTTGTCGCCATTCGCGGTATTGCAATGCACAAAGAAGAATTGAGGCAAGGCGCATGGACCGCATTCTGGAGGGGCAATCCGCCCTCATCACGGGCTCGACGAGCGGCATCGGCCTGGGCATCGCGCGGCTTTACGCCGAGGCGGGTGCGAAGGTCATGCTGAACGGCTTCGGCAAGCCCGAGGAAATCGCCAAGGCACGCGCAGAGATCGGCGCGCTGATGGGCGTGGGCGAGGCCCCCTACAGCCCGGCCGACATGTCGAAGCCCGCCGAGGTGCGCGCCATGGTTGCCGCCGCCGAGGCCGAGTTCGGCAAGCTCGACATCCTCGTGAACAATGCGGGCATCCAGTTCGTCTCCCCGGTGCAGGATTTCCCGGCCGAGAAGTGGGATGCGATCATCGCCATCAACATGAGCAGCAATTTCCACGCGATCGCGGCCGCCCTGCCGGGCATGCTCGCGCGGAACCATGGCCGCATCATCAATGTGGCCAGCGCGCACGGCCTGGTGGCGAGCCCCTACAAGACGGCCTATGTCGCCGCCAAGCATGGCGTGGTGGGCCTCACCAAATCCGTGGCGCTCGAGATCGCGCAGGCCAATGTGACCTGCAACGCCATCTGCCCCGGCTTCGTGCGCACGCCGCTCGCCGAGGCGCAGGTTCATCCGCTCGCCGAAAAATTCGGCGTGAGCGACGAAGTGGCGCTGAAGGAGCATTTGCTGGCCAAGCAGCCCTCCAAGCGCTGGATCGAGGTGGATGAGGTGGCGCGCATGGCGCTCTGGCTCGTCGGCCCCGGTTCGGGCGGGGTGAACGGCTCGGCGCTGTCCATTGATGGCGGCTGGCTCGCGGCCTGATGGACACCAACGCTTCCGTTGCGGCGCCGGCCTTGGCGCAGAAGACGACGCGGCGCGTCAACCTGGCGCTGCAGGGCGGTGGCACGCATGGCGCCTTCACCTGGGGCGCGCTGGACCGGCTCCTGGAAGAGGATCGGATCGAGTTCGATGGCCTCTCCGGCACCTCGGCCGGCGCCATCAATGGCGCGATCCTGGCCCTCGGCCTGCTGGAGGGCGGGCGGCAAGGGGCGAAGGATGCGCTGAACCGCTTCTGGCGGGCACTCGGCGCCAAATTCGCCGTCTCGCCCATGAAGGCGACGATCTTCGAGAAAGCGCTGTGGGGCTGGGACCTCAAATACAGCATGGGCTACAACGCCTTCGACACCATGACCCGCGTCATGTCGCCCTATCAGCTGAACCCCTTCCCGATGGAGTTCAACCCGCTCCGCAAGGCGCTCGACCAGAGCCTCGACCTGGCACGGCTCAGGGCGGACAAGAACGCGATCCGGCTCTTCATCTCGGCCACCAATGTGCGCACGGGCAAGCCCAAGGTCTTCACGCGGGCCGAGATCACGGTGGATGCGCTGCTGGCCTCGGCCTGCCTGCCCAATGTGTTCAAGGCCGTCGAGATTGATGGCGAGGCCTATTGGGATGGCGGCTACCTGGGCAACCCGGCGCTCTGGCCGCTCTATCATGAGCGCATGGCGGCCGACATCGTGCTGGTGCAGCTGAATCCGCTGCTGCGCCCCGAGTTGCCGACGACCACCAGCGACATCATGAACCGGCTGAACGAGATCAGCTTCAACGCCTCGCTGATGAGCGAGATGCGCGCCATTGATTTCGTCCAGCGCATGCTGGAGGCCGGACGCCTGGAGCAGCCGCGCTATCGCCGTCTGTTCCTGCACGCGATCGAGGATGAGGAGCGCATGCGCGCCTTCAAGCTCAGCACCAAGTTCAACGGCGACTGGGACTTCCTGACGACCTTGCGCGACTACGGCCGGGATGCCGCGGACCTCTTCATCCGCGAGAGCCTGGACAAGGTGGGACGCGAGAGCACGCTGGACATCCAGCGTTACCTCTAGGTCCGCGCGATCCAGACCAGCGCCGCGGGCCGGCCGCGCCGCAGCCAGACCACCGCCGCCTGGCGGTACCTGCGGGCCAGGCGCAGCACGTCAGGCTTCGGCAGGGCCGCCAGCAGCATCTCCTCCCGCCAGGGGCCGAGCGCACCTTCGCCCCGCAGTGTTGGCACGCCGCGCAGGTCGCGCCGCAGCCGCGTCTGGGCGGCGGCATTCCAGCGTGCGGGCATCACGCGGCTCATCGGGTTCCAGGCGGTGACGAAGCCGGCCTGGCGCGTGCCATGGCACGCCATCCAATGATCCGCGCTCGCGCTACGGCGCCCAACGCGCACCAGCACATCGCCTGCGCGATAGAGCGTGCGGCGATAGGCCTCGGCCCGCGTCACGCCAATTGGAGAAGCTGCGCCTTCAGATAGGCGCTCTCGGGCAGCATCGGGTGCACCGGGTGATCCGGGCCTGCGCCCGTACTGGCCAGCAGCCGCGCCTCACGCCGCGCGCGCCAGACGCCCTCGGCCACAGCGGCCGCGAATTCGGGCGGAGCCGCGTGGTGCGAGCAGGAGGCGATGAAGAGGAAGCCGCCCGGGTTCACCAGCTGCGCGCAGATCCGGGCGAGGCGCTGATAGGCGCGGAGTGCCGCCGGGATGTCCTTGCGGGACTTGGCGAAGGCCGGCGGGTCGGCCACCACGATATCAAAGCGCTCGCCTGTGCCGATCATGCGCTCCAGCGTCTCCAGCGCCTCGCCACGGCGGGCGGTGACGCGGCCGGCCAGGCCATTGGCGGCGGCCGAGGCCAGCGCGAGGTCGAGCGCGGGCTGTGAACGGTCGAGCAAGGTGACCGCGCTGGCGCCCGCCTTCGCCGCCGTCAACCCGAAGCCGCCGGTGTGGCAGAAGGCGTCGAGCAGCGTGGCGCCCGAAGCCAGTGCCGCCACGCGCGCGCGGTTCTCGCGCTGGTCGAAGAACCAGCCGGTCTTCTGCCCCGAGAGCAGGTCCACCTCGAAGGCGAGGCCGCCTTCCTCCACGCGGGCCTGCGCCTCCGTCCCGTGCAGCAGCCTGGTCTCCTGCGGCAGGCCTTCGAGCGCGCGCACTGCGCTGTCATTGCGTGCGAGGATGCTGCGTGGATTCAGCAACTCTCGCAGGGCTTCCACGATGAGCGGCGTCGCGGCCTCCATCCCCGCCGTATTGGCCTGCAGGGCGATCACGTCGTCGAAGCGGTCAATCACCAGGCCGGGCAGGCCATCGGCCTCCGCATGCACGAGGCGGGCGTGGCGGGCGAGGCCGAGGCGCTCGCGCAATGCCAGCGCCCGGCCAATGCGGGCCGTGAACCAGGCCGCGTCGGGTGCCGCCTGGGCGTGGCGGTCCAGGATGCGGGCGGCGATCAGGCTGTGCGGGTTGAAGTGCCAGATGCCGTGCTTCACGCCGTCATCGCCCTCGAGGCGCACGGCGCTGCCGGGCGGCAGGGCGCGGGCCGCCGCATCCATCACGATCTCGTTGGAGAAGGCCCAGGGGTGGCCGGATTTCACGCGGCGGTCGCGGCCGGGTTGCAGGCGGAGAAGCGGGGTCATGGCGGCTTATCGCGCACTCCCACCGCCAGCGCCACCGCGAGCACCGTGCCAGAGAGCGCCAGCGCCTCGCGCCAGCCAAGTGGCTCGTCGAGGATGAGCCCCGCGCCCAGCACGCTCAGCACGGGGGCGAGCAAGGTCCCGATGGCAGCCGTCGAAGCCGGCAGCCGCGCCAGCGCGCCGAACCAGGTGAGGTAGGAGACGCCCATGGAGAAGACCATGAACCAGCCGAACCAGAACCAGACGGGCGGCGTGACGAGGCTGGGCTCGAAGCGCTCCAGCGCCAGCGCCAGGATCGCCATGGGCAGGCAGCCGATCGCCATCTGCCAGGCCAGGGCCGTGATCGGGTGCAACGCCAGCGGCCGGCGCTTGGAGAGCACGGCGCCCAAGGCGAACAGCAGCGCCGAGGCCAGGATGAAAAGCAGCCCCGGCAGCTTGGCGAGCCCCAGCTCCACGCCGCGCCCGGCAAACAGAATCAGGATGCTGCCGAAGCCCAGCACCAGCCCCGCGATGCGCCGCGGCCCCGGCCGCTCGCCCAGGATGGGCCAGGCAAAGAGGGCCGCCCAGACCGGCATGGTATAGGCGAGGATCGCCGCCTCGCTGGCCGTCAGCCAGCGCAGCGAGAGCGTACCGAAGGCCATCCAGGCGGTGATGTTGAGCAGCGCGAACAGCACGAGGCGCGGCCGCTGCTCGCGCGGGACATGCAGCCGGACACGGAAGACCACGGCGCCCCCCGCCAGCAGCAGGGCCAGCGCCGCCGTCCCGATGGCCCGCATGGTGAGCGGCGGCAATTCCGTCAGCAGGAACTTCATCAGCGGCCAGGTGGCGCCCCAGTTCACCGCCGTCATCATCAGCAAGATGAGGCCCCACTGCCGCGGCGTCATGCGCGCCGCCGCGTGGCGAGCAGCACGCCGGCCAGGGTGAAGCCCAGCGCACTCCACTCGCGCAGACCGAGCGGCTCTCCCAGCAGCAGGCCGGTGGCCAGCACGGCGACGATGGGCACCAGCAGCGTGCCGATCGTGGCGGTCGAGGCCGGCAGCCGCGCCAGCGCGCCGAACCAGGCGAGATAGGCGATGCCGAGCGCCACGATGGCCATCCAGCCCATCAGGAACCAGCCGAGCGGCGACAGTTCATCAAGGCGCACCGTCTCCAGGAAGGGCGAAAGCAGCAGCAGCGGCAGGCAGCCGAGGCCCACCTGCCAGACCATGGCCGCGACCGGATGCATGGGCAGCGGGTAGCGCTTGGCGAGCACGGCGCCGAGGGCGAAGAGCATGGCGGCGCCCAGCAGCAGGAGCATCCCCGGCAGCTTGGCCAGCCCCACATCGAGGCCCCGCCCGGCAAAGAGGATGACGACGCCGCCAATGCCCAGCGCCAGCGCGAACAGCTTGGTCAGGCTCGGCCGCTCGCCCAGGATCGGCCAGGCCAGCAGCGCGGCCCAGACCGGCATGGTGTAGGCCAGCGTGGCCGCCTCGGCCGCACTCAGCCAGAGCAGGCCGACGGTGGCGAGCCCCATCCAGGCGGTCACGTTCAGCAGCGAGGAGAGCACAAGCCGACCCCAAAGTGGGCGCGCCACGCGGAGTTGGACTCCGAAGGCCAGGGCGCCGATCCCGAAGATCAGGGCCGAGGCCATGCCCGCATAGGACCGCGCGGCGAGCGGCGGCATCTCGCGCAGCAGCAATTGCATGGCGGGCCAGTTGGAGCCCCAGCCCAGGCCGGTCAGGACAAGCAGGAGAAGGCCGGTGGTGCGTGGGCTCACCGGGCGAAGCTTAGGGGAAACCCGCGGCGGCGCGCACCTCCGCTGGGCTCATGCCACTTGCGCGCATGGCGCGCAGCGTGGGCGCCTGGTCGCGCTTGGCGAGGCGCTTGCCCTGCTCGTCGGTGATCAGGCCATGATGGGCGTAGAGCGGTTCCGGCCAGCCCATCAGCGCCTGGAGCAGGCGGTGGATGTCGGTCGCTTCCAGCAGATCCTCGCCGCGCGTGACCAGCGTGACGCCCTGCTCCGCGTCATCCTGCGTGACGCAGAGATGGTAAGAGGCGGGGATGTCCTTTCGCGCCAGCACCACATCGCCCTGCGCCTCGGGTGTGCAGCGGCGGGGGCCGTGGATCAGGTCGGTGAATTGCAGCGGCCCCGTCTCGGTCAGCGCGCGGCCGACATCGAGGCGCAGGGCATAGGGGCGCCCGGCCGCGATGCGCGCCTCCGCCTCCGAGCGGGGAAGGGTGCGGCAGGTGCCGGGATAGATCGCGGCGGGACCATGGGCGGCGGCGATGGCGGCGGCGATGTCGCCCCGCGTGCAGAAGCAGGGGTAGAGCAGGCCGCGGCGCCGCAGCGCATCGAGGCTCGCGCCATAGGCGGCCATGCGGGTGGATTGCACGCGCACCGGTCCCTCCCAGGCGAGGCCGAGCCAGGCGAGATCCTCCAGGATGGCCGCCGTGAATTCCGGGCGGCAGCGCGTGGCGTCAATATCCTCGATCCGCAGCAGGAAGCGGCCGCCGGCCTGCTCGGCCGCGCGGGCAGCGAAAAGGGCCGAATGCGCGTGGCCCAGATGCAGCAAGCCGGTGGGCGAGGGGGCGAAGCGCGTGGTGCAGCCGGGCGGGAAGGCGGGGGGCATGGGGCGAATCCGGGCGGGGCGCGGTGTGACGGAAGGATGAAAGCCGCCATTCCTGTCTTGCGGCAATGCAGCAGGGGTGCGATGCATCTTACGCAATTGTTGGCGGCCCACCGATTCCGGGAGCCTGGCCGCACCCGGGATAGGTTGATCTCCGCCAATTCGGCAGTGAGAGGAGCCTGGTTTGCCCGACGGCAGTCTCATCCCTCAGATCACCGGCCCAGGCGGTTTTCCCGCCCTGGTGCTGAACGCGGATTTTCGCCCGCTCTCCTATTTCCCACTCTCGGTCTGGTCCTGGCAGGACGCCGTGAAAGCCGTGGTCCTGGACCGCGTCTCGGTGCTCAGCGAATACGAGACGGAGGTGCATTCCCCCTCCTTCGCGTTGCGCCTGCCCTCAGTGATCGCGCTGAGGGAATACATCCCGGCGGCGCGGCGGCCGGCCTTCACGCGGTTCAACGTCTTCCTGCGGGACCGCTTCGAATGCCAATACTGCGGCGATGGCCTGCCCGCGCATGAGCTGACCTTCGACCACGTGATCCCCCGCTCGCGCGGCGGGAAGACCAGCTGGGAAAACGTGGTCGCCGCCTGCGGGCCCTGCAACCTGCGCAAGGGCAGCGCGCTCCCGAAGGAGTGCCACATGCTGCCCCGCCAGGTGCCGCGCCAGCCCACCAGCTGGGAATTGCAGGAGAATGGGCGGAGCTTCCCGCCCAACCACCTGCATGAGAGCTGGCGCGACTACCTCTACTGGGACAGCGAGCTGGAGCAGGGCTGAGCATTTTCAAGCCGCGCGGCTTTGCGCGGCGACTCGGAAAATGCGACCAGAGACGCTTGCCCCGCCCCAGCCGCGGTTCAGGCCGCGACCTCGACCAGCACGAGTTCCGCCTCGTCATTCGCGACGATCGTCACCTCGCGCTCGCCCTCGATCGCCGCACCATCGCGCTCGCCGAGCGGTTGGCCGTTCACGGTGGCGCTGCCGCGGGCCGGCACCAGATAGGCGGCGCGGCCCGGGGCGAGGGTCAGCTTCAGCTCCTGCCCCTTGGCCAGCGTGGTCGCCATCACCGCCGCATCGGCGTTGATCGGCAGGGCGCCCGCTTCCACATCGCCCGCGCGGCCGCCGGCCAGCACCTCGAACTTCGCCTCGCGCGCGGCCTTGGGGAAGGTCTTGGCACCCCAGTTCGGCTTCGCGCCGCGCACATCCGGCAGGATCCAGATCTGGAAGATCTTCGTGGTGGTGGGTTCGAGGTTGTATTCGCTGTGCACCACGCCCGTGCCGGCCGACATGATCTGCACGTCGCCCGCCTCGGTGCGGCCCTCATTGCCCATGTTGTCGCGATGGGTGATGGCGCCTTCGCGGACATAGGTGATGATCTCCATGTCGCGGTGCGGGTGCGGATCGAAGCCGGTGCCGGCGGCGATCTCGTCATCATTCCAGACGCGCAGGCGGCCCCAGCCCATGCGGGCCGCGTCATTGTAATGGCCGAAGGAGAAGTGGTGGCGGGCATTCAGCCAGCCGAAATTGGCGTTGCCCAGGGAGCTGAAGGGGCGGATGTCAATCATGGTCGTAATCCCGACGCGCCGGTTTGTGGCTGCGATGGCCGGGAGATAGGGACGCGCGCCGCGGTGCGCCATGGCATCAGACGCATCAACGCCATTGAGCTGAGTGATGACGACGCCTCGTCTGTCCCGACACGCGGTGTCGGCATTTGTTACGCAATGCGAGGAAGCATCCCGTTGGCGGGAACAAAATCCAAATAAGACAAAGGTTAAAGGCCGTGGCACTCATTTTGCTGCTGCAAGGAGCCGGGGCTGCGAGGCGCCTGATCGCTGAATGGCCGGCGGCACCAACGTCCAGAGCCAACAGGAGAGACAACATGCTGCAGCGCCTGACCCAATATGCCCTTCTCGCAGGGGTGATCGCCATGGGGGCTTCCCCCGCGGGGGCCACCATCCTCACCGTGTTCGACAGCATCCCCGCTGGCACCGCGGCCTTCAACAACACCGTGACCGCGGCCGGTGCCACGCCCACGGCCGATACCCTCGGCTTCGGGCAATCCGGCAACCCGCTGGCGCGGCCGGACTATGCGATCGACCGCAATGATGGGGGCGCCGTCTTCACCTCCTCCTACGGAACGATGACGGGCGGCGTCATCAGCATCGACCCGAGCGGCAGCGGGCCGGGGATCGGCGCCATCAGCAGTGGCATCACCTTCACCTTCGGGAGTGCCATCAACTCGATCGGCTTCGAGGTCGGCGACTGGGGCACCTGCTGCCAGCCCTCCGCGCTGTATATCTCTTTCGACAACGGGACGCCCATCCAGGTCGGCAATTCGGTCGTGGGCGGGGACGTCTTCTTCAACGGCGTGGCCGAAGTCTTCGTCGCGGCCTTCGATGACAGCGGCAGCTTCAGCACCGTGACCTTCTGGGGCGACGGTTTCGGGGAAGTCCTCGTGGCCGGCGGCACCATCCGCTACGCCCTGGTGGACCAGGGCACGCTGCCGCCCGTCGGCGTGCCGGAACCCTCCACCCTGGCGCTGCTCGGCTCGGGCCTGTTCGGGTTGGTCGCCGCCCGGCGGAGCCGTCGCCGCCGCGACGCCTGAGCCCTGGACGAACCGGGACCGGTCCGCGAGGACCGATCCCGCGCTGGATCGTGATCCGCTATCGCTGGATCACGATCCAGCCTGGTTGAGAGACTCATTCACCGCTTCGGTGATTCCACCACAGCGGATCATGCCCTAGCGGCACATGAGAACGGGCACGTCCGCGTTTTCCAGCACATGCCGCGTGACACCGCCCAGGATCAACTGGCGCAGGCGGGAATGGCTGTAGGCGCCCATGCACAGCAGGTCCGCCTCGAAGTCGCGCACCGCACCCAGGAGCCCCGCGCCCACATCCTTGGTGACGGGCTTGAACTGCATCGCCTCGGCCTGGACCTCGTGCCAGTGCAGATAGGCGAGGATGCCCTCCACCTTCGGGCCGCGCCGCTGATAGTCATCGGCGTAGAGGATGCGCCGCGCATCGGCGCGGTGCATCCAGGGCAGGGCGGCGGCCATGGCGGCGGCGCTTTCGGCCGTGCCGTTCCAGGCGCAGCAGATGCGCGTGCCGATGGTGACGGGTGCGACGCGCGGCGCGATCAGCACCGGGCGGCCGGAATCGAACAGCACGGCGTGCAGCGCATCCGAACTCGACACATCCTCGCCGCCCTCGGGGTGCGGCACCACCGCCATGTCATAGAGGCGCGATTGCTGGGCGACGATGTCCTCCTCACGCCCCGCGATGGATTCGAAGGAGAGGGTGGGCCCACCCGATTTCAGCGCGGTCTCGGCGGAGTTGGCGATGGTGACGTCGCCCGCGGCGGCGGCGAAGCGCTCGAACAAGGCGCGGACGCGGCCGGCGCGGTCGCCGCTCTCGCGCTCGGTCGCGGCCATCATCTCCTCGATCATGGCGCCCGAAAGCCCCTCGCCGGCGAGCGGCGCCACGTCGCGCGCATCCACGCGCACATGCAGGCAATGCACATGGGCGCCCCAGATGCGGGCGACCATGAGGGCCGTGGCGAGTGCCGCTTCCCCGGCGGCAGTCCCGGTCATCGGCAGCAGCAGGCGGCGATAGGCCATGTTTTTGATCCCTCAACCAATTATGGCGACGTTATGGCGAAAGCTGAGGGGGCAAGTCCAGTATCTTGCGGGCCGAGCCCTCCGTGCCGGACGCGGCGTCGAGCCGATTCCAGGTGATCTCGCCCGCATCGCGCGCGGCGGTGGCGGCCAGAACCTCCGCCGTCGCGTCGGAGGCATCGCCCCGGCGGGCGGCGATGCGCGCCCGCAGCACCTCGAGCGGCGCCTCCAGCCAGAGGCCCGTAAATCCGTGGCCGAGCGCCGCCAGCGCGTCCCGCTCCGGCCCGCGCTGGAAGACGGCATCGGCAATGACGGAATGCCCCGCCGCCAGCGCCTCGGCGGCCTGCTGGTTCAGCGTGGCGAAGACGGCCGCGCTGGCCTCGGGCCGATAGGCTTCCGGCGGCAGGCGCGTCTCGGGTGGCACGCCGGCCTGGCGCTTGCGGATCTCGTCGCTGCGCAGGATCAGCGCGCCGGGGGCGGGGCCGAGGTCAGGTGCCAGCCGGCGCGCGAGATGGGATTTTCCCGTGCCCTGCAACCCGCCGATCGCGACGAGGCGCGCGGGCTGAGGGGCGAGGTAGGCTTTCGCCGCGGCCAGCAGGGCTGCGCCATCCTGGCCGGAGCGGGCCGCGACATGCGCGCGGATGAGCGCGCGCAGCGAGAGCCAGAGCGGCAATCCGCGCAGCAGCGCCACATCGCCGGTGCGGGCGAGGTAGCGGTTCAGGATGCGATTGGCCGCAGCGCGGCTGTCACGCTGGTCGAGGTCCATCAGCAGGAAGGCGAGGTCGTAGCCGACATCAATGGTCGCCAACGCCTCGTCGAATTCCAGCGCGTCGAAGGGCGTGGGGCGACCCTCGATCAGGCAGATGTTTCCGAGGTGAAGATCGCCGTGGCAGCGGCGCAGGAAGCCCGTGCGCGCCCGTTCCGTGAGCCAGGGCGCGAGGCGCGCTTCGGCGGCGAGCGCGGCTTCGGCCCAGGCGGTGACCGCCGCTGCCTCCAGCCCGGCCGAGAGCGCGGCCTCGCGGTTCCCCGTGATGACGCCGATCATACGGCCATCGCCCGCGCGCGGCGGCGCGGCCACATGCAGCCCGACCACCGCATCGGCCAGCGGGTCGAGGAGGTCCGCTGGCATGGGGCCGGCGAAAAAAGCCTCGCGCGGCAGGCGCGTCATGCGCAGCACCCATTCAATGGCCGGGCCCTCTCCCCCCAGGCGCAGCGCTCCATCCGGGCCGCGGGTGAGCGGCAGCGCACCCAGATAGAGACCGGGCGCGTGCGGGGCGTTCAGCGTGTGCTCGAACTTCGTCAGCCGTTCCCGCTCGGCGAGGGTGGTGAAATCCAGGAAGCCGAAATCCACCGCCTTCTTGAGCTTGAAGGCCTCCCGCTCGCCCAGGAAGACAGCGGAGATGTGCGTCTCCACCGGCGCGCTGCCCACCAAGCGGGTGAGGAAGGCCGCCGCCTCCTCCTGGCAGGCGGGAACGGCCATCAGGGATAGAGCGCTTCGAGCGCCCAGCCGGCATCCTGCGCCACGAAGACGCGCCGCTCATGCAGGCGGAAGGGCATGTCGCGCCAGAACTCGATGCGCTCGGGCAGGAGGCGGAAGCCGGACCAGAAGGGCGGGCGCGGGATCTCGCCCATGCCGAACTTCACCGTGTATTCCGCGACCGCCTTCTCCAGCGCCCAGCGCCCTTCCAGCTGACGGGACTGGCGCGAGGCCCAGGCCCCGATGCGCGAGCCGCGCGAGCGCGAGGCGTAATAGGCATCGGCCTCCTCGGCGCTCACCGCCTCGATCCGGCCTTCGACGCGCACGCTGCGGGTCAGCGTCTTCCAGTGGAAGCAGAGGGCGGCGAAGGGATTGGCCGCGAGCTCGCCGCCCTTGCGCGATTCGAGGTTGGTGTAGAAGACGAAGCCCCTGGGATCATGGCCCTTGAGCAGCACCATGCGGGCCGAGGGCCGGCCCTCGGGCGTGGCGGTGGCGAGGCACATGGCATTGGGATCATTGGGCTCGGTGCGTGTAGCCTCCGCCAGCCATTCGGCGAAAAGGGCGTAGGGGTCTTCGGTCATGCGAACATCCTGTGGGGCCTTGCCCGGTTGTGGGGCATGTGCGACCACCATCTGGCCCCTCCAACCGGATACCGGAACCCCATGAAGGACGATTCTGCCCCCGCCCTGCCCACGGGAACCCTCATGCAGGGACGCCGCGGCCTGATCATGGGCGTGGCCAATGACCGCTCCATCGCCTGGGCGATCGCGCGCGCCTGTGCGGCGCAGGGCGCGGAGCTGGCCTTCACCTACCAGGGCGAGGCGCTGGAAAAGCGCGTCCGCCCGCTCGCCGCCAGTGTGGGCAGCGATTTCGTGGTGCCCTGCGATGTCGCGAGCGACGAGGACATGGATGCCGCCTTCGGCGCCGTCGAGGAGCGTTGGGGCAAGCTTGATTTCTTCGTCCACGCCGTGGGCTTCGCCGACAAGCAGTATCTGCGCGGCCGCTTCCTCGACACCCCGCGCGAGGCCTTCCTGCAGGCGCTCGACATCTCCTGCTATTCCTTCGCCGCCACTGGCCGGCGCGCCGCCGCGCTGATGAGCGAGGGCGGGTCGCTGCTCACGCTGAGCTATCTCGGCGCCGAGAAATGGGTCCCGCACTACAATGTGATGGGTGTCGCCAAGGCGGCGCTGGAGGCCAGCGTGCGCTACATGGCGGCCGATCTCGGCCCGGACGGCGTGCGCGTGAACGCGATCAGCGCGGGCCCGATCAAGACGCTGGCGGCCTCGGGCATTGGCGACTTCCGCTACATCCTGAAATGGAACCAGTACAATGCGCCGATGCAGCGCAATGTGACGCTGGAGGAAGTGGGCGGCGCCGGGCTCTATTTGCTCTCGCCGCTCTCGACCGGCGTCTCGGGCGAGGTGCATCACGTGGATTGCGGCTACCACATCGTCGGCATGAAGAACCCCGACGCGCCGGACCTCACCATCGAAAAGAGCTGAGGCCAGGCCGCATGCCCATCCGCAGCCTCACGCCCGCGGATGCCGAGGCCTTCCGCGCGTTGCGGCTGGAGGCCTTGCGGACCACCCCCGCCGCCTTCGGCCGGGCGTGGGAGGAGGAGGCAGGCAAGCCCCTCGGCTGGTTCGGCGAGACGCTGGCTCGCGCCACCATTTTCGCCGCGGCAGATGACGCCGGCCGCCTGCTCGGCATGCTGGCCTATCAGGGCGATGACATGCTGAAGCGCCGGCATATCGGCCATCTCTGGGGGATGTATGTGCGCGCGGAGGCGCGCTGCCAGGGGCTGGGTGCGGCGCTGCTGGCTGCCTGCATCGCCCATGCACGCCCCCATGTCGCGGTGCTGCAGATCATGGTGGGCGAGGGCAATCCGGCGGCGCGGCGGCTTTATGAACGCGCCGGCTTCACCCTTTATGGCACCGAGCTGGCTTCGCTGCGGGTGGATGGCGTGGATGCGACCACGCTGCTCATGGCGATGATGCTGGAGTGAGGCGCCGCCCGCGCTCCCTCTGTTGCGCGCATCGGGCCGGGTCGCTCAATTCGCGCCGCAGCGCCCGGCAATCGGGCGGGCCCACATCGGTCCAGCGGGCGCAGCGCCCGTTCGGCTTGCGCCAGCCGGGGCCGCCGCAAATGCCGCAACCCGCATGCGCCCCATCCCGCGGGTAGAGGCGGCACAGTTCCGTCACCTGCGCCTGGGCGGGGGCGGCCAGGGCGAGAAGGAGCAGGATCAGCGCGGCACGCATCCCCGCCTGATGGCGCATTCCCTCACTTCGCGCTAGTTGCGTGCAACCATGTCGCACAACAGCTTCGGCCATCTCTTCCGCGTCACCACCTGGGGCGAATCGCACGGGCCGGCGCTCGGCTGCGTGGTGGATGGCTGCCCGCCCGGCCTCCCGCTCGACGAGGCCTGGATTCAGCCCTTCCTCGACAAGCGCCGCCCGGGCTCCGGCAAATACGTGACCCAGCGGCAGGAGCCGGACCAGGTCCGCATCCTCTCGGGCGTCTTCGAGGGGCGGACCACCGGCACGCCCATCGCGCTGATGATCGAGAACCAGGACCAGCGCAGCAAGGATTACGGCGAGATCGCGCAGAGCTTCCGCCCGGGCCATGCCGACATTGCCTATGAGTGGAAATACGGCATCCGCGATTATCGCGGTGGCGGCCGGGCCTCGGCGCGGGAGACGGCGATGCGCGTGGCCGCCGGCGCCATCGCCCGGCGCGTGCTGGGCGATGGCGTGGTGATCCGCGGCGCGCTCACGCAGATCGGGCGCGATCGCGTGGACCGCGCGGCGTGGGACTGGAGCCAGACCGGGCTGAACGAGTTCTGGTGCCCGGACGCCGCCGCCGCGCAGCGCTGGGAAACGCTCCTGGCCCAGGTGCGCAAGGCGGGCTCCTCCATTGGCGCCGTGATCGAGGTGCAGGCCGAGGGCGTGCCGGTCGGCCTCGGCGCGCCGATCTACGGCAAGCTCGATGCGGATATCGCGGCGGCGCTCATGTCCATCAACGCGGTGAAGGGGGTTGAGATCGGCGATGGCTTCGCCGCGGCTGAACTCTCCGGGGAGGAGAACGCCGATGAAATGCGGATGCGCCAGGATGGCTCGGTCGAGTTCCTCGCCAACCACGCGGGCGGCATGCTGGGCGGCATTTCCACCGGCCAGCCCATCGTCGCCCGCTTCGCCGTGAAGCCGACCTCCTCCATCCTCACGCCACGCCAGGCCGTGACCGCCGATGGCCGCAACACCGACCTGCTGACCAAGGGCCGGCATGACCCCTGCGTGGGCATTCGTGCCGTTCCCGTGGGCGAGGCGATGCTGGCCTGCGTGCTGGCGGATCATCTGCTTCGCCATCGCGCACAAAATCCGGATGCGCCGGCAACCGGACGTCTGCCCCGCGATAAACCACGTTGAGTGGATGCAACGAAACCGCTAACTTCCCATCAGGGGATAGTTCTCCCCTGTCGAACCGTATCGAGATCCCATGACCCATCCGGACCCCCAGCCCGACCCGGCCGCCCTGCGTGCCTTCGTCGCCCTTGCGGGCGGGGCGGCCTGGCGCAAACGCATGGCGGATCTGGGCGCGCGGTTGCAGCCGGGGTCGCTCGCGGCGCGGGCCATGCAGCAGCGCCACGCGCTGGAGCTGATCCTGGCGCGCCTCTCCAAGCCCGAACTTCTCGCCAAGGCCGGCCGGGCCGAGCGCCGGGTGCTGGCCTTCGCGCGCGAGGCGGCGGAACTGGCGAAGTCCCTGCCCGAGGGGCCACGCGCGCGCCTGCGCGCCCTGGTGGGGGACGGGCTTTGCGGCGACGCCACCCTGGTGCCGTTGTTCCATCTGGTCCGCACCGCCGCCCTGCTGCGCGCCCGCGGATTCGAGGTGCGCTTCGACGGGTTGCTGGATGGCGCGGCGCATGACCTCAGCATCAAGCGCGACGGCGCAGAGGCGGAGGTGGTGTGCGAGGTGGTCTCCGCCGAGGAGGGCCGCCCGCTGCACAAGGGCGACTGGGCGCAGCTGGTGGACCGCGTGAACCCCGAGCTGCAGACCTGGCTCGCGGCGCATCCCGGCCGCTACATCCTGAAGATGACGCTGCCCGAGGGCGTCACGGACCAGACCCAGCTCTCGGAGCTGCACAGCCGCATCACCACCATGCTGGCGACCGAGAAGCGCCAGGATTCGAGTGCCGACGCCATCCTGAAGCTCGACCCGCTGGTGCTGGCCGGCGCCCAGGCGGCGAGCGACCCGCAGCGCGCCTTGCCGGCCCGCCTGCGGGAGGTGTTCGGCGTCGAGGCGCATCTGGCCGTCACCGCCGACCCTTCCAGCGGCTCGGTGCTGGTGATGGCGGCGCGGGCGGGGCGGGAGAACGAAATCTCGCTGGCCGTGAAGCGCCGCGTCGCGGCGACGACCGCGCGGTTTTCGGGCGAGCGGCCGGGCATCGTGGCCGTCTTCCTCGACGATATCGAGGCCGCCGAGTGGCATTCCCTGCGGGACACGCTGGAGCTGGAAGGCGTGATCCGCCGCTTCCTGACGGAGCCCGAGGCGAAGCTGGTGGTGGCCGTGACCTGCACGACGCGGCAGGAATTCTTCGCGCTCGGCGATTGCGCCCCGGAGGGCGAGCTGCGCTTCCGGAATCCGGGACATCCGGCGGCGAAGAGCGCGGGCCTCGCTCCGGCGATCAGCAGCAACTGAGGGGCTCTGCCCCTCAACCCCGGCAGGAAACTGAGTTTCCTGCACCTTCCACAAATCAGGGTGCAGGGAACTGGTTCCCTGCTGGGGGTCGAGGGGGCAAAGCCCCCTCGCGTCAGATCAAGACAACGTCGTCAGATTCTGGAACCAATGCTGCGCCGGCACATAGCCGCGCACCGCACGGCCTGCCGCCTTCGGGTTCGTGTCATGCACCACGAAGACCCAGAGCGCCTCATTCACCGCCTTCTCATGCGCGCGCTGCATCAGCCGGTTCTGCTCCTGCTCGTCGAAGCTGCTGGTCGCGGCGTTGAGGATCTGGTCCATTTCCGCATCGCGGTAATGGCCGTAATTCACGCCGCGCGGCGCGATCTGCTCCGAGTGGAAGAAGCGGATGAAGGCGTAGAGCGGATCGCTCGTGAGGTATGCCACGTTGTTGGCCGTGATGTTGCCCGCGCGGCTGATCTCGCCGAGCGCCCCCTGCCGCCAGGCGGTGTAGAGCACTTCCAGCTCCACCACCTGGAAATCCACGATGATGCCGACCTCGCGCCAGGCCGACTGGATATACTCGTTCATCGGCATGGAGAGCATCTGGCCCGAGCCGCCTGACGGCACGATGAAGCGCGTGCGCAGCGGATTGGCGCGAGAGAATCCGGCCTCGGCCAGAAGGCGCCGGGCTTCGGCCGGATCATGGCGGATGCGGAAGGTCGGGTTGCCGAACCAGGGGGAGGAGGGGTCCACCACGCCGACGGCCGGCTTGGCGAGGCCGCCCAGCAGCGCCACGACCTCATCGCGGTTGATGGCAAGGTTTGCGGCGCGGCGCAGGCGGACATCGCGCCAGGGCGAACCCTCGGCGAGGCTCAGGTGGTAGTTCCAGACGTGGGGCGTCACGTTCTCGATAATCCGCACATTGGCCTGGCGCAGGCGGGGCAGCAGGTCGGGCGCGGGGCTCTCGATGATGTCCATCTGGTTGGTCAGGATGGCGTTGGTGCGCGTGACGGTCTCGGGCGCCACGACCAGGATGATCCGGTCCAGCTTGGGAGCCCGGGCGGCGTTCCAGTAGGTCGGGTTCTTCACGAGCTCGGCGCGCTCGCGGGGCACGAGGCGGGCGAGGCGGAAGGGGCCGGTGCCCGAGGGCTCCTGCGCAAAGCGGTCCCAGCTGCGGCCCAGGCGCTCATACTGCGCGGGCGAGGAGATGAGGAACCAGAGCATCTGGTAGGGGAAGAAGCTGTCCACCGCGCGGGTGGTCACCTCCACCGTCATGTCGTCCACCTTGCGGTAGCTGGCGACGGAGGGCAGGCGGGGGCGGACCTGGGCGGCCTGGCGGTTGTCGAAATGGGGCGCCTGGGGGTTAAGGACCTTCTCGAAATTCCAGATCACGGCATCCGCGTTGAAGGCCGAGCCGTCATGGAAGGTGACGCCGGGGCGCAGGCGGAAGACCCACTTCGTGCGGTCCGACGGCGTTGCCTCCCAGGAGGTGGCGAGGCCGGGCATCAGCTTGCCCGGACGGTCCGAGACATCCATCTCCCAGGCGACAAGCGGGTCATAGAGGGTGTGGCCGGTGAACTGGTAGGCGCCGGCGCCACGATCGGGCTGGCCGGTCGTCTGGGGGATGTCGGCCATGGAGATGCCGTAGCGGAGCACCCGCTCGCCGCCCACCGTTTGGGCATGGGCCTCCATCTCCGCCCAGGAGAAGGGCAGTGTGGCTCCAGTTGCGGCACCCGTCAGGGCGAAAAGATCACGACGCGACAAAGAGTTGGATGACATTCAGGGCGTATCCCGGTTGTTGCCTGCCAGGGGCAGAGCAAGACCGGGGCCAGCCAGGGGGGCCATTCACCCGAAGCGCGAGATCCAGTTCACGAGGCCCGCACTGGCGCCGAGCAGCACGAGCGCCAGGACCGGGTGCCCCATCTTCGGCGCCACCGTGCCCTCGGGCATGGGCTTGCTGCCACGCATCATGGCCTGAACCAGGTCATGCCCCAGGCTCACGCGGTACCAGATGACGGCCGCGATGTGCAGGAAGATGACGAGGCCGATCACGTTGATCAGCCGGATATGGATCCAGCCGGCCCAGTCGCTGGTGGCGCCGCTCACCTGGCTCGCGAGCGGGCCGCGCGTGAAGATCTGGTCGTCCGTGAAGAGGCCGGTGACGGCCTGGGTCAGCAGCAGGGACAGGATCACCACCACCATCCAGCCGCCGGCCGGGTTGTGGGTGAGTTCCCGGTCCGGCCCGGCCTCCCGCCGCACCTGCCCCAGATGGGCGAGGGCGGCGAAGGGCGAGCGCAGGAACGTCATGAAGCGCGCGGGCTCGGAGCCGACGAGGCCCCAGAGGATGCGGAAAATCACCAGTGTCAGCAGCGTGTAGCCGCTGAGCATGTGCAGATCCATGTTGTGTGACCGCGCCGTGAGGTAGGAGGTCGGGATCAGGATGACGATGGACCAGTGCACCAGCCGCACCCAGCCATCCCAAACTTTCACGCGCATTTCCGTCATGCCGCATCCTTTCCGCGTCGCGTTGCAGCATAGCTTCCGACGGGGGGAGTGAGGCAAGCTGCGCGCATGCTTCCCGATTCGATGACCGAGGCCGCGGCGCCGCTGGCCGCGCTGGCGCTGGCCCTCAGCTGGGCCGGCCTGTGCCGCTGGCGTCGCAGGCCGATGACGGCGGGGCTCGGCCTCGCCCTCGGCGCGGCGCTCGGCTTGGTGCTCTTGATGGGGCTCACCCTCGCCTCGCCCCGCCAATTGGCGGAGCGCCTGCCGGCGCTGGCGGTGATGGCCGCGATCATGGCCTTGCCGCTGGCCTGGGGGCGGCGGGGCTGGCTTGCGGTGCTGCTGGGCCTCCTCGCCGCCGGCTTCACCGCCTGGTGGATGGCCGGCGGCCCGCTGACCGAGGCGGATCTGCTGCGCGCGGCGCCGGTCCTGCTGGCCTTGCTGCTGCTGGTCCCGCTGGTGCAGCTGGAGGCCACGCCGCCCTGGCGCGGCACGCTGGCGGCGCTCGCGCTGCTGGCGGGGCTGCTGGCCTCGGGCATTCCGGGCCCCTGGGTGATGCTGGGGCTGATCCTGCTCTCCGCCGCCTTCGGGCAGCAGGTGGCGGGCGGCGGTGCCATGCCGGATACGGCGCGGCTGCCCTTTTCCATGCTGCTGGCGGCCCTCGTCGCCGGTCCCTTGCTGGCGCGCGGGGCGGCGGCCGACTGGGCTGCGGCGCTGGCACCGCTGGCGCCCCTGCTGCTCGGGCCAAGGTTGGCGGGCCGGTTGAAGGGTTGGCGGGCCAGCCTGGTCATCATGCTCCTGGCGGCGCTGCCGGTGGCAGCGGCCTGGGGTCTCGCGCGGCTCGGCTGAACCCTCGTCAGGCGTGCATTGCCCCTGCTAGGCTGCTGGTCCCGCAAGCCAGGAGCCTGACCATGCCCGATGGAAACCCCCCGCAGATCGGCCGCTTCGGCAGCGGCCAGGCGGTGCGCCGCATCGAGGACCGCGCGCTGCTGGCGGGCGAGGGCCAGTTCACCGACGACTTCGCGCCGGCTGGCCTCTCGCAGATGCTCTTCCTGCGCTCGCCGCACCCGCATGCGAAGCTGGTCTCACTGGACACGACGGCGGCGCGCGCCATGCCGGGTGTCATCGCCATCCTGACCGGGGCGGATCTGGTGGCCGCCGGCGTGAAGCCGATGTTCGTGGCACTCCCCTTCAAGCGCCCCGATGGCTCCGCCCTCACCGCGCCCCCGCGCCATTGCCTGGCGGTGGATGAGGTGCGCTTCGTGGGCGAGCCGGTCGCCGCCATCATCGCCGAGACACTGGGCCAGGCGCGCGACGCCGCCGAGGCGGTCGAGGTGGATTATGCCGAGCTTCCGGCCGTGATCGGCCCGGGCCGCGCCGCCAGCCCCGGCGCGCCGCTGGTCTGGGAAGGTGCCCCCGGCAACCTCGTGGCCGAGAGCCGCTATGGCGACGCAGCCGCCGCCGAGGCCGCCTTTGCCAAGGCCGCGCATGTGGTGGGCCTGGATATCGAGAACCAGCGCCTGGCCCCCGTCTCGATGGAGCCGCGCGTGGCGCTCGGCGAATATGATTCCGGCACGGGCCGGATCACGCTGCGCCTCTCGTCGCAGATGCCGTCCGGCGTGCGGGACGCGATCTGCAAGGAATTGCTCGACATCCCGACCGACAAGCTGCGCGTCCTGGTGGGCGATGTCGGCGGCGGCTTCGGCATGAAGACCGGCCTCAACCCGGAGGAGGGCGTGGTCGCCTATGCCGCGCGGATGCTGGGCCGGCCAGTGAAATGGGCCTCCACCCGCATGGAGGACTTCCTCTCCGCCCTGCATGGCCGGGCGACCGAAAGCCGGGCCGAGATGGCGCTGGACGCGCAGGGCAAGGTGCTGGCGCTGCGGGTGCGCACGCTGGCTGACATGGGCGCCTATCCCCGCAACGCCAGCGTGGCCATCCAGCTTCTGGTGGGCCCCTGGGTCTCGACCAGCATCTATGACATCACGCTGGTGGACTTCACCTTCCAGGCGCTGCTGACGAGCACGGCCCCCACCGGCCCCTATCGCGGCGCCGGGCGGCCGGAGGCGATCTACCTGCTGGAGCGCCTCTTCGACACGGCGGCGCGCCAGATGGCGCTGGACCCGGCGGAGCTGCGCCGGCGCAACATGATCGCGCCCACGCAGATGCCCTATAAGAACGCCATGGCGATGACCTATGATTCCGGCTCCTTCGAGCGGATCCTGGACCAGGGCCTGGCACTCTCCGACTGGAACGGCTTCGCCGCCCGCGCGGCCGCTTCGGCCGCGAAGGGCAGGCTGCGCGGCCGCGGCATCGCCACCTTCCTGGAATGGACCGGCGGCAATGTCTTCGAGGAGCGCGTGACCATCGCGGTCAAGGGCGATGGCAGCATCGAGATCTATGCCACCACCCAGGGCATGGGGCAGGGCATCGCCACCAGCTACGCGCAGCTCGCGGTGGATGTCTTCGGCGTGGAGCTGGAGCGCATCCAGGTGGTGTTCGGCGACAGCGATCGCGGCAGCGGCTTCGGCTCGGCCGGCTCCCGCTCGCTGTTTACCGCGGGCTCGGCCGTGAAGCTCGCCGCCGACAAGACGGTGGATGAGGCGAGGGACATGGCGGCCGAGGCGCTGGAGACTTCGGCGGCCGACATCGAATACCGCGCCGGCGCCTTCACCGTGGCCGGCACCGACCGCGCCATCGGCCTGTTCGAGCTGGCGGCGCGCCAGCCGGAGGGCCGCATCTTCATCGACCACACCAGCAGCGTCTCCGGCCCCACCTGGCCCAATGGCTGCCATGTCTGCGAGGTGGAGCTGATCCCCGAGACGGGCGAGGTGGTCATCGCCGCCTATGCCTCGGTCAATGATGCCGGGCGCGTCGTGAACCCGATGATCGTGGAGGGCCAGGTGGTGGGTGGTGCGCTGCAGGGCATCGGCCAGGCCATGTGCGAGCATGTGATCTACGACGCCGAGACGGGCCAGCCGCTGACGGCGAGCTTCATGGATTACTGCCTGCCCCGCGCCGACATGGTGGCCGACTATGCGACGAAGCTCGACCCCAGCATTCCCTGCCTGACCAACCCCTTGGGCGTGAAGGGTGTGGGCGAGCTGGGCACCATCGGGGCGACGCCCGCCGTGATGAATGCCGTGGCCGATGCGCTGGCGCGCCATGGCAAGGCTGAGGCGGCGGACCGGGTGAAGATGCCGCTGACGGCGGAGCAGGTCTGGACCCTGCTGGCCTGAGGCAGGGTCAGGCGGGGCGGGCGCCCACCCCCTCCAGCCGGTCCAGATAGGGGTCGAGCGCCATGGCGAAGCGCACCATCTCGCCCAGCAGGGTGACGGCGGTGGTGCGGGGCGGCGCCTGGCGCTCCAGGGCCACGCGATGGTCCGCCGTCAGGCGGAGCAGCCAGCCCTCCGGCAATTCGGGGGGCATCGCGGCCACGGCGCGGGCGGTGAAGTGCCGGTCCGCGCCCGGCTCGGCGGTGGAAGGAATGCGCCCGGCGATGGCGCGCAGGCGCAGCGATCCCTCCTGCACCAGCGCCTCGCAGATCCGGCCGCGCCAGGCGAAGCGGATCGCGGGGCTGAGGTCCGGGGCGCGGGGTGCCAGCGTCCCGTCCTCGGCGATGGCAAAGGGGCCCAGCGTCAGGCGCGCGGGGGGGCGGAGCGGGACGGAGTGGGGGGCGGGGTTCTTCATGCGACACACAACTTGCCGCGAAAGAGTGAAGGGAGGATAAACCGCCCGATGTCTCTCGCGAACAGCCTCTCCCTCGTCCTCGCCCCGCCGCACCCGGCCGGGCGTCCCTTCATCTATGCCGGCGCTGGCGCGGCACTGCTGGGCGGGCTCGTGCTCGGCTCCTGGCTGTTCTGGCTGGGGGCGGCCTTCACCGCCTTCTGCCTGTATTTCTTCCGCGACCCCAAGCGCGTGCCGCCCGCGCGGCATGACCTCGTGCTCGCCCCCGCCGATGGGAAGGTCGTGCTGGTCGGCCCCGCCATCCCGCCGGCCGAGCTTGAGATGGGGGACCAGCCGCGCTGGCGCGTGGCCATCTTCCTCTCGGTGCTGGACGTGCATGTGAACCGCAGCCCGGTGCAGGGCCGCGTCTCCCGCATTTCCTACCGCCACGGCAAGTTCATGGATGCGAGCCTGGAGAAGGCCTCCGAGGATAATGAGCGCAACGCGCTGCGCTTCGACCTGCCCGATGGCCGGGACCTCGCCTGCGTGCAGATCGCGGGCCTGGTCGCGCGGCGCATCGTCTGCACGGCGCATGAGGGCGACCGGCTGATGGCGGGTGAGCGCTTCGGCATCATCCGCTTCGGCAGCCGCACCGATGTCTACCTGCCGGTGGGCGTGAAGCCCTTGGTGCTGGTGGGCCAGACCATGATCGGTGGTGAAAGCATCCTGGCGGAACTCGCGTGACGCGGGCGGGGCTGCGCAGCCGGCTGGGGCGCTTCCAGACGCGCGCCCGCCCGCGCTATCGCGGGCCCTCCTTCAACCGGCTGATTCCGAACCTGCTGACCATGATGGGCCTTTGCGCGGGGCTGGTCGCCATCCGCTTCGGGCTTGAGGGGCGCTTCGCCCAGGCCGCCGCCTTCATCGTGGCGGCCGGCGTGATTGATGGCCTGGATGGCCGCATCGCGCGCCTGCTGAAGGGCACTTCTCGCTTCGGCGCCGAGTTCGACAGCCTGAGCGACTTCCTGTGCTTCGGCGTGGCGCCGGGGCTGATCCTCTATCTCTGGACGCTGCAGAATGCCGGGCCCATCGGCTTCATCCCGGGCATGATGTTCGCCGTGTGCAGCGCGCTGCGCCTCGCGCGGTTTAACGCCGCCAGCATCGCCGAGCCCGGCGCCATCCCGATCGTGAAGCCGGCCTATGCCTACAACTTCTTCACGGGCGTGCCGGCGCCGGCGGGCGCGGGCCTCGCGCTGCTGCCGCTCTTCGCCTCGCTCGGCTTCGCCGAATGGGGCTGGGCCGGCCTGGCCGAGGCGGTGCGCCACCCGATCTTCAGCGCGGTGATGCTGCTCCTGGTGGGTGGGCTGATGGTGAGCACGCTGCCCTCCTGGTCCTTCAAGAACTTCAAGGTGCCGTCCAACCTGGTGCTGCCGCTGCTCCTGGGCACGGGCGCCTACATCGCCGTGCTGGTGACGGAGCCCTGGGCGGCGCTCACGCTGGGCGGGCTGATGTATTTCGGGATGCTGTATTTCTCCGCCCGCTCCTTCGCGCGGCTCAAGCGCGAGGCGGAAGCCATGCGCGACCCGCCGGCGGCTGCGCCCTGAAGATCTTCGGCGCCAGGATCGCGGCGGGGCCCTTCCGGGACCTGCCTGAGGGCGCTTTCGGCCTTTGCCTCGATCCGCATGCGCCCAACCGCGATGCGGCCGCGCTGACGCTCGACATCGAGGATTTCGGCCTGCCCGACCCGGACGCGCTGGCCGCGACGCTCGACGCGCTGCGCGCCGCCATGGCGGCCGAACCGGACCGCCTCTTCTATGTGGGCTGCCGCGCCGGCCTGGGACGGACGGGGACGGTGCTGGCCTGCCTGGCCGCCGAGGCCGGAACCCCCGGCGACCCCGTGGCCTGGGTGCGCGCGCAGCATGACCCGCGCGCCGTGGAGACGCCCGCCCAGGAAGAATTCGCCCGCGCCTGGCTCAGGAGTGGCAGGTGATCCTGAGCGCCCGGCGCAGTGCCTCGTCCGAGGCGCGCTGCTGGGTGGAGCCGAGCTGGATCACGATGGTCTGGCGGGGCCGGATGTTGAAGGAATAGACCGCATCAGGCGGCGGCATGAGCTGCGGCAGGGGGAAATGGGTGGAGAAGTTGCGGGTGGTGCCGCCCGCATTCTCGACCCGCAGCAGATAGCTGAAGCCGCCCTGGGGCTCGGGCACCACGCTGATGGGTTGGGGCTTGAGCGCGTTCGCGCCCACGCAGTTGCGCGCCAGGGCAGGGCCCGAGGCGAGCAGCGCGGCGAGAAGTGCCGCCAGCCGGAACCTCATCGGCTCAGCATCAGCCCGATCGGCACCATGTCGGGAATGACCTGCCCGGTGAAGGGCTCCAGCGCCGCACGGGCCTGCGCCAGGGCATCGGCGGGCGGCAAGGGCGGCCGGGCCAGATGCGGGCGGATCGCCTCGGCCTCGATGCTGGCGGCCGCCAGCGCCGCGCCCCGCAGTGCCGCGATGCGCCCCATGGCGAAGAGGGGCGAGAGCGCGCCGTAGAGCGGCGTCAGCAGCGCCGGCCAATGGGCCAAATGGAGATAGAGCGTCGGAATGATGCCCTCCGCATGGCCATGCAGCGCCGCCAGCGCCAGCACATCTCGCCGCGCCTGGGGCGAGAGGGCGTCCAGCCGGGGCAAGGGCGGCGGTGAGGGCAGCATGGCCGGCGGGGGCAGGGCGCTCGCCGCGGCGGTGCCATCGCCGAGCGGGCCGCGCAGCAGCGCCGTCAACAGGATCAGGTTGCTGAGGTTGCCGCGGTTGTAGAGGGCGGCCATCGCCGCCGCATCCGTGCCCATCGCCAGGCGCGGCAGCGGCTCCAGCGCCGCGACCAGGCGTTCGGTCGCGGCGGGCAGCAGCGAAGTGGCAGGTGCGATGCTCGCCCAGGCCCAGGGCAGCACACCCGGCAGGGTCGGGAAGTGGCGCCAGATGAGATTCACGAGCGGCAGGCCATAGGCCTGGCGCAACTGCCCGTAGATCGCGGCGACCTCGGGCGGGGCGTCTGCCTCGCGAACCTCCGCCAGCTTCATTGGGGCAGGATCACTTCCGCCGCTTCTCCACCAGCACGCCCGCATCATGCAGCTTCGCGATCTCGTCCTCCGAGAAGCCGAGGCGCGCCAGCACCTCCTGCGTGTGCTGGCCGAAGCGCGGCGGTGCCGCGCGCGTGCCGCCCGGCGTGCGGGAGAGCTTGATGGGCGTGCCGAGGCCGACGAAGCCGTCCTTCTCGGTCACCATCTGGCGATGCGCCGTGTGGGCGGCGGCCATCGCCTCATCCACGCCGAGCACGGGGCCGGCGGGCAGGCCGGCGGCCAGCATGCGCTGGCAGAGGTCATGCCCGTCCTCATCCGCGAAGCGCTTGTTGAGTATCTCCGTCAGCGCCGCCTTGTTGATCACCCGCTGGCCATTGGTGGCGAAGCGCGGGTCGGTGCCGAGGCCGTCCAGGCCCAGGAAGGTGCAGAATTTCCGGAAGGTCGGGTCATTGCCGCAGCCCACGAAGATCTCGCAGGTGCGCGTCGTGAACTTGGCGTAGGGGGCGAGGTTCGGGTGCGGATTGCCGGTGGCGATGGGCCGCTTGCCGTTCAGGAAGTAGTTGGCGGCATGCGGGTGTAGCAGCGCCATGCCGCAATCATGCAGCGTCATGTCACAATACTGGCCACGGCCGGATTTCTCGCGCTCGACCACCGCCATCAGGATGGCGATGGCGCTGAACAGCCCGGTCGCGATGTCCACGATGGGGGTGCCGAGCCGCGTGGGCCCCGAATTTTCCGTGCCGTTGATGGACATGAGGCCCACCATGGCCTGCAGGATGGCGTCATAGCCCGGGAAGCCGCCGAGCGGGCCCGTCGCGCCAAAGCCCGAGACGCGGCAATGGATCAGGCGCGGGAAGCGCTGGGAGAGCACCTCCTCATAGCCCAGGCCCCATTTCTCCATGCTGCCGGGCTTGAAGTTCTCGACCAGGATATCGGCCCCTTCGAGCAGGCGCAGCAGCACCTCGCGCCCCTCGGGCTTCGAGAGATCGAGGCCGACGGAGCGCTTGTTGCGGTTCACGCCGATGAAATAGCTGGCGTCGCCGTTTTCGTTGAAGGGCGGGCCCCAGTCGCGCACCTCGTCACCCTGGGGCGGTTCCAGCTTGATGACCTCGGCGCCGTGGTCGCTCAGGATCATGGTGCAGTAAGGGCCGCCCAGGACGCGGGTGAGGTCCACCACGCGCAGGCCCGACAGGGCGCCCGGGCCGGGCGCGTTCCCCGCGCCGATGGGCGCGGTCGGGGCTGGCATGTCCATGGCGAATCTCCTCGGGGCCGTTTCGTCTTGCCCGGGAAGATGCGCCATCGGGCGCGTTTTGTCGAACCGGCGGGCCTCAGGCGCGCATCATGGCGGGGCCCTTCACGAAGCCCTCGATGTCATCCACCAGCGCGAGGCTCCCGGGCAGGATTCCCATCCCGGGCATGACTGTCATGTGGTCCCGCAGGGGATAGCGGCGCAATTGTGCCGGATTGCCGGCCTGCCGCAGATCCTCCGCGAAATGGATGGCATTGGGTGGCCAGACGATGGCATCCAGCATGCCCTGCACCAGCAGCGCCGGCGGCAGGTTGGCCGAGACGAAGGCGTTGGGTGTGCGCTCCTCGCGCGTCGTGCCGGCGAACAGGTTGAACAGCAGCGGGTAGCGCGTCGGCCAATGGGCATAGGGGCCGGCGACGCCCACGAAGCCGCGCAGCGGGTGGCGTCCGCTCTCGGTGGTGCCGAGCGCCTGGTGGACCAGTTGCGGCCGCACCTGGAGCATCGCACCCATCCACCCCCCGGCGGACCAGCCGGCCGCCACCACCTCATCTGGCGCCGCGCCGTATTCCTGACCGTGGCGCGTGGCCCAGGCGACGGCATTGGCCGCATCTTCGAGGATGCCGGCATGGTTGGTCTCGGGGTAGAGGCGGTAGCCGGCGGCGATGCTGGTGATGCCGCGCGCGGCGAGGTGGCTGCACAGCGTCTCGACCATCGCCTCGCATCGGCTGCCGAATTGCCAGAAGCCGCCATGGAAGAAGACCAGCGCCGGCCGGCGCGGCGGCGGCGGGCCGAGGCGCGGTGTGGCGGCCGGATAGACATCGAGGCGCTGCAGCGGGTGCTCGCCATAGGGGATGTCGCGCTGGGCCGCGATGTTGAGATGGGTGAAATCGGCCGTGCCGTCCGGGCCGGGTGCGGCGCAGGCTGAGAGGGTGGCGGCGGCGCCGACCAGCGCGGCGCGGCGGGAGAGACCTTGTGTCATCGGGCTGCATTCCTTGCGGGGACGCAGCCTGATCAGGCATCCGGGTTAAGGCTTCGCTGACGCCATCATGTGTCGAAGCCCACGAAGCGCAGGAATTTTTCGTTGGGCTCGCGGTCGGCCGTGACGCCATTCGCGGGGAAATCATCCTCGGGATAGCCGAGCGCGATGCAGGTCATGATCACCTGGTCGTCGGGGATTTGCGCCTCCTCCCGCACGATCTCGGAGCGCATGATGCCCTGGCCGTTCACGACGGTGCCAAGGCCACGGTCCCAGGCGGCGAGGCAGATGCCGTAGCTCAGCGCGCCCAGGTCGAAATGCACGACGGCCCCCGGGTCCAGCACGCGGTCATAGGTCAGCACGAGCGAGACCGGCGCGTCGAATTGCCGGAAGCCGCGCATCACCCAGTCCTGCCGCATCGGCTTGTCGTCGCGCGCTATGCCCATGGCGCCGAAGAGCTTGACGGCGATGGCGACCTGGCGGGCGCGGTGCACGCCCTCGTATTCGCCATGGCTCACGATGTCGCGGTTGGCTTTCGCACCGCCCGCCATCACCTGCATGTTCCGCTGGCGCACGCGCTCCAGCGGCGCGCCGGTCAGCGCATGGACGTGCCAGGGCTGGGTGTTCATCGAGGAGGGGGCGCGTTTCGCGACCTCGATGATCTCCTCGATGACGGCGCGCGGCACCGGGTCGGGCCTGTAGCCCCGCACGCTGCGGCGCGTGCGGGCGAGGGTTTCGTAATCCACGCGCTCAGGCCGCACGCTTGCGGCCGAAGACGCGGGCGCAGAAATCCGGATAGGTCTCCAGCATTTCGTCGCAGACCGCACCGCGCAGCAAAGCGAGCTCTTCGTCGGTCGGCGCCGGCGTCTCGCCCACCCCATCGGCCACGTCGAAGTCGAAGCCGGTCATGGCGCGGATGCTCTCCAGCGTCTCGCCCGCATGGATGGAGGCGAGCGAGAAGCGGCCGCGCTCGGGGTGGAAGTGGAAGACGCAGCGGCCGGTGACCAGCGCCTGCGCATGGCCGCGGCGGAAGACGCCGGGCTCGGAGATGCCGGGGGCGGAGATATGCGCCACGCGGTCCACCAGCACGCGGGGGGAATGCTCCTCGCGGAACAGGATGGTACGGCCTGCCATGAAATACATGAAGGCCGAGCCGAAGCTCCCGGGGAAGCGGACCTCCATGCCGGGCCATTCGCCCGTGCCGATGAGGTTGAGGTTCGCCTGGCCGTCAATCTCGCCGCCGCCCAGGAAGAACAGGTCCACCCGGCCCTGGCCCGTCAGGTCGAAGAGCTCGCGCGAGCCATCGGTGAAGGGGTTGCCGGTGCGCTTGTGCAGCAGCGAGAGGCGCAGCGGCGTGCCCTGCTTCACGCAGAGCCAGCAGGCCGCCGCCGGAATGGGTGAGGCGGCGCCGACAGCGATGTGGGCGGTCGGCACCGCGCGGATCAGCCGCGCGATGGAGACGGCGAGGAGTTCTTCGGTGCGATAGCTCATTCCGCGGCGACCGCCTGACCACCGAACACATGCTCGGCGCACCAGGTCGCGAAGCCGGCATCGGTCTTGGCGGCGCGGGCGTAGTCCATGACGTATTGCGTGTCGAAGCCGTATTCATCGAGCAGGGCGGCGGGCTGCGCGCCGCGCTCGGCCACCGCATAGCCCGAGATGTAGGTGGCGTTGATGGCGCCGGGGCAGAGGCGCTCATCTTCCAGGAAATTGCCCTCCACCACGCGCTCGACGGTGACGAGGGCCCGCTTGCTGGCGTGCGCGATCGTCGCGCATTCGCGGCGGCGGCCGACCCAGACATTGCCGGCGCTGTCGGCCATCACCGCGTGGAAGACCGCGACATCGGGGTTGAGGGCGGGCAGGAGGGTGATCTTCTCGCCGGTCCCGAAGGGGCTTTCCACCACCTTCCAGTCCGGCCGATTGGCCAGGATGTCGCTGCCGATCAGCCCGCGCAGCGGCATGAAGGGCACGCCCTTCTCGGTGGCCTGCAGCATGGTGTGGATGGCGGGGCAGGTGGCGTCCAGAATGCGGAGCTGTCCCGCCTTGAGGGCAGCCGAGAAGCGCGGCGCGAAGCCGGCCTCGCCCAGCGTCACGGCGCTGGTCTGCACCTCCTCCACGCAGCCCGCGCCGATCAGGATGTCGGTCGCGAAGCCAGAGATCGGCACGCCCACCAGGCGCAGGCGCTTGGCACCCCGGCGGATCAGCGCCTTGGCCAGCGCGACGGAGGGCAGCGAGTTGTCGGGCGGCAGCGCGATCATCGCCCCATCGGGGATGCTCGCCGCCATCGCGTCCAGGCTCATTTGGGTCATCGGCGTTTCCTTCCTGGGGGCGAGGCTAGACCGGAAGCCGTCAGGCTTCCAGCCAGCCGCGCGTGGCGGCCTTGAGGAAGGCCGTATCCTCCGCCATGCCGAGCGGATTGCCCGCGCGGTGGCCGTTGATGCTGGGGATCACCCGCATTTCGCCATGGCGCAGATGCGGCAGTTCGGCCGCATTGTCGGCCACGCGGAAATAGAGGTCCGTCTCGCTCGGCATGAGCAGCACGCGCGCCTGGATGGCGGCCAGCGCCAGCGAGAGGTCGCCGCCATAGAGCGGGTTCGCGCTGATGTCGCCCGCATCCCAGCAGCGCGCCTGGGCGTAGAGGTTGCCGGCGTCGCGCGCACCCCAGCGCGCCTCCCACTGGTTCACCAGGAAGGCCTCCAGGCTCGGCTCGGCGAGCAGATGGCGGCCGGCGCGATAGAAATCCTGGCTGAGCGCCCAGCTTGCATAAATGCGGCCGAAGGCGCGCAGGGCCGCGCGTGGCGGCGCGGTGAAGCGGCCGCCGCCGACATGTTCAGGGGCCGCTTCCAGCACCGCCATGAGGCTGCGGAGGAAGACCTGGTTGTGGATCGCCGTGCGGGCGCTGCCGCAGATCGCGATGATGCGCTCCACCGCCTCGGGGAAGATCGCGGCCCAGTGATAGGCCTGCTGCGCCCCCATGGACCAGCCATAGACGCAGGCGAGCCGCTCCACGCCGAACTGTTCGGCCAGCAGGCGGCGCTGGGCCCGCACATTGTCCCAGGAGGTGACGAGCGCCGGGTAGTCCGGGTCGTTCGATGGGCTGGAGGAAAGGCCATTGCCGAACATGTCGGGCTGGATGATGAACCAGCGCGTCGGGTCCAGGATGCCCTCCGGCCCGATCAGCCATTCCAGCTCCTGGTGCTGCGCCGAATAGCTGGTCGGGTAGAGGATCACATTGTCCCGCGCGGGCGAGAGTGTGCCATGCGCCTTCCAGCTGAGCCTGGCGCCGCGGATCACCTCGCCCGAGAGGGTCGTCACATCGCCCAGCGCATGCAGGCCCGTCTGGATCGGCCAGCTCATCGCGGTGATCTCTCCCCTGTGAGAAGGTTCACATGTAGCCGAGGCGGCGGCGGTGCGATACCGCGTGCGCGTCCGGCGCACCCCGGATAGGCTTGCCGACATGTCCGTCACCCTCACGACCGAGCGCCTTGTTCTTCGACCGCCCACCCTGGCCGACGGGCCGGAACTCGCCGCCATCAACGGGGATGCGGGCGTGATGCGGCATTTTCCGAAGCCGCTGGATTTCGCTGAGAGCGAGGCCTTCCGCGAGCGCATCGCGCGCCATTTCGCCGCGCACGGCTTCGGCTTCTGGGCCCTGGCGCGGCGCGATGCGCCAGGCCTTGTCGGGCTCGTTGGCCTCCTGAACATCCCCTGGGCCGCGCGCTTCACCCCGGCCGTCGAGATCGGCTGGCGGATCGCCCCTGGCCACCGGCGCCAGGGCTATGCCGAGGAAGCGGCGCGGGCCGCGCTGGCCGATGGCTTCGGCCGGCTCGGCCTCACCGAGATCGTGGCCTTCACCATCCCGGCCAACCAACCCTCCAGGCGGCTGATGGAGAAGCTCGGCATGGCGGCGGATGGCGATTTTGACCATCCGAACCTGCCCGAGGGCCACGCGATGCGCCGTCACTTCCTCTACCGGCTGAAGGCGCCCGCGTGAAAAATTCGCGACACCCCCGTAACCTCGCCCGGCGCCCCATCGTAGCGCGGAGGCATGCTGGCCCGGAATGGCCGGCGGGAGGCGCTTTCGGGCCCGGCATGAGGCCGGGCGAGCGCGGATGAGGAAGCCCGTGTCACGTCCGAGCTCGTTCTTCACGACCTCGCCGCCATGAGCGCGGCCGAGGATCGCCCGGCGCGGGATGCGCGCTGGTCCGCGCTGATGGCCCGCGCGCAGGAGGGCGATGCGCGCGCCTATGACACGCTGCTGCGCGAATGCCTGCCGCTGCTGCGCGCCATCTGCCGCCGCCGCCTGAGCGAGGCGGCCGAGGTTGAGGATGCCGTCCAGGACACGCTGCTGACATTGCACCGGGTGCGCGCCACCTATGACCCGGCGCGCCCCTTCCGCCCCTGGATCGCCGCCATCGCCGAGCGCCGCGCGCTCGACCGTGGGCGCGGCGTGGCGCGCAGCCTCGCGCGGAACACCGTGCTGGAGGCGGCCGAGCATGTGGGGGAGGAGGGCGATGCCGAGGCGCGCCTCGCCTCGGCCGATTTGCGGGCGGCGGTGGGCGAATTGCCTGCCTCCCAGCGCACCGCCCTGCAACTCACGAAGATCGAGGCGCTCTCGCTGGCCGAGGCGAGTGCGCGTTCCGGCATGTCCATGGGGGCGCTGAAGGTCGCGACCCATCGTGCCGTCCTCACCTTGCGCCGCAAATTCGGCAAGGAGCCATGACCATGCGGACCGAAGACCTCGTCAGCCAGTTGAGCCGCGGCTTGCAGCCGGTGCGGCGGCTCCCCTCGCCGCTGGCCATGCTCGGGCTGTGGTGCCTGTTCTGTGCGGGCGTGATCGGCGCGGCCCTGCTGATCTCGGGCCTGCGCGCCGATTTCGCGGCCTGGCTCGCGGATGGGTTTGACCTCTATCACCTCATGTCCGCGGCGCTGGTGGCGCTGACCGCCGGCTATGCGGCCTTCCAGCTCGCCCTGCCCGACCGGGATCAGCGCTGGGCATTGCTGCCGGTGCCGGCGGTGGTGGGGTGGCTCGTGACCATGGGCTGGGGCTGCCTCGAGGACATCGCGCGGCTGGGGCCGGAGGCGCTGAACCTCAGCATCAGCTACCCCTGCCTCGGCTTCATCATCGGGCTCGGCGTGCCCATGACCGTCGCCATCATCCTGCTCACGCGGCATGCGGCGCTGCTGCGGCCTGTGCCCGTGGCGGCCCTGGGCGGACTCTCGGCCGCCGCCTTCGCGAGCCTGGGGCTGACGCTGGTGCATGAGCTGAACGCCGCGGTGATGGTGCTGGTCTGGCATGGCCTGGCCGTGCTGGTGGTGACCTGCATCGGCGCGCTGAGTGGGCCCGCGCTCATGCAGCGCGCGGCGCTGTGATCCTGCGCCGGGCGGCGCTGGGCCTGGCTTTGGCTTTCCCCGCCGCAACCCATGCCCAGGCGCTCGACCCGCGCCTGGCGGAGGCAGGCTGGCGCCTGCAACCGGTGCGCGGCCGTGCCGTTGCGCAATTCATGCTGGACGAGGCGGGCGTGGTCACCATCACCGCAAGGGACTCCGTGGGCTTCCTCATCCGCCCCTTTCCTGGCGCGGCCGGGCGCCTCGCCTGGTCTTGGCGCGTGGAGAGCGCCGCCCCGCCGAGCGATGCCGGGGCGCGCGGCGCCGATGACCGTTCCGCCGCCCTGCATGTGCTCTTCGCGGCGAGCGGGCCCTTCGCCTTCATGCGCCGCGGCCTGACGCCCGAGGGCATGGCGGGGCGCGGGCTGACCTATTGCTGGGGCGGCGGGCCACGTGGCCGGCGCCTGCCCAATCCCTATGCGCCCAGCGACGGCGCGATCATCATCCTGCGGGGTGCCGAGGCGCCTCTCGCCACCTGGCAGGAGGAGATGGTGGACGTCGCGGCGGATTACGCGGCGGCGTTCGGCGAAGCCGCGCCGGCGGTGACGCAGCTGGCACTTTCCGCCGATACGGATGACCGTGGCGGCCTTGCCGTGGCGCGGGTCACGCCACCGCGTTGGCTGTGACGCGCCGCGCGTAACCTCCCCCGCCAATGCAGCGAAACCGAAGCAGCGCATCAAAAGGCCTCGAATGACCCATGACGAGACCCCCCCGGGCCCAGCCCGCCGCCCCCGCCTGAAGGGCGAGGTGCTGCACGCCGATCTCTGCGTGATCGGCGCGGGCTCGGCCGGGCTCTCGGTCGCGGCGGGCGCGGTGCAGATGGGCGCCTCGGTGGTGCTGATCGAAAAGCACCGCATGGGCGGCGATTGCCTGAACACCGGCTGCGTCCCCTCCAAGGCGCTGCTGGCCGCAGCCCATGCGGCCCAAGCGGCGCGGGGAGCGGCGCGCTTCGGCGTGGACCTGCCCGAGCCGTCGGTGGATTTCGCCCGCGTGCATGCGCATGTGCAGGGGGTCATCGCCACCATCGCCCCGCATGACAGCGTGGAGCGCTTCGAGGGGCTGGGCTGCACCGTGATCCGCGCGGCGGCCCGCTTCACCGGCCCGCGCGAGGTGGCGGCCGGCGGCCAGCGCATCCGCGCCCGCCGCTTCGTGGTGGCCACCGGCTCCTCGCCCGCCCTGCCGCCCGTCCCCGGCCTCGCCGAGACGCCGCATCTGACCAATGAGAGCATCTTCGAACTGACCGAGCGGCCCGCGCATCTGCTGGTGCTGGGCGGCGGCCCGATCGGCATCGAGATGGCGCAAGCCTTTCGCGGCCTGGGGGCGGCGGTCACGGTGATCGAGCGCGGCGGCATCCTGCCCCGTGACGAGCCCGAGGCGGTGGCGCTGCTGCGGGATATCCTGGTGGGGCAGGGGATCACCCTGCGCGAGGGCGCGCAGGTGGCGCGCATCCGGCCAGGGGTTGAGGTGGAACTGGCCGATGGCGAGGTGATCGCCGGCAGCCACCTGCTCGTCGCCGCCGGGCGAAAGCCCAACCTCGATGGGCTGGATCTGGGCCTCGCGGGCATCGAGACCACGCCGCGCGGCATCACGGTGGATCAGCGGCTGCGCAGCAGCAACAAGCGCGTCTTCGCGGCAGGCGATGTGGCCGGCGGGCCGCAATTCACCCATGTGGCCGGGTATCACGGCGGCGTGCTGATCCGGAACATCCTGTTCGGCCTGCCGGCCAAGGTGGACTACTCGGCGCTGCCCTGGGTGACCTATTGCGACCCCGAGCTCGCCCATGTCGGCCTGACCGAGAGCGAGGCACGGCTCGCCAATCATCCGGTGCAGGTGCTGCTGCAGCCGCTCGCCGGCAATGACCGGGCGGTGGCCGAGCGCAGCGACCAGGGCCTGGCCAAGATCATCCTGGGCGGGGGCGGGCGCATCCTGGGAGCCACGATCCTCGCACCCCGCGCGGGCGAGATGATCGGCCTCTGGGGCCTGGCCATCCAGTCGAAGATGAAGATCGGCGCGGTCGCGCAGATGATGGCGCCCTATCCGACGATGTCGGAAATCTCCAAGCGCGCGGCCGGCGGCTTCTACACGCCCAGCCTGTTCTCGGCGCGGACGCGGCGCGTGGTCGGCTGGATCCAGAGGTTGCTGCCATGAGGCTGCTTCGGGACAGGCGAGTCTGGCTGGCACTGGCGGTGATCGCGGTGATCCTGGCGCTGCGCGCGACGGGCCTCGGCTCCCTCCTCTCGCTCGACACGCTGGCCCAGCACCGCGAGGCGCTGGGCGGCTTCGTCGCGCGCAACGCGCTGCTCGCGGCCGCCGCCTTCGTGCTGGTCTATGCGGCGGCCGTCGCCCTTTCCGTGCCGGGGGCCATCATCCTGACGCTCTCGGGCGGGTTCATGTTCGGGGCCGTGCTGGGCACGTTGCTGACCGTGCTGGGCGCGACCATCGGGGCCACGCTGGTCTTTCTCTTCGCCCGGACGATCTTCGGCGAGAACGCGCTCGACCGCTTCGGCGCGCCCGCCCAGCGCCTGGCCGAGGGCATCCGGCGCAACGCGGCCTCCTACCTGCTCGTGCTGCGGCTGGTGCCGCTGTTCCCCTTCTTCCTGGTGAATCTCGTGCCGGCCTTCGTGGGCGTGCGCCTGCCGATCTATGTCCTGACGACCTTCTTCGGAATCATGCCGGGCACCTTCGTCTTCAGCCTGACCGGCGCAGGGCTGGGTTCCATCCTCGATGCCGGCGGCACGCTCGACCTCGGCTCGGTGCTGACGCCGCAGATCCTGGGCGCGCTGCTGGGCCTGGCCGCGCTGTCGCTGGCCGCCATTCCGCTCAAGAACAGGTTTGCCAACAAATGATCCCGCGCCGCACCCTGGGCCTTTTGGCTCCCGCCCTTTTGGCCCCCGCCCTCCTGGCCAGCCCTGCCCATGCGGCGGAGCCCGGCCTGGATGTGCTGTTCGGGCGATACACCATGACGCCTTCTGACGGCGTGACGCGCGTGGATTATGGCCGATGGAAGGCGAGCGCGCCCGACATGGCGGCGCTCGACGCCTGGATCGCCGAGGCCGCCACGCGCCGCCCCTCCGCCATGGCGCGGGCCGAGGCCTTCGCCTTCTGGGCCAATCTCTACAACGCGCTCACGCTGAAGGTGGTGCTGGAGCGCTATCCCGTGCGCTCCATCAAGGACATCCGCTCGACCGGTGTGGGCCTCGATCCCCGCCAGTTCCTCGGCCCCTGGCGCACGCGCCTGGTCACCATCGAGGGGAACCGCATGTCCCTGGATGACATCGAGCACGGCACCATGCGCCCGACCTTCCGCGACCCGCGCGTGCATTACGCGGTGAATTGCGCCTCCATCGGCTGCCCCAACCTGCCTGGCCGGGCCTGGCGCGCGGCGAGCCTGGAGGCGGATCTGGACGCCGCGGCCCGGGCCTTCGTGAACCACCCGCGCGGCGCGGCCTTGCTGCCCGGCGGGGGCTTGCGCGTTTCCTCCATCTACAAGTGGTTCCGCGAGGATTTCGGCGGGGATGATGCGGGCGTCATCGCCCATCTGCGCCGTCATGCGGCACCCGCCCTCGCCGACGCGCTGCGGAATGTCACCCGCATCGCCGAAGATGGTTATGATTGGGCGTTGAACGACACCGCCCCACCCGCTCGCGCCTGATCCCGGAGTTTCGCCTTGTCCATCCGCAGCCAGACCACCACGCCGCTCAACCCCGCCAAGTTCCAGGACCCGGCGCTGACCCTGAAGGGCGAGCGGCGCGCGACCGTCGGCCTTTCGGGGCTGACGACGCTGTGGTTCAACACCGGCACCCTGTGCAACATCACCTGCGCCAATTGCTACATCGAGAGCAGCCCGCGCAACGATGCGCTGGTCTATCTCTCGGCCGCCGAGGTGCGCGACTATCTCGACGAAGCCCGCGACTTTCCGGTGGCCGAAGTGGGCTTCACCGGCGGCGAGCCCTTCATGAACCCCGACCTCGTGCCCATGCTGGATGACGTGCTCTCGCGCGGCCTCCATGCGCTGGTGCTGACCAACGCGATGCAGCCCATGCGCCGCTATGCCGCCCCCTTGCTGGCGCTGCGCGACAAGCACGGGGTGGGGCGGCTGATCATCCGCGTCAGCCTGGATCATCACGATGCCGCCATCCACGACCTGGAGCGCGGCGCCGGCAGCTTCGCCCGCACGCTGGAGGGGCTCGTCTGGCTGGCGCGCGAGGGCTTCACCATCCATGTCGCCGGCCGCGCCGGCTTCGGTGCCGAGGATGAGGCGACGATGCGCGGCGCCTATTCGGGCCTCTTCGCCGATTGGGGCATCCTGGTGGATGCGCAGGATCCGGTGGCGCTGATGCTCTTCCCCGAGATGGATGCAGGGCGCGACGTGCCCGAAATCACGGAATCCTGCTGGGGCATTCTCGGGAAATCGCCGGATTCGATGATGTGCGCCTCCTCGCGCATGGTGGTGAAGCGCAAGGGTGCAGCGCGCCCCGCCGTGCTGGCCTGCACGCTGCTGGCCTATGACGAGCGCTTCGAACTCGGCGCCACGCTGGCCGAGGCGAATCGGCCCGTGGCCCTCAACCACCCGCATTGCGCCACCTTCTGCGTGCTGGGCGGCGCCGCCTGCTCACGGTGAGGCGGCGTCCCGTTCCGCTGCGCGCAGCAGTCCAACCTTCCTTGAAAGGCCCAGCCCCATGAATCGTCGCCACGTCCTGCTGGCCGCGCCGCTGCTGCTGCCCGGCCGCGCCCGCGCGCAAAGCCGCACGCCCATCCGCTTCGCCGTCGGCCCCTTCCAGCCGACCGCGGGCGATACGCGCCGCGCCTTCGAGCCCTTCTTCGCGCATCTCGCCCAGGCGCTGGGCCGCCCCTACGAACTCACCGTCACCACCGACTGGGCCGGCATCGCGGTGGCACTCGGCGCGGGGCAGGTGGATGCCGCCTGGATGGGCCCCTGGGGCTATGTCCTGGCGCGCGACCGCGCGCGCGCCGAGGCGCTGGCCACCGTGCTCTACCAGGGGCGCCCCACCTATCACGCGATCATCCTGGCCCGCGCCGGCCTCACCATCACGCGCTTCCCGGACGATGCGCGGGGGCTCTCCATCTCCTTCGCCGATGCGGGCTCCACCAGCGGCTGGCTCATCCCGCATCACTGGTTCGCGCAGCAGGGCATCGATGTGCGGCGCTTCTTCCAGTACCGGGATGGCGCGAGCCATGCGGCCAACGTGATCTCGGTCGCTTCCGGCCAGGTGGATCTCGCCACCGATTTCGACCGGAACTTCAACGCGATGCTGGCCTCTGGCCGCGTCCGGCCCGAGCAGGCGCGCATCGTCTGGCAGAGTGAACCGCTGCCGAATGACGCGCTGGCCGTGCGGCACGACCTCCCGGCCGAGACGAAAGCCGCGATCGCGGCGGCGGCCCTCGCGATCACGCCCGAGCAGGCGTTGCGCGTCATGCCCGCCAACTACACCGGTTGGGTGCCGGCCACCCCCACCACCTATGCGCTGATCGAGGCGGCAGGGCGCTCGCTCGGACGGCTCCGCACTTCGTGAAATGGGGTTGGCTGGCCTTCCTGGCCCTGATCGCGGGTTCGGTCTGGGTGGTGGCGCCCGATCCGGCGCGGCTGGCCGCCGGCCTGCCGCGCCTCATGGGCTGGCTCGCCGGCGCCTGGCCGCCCGATTTCTCGGATGGCGCCGATATCGCCCGCCGCGCCGGTGAAACGGTGGGGATCGCCACCCTCGGCACGCTGGCGGCGGCCTTGATGGCCATGCCGCTGGCCCTGGTCGCGACCCGGCAGGTGACGCCGAGTGCCGCGCTGTATCACCCGCTGCGCGCCGTGCTGGATGCGCTGCGCGGCGTGGATGGCTTCGTCTTCGCACTGCTCTTCGTCGCCGCCGTGGGCCTCGGGCCTTTCGCGGGCATGCTGGGGGTGGCGCTCCATTCGGCGGGCTCGGTCGCCAAGCTCTGGTCGGAAGCGATGGAGGAGGCCGATCCCCGCCCCTCCGAGGCCATCCTCGCCGTCGGCGGCTCGCGCTGGCATGTGGCGCTTTGCGCGCTGGTGCCGCAGACCCTGCCGCAGAATCTGGGCGGCCTGCTCTATGTCTGGGAGGCGAATATCCGCGCCTCCACCGTGCTCGGCCTGGTGGGCGCCGGCGGTCTCGGGCAGGAGCTGAAGAACGCGGTGGACCTGCTCGATTTCAATCGCGTGCTCGCGATCCTGATCGTCATCGTCGCACTCACCCTGGCGGCCGACCGCATCAGCGGCGCGCTGCGGAGAAGCCTTGCATGATCCCGCTCATTCGCCTCGACGCGCCGATGCTGGTCTTCGGCGGCCCCTATTCCAACCTTCAGGCGACGCAAGCCGTGCTGGCCGAGGCGGCACGGCGCGGCATCGCGGGGGACCGCATCCTCTGCACCGGCGATGTGGTGGCCTATGCCGCCGATGCGGCTGCCTGCTGCGACCTGATGATGCAAAGCGGTGCCCTCGTCCTCATGGGCAATTGCGAGGATAACCTGGCCGCCGAGGCCGAGGATTGCGGCTGCGGCTTCGAGGAGGACACGGCCTGTGACCTGCTCTCCCGCGCCTGGTATGCCCATGCCAACCGCCAGGTCACGCCGCGCCACCGCGCCTGGATGGGCGGGCTGCCGCGGCAATTGCACCTGGAGCTGCCCGACCGGCGGCGCCTGGCCGTGCTGCATGGCGGCGCGACCGAGATCAGCCGCTTCCTCTTCGCCTCGGCGCCCGAGCCGGTGCTGCTGGAGGAACTGGGGGAGACGGCCTGCCAGGGCGTGATCGCCGGGCATTGCGGCATTCCCTTCGCGCGGCGTCTCGCGGGGGGCGGCCTCTGGCTCAATGCGGGTGCCATCGGCATGCCGGCGAATGATGGCACGCCGCGCAGCTGGTACGCGCTGCTGACGCCCAGCCGGCGGGAGTTGACGGTGGAGATCCTGCCCCTCGCCTATGACCACGCCGCCGCCGCGGCCGCGATGCGTGCGGCGGGCTTGCCGGAGGGCTATGCGGCCGGGCTCGAGAGCGGCTTCTGGCCCTCCTGCGACGTGCTGCCGAGCGTGGAACTGGCCGCGCGCGGCCGGCCGCTCGCGCCGGTGCGCCTCATCTGGTGAGGGTTCAGCGCTCCTCGCCGTAATGCGAGCCGACCAGCTCATCCCAGGCGCGCAGCATATAGGCGCGGGCCGACGGGTCGAGCGGCGGGGCGATGCTGCGCCCGGCCAGCGCGGCTGAAAGCTGCGGCGTGAGGCCAGCGGTCCAGAGCCGGTCCCCCGGGAGCGTGTCCGTCGCGAGCGGCCCGGTGCCGGGCAGCAGGCCGCGGCCGAAGACCCGGCGCTGCATCTCGGGCCGTGCCAGGTACTCGGCCAGCGGCGCGGCCAGCGCCCGGCGCTCGGCCGGCACGCCGCGCGGGATGGCGAGGATCAGGCTGTGCGGCAGCAACGGCGCGGTGTCGAAGGGCGTGCAGATCAGGTCGGGCGGCAGGATGCCCTGCGCCATGCCGAGCAGGTAGGAGCCGAGCAGCACGGGGGCGAGGTCCACGCCGCCCTCCAGGAACTCCTCGGCGGCGGCCGCGCCGGAGCTCGGGTAATAGGCGACGTGGCGGCCGAGCTCGACGAGGTAGGGCCAGGTTTCGGTCCAGCCGCGCCGTGGGTCCAGCGGATCGGGGTCGTTCAGCAGATAGGGCAGCCCCACCACGAAGGCCTGGCCGAAGCGCGACTGTCCAGGGCGGGTGTATTGGAAGCGCTTGGAGTTCTGCCGGACGTAATCCATCAGCTCCTGCGCCGTGCGGGGCGCGACAGGCAGCACGGAGCGGCGATGCACCAGCACGGGCCCCCCGGGCACGGTGCCGATGACGAGGCCGGTCGGGCCAACCCGCTCCTGAACCAACTGCCCGGCCGGGGTGAGTTCGGGCACATGCGGGGCCAGCAGGCCGGCGGGCAACTCCTGCCAGAGGTCCCGCGCCGCACCCAGCGCATGACCGGCGAGGTTGGTCAGCACCACCTCCACGCCGGGCATGCCGGCCTCCACCTCCTCGCGCAGGTCGGCGGCGATCCAGGGCAGCGCTTCCAGGCGCACCTTGCCCGTCGGCAGGGCGAAGTCCGGGTGGTCCTGCAGGTCGGCCAGCACCGAGGCGTTCAGGCGCGGCCCTTCGCCCGCGATGACGACGAAGAGGTCGCTGGCGGGCTGGGCCATCACGGCGACAGGGCAGGCGGCGGTGGCGGCCAGCAGGCCGCGGCGGGTCAGCTCGCTCATCGGGGGGGCGTCAGGCCACGCAGCCCGGCCGGCACGCCGCGCACCTGGGGCGCCTCCGCCTCGATATAGCGGGCCCATTGCGGCTGGCGCGGCGCGATGGGGGGTGGCTCCACCGTTTCCTCATCATGGCCGCGCCAGCGCGACCAGGCGGCCTGGGCCGCGCCCATCATCCGCTCGGTGCGGGAGGGGGCGGCGGCCGGCGTGGGGGGCACCAGCGCCGGGGGTTCGAGGGGCATGTGCGGCGCCACGCGCGTCTGCAGCACCAGCGCCGCGCCGAAGTAATCCGGCGCATCGGCCACGCCGAGTGGCGCGCCCACCGTCTCGCCGAAGCGGCTGCGCACCAGCGCGTGGATCGCCCGCACGCCCGCATGCCCGGGATAGGGCGCGATGGCGCCGGTGCCGAGGTCCACCCAGGCGGGCGGGCGCTGCGGGTGGTTCGGGAAATCCCAGAACCCGCGTGACGCGTTCAGGGTCGCCGCGTCAATCTGCTGCCAGGCGAGGTTCAGCGGCACGCGCACGGCATCCCAGGCGAAGCGGTTGGGCCAGCGGCTGGCGGGCAGCGGGGGGCCGCCCTGGGCGGGCAGCAGCAGCCAGTCCGGCGGCAGGCGCCAGCGGCCGAAGGCGGCCTCGTTCATCAGCAGCAGCCCATCCTGCTCCAGCGCCGCCCAGCGCGCATCGGGCACCGCGCGCGAGAGGGCGCGCAGCGCCGGGAAGGCGTAGTAGGAGAGGTTGATGATGACGCCCTGCGCGTCCTGGAACCCATGCGCCCCGGGCAGCAGAAGCGTGCGGCCGCGGAACTCGGTGACGCAGCAGCGCAGGATGTCGGCCGTGATCCGCTGGGCGGATTCGCGATAGGCCGGCACATCCCAGCGATCGGCCGCCATGAGCAGCGACCAAGCGATGAAGATGTCGCCATCGGTCGCATTGTTCATGTCGGTGACGCCGATGCGGCTATTGGGATCGAAGCGCCAGGCGAAGAGGCTGTCACTCGGCCGGGCCAGGGTGCGGCGCGTCCAGCTCCACATCTGGTCAAACCGGGCGCGGTCGTTGAAGTGCACCGCGAAGAGCATGGAATAGCCCTGGCCCTCGCTGTGCGAGATGCCGCGATTGGCGGTGTCGATGATGCGGCCCTCGGGCGCCAGGTAGCGGCGGGCATAGGCCTGCCATTCGGCGGGCCCGGGCGGCGGCGGCGGAGCGGCGAGCGCAGGCGCCAGGGTGAGCAGGAACGCGGCCAGCAGGATCAGCGCAGGGGTGAGGCGGGCCAGCTTCATGCAGGCATCTCCAGTCGGCGGAAAAGGTTGCATCGCGCTGTTCCGCCTTGCAAGGGCAGGCTACCAGTTCGGCGGCGGCGAGGCGCGCCACCGTGTCCACATGGCCGCCCGCCGCGAGAGGCACGACGAGAGTGATGTTCCGCGTGGGTCAGGTTTGCGCGAAAGCCGGGGCGGCGAGGGGCGTGGCGAGGAGGGTGCGGCGGGCGATCATGCGATGGTCCCTTCGGGAAAGCATTCGGCGGCGAGCGCGTCGAATTCCTGGGCAAAGGCCGCCTCCAGGTGCCGGCGCGCGGGCTCGGGCAGGAAGGAGCCGCGGATGCCGTTCAGCATGAAGCCGCGCAGATCGGCGAGGGCGAAGCCGAAATCCTCCACCATCATCCGCCAGCAGCGCGTGGGCGTGACCTGGTGCAGCGGTGGGTCGTCGGTGTTGGGGTGGATCAGCAGCCCGGCCTCCGGCATGCGCGCCAGCGGGTGGCCCTCCGGCCAGTTCGCCAGCGTGCGCAGGTAGTAGGAATTGGTCGGCACCACGGTGAAGAGGATGCCGCGCTCGGCGCAGCGTGCGGTCAGCGCCGGGTCCTCCAGGATGGTGTAGCCGTGATCAATCCGGTCCACCTCGAGAAGGTCAATCGCGGTGGCGATGTTGCGGGGGTGGCAGCCGAACTCGCCGGCATGAGCGGTGAGCTTGAACCCGGCCTGCTTCGCGATGCGCCAGGCGCGCCAGAAAAGCTCGGGCGGGCGGTCCGTCTCGCGGTAGCCGATGCCCATGCCGATGATCGCGTCCCGCCGGTGCGCGACCATCCATTCGGCCATCTCGGTCGCGGCCTCGGGCGGGGCCTCGCGGTCAATGGAAGGGATCAGCAGGGCGGAGACGCCGAAATCGGCGGCCGCATCGGCGAAGCCGGCGAGGATGGCATCCGCCCCCTTGGCATAGCTGAACAGGTGCGCCGTGCCGGTCGGGTTCCAGAAGATCTCGGAATGGCGCACGCCATGCGCGGCCTGGTCCTGCAGGTGCTCATAGGTGATGCGGTGCAGGTCGCGCGCACCGCGCAGGATGCGGCTCTCCAGCGCGCGCAGGATGTGCAGCACGCCCTTGGGCTTCGCGTCGCGGGCGTAGAGCGCCTCGGCCTCGGCCGCGCCCATGCCGCAGCGGGCGGCCATTTCGGCGAAGGTGGAATGCCGCACGGCGCCCAGCAGATGGACATGGACATCCACCTTGGGGAGCGCGTGGCAGAAGGTCTCGAGCGTGTCCGTCATCGGCACATCCTGCCACGGCGGCGGGGAGATGACAGGCCGGGCTTCGCATGCGACGAAGCGGGCCATGCAGAAGCCCGCCAACCCCCGTTTCTCCTCCGGCCCCTGTGCCAAGCGGCCCGGATTTTCCCTGGCCGCGCTCGAAGGCGCGCTGCTGGGCCGCAGCCACCGCGCGGCCGACCCCAAGGCGCGGCTGGCCGAGGTCATCACGCGCTCCAGGGCCATCCTCGGCATGCCCGCGGATTACCGCCTGGGCATCGTGCCGGCCTCTGACACCGGCGCCGTCGAGATGGCGATGTGGAGCCTGCTCGGCCCCCGCAGCGTGGATGTGCTGGCCTGGGAAAGCTTCTCGGCGGAATGGGCGCATGACATCCAGGCCGAACTCAAGCTGCCGGATGTGCGGCTGCTGCGCGCCGATTACGGCCGCCTGCCCGACCTCTCGGCCGTGGACCCGGCGCGGGATTGCGTCTTCGTCTGGAACGGCACGACGAGCGGCGTGCGCCTCACCGATGGCGACTGGATCAGCGATGCGCGGGAGGGGCTGACCATCTGCGACGCCACCTCCGCCGCCTTCGCGATGGACCTGCCGTGGCAGAAGCTCGATGTCGTCACCTGGTCCTGGCAGAAGGTGCTGGGGGGCGAGGCGGCGCATGGGATGCTCGCACTCTCGCCGCGCGCGGTCGCGCGGCTGGAATCCCACAGGCCGGCCTGGCCGCTGCCCAAGGTGTTCCGCCTGACCAAGGGCGGCAAGCTCATCGAGGGCATCTTCCGGGGCGATACGATCAACACGCCCTCCATGCTCTGCGTCGAGGATGCTCTGGATGGGCTGCGCTGGGCCGAGGGCGCGGGTGGGCTGCGGGGCCTCGTCGCGCGGGCGGAGGGCAACCTCGCCACCATCGCGGGCTGGGTTGGGCGCAGCGACTGGGCGCGCTTCCTGGCGGAGGAGCCGGCCACCCGCTCCTGCACCAGCGTCTGCCTGCGGATCGTGGCCCCCTGGTTCACGGCGCTGGACGCCGCCGCGCAGGCCAAGGCGGCGGCACGGCTTTCGGCGATCCTGGAGGCCGAGGGCGTGGCCCTCGACGCCGCCAGCTACCGCGACGCGCCGCCCGGACTGCGGATCTGGTGCGGTGCCACGGTGGAGCAGTCCGATGTGGCGGCGCTGCTCCCCTGGCTCGATCAGGCCTTCGCGCGCGTGACGGCCGAATTCGCGGGCTGAGGGCCCGAGCCCAGGCGCCAGCCGTGGCGGCCAGCCCAGGGAGAGGCGGGCTCCAGCGCCGCCCGGTCGAGCAGCGCCTCGGCCATGGCGCGGATGCTGGCGTGGCGGCGCGTCGCCACATGCTCGCCGATGTTGCGCAGCAGCCGATGCCAGCGCCGCGTGATGGGCGCGGCCGAGAGAAGATAGGCGCGGCGGGACTGCGCCTCGGTCATCTGGTGCCAGAGTTGCGCGGCATGGGCGGCATCCGCGCCCGCGGGCGGCGCATCCTCAGGGCTGCGCTTGCGGAATACGATGGAGGTGTGCGCCAGCTTCTCGCCGGCACGGGGCACGAAGCCCGCCTGCCAGGCGGCCGCGACCAGCGTCTCGGGTGTGAAGTTCCAGATATGGGCGGCGTGGAAGGTGTTGCCGATCTGCTTGCGGATGCCGGCCAGGTTCGGCACCTCGATGAAGAGCAGGCCCTCGGGCGCCAGCGCCTCATGGATGCGTTGCATAGCGGCCCAGGGGTCGGTCAGATGCTCCATCACATGGTTCATGGTGACGAGGTGCAGCGGCTCGCGCGGGAAATCGGGCGAGTCCCAGCCGCCCTGGCGGATGTCGGCCGCGTATTCGCGGCGGGCGAATTCGCCATAGCCCCAATTGGGCTCCAGGCCGCTGGCCGCGAAGCCCGCCTCGCCCATCACGAAGGTGAATTCGCCGGAGGAGGCGCCGATATCCAGCACGCGAGCCTGGGCCGGCAGCAGGGGGGCGAGCCGCCGCGCGCGGGCCATGGCGCCGCGGAGGGCGCGCAGCGCATGCTTGCGCTTCGGCGTGAAGGCGCCCTTGTATTCCAGGCGATAGCGGGTCGCGTAGAAATCGCTCACCTCGGCCTCGGCCGGGATATTGGCATGGCTGACCAGGCCGCAGCCGGTGCAGAGCGCCGTCTCCAGCGGGGCGCCGCCGCGGCCGCGATCGGCCACCAGCCTGCGCGAAGCGGTGCCGCAAAGCCGGCAGGGGGTTGCCGGGAAATCCTGACCGATCTTCATGCGCATCTCCATCTGTGGCGCGCGGCGTAATGCCCGCGCGCCCCGGCTGGCTGACGGGCCCTGTCAGCGCGATGTCAGGCAGGGCGGGCTAAGGGGAGGCGATGCGGATCCTGGTCGTGGAGGATGAGGCGGGCATTGCGCGGGACATCCTGCGCGCCCTGGCCCATGCCGGCTTCGCGGCCGAGCATCTGGCCGATGGCGGCGCCGCCTGGGAGCGCGGCGGGACCGAGCCCTTCGACGCCGCCATCCTGGATCTCAACCTCCCCGGCGTGGACGGGCTTTCGCTGCTGCGCCGCTGGCGTACCGAAGGGGTGGGCTTCCCCATCCTGGTGCTTTCCGCCCGCGCCGCGTGGTCGGTCCGCGTGGAAGCCATTGATGCCGGCGCCGATGACTACCTGGTGAAGCCCTTCGCCATGGAGGAATTGCTGGCCCGGCTGCGCGCCATCCTGCGCCGCGGCGCGGGGCTGGCCGGGAACCGGCTGCTGGCCGGGGGCCTCGCCCTCGACACCCGCGCGCGGCGGCTGACGCGGGACGGTGAGGCGGTGGAGCTGACCCCGCTCGAATTCCGCCTCATCGCCTATCTGATGCACCATGCCGGACGCGCCGTGCACCAGACGGAACTCATGGAACACCTCTACGCCGATGAGGCCGACCGGGCGGATAATGCGGTGGAGGCGCTGGTCGCGCGGCTCCGGCGCAAGATCGGCGCGGCCACCATCCGCACCCGGCGCGGCCATGGCTATGTGATCGAGCCATGACGCGTTCGCTGCGCGCGCGCTTCGCCTGGGCGGGGCTGGGGATGACCGCCCTGGTGATGCTGGTGCTGGGCCTCGTGCTCCAGGGCCTGTTTGAGCGCCATCTGGAACGCGAGGCGGAGGCGCAGCTGGAGGTGGATCTGCGCATCCTCAGCCGCGTCGTCGCCACGGGCGAGGGCGTCCGGACGCGGCTGCCACCCTTGCCCGATCCGCGCTTCGTTGAGCCCTATTCCGGCCTCTACTGGCAGATGCGCGATGACCGCACGGGCGAGACCTGGCGCTCGCCCTCGCTCGGCGGCTTCACGCTGGAGATGCAGGCGGCCCCGCCACGCCCGGGCGAACTGCACCGGCTGATCCTGCGGGGGCCCGAGGGCGGCAAGATGATCGCCCTCGAACGCCAGCTGGGCGAGGCGCCGGGTGGGCAGCTGCGCGCCCTGGTGGCGGTGGACCGCAAGGTGCTGCGCGCCGCCAACCGCGCCTTCCTCTGGGAATTCCTGCCGGTGCTGGGGCTGCTGGCGCTGGCCATGCTGCTGGCGTCCGGGGTGCAGGGGGTGATCGCGCTGCACCCCATCGCGCGGGCGCGGCAGGCGCTGGCGGCGCTGCGCGCGGGGAAGCGCGAGCGGCTGAGCGGCGCCTTGCCGGCCGAGCTCGACGGGCTCGCGCAGGATTTTGACGCCTTGCTGGATGGGCAGCGCCGCGCCTCGCGCATCGCGCGTGAGCGCGCGGCCGATCTCGCGCACGGCCTTCGCACGCCGCTCGCGCTCCTGGCCGGCCGCGCGCGGGAGCTGGAGGCGCGGGGCGATGCCGAGACGGCGGCCGAACTGCGCGAGCTGACCGCTGCCATGCAGGCGCGCCTCGCCCGCGAATTGGCGCGGGCGCATATCCACGGCCCGCCGCGGCTGGGCGGGCAGGTGGCCCTGGCGCCGCTGGCGCGCCGCATCGCCGAGGCGCTGGCCAGGCTGCCCGCGGGCGAGCGCATCGCTTGGGAGGTGGCGGTGCCGGAAGGGCTCACCCTGATGGGCGATGAGGGGGACCTGCTGGAGTTGCTGGGCTCCCTGCTCGACAATGCCGCCAAATGGGCGCGCTCACGCGTGCGGGTGACGGCCGGGGCCGGGTTGGTGCTCAGCGTGGAGGATGACGGGCCGGGCATCGCGCCGCAGGACCGGCGGGCGGCGCTGACGCGGGGTGTCCGGCTGGATGCCTCGGTGAGCGGCACGGGGCTCGGCCTTGCCATCGCGCAGGACATCGTGGCGGCCTATGGCGGCACGCTGGAGCTTGCGGCGAGCGAGTGGGGCGGGCTTTGCGTGCGGGTCACGCTGCCGGGCGGTCAGACCTCGACGACGACGTAATCCTCCTCCACGCGCACCGGGAAGGTCTCGGCCTGCAGGGCCTCGCCCTTCTCGACGCAGGCGGGAAAGGCGCGGACCTTCATGCGGCGGGGGTCGAAGCGGGACTTGCCGGTGCGGATGTCGAACTCCCAGGCATGCCAGGGGCAGCGGATGATCTCGCCCGCGCGGCCATAGCTGTATTCGCCGGGGCAGGGGCTCTCCACCAGGCCCATGACGGGGCCGAGCGAGAGCGAGCCGCCCTGGTGCGGGCAGCGGTCGGAGAGGGCGAAGAACTCGCCGCCGAGGTTGAACACCACCACGCGCTTGCCATTCGCCTCAACGAGGCGACGCTCGCCGGGCGGGATTTCGGCGACGGGGGCGACGATGTGCCTCACGTCAGAACCCGTACAAACGCCGGGCATTGCCGCCATAGATCGCGGCGCGCTTGTCCTCGGGGATGAAGCTCGGGATCGCGGTGCGCGGGTCGTCGAAATCCCAATGCGGATAGTCGCTGGCGTAGAGGATCTTGTCCCAGCCGATCCAGGACATGCAGTCCAGCAGATGCTCGGGCCGCGGCGGTTCCTCGATGGGCTGGGTGCTGACCCAGATCTGGTCGCGGATTTGCTGCGAGGGCAGGCGCTTCATGGCAGGCAGTTCGGATTTCAGCATGGGCCAATGCTTGTCCAGCCGCCAGGCGACGCTGGGCAGCCAGCCGAAGCCGCATTCGATGAGGATGATGCGGAGTTTCGGAAAGCGCTCCAGCACGCCCTCGATCACCAGCGAGTTCACGAGGGATTGGCAGGAGGTCGCGTGCTCGCTGACTTCCTCGATGTAGAAGCTCGGCCAGCCGCCATTGGTCATCGCCCAGCCGCTATAGCCGAAGGCGTGGATGCCGATGGGCAGGCCCGCTTCCTCCGCCGCCTCGAAGATCGGCCAGTATTTCGGATTGCCGAGCGGATGCGAGGTGCGGCTCATCAGCAGCACCTGGCAGAAGCGGGGATCACCCGCGCGCTTGCGGATCTCGCGCGCGCTGGCCTCGGGGTCCTCATAGGGGACGACGACGCTGGCGCGCAGCCGCGCGTCGCGATCCACCCAGGTGGCGAGCTGCCACTCATTCACCGCATGCGCCATGGCGATGGAGAAGGGGTTGTTCTGGTCGCCCTGTGCCGTCGGCTGCAGCGGGTTCAGCACGCCCACATCAATGCCGTGGAAATCCAGCATCTGCTCCTGCATGAAGGCGAGGTCGCTGGCCGGTGTGCCGGTCTCGGGCCAGGCGTCGCGGCGGCAGGCGAGCGGCTGCGACTTGAAATAGGGCGTGCCCTTCACGAAGCCGTGGCGCGGGCGGATGCCGAAGGTGTTGAGACGTTCGCGCATCTCGGCCGAGAGCCAGGGCTCGTAGTCGTTGATCGAGCGCGGGCGGGGGTGGATATCCACGTCAATCAGCCCCTGCGTCGCGGCGAGGGGGCGGCCTGGTGAGGCCTGTGGGCGGATCACATTCATGGGGTCACCTCCAGGGCGAGCCGATCATAGGTGGAAAGCGCGTTCTCCAAACAGATTTTCCGCGCCAGGCCGGCGTCCAGCCCGGGTGGCAGGCGCGGCGGCCCGTCGAATTGCCAATGCGGCCAGTCGCTGGACCAGAGCAGCATGGCGTCGCTCCCCAGGTGGTCCATCACGCGCTGGACGGTCTCCGCATCCTCCGGCGCGTCGAAGGGCTGGATGGAAAGGCGCACATTCTCGCGCACCACGTCGAAGGGGTTGCGGTCCAGCCAGGGGACCTCGAAGCGCACGCCCTTCCAGCCCTTGGTGAGGCGCCACATGAAGGCCGGCAGCCAGGAGACGCCGCTCTCGAGCAGCACCACCTTCAGCGTGGGGAATTTCACGAAGACGCCCTCGGTGATGAGGGAGGCGAGCGTGCTTTGGAAGGCCTGCTGATTCGCCGCGTAATCCTCCGCATACCAGGAGGGCCAGCCGAGCGAGGTGACCGGGTTGCGATAGGCGCTGCCGGCATGGATGGCGAGCGGCAGGCCGTGCTTCACCAGCGCCTCGAACACCGGCCAATTGTGCCGGCGGCCGAGCGGCGTCTCACCCATCACCAGCACCATGGCCTGGACGAAGCGGGGGTCCGGCGCGCAGCGCTCAATCTCGGCGACGGCATGCTCCGCGTTGAACATGGGCAGGATGATGGAACCCGCGAGGCGCGGGTCGGCATCGAGCCATTCGGCGCGCGTCCAGTCGTTCAGCGCGGCGGTGAAGGCGTGGCCCATATCCTCGTTGAAGACGAGCTGCACGCCATAAAGCGGGGTGACGATCCCGCGCGAAATCCGCCAGGGGTCCAGCACCTGTTCGCGCAGCAGGGCCACGCGGGAGGCGGGCCACACCCCGTCCGGCCGCCAATCGGCACGGACGGATTTCGGCGCCTTGGGCGGATAGGCCTGGGTGTCGAAACCCTCCATCCCCCGCAGCGCGATCTGGTCCCGCCAGAGCTCGGGCAGATAGGGCGCCAGGGCCGAGAGGCCCGGCACCATGGGATGGAGATCGGCGTCAATCGCGCCCGCGGGCAGATCCATGGCATGTCCTCCGCGGCGAGCCTCGCATGCCCGGCCCGCCGCTGGAAGTCAGCGGCAGACCGTGCGGCCGTCGGAAGGCCGGCGCCAGCAATTGCGGCGCGGCGGCTGGGGCGTGGTGACGACGCCGACGGCCGCCCCCGTCAGGGCACCCGCCACGGCGCCGATCGCGGCCCCTTGGCCGCCGCCGGCCAGCGCACCGATCGCCGCCCCGCCGCCCGCGCCAATCAGCGCCCCGCCGGCGGCGCGCTGGCCCTGGCTGTAGGGGTTGGTGCAGCCCATGGTCCCAAAGGCCAGCATGGCCAGCAGCAGGGTCATGGGGATCGGGCGTGCGCGCATGGGAACCTCCGTTGATGCGGCCGGTATCTCTCGCGAAAACGGCAAAATGATGCGCGGCTTCTAAAGCTTGCAGATGTGGATGGTGCGGCCCTCGATCAGCGGCTCATAGGCGGCCCTGGTGCGGGCGAGGCGCGGATTCTGCGTATGCGCCTGGAAGGCCGCGTCATCGGCATAGACCTCGTAGAGCATGACGCGGGAAAGATCCGGTCCCTCCTTGCTGCCCGGCTGCAGCACGTCGAACCGCTCGCAGCCAGGCTCATCGGCCTTCGTACCGGCCGCGTGGTCGCGGATGATGGCGTCGAAGGCGGCATGCGCCCCGGGCTTGAGCTTGAATTCGACGATGAGGGCGACCTTGGCCATGCTTCTCTCCGGTGTTTCCGGGCGGCATTGCGGCGCTTTCGCGCGCCCGCGTCAATTCGGACCGAGGCCGCGGAGACGGAATGCGCCTCGCGCTCCGCGTCGCGCGGTGGCATACCACGCACCAACAGGAGGAACACATGACCCGCATCACCCGCCGCGCCCTTGGCCTCGGCACGTCCCTGCTCGCGACGCCCGCCCTTGCGCAGGGCGGTTTCCCGCAGCGCAACGTCACCATCATCGTCCCCTTCGCGCCCGGCGGCAGCACGGACATCCTGACGCGGCTGATGGCCGAGCGGATGACGCAGACGCTGGGCCGCCCCGTGCAGGTCGAGAACCGGCCAGGCGGCAACACCATCGTCGGCGCCGAAGCCGCCGCCCGCGCCCAGCCCGATGGCCACACGCTGCTGATGGCGGCCGGCACCACGCTGACGGTGAACCCGATCATCCAGCGCAACCTCTCCTACAAGGTCGAGGATTTCGCGCCGGTCACGCTCTGCTCGACCTTCCCCTTCGCCGTGATCGCCCGCCATGACGGCCCGCGGGACATCCCGGCCCTGGTCGCCGCCGCCCGCGCGCGGCCCGGCCGCATCACCTATGGCACGAACGGGCCCACCACGCTGACCAATGTCGCGATGCTGATGGTGCTGGAGCGCCTGGGCGTGACCATGCAGGACGTCACCTATCGCGGCGATGCCGCGCAGCTGAACGATTTCCTGGCCGGCACGCTGGACCTGCTGGTGGTGGCGGGCAGCACCGCGCTGCCGGTGCATCGCAACAACCAGGGCCGGCTGCTGGGCTGGACCAGCGCGCGGCGCGTGCCCTCCACGCCCGATGTGCCGACCTTCGCGGAATTCGCGCCGGGCCTGGAGGCGTTGAGCTGGTTCGGCCTGCTGGCGCCCGCCCGCACGCCGCCCGCCGCGATCGAGGCGCTGAACGCGGCGGCCGTGGCAGCACTCGCCGATGAACGCATCCGCGAGCGGCTGACCAATGACGCGCAATTCGTCCAGGGCAGCACCCCCGAGGAATTCAGCCGCTTCCTGGCCGCACAGCTGGTGGCCTGGCGCCCCGTGCTGAGCCGCATGGAAGTGCCGCTGAACTGAGGGCATCCGGGGCGGCGTCTCAGCCGCCCGGCCCGGCCTCTGCCCGCCGCGCCACCGCGCGGGCCTGGGCGCGGGCGATCGCCGCTTCCAGCTCGGCCAGGCGGAAGGGCTTCTGCACGAATTCCAGCGGGCTATCCGATGCCGGGGCGGCCAGGTCGCACGGCATGACATGGCCCGAGATCAGCACGACCTCCAGCGCATCCGCCGCGCCGCGGGCGGCGAGCGCCCGGGCCGCGAGCGCCAGGCCGTTCTCGCCGGGCATCCGGATGTCGGTGACCAGGACCGCGATCTCCGGGTGGGCGGCAAGCAGCAGGGCCGCTTCGGCGGCGGATGCGGCCTGCAGCACCGGCTTCCAGCGGCGCGAGAGGGCGCGGGCCATCTCGTGCAGGATGTGCGGCTCGTCCTCGACCAGGAGGAGGCTGAGGGGGCTCATGCGGCGGCCCCGGCCAGCGGGAAGTCCAGCGTGAACTCAGCCCCGTCCGTGCCGTTGCGCACACGGATGTCGCCGCCGAAGGCGCGCATGGCCGATTGGCAGATGGCCAGGCCGAGGCCGGTGCCCTTGTCGCTGCCCTTGGTGGTGAAGAAGGGCTCGAAGACGCGGCCCAGCAGCTCCGGCGGGATGCCGCCCCCGGTATCGGCAAATCGGATCCGCAGCATGCCCGCTTCCTGCCCACCGGTGATCCTGATCTCGCGGCGGGCGCCTGCGGGCCGCCGCGCCAGCGCGTCGCGCGCGTTGAGGAAGAGGTTCACGAAGACCTGCTCGGCCCCCACCGCATGCGCTCGGATGGCGGGCAGGTCCGTCGGGAGCCGGTTGTCGAGCGTGATTTCGGCATCCCGCAGCGCGCCGCGCACCAGGAGCATCGCCCCTTGCACCACCCTCTCCAGCTGGACCGTCGCCAGCGCCTGACGCTTGTCAGGGCTGCTGAAGACCCGAAGGTGCTGTACCACCTCCTTGCAGCGCGCGGCCTGCTGGGCGACGAGGTCGAGTGTGGCGCGCGCATCGGGGATGCCGGCCGCGCCCTCCTCGTCGAGTGCGGCGGCGGCGTTCTCGGCGGCAAGCGAGATGACGGCGAGCGGCTGGTTCAGCTCATGCGCCATATTGGCGGCAAGCTCGCCCAGCATGTTCAAGCGCGCACTGGCCGCGGCCCAGGCCGCCGCCTCGCGCTGCTCGGTCACGTCGAGCAGGTAGCCCACGATGTCCGGCCCGGTGGGGCCGATGCGCCGCGCCTCCTCGCGCAGCCAGCGCCAGCTGCCATCGGGCCAGCGCCAGCGGAATTCGAGCATGGCGCGCCCCTCGGCCAGGATCCGGCGGTGGAAATCGGCGCGCGCCGCGGGGGCCGAATCCTCCATGCGCAACCTCGCCTGCTCGCGGTTCAGGAAGATCTCCGCCTCCCACCCCGTGACGCGCTTGACATTGGGCGAAACGAAGGCCGCCTCGAAGCGTCCTTCACCGCCGGGCCCCAGGCGCCCCGCATAGATCGCGACGGGGGCGGCCAGCAGCAGGTGTTCGAGGCGCGCCCAGGCCGCGGCCCGCGCCGCGCCCTCGGCCTGGGCATCGGCCAGCAGCCGCCGGGCCGCGCGCAGCCCCGCGGCCCGCAGCGAGGCAAGAAGCCCACCCAGCAGCAGCAGCATGATCGCGCCGAAGGACCACCAGGCGCCGCGCTGCAGGGCGAGAAACGGCTGCGAGATGACCGTCCAGTCCTCGGCGAGGACCAGCACCATGGGCCAATCCGCGACCTGCCGGAAACACATGATGATCGGGCGCCCATCAACCGCGCTTCGGGAGCGGAAGCCCGTGCCAGGCGGCCCCGCCGCGCCGGTCACGGCCGGGTGGCTGGTCAGCGGCGGGCGGCCCAGCTGCGCCTCGGCATCACGGCTGCGCGCCAGCAACGCGCCGTCCGGCAGGCGCATCACGGCCGCGGTGGCGCCCTCCGCGGTCGCCACCTCGGCGAGCCGGCGCGAGATGAGCAGGGGGTCGAGCGAGACGACGGAGAACCCGTCGAAGCGGCCATCCGCGTCCTGCAGCGGCTGGCTGAACTGCACGCTCCAGCGGTCCGAGAGGCGGCCTGTCACCGGAGCGCGCACGACGAAGTCCGGCTGGTGGTCGGAACGCGTCCCCGCCGGCGCGTGATCCGGCATTGGGATGGGCGCCCAGCCGGGCGTGGTGGAAAAGCGGAGGCCGCCCGCCGCATCGGTCGCGGCGACGTGAAGGATGCCAAAGGCCCCGCGCGCGGCGACGTCCACCAAATACTCATCAATCGCCCGCGCGGCATCGGTCCGGCCCTCGCGCAGCAGGCGCTGGCGGGCCTGTTGCAGGACGTGCACGCGCCCGAATGCCTCGATCGTCCGCAGCAGCGTCTGGTTCAGCGCCTCCACGGTGGTGATGCAGCGTGCGGCGGCCTCGCGCGACAGCTCGGCTTCCTCGTTCCGCAGGAAGGAGGTGACGCCAGTCGCGCCCCCGGCCAGCACGGCGAGCCAGACCCCGGCGGCGGCGGCCTGAAGATGCCGCCTGCGCGCTTCGGGACGGGGCTTACCCGTCATGCTTTCCCATCGGCGACCCTTCGGCCGGATCGAAGCCGACGAAGACATAGCCCACGCCGCGCAGCGCATGGATGCGGCGCGGCCCGTCGCGCTCCGGCTCGATCTTGGCGCGCAGCTTGGCGACCAGCGTGTCGATCGCGCGGTCCTCGATCCGGTAGGGCCGGCGGAGGACGCGGCGGTGGCATTCTTCGCGGCTGACGGGCTGGCCCTGGCGCTCATGCAGCAGCTGCAGCAGCTCGAACTCGGTGGAGGTCAACCGGACCGGCTGGCCCGAGCGGTCGCGCAGCAGCCGCTTGGCCGGCGAGAAGTCCCAGCGGCCGGCGGCAGGGGCCGGGGAGGGAGCCGGCGGAGGTGCGCCGCGGCGCAGCGCGATGCGGATGCGGGCCAGGATCTCGCGCGGGGGCGCGGATTTGGCGATGTAGTCATCGGCGCCGCCCTCGAGCCCCGCGATGCGCGTCGCCTCGTCCTCGCTGCCGGTGAGCATGATGCAAGGGAGGGCGGAGCGGGCACGCAGGCGGCGGAGCACCTCCATGCCCGTGGCGCCGGGCATGAGCTGATCGAGGATGACGAGGTCGGGCGCCGAATCGGGCAGGGCGTCAAGAAATGCCGCGCCATTGCCGTAGGGGAGCGCCGTGTAGCCCTCTCGCGTCAGCAGGCGGGCCAGCTGCGAACCGAAGGCGGGGTCGTCATCCACCACGGCAATCTTGGCAGTCAACATCTCCGGCCGATCCACGAGCATTTCCGCACCATCGCCCCGCGCTGGTCGGGCCGCGGCGCCGATCCTAGGTGCGGCGAGGGGCTGCGTGAATATCTGGTCGCAACATTCCCAGAAATGGACACCTTGTGGGACCCTTGGGGGGGACTTCGATGCCGCGGGGACCCACTCGCGCTCCGCGCCCTCAGCAAGAAACAGCAAAGGCGATGACCCAAAATCACAAATATTAGAATATTTTTCTTCCGTGCCGATCGCCTGCTTCGCACGCTGCAAGGGCGTCGTGGGCGTTGAACCGCACGTATTGCCCCGGGCCAGGCCCATCCAAGGGGAAGGCGCATGGGACCAGGCATGCGCGCCGGCGGGACCCTCCCTTCCGCGCAGCCGACCCGCCATGGGGAGAGTGCGGGTGGATTGTGGATTTTTGTTCCTTTGCTTGTGTGGACCAGGCCCTGGCCGCAGATTCACCACATGATAATTGGTAAATCCTTGCGCATCATGTCATCCATCGGTCGTCCTCGCGCACCAGGATCGCGCCGGGCGCTGGCCGGCATGCGCGCGCGCGTGGAGTTGGGTGGGTGATGCCGGGGCAGGATGCAGGGGCCGCCCGCCGCCGGCGCCTCGACCAGCAACTGGATGTCGAGATTGGCCGCCGGCTCCGCGCCCGGCGCCACGAGCGCATGCTGACGCTGCAGCAATTGGCCGAGATGTCGGGGCTGAGCGTGCAGCAGATCCAACGCAGCGAATCCGGGGCGGCGCGCGTCACCGTCGTCGTGCTGCTGCGCCTGGCTGAAGCGCTGCGGATTGCGCCGCTTGCCCTCCTGCCCGACCTGGCGCCAGAGGAGCCGGGCACCGGCCACCCGCCCCTGCCCGATGACGGGATGGGCCAGGATGGCCAAGTCTCAGCCCATGACCTGGCACTTGGCCTCGCGCAATACCTCTGGAAGCAGGGGGCCGCGCGCAGCGGCGCTGGCTGACGCCTCAGCCGCGCCGACCGAGCGCATTGAGCAGCGCCAGCAGCAACACCGCCCCCAGCGTGGAGACGATCAGGCTCGGCAGGAAACCCGCATACCCAAAGCCTGCGAGTCCCGCGACGAAGCCGCCCAAGACCGCGCCCACCAGGCCCACGATGAGGTTGGTGAGCAGCCCATGCCGCCGTCCCATGATGCGCTCCGCCAGCCAGCCGGCCAGCAGGCCGATCACCACGGCCCCCAGGAAACCCACGCCGTTCATCGCTTTCTCCTCATCGTCGTGCCAGGCGGAGTGCCAGGCCAAAGGCGAACAGCGCCACGGGCAGCATGAGCCCGCTTCGCTGCAACCGGCTGCCCGCCGAATCCTTCTTGCCGCCGCCCAGGCCCCCATCGAGGCGCACCAGCCCCTCGCGCGTGTGGGGAATGTCTGTCACCAGGACGGGCGTCGTCGGCTCCTTGCCGCTCCAGGCGCGGGTGAATTCCGCGCCCAGCAGGAAGATCGCGGCCGAGTAATAAAGCCAGAGCAGCACGACCGCGAGCGAGCCCGCGGCGCCGAAGCCCTCCGAGACCTCGGCGCGGCCGATATAGAGGCCGATCGCCCCCTTGCCGAGGGTAAAGAGGAAGGCAGTGGCGATGGCGCCCACGATCACGTCCCGCCATTCCAGGCGCCGGTCCGGCAGGATCTTGAACACCGCGGCGAAAAGGCAGGCGATCAGCGCGAAGGAGAGGGAGAAATTGGCGAGGCTGAGCATCCAGCCTGCCGTCTCGCGCCCCGCCGTCAACCATTCCCCCAGCGCCGTGATGGCGGCACTGGCGATCAGCGAGGCGAGCAGCAGGAAGGCCGTGGTGCCGACCAGGCCGATGCTCAGGGCGCGTGCCCGCAGGAAGGCCGCGATGACGCTGCCATGCGTGGTCAGGATCGGCGCCTCCGTCTTCCAGATCGCGTTGAGCGCGCCTTGCAGGGCGGCGAAGGCGCCGGACGCGGTGATGACCAGCGTGGCGAGGCCAATGGCCAGCGCCCAGCCGCCCCGCACCTGGCCCAGGGCCGCCTCGGCCATGCCCTGCACGGTGGATGCCGCCTCGCGCCCCAGGAGGCCGCGCAGCTGCGAGGCGAGCGCTGCCTGCACCTCGGCCTCGCCGAAGATGAAGCTCGCGATGCCCGAGGCCAGGAAGATGAGGGGGCCGATCGAGAAAAGCGTGAAATAGGCGATGGCCGCCGCACGCGTCAGCGCGTCATCATCCACGAAGCCCTGGAGCGTGTCCCGTGCCAGCCGATACGCCCTGCGCAAAGAAAAACCCCTTGGTTGCCGCCCGCGCAACGCCGGGCGGCAACCTGGGTTGCGTGGGTCAGTGCAACCGGGGCGTCTTCAGGTGCCGCGTGCGGTCCGCGCTGGTGATGGCGAGGTCGAGCTGCCGCGCGCCGCGGGCGAGCGTCAGCCGCACCTCGGCGCCCGCCGGGCCGGCCGCGCGCACCGCGGTCCAGAGCGAGGCGAGGTCATTCACCTTGCGGCCGTCCACCGCGACGATGCGGTCGCGCGGCTTCACGCCCGCGCGCTCGGCCGGGCCGCCCTTGGCGAGCGAACCTACCCCCACTTCCTCGTCATCCTCGGTGGCATAGAGGCCAAGCCAGGGGCGGGCCGGGCGGCCGGAATGGCCCGTGCGGCGCAGGGTTTCCAGGATGGGCAGCAATTCACCGATCGGCACCACCATGTTGAGGTCGAGCCGCTTCCCGCCGCGCTGCCCCTGCTGGAGGATCAGCGAACCGATGCCGGCGAGCCGCCCCGTCGCGTCGAAGAGGCCGGCGCCGCCCCAATGCGGGTGGGCCGGGGCGGTGAAGATCGCGTTGTCCAGCAGGTATTCCCAATAGCCGGCGAAGGGCTGGCGCGCGGCGACGGTGCAGGCGAGTGCATGGCTGAGGCCGCCGGCGGCCGCCAGCACGCCGGGCGCGCCATGGCGCATCACCTCGGAATCGCCAAGCTCGGCCACCTTCTGGCCAGGGATGCGGCCCAGCATCTGGACGAGGCCGAAGCCCGTCTCGAAATCCATGGCGAGCGGCGTGCCTTCCACCACCCGGCCTTCATTGTTGGTGATCCAGACCGTCTCGGCCTCGGTGATCAGGTAGCCGATCGTCAGCACCAGGCCGCCCGAATCGATGACCACGCCCGAGCCCTCGCGCTCGACGCCGAGGGCCGCGGCCGAGGTCGCATCGGGCGGCACCAGGGATTTCAGCGCGACGACGGTGGCAAGGCGCGATTCCAGGTCGAAGGAAAATTCGGTGGGGTCGGGCTGGAAGGCGTCGGGCACTTCCCACTCGTCGTCGTCATCGTCAGCCATGGCGCGCGGTCCTTGTCATTCGCCCTTATATCAGGCCTCACGTCAGGAGCGAGTGCGCCATCTCGAAACAGCGGGCCACGGTGGCGGCACGGATGGCGGCGCGGTCGCCCGGGAAGATGCGGCTTTCGGCGATGATCGAGCCCCCACGCCGCCCCGCGCCCATCCAGACCAGGCCCACCGGCTTGAGGAGCGAGCCGCCCCCCGGCCCCGCGACCCCGGTGCAGGAGATGGCGAGGTCCGTTCCCGCCGCGCGCAACGCGCCCTCCACCATGCGGCGGGCCACCTCCTCGCTGACGGCGCCGACGCGTTCGATGAGCGCGGGGTCCACGCCCAGCATCGCGGTCTTGGCCGCGTTGGAATAGGTGATGAAGCCCGCCTCCACGCTGGCGGAGGAGCCAGGGATGGCGGTGAGTGCGGCGGCGATCAGCCCGCCGGTGCAGCTTTCCGCTGTTGCGATGGTCAGGCCCTTGGCCTGCAGGGCGGCAAGGAGGCGGGCGGCCTCGTCCAGCGTGTCGTCGGGCAGCATCAGCGGATTCCGAAGGGGGCGAGGAGGAGGATGACAAGCGCCGCCATGGCGCCGGCGATGACGTCGTCGGCCATCACGCCGAAGGGGCCCTTCTGGCGGTCGGCCCAGCCGACGGGCCCGGGCTTGGTGATGTCAAACAGGCGGAACAGCGCGAAGGCGAGCAGGACGCCCACCCAGCCGGTCGCGGCGGCCAGGGCGAGGGATTGCCCGGCCGCCTCATCCACCACCACCCAGCCGGGATCGGCGCTGGCCTCGGGCAGGCGGGTCAGCGCCCAGTAGCCAAGGGCGGTGAAGAGCGCCGCCGCCAGCAGCGCGACCCAAGGGGGCAGGAAGGCCAGCGGCAGGACGGCGGCCGAGCCCCAGGTGCCCGGCGCGGGCTTCAGAAAGCCGATGCCGCCGAGGGAGGCGATGGCCTTCAGCGAGTCCCCCTTCAGCGAGTCCATGCGGCCATCGGGTGATCAAGCGCGGCCGCGCGCGGGTCCTTCGCGCGATACACCGCGACATTCTCGATCACGCGCTGGACGTAGTTGCGCGTCTCGCCGAAGGGGATCAGCTCGATCCAGTCGAGCATGCGGATCGGGCCCTGGCGCGGGTCGCCATAGGTGACGAGCCACTCATCCACCCGCCCGCTACCGGCATTGTAGCCGGCGAAGGCGAAGGGCATGACGCCGCCGAAGCGGTCCAGCCGCTCCTGGATATAGGCTGCCCCCAGGCGGATATTATGCGTGGGGTCGCTGGTCAGCCAGGCGGGCTGGTGGGCGATGTTGAGCCGGCGCGCGACCGATTGGGCGGTGGCCGGCAGCAGCTGCATCAGGCCACGCGCATTGGCGGTGGAGACGGCCTCGCTCTCGAAATTGCTCTCCTGGCGGGTGATGGCGAAGACCACGGCCGGTTCGGCGCTGTTGTCGGGCGCGGCGTAGGGGGTGGGCCAGCCATCCTCGACCAGCATCGCGCCATGCGCGCCGGCGCGCCGCGCGACCCAGACCGCCTGGTCCGGCCGACCAAGTGCGGTGGCCAGGCGGGCGACCAGCAGGCGCTCGGCATTGGTGGGGGCGGTGTCCTCCAGCCGCAGCAGGAAGATCCGGCCGCGCCGCTGCTCGCCCAGCTCGGCCAGCGCGAGCAGGACGCGCGGCAATTCCCGGTTCATGAAGGCGCGCGCCTCGGCCTCGGTCGGGCGGGGGATGGCGAGGTTGTTGATGCGGGCCGAGATCTGCGCGCCGCCCTCGCCGAGTGCCAGCGCACCCATCTGGCCGTAGAAGGTGACGGGGAAGCCCGCCGCACGCTCGAAATGGGCGCGGGCGCGCGCGGCGTCGGGCTCGGCCCGGCCCTGCCAATAGGCGGCGCGGGCCTGGGTGATGGCGCTGCGGCTGCCCTCGGCCAGACGCTGGAAATGCGGCATGGCACGGGTGGGATCGTTCAACAGGCGGAGCGCGATGAAGCCCGCCAGGAATTCCGCCTCCTGCCGGGGCTCGCCGGCGACCGTCTGGCCGTGCTGGGCCGCCACCGTGTAGGCGGCCTGGGGGTTGCCCAAGCGCACCAGCTTGCGGGCCAGCACCTGACGCTCGGTCCAGATGGCGCGCTGGGATTCGGGGGGCAGGCCGGCCTGGGCGGCGGCGCCGGCGGCCCAGGCGGCGGCGGCCTCGGCGTCGCGCTCGGCGCGGCGGAGCATGCGGGCGCGTTCCAGCGTGGCACCCGCATCGCGCGCGGCGGCGGCCGGGTTCGGGTCGCTGCCGCCGGAGGTCGCGTAGGCGAGGCGCAACTCGCCAAGCGGGCGGCGCCCCGCGTCCAGCAGCGGGATCAGGCGCTGGGCCGCGCCGAAATCGCGGCCGAAGGAGACGCGGTTGAAGCGGCGCCAATGATCGTCCGGCGTCAGGAATTCGCCGGCGCGGGCCAGGAAGTTGGGTTCGGCCGCGGCATCGGCGGCGGTGTCCTCGGCCCAGGCACGGCGGGCGGCGGCGCGGGCCTCGGCGGTGCGGCCGGCGTTGACGAGCGCCGCCACATGGCGGCTCGCGCCGTCCAGCGTGCGGGCGGGGCGGCCGGTGAAGAAGCGGAGCGCGAGTGCGTCATCCGGATCGGTCGCGAGCAATTCCTCGGCGCGGCGGGCCAGCGCGTCCTGGTTCGGCCAGTCGCTGGCGCTTTCGATGAAGCCCACGATTTCGGCCGCACTGCCCGCGCCGCCGCGCTGGGTGAGGCGCATCCAGGTGACCATCTTGGCGATCAGCGGGTCGGCCTGGGCGGCGGCCGATTGCGCCTCGCCCCAGCGCTGCGCCTGGGCGGCGGCGAGCGCCTGGCGGCCGGCCTCCCGCTGGGGCTGCGCCCAACTGGTCTGAATGACCGCGGGCTGGACGAGGAGGAGGAGCCCGAGGGCCAGAAGGAAACGGCGCATCGGTCTTTATTAGCGCGGGCGTGCAACCCGGTCATCCGGCATGCGCGCTTGTGGCAAAGCCCGGTCGCACCTAATTTGCGCCCAGCCACAAGGAAACACGCCATGTCCGCCACCCCGTTGCGCCTGCAGGGTCAGCTCACCGCCCTGATCACGCCCATGCGTCCCGATGGCGGCCTGGACGAGAAAGCCTTCGCCGATTTCGTGGAGTGGCAGATCGCCGAGGGCATTGATGGCCTCGTGCCGGTCGGCACCACCGGCGAGTCGCCGACCTTGTCCCATGCCGAGCACAAGCGCGTGGTGGAAATCTGCGTCGAGGTGGCGCGCGGGCGGGTGCCGGTCGTCGCCGGTGCGGGCAGCAACAGCACCGCCGAGGCGATCGATTTCGCGCAGCACGCCAAGAAGGCGGGCGCCGATGCCACGCTGGTGGTGACGCCCTACTACAACAAGCCGACGCAGGAGGGGATGTTCCTGCACTTCACCGCCATCGCCGATGCGGTGGACCTGCCGCTCATCATCTACAACATCCCCGGCCGCAGCGTGGTGGACATGACGCCCGAGACGATGGGGCGCTTGGCCAGGCACAAGAATATCGTGGGCGTGAAGGACGCGACCGCGAACCTCGCGCGGCCGATGCATCAGCGCGTGACCTGCGGGGCGGATTTCATCCAGCTCTCGGGCGAGGACCACACCATGCTGGCCTTCAATGCCGCGGGCGGGCATGGCTGCATCTCCGTCACCTCGAACATCGCCCCGCGCCTCTGCGCCGACCTGCAACGCGCTTGGCGCGAGGGCCGCGTCTGCGAGGCGATGGAAATCCAGGACCGCCTGCTGCCGGTGCATGACGCGCTGTTCTGCGAGACCTCGCCCGGCCCGGTGAAATACGCGGCGAGCCTGCTGGGCAAGGCGAGCGCCTTCTGCCGTCTGCCGATGGCCCCGGTGGCCGAGAGCACGCGCGTGCGCGTCGAGGCCGCGATGCGTGGGGCGGGTCTCCTGAATTGAACGCTGCGCCGGTCCCCCGCAAGAAGCCCATCATCAGCATCGGCACGGCGGCCCAAAACCGCCGGGCGCGCTATGACTACAAGATCGGGCCGACCTACGAGGCGGGCCTGGTGCTGCACGGGCCCGAGGTAAAGAGCCTGCGCCTGGGCCGCGCTTCCATCGCGGAGGCCTGGGCGGGCGAGCGCGAGGGAGAGATGTTCCTCTTCGGCTGCCACATCCCGGAGTACCAGGCCGGCAGCTTCATGGCGAAGTTCGACCCGGTGCGGCCGAAGAAGCTGCTGCTGCACCAGAAGCAGATCCGCGAGCTGGTGGGTGCGATCACGCGCGAAGGGGCGACTCTGGTGCCGCTGGAAATCCTGTTCAACGAGAAGGGGCGCGCCAAGGTGCTGCTCGGCCTCGCGCAGGGCAAGAAGATGCATGACAAGCGCGCCGACATCGCCAAGCGCGACTGGCAGCGCGACAAGGCGCGGCTGATGCGCAACAAGGGCGGCGAGTGAAGCTCCCGCTCGCGCTCGCGGCCCTGGTGCTGCTGGGTGGCTGCGCCATCGCGGAATCCGACCTCAGCGCCGAGCAGGCGGGCGAGACGGCGATGCTGCCGGCCGCGCATGTGCCGGGCGGGCTCCAGACGCGCATCTGCGCCCCACCGCGGGGCGCGCCGCCGGGCCGGCTCGTGCTGATCAACCATGGCTCGCCCGGCGATCCCGCCATCCGGCCCGCGATGCGCCCCGCCTCCTGCCAGAGCGAGGCGGTGCGCTGGTTCACCACGCGCGGGCATCTCGTCGCCATCCCCATGCGGCGCGGCTATGGGCGCACGGGCGGCCCCTGGGCCGAGGGCTATGGCGCCTGCGCCGGGCCGGATTACGCGCGCGCAGGGCAGGAGACGGCGCGGGACATCCTGGCCGCCACGCGGGCCATGCAGGCGCGGCCGGGCACGCCGGCGGGGCCGGCCGTGGTGGTGGGCCAATCGGCTGGCGGCTGGGGGGGCTTGGCGCTCGCTTCTGAGAATCCGCCCGAGGTGGGGCGCGTGGTGAACATGGCGGGCGGGCGCGGCGGGCGGCAGAATGACCAGCCCAACAATGTCTGCCGGCCGGAGAACCTGGTGCGCACGGCCGCGAGCTTCGGCGCCACGGCGCGCATCCCCACGCTCTGGATCTATGCGGCGAATGACAGTTTCTTCGGGCCCGATCTCGCACAGTCCATGGCCGGCGCCTGGCGGCTGGCGGGCGGGCCGGTCACGCTGCGGCAGATGCCCGCCTTTGGCCGGGATGGGCATGGCCTCTTCTTCGGGCAGGGCGGCAGCACCATCTGGGGTGGAGAGGTCGAGGCGTTCCTGCGCTGAGCCATCTGGCGGTGCCGGGGCGGGTCGCGCAGAATGGCGCCCTGGCTGCACCGAACGAAGATCGCTGGGCCGAACCCGGCGGGGAGCAAAGTGATGAACACGCAATACCGCAAGCGCCTGCCGGGCACGGAACTGGATTTCTTCGACGCGCGTGCCGCCGTCGAGGCCCTGGCACCCGGCGCCTATGCCACGCTGCCCTATACCTCCCGCGTGCTGGCCGAGAACCTGGTCCGCCGCTGCGCGCCCGCGCTGCTGCCGGACGCGCTGACGCAGCTCATCCATCGCCAGCGCGACATTGATTTCCCCTGGTATCCGGCGCGCGTCGTCTGCCACGATATCCTGGGCCAGACCGCGCTCGTGGACCTGGCCGGCCTGCGCGACGCCATCGCGGAGAAGGGCGGCGACCCCGCCAAGGTGAACCCGGTGGTGCCGGTGCAGCTCATCGTGGACCATTCGCTGGCCGTCGAGCATGCGGGCTTCGAGAAGGACGCCTTCGCCAAGAACCGCGCCATCGAGGACCGCCGCAACGAGGACCGCTTCCACTTCATCGAATGGACGCGCCACGCCTTCAAGAACATGGAGATCGTGCCCCCCGGCAACGGCATCATGCACCAGATCAACCTGGAGCGGATGTCGCCCGTCATCACCACGCTGGAGGGCGTGGCCTTCCCGGATACGCTGGTGGGCACCGACAGCCATACGCCGCATGTGGATGCGCTGGGCGTCATCGCGATCGGCGTGGGCGGGCTGGAGGCGGAGAATGTGATGCTCGGCCGTGCCTCCTGGATGCGGCTGCCGGACATCATCGGCGTGGAGCTGACCGGCCGCGCGCAGCCCGGCATCACCGCCACCGACATCGTGCTGACGCTGACCGAGTTCCTCCGCAAGGAACGCGTGGTCGGCGCCTGGCTGGAATTCCATGGCGAAGGCTCGGCGAGCCTGACGCTGGGGGACCGTGCCACCATTTCCAACATGGCCCCCGAATATGGCGCGACGGCCGCGATGTTCTCGATTGACCAGCAGACCATTGACTACCTCCGCCTGACCGGGCGCGAGGAGCCGCAGATCCGGCTGGTCGAGACCTATGCGAAGACCGCCGGCCTTTGGTCGGACGCGCTGACGAAAGTGGAGTATGAGCGCGTGCTGCGCTTCGACCTCTCGACCGTGGTGCGGACCATGGCGGGGCCGTCCAACCCGCATCGCCGCCTGCCTGTCTCGGACCTGGCCGCGCGCGGCATTTCCGGGGTGGTGGAGCAGGATGGCGACCTGATGCCGGATGGCGCGGTCATCATCGCGGCCATCACGAGCTGCACCAACACCTCCAACCCGCGCAACGTCATCGCGGCCGGGCTGCTCGCGCGCAATGCGAACCGCGCGGGCCTCACGCGCAAGCCCTGGGTGAAGTCCTCGCTGGCGCCGGGGTCCAAGACGGTGGCGCTCTACCTGGATGAAGCCGGCCTGACGACGGAGCTGGAGAAGCTCGGCTTCGGCGTGGTCGCCTTCGCCTGCACCACCTGCAACGGCATGTCGGGCGCGCTCGATCCCGCGATCCAGCAGGAGATCATCGAGCGCGACCTCTATGCGACAGCGGTGCTGTCGGGGAACCGGAATTTCGACGGCCGCATCCACCCCTATGCGAAGCAGGCCTTCCTCGCCTCGCCGCCGCTGGTGGTGGCCTATGCCATCGCCGGCACCATCCGCTTCGACATCGAGCGCGACGTGCTGGGCGTGGATGCGAATGGCCGCGAAATCCGACTGAAGGATCTCTGGCCGAGCGATGCGGAAGTGGACGCCGTGGTCGCCGCCGCGGTGAAGCCCGAGATGTTTCGTCAGGTCTACGCGCCGATGTTCGGCAACCAGGGCGCGCGCAAGAAGGTCAGCCCGCTCTACGATTGGCGCGCGCCCAGCACCTACATCCGCCGCCCGCCCTATTGGGAAGGGGCGCTGGCCGGCGAGCGCACACTCACCGGCATGCGCCCGCTGGCCGTGCTGGGGGACAACATCACGACCGACCACCTCTCGCCCTCCAACGCCATACTGCTGGACAGCGCGGCGGGTGAGTATCTCGCGCGGATGGGGCTGCCGGAGGAGGACTTCAACTCCTACGCCACCCATCGCGGCGACCACCTGACCGCGCAGCGCGCCACCTTCGCCAACCCGACCCTGCTGAACGAAATGGTGCGGAAGCCGGATGGCAGCATCCAGAAGGGCTCGCTGGCCCGCGTGGAGCCCGAGGGGAAGGTCATGCGCATGTGGGAGGCGATCGAGACCTACATGGAGCGCCGCCAGCCGCTGATCATCGTGGCCGGCGCCGATTACGGTCAGGGCTCGTCGCGCGACTGGGCGGCGAAGGGCGTGCGGCTTGCCGGCGTGGAGGCCATCGTGGCCGAGGGCTTCGAGCGCATCCATCGCACGAACCTGATCGGCATGGGCGTGCTGCCGCTGGAATTCCAGCCGGGCACCAACCGGCTGACACTCGGCCTCGACGGGACCGAGACCTATGACGTGGTGGGCGCCCGCACGCCGAGCGCCACGCTGACGCTGGTGATCCATCGCCGCGACGGAACCCGACTTGAGGTGCCGGTCATCTGCCGCCTGGACACGGCCGAGGAGGTCTCGATCTACGAGGCGGGCGGCGTGCTGCAGCGCTTCGCGCAGGATTTCCTCGAGGCCGAAGGCCCCGCGCGACAAGCCAGCTGAACCACAACGACAACATCGCGCAGGACGCACCCATGGCCCAAGCACCGCAGATCCGGATCCCCGCAACTTACATGCGCGGCGGGACCAGCAAGGGCGTCTTCTTCGCGCTGGACGACCTGCCCGAGGTGGCGCGCGTGCCCGGCCCCGCGCGGGACCGCCTGCTGCTGCGCGTGATCGGCAGCCCCGATCCCTATGGCAAGCAGACGGACGGCATGGGGGCCGCCACCTCCAGCACCAGCAAGACCGTGATCCTGAGCCGCAGCGCGCGGGAGGGTCACGATGTGGACTACCTGTTCGGCCAGGTCTCCATCGACAAGCCCTTCGTGGATTGGAGCGGCAATTGCGGCAATCTCTCCGCCGCCGTCGGCCCCTTCGCGATCAGCAACGGGCTGGTGGACCCGGCGCGTGTGCCGCGCGACGGTATCGCCGTGGTGCGCATCTGGCAGGCGAATATCGGCAAGACCATCATCTCCCACGTGCCGATGACGGCGGGCGAGGTGCAGGAAACCGGCGATTTCGAGCTGGATGGCGTGACCTTCCCGGCGGCCGAGGTGCAGCTGGAATTCATGGACCCCGCCGATGACGCCGATGGCGGCTCCATGTTCCCGACCGGCAACCTGGTGGACACGCTGGAGGTGCCGGGCGTCGGCAGCTTCGAGGCGACGATGATCAATTCGGGCATCCCGACCATCTTCCTCAAGGCCGAGGCGCTGGGCTTCACCGGCACGGAATTGCAGGACGACATCAATGGCGACCCCGCGCTGCTGGCCAGGCTCGAGACCATCCGCACGCATGGCGCGATCCGCATGGGGCTGATCAAGACGGTCGAGGAGGCGGCGGGCCGCCAGCACACGCCGAAAGTGGCCTGGGTGGCGCCGCCCAAGGACTACACCGCCTCCAGCGGCAAGAAAATCGGCACGGGCGATGTGGATGTGCTGGTGCGCGCCATGTCCATGGGCAAGCTGCACCACGCGATGATGGGCACGGCCTCCGTCGCCATCGCCACCGCCGGCTGCGTGCCCGGCACGCTGGTGAACCTGGCCGCCGGCGGCGGCGATCGGGAGGCGGTGCGCTTCGGCCACCCCTCGGGCACGCTGCGCGTGGGCTCCAAGGCGCTGCTGGTGGACGGCCAATGGTCCGTCACCAAGGCCATCATGAGCCGCAGCGCCCGCGTGCTGATGCAAGGCTGGGTGCACGTGCCCTTCAGCGGCTGAGCCGGCCCCCCGAGTCTGATCGCCTTTGTTGGCATCACCAAAGGCGTGAATCAGCCTCGCAGCAAAGGCTGAAACGTGATCGACGCTTGTCGGCCGCGTTTCAGCGGGTCGCCTGTTCCAGGAAGCGCAGCAGCGCCGCCAGATCCTCGGCATTGCCGACGCGCTGCACGGGCATGCGGGTGCCCGGTGTCACGATGTCCGGGCCGCGGGTGAAGAGATCGGCCACCGTCTCGGGCGTCCAGGTGATGTCGCCCTGGGCCAGGCGCTCGGAATAGGCATAGCCTGGCACAGTCCCCATGCGGCGGCCAAAGAGCTGGTGCAGATGCGGCCCGGCCATCGGCCCGCTGTCGGGGCGGAGCGCATGGCAGGCCTGGCAGGCCCGCCAGACCTCGGCGCCATGGCGGTCCAGGCCCGCCGGCAGCGCCTCCTCCGCCTCGGGCGCCAATGGCCCGAGCGGGCGCGCATTGGCGGCATCCCAGCGGCGCACGCGGCGATCCTGCCCTCCGGTCCAGAGGGTGCGGCCATCGGCGGCAAAAATGGCGGACCAGACCGGCAGGCCCGGCCCATCCAGCCGATGGCGGAACCGGCCAGAGGGCAGGTCATACAGCGCAACACCACCCCCGATGGCAGCGACGGCCAGCCGCGCGCCATCCGGGCTCGCGGCCAGCGCCACCACGGGGCGTGGCCCGGAATGCACGGCACGCTGCGTGCCGTCGGGCTGCACCAGATGAACCGTGCCATCCACGCCTGCGCTGGCCAGGCTGCCATCGGGCAAGGCGAGCAGGGCGGTCTGCGGGAAGCCGAATTCGGCCAGCGTGGCCGGCGTGCCATCCGCCTCCCAGCGGCGGATGGTTCCGTCCTGGCCTGTGCTGAACAGGGCCTCACCCAGGAAGGCCACGGCGTTCACATTGCCCTGGTGCCCCTCCATCACGCGGGCCGTGCCACTGGCGAGGTCCCATAGGCGCACCGTGCCGTCCCAGGCGGCGGAGGCGAGGAAACCCGGCCGGGCGGCAAGGCCCGCCACCGGCTCGGAATGGCCTTCCAGCACGAGGGCAGGGGTCTCCGCCTCGGCCCAGATGGCAATCCGCGCATCCTCGCCCGCGGAGGCGAGGCGGCCATCCGGCAGGGCGACAAGCGCGTTCACGGCCCCCTGGTGCCAGCGGATCACCCGCTCGGCCCGGCCGGTCGTCGGATTCCAGAGAATGACGGCCTGGTCGAATCCGGCCGAGGCCAGGCGCGGCCCGAGCACCGCCAAGGCCCGGACCGGGCCGCCATGGCCCGCCAGGTCCTGCGCCGTGGCAGGGGGCGCGAGGAGATGGAGGCCCATGAGAATCAGGAGGATGCGCGCGATCATGAGCCATTCTCGCCAGCGCCGCTGGGTAGGCCAAGGCCGGGGGGGCAGGAAAGCCTTGCTTTCGACAGCTTCATAAATTACCGTTCGGCAATCAATCGGAAACCCAGGAGACGTTCATGCCGGCCCATGGTGAGAAAGACAAGCTTGCGCTCGTGATCCTCCTCCTCGGCGTGGGGCTGGCGATCGCCGCCACCTTCCTGCCGGTCATCCAGGTCGCTGGCCGCAACGAGCTGCTGACCATGACGACCTGGGACGTGCTGCCCTGGTTCGCCAAGCTGAAATTCGTGGCCCTGGCGCTGCTGCTGGCCGCCGCCTTCCTGCCGCAGCTGCACAAGTGGCGGCTGCTGGTCGCCGTGGTCGCGGTGGTCATGGTCTTCCTGCCGGCCATCTCCGCCTTCATCTCGGCGCTCTACGCCTGGGGCACGGTCCGGGCGGATATCGTCCGCCTCTCCGGCGAGCGCTCGCCCTTCGTGAACCCTGGCCTGGCCAACCTCGTCCTGGTCGCGGCCGCGCTGATGGTCAGCTACGCGGTCTGGCGCATCGAGACGCTGGGCCAGCCGGCGGAGCCGGCGCGCGAGATGGCCGAAGCCTGAGCCTGCTGCCGGGGGGTGCGTTCCGCATTCCCCGGCCCGCCGCTTTGCGTTACACCCGAGACCGACAGATTGGGGTGAAATCGCATGGACGGCTATTTCTTCGAGGACCTCTCGCTCGGGCAGAGCGCCAGCTTCGGCAAGACCATCACCGAGGCCGACATCCTCCTCTTCGCCGGCGTCTCCGGTGACACCAACCCGGTCCATATCAATGCCGAGGTGGCGGCGGCCTCCATGTTCAAGGAGCGGATCGCCCATGGCATGCTCTCGGCCAGCCTGATCTCGACCGTGCTGGGCACGCGCCTGCCGGGGCCGGGGACCATCTATCTCGGCCAGAACCTGAAGTTCCGCGCGCCGGTCCGCATCGGCGAGACGGTGACGGCCACGGTGACCATCACGGCACTCGACCCCGCCAAGAAGCGCGTGACGCTCAGCACCGTCTGCACCGTGGCCGGCAAGCCCGTCATTGATGGCGAGGCGAGCGTGATGGTGCCCGCGCGTGGCTGACGCTTCCACGACCCGGATGATCAAGCGCGTCTGCGTCTTCTGTGGCGCCCAGCCGGGCAATGACCCCGTGCATGCGCGGCTCGCCGCCGATCTCGGCCGCGCCATCGCGGCGCGGGGCTTGGGCCTCGTCTATGGCGGCGGCAAGGTCGGGCTGATGGGGATCGTGGCCGATGCGGCGCTGAAGGGGGGCGCCGAGGTGATCGGCGTCATCCCCGAGGCGCTGATGGACCGCGAACTCGGCCATGGCGGTGTCACGGAACTCCGCGTCGTGCCGTCCATGCATGTGCGCAAGGCCATCATGAACGACCTTTCGGATGGATTCGTGGTGTTGCCGGGCGGCATCGGCACGCTGGAGGAGAGTGTGGAGATCCAGTCCTGGGCGCAGCTCGGCATCCATGGCAAGGGCCTCGTCTATCTCGATGTGGATGACTATTGGGCGCCCTTCTTCGCGCTGCTGGACCGCATGACGGGGGCGGGCTTCGTGCGCGCGCAGCATGCGGGCCTGGCGCTCCGCGCCGCGACGCCCGAGGCGGCGCTGGATGCGCTGGCCGATTGGACACCCCCCAGCGTGACGCGCTGGATGACGCAGACCGAGGCATGATCCTTACCGATTGGCGGGATGTGCCCCCGGCCGCGCGCGGTGCCACGCTGGCGCTCGGCAACCTCGATGGCGTGCATCTGGGCCATGCGGCCGTGCTGGCCGCCGCCCATCAGGCGCGGCCGGACCTCCAGCTTGGCGCGCTCACCTTCGAGCCGCATCCGCGCGAGCATTTCCGCCCCGATGACCCGCCCTTCCGGCTGACGCTCCTGCCGGCCAAGGCGGCAGCGCTGGCGGCGCATGACGCGCGGCTGGTGGTGGCGCTGCCCTTCGGCGCGGAACTCGCCGCCATGTCGGCGCAGGATTTCGTCGAGCAGGTGCTGCATCAGGCGCTGGGGGCGCGGCATCTGGCCTGCGGGCCGGATTTCGCCTTCGGCCACCGGCGCGGCGGTGATGTCGCCTATCTGCGCCAGATCGCCGAGGGGCTGGGCATCGGCCTCTCCATCGTGCCGCATCTGGCCGATGCCGAAGGCACCATCAGCTCCACCCGCATCCGCCGGCTGTTGCAGGATGGCTACCCGGAGCGCGCGGCCGCGCTGCTCGGCCGGCCCTTTTCCATCGTCGGGCCCGTCACGCATGGCGATGCGCGGGGGCGGACCATCGGCTTTCCGACCGCCAATATCCCGCTCGGCCGGCATCTGGAGCCGGCGCGCGGCGTCTATGCGGTGCGCGCCACCTTGCCCGATGGGCGGGTGGTGCCGGGTGTGGCCAATCTCGGCCGGCGGCCGACCCTGGGGGGCGATCCGATTTCGCGGCTGGAGGCGCATCTCTTCGACCTGGCGGAGGATCTCTACGGCCAGGAGCTGAGCGTGGCGCTGGTCGCCTTCATCCGGGAGGAGCGGAAATTCGCCGACTTCCCGGCGCTCGTCACGCAGATCAAGGCGGATGCGAACACGGCGCGCGGGATGCTGGGCGCCTAGATTCCGTTCGGCAATTCGACGCGGACCAGATGCGCGGGCAGCCCACGCCGCTCCAGCAGCCCGCCCGAGGCGGAGATATAGAGCAGCTGCCCGCCACCCGGCCGCGGGGCCAGGGCCACCGCGGTGCAGCCGGCGATGTCGGGCGTCTCAAGCAACGGCGAGACCGCGCCCGCCGCACTCACCCGCAGCACGACGTCGCCATGCGTGGCGGCGAGGAAGCCGCCACCGGGCAGTACCACGAAATCATCCACACCCGGCAGGGCCACCACGCGCTGCACCGCGCCGGCCGGGCTGCCATCGGCGCCGAGCGCCACGCGGTAGATGCCCGGACGCGCCGAGTTGGAGAAAAACAGCGCGCCGCCGGCGATCTGCAGCCCGTTCACCCCGGGCAGGCCGGGGCGCGCCGGGTCGGGCGCCATCTCCGGCACCTCGAGCCAGGGTGCGGCGGTGTCGGCCGCGAGGTCGAGCCGCCAGATGCGCCCGAGGCCGCTATCGGCGATGAGGTAGCTGCCCTCGGCCAGCTGGACCATGCCATTCGGGAAGACCGACTGGGGCAGGGGGATGCGCCGGCCGGGCCGCCCATCGGCGGCCAGAAGCTGCACCGCGCCGCTGCCCGCCAGCCGCGCGCCCTCGGTGAAGGCCACCCCGTGCAGCGCGAGCAGGAAGCCGCCGGGCGCGGGCGCGAGCGAAACCGGGTGGCCCTGGATGCGCGCGAACACCGCCTGGCCCGCCGTTTCCGACCAGAGGCCGACCTCGCTTGCGAAATAGCTGGTGAAGAGCACCGCGCCATCGGGCCGGACCAGCAGGTTCTCGAGAAAATGGCCGGAGGGGTAGAGGGCGACCACCCGATGCGCGGGCGCCTGGGCCCGCGCCGCCGACGGCATGGCCACGGCCGATGGAAGGGCGAGCGCGGCGCGGCGGGGGAGGATCATGGCAGGGCACCTTGGAGGATCAACCGAAAGCGTCCCACGCATGGAAGCTACGCGCCAAGTGACAAAGCCGTGACCTCCGTCGCCCTTGACCGCAAGGCCCCGGACTCCGCATACCGCATGGATGCGCGTGAGCTTGTTTCGCAGTGTTCGAATTCGGCGCCCGGCCTTCGTCTGAAGGCCGGGATCAGACCCGCACGCCCATTCCTTTCCGCGCCAAGCGCGCCCCGAGATGCTCATGAACGACGCCCCCGAGACCCCCAACTCCAACATTGGGGCTCGCGATTACCGCAAGACGGTCTTCCTGCCGCAGACCAGCTTTCCCATGAAGGCCGACCTGCCCAACCGCGAGCCGAAGCTGCTGGCGAAATGGGCCGCGGCCGAGAGCTGGAGCCGGCTGCGCGCCAAATCCAAGGGCCGCCCGCCCTTCGTGCTGCATGACGGCCCGCCCTACGCGAATGGCCCGCTGCATATCGGCCACGCGCTGAACAAGATCCTGAAGGACGTGATCAACCGCGCGGCGCAGATGTCCGGCACCGACGCCGATTACGTCCCCGGCTGGGACTGCCACGGCCTGCCGATCGAGTGGAAGGTCGAGGAAGAGTATCGCGCGAAGAAACTCGACAAGGACCAGGTGCCGGTCCTCGAGTTCCGCGCCGAATGCCGGGCCTATGCGGCGAAGTGGCTCGCCGTGCAGTCCGAGGAGTTCCAGCGCCTCGGCGTCGCGGGCGATTGGGCGAACCGCTATGCGACGATGGATTTCCCGGCGGAATCCGTGATCGTGGAGGAGATCGGCCGCTTCCTGATGAATGGCTCGCTCTATCGCGGCCTGCGTCCGGTCATGTGGAGCCCGGTCGAGAAGACGGCGCTGGCCGAGGCCGAGATCGAGTACATGGACCATGTCTCGCCCACGCTGCACGCGCTGTTCCGCGTGGAGCGGGCGCGCGGCATGCCGGAGCTGGTGGGCAGCGATGTCGTGATCTGGACGACGACGCCCTGGACCATCCCGGGCAACCGCGCGCTGGCCTATGGGCCGGAGATCCAATACGCGCTGATCCACGTGGACCATGTGGCCGAGGGCGCGCTGGTGAAGCCGGGCGCGCGGCTGGTCGTGGCCTTGGCGCTGCTGCCGCAATTCTGCGCGGAAGCCGGCATCGCGACCCACACGCTGGTCAAGACCTTCCCCGGCACCGCCTTCGAGGGCGCGGTCTGCGCCGCCCCGCTGCGCGGCCATTCCGGCGCCTACGCGCATGAGGCGATCATGCTGGCGGGCGACTACGTGACCGATGACGCGGGCACCGGCATCGTCCACATCGCGCCCTCCCATGGCGAGGAGGATTTCGCGCTGGTGGTGGCGCATAACCGCGCGCACCCGGAAAGCCGCATCGAAATTCCCGAATGCGTGGCCGATGACGGCACCTACACGCATCACGCGCCGGGCTTCGAGGGCATCCACGTGTTTCGCGCGCATGAGCCGGTCTATGCGGCACTCACCGCGCTCGGCACGCTGGCCGCGAAGGGCAAGCTCACGCACAGCTACCCGCATTCCTGGCGCTCCAAGAAGCCGGTGATCTATCGCGCCACGCCGCAATGGTTCATCGCGATGGATGACGGCAACCAGATCCGCCAGAAATCGCTGGATGCCATCGCCGCCACGCATTTCGTGCCGGATATCGGCCGCAACCGCATCGGCGCGATGGTGGCCGGCCGGCCTGATTGGTGCATCAGCCGCCAGCGCGCCTGGGGCGTGCCCATCGCCGTCTTCGTCGAGAAGCGCACGGGCGAGGTGCTGCGCGATGCGGCCGTGATGAGCCGCATTGTGGACGCCTTCCGCACCGAGGGCGCCGATGCCTGGTACCAGCCGGATGCGGCGGCGCGGTTCCTCGGAAACGACCGCAACCCGGATGATTACGAGCAGGTGATGGACATCGTGGATGTCTGGTTCGAGAGCGGCAGCACGCACGCCTTCGTCCTGCCGCCGCGCAACCTGCCCTTCCCCGCGGACCTCTATCTGGAGGGCTCGGACCAGCATCGCGGCTGGTTCCAGTCCTCGCTGCTGGAGAGCGTCGGCACGCGTGGCGTGGCGCCCTTCAAGGCCATTCTCACCCATGGCTTCGTGCTGGATGAGAGCGGGCGGAAGATGTCGAAGTCGCTCGGCAACGTGACCGCGCCCCAGGAGGTCATGACCAAGTATGGCGCCGACATCCTGCGCCTCTGGGTGATGAATTCCGACACGGCGGAAGACCTCCGCATCGGCAAGAACATCCTGGAGCAGCAGGCGGAACTCTATCGCCGCCTGCGCAACACGCTGCGCTGGCTGCTCGGCAACCTCGCGGGCTTCGAGGAGAGCGAGCGCGTGCCGGTCGCCGAGATGCCGGAGCTCGAACGCTGGGTGCTGCATCGCCTGACCGAGCTGGATGCGCGCCTGCGCAAGGCCGTGCAGGATTACGACTGGAGCGGCGTGGTCCCGGAGCTCCACGCCTTCTGCAACAACGACCTCAGCGCCTTCTACTTCGACATCCGCAAGGACAGCCTCTACTGCGACGCGAAGGACAGCCTGCGCCGCCGCAGCGCGCGAACCGTGCTGGACCAGCTGCATCGCTGCCTCTGTGCCTGGCTTGCACCTGTGCTGGTCTTCACGGCGGAGGAAGCCTGGCTCACGCGCTTCGGCGAGGATGCCGAGAGCATCCACCAGCAGGATTTCCCGAGCCTGCCGCCGGAATGGCGCGATGACGCGCTGGCCGCGCGCTGGGTCGAAATCCGCCGCACGCGGCGCCTCGTCACCGCGAGCCTGGAGGATCACCGGCGCGACGGGCTCTTCGGCTCCTCGCTGCAGGCGAGCCTTTCGCTCACCTTGCCGGGGAATACGCTGAGCGCCGAGGAGTGGGCCGAGATCCTGATCGTCTCCCAGGCCTCGCTCTCGCAAGGCGAGGAGGTGGCGCTGGACGTGAAGCTCGCCCCCGGCGCCAAGTGCGAGCGCTGCTGGCGCGTCCTGCCCGAGGTCGGCGCCTCGGCCGCGCATCCCACCCTTTGCCTGCGCTGCGAAGCCGCGGTGGAAGGCTGATGGCGCCCGCGCTGCGCACCGGCCTCCTCTTCGCGGCCCTGCTGCTGGTGGCCGACCAGGCGAGCAAGTTCTGGATCCTCGATGTGGTCATGCTGCCCGAGCGGCGGAACATCCCGTTGATCGAGCTCGGGCCCGTCGGGCTCGACCTCACCATGGTCTGGAATCGCGGCGTCACCTTTGGCCTGTTTTCCGGTGACGGAAGCTGGAACCACCTGATCCTGGCGGCCCTCGCGCTCGTGGTGGCGGGCTTCCTGCTGCGCTGGCTGGCGCGCTCGGAAACGCGGCTTGTCACCTATGCGCTGGGGGCCGTGATCGGCGGCGCCATCGGCAATGTCATTGACCGCATCCGCTTCGGTGCGGTCGTGGATTTCGTGGATGTTCACGCCTGGGGCTGGCACTGGTATGTCTTCAACGTCGCGGATGCGGCAATTGTCTGCGGCGTTCTGGCCCTGGTGGCGGATGCCTTGATCCGGCCCGAAACCAAGCGCAAAGAGGCTCCATGATGAAGATTTCGGCCCCGATCCTTTTGCTTGCCCCCCTGCTGCTAGCGGGCTGCGCCGACACCGCGCGCAATTTCGGCCTGACGCGTGACGCGCCGGACGAGTTCCAGGTGACGACGCGCGCGCCGCTCTCCATGCCGCCGAGCCTGGGCAGCCTGCCCACGCCGCGCCCTGGCGCCTCCCGCCCGCAGGAGTTGAGCGCCCGCGAGCAGGCCGAATCGACCCTGGTGCCGGGTGCCGGCCTGGCCGCCGCCCGCGCGCCGCAATCCTCGGGCGAGCGCGCGCTGCTCTCCTCGACCGGCACGCCCGTGCCCGACAACATCCGCGACCGCGTGGATGAGGAAAGCATGCGCCTGGAGCGCGTGGACCGCACCATCGTGGACCGCGCCCTGTTCTGGCGCCCGGCCCCCGCCGCCCCCGGCATCCCGGTGGATCCGGCCGGGGAGGCGCAGCGCCTGCGGGAGAATGCGGCGCTCGGCCGCGACCTCTCGGAAGGGCAGACGCCGATCATCCAGCCGACGCGCCGCCCCTGGTATGACGCGCTGAAGTTCTGGTGAGCCCGCGACCGCCGTTACAAGCCGTGACCCGTCCGCGCGCGGAAATGGCGGCGCGGCGCTGGCGCGAAACGCCGACCGCCCCCACATTGGGGGTATGGACTCCCTGACCCGCCGAACCGCCCTCAAGGGCGCCGCCGCCGCCACGCTCCTCCCTCCTCTCGCAGCCCCTGCGCTGGCCCAGGCGCCCGCCAACACGGCCGCGCGCACACCGCGCCAGCCGCTCTTCGGCGCGGTGAGCTGGAAGCTGGCCAATGGGCTCACCGTCGTGCTGGCCGAGAATCGGCGCGCGCCGGTCGCGGCCCATTACCTCTACGTCTCGGCGGGTGCGGGGGAGGATCCGGCCGGCAAGTCGGGCGTGGCCCACTTCCTGGAACACATGATGTTCAAGGGCAGCCCGCACATCCCGTCCGGTGCCTTCAGCCGGACCGTGGCGCGCGAGGGCGGGCAGGACAACGCCTTCACCAGCCGCGACGTGACCGCCTATTTCCAGATCGTCGAAGCCTCCCGCCTGCCGCTGATGATGCGGATGGAGGCGGACCGCCTGGCCAACCCCCTGATCCCCGAGGCCGAGACCGAATCCGAGCGCAATGTGGTGCTGGAGGAGCGCAGCCAGCGCACCGACGCCGTGCCGCGCGGCCGCTTCCGCGAGGCCTTCGACGCCGCCATGTGGGGCCCGCAGCATTGGCGCGGCCGCCCGCTCATCGGCTGGGAGAACGAGATCCGCGCCATCACCCGGCAGGATCTCGTGGATTTCCATGCGGTGCACTATGCCGCGGCCAACTGCACGCTGGTGGTGGCGGGCGATGTGCGCGAGGCCGATCTGCGCCGCTGGTCCGAGGAATTCTACGGCGCCGTGCCCACCCGCCCGCGCCTGGCGCGGGACCGTGCGGCCCCGCTGCCCGCCGCCCCCGAGCCGCGCCTCATCACCCGCGACCCCGCGGTGCGTGAGGCGTCCTTCCTGCAATCCTTCTCCGCCCCCTCGGCCACCTGGGGCGAGACGTCGAAGTCGGACCCGCTGGAGGTGATGGCGCATGTGCTGGGCGGCGGCCCCGGCTCGCGCCTGCATCGCGCGCTGGTCGAGGCCGGGCACGCGGTGAGCGCCGGTGCCGGTTATGACGGCGATGTGGTGGGTGTCGGCTCGCTCATGGTGGGGGTGACGCCGCGGCCCGGCGTGACCCAGGAGCGCATCGAGGAGATCGTGGCGGCCACCCTCGCCACCCTGGTGCAGGAGGGCGCCACCGAGGCCGAGACCCGCCGCGCCATCCGCCAGCAGACGGCCGGCGCGCTGCTCGCCCTGGACGGTCTGGGCGCGGCCCCGCGCATGCTGGGCGGCGCGCTCGCCATTGGCCTGCCGATTGAGGCGGTGGAGCAATGGCCCGCCCGGATGCAGGCGGTGACGCAAGCCCAGGTGAATGAGGCGGCCCGTGCCGTGCTGGCCCAGCCGAAAATCGCCACCACCGCCTGGTTGATGCCCGCATGAGCACCACCCTTTTTGGCGTGACGCTGCCGCCGCGCCGTGGCTTTTCCGTGCCGATCCAGCTTGTCGAGCAGGGCGGTGTCTCCGCTTGGCTGGTCGAGGATCATTCCGTCCCCGTCGTCTCGCTCGCCTGGGCCTGGCCCGGTGGCGCGGCGGGCGCCCCCCCGGGGCGCGAGGGGCTGGCCGCCTTCTCCGCCGCCATGCTGAGCGAAGGTGCGGGTGAGTTCGACAATGTCGGCTTCGCCGATGCGCTGCGCGACTCCGGCATCGGCCTCTCCTTCTCGGCCAACCGGGACAGTTTCGACGGCAGCTTCCGCGCCCTCACCACCGCCCTGCCGGAGGCGGTGCGCCTCGCGCGGCTCGCCATGGCGCGGCCGCGCCTGGATGCGGCGGCCATCACGCGCGTCCGGGCGCGGGCCGTGCTGGGCGCGCGCCAGGCGCTGGAGACGCCGGCCGGCATCGCCCGCCGCGCCTTCTGGGAATCGGCCTTCCCCGGCTTCCCCGCCGGGCGGCTTTCGACGCCCGAGAGCCTGACCGCGATCACCGAGGCCGAGATCCGCGCCTGCCTGGCCGCGCAACTGCGCCAAGGCGGCGTGATGATCGCGGCCTCGGGCGCCATCAACGCCACCCAACTGCGCGCCGTCATGGCGGAGCTGTTTGCCGATCTGCCGGCGGGCGCGCCCGCCGCGACACCGCCCCTGCCGGCGCTGGCCGGCTTCGGCATCGCGTCGCGCGAGAAGGCGGCGCCGCAATCCACCCTGGTCTTCGGCCAGGACGCGCTGCCGCCCGGCGATCCCGGCTGGGAGGGGTTCCAGGTGGCGCTGCGCATCCTGGCCGGCGGTGGCTTCACCAGCCGCCTGATGCGCACCGTGCGGGAGGAGCGCGGTCTGACCTATGGCATCGGCGCGGGGCTCGACCTGCTCTTTGGGCGCGGCATCGTCATCGGCAATGTGGCGACCGAGAATGCGAAGGTGGGCGAGGTCTGGGGCCTGGTGCGCTCCGCCTGGGCCGAGATGGCGGCGAATGGCCCGACCAACGACGAAGTGGTGGAGGCGGTGGATTTCCTCGGCGGCTCACTGCCGCTGCAATTCACCGATAGCCGCCGCACCGCCTCGCTGCTGCTGGGGCTGCGGCAGGCCGGCCGCCCGCTCGACTGGCTGGCGGGCCGCCCGGCGCGGCTGGCGGCGCTGGACCGCGCGAATGTGGCCGCCGTGGCGCAGCGCGTGTTGCGGCCCGATGGCCTGGTGCTGGCAGTGGCGGGGCAGCCGCAAGGGCTGTAAAGACAGTGTCTTGGCGAGATGGGTCAAGACATGACGGGCGATTCCCTCGAGGCGGCTTGGGCAAGGATCGCGGCTTTGGCCGCGGCGCCGGGGGCGTCGGAGATCCGCCCGCTCTTCGCGGCCGATCCTGACCGCTTCGCGCGCTTCCATGCGCGTGGCGCGGGCCTGCTGCTCGACATCTCCAAGACCGCCATCTCGGACAGCGTGCGTGCGGCGCTGCTGGACCTGGCCCGCGCGGCCGAGGTCGAGGCCAGGCGGGACGAGATGGCGAGCGGCGCGCTGGTCAATGTGACCGAGCGCCGCGCGGCCCTGCACATGGCGCTGCGCCAGGCGCTCCCCGGCGCGCCCGGCCCCTCGGCCGAGGCGGCCGAGACGCTGGAGGCGATGCGCGTCTTCACCGAGGCGGTGCATCGCGGCGAGATCCGTGGCGCCACCAATCAGCGCTTCGACACGGTGCTCAACATCGGCATCGGCGGCAGCGACTTGGGCCCCGTCATGGTGGGGCGGGCGCTGTGGCGCGCGGGCGACCCGATGCGGCCCATCCATCTGGGCAATGTGGACGGCCACGGGTGGGAGACGGTGCTGCCGCAGCTCGATGCGCGGCGCACGCTGGTGCTGGTGGCCTCCAAGACCTTCACCACGCAGGAGACGATGGCCAATGCCCATCTGGTGAAACGCTGGATGGAGGCCTCGGTCGGCAAGCTGGGTGCGACCGCGCATTTCGTGGCGCTCTCCACCAACCTGAAGGCCACGGCCGAGTTCGGCATCGCGCCCGAGCGCGTCTTTCCCTTCAATGACTGGGTGGGCGGGCGCTTCTCGCTCTGGTCGGCCATCGGGCTTTCGCTGGCGCTCTCACTCGGTTGGGAACGGTTCCGCGCGCTGCTGGATGGCGCGGCCGCCATGGACCGGCATTTCCTGCACACGCCGCTCGCCGGGAACCTGCCTGTCCTGCTGGCGCTGACCGAGGCGTGGCATGTGAGCGGCCTCGGCTTCAACCGTCGTGCCGTGCTGCCCTATGACGAGCGGCTCCGGCGGCTGCCCGCGCATCTCCAGCAGCTGGAGATGGAGAGCCTGGGCAAGCGCGTGCAGCTGGATGGCAGCGCCGTGCGGGGTGCGACGGGGCCGGTGGTGTTCGGCGAGCCCGGCACCTCGGCGCAGCACAGCTTCATGCAGCTGGTGCACCAGGGCCCGAAGCCGGTGCCGGTGGACTTCATCCTGGTCGCGAAGCCCGACCACAGCCATGCCGAGAATCACCGCATCCTGCTGGCCAACGGCCTGGCCCAGGCCGAGGCGCTGCTGATGGGCCGCGATGCGGCGGGCGTCGAGGCCGATATGCGCGCGGCCGGCGCCGATGAGGCGACCATCGCGCGCCTGCTGCCGCACCGCATCTTCCCGGGCGACCGGCCCTCCGTGACCATCATCCTGCCCAGCCTGGACCCCGCCTCGCTCGGCGCGCTGATCGCGCTTTATGAGCACAAGGTCTTCGTGCTGGGCGCGCTATGGCGGATCAATCCCTTCGACCAATGGGGGGTGGAGCTGGGGAAGGTGCTGGCGACGCCCCTGGTGCGCGAGTTGGAGCAGGGTGCGCCGTCTGACGCGCATGACAGCTCGACGCGCGGCCTGCTGGCCGAAGTGCTGAACCTGCAAGCGCAATAGGCTAAGGTGGGGGATGGTGATTCGCCTCCTCCCCGAGACCACCGCCAACCGCATCGCCGCCGGCGAGGTGGTGGAGCGCCCGGCCGCCGTGGTGAAGGAGCTGGTGGAAAACGCGCTGGATGCGGGCGCGCGCCAGATCCGCGTGACGCTCGAACAGGGCGGCATCGGCCGCGTGCTGGTCGACGATGACGGCATCGGCATGGGCGCGGAGGATCTGGCGCTGGCCGTCGAACGCCACGCCACCTCCAAGCTGCCCGAGGAGGCGATGCTCTTTGCCATCGGCACGCTGGGCTTCCGGGGCGAGGCGCTGCCCTCCATCGGCGCAGTGGCGCGGCTCTCCATCACCTCCCGCCCGCGCGAGGGCGAGGCGCATCGGATCACCGTGGAGGGCGGGCGCAAATCGGGTGTCGCACCGGCTTCGGGCGCGCCGGGCACGCGCGTCGAGGTGAATGACCTGTTCTTCGCCACGCCGGCGCGGCGCAAATTCCTGCGCAGTGCGCGCGGCGAGGGCGATGCGGCGCTGGATGCCCTGCGGCGCCTGGCGCTCGCCTGGCCCGAGGTGGGCTTCGAGGCGACGCTGGACGGACGCACGGTGCTGAGCCTGGCTCCCGCGGCGCGCGAGGCGCGCATCCGCGACCTGCTGGGCGCCGATTTCGCCGCCGCCGCGCTGCCGATCGAGGGCGGCGCGCCGGGCGTGCTGGAACTCTCGGGCCTGGCCGGTGGCCCTGCCTTCACCCGCGCCACGGCGATGGAGCAGCACCTCGTCGTCAACCGCCGCCCGGTGCGGGACCCGCTGCTGCGCGCGGCCTTGCGCGTGGCCTATCGCGAGGTGATGACGCCGGGCCGGCACCCGGTGGCCGCGATCTTCCTCGACCTGCCGGCCACGGAGGTGGATGTGAACGTCCACCCGATGAAGACGGAATTGCGCTTCCGCGACGCTGCGGGTGTGCGGGGTGCGGTGATCTCGGCCTTGCGGCGGGCGCTGGGGCATGGCGTGGGGCAGGTGGTGGGTGGTTCGATGGGGTATGCCGGGCCGGCGCGGCTCAGCTTCGCCCCGCCGCGCCCGCAGCCCGCCATGGGCTTCGCCGAGGCGCCGCTGCCGCTGGCCTTTCCAGCCCCCGCGCCAGTGGCCCCGCCGCCTTTGGCCCCGGTTCCGGCGGACCACCCCCTGGGCCGCGCGCTGGCGCAGGTGCTGGAGACCTACATCCTGGCCGAGGCGCCGGATGGCGCGCTCATCCTCGTGGACCAGCATGCGGCGCATGAACGGCTGACGCATGAGCGCCTGGCGGAGGAGATGCGAGCCGGCGCGGTCCGCGCCCAGCCCTTGCTGCTGCCGGCCGTGGTGGAGCTGGCGGGGGCTGCCGCGCTGGCCGAGGCGGCGCCCGAATTGGCGAAGCTGGGGTTGGAGCTGGAGGGCTTCGGCCCCGGCGCCGTCATCGTGCGCGCGTTGCCGGCGCTGCTCGGCGCGCCCGACCCGGCGCCCTTGCTGCGCGACCTGGCCGAGGAACTGACGGATTCCGGCGAGGGCACGGCGCTGGCGCTCCGCCTCGATGCCGCCATCGCGCGGCTCGCCTGCCATGGCAGCATCCGCGCCGGGCGGCGGCTGACGGCGGCCGAGATGGATGCGCTGCTGCGCGCGATGGAGCGCACGCCGCGGGCCGCGACCTGCAGCCATGGACGGCCGACCTATCTCAGGCTCGGCGCCGCGGAGTTCGCGCGGTTGTTCGGCCGCAGCTGAACCCCCTGCCACAGTACGGCGCAGGCGGCGCCGGCGCGGAGCGTGAGGGTCAGGCTTTCCAGCTCCGCCAGGGGCAGCGGGCCGCGCAGGGCGGTGAGCAGGGGCGCGAGCGGCCCCGGCACGTCGAGCGGCGGCAGGGTGATCCGCGCCACCTCGCCCGCCGCAAGCCGCAGGAAGGGCCGCGCCGGGCCTGCCGCCAGCGCCAGAACCGCGCCATCGCCCAGGATGCGCGCGCGGCGCCAGAGATCTTCCGGGATGAGGCCGGGCTCGGCCTCCCAGAGGCGGCAGGCCGGGAAGGCCGGGCCCTCGCCCAGCCCACCCGAGAGCTGGAAGGGCGCGCCCTCGGCCTGCACGGCCAGCGGGGGCCCTGGCAGTTCCAGCACAACCCAGCCGCCGGCCGGCGCGGCCAGGCGCGCGGGGCCGGCCGCGGTGGTCACCACCAGGGCCGAGGATGGGGCTGCGCGCGGCAGATGCAGGCCAAGCAGGTTGCCCGCCGGCAGTTGGAGCGGCTGGGGCGCCGCGCCGAGCCAGAGGCGGCTCGCGCCAGGCCAGCGTTGCAGGATCAGGCGCATGCGGCGGCCAAGAGGAAGGCGGTGCGTTGGATCATCGCATCCTCGTCCCAGGCGGCAGCGACCTCGCGCGCGCGGGCCACGCGCCGCGCCGTGCCCTCCGGGTCGGCCATCGCCTTGGCAAAGGTCGCGGCGATGTGGTCGGGGTCGCGCAGGACGAGGCGCGCCATCTGAGCCGCCTCGGGCCAGGCCTCCATCGCGGCGCGCGTCGCCAGGATCGGGCAGCCGGCCCGCGCCGCCTCCAGCACCGAGAGCGGGCAGCCCTCATGTTCGGAGGCGAGGAGGAAGGCGTCCACACTGGCCAGCAGCGCGGGGATGTCCCCCCGCTGGCCGAGCGCCAGCACCCCCGTCGCCCGCTCCAGATGCCCCGCCAGCGGCCCATTCCCGGCGAGAACGACCTGCGCGGGCGCGATGGCGGCGGCGATGGCGGGCGCCAGCTGCGCGCCCTTGCGGATGTCGAGCCGGCCCACCTGCGCCAGCAGGGCAACCCCCTCGGGCAGGCCAAGGCTGGCGCGCGCCGGCAGCGCGGGCGGCAGCGGGGCCAATCCGTTGGGGATGGCGGCCACCTGGTTTGGCGGCCAGCCGAACAGCGCCTCCAGCCGCCGGGCCGAGGGGGTGGACACCGCCGCCCAATCGGCGCGCAGCCGCGGCAGGAGGCTGCGCTCGCTGGCGGCCAGCTCCCAATCCTGCCGGACGAGATGGGCCACGGCCAGCGCCGGGATGCTGGCGCCGGCCAGGGCCTGGAGCGCGCCGAAGGCCTCGCTGGGCAGCGGGCAGCAGACCAGTGCCGCATCCGCCCGCCAGGGGCCGAGCAGCGGGGCGAGGGCCGCTTCCTGCCAGGCCATGGCGGCGTCGCGCGGGATGTCCTCGGGCGGGCGCAGCGCGGCGGGCAGGGGGCGCGCCTCGCCCAGCGCCGCGCCGGCCGCTTGCAGCACGCTGGGTTCCGCCGCCACCGCGACCTCGGCCCCCATGGCCATCAGGCCGCGGGCCAGCTGGAGCGTCTGCGCCTCGGCGCCGCCCAGCACGGGGGAGGGGATGACGACCAGGATGCGCTCGGGCTGGCCGCGCATCCCGCGGCTCAGCCCTGGAGGATCAGGAGCCGCGCCTTGCCGTGGCTGCGGTCGTCCAGCGTGGTGAAGCGCGTCTCCGGCACCTCGTCGCGCTGGCCCAGTTCCGTGCAGAGGATGGCGCTGGGGGCGAACCAGCCGGCGGCATCGAGCGCGGCGAGGGCAGGGGCGAGGAGGCCCGCGCCATAGGGCGGGTCGAGGAACGCCAGCGTCGCCGGGTGGATCGGGCGTGGCGGCTTGGTGGCGTCGCCCGCGATGACCTGGGCGTCGGCCGCCTTGCAATTGGCGATGTTGGCGCGGAGTGCGGCCAACGCCGCGCGATCCTTCTCGAGGAAGGCCGCGCGTGCGGCGCCGCGCGAGAGAGCTTCCAGGCCAAGTGCCCCCGTGCCGGCGAAGGCGTCCAGCACCATGGCGCCGTCCACCACCTCGCGCCCGGCCCAGGGGGCGTGCCAGAGCATGTCGAACAGCGATTGGCGCGCACGGTCGGAGGTGGGGCGCACCGTCTCGCCCGCGGGGGCGATGAGCTTCTTGCCCTTGAACTGACCCGAGATGATTCTCATTCCATGCCCTCAAACGCCGGGCGCGCGCTCCGCGCGCTTGGCTTCGCAAAGCTGAAGCTTTGCGCCGGGCCTATTCGGCCCGGATTCTGGGAGCGCCGTGCCGATTTTTTTTGCGTAGCCATGCTCACCGCTTCCGGACGGGCGCGGCGAGGCCGAGTTGTTCCCGCAGCACCTTCGGGTTCACCTCATCCACCAGGCCGCGCTCCAGCGTGCCGAGCTGGAAGGGGCCATAGGCGACGCGGATCAGGCGCGAGACCTCCAGTCCCAAATAGGAGAGGACACGGCGGATCTCGCGGTTCTTGCCCTCCTGCAGCGCCACGGTGAGCCAGGCATTGTCGCCCTTGCGGCTGTCGATGCCGGCCTCGATCGGCGCGTAGCGCACGCCTTCGATGGTCACACCCTGCGCCAGATGCGCGAGTGCCCGCGGATCAATGTCGCCGAAGACGCGCACGCGATAGCGGCGCACCCAGGCATTGGCCGGCAGCTCCAGCCGACGCGACAGCGCGCCGTCATTGGTCAGCAGCAGCAGGCCCTCGCTGTTGAGGTCCAGCCGGCCGACGGAGATCAGGCGGGGCAGGCCCTCGGGCAGGCGCTCGAAGACGGTGGGGCGGCCTTCGGGGTCGCGATGCGTGGTGACGAGGCCGGCGGGCTTGTGAAAGCGGAAGAGGCGCGTGCGCTCTGGCTCGTTCACCGCGCGGCCATCCACCATCACGATGTCGTCGGGCTGCACGAAGGTGGCGGGCTGCGTCACCAGCTTGCCGTCGAGCTTCACGCGGCCCTCGGCGATGATCTTCTCGGCGTCGCGGCGGCTGGCCACGCCGGCGCGCGCCAGCCATTTGGCGATGCGCTCGCCGCGGGCGGGGTCGTCCGTTTCCTTGGTCGGCGCGTTCATCGGCAGGCCTCCACGAAGGCGCGCAGGATCAGCGGGTCGGCCGCGTCCACGCTGTATTCCGGGTGCCATTGCACGCCGAGGGCGAAGCGATGCGCGGGCGCCTCGATGCCCTCGATCAGGCCATCGGGCGCCGTCGCGTTCACCACGAGGCCCGGGCCCACGCCCTTCACCGCCTGGTGATGCGCGGAATTCACGGCCATGCGCGTGGCCCCCGTGATGCGCGCCAGCAGCGTGTCGGGCGCGATCAGCACCTCATGCCCCGGCTCGGTGCGCGGGTTGGGCTGCTCGTGCGGGATGTCGCTCGGGTGCTCGTCGGGGATGTGCTGGATGAGCGTGGCGCCGAGGGCCACCGCCAGCAATTGCTGCCCGCCGCAGATGCCGAGCACGGGCTGGTCCTTTGCCAGCGCGCGCCGCGTGGCGGCGAGTTCGAAATCGGTACGGCCGGGCTTGAGCGTGACCTTCGGGTGTGGCGCGCCGCCGCCCCAGAGCGACGGGTCCACGTCGAAGGCGCCGCCGGTGACGAGCAGCCCGTCCACCGCATCGAGATAGGCCTCCGCCAGCTCGGGCGCATGCGGCAGCGCCACCGGCAGGCCGCCAGCTGCGATGACGGCGGAGAAGTAGTTCTGCCGGAGCGCATACCAGGGCAGCTTGGACCAGCCTCCCGCCGGTTCGGCATCCAGCGTCAGTCCGATCACGGGGCGTTTTGTCATGGTTGGTGTGAAGCAGTGTCGTGCCCCCATAGCAAGATGTCGTTTGCGCCACATGGGCTGGCTCGGGCAGAAGGCAGCGCATGACACCCATGGAGATCGCGCTCGCCGAAGCGCGGGCGGCTGCGGCGCGCGGCGAAGTGCCGGTGGGCGCCGTCGTCACCGATGCGCGAGGCGCAGTGCTGGCCCGCGCGGGCAACCGCGTGGAAGAGCGGCGCGACCCCTCGGCCCATGCCGAGATGCTGGCACTGCGCGAGGCGGCGGCGCTTCGGGGTGAGAAGCACCTGGCGGATGCCACGCTCTGGGTCACGCTGGAGCCCTGCGCCATGTGCGCGCAATCGGCCTCGCTGTTCCGCGTGGCCCGCGTGGTGTTTGGCGCCTATGATCCGAAGAGCGGCGGCGTGGAGCATGGCGCGCGCGTCTTCGCGCACCCGCAATGCCACCACGCGCCGGAGGTGGTGGGCGGCGTGCGCGAGAGCGAGGCGGCGGAATTGCTGCGGGCGTTTTTTGCCGCGCGGCGGTGACGCCTCAGTCCGCGTGGATCGCCGTGCGCGGCGCCTCGCCCGCGCGCCACCAGCCGCGATACATGCCCTCCGTCCCGAAGGGCAGCGCCGCATTCCCCGCCGCATCCACCGCGATCAGCCCGCCGTGGCCGCCGGCTTCCGGCACGCGCCGCAGCGCGACCTCCGCCGCCGCATCCGCCAGCGAAAGCCCGGCGAGGCGCATCAGCGCCGAGATCTCATGCGCGGCGGCGGCGCGCATGAAGGCCTCGCCCGTGCCGGTGCAGGAGATGGCGACGTGGCGGTCCGCCCAGGTGCCGGCGCCGAGGATCGGCGTATCGCCCACGCGTCCCGCGCGCTTGTTGGTCATGCCGCCCGTCGAGGTCGCGGCGGCGAGTGTGCCGTGCCGGTCGCGCGCGACGGCGCCGATGGTGCCCATCTTCGCGGGCAGGTCGTGATCGAGCGCCACGGTTTGCGCCGCTTGCGCGGCGAGAAGCTGCGCGTGGCGATGCGCGGTGCGGAAGTAGTCGGGCGCTTCGATGGCCAGGCCCTGCTGCGCGGCGAAGTCATCCGCCGCGGCACCGGCCAGCAGCACATGCGGCGTGGCGTGCATCACCGCCTGCGCGGCGAGGATCGGATTGCGGATGCGGGTCACGCCGGTCACGGCGCCCGCTTGCCCCGCGCTCGTCATCAGCGCCGCATCCATCTCGATGGTGCCGGCGGCGGTGAAGGTGCTGCCGCGCCCGGCGTTGAAGAGGGGGCAATCCTCCAGGCTCGTGGCCGCAGCCAGCACCGCCTCCTCCGCGCTGCCACCGGCGGCGAGGATGGCGCCGCCCGCCTGCAAAGCCGCGTCCAGGCCGGCGCGATAGGCGGCTTCGTTCTCGGCGGTGAGGTCGCCGCGCCGAATGGTGCCGGCGCCGCCATGGATGGCGAGGGTCCAGGTGTCTTGCATGGGCAGAAGCGTAGCGCGCCTACCCCCCTGGGCGCAGCCCCAGCTCGCGCACCGTCTCGATCTCCTGCGCGTTCACCTGCACCACGTCATTCGCGTAATTCTCGCTGTCCAGATAGCGCACCGGCATGTCGAAGCGGGCCAGCACGGCCAGGTGCTGCCGGTCATGCACGGCCAGCTTGAAGGCGTCATGCAGGATGTTGACGATGGCGGGCGGCGTGCCGCGCGGGGCGGCGATGCCGTAGGCGCTCTCGGCCACCACATCATGCCCCAGCTCGCGGAAGGTCGGCACATCGGGGAAGCGCGCGGCGCGGGCCGACATCCAGAGCGCCAGCGGCCGCACCCGGCCCTCCAGCGCCATATCCGCCCAGGCCGAGGTCTCCGCCGAGAACTGGATCTGCCCGGCCAGCAGGTTCTGCAGGTTGGGCGCGGCCCCCCGGAAGGGCACGGCGGTCCATTCGATGCCGAGCATGCGGGCCAGGCGCGTCATCGTCACATCGGTCGTATTCGCGCCCGGCGTGCCGTAGAACAGCGTGCCGGGGTTGGCGCGGGCGTGGTCGAGCAATTGGCGCATGGTTCGCCAGGGCGCATCGGGCCGCACCACCACGCCGCCCATGTAGCCGACCAGGCGGATCACCCAGGTGAAGTCCTGCATGGGATCGAAGGGCGGCGTCATGTTCTGGGCGCGCATCATGGCCGGCATGCGGAAGACGCCATTGGGCATCTGGCTCAGCGTATAGCCATCGGGCCGCGCCTCGCGCGCCAGGTTCTGCGCGCCGAGCGTGCCCGAGGCGCCGGGCTTGTTCTCGACGATGATGGGCTGGCCGAGATGGCGGGAGGCCACCTCGCAGACCATGCGCATCTGGATGTCGGTCGCACCCCCCGGCGTCCAGGGGACGAAGACGCGCAAGGGCTTGTCGGGGAAGCGGGACTGCGCAAGTGCCAGAGACGGGGCAACGAGGCCCGTGGTCAGGGCCGTGCGGCGCGTGATGTTCATGCGGGGCTTCCTCCGTTTCGGGGAAGCCTGCGGGTTTTGGGCGAGGCGGCGCAACAGGCCGCCTCGCAGGTGCAGCAAACTTTGTTGAGAGGCTGATTCACGTCTCTGGCGTGCCGCCAAAGACGATCAGGCTCTAGCTCAGGCGCAGACCCAGCTGCTGGATCAACCGGCGCTCCTCCTCCATCGTCTGGCGGACGAAGGCGGTGTAGTCGGCGCTGTTCTTGTAGTTCGGCTGCATGTCGAAACGCTCGAGGATCGAGACATGCGAGGGGTCGGCCATCGCCTCGCGGAAGGCATCATGCAGCACGCGCACCACGCCCGCGTCCATGCCCTTCGGGCCCGCCAGGCCGTAGGGGCTGATCGAGACGATATCAATGCCGCTTTCCTTCAGTGTCGGCACATTGGGGAAGCGCTTGGCGCGGCTCTCGCCCCAGGTGGCCAGCACGCGCACGCGGCCTTCCTCGGCCATCGGCACCCAGCCCGAACTGTCGGCCGTGATCTGGATCTGGCCGCCCAGCAGATTCTGCAAATTCTCGGCCACACCGCGGAAGGGGATATGGGTCCACTCCAGGCGCTGCTGCTGGGCGATCTGCTCCATCGTCAGATGGAGCGAGGTGCCGACGCCCGGCGTGCCGTAGTTCAGCTTGCCAGGCTCGCGACGTGCGGCGGCGAGGAGGTCGGCCAGGCTCTGCCAGGGCGAGTCGGCGCGCACCACGATGCCGAAGAGATAGCCGGTCACGTGGATGACATAGGTGAAGTCGGCCAGCGGGTCGAAGAGGGCGCGGCTGTTCAGCAGCGGCTGGCGGAAGACGCTGATGGGCATCTGGCTCAGCGTATAGCCGTCGGGCGCGGCACTCAGCAGCGCCTGGGCGCCCAGCACGCCGCCGGCCCCCGCCCGGTTGTCCACGATGATCGGCTGGCCGATGCGGCGGGAGGCCGCCTCGCAGAGGGCGCGCATCTGGACGTCGGTGGTGCCGCCCGCGCCCCAGGGGACGATCATGCGGATCGGCCGGCTGGGGAAGTTCTGCTGGGCGTATGCGGGCGCGGCCAATGCCGCGCCGGGCAGGATGAGGGCGTTGCGACGGGTGATCATGGGCGGGGCTTTCCTCGGCTGTTCTTGGCCCCGTCTATCGCCCTGCCTCAGTCCATCCGCAAGCCCAGACGGCGCACCGCGGCCCCCTCTTCGGCGTTGAGCCGCCTTGCGAAATCCGCATAGGCCTCGGGGTCCATGTAGCGCACCGGCATGTCGAAGCGCTCGAGTGTCGCCACGTGTTGCGGGTCGAAGAGGGCGGGCTTGATCGCGTCATGCAGGGCGCGGACCACGCCCGGGTCCATGTTCTTCGGCCCCGCCAGGCCGAAGGGGCTGTCGGAGACGATATCAATGCCCACTTCGCGCAGCGTGCGGACATCCGGGAAGCGCTTCGCGCGCTCCGCGCTCCAGACGACGAGGAGGCGGAAGCGCCCCTCCTGCACCATGGGCGCCCAGCCCGTGCTGTCCGCCACGCAGTCAACGGAGCCTTGCAGCAGCGCCTGCGTGGTATCCGCGCCGCCGCGGAAGGGGACGTGCAGGAACTCGATGCCGCGCTCGGCCGCGATGCGCTCCATGGTGATGTGCAGCGAGGTGCCGACGCCGGGCGTGCCGTAGCTCACCTTGCCCGGGTTGGCCTTGGCGTAGTCCAGGAACTCCTCCCAGGTGCGGTAGCGGCTGTCGCTGCGCACCACCACGCCGAAGACGTAGCCGGTCAGGTGGATCACCCAGGTGAAGTCGGTCATCGGGTCGAAGGTCGGACGGCGGGACATGGCCGGGATGCGGAAGATGGTGATCGGCATCTGGCCGATCAGGTGGCCATCGCCGCGCGGCTCCTGCGCGATCATGGCGGGGCCGAGCGTGCCCGAGGCGCCGGGCCGGTTCTCGACGATCACCGACTGGCCAAGGTTGCGGCTGGCCAGTTCGGCCAGCACGCGCAGATGCGTATCGGCCGAGCCGCCCGGCAGCCAGGGGATGACGAGGCGGATGGGCCGGTTGGGAAAGCCCTGCTGGGCGAGGGCGGGGGTGGCGAGCGCGAGAGGGGCGGCGAGTGCGGCGCGGCGGGTGATCATGGCAGTTCCTCGGGTTGTTTTGCCGCAGCATGGCAGGCGCGCGGGCGCCAAGTCCATCAGAACGGCTTGCGGGCCCATCGGCGCCCGGCTAATCGCGGCTGCGGAAAGATTGAGAGAATGTCATGCGGCGTCGCGTCCTCTTGGCCGGGTTCCTCGCTGCGCCGGCGGCGGCGCAGGGCTTCAGCTTCATCCCGGATGACACGTTGCTGCCGCTGCTGCGCGCGGGCGGGCTGAACCTCTATGTGCGCCACGCCATCACCGATCGCAGCCAGGTGGACACCGGCCGCCGCGGCGACCGCGCGGGCCAGCGCAACCTGAGCGAGGCCGGGCGCCAGCAGGCGACGCGGCTGGGCCAGGCCTTCCGCGCGCTGAACATCCCCGTGCAGGAGGTGCTGACGAGCGAGGTGTTCCGCGCGCAGGACACGGCGGAGCTGGCGTTCGGCCGGGCGCAGATCCGCGTCGAGCGGGATCTGATCGCCGATGACTATACGCCCGGCAGCGCCAGCGACGACGCGCGCGCCGTCTCGCGCCGGCTGGCGCAGCCGGTCACGGGCGGCAACCGGGTCATGGTGGGGCATATCGTGCCGCTGGGGATGATCCTGGGGCGTGGCCTCGCGCAGCAGGAATTCCCCGAGGGCGCGGCCGGCGTGTTCCGCCCGCGCGGCGGGGATTGGGAGTTCCTGGGCTTCTTCCGGGCCGAACAACTGATCGCCCTCGCGCGGGTCTAGCGCGTCTGCCGCCGCGCCCGGTATGGGTGGCGCATGGCGGCGCCACTCCCCTTACGCATGAACCTGCCTGAGGAGGAAGCGCTCCCGCTCGGCGAGCAGGCCTTCCGGCGGCTGCGCGATGCCATCATCCGCGGCGCACTTCCGGCGGGCCGCAAGATTTCGGAGCGCCGCCTGGCGGCCAGCCTCGGCATCTCGGCCCAGCCCGTGCGCGAGGCGCTGCGACGGCTGGAGCGCGACGGCATGGTCATCACCTTGCCGCGCAGCGGGACGGTGGTGGCCGATGTCGGGCCTGGGCAATTGGCGGAACTCGGCCGGATCCGCGCGGCACTTGAAGGCGTGGCCGCCGCCCTGGCCGCTGAGCAGCTGGACCGGGACGGGCTGGCCGCACTCACCGCCCTGCTGCGCCGGATGGAGGCGGGGACGGCCGCGCAGGACCATGCCGCGCTGGATGCGGCCAATGAGGAATTCCACGCGCTGATTCACTGCGCGGCGGGCAATGCCTTCCTGACGCGCTCGCTCACCTCGCTGCGCGCCTATGACCAGGCGGGGCGGCACCGCGCGGTGGGCAGCACCCCGCGCGACCTGCCGAAGGCGCTGGCCGAGCACAAGGCGATCGTCGCCGCCTTCAGGCGGCGCGACCCTGCGCTGGCCGAGGCGCGGATGCGGCAGCATGTGCTGCGCTCGCTGGTGACCAACGGGGTGCTGCCGGCGGCGGTCAAAAAGGCGCGTTGACGCGCGGGCGCCGAGTGGGTCAAGCTTCGCAACTGCTATTGCAGTTAGAGGTGCTTCAGCACCCGGCCCTGAGGAGATGTCCATGTTCCGACGCGTGCTCACCGCGTGCGCGATGCTCGTCATCGCAGCACTCCCCGCCGCAGCCCCCGCCTCTGGGCAGGAGTGGCGCGGCTGGAACATCCACGCCGCCGACTATCCGAACGGCCAGGGCATGGATGCCTTCACCCGCATGGTGGGCGAGCGCAGCAACAACCGCATCCGCATGCGCACCTTCCACTCGGCGCAGCTGGGCCAGCAGGATGAGGCCATCCAGCAGATGCGCCTCGGCACCATTGATTTCGGCAATTTCAACCTCTCGCCCTTCAACAACCTCGCGGCCTCGACCAACGTCGTCACGCTGCCCTTCCTGTTCCGCGATGTGGCGCACATGCAGCGCGCCATTGATGGCGTGGCGGGCGAGGCCATCGCGCGGGAGCTGGAGGCGATCGGCATCATCGCACTCGCCTGGTATGATGCGGGGGCGCGCAGCCTCTACACCACGCGGGCAGTGCGCGCGCCCGCCGATCTGCGCGGCATGAAGATCCGCGTGCAGACCTCGGACCTCTGGATTGACCTGATGCGGGCACTCGGCGCCAACCCGACGCCGCTGCCCTTCGGCGAGGTCTTCACCAGCCTGCAATCCGGCGTCATCGACGGCGCCGAGAACAACTGGCCAAGCTACGAGAGCACCCGCCATTTCGAAGTGGCGCGCTTCTACTCCACGACCGAGCATTCCAACGTGCCGGAGGTGCTGGCCGTCTCCCGCCAGCGCTGGCAGCGGATGAGCGAGGCCGACCGCACCATGATGCGTGAGGCCGCGCGCGAATCCGCGGCGTTGCAGCGCCGCCTCTGGGCCGAGCGGGAGACCGTCAGCCGGAGCCGCGTTGTGGCCGCCGGCGTCACGGTCATCGAGATCAATGACCGCGCCCCCTGGGCCGCGCTGATGGAGCCGGTCTACGCGAAATATGCGGCCACCCCCGCGCTGAGCGGCCTCGTTCGCAGCATCCGCGAGATGCGGTGAGCCGGTCGATCCCGCCCGCGCTCGCGATGTTCTCGCGGGCGCTGGGCGCGCTGTCCTGGGTGACCATCGCGCTGGCCGGCGTGGCGCTGGTGGTGCTGGTGGCGATGATGGGCTGGCTCGTCTTCGGCCGCTACGTGCTGAACGACACGCCGACCTGGATCGAACGCGTGGCGACGTTGGCCATCCTCTCCATCGCGATGCCCGTCGCCGCGGTGGGCGTGCGCGAGCGCTTCCATCTCTCGGTGCTGGGCGTGCGCGAGGCTCTGCCGCAAGCGGGCCAGCGCTGGGTGGCGCTGGGCTGCGACGTGCTGATGGGGGCTTTCGGCGCCGGCATGGCCTGGTGGTCCTGGGAGCTGGTCGAGATGGTGGGGCCGTTCAAGATTCCGCTGCTCGGCATCAGCCAGGGCTGGACCTATGCGCCGATGGTGGTGGGTGGTGCGCTGATGGTGCTCTTCGCGATCGAGCAGGTTCTGCTCGACATCTTCTCGGAGAGCGCGCCCGAAAAGCGCGGCATTGCCGCCGCCTTCCTGGATTAGCGCCCATGGAACCCGGGCTTTTCCTGATCTTTGCCGTCTTTGCCGGGTGTCTCCTGGCCGGCGTGCCGGTGGCCTTCTGCCTCGGCATCGCGGCGGTTGCGGGGTTTCTCTGGGAGGGGCTGAACCCCGCCGTCGCCTTCCAGCAGATGGCGTCGGGCATGAGCATCTTCTCCCTGCTCGCGATCCCCTTCTTCATCTTCGCGGGCGAGATCATGCTGCATGGCGGCATCGCGCGGCGGCTGGTGGCGCTGGCCTCGGCCGCTGTCGGCTGGATGCGCGGGGGCCTCGGGATGGTGGATGTCTCCACCTCCATGCTGTTCGGCGGGATTTCCGGCAGCGCGGTGGCGGACACCTCGGCCACCGGCACCATCCTGATCCCGGCCATGAAGGCCAAGGGCTATGGCACGGATTACGCCGTCTCGCTGACGGTGACGAGCAGCATCGCGGGCATCCTCATCCCGCCCAGCCACAACATGATCCTCTATTCCCTGGCGGCGGGCGGCGGCATTTCCGTCTCGGCGCTGTTCATCGCGGGCATCGTGCCGGGCCTCATGATGTGCCTGCTGCTGGCACTCGCCGCCTATGTGATGGCGGTGCGGCGTGGCTACCCGGCCGAGGGCTGGAAGGGCTTTCGGCACCTGCTCTGGACCTTCGTGGACGCGCTGCCGGGGCTGCTGACGGCGGTGATCATCCTGGGCGGCGTGCTCTCGGGCGTCTTCACCGTGACCGAGAGTGCCGCCTTCGGCACCATCTGGGCATTGCTGGTGACGCTGCTGGTCTATCGCGCGCTGCCCTGGGACAGCTTCGTGCTGGCCGTCCGCACCAGCGTGCGCACAACCGCGGTGGTCTTCCTGCTGGTGGGCACGGCCACCGCCTTCGCCTGGCTGCTGGCCATGTACCGGCTGCCTGAATTGCTGACGGACGGCATGCTCGCCATCAGCGGCAATCCCATCGTGATCCTGCTGCTGATCAACCTGTGCCTTTTGGTGATGGGCAGTGTGATGGACATGGCGGCGCTGATCCTCATCACCACGCCCATCTTCCTGCCCGTGGTGGTCGCGATCGGCATGGACCCGGTGCAGTTCGGCATGGTGATGATGATGAACCTGGGCCTCGGCCTCACCACACCGCCCGTGGGGGCGGTGCTGTTCGTCGGCTGCGCCATCGGCCAGATCCGCATCGAGGAGGTGATGCGCACCATCTGGCCCTTCTGGGGCGCCATCCTGGTCGCGCTGGCCTTCACCACCTATTGGCCGGCTGTCTCCCTCACCCTGCCGCGCCTGCTGCTCGGCTATGCGGGCTGAGCCCCAGGGGCCTTGATCAGGCCGCGTGGAAGCTGTGCGCCAATTCGCGCAGCACCCGGTTCTCGCTGTCCGAGATGGGCGAGGTGAGGCCGAGGAAGCTGCCGGTCGCCGCCGCCACCTTGTGCGCCTGGGCCAGCACGCTGGCTTCCAGCGTGCGGCGCTCCTCCGGGTTCAGCGTGTGGCTCAGCGCCGCGACGTAGTCCTTCCAGGCGGCGAAGAGCCCGGGCGCCGGGCGGTTGTGCAGCCAGGCGTCCAGCAGCTCCAGCGCCGGGCCGCCCGGCTTGAGGCCGGCCTCATTCGCGCCGGCCAGCACGGCGCGGCGTTCCTCGGCCGAAATCGCGCCATCGGCCCAGGCGACGAGCACCATGGGCACGAGGGTCAGCGCCGCCAGCGTGCCGGTGCCGATCTGCAGCGCCATCAGGCGGGCCAGGACCGCTTCGTCCACGATGCCGGTCGCCGCCGTCAGGGCCTCCTTGCGGGACCTCTCCGCATCCGCCTGCTGCATGCGCTGCCGCAGTTCCTCATTGTGGCGGGCGAAGAAGGCCTCCTCGAGCCCGGCGCGGCGATTGGCAAGGATGCTGTCTGACATGCTGGTTCCTCCGGATGGTCAGGAAGGGCAGGATATCACGCGGCGTCGCGGCCTTGCGTTATGATCTGGCGCAAGCCGGGGCGCGGGCCTGGCTCATGCCGGGCCGGCGACCGTGGCGAAGCGCACGCCATGCCGCGCCATCGACTCTGCGATGAAGCCCGAGGCCCGCATCTCCTCGATGAAGGCGGTGAGATGCTCGAGGACGGCCTGCCCCCGCCCGGCCGCGAGTCCCATGGCGTAGGGGACCGACAGGAAGCGCCCAGGCAGCAGCCGCAGCCCGCCCAGTCGAGCGGCATCCGCCTCCAGCTGCTGCCGCACGCCGGCCGCGACGTCGATGTTCTGCCGCAGGAACTCCTCGACGATGCGCTGCGAGTTGGCGACGCGCACCAGCGTGGCGTCGCGGATCTCACGCCGCAGGAAGATATCGTAGACGCTGTTGAAGCCGACGGCGATGCGGACGCCGCGCTGGTCCACCTGCTCGTTCGTCGTGATCGCCGAATGCTCGCGCACCAGGAAAGTGCCCTCGACCTCGAGCAAGGGGGGCGTCAGCTCCAAGCCCTGGCCGCGTGTGGCGTCTACGGCGAAGAAACCCACATCGCCGTCATCGCCGCGCAGCTTTTCCACGCTGCGCGCGGCCGAAGCCACCGCGATCAGTTCCAGCGGAATGGCCAGGCGCCGAGCCAGCTCGCGCACGAGGTCCACCGAGAGGCCGAAGGGCTCGACATGGCCCGGGCGGCGGTTGGCGAAGAGCGGATTGCCCACATTGATCACCGCGCGCAGCGTCCCGGTCGGCGCCAATTGGCGGCTGAACGCGATCGTATCCTGCGCGCGGGCGGCGGGCGCCATCAGGACGGGCAAGGCCAGGGCGTGGCGGCGGGTGATCATGCGGGGCCTCCGTGATCCCGGTGGCTGGCGGGTCATCGCAGCGGGGATGTGGGGCGAATGGTGCCCGGGGGCGGAATCGAACCACCGACACTGCGATTTTCAGTCGCATGCTCTACCAACTGAGCTACCCGGGCGCGCTTGGTGGGAGGCTGATAGCGAAGCGTGCCCAGCCTGTCCAGCCGGGGTCATCGCTCTTCTTCGAGAGGGTCCTCAGGCTCGGTCGCGGGGACGGCGTAGCTTTCGGTCAGCCAGCGGCCGAGATCCACCTGGCGGCAGCGCTCGGAGCAGAAGGGGAAGGGGCCGCGGCGGCGGGGCTCGCCCGGCAGATGCAGCAGGCCGGCGGGGCGGCGGCAGATCGGGCAGCGGGCCTCAGGCATGGGTGATCCCGGGGGTGGGGTTTGGGCGGAGGAGGATGGCATGGCCGGCCAGGGCCGTGAATTCCGCCAGCGCCTCGGGCAGGGCCTCCAGCGCGGCCAGGATGGCGGCCGGCGCCTCCAACGCCAGGCGCTGGCCGGGGCGCGCGGCCGATTCGCGCGCCGCCTGACGCAGCAGGGCGAGGCCCTCGGTCAGCGCACGCCCGGCCAATGCCTCATGCAGCGGCGGATGGACACGCGCGCGGCGGAGCTCGAACAGGCCGAGCGGGCCGATGCCCAGCAGCTGCGTCAGCCCATCCTGCGCGCAGGCGGCGCGCAGATCGGGCTCTAGCGCCGCGCGTTGCTTCACGGACAGCCCCGCGAGGTCGAGCAGGATGGCGCCGGCCAGATCGCGCAGGCGCAGCTGGCGGGCGAATTCGGGCATGGCGCGGGCATTCACCTCGCGCGGGTCGGCGCCGCCGGAATCGACATCCACGGCGGTCAGCGCCGGCAGGGGCGAGAAGATCAGCCGCCCGCCGCCATCCAGCGCCCATTCGGGCTCGGCCAGGCGCGCGACCTCATCCTCCAGCGCCTCGTCGAAGGCGGCGGGTTGCTGGAGCACGCGGCCCCCGCCCAGCGCCCCGCGCAGCCGCGCGACCTCGGCCGCGTCATCGGCGATGATCCGCGCCTCGGGATAGGCGGCGGCCCAGCGGAGCGCGGCATCGGGGCCGCGGGCGATGAGGCCCATCTCGCCCGGCAGCTGCGGCGTGCGGGCGGTGAGGCGGGGACCCTTGCCGCCCTGCGCCGCGCGGGTGACGCGCAGCGTGAGGATGGTGCCCTCGGAGGGCAGCTTGCGGCCCTCGCAATCGCTCTGCGGCAGGAAGCCGGTCTCCTGATCCGGCAAGGCCACGAAGGCGCCGGCCAGCGCCGGCATCACGGCGGCGATGCGGCCGCGGAGGATGTCGCCCACGCCATCGGGGCGGGCCGGGCGTTCGAGGCGATAGGCATGGAGGGCGCCATCGCGCAGCAGGGCCACCCGCCGCTCGCCGGGCGAGCGGGAGAGATGGATCTGCATCACGCCCCTCTTGCCTTCATGGTCTTAGCCAGCCGCAGCCGCGCAGCAGCTGCGCCGTCTCGAAGAGCGGCAGGCCCACCACGTTGGAATGGCTGCCCGAGAGGAAGCGGACGAACATCTCGGCCGCCCCCTGGATGGCGTAGCCGCCGGCCTTCCCCTGCCATTCCCCGCCCGCGACATAGGCGGCCATCTGCTGGTCGGTCAGGCGCTGGAAGGCGAGGACGGTGGTGACCAGGCGATGCGTGACGCGGCCATCCGGATGGCGCAGTGCGACGCCGGTGTGCACCTGGTGGCGGCGGCCGGAGAGGAATTGGAGGAAGCGCAGTGCTTCGGCGGCGTCGGCGGGCTTGCCCAGGATGCGGCGGCCGACGCCCACCACCGTGTCGGCGGCCAGCACCAGGGCATCCGGCTGGGCGGCCGCTTCGGCCTTGGCGCAAGCCAGGCGGAGCGCGAGTTGCCGCGGCAATTCGGCACGCTTCGGCGATTCATCAATGTCGGTGGGGGCCACGCGGTCCGGCACGATGCCGATCCGGGCCAGCAACTCGATTCGGCGCGGGCTCGCGGAAGCCAGCACCAATGGGGCGAGGACCAGCGGGGGCCGCTCGCCGTGTTCCATCACAGGACTTGGCCCGATTACTTGAAGCGGAAGGTGATGCGGCCCTTGGTCAGGTCATAGGGCGTCATCTCGACATTCACCCGGTCCCCCGCGAGGACGCGGATGCGGTTCTTGCGCATCTTCCCCGAGGTGTGGGCGAGCACCATGTGCTCATTGTCCAGCTTCACGCGGAACATCGCGTTGGGCAGAAGTTCAACGACCTGGCCGCTGAACTCGATCATATCCTCTTTCGACATTCGGATCCTTTGGTGGGTTCGAGCCGGAGCGCATGCGCATGCGCCGCGGGCAACCCCCGGCGCTGGTGGGCCGCTGAATGCGCCCGGAATGAGGCAACGTCAAGCTTGGGCGGGATGGACGCGGGCCCGCGGCCAGGGCCAAGCTGTCCGCAGGAAATGCAGGAACGCGCCATGGCCCTCATCGCTGCCGAGCGGATCGAGATTCAGGTCCTCGTGGACAATGTGCTGGACATGCTCTCCAGCACGCCGCGCTTCGTGACGCGGGAGACACAGCAGCTGCTGCGGCGGGGGATGAAGCGCACCACGGGCGGCGCGCTCTGCTGCGCGAGCCATGGGCTCTCGCTGCTGGTCACCGCGCATGGGCCGAAGGGCCCGCGCAGCATGCTGTTCGACGGCGGGCCCGTGGACATGTCCATGGAGCGGAATGCCACGCGGCTCGGCGTGGATTTCGCGGCGATTGACGCGGCGATGCTGAGCCATGGCCATTGGGACCATGCGGGCGGCCTGCCGCAGGCCTTCGCCATGATCCAGGCCGCGACCCCTGGCCGGCGCATCCCGCTCTACCTGCACCCCGGCATGTTCCGCGAGCGCGGCATGCGCCAGGGCGATGGCGGCGTGCTGCCGATGGACTACATCCCCACCCCCGTCGAATGGGCGGCGATGGGGGCTGACCCCGTGATCACCGCCGAGGCGCGGACCGTGCTCGATGATCTGTTTTACGTCAGCGCCGAGATCCCCCGCGTGACGCCCTATGAGCGCGGCCTGCCCGGCCAGGTGGCGCGCGACGCCGATGGCGCACCGTGGGAGAGCGACGAATTGCTGATGGATGAGCGGTTCCTGGCGGTGCGGCTCGCGGGGAAGGGGATGGTGGTGTTCTCGGCCTGCTCGCATGCCGGCGTGGTCAATGTGCTGCATGCGGCGCGGGCAGCGTTTCCGGGCGAGACCTTGTTCGCGGTGATGGGCGGCTTCCACCTCTCGGGCGAGAACGAGAAGATCATCCCGGAGACGGTGGCCGATATCGCCGGCTTCGACCTGCCGCTGGTGATCCCGGCGCATTGCACCGGCTGGCGCGCGGTGAATGCGCTGGAGCGCGCGATGGGCGAGCGGGTGGTGCCGGCGGCGGTGGGGAAGCTGTTCACGCTGGAGGCCGCGGATTAAGCAGGTTCATGGGGCTCCGCCCCATACCCCGGCAGGAAACTTAGTTTCCTGCACCTTCTTTCCTTGTGAATTTCCATTCATGCCGCATGATGAGGAGATGAGGAACACGCTCTTTTTTGGCGATAATCTGGCGGTCCTGCGGAATGAAATTCCGGACGCGTCGGTGGATCTGATCTACCTCGACCCGCCCTTCAACTCGGCGGCGAATTACAACGTGCTGTTCAAATCGCCGGATGGGCGTGCGAACGAAGCCAGCATCGAAGCCTTCGAAGACACCTGGCATTGGGGCGACAGCGCAGCCCAGGCCTACGAGGAAGTGTTGACCAGCGGGCACACCAATGCCGCCACCATGCTGCGCGCGATGCGCGGCGCGTTGGGTGAGAATGACATGATGGCCTATCTCGCCATGATGGCGGTGCGGCTGATCGAATTGCACCGCGTGCTGAAGCCGACCGGGAGCCTGTATCTGCACTGCGACCCGACCGCGAGCCATTATCTGAAGGTTCTGTTGGATGGGATATTCGGCGGCGACCGGTTCCTAAGTGAAATCATTTGGAGGCGCACCGCTGCGCATACTTCTTCACGTAGATGGGGGCGGCTGCACGATGTCATTTTGGCATTCGCGAAGGATGCTACAGCGCACACATTTATTGCGCTGAAGGCGCCAGCAGACCAAGGTTGGATTGATCGAGAATATCGCTACGAAGATGCGCGCGGCAGATACAGCGTAGATAATCTGACTGGAGCAGGTGTCACAAATGGACCGTCTGGCCAGCCTTGGCGCGGGGTCGATCCTGCGCGTATCGGGCAAGGGCGGCATTGGAGATACGTCCCAGAAAAGCTAGACGCTCTGGATGCTGAGGGGCGGATCTACTGGCCTGAGAAAGGCAAGTATCCTAAGCTTAAGCAATATCTCCATGAGAGCGGAGGGACGACTGTAGGCGACCTCTGGACCGACATTTCAGTCATTGGGAGAACGTCAGGAGAGCGCTTAGGTTATCCTACCCAAAAGCCGCTTTCTCTCCTCGAACGCATCATCACAGCCTCCAGCAATCCCGGTGATGTCGTCCTCGATCCCTTCTGCGGCTGCGGAACCGCCGTCCATGCGGCCGAAAAGCTCGGCCGGAAATGGATCGGCATTGACGTCACGCACCTCGCCATTTCGTTGATCGAGCGACGGATGAAGGACGCCTTCCCGCAGATCGTCTTCGACGTGAAGGGCACGCCCAAGGACCTCGCCGGCGCGCGGGATTTGGCAGCGCGGGACAAGCACCAGTTCCAATGGTGGGCGGTCTCGCTGGTGGAGGCGGTGCCGCAGAATGGCAAGAAGAAGGGCGCGGATCGCGGGATTGATGGCATTCGCTGGGTCCGCACCGGCCTCGCCAAGGGCGATCTGTCGCAGATGATCGTCTCGGTGAAGGGCGGCGAGAATGTCTCCGTGCGTGATGTGCGGGACCTGGTGGGCACGGTGGAGCGGGAGAAGGCGGCGGGCGGCATTCTCGTCACGCTGGCCAAGCCCACCAAGGACATGCTGCGCGAGGCGGCGAGCCATGGCTTCTTCGATTACGGCCTCGGCAAGTCGCGCAAGATCACGGTGAAGACGATTGATGAGTTGCTGCGCGGCGTCCAGGACGATGCCGAGCGCTTGCCCCCCCTGGGCCGCCACGAAGGCTTCCGCGCCGCCCCCCGCGAGCGAAAAGCGGCGGTCGAGCAGGGTGATCTCGACCTCTGAAGTTGCCGCAGGGGTCCGGGGAGCCCGTGGCTCCCCGGGTTTTCTTGACTTTCATCCTAGGAATATGCGACCGATACGGCTTTACCCACCCGGCGCCGTGGGCTTCGTCTCCCCGGCCGGGTGATCATCCAGACCCTTGCCTTCCGCGACCAGACGCTGCGCCAGCCGGAGCACATCGAGCGGGATTCCCGCGGTCTTCGCCTGCAATTCCAACGACACCAGCCGGGCCGGAAATAGCCAGAGGGCGCCTTTTACGACCTTGAGCTTGAAGTGGCTGGGATAGTCCAGCTCCTCCATGACGCGCTTGGGGAGGGTGAGCTGGTTCTTCGAGGTGACCTTGACGGTGACGTGGGCCATTTGTCCGAAACCTCCTCTTTGGTGGCATCGGAAAGATAGCAAGATGGTAAGGTAGTAAGAAAGATAAAATTCCTATTTTCCCGGAGATGCAAGAACCTAAGGTTCTTGCCGGGGTCGAAGGGGCGGAGCCCCTTCAGGCCGCCGCGTTGAGAATCCGCGCCAAAGCCTCATCCCGCCCCAGCGCGAACAAGGTCAGGTCAATCGGCGGGGACATGGTGCTGCCGGTGAGGGCCACGCGCAGCGGCTGCGCCACATCCTTCAGCTTCACGCCTTTCACATCGGCGTAGTCGCGCAGCCAGTGTTCCAGGTCGGCGCGCTCCCAGGGTGCGGCGGAGAGGAATTCGGCCAGGTCGGCCAGGCGCGCCTTGGCGTCCGGCGTCAGCAGCGCGGCCGATTTCGCATCGGCCTCCGGCGCGCCATCGGTGACGGCGAAGGCGGCGGAGGCGGCGAGTTCGGCCAGGTTCTTCGCGCGCTCCTGAAGGGCGGGCAGCAGCACCTGCAGGCGCGCGATCTTCTCGGTGCCAAAGAGCTCGCCGGAGGCCTGGAGGCGATGCAGCACGCCCGGCAGCAGCGAAGCGGGGTCGGCCTGGCGCAGATAGACGCCGTTCACATGCTCGAGCTTCTTGTAGTCCATGCGGGAGGCGGCGCGGCCCACATCCTTGAGGTCGAAGATCTGCTCGGCGCGGTCGCGGGGGATGATTTCCTCATCGCCATGGCCCCAGCCCAGGCGCAGCAGGTAGTTGCAGACGGCCTCCGGCAGCAGCCCCTGGTCGCGGAAATCGAGCACGGAGACGGCGCCGTGCCGCTTGCTGAGCTTGGCGCCGTCGGCCCCGTGGATGAGCGGGATGTGGCCGAAGCGCGGGCGGTGCCAGCCCATCGCGTCATAGACCATGCATTGCCGGAAGGTGTTGGTCAGGTGGTCATCGCCGCGGATGACGTGGGTGATGCGCATGTCGTGGTCATCCACCACCACCGCGTGCAGATAGGTGGGCGTGCCATCGGAGCGCAGGATGATCATGTCATCCAGCTCGGTGTTGGCGACGGTGACCTGGCCCTGCACCTCGTCGGCGACAACGGTCTCACCCTCGCGCGGCGCCTTCAGGCGGATGACGAAGGGCTTGGCCCTCTCGGCCGGGCCGGGCTCGCGGTCGCGCCAGGTGCCGTCGTAGCGGGGCGGGCGCTTCTCGGCGATCGCGCGCTCGCGCATCGCGACGAGTTCCTCGGGGGATTCGTAGGCGCGGTAGGCCTTGCCGGCGGCGAGGAGTTCGTGCGCCACCTCGGCGTGGCGGGCCTCGCGCTGCGATTGGAAGACGGGCGGCTCATCCGGGCTCAGGCCGAGCCAGGCCAGCGATTCCAGGATCTGGTCCACGGCCTCCTGGGTGCTGCGGGCGCGGTCGGTGTCCTCGATGCGCAGCAGGTAGGCGCCGCCATGCCGGCGGGCAAAGAGCGCGTTGAACAGCGCGGTGCGGGCGCCCCCGATATGGAGGTAGCCGGTGGGCGAGGGGGCGAAGCGGGTGCGAACGGTCATGCGCCCCTCATATCACGGCGCTGGACGGCGGGTGAGGGGTGGTGTCCCCTGCGTGCGGATGCGTGCCGCGATTCAACCCTGGGTCATCAGCCGGCTGGAGGCCGAGGCCGGGCGGCTCGCGCTCTGGTTGCCCGTGGCCTTGGGGGCGGGCGTGCTGCTCTATTTCGCGCCCCGCTTCGAGCCGCCCTGGTGGTGGGGCCTGGCCGGGCTGCTGCCCCTGGCCTTGGCGGTCTGGCTGCGCGCGGCGCGGCCCTTGCTGGCCTGGGGGCTGGCGCTGCTGGCGATGCTGGGCGCGGGCTTCGCGCTGGCGGCCTGGCATGCGGGCCGCGCGGCACCCCCGCTCGACCTGCCGCGCGGGGCGGTGCAGCTCAGCGGCACGGTGATCGAGGTGGACCCCCTGCCGGGCGGGCTGCGCCTGACGCTCATCCATGCGCGCTGGGCGGAGGGGATGGCGCCCGCCGCACGCCTCATCCGCGTGCGGCTGCGGGCCAATGACCCGGCGCGGCCGGAGCCGGGCGATGCGGTCAGCCTGCGCGCCCTGGTGCGGCCGCCGCCGGCGCCCGCCTATCCCGGCGCCTGGGATTTCCAGCGCGCCGCCTTCTTCGAGGGGCTGGGCGGCTCGGGCTTCGCGCTCGGCCCGCTGGAGATCACGGCGCAAGGCGGTGCTGCGCCACCGCTCTCGGCCATGCGGGCGCGGATCGAGGCGCGGGTGATGGCGGCGCTGGCCGGGCCGGATGGCGCCGTGGCCGCCGCACTGCTGACCGGTGGGCAGAGCGGCATCCCGCCCGAGGCGATGCAGGCCATGCGGGATTCCGGCCTGGCACACCTGCTCTCGGTCTCGGGACTGCACATCGCGATCGTGATGGGGCTGGTCTTTGCGCTGGTGCGGGGTGCGCTGGCGCTCTGGCCGGGCTTCGCGCTGCGCTTCGGCACCAAGCCCTGGGCCGCCGTCGCGGCGCTGGCGGCGGGCGGCTTCTACATGGTGCTGACCGGCAGCCAGGTGCCGATGCAGCGCAGCTTCGCCATGGCGGCGCTGGTGACGCTGGCCCTCCTGGCGGGCCGCCGGGCGCTGAGCCCGCGCGTGCTGGCCTTCGCCGGGGTGGCCGTCCTGCTGATCCAGCCGGCGGCGTTGCTCGGCCCGTCCTTCCAGATGAGCTTCGCCGCCGTGCTGGCGCTGATCGCGGGGTTCGAGGCGGCGCGGCCCTGGCTGATGGGGGGGGCTGCGCCGCGCCCGCTCTGGCAGCGCGCGGGCCTTCTGCTGGCGGGCACGGTGCTGACCTCGGTGATCGCGGGGCTCGCGACGACGCCCTTCGGCCTGCATCATTTCGGGCGGGTGCAGGTCTATGGCGTGGCGGCCAATGCGCTGGCGGTGCCGCTGACGAGCTTCCTGGTGATGCCGGCCGGCATGCTGGCGTTGCTGCTGATGCCCTTCGGCGCCGAGGGCTGGGCGCTGGTGGCAATGGGCTGGGGCATCGCCGGCATCCTCGCCGTGGCCCGGGCCGTCGCGGCCTGGCCGGGGGCGGCGCTGGCGGTCGCACCGCTGCCGGGCCTGGCCCTGGCGGCAATCGCCTTCGGCTTCTGCTGGCTCTGCCTCTGGCGGGAGCGCTGGCGGCTCTGGGGCCTGCTGCCGATGGCGCTGGGTGCGGTGGCCTGGGGCACCACCACGCTGCCCGCCGCCCTCGCCGCGGCCGATGGCCGGCTCTACGCCTTCCAGGTGGCGGGCGAGATGTTCTTCGAGCGCCGCCCCGGCGCCTCACGCTTCATCGGCGATGCCTGGCTGCGCGGTGTGGGCGATGATGCGGGCATGGCCCTGCCGCCCGAGGGTGAAGGGGGCGGTGGCCGCATCACCTGCACGCCCCCGTCCTGCCTGCTGCGGGATGCGACGGGCGCGCCCGCCGTGCTGCTGCTGCGCCCCGCGCCACCGCCACGCGGCCAGCGCCCGGCGCCCGATTTCCGCCGCGGGCCGCACCCGGCCTGCGGAACGGCGCCCGTCCTGCTCTCACCCGAACCGATCCGCGGCGAATGCCCGGGGGGCGTGGTGGTGGACCGCTTCTCGGTCTGGCGGGATGGCGCGCATGCCGTCTGGCTCGACCCGCCGCGCGTCATCTCCGATCGCGCCTGGCGGGGCGATCGGCCCTGGGTGCCGCCGCGTCCCACGCCGCGTGGCGTGGGGCAGGAGCCGCCGGCCGAGACGGAGTGAGGCGGCGCCTCAGTCCAGCTTCGCCCCCACCGCGCGGGCGATGCTGCCCCAACGCTCCGTATCGGCCTGCATCAGCCGGCCCAGCGGCTCGGGCCCGGTGGCCTGCACCTCCACCCCCTGCTCGGCCAGCGCGGCGCGGATCTCCGCGCGTGACGTGACCTTGACCAGCGCCTCGCTCAGCTGCGCCAGAACCGGTGCTGGGACGCGCGCCGGCGCGAAGAAGGCGAACCAGGTGGTCGCGTTGTAGCCCGGCACCGTCTCGGCGATGGCGGGCAGGTCGGGCATGGCGACGAGGCGGCGGGGCGTGGAGACGCCGAGCAGCCGCACCTGGCCCTGGCGCCCGCGCGCGATGGCCGCATTGCCGCTGTCCATGTGCAGATCCACCCGGCCGGCCATGAGGTCGGGAACCGGGGTTCCGCGATAGGGCACATGCACGAGGCGGATGCCGGCCTCGCGCTGGAACAATTCCATGGCGAGGTGGATCGGCGTGCCATTGCCGGGCGTCGCGTAGGTGATGGTGCCGGGCCGCGCCCGCGCCGCCGCCAGCAGCGCCGCCATGTCGGTGAAGCTGCTCTGCGGCGAGGTGGTCAGGACCAGCGGGATGTCACCCAACAGGCTGAGCGGTGCGAAATCCTTCAACGGATCGAAGCTGAGCTGAGCCATCACCGCGGGCGCGGATGCCAGCGCCGCGGAGGTAAACAGGATCGTGTGCCCATCGGGGGCGGCGGTGGCCACGGCGGCCGCACCGATGGTGGCCCCGGCACCGGGCCGCGTCTCGATCACCACGCTCTGGCCGAGTGCTTCCGAGAGCGGCGTCGTGATCATGCGACCGATCACATCCACCGCCCCGCCCGGCGGGAAGGGGATGACGATGCGGACAGGCCGGTTCTGCAGGTTCTGCGCCTGCGCGCCCCCCGCGGCGGCAAGGCTGGCGGTGGCGAGCAGGAGCCCGCGGCGGTTCAGGCTCATGTCTTTTCCTCGGGCTTGCGGGGGTGGTCGGGCGGCACGGGCGCGCGATAGGGCAGGCGAGAGCGGATCTTGGTCAGCGTCGGGCTGTCGCCGCTGCGGACATATTGCTTGGCCGCGTTGCCGGGCGGCTGCCAATCCCAGGGCGGGCGCTGGCCATGGCCCAGGGCCTCGCGCAGCATGTGGCGGCGCTTCTGGCTCTCCAGCGCGGCCCGGTTCACGCATTCGACATCCCAATGGGTGCGGATGGCCGCGATCATCGCCGCCACCTCCGCCGCGTGCTCCGGCCGCTTCGCGAGGTCTTGCGCTTCATGCGGATCGGCTGCAAGGTCGAAGAGCTGGGGCCCGTGCGTCTCGCTCCAGATCATCTTGCGGGCGCCACGGCGCAGCATGAGCCAGGGTTCGTCGCACCCTTCGGCGGTGTATTCGCAGAGCACGTCGGTGGGCCAATCCATTGCCTCGCCCTTCGCGAGTGGCAGCAGGTCCCGGCCCTCGAAGGCGGTCTCGCCTGGTGCCTCGGTGGCTTGGCCCAGGATGGTGGGTGCCAGGTCGAGCAGGGAGGTGTTCTCCTCCCGCGCGGCGCCCTCGGGCCAGCCGGGGCCGGCGATGATCAGCGGCACGCGGACCGAGCCCTCGAAGAGGCACATCTTGAACCACATGCCGCGCTCGCCGAGCATCTCGCCGTGATCCGAGGTGAAGATGATGATGGTGTTCTCGTCGAGCCCCGCGGCCTTCAGCGTGGCGACGAGCTGGCCCAGCTTGTCATCGATGTAGCTCGTCATGCCGTAATAGGCGTGGCGGGCGTCGCGCAGCCGGTCATGGGTGATGTCATGCTCGTCGCAGCGCGTCAGCAGGTAATGGCGCTGGCTCCGGCCATCCTGCTCGTCGAAGGGAATGGGGCCGACGGCGGGCATGTCGATCTCGGCGGGGTCGTAGCGGTCCCAGTATTCCTGCGTCGTGACGAAGGGATTGTGCGGATGGGTGAAGGAGACGGTCATGAAGAAGGGCCGCTTGTCCTCGTCCCGCGCGAGATCATAGAGCTTGCGCTCGGCCGCGTAGGCCACCTCCTCGTCGAAATCGAGCTGCAGGCTGCGGCTGCATAGCCCGGCCTCGACCACGCCCAGCAGGCTCATCCGCGCACCGGAGACGGGCGGGTTGGATTGCCAGTCCGGCGTCCAGGTGAAGTCGGAGGGGTAGATGTCGGTGGTGATCCGCTCCTCATAGCCATGCAGCTGGTCCGGCCCCACGAAATGCATCTTGCCGGCGAGGATGGTGCGATACCCCTCGAGGCGCAGGTGATGCATCAGCGTGGGCGTGGAGGAGGGAAAATCCGCGCCATTGTCGAAGGCGCCGATGCTGCTGGCGCGCTGGCCCGTCAGCATGGAAGCGCGGGACGGCGCGCAGATCGGGAAGTTGCAATAGGTGTTGCCGAAGACCGTGCCGCGCGCGGCCAGCGCGTTGATGTGCGGCGTCTTGGCGACGGTGTTGCCATAGGCGGGCAGGGCGCCCGCCGTCAGCTGATCGGCCATGACGAGGAGGATGTTGGGCTTGCGCATGGAGATGTCCTGGCTCGTCATGGGATGAGGATGATCTTCGCCGCGGCCACCCGGCCCGCGTCGATGTCGGCGACGGCCTGCGCGCCTTTGGCGAGGGCGCGCGTCTCCAGCCAGTCCAGCGTGCCGAAGCGGCCGCCGATGAGCAGCCGCACAACGGCGCGGAATTCCTCGGGCGTGTAGCAATAGGTGCCGGTGAAGGTGATTTCCTGCAGCGTGAGGCGCCGCACATCGAGCCCCTCGGCGCCGGGCAGCAACCCCGCATGCACGATCATGCCGCCCGGCCGCGCCATCCGGCAGGCGGCGGCGCGGGTGGCCGCACTGCCCACCGCATCCAGAATGAGGTCGGCGCTGCCATCCTCGGGGCCGTCCTCGGGCGCGCGGGCCAGGGTGATGCCGGCGCGGATCGCCGTCTCGCGCCGCGCCGCATTGGGTTCGATCAGCCAGACCTCGCCGGCGCCCGCCTGGCGCAGCACCAGGGCCGAGGCGAGGCCGATGGCCCCACCCCCCAGAACCAGGCAGCGCAGGCCGGGCAGGGGGCGCGCCAGCAGCCGCGCGCCGTGATGCACGGCGTGATAGGCGACGGCGATGGGCTCGGCGAGTGCCGCGTGCTGGGCCGGCATATCCTCGGGGATGACGCAGAGATTCTCGATGGGTGCCCGCACCCATTCGGCGAAGGCGCCCGGGCGCGGCGGCATGGAGAGGATTTCCCGCCGCGGCGAGAGATGCGGCCTTCCCTCGCGCGCGAAGGGGCAGTCCATCGGCACCCAGAGCGGATTCACCGCGACCCGTTGGCCGGCAAGCGGCCCATCCAGCACGCGGCCGGCCGCCTCATGGCCCAGGATGATCGGCGTGGGGCGGCGCGCGTCATGGCCATGGATGGCGTGCATGTCGGAGCCGCAGATGCCCACCGCCTCGACGCGGATCAGCGCCTCGCCCGCCTGGGCCGCGGGCTCGGGCTCGTCGCGATAGACGAGGGTATTGGGCGCGGTCTGCACAAGTGCCTTCATTTGGCGAGGAATCCTCCATCCACGGCCAGGATTTGGCCCGTCACATAGGCGCTGGCCTCCGAGCACAGGAACACGGCGGTGCCGTGCAGATCCTCGAGGCGGCCGTTGCGGCCCATGCAGGTGCGCTCGGCCAGCGCTGCCGCGCGCGCCGTGTCGTTGAAGACGGGCGCGGTCAGCGGCGTCGGGAAGAAGCCGGGCGCGATGGCGTTGCAGGTGATGCCCTGGCGGGACCAGGCCTCGGCGATGGCGCGCGTGAGCTGCGTGATGCCGCCCTTGCCCGCGCCATAGGGGGCGCTGTCGGGGAAGGCGCGGAAGGATTGCAGCGAGCCGATGTTGAGGATGCGCCCCCAGCCGCGCGCTGCCATGCCCGGCGCGAAACGCTGCGTCAGCAGGAAGGGCGCGCGCAGATGCAGCGCCATGTGCAGGTCGAAGGCCTCGGCCGTCACCTGCTGGAAGGGCTGGCGAAGGTTCACGCCGGCGGCGTTCACCAGGATGTCCGGGTCCGCGTCCAGCGCGCTGAAATCGGATTGCGTGAGATCGAGCGGCAGCGCCTCGGCCGCGATGCCCTCGGCCGCCAGCTCCGCGACCGCCTGGGCCAGCTCCGCCTCGCGCCGGGCGGAGAGGATCAGCCGCGCGCCAGCCAGGCCCAAGGCCCGGGCGATGGCGAGGCCGAGGCCGGAATTGCCGCCGGTGACGAAGGCCGTGCGCCCCTCCAGCCCGAAGAGGGGCGCCATCCGGTTCATGCCGCGAGTTCCTCACCGATGATGGCGGCGATCACGCCGCATTCGTCTTCGGTGAGCGTCAGCGGGATGCGCATGTCGCAGAGCCGCTCCAGCACCTCGGCCGTGACGGGCGGCGTGTGCGGGTCGCGCAGGAAGCCCCATTGCGCGGAAACGCTGGTATAGCCCTGGGCCTGCTTGGCACCGAACCATTTGAGATAGACGCCGCGCGCGCGGCAGCGGTCGAGGAAGCGCGCGAAACCCGCATCATCCAGCCCACTCACCGCGAACTGGATGGAGGATTGCACGAATTCCTCCTCCTGCGGGCGATGCGGCAGGCTGAGGCCGGGCAGCTTCGCGAGGGCCGCGGCAAGCCGGCCATGGCGGTCATTCCAGATGCGCGCACGCTCGGGCAGCAGCGCCAGCTGCGGCCGCGCGGCGGCGGCGACCAGGTTGGACATGCGCAGCGAGAAATTGGGCGTCACGTCCCGCCAGCGGGCGAAGACCGCCTCATCGGGCCGCGCGCGGTGCTGGCCGTAGAGCATGTAGCTGCCCGAATGCAGGATGGCGCGCGCCGCGACATCGGGGTCATCGGTGGCGAGCAGCCCGCCCTCGCCGGCATTGACGTGCTTATAGGCCTGCAGGCTGAAGCAGCCGACGCGGCCGAAGGTGCCGGTGGGCCGCCCGGCCCATTTGGCGCCCATGGTGTGCGCGCAATCCTCGATGACGGTGAGCCCCATGCGATCGCACAGCGCCATCAGCCGCGGCATATCGGCGATGTGGCCGCGCATGTGGGAGAGCAGGAGGTGCCGCGCGCCCGAGGCCTCGGCCTTCCGCGCGAGGTCATCGAGGTCGATCACCAGGTCGGGCGTCACCTCCACCAGCACATGCTCGGCCCCCGCATGCGCCACGGCGCCAGGCACGGGGGCGAGGGTGAAGGCGTTCATCAGCACGCGGTCGCCCGGCTGCACGCCGGTGCAGAGCAGGGCGAGGAACATCGCACTCCCGCAGGAATTCACCGCCACGGCGTATTTCGTTCCGAGCTGAGCCGCGAACTCGGCTTCCAGCAGCGATGCCTCGGAGGCATCGCCCATCGTCTCGCCATAGCGATGCAGCCAGCCCGCGCGCAGAACGCCCTCCGCCGCGGCAATCCCCGCCTCGGGGATGGGCGGCGGCGAGGAGAGGTCGCGGTCCAGGCGCAACATCAGCTTTTCACCGGCTCGCCCAGGTCGAAATTGGCGCCGGGGAAATAGCGCGCGAGGCGGATATCGGCCGAGCGCGCATGCGCCTCCATCCCCTCGGCGCGGGAGATGCGGGCCGTGGCCAGCGCCACCTCGCGCGAGCCCTCCCGTGTCATTGTCTGCCAGGAGAGCGGCTTGAGGAATTTGTGCACGGACAGGCCCGCGGAGTAACGGCCCGCGGCCTTGGTGGGCAGGATGTGGTTCGGTCCGCTCGCCTTGTCGCCATAGGCGACGGTGGTTTCCTGGCCGAGGAAAAGCGAGCCGTAATTGGAGAGATTCTCCAGCCACCAGTCATTGTCGCTGGTCTGCACCTGGAGGTGCTCGCAGCAATAGGCGTCGGAGACCTCGACCGCCTCCTCGCGCGTGTCGCAGAGCACGACCTCGCCGAAATCGCGCCAGGCGGCGCCTGCCGCGTCGCGCGCGGTGGGGGGAAGGGCTTCGATGAGGTGGGGAATGCGCGCCATGACCTCCTCGGCCAAGGCGCGGTCCGTGCTGATCAGCCAGCCCGGGCTCTCATGGCCGTGCTCCATCTGTGCCACGAGGTCCACGGCGACGATCTCCGCATCGGCCGAGGCATCGGCAATGACGGCCACTTCCGAGGGGCCGGCGAAAACATCAATGCCGACCTTGCCGTAGAGCTGGCGCTTGGCCTCCGCCACAAATTTATTGCCCGGGCCGACCACGATATCCGCGGGCTTGCCGGTGAAGAGGCCATGCGCCATGGCCGCGATGGCCTGCACGCCGCCCAGCGTCATCACGATATCGGCGCCGGCCGCGCGCAGCGCATAGAGCACGAGGGGATGTACGCCCTCGGCGCCGCGCGGGCCGGAACAGGCAATGACGGTGGGGACGCCGGCCGCCTTGGCGGTGGCCACCGACATATAGGCCGAGGCGATATGCGCGTAGCGCCCGGCCGGCACATAGCAGCCGGCCACCTGCATCGGCACGAGCTTCTGGCCGACGGTCACGCCGGGCGAAAGCTCGACCGAGAAATCCTGCACGCTGGCACGCTGGGCGAGCGCAAAGCGCCGCACCCGGTCCACCGCGAAATCAATATCGGCGCGAATGCCGGCCGGCAGGTCCGCGAGGCGGCGATCCATCTCGGCACCGCTCACGATGATCTCACCGGTCCAGCCATCGAGGCGGGCGGCATGGGCGCGCACGGCCGCTTCGCCGCCTTCCCTTCCCCCCTGGGCGATATCGGCCAGCATGGCCTCGACGACGCCGCGCGCCTCGGAGGTCGTGTCGTCCGGGGTTCGGCTTGCGCGCTTCAGATAGGTGATGGCCATGGGCGATGTCCTGCAAGGACGGCGCGGGCCGGGGCCCGCGCCGCGTTTGGATTACTGGTTCAGCGCGAAGGCGCGCAGTTGGGGATTCTCCGCGATGCGGCGGATCACCGAATCCGTGATGTAGACGGAGGGTGCGGGCGGGTTCGCCACCGTCCCCACCTGGTTCAGGAAGGCGGCGAGCCCCTCGAACCAGCGATCCACCTGCGAGGGGCCGGCGCTGCGGTCCATCAGGCGCAGATGCTCCTCCAGCCCGAAGGTCGGGTGGCGGTCAATCTCGGCGCGGAAGGCGGCTTCCGAGATGGTGACGCCGCCTTGCGCGTAGAAGCGCTGCATGGATTGCAGGGCGGCTTCGCGGTTGGTCTTGGTCCAGGCGATGCCGCGCAGCACGGTGGCCAGGAAGCGCGCCACCATCTCGGGGTTCTGCCGCAGATACTCCTCGCGCACGACGATGTTGGAGGGCACGGTGGCACCCGCATCGCTGCCGCTGCACAGCGGCACGGCGCCCATGCGCTCCTCCGCCGTGTAGATGTTGGGCGCCCAGAGCCCGGCCACGCGCCCCTCGCCGGTCGAGAAGGCGGAGAGGATCTGCGCCTGCGCGAGATTCACCACCTGGAGGTCGGTGCGGGCGAGGTTGAAGGTGCGCAGGCAATTCTGCAGCACATAGTCCACGGTCGTGTTCACCGTGATCAGCACGCGCTGGCCGCGCAGGCTTTGCGGGTTCGCGCGGATGCCGGCGAGGTCGGCCGCGCGGACCATCAGGAGGTTGGTCTGGCTCTCGTCATTGGAGATGCCGATGGTCCGCAGGTTGAAGCGCGAGGCGCCGAGCACGGCGGGTGCGGAGCCGGTGATGCCGACATCCCAGGCATTGGCGGCGGCAGCGGCGACCTGCGGCGGGCCGGCCGGGAAGAAGGAGATGTTGGGCTCGATGCCCATTTGCCGCCACCAGCCCTGCTCGCCGGCGAGGAAGACCGGAAACATGGAGAAATCGGCCGGCTGGATGGAAATGTTCAGCCGCGTCGTCTGCTGCGCCTGCACCATGGCCGGGGCGGCCAAGGCGAGGGCGGCGGCCACGAGGCCGGTCGTCAATGTCCTGCGAAACATCAAGCTCTCCTTCTTGTGTGCAATGGGTTGGGGGTCAGTGACCGTCGGCGCCCTGTTCGCGCGCCTTGAGCAATTTCCAGATGCGGCTGCGCATATGGGTGAAGGCCGGCGTGTCCATCACCTCCTCGATCGGCATCGCCTCCCACCCGCCTTCGGCGCGCAGCGGCTTGATGTCGATCGTCTCGATGATGCGGCCGGGCTTGCGGCCCATCACCACCACGCGGTCGGCCAGGTAGATGGCCTCATCCACCGCATGGGTGATGAAGATGACGGTGCGCGGGTTGCGCCGCGCGAGGCGCACCAGCTCCTCCTGCATGACGATGCGCGTCTGTGCGTCCAGCGCGCCGAAGGGCTCGTCCATCAGCAGGGCGGCGGGGTTCATGACATAGGCGCGCGCGATGGCGACGCGCTGCTGCATGCCGCCCGAGAGCTGGTGCGGGAAGCTGTCCTCGTGGCCCGCGAGGCCCATCAGCTCGACGTAATGGGCGATGGCGGCATCCGCCTCGGCTTTGGGCGTGCCCTTGCACATCAGGCCGAAGCCGATGTTCTCGCGCACGGATTTCCACGGCATCAGCGCGAATTGCTGGAACACCACCGCGCGCTCGGGCCCTGGGCCGCGCACCGCCTTGCCGCCCACCTCGACGCTGCCGGTCGAGGGGAATTCAAGGCCGGCGGCCATGCGCATCAGCGTCGTCTTGCCGCAGCCGGACGGGCCCACGATGGCGACGAATTCGCGCTCCTCGATGCGCAGGTCGGTGGTGTCGATCGCCAGGAAATCGCCGCCCTTGGGCAGGCGGAAGGTCTTGGTGACCGACCGGAAAACAATCTCGCTCATGCTGCGCATGATCCTTCTTGGCGCGGCCGATTCAGCCCTCCGCGCCAAGTGGCGCTCCGGCCATCGGACGCGAGCCGACGCGGCCGATTCAGTCTTCCGCGCGAAGCCGCGCTCCGGCCATCGGACGCGATCATGCCTGCCCCCAGCGGCGCTTGAACCAGGCCTCGACACCGCGCAGCGCGACATCGATCGCGAAGCCCACCACGCCGATGCCGATCATCCCCGCGATCACGATATTCGTGGCGAGGTTCCCTTGTCCCTGCACCATCAGGTAGCCGAGCCCCGCTCCAACCACGATCAGCTCGGAGCCCACCAGCGACTGCCAGCCAAGCCCCGCCGAAACCCGCAGGCCCGAGATGATCGAGGGCATGGCACCCGGGACCAGCACGTGTTGGATCACCTGCCGCCCACTCGCCCCCATCATCTGCGCCGCTTCCACAAGCCGTGGCTCGACCAGGCGCGCGCCGCGATAGGCGCTGATCAGGCAGGGCGCGAAGGAGCCGACAAAGATGATGAGCAGCGGCCCGCCGATCCCCGTGCCGAACCAGAGAGCGGCCAGCGGCACCCAGGCGAGCGGCGCCACGAAGCGGATGCTGTCGAACAGCGGCGTGATGATCTCGTCCAGGATGCGATACCAGCCCATCAGCAGGCCCAGCGGCACGCCGATGCCGACCGCGATCGCCCAGCCCATGAGGAAGCGCTGGATGCTGGCGCCCATATGCTCGGCATAGACATGGCCGGCGAAGGGCTGGTTCCACAGCCGCACCAGCGTCTCCCACACCGCGAGTGGCGAGGGCAGCAGGTTGGGCGGCATCCAGCCCATCCAGGCCACGAGGCTCCAGGTGCCGAAGAACAGCCCGAAGCCCGCCAGCGTCAGCAGCCAGAACTCGATGGGGCCGAGCACCGTGCCGGCGGGGCCGAGGAAATTGCGGTTCGCCATCAGATCGCCCGCCGCCAGTTCAGCACCCGCCGCTCCAGCAGCGTCAACAGCCAGGTGGTGGCGGCGCCGCAGACGGCGACGGACGCCATGCCGACAATGATCATGCCGGGGAAGATGTCCTGCCCCGCGATGTTGAGCACGCGGCCCAGGCCGAAGAAGGCGCCCACCAGCTCGGCCGCCACCAGCGTGGTCCAGGAGGCCTGGAGCGAGAGTCGCAGCCCCGTGAAGATCAGCGGCATGGCGCCGGGGATCACCACGTGCCGCAGCACCTGCGGGGTGGAGGCGCCCTGGGTGCGGGCGGCCGCGATGAGGATGGTGTCCACATTGCGCACGCCGGTGAAGGCGTTGATCACGCAGGGGACGAAGGCGGTCAGCCAGATGACGAAGACCTTGCCGGTGTCACCCAGGCCGAACCAGACGATGGCGAGCGGGATCCAGGCCAGCGCCGGGATGGGCCGCAGCAGCAGGAAGATCGGGTTGACCAGCGCCTCGGCCCGCCGGCTCCAGCCCATGAGCAGGCCAAGCGGAATGCCGGTGATGACGGCGACGGCGAAGCCGCGCGCAACGAGGCCGATGCTGTGCGCCGCATGCTGCCAGAGCGTGGCGCCGGCATAGCCCTGGTCCAGGATCTGGCGAAAGGCGGTCCAGACCTCGATGGGGGCGGGCAGGCGCAGCGGATTGAGCAGGCGCAGCCCCGTCGTCGCCACCCACCACAGCGCCAGGACGCCGATGATGGTGGCGGCACCCACCAGGGTGGCGCGCGATATCCGCAAGGGCCCAGCGCCTGCCGCCAAAGATGAACCTCCCGTTAATTTTCAGGATGCTTTCATCCCGCTTCGGCGGAGTCAAAGCAAAAAAGCGCGGAGCTGGAATTTTTGTTGAAAAATTTTTCATCGCGATCAGATCATGCCCCATGAAGTCTCGCCCCCGCCCACGTCTGGTTGACATTGCGGCCGAGGCCGGCGTCTCCCTCGCCACCGCCTCGCGCAGCCTGGCGCAGCCCGGCATCGTCAGCCCCGAGACGCGCGCGCGGGTGCGGGCCGCCGTGCTGCGGCTGGGTGGGCCGCGCGCCCTGGATGCGGCGCGCCCGGCGGCCGGCAGCGGTGTGGCGGCCATTGTCCCCACCCTCGACAACCCGATCTTCTCGCGCGCCCTGCAATCCATGCAGGCGGTGCTGAACGGGGCGGGTCATCACCTGCTCGTCGCTTCCTCCGACTACCAGCCGGAGACGGAACTCGCCGTGCTGCGCGGCCTGCTGGCGCGTGGCGTGGACGGCGTGATCCTGGTCGGCGCGCAGCGCCCGCCCGAGGCGTGGGAGGTGCTGGAAGCGGCCGGCATTCCCGTCGTGCTCACCTGGTGCGAGGCGCCCGGCTTCGACGCTGTCGTGGTGGATAATCACGAGGCGGGGCGCATGGCGGCCGAGCATCTGATCGGCCTTGGCCATACGCGCCTGGGCGTGGTCTGCGGCGCGATCCGCCACAATGACCGGCAGCGCGGGCGGCTCGAGGGCGTGCGCGGCGCGCTGGCCGCCCATGGGCTTGAGCTGCCGGATTGGCGCGTGGTGGAGCAGGAGTTCACCCTGGCCGGCGGGCGCACCGGCTGCGCCGCGCTGCTCGCGCTGGCCGAGCCACCGACCGCGGTCATCTGCGGCATTGACCAGCTGGCGGTGGGCTGCCTGGTCGAGGCGCAGTCGCGCGGGATCGCGGTGCCGGAGCAGCTCTCCGTTGTCGGCATCGACAATCTGGAGATGGCGGCCCACCTCTCGCCGGCGCTGACCACGGTGCATGTGCCCACGGCGCGCATCGGCGCGGCGGCGGCGGAGCTTGTTCTGGCCCGCCTCAGGAAGGAGGCTAGCCCGCGCCGGGTCGAACTGCCGGTCGAGCTGGTGATCCGCCGCTCTTCGGCCCCGCCCGCCGAGGGCTGAGGCTAGGCCACGCTCGCGCGGCGGGTCGAGCCGCGGGCGATCAGCGTGCCGCGCAGGGTGATCGCCTCATCGGGCAGGCTCGGGTCGGCGATCCGGGCGGTCAGCAGGTCGAGGCCCCGCCGGACCATGGTGGTGAGCGGCTGTTCGAAGCTCGTGATGTCATAGGCGGCGCGCGCGGCCTCGGGGATGCTGTCGAAGCCGCTGACGGAGATGTCGCGCGGGATGGCGAGGCCCGTCTCGCGCAGCGCGTCCATCGCCCCCATGGCGATGATGTCGCTGACGGCGAAGACGCAGTCGGGCCGTTCGGCCAGCGCCGCGATCTGGCGCCCCGCTGCATGCCCGCCGTCATAGACGGAGCGCCCGTCGAAGCGCGCGATGACGGCACCTCCGCCGGCCAGGAAGGCCTCGGTGAAGCCGCGTTCGCGGTCAATGCCGTTGGAGCTGGCGCCGCCGGTATGGATCAGGGCGGCGCGCCGGTGGCCGCCCGCCAGCAGGTGCTCGGCCATGCGGGCGCCGCCCTCCGCATTGTCGCAGGAGACGGCGCTGGCATGCAGCCGCGGCACGCGGTTGATCATCACGACCGGCACGGCATTGGCGGCGCAGATTTCGGCCGCGCGGGAGGACATGTCGGCCGAGGTGATGAGGCAGCCATCCATCTGGTATTGCAGCAGCGCCTCGGTCGTGCGGTCCTCGATCGGGCCGGGGCCGGCATGCAGGATGAGGAAGCGCAGGCCCCGCTCGGCGCTTTGCGCCACCACCTCCTCCAGCAGCGTCGCGTAGAAGGGGTTGCTGCGGGGGCCGAGCACGAGGCCGAGCAGGCCGCTGCGTCCGGAGGAGAGGGTGCGCGCCAGCGCATTGGGCATGTAGCCGGCATCCCGCGCCAATTCGGCGATGCGGGCGCGCATCGTGGTGGAGATGCGGGGATCGCCCTTGAGCGCGCGCGACACGGTGGAGGCGGAGACGCCCGCGCTCCGGGAGAGTGTCAGGATGGTGGCGCGGGACCGCCGGGACGGAAACTCCATCCTGGGCGCCTAGCACGCGGCGGAAGGGCTGCGCAAACGTCATCACCAATTTGGCGTTGCCGGCACCGGGTGCGCAGCAAGGCCAGCCTTGCAGCCCAAAAAATTAATGCAACCGTGTGCGCAATTTGTCTGGACGAACGGTCGAGGTGACCATAGTTTCCTCGCCAACAAGACCGCTGAGGAAACCGATCCGGATGACACAATCCCCGCGCCAGATGGCCATGGTGGGCTTCATGCAGGCCCAAAACTGCTCCATCGCCCCCGGCTCCTGGCGGCACCCCGCCAATGCGCTCGACTTCCTGACGCCGGATTATTTCCAGCGCATCGGTCGCGTGCTGGAGGATGGCAAGTTCCACCTGGCCTTCTTCGACGACCGGCTCGCGATGCCCGACATCTACGGCCATGACCATCGCGAGGCGGTGGAGAATGGCATCCGCGTGGTGAAGATGGACCCCATCTCCATCCTGACGGCCATTGGCTGCGCCACCAAGAATCTGGGTCTCGGCGCCACCTATTCCACCACCTATTATGAGCCCTTCCACGTGGCGCGCCTGTTCGCCACGCTCGACCTGATGACGCGCGGCCGCTCGGCCTGGAACATCGTCACCTCGCTCAATGATTCCGAAGCGGCGAATTTCGGCCGCTCCGAGCATCTGGAGCATGACGCGCGCTATGACCGCGCGGATGAATTCGTCGAATGCGTTATGGGCCACTGGGACAGCTGGGAAGAAGGCGCCATCATTGCCGACAAGGCCACAGGCCGCTTCGCCGATGGCGCCCGCGTCCATGCGCTGAACTACGAAGGAAAATACTTCCGCTCCAAGGGCCCGCTCTCCGTGCCGCGCTCGCCGCAGGGGCATCCGGTGCTCATCCAGGCCGGGCAATCCGGCCGCGGGCGCCGCTTTGCCGGGCGCTGGGGGGAGCTGATCTTCGTGGTCTATCCCAACATCGAATCCGGCCGGAAGCAGTATGCCGACCTCAAGGCCGCCGTGGCCGAGGCGGGGCGCGATCCGGACAAGGTCTTCGTCGCGCCCGCCTGCTACGTCTGCGTGGGCGAGACGCGCGCCATCGCGGAGGCCAAGCGCGAGGCGATCCTGGAGCTTTCCAAGCCGGTGGACGGCCTGGTGCTGCTCTCCGAGGTCACGAATTTCGACTTCGCCAGCAAGGACCTGGACAGCGAGTTCACCGATGAGGAGCTCCAGAAAATGTCCTGGACCGGCTTCAAGGACCGCGTCGTGATGTTGAGCGGCAAGCCCAACCCGACCGTGCGGGACTTCGTGCATTTCTCGGGCCGCGGCACCATCAAGGAATTCCCGAACTTCGTCGGCACGCCCAAGGATGTGGCCGACCAGATGGAGGAATGGTTCACGACGCGCGCCTGCGACGGCTTCGTCCTGGCCGCGACCCACACGCCCGGCGCCTTCGAGGATTTCACCCGCTTCGTCGTGCCCGAGCTGCAGCGGCGTGGGCTGTATCACAAGGATTACGCGGGGCCGACGCTGCGCGAAAACCTGGGCCTCGATCGCCCCAATGCGCGCGACTGGCGCAAGTAAGCAACAGGGAGAAACGACATGACCGACATCACCCGCCGCGCCGCCCTCGGCGCTGCCCTCGCCCTTCCCGCCATCGCCCAGGCGCAGGAGGCCTGGCCCTCCCGCACCGTGCGCATCATCGTGCCCTATGCGGCCGGGGGCGGGACGGATGTGACGACGCGTGCTATCGCCGAGCAGCTCACCGCCCGCTTCGGCCGCAGCTTCGTGGTGGAAAACCGGCCCGGCGCCAATGGCATCGTCGGCACCGAGGCCGTGGCGCGGGCCGCGCCCGATGGCTACACGCTGGGCGCGCAGACCAGCACGCATATCATGGCGCGTCAGTTGGGCCCGCTGCCCTATGATCCGGTGACGGATTTCACCCTGCTCTCCATCACCGCACGCTACCCCATGGTGATGATGGCCAGCATGCGGGCACCCTTCCAGGATATTGCGGGGCTGATCGCGGCCTCGCGCGCGCAGCCGGGCGGCGTCGCGCAGGGCACGTCCGATGCACAATCCTCCTTCTCCGCGCGGCAATTCGCGCTGCGCGCCGGGATCGAGCTGAACGAGGTGCCCTATCGCGGCAGCGGCGCCTATCTGGCCGACCTCACGGCCGGGCACCTGCCCGTCGCCTGGGGCAGCCCGGCGACGGCGGCGGCGCTGGTCGCCTCCGGCCAGGTGCGCGTGATCGGCGTGACCTCGCCGCAGCGCTCGCCCTATCTGCCGGATGTGCCCACGCTGGCCGAGGCCGGGGTGCCGGGCACCGAGTTCGTCGGCTGGTTCGCGCTGCTCGCCCCGGCGCGCCTGCCCACCGCCATCGCGACCCAGCTCAACACCGCGATCACCGAGATCATCGCCACCCCCGCCATGCGCGCGCGCTATGCCACGCTCGGCAATGAGGCGGCGCCGATGGATCTCGAGCAGCTCGCGGCGCTGATGCGCGCCGATGATGCGAAGTGGGCGCAGGCGACGCGGGACGGATTGATCCGGCGCACGCAATGACCGAAATCCGCATGCTCTCGACCAGCGGCATCCTCGGCTATGGCTATGCCGAGGAATCGCTGAGGATCGGGATGGCGCGGCAGCCGCATGCCATCGGCGCCGATGGCGGCAGCACCGACCCTGGGCCGCATTACCTGGGTGCGGGCACCTCCTTCACCTCGCGGCTTTCGGTGAAGCGCGACCTGAAGCTCATGCTGCTCGCCGCCATGGCCGCGAAAATCCCCTGCATCATCGGCACGGCCGGGGGTGCCGGGGGCGAGCCGCATCTGCAGGACACGGCGGCCCTGGTGCGCGAAATCGCGCGCGAGGAACGCCTCTCCTTCCGCATGGCGCTGATCCATGCCGAGCCGGACCGCGCCATGCTGCGCGAGGCGGTGACGGCCGGCCGCGTGAAGGCGCTGGCCAAGCTGCCGCCGCTCGATGCCGCGACCATTGATCGCGCCGAGCGCATCGTCGCCATGATGGGCCCGGAGCCCATCGCCCGCGCGCTGGATGGCGGCGCGCAGGTCATCCTTTGCGGCCGCAGCAGTGACCCCGCGCAATGGGCCGCGGTCGCGCTGCGCGCCGGCATCCCGCCCGCCATCGCCTGGTATGCGGGGAAAATGCTGGAATGCGGCGCCGAACCCGCCGTGCCGAAGGAGCCTGATTGCCTGCTGGTCACGCTGCGCGACGACCACCTGGTCTGCGAGCCGCCCAACCCGATCCGCCGTTGCACGCCGCTCTCCGTCGCCAATTTCGCGCTGCACGAGAATGCGAGCCCGATCCATCACACCGAGCCCGGCGGCATGCTCGACACCTCCGACGTTTCCTTCGATCCGGTGAGCGACCGCGCCGTGAAGGTCAGCGGCATGCGCTGGGTGCCGGCCGCCCAATACACCGTGAAGCTGGAGGGCGTGGAACGCGACGGCTACCGCGCCATCACCATCTGCGGCACGCGTGACCCGGTGCTGATCGGCCAGATTGACGACTACCTGGCGACGCACCGCGCCAAGGTCGCGGCCAAGGCCGCTTCCTTCGGCGTGCCGCCATCGGATTACCGCATGTCCGTCCGCGTCTATGGCAAGGATGGCGTGATGGCCGGCTGGGAGCCGACACCCGCCGTCACCGGCCACGAACTCGGCTTCATCATCGAGGTGGTGGCGGCCACGCAGGATGTGGCCAATGCGGTGCTGGCGATGGCCCGGACCTCCCTGCTGCATGCCGATTTCCCGGGGCGCCTCTGCAAGGAGGGGAACATGGCCTTTCCCTTCTCGCCCTCCGACATCGAACTCGGCCCGCTCTATCGCTTCAGCGTCTTCCACACGCTGGCGCTGGAGGACCCCTGCGCGATCTTCCCCATCGAATACGAAAGCGTCTGACCATGGCCCGCATCCGAGACATCGCGCAGGTCTGCAAGAGCAAGAATGCCGGGCCCTTCATCGTCACCATTGACGTGCTCTTCGAGGACCACGCGCTCTACCGCCGCGTAAAGGCGACGGGTGTGTTGAACGCGGCCCTCTTCGCCCGGCTTTACGGCGTGGCGGAGGAGGATGTGCTCTTCACCGCCTATGACGCCGCCGCCGCCTTCAAGGCGAGCCTGCCGCGCCTGGTGCCGGCCGGCAGCTTCGGCGATACGGATGTCTATGGCGCCCAGCAGCACGCGCCGCTGCTGGATGTGGACATCCCCCTGAACGAGGCGGCCTGAAGCCGTTTACACGGGGGCCCCCGGCCCGCAGGATACGGCGACAGAATTGTCGAGGAATGCCCGCATGACCCTCCGCCGCGCCCTGCCCGGGCTGCTCGCTGCCCTGGCTCTCTCCGCCTGCGCCGGCGGCCCGCCCGATCTGCCGCTGCCGGATGAGGCGGTGGCGCCGCCCGCTTCGGCGTTTGCGCTCTCGCCCGGCACGCCGGTGGATGGCAACCTCCGGCTGACGCTGCGCCGCGGCCAGCCGAGTGCCAGCGGCTTCCTCGCCACCAACGGCCAGAACCTGCCGGTGACGGTGACCGGCCTCTCGGTCGAGGGCGGCGGGCCGCGTGTGGATCTGCGCGGCCAGGTCTATGGGCTGCCGCAGGGCGGGCCGAATTTCCCCGGCACCTACAACATCGTGGATGCCGGCGGCGGCAGCTCGCTGCTCACCGGCGGCTTGAGCCTCGGCAATGAGAACCTGGTGCTGATCGTCATGCAGCCCCCGCGCGAGGGGCAGGTGCTGAGCGTGGCTCAGGGCGGCATGGTCGCGCGGCTCGGGCGTTAATGCGCCGCCGGCTCGCGGGGCTGCTGCTGGGCCTTGGCCTGCTCGCCGGCTGCACAAGCCTCAACGTGCCGATGAACCAGCCTTTGCCGATGAATGCGGCGGGCGAGCCGGACTACGCCGCCAATTACGGGCTGGCCGGCATCTTGGCGGGCGAGGCGGCGGATGCGGGCCCGGCCGCGCGGAGCGACCTCCTGGTCTTCGTCACCTTCTCGGGCGGCGGCAAGCGTTCTTCCGCCTTTGGGCATGGCGCGCTGCGCGGCCTGCGCGCCATCCCGGTGAGGCCGCAGGGCGAGGCGGGCCGCCCAGCCGGCGAGGCGGGTTGGAGCCTGCTGGATGACGTGGATTATCTCTCCGGCGTCTCGGGCGGCAGCTTCCCGGCCGCGCATTACGGCCTGCATCGCGCCCGGCATTTCGAGACCTTCCGCGATGATTTCCTGACGCGGGACATCAACAGCTACATCTTCGGCACCTATTTGCTGCCCTGGAACTGGGACTGGCTGGTCAATCCGCTGGTCGGCACCAATGACTACATGGCGCGCGTCTATGACCAACTGATGTTCCACGGCGCCACCTTCGCCGATCTGCGGCGGCAGGGCGCGCCCATGGTCTCGATCAACGCGACCGATGTGGTGAACGAGACGACCTTCGCCTTCGCGGCCGGCACCTTCGGGCTGCTTTGCTCAGACCTCAACAGCTTCCCCATCGCCCGTGCGGTGGCGGCGAGCAACGGCTTTCCCATCCTGTTCAGCCCGATCACGCTGCAGAACAACGCGCCCGATTGCGGCGGCCGCCGCCCGCCCAACACGCCGCCGCATGCCTGGGCCGAACCCGCCTCGGTCGCCTCCCGCCGCGCGGCCCTGGCGCGGCAGGCGGACCGCTACGCCGATGCCGAGCAGACGCGCTGGATCCACCTGATGGATGGCGGCATCGCCGACAACCTGGCCCTGCGCGGCCTGCTCGATTCCATCACCGTCACCACGCAGAACAGCCCGATCTTCCGCCAGGTGGCGCTACGCACGCGCCGCATCCTGATCCTCAGCGTGGATGGCGAGGCCGCGCCCGACCGCTCGCTTGGACGCCAGCGGGTGGTGACCGGCATCGGCCAGGTGCTGGGCGCCGTCTCCGGCACGCAGATCGATGCCTACAATTTCGAGACGCTGGGCCTCGCCACCGAGATGGCGCAGCATCTGGCCGCCGCCTTCCGGGAGGTGCGCTGCGGCCAGGCGCCGATGATCGAGGGCCGGCCCTGCGGCGATGTGCAGGGCGAGTTCGTGCATGTGGCGCTGTCCGGCATTGACGATCCCACCTGGCGCGCACGGCTGGAGGCCATTCCCACGGGGCTGACCATTCCCGAGGCCGATGTGGATGCGCTCGTGCAATATGGCGAGCAACTGGTGCGCCAGCATCCGCGCATCCTGGCCATCACGGGGGCGGCTGGTGGCGTGCCGCCGCCGACACCCGTCCGACGGCGGCAGGCGGCTCAGTAGTAGTTGTTGATCACCGTGGTGGGCTGGCCATAGGTCGCGACGCTGGCGGCCGCCGTGCCCGCGGCGGCACCGGCCGCGGCCCCCACCAGGGCGCCGGCGGCGAAGGCGCCAGCCGGCGCGTGGTAGTAGGGGGCCACCACCACCGGGGCGCGCCACGCGGTGGCCGGGTAGGGGTGATAGCCGCCGACATAGCCGTGATAGGCCCCGCCATAGCGATAGGCGCCGCCCGCGTGCCAGACCCCGCCGGCCGGCGTCACGCCGCCCGCGCGCCAAAAGACGAGTTCGAGACCGGGCAGCGGCCCCGGGGCCTGCACGCGCAGCCCGTGCTTCGGCCCCGCATCGGCGGGAAGCGAGATCAGACCCAGCGCAAGGGCGCCGGCGGCAAAGGGAAGGATGCGCATCGGGATTCTCCGGGCCATGGGTTCAGCGGTCGAGCCGGTGTTCCTGCACATGCCGCCGCCAATCGGCCAGGCTGCGCTCGCAGAAGGCGCGATCCACCTCATGCGAGGAGCCGGCGCCGAAGGAGGTCGCCCAGCGGAAGGCGGCATTGGAGCCCATCTGCGCGATCAGGATGCTGTTGAAGGTCAGCAGCGCGGCCTGGGCGGCGGGGCGCTCGGCCTCGGGCATGCACTGGAAAGCGTGGCCGGCCATGAGGCCGAGATTGACCAGGCCGCGCTCGAGGTTCTGCTCGGTCAGCGGGGGTGCCGGGGCCTGCGCCACCGCGACGGAGGCCACCAACAGCGACGACAACGCCATGCCCAGAATCTTCACCGGCTTTACTCCTTGATTTCGGATCAAATTTCTTCCGCCAAACCTAAGTCATCCGCTCGGCGCGCCGCAAGCGGCAACGCATGACGATCCCTCAAGGCAGCACGAAGCCCTGCACGAGGCTGGAGGAGAGCAGCGCCCAGCCATCCACCAGCACGAAGAAGATCAGCTTGAAGGGCAGCGCCACGACCGAGGGCGGCAGCATCATCATGCCGAGCGACATGAGAATCGAGGCCACCACCATGTCGATGACGAGGAAGGGGAGGAACAGCAGGAAGCCGATCTCGAAGGCGCGCTTCATTTCGGTGACGAGGAAGGCCGGCATCAGCGTGCGCCAGGGCGCGGCCTCGGGCTCCGTGGCGGGCAGGCGCGCCAGCTGGTTGAAGAGGTTGAGGTCGCTCTCGCGCACATTGGCCGCCATGAATTTGCGGAAGGGCTCGGCCATGGCGGCGAGGCCCTCCATCTCCGTGAGGCGCCCCTCGTTCATCGGCACGATGCCCTGAATCCAGGCCTGCTCCAGCACCGGCTGCATCACGAAGAAGGAGAGGAACAGCGCGAGCCCGATCAGCACCGGGTTGGGCGGCACGCCCTGCGCGCCGATCGCGGTGCGCAGCAAGGCGAGGACAATGACGATGCGCGTGAAGGCCGTGGCCATCACCAGGATGGAGGGAGCGAGGGAGAGCAGGCCGATCAGCGCGGTGAGCTGGACGAGCCGCGCGGTGGCGCCGGGCTGGCTGCCGCCGAGATCGAGCGAGACGGATTGCGCGAAGGCAGGCATGGCCGACAGCAGCAACAGGGCGAGGATGACAAGAAATCTCATGGCGCGGGCGGCACCCAACCGAGGAATAGGTCGCCCGAGGGGCCGGTCAGCACCAGCGCCTCCCGCCCGTCACAGGCGATGAGGACGAGGCGGCGCCGCGCATCCAGGGCGCAGACCGCGCGGATGCCCAGCCGCCCGGGCAGGGCGGTGACGAGGCCGCGCCCGCGGGCGAAGCGCGCCGCGCCCCAGGCCAGCAGCAGCACGGCGGCCAGCGCGGCCACGGTTTGGATGATCAGGTCGGGTGTCATGCGCGGCCTCCTGCCGGCGCCGGGGGGCGAATGGGGTCAGGCTTCTTGCAGGCAGAGGGAAAGCGCCTCGACCTCGCGCGCGAGGCCGAGCAGGCCGGGCAGCAGCGCGTCACCGGAATCGCCCGGCATGCAGGCGACGGCGGCGCAGAGGCGCGCCGCCTCGCGGTCCAGCCCGTCCAGGTCCACGCGCCGCCCGGCCAGCACCAGGGCGCGGGCCATGGCAAGCGTGCCTTGCAGGCTCTCGATCGCGGCCAGCGTGGCCGTGACCTCGAGGCTCGTTGGCGGTGTCGCGGCGTCGGTCCGGGGCTTCGGCATGGGCGAAGGATGGGGGGGGAAGGTTAAGAATTCCTCAGCGCCGCGCTTCACGCTTCCTTAAGCCCGGGCGGTGTTCAACCGGTCCATGGATGTGATCGGCAACAGCCCTGTCTCGCTCGCGGAGCGCCGCCTCGCCTGGCTCGATGCGCGCCAGCGGCTGCTCTCGCAGAATGTCGCCAATGCGGACACGCCGGGCTTCCGGCCGAGCGATGCCGTGCCCTTCCAGTCGCTGCTCTCGCGCCATCGCGCGGCGGCGCAGCTGGTCGCCACTGATGCCCGGCACCTCAGGCCCGGCGGTGCTGCGGCCCTGGCCGTGCAGGATCGCCGCGTGAGTGAGCGCACGCCCAACGGCAACGCGGTCTCGCTCGACGAGCAGGCGATCCGCATCGCCGAGACCGACCAGGCGCATGCCCTCGCGATGGGGCTGCACCGCAAATACATCGGCCTGTTCCGCATGACGCTGGGCCGTTGAGTCGTGAGACACCAACCAGGAGAATTCTGATGGATCTCGATCGTGCCCTCTCCATCTCCGCGGCCGGCATGGCGGCGCAATCCACGCGGCTGCGTGTGGTGGCCGAGAACATCGCCAACCGCGACAGCACCGGCCAGTCGCCGGGCGCTGATCCCTACCAGCGCAAGACGATCAGCTTCGCGAGCCGGCTTGACCGCAACCTGGGTGCGGAGACGCTGCGCGTCTCACGCATCGGGCGGGACCAGCGCGACTTCCCCCAGCGCTTCGAGCCCGGGCACCCGGCCGCCGATGCGCGCGGCTATGTGAAGACCCCCAATGTGGACAGCATGGTCGAGAACATGGACATGCGTGAGGCCAATCGCAGCTACTCGGCGAACCTGGCCGTGCTCGAGACGACGCGCGGCATGCTGATGCGCGCCATCGAGACGCTGCGCTGATGGTCGCCCCGGTTCTGGCCAGCCCCAGCCTCGCCATTGGCGGTGCGGCCGCGGCCTATCGCGCCGCCATGGGGGGTGCCGAGGCGCTCAGCCAGGGGGCGGGCTTCGGCGAGGCGCTGAGCCGCGCCGCGCAACGCGCCATTGATGTCGGCCACGGCGCCGATACGGCCGCCAGCCAGGCGCTGACCGGGCAGGGCAGCGTGACCGATGTGGTCCTCGCCGTCTCGCGCGCGGAGATCGCCTTGCAGACCGCGACCGCCGTGCGGGACCGCGTGATCAGTGCCTATCAGGACGTGATGCGCATGCCGATCTAGCGGGTTTCCGCTGGCGCGGCGGCGCACCCGCAGGAGGCGGGGTCGCATGCTCGAACAACCCGTCGCCATGGCGATGCGTGAGGCGCTCTGGATCAGCCTGCAACTGGCCGGTCCGCCGCTGCTGGTGGTGCTGGCCATCGGCCTTGCCGTCTCGCTCCTGCAGGCGCTGACGCAGATCCAGGAGGCGACGCTCGCCTTCCTGCCCAAGCTCGCGGCCATCGGCGGGCTGCTGCTTATCTCCGGCCCCTACATGACCGGCCTGATGCAGGCCTGGGCCGCGCGCCTCTTTGACCAGGTGATCGCCCTGGGCGGGCTGCCGTGACGCCGCCGCTGGCGCTCGCCGACGCGGCGCTGCTGGCCGCGCTGCCGGGCCTCGCCTTCCACGCCGTGCTGCTGCTCTGCCGGCTGGGTTCGGCCGTGATGCTGCTGCCGGGCATCGGCGAGGCGGAGGTGCCGGCCACGCTGCGGCTTACGCTCGCGATCGGCCTCGTCATGCTGCTGCTGCCGGTGCTGGCGCCGGGCCTGCCCGCCATGCCGGGCGATGTCTCGGGCCTCGCCTTCCTGGTGCTGGCCGAGATCGGCGTGGGCCTCTGGATTGGCCTGCTGGCGCGCATCCTGGCCCTGGCGCTGGCGCAGGCGGGGCAGGTGGTGGCGCTGCTCATCGGCCTTGCCTCGCCCTTGCAGGGGGACATGGTGCTGGGGGCCGGGGCCACCGCACTCGCGCGGATGTTCTCGCTCGCGACCGCGGCCCTCATCCTGGCCACGGGGCTCTATGAATTGCCGCTGCGCGCCCTGGTCGAGAGCTACGCGGTGCTGCCGGCGGGACAGGGCCTGCCGCTCGGCGCGGCGGCCGAGACCGTTGCGCGCAAGGCGGCGGACAGCCTGGCCCTCGCGCTACAGCTCGCCGCGCCCTTCGTGCTGGCGGCGATCTTCCTGAATGCGGGCCTCGGCCTGGTCGCGCGGCTGGCGCCACAGGCGCAGGTCTTTGTCGTGGCGACACCGGTGCAGATCCTGGGCGGCTTCCTGCTCATCCTGCTTTTGCTGCCGGCCATGTTGGGCTTCTGGCAGGGTGGCATGGTGCTGGGCTTCCAGCGCCTGCCGGGCGGCTGAGCCATGGCCGAGGAGGAAGAGGACAGCACCGCCGAAAAGACCGAGCCCGCCACCCAGCGGCGCATCGACCAGGCGGCCCAGCAGGGCAATGTCGCCTTGTCCCGTGAGGCGGTGGGCTTTGCCACGCTGCTTGCTTCCACCCTGGTCGCGGCGCTGCTGCTGCCGGGCCAGGTCACGCAGGTGGCGGCGGCGATGCGCGGCACCTTCGGCCGCACGCATGAGCTGGGCGTGGGGCCCGTGGCGCGCGATTGGCTCGGCCTGTTTCTCGCCCTCGCCTGGCCGGTCGCGGCGGCGGCGGCGGCGGGGGCCATCGCCGCCACGCTGGCGCAGACGCGCGGCGCCCTTTCCGTGAGCGCGCTGGCGCCGAGTCTGGCCAAGATCTCACCGCTTTCCGGCTTCACGCGGATCCTGGGCGCCGAGGGGCTGCTCGAATTCGCGCGGACGCTGATCAAGATCCTCATCGTGGGCGGGGCCGTCTGGTACGTCACGGCCGACCTGCCGGGGCTGGCCGCACTGCTGGCGGCACCACCGGCCGAATTGTTCGGTGCGGCGGGCCGGGGCGTGCTGCGCATGCTGGCCGCGACGCTCGCCGCCTTCGCCCTGCTGGTGATTTTCGACATGATCCTGGTGCGCTTCCGCCACCTGGACCGCCTGAAGATGTCCCGCCAGGAGTTGAAGGAGGAATACAAGGAGAGCGAGGGCGACCCGCTCATCAAGGGCCGCATGCGCCAGCTGCGCGAGGCGGCCGGGCGGCGGCGGATGATGGCCGCCGTGCCGCGCGCCACGGTCGTAATCACGAATCCCACGCATTATGCCGTAGCCTTGGCCTATGAACCGGGCCAGGCATCGGCGCCCCGCGTGGTGGCCAAGGGGGTGGATGAGATGGCAGCCCGTATCCGCGAGGTGGCCCGCAAGGCCGGTGTGCCGGTGATGCCCGACCCGCCGCTCGCCCGCGCGCTCTACCGCGTCGAGCTCGAGGCCGAGATCCCGGCCGAGCACTGGGATGCGGCGGCGCGCATCATCGCCTTCGTGATGCGGCTGCGCGGTGCGCCCCGGGGTGCCCCATGACGCCCCGCCCGCCGGGTGGTGAGGCGGTGATCACCGCCCTGCCACAACCCGCCGCCCTGCTGGATCTCGCGGGCCGTGTGGTGATGGCCAATGCGGCGATCCGGGGCGCGCTGGGTGGCGCGGTGCTGATCCGCCCCGGCGATGTCGCGGCGCGGCTTTTTCCAGCGGCCGAGGCGGCCATCCAGGCGGCGCTCAGCGGGCAGAGCCCGCCGCCGGTGGATGTCGAATCCGTGGGCCTCGTGCGCCTGGTGCCGCTGGGCGCCGGCGGCGGCGCGCTGCTGCTGCTGGAGGCGGCGGCGCCGGGGATGGCGGCGCGGCTCGAAATCCTGGGCCGGCTCGCGGGCGGCATCGCGCATGACTTCAACAACCTGCTCTCCGTCGTGCTGGGCGCGGCCGGCTCCCTGCGGCATCTCTCGCCGGGCGCCGCGGCCGCGCTGGAGCTGGAGGCGATCGAGAGCGCGGCCGAGCGCGGCTCGGCCCTTGTCCGGCAATTGCTGGCCTTCGCGCGGCAGCAGGTCATGGCGCCGCGCGTGCTCGACCTCAATGATTCCATCCGCCAGCTCGCCATCATGCTGCCGCGCCTGCTGGGCGCGCAGATCGAGCTCACGCTCGAGCTGGAGGAGCCGGCGCGGCGCATCCGGGTGGACCCCTCGCAATGGGACCAGGTGCTGCTCAACCTCGTGGTGAATGCGCGGGATGCGATGGGCGGGGTGGGGGCGCTCAGGATCGCCACCGGCCGGCGCCTGGTGCTGGACAGCCTGGCCCTGCCGGCGGGCCGCTATGCCATGGTGGAGGTGACCGACAACGGCCCCGGCATCCCGCCCGAGCTGCTGCCCCGCATCTTCGAACCCTTCTTCACCACGAAGCTGGCCCAGGGCGGCACGGGCCTCGGCCTCGCCACGGTGCAGGGCATCATCGGCCAGCTGGGCGGGCAGATGGAGGTGGAGAGCAAGCCGGGGCAGGGCACCACCTTCCGCATCCTGTTGCCGCGCCATGAAGGCCCGGCCGAAGCGCCGCCGCCGCCGCCGCGACCCGTTCCCATCGCCGTGCCGGGCGGCCCGGTGCTGCTGGTGGATGACGAGCCCTCGCTGCTGCGCGTGGCGAGCCTCTGCCTGCAACAGGCGGGGTTCGAGGTGGTCCAGGCGCTGGATGCGGAGGAGGCGCTGGAGCATCTGGAGGGCGGGCTCATCCCCTGCCTGATCGCGACCGATGTGGCCATGCCGGGGATGGACGGCCTCAGCCTCGCGCGGGCGGCGCGCCGGATTCTGCCGGACGTGCCGGTGCTGCTGCTCTCGGGCTATGCGGCGGCGGTGGTCGATTCGGACCTCGCGGCCGAGGGTTTCCGCTTCCTGGCCAAGCCCTACACGCCCGATACGCTGAAAATGGCGGTCGCGGGGGCCTTCCTCCCCCTTGCGCAGCGCTTCGGAAAAGAACATTAATAGAACACGAGGCCGAGCCGCCGCCCGGACCGGATGCAAATTTGCGAAATTGGGTGGGCGGCCCGTGCGTTGCGTGTAATCTGGCGAGACATTGCCGCCATGGGTTGTAGGGGATTTCCAGGATGGAAAAGGGAAAGGCGCTCGACGCCGCGCTGAGCCAGATCGAACGCGCGTTCGGCAAGGGCTCGATCATGCGCATGGGCAGCAAGAGCGCGATGGAGGGGATCGAGGTGATCTCCTCCGGCTCGCTTGGGCTTGACCTGGCCTTGGGCATCGGGGGGTTCCCGAAGGGCCGCATCATCGAGATCTACGGCCCGGAATCCTCGGGCAAGACGACCCTGGCGCTGCACGCCATCGCCGAGGCCCAGAAGAAGGGCGGCACCTGCGCCTTCATTGACGCCGAGCACGCGCTTGACCCCGGCTATGCCCGCAAGCTCGGCGTGGATGTCGAGAACCTGCTGATCAGCCAGCCCGATGGCGGCGAGCAGGCGCTGGAAATCGCCGATACGCTGGTGCGCTCGGGCGCGGTGGACGTACTGGTGGTGGACAGCGTGGCCGCCCTCGTCCCCAAGGCCGAGCTGGAGGGCGAGATGGGCGACACCCATGTCGGCCTGCATGCGCGCCTCATGTCCCAGGCGCTGCGCAAGCTGACGGGTACGGTCAGCCGCTCCAACACGCTGCTGATCTTCCTGAACCAGATCCGCCTCAAGATTGGCGTGATGTTCGGCAATCCCGAGACCACCACGGGCGGCAATGCCCTGAAATTCTATGCCTCCTGCCGCCTCGAGATCCGCCGCATCGGCGCGATCAAGGAGCGCGAGGAGACGACGGGCAACCAGACCCGGGTGAAGGTGGTGAAGAACAAGATGGCGCCGCCGTTCCGGCAGGTCGAGTTCGACATCATGTATGGCGAGGGCATCAGCAAGGTGGGTGAGCTGATCGACCTCGGCGTGAAGGCCGGCGTCGTCGAGAAGTCGGGCGCCTGGTTCAGCTGTGACAGCCAGCGCATCGGTCAGGGGCGGGAGAACGCGAAGCAATACCTCCGCGACAACCCCGCCATGGCCGACAGCATCGAGAAGCGCATCCGCGGCCAGGCCACCACGGTGGCGAGCGCCATGATGGTGGCGCCCGACGCCGACGGCGCGGCCGAGGAGGAGTAGCCAAGCGCCGCGCCCGCGGCCAAGCTGCGCGCTCCTTCCGCTGGAGCGCGCCGCATGACATCTCCCTTCGTTCCTGGCCTCTCCGTGCGGATCGAGGGGCGCGCCGGTGGGCCCCTCTCGGGCCTGACCTTCGCCGCGAAGGACCTGTTCGACGTGGCGGGCACGCCGACCGGCGGCGGCAACCCGGATTGGGCGCGGCAGAACCCGCTCCCCGAGCGCCATGCCTGGGCGGTGCAGGCGCTGCTGGATGCCGGCGCCACGCTGGTCGGCAAGACGATCACGGATGAGGTCTCGCTCGGCATCCTGGGTGAGAACGCCTTCGAGGGCACGCCGCTGAACCCGGCCGCCCCCGGGCATGTGCCGGGCGGTTCCTCCTCCGGCTCGGCCAGCGCCGTGGCGCAGGGGATCTGCGACACGGCGCTGGGCACCGATACCGGTGGCTCGGTGCGGGTTCCGGCCAGCTTTTGCGGCCTCTACGGCATCCGGCCCACGCATGGGCGGCTGAACCTCACGGGCATGCTGCCGCAGGCGCCCAGCTCCGACACCACCGGCTGGTTCGCGCGCGATGCCGCGACCTTCGCCCGTGTCTCCGAAGTGCTGCTCGGCGAAGCCATCCCCGAGGCGCTGCCGACGCGCCTTGTCATCGCGAGCGACGCCTTCGGCTTCGCCGAGCCCGCGACGGCAGCTGCGCTGGAACCCATGGTCCGCCGCCTGAAGGCGCTGATCCCGGAGACGCGATTCGACCTCATGGCGCCACCCGGCCTTTCCGTCTGGGGGCGCGCGCAGCGGGTGCTGCAGCCGGTCGAAGCCTGGGAGACCTTCCGCGAATGGGTGGAACGCGACAATCCGCGCTTCGCCTTCTCCGTCGCCAAGGGCCTGGTGCTGGGTGCCATGTCGAGCGAGGCGGATCGCGGCTGGGCCGCGATGATGCGGCAGGAGGCGCGCGGCCGGATGCGCTTCCTGCTGCCGCCCGGCACGGTGCTGGCCATCCCCACCACGCCATTTCCCGCGCCCAAGGCGGGCCTGCCCTTGGGTGAGCTGGCGCCCCTGCGCGACCAGATCCTCTGCCTCTGCGCGCAAGGCGGCCTCGCCGGCCATCCGCAGATCAACATCCCTGGTGCCATGGTGGAGGGGCGGCCGGTCGGCCTCTCGCTCATCGCGGCCCGGGGCGCCGACGCCCTTCTCATTCGCACCGCCATGGCTCTGGAGGCCCAAGCATGACCCCCAACATCCCGGAAATCGTCGAGGAAGTCCGCGAGAAATTCGAGCGCTACGAGGCGGCGCTGATCAGCAAGGATGTCGAGGTGCTGGACGACACCTTCTGGAACTCGCCGCACACGCGCCGCCTTGCCATCCATGAGAATGGCTATGGCTTCGACGAGATCCACGCTCATCGCGTGGCCCGCCCGCCGGGGCCCGGCATCAAGCTGGAGCGCCTGCGACTCGATATCCTGACGCTGGGCCGTGACACGGCGGTGGTGAACCTGATCTTCAAGATGCGCGGCCGCGGCGACCTGCCGGCGCGGCAGACGCAGACCTGGGTGCGCTTCCCGGATGTGGGCTGGAAAGTGGTCTCCGCGCATGTCTCGGTGACGGAGGCCACGCCGGCCTACTGACCCGCGCCATCCCGCGATTTTCGTGCGGGGTGACAATGATTGATTCATGCGCCTGCGTGAGTCTGCACGCATGGCGCATGCGCTTTCCCTTCTGCTGATCTCGACCCTGGCGCTCACGGCAGGGGCGCTGGTGCCGCGCGCGGGCCAGGCCGTCCTGTTGGCCCTGCCGCCCGGTGCGCCGGCCGAGGCGGCCTTCGCAGCGCCCGATTGGCGCGTGCGCGCCATCACCCAGCACGGCCCCTTCACCCTGATCCTCGCCATGCCCGAGTCCGCCGAAGCGGATCCGGCGCGGCTTCGCCGCGTCTCCGGCGCCAGCTTCGCCTGGCTGGCCACGCCCCCCGATGACTGCCGCCAACCCTGAAGGAACCAAGATGGACCTGACCGACCTCCGCGCCCGCACCGCCCGGCTGCTCCTGCTGCTGCTGGCCATCCTTGTGCCCCTGACGCCCGTGATCGGCTGGCTGGAGGGGCAGGGGCGTGAGGCGCTGATCATCGGCACCGGCATCGCCGGCGCGGCCTTGCTGGCAACGCTGCTGGCCGCCCGCGGTGGTGTCGCGGCGCCGGCCACCGGTCAGACCATCGCGGTCGCCATCATGGCGGTGGTCTCGGTGCATGTGGCGCTGGCCCCGGCCGCGTGGCGGGTGGACATGCACATGGCCTATTTCGCGGCGCTCGCGCTGCTGGCGGGGTTTTGCGATCCGCGCCCCATCATCCTCGGCACGCTCACCGTGGCGCTGCACCACCTGGCGATGAATTTCGCCGCCCCTGCGCTCGTCTTCGGCACGCTCGAGGGCAGCTTCGGCCGCGTGGCGCTGCATGCGGTGATCCTGCTGGTCGAGGCTGGCGGCTTGCTTGTGTTGGTCCAGGGCCTGCGGCGGGCCGCCGAAGCCGCGCGAGCGGCGGCGGAGCGCGCCGAACTGGCCCGCGCGGCCGAAGCGGCAGCGGTGGAGCGCCGCCACGCGCTGGAGGCTGCCGCGGCGCAGACCTCGCGGCAGGCCCGCGCCACGACGGCCGAGCGGATCGAGCAGTCGCTCGGTGGCATCGCCCAGGGGGTGGAGGCCACCTCGGGCGCGCTGGATGACAGCGCCAAGCGGATCGCGGCTGAGGCCGAGGGTGCGGCGGAGGAAGCCGCCGCCGCCCGCGGCGCGGTGGAGGAGGCCTCCTCCGGCGTGCAGACCGTCGCCGCCGCCTCGGAGCAGTTGGCCGCGGCCGTGGCCGAGATCACCCGCCAGGTGGACCAGGCCAGCGCGGTTGCGGGCCGGGCGAGCGAACAGGTGCAGGGCACGGATGCCCTGGTGCGCAGCCTCTCGGATGGGGCGCAGCGGATTGGCGATGTGGTGCGCCTGATCAGCGATATCGCGGGGCAGACCAACCTGTTGGCGCTCAATGCGACGATCGAGGCGGCGCGGGCCGGGGACGCCGGCAAGGGCTTCGCCGTCGTCGCCTCGGAGGTGAAGAGCCTGGCCGGGCAGACGGCGAAGGCGACGGAGGAGATCGGCCAGCAGGTCGGCGCCATCCAGGCCGCGACGGCGGAGGCCGTGGCCGCCATGCAATCCATCGCGGGCGTGGTGGGCGAGGTGAATGAGGTGGCCGCCACCATCGCCGCCGCGGTGGCCGAGCAGGGGAACGCCACGCGGGAAATCGCAGGCGCCAGCGCCAATGTCGCCCGGGGCACCGAGACGGCCTCCGCCGCCGTCACCCGCGCGGTGGAGCGCATCGGCATGACGGCCGAGGCGGTGACGGCGCTGGAACGGATGGCCGAGGGGCTGCGCGGCGATGCCGGCAACCTGCGCGCCGCGGTGGCCGAGACGGCCAGCGGCCTGCGCGCCGCCTGATCCCTCGCCTATTGAGAGGGGAGGCGGGGCGCGGTAATCCACCCGCCACACTCCTTGTCAGGCGTCCTTCATGAGCAGCAGCAACGACATCCGCGCGACCTTCCTGGGCTATTTCGCGCGCAACGGCCATCGCGTGGTGGAGAGCAGCCCGCTCGTCCCGCGCAATGATCCCACGCTCATGTTCGCCAATTCCGGCATGGTGCAGTTCAAGAACACCTTCACCGGCCAGGAGAAGCGCGACTATGTGACCGCCACCACGGCGCAGAAATGCGTGCGCGCCGGCGGCAAGCACAATGACCTGGACAATGTCGGCTACACCGCCCGCCACCATACGTTCTTCGAGATGCTGGGGAATTTCTCCTTCGGCGATTACTTCAAGGAACAGGCGATCGAGCATGCCTGGAACCTGATCACCAAGGATTTCGCCCTGCCCAAGGAGCGGCTGCTGGTCACCGTCTATTCGGAGGATGAGCAGGCGGCGGGCTTCTGGAAGAAGATCGCGGGCCTCGGCGATGACCGCATCATCCGCATCCCGACCGACGACAACTTCTGGCGCATGGGTGACACGGGCCCCTGCGGCCCGTGCAGCGAAATCTTCTTCGACCATGGCGACAAGATCCCGGGCGGCCCGCCCGGCAGCGCCGACCAGGATGGCGACCGCTTCATCGAGATCTGGAACCTGGTGTTCATGCAGTTCCTCGAGGAGCCCAAGGGCACCCGGAACCCGCTGCCGCGCCCCTCGATCGACACGGGCATGGGGCTGGAGCGCTTCGCCGCCATCCTCCAGGGCAAGCACGACAACTACGACACCGACACCTTCCGCGCGATCATCCTGGAATCCGCGCAGCTGACGGGGCAGGAGCCGGATGGACCCTTCCGCGCCTCGCACCGCGTGGTGGCGGATCACCTGCGCGCCGGCGCCTTCCTGATGGCCGATGGCGTGCTGCCCTCCAATGAGGGCCGCGGCTACGTCCTGCGCCGCATCCTCCGCCGCGCCATGCGCCACGCTCACATGATGGGCGCGGCCGAGCCCCTGCTGCACCGCCTGTTTCCGGCGCTGGAGCGGCAGATGGCCGCGGCCTACCCGGAACTTTCCCGCGCCGCCTCGCTGATCACGGAAACCTTCAAGCTGGAGGAGACGCGCTTCCGCACCCTGCTGGATCGCGGCCTCGGTTTGCTGGAGGCCGAGAAGGCGAAGCTCGGCGACAAGGAGGCCCTGCCGGGTGACGTCGCCTTCCGCCTTTACGACACATACGGCTTCCCGCTTGACCTGACGCAGGACGCACTCCGTGCCGAGGGCCGCGCCGTGGATGTGGCGGGCTTCGACGCCGCCATGGCCGAGCAGAAGAAGCGCGCCCGCGCCGCATGGGCCGGCAGCGGCGAGGCCGCGACCGAGACGCTCTGGTTCGACGTGAAGGAGAAGCTCGGCGCCACGGAATTCCTGGGCTACTCGACCGAGAGCGCCGAGGGGACGATCGCCGCCATCATCGCCGATGGCGCTTCGGTGAACAGCGTGGCCCAAGGGCGCGACGTCTCGATCATCCTGAACCAGACGCCCTTCTACGGCGAAAGCGGCGGCCAGCAGGGCGATGCCGGCGTGATCCGCGTGGGTGATGCGGTGATCCGCATTCGCGACACGCAGAAGAAGCTGGGCGACCTTTTCGTCCATATCGGCCGCGTCGAGAGCGGCGATGTGAGTGTCGGCCAGGCCGTCATCGCCGAGGTGGACCACACGCGCCGCGGCGCCATCCGCGCCCACCATTCCGCGACGCATTTGCTGCATGAAGCGCTGCGCCGCCGCCTCGGCACGCATGTGTCCCAGAAGGGCTCGCTGGTCGCGCCGGAACGGCTGCGCTTCGACGTCAGCCAGCCCACGCCCATCGCCGCCGAGGACCTCGCCTGGGTCGAGGCCGAGGTGAATGCGCGGATCCGCGAAAATGCCGAAGTCACGACGCGGCTGATGACGCCGGACGCCGCCGTGGCCGAGGGTGCCATGGCACTGTTCGGTGAGAAATACGGCGAGGAAGTCCGCGTCGTCGCCATGGGGCATGACCCCGAGGCGGTGGACCGGAAGGGCCATTACTCCATCGAGCTCTGCGGCGGCACGCATGTGAAGCGCACGGGCGATATCGGCATGTTCCGCCTGGTCTCCGAGGGCGCCGTCGCCGCCGGCGTCCGCCGCATCGAGGCGGTGACGGGGGCCGCCGCCTATGCCGCCATGGAGGCCGAGGCGCGCCTGCTGCGCGAGGCGGCCGCCGTGCTCAAGGTCAGCCCGGCCGACCTGCCGGCGCGCGTGGCGGCCCTCGTGGAAGACCGCCGCCAGCTGGAGCGCGACCTGACCGAGACCCGCAAGAAGATGGCGACCTCCGGCGTCGAGGTCGAAACCGTGGCCGGGCTGCGCCTCGCGCTGCGGGATCTCGGCGACATGCCGGGCAAGGAGCTGAAGGGCCTGGCCGAAGCCATCCTGAAGGGGGGCGCGGCCGATGTCGTGGCGCTCGTTTCCTCCGCCGAGGGCAAGGCCAGCATCGTGGTCGGCGTGGGCGAGGTGGCGAAGGGCCGCGCCGATGCGGTGGCGCTGGTGCGCGCGGCCTCGGTGGCCGTGGGGGGCAAGGGCGGCGGCGGCCGGCCGGACATGGCCCAGGCCGGCGGGCCGGATGGCGACAAGACGGAAGAGGCGCTAGCGGCGGTGAAGATCGCGCTCGCGACGGCCTGAGGAAAAAGGAGCCTCCGGCGGCTGGGGCCGCCCATTCTTAAGTGTGGCGCCCCAGACCCCGGGACTTGGCTCAGCCCCGGCCTTCCCAGGGCATGAGCGAGGCCTTCACCGTCAGGAACGGGACGTTCGCCTCGGGCGTCACAGAGTCCATGAACAGCACCGCATTGGCCACGTTCTGCACGTCCATCGTGGCTTCCACCATCATCTCGCCATTGGGCTGCTTCACGCCCTTCTGCATGCGCGCCGTCATGTTCGTCGCCGCATTGCCGATATCAATCTGACCGGCCGCGATGTTGTATTTCCGCCCGTCCAGGATCAGCGACTTGGTGAGCCCCGTGATGGCATGCTTCGTCGCCGTATAGGCCACGCTGTCGGGGCGCGGCGTATGCGCGCTGATCGAGCCATTGTTGATGATGCGCCCGCCCTGCGGCGTCTGCTCCTTCATCATGCGGAAGGCCTGTTGCGCACACAGGAAGCTGCCGGTGAGGTTGACGTTCACCACCTCCAGCCACTTCTCCACCGGCAGATCCTCCAGCAGGTAGCCCTGCACGCCCATGCCGGCATTGTTGAACAGCAGGTCGCAGCGGCCCCACTTGGCCTTCAGCGCGCCGAACAGCGCGTTCACGCCATCGGGCGAGGCCACGTCGGTTGCCATCGGCAAGGCATTGGCTGAGTTGGCGCCGGCCATCTGCGCCGTCTCGTCCAGCGCATCCTGGCGGCGCGCCGCGAGCGCCACGCGATACCCGGCCTTCAACAGGCCCAAGGCCACGGCGCGCCCGATTCCCGTGCTCGCCCCCGTCACCACCGCCACTTTGCTCATCGCGTTCTCTCCCGCATGCTGTGGCGCCAGATTGCGCCGGGTGCGCCTTGCCCGCAATCTCACCCCATGGACCTGACCTACACCTGCGCCCCCGCGAATGCGGTGACGAACCCGCCCCGCCATCGCGCGCCCGAGGGCAGCTGCGACAGCCACTTTCATATCTTTGGCCCCTATGATCGCTTCCCGATGAGCGGCACGCGGCCCTACACGCCGCCGCCCGCGCTGATCGGCCATTACCTCGGCATGGCGCAAACCCTCGGCCTCACCCGCCGCGTCGTGGTGCAGGCCAGCGTCTATGGCACCGACAATGCGGTGACGATGGATGCCGTGGCGCAATTCGGCCAGGACAACGCGCGCGCCATCGTCGTGGTGGATGATGCCGCAAGCCCCGCCGAATTGCGGCGCCTGGCCGATGCGGGCGCGGTCGGCGTGCGCTTCAACGCGGTCAGCGGCAATGGCACGCCGGTGGACCAGTTGGAATCGCTGGCGCGACGCGTGGCCGATCTCGGCTGGCACATCCAGCTCTATATGAAGGGCGACGTGCTCACGGCACACGCCCCGCGCCTGGCGCAATTGCCGGTGCCGCTGGTGCTGGACCACATGGCCGGCGTGGATGCGGCGCATGGGCCCGATGGTGCGGCGCTTTCGGCGGCGCTTCGCCTGCTCGACACCGGCCGCGTGCATGTGAAGCTCAGCGGCTACCGCGCGAGCCGCGCACCCTTTGCCGACCTGACCCCCATCGCCCAACGCTTCGTGGCCGCGGCACCCGAGCGCTGCGTCTGGGGCACCGACTGGCCGCACACGCAATTCGCGACGCCGGCCGAAATGCTGGATGACGGCCTGCTGCTCGACTGGCTGTCTGACTGGGTGCCCGATGCCGCGACCCGCCACCGCATCCTGGTGGACAATCCCGCGGCGCTCTACGGCTTCGCGCCCCTGCCGGGCTGAAGCTTACCCCGCGCCGGCTGCAACCACGCTGGCGATCCGTGCGTTGCCATGGGGATAACCTTCCAGAAAGGACTCCCCCCATGCCCCAACGCCGTAGTTTCCTGCTTGGCGCCTCCGCCGCCCTGCTTCCCGCTCCGCTTTTCGCGCAGGCGGTGGTTCAGCAAGGCGTGGTGCAGCCCACCAATGTCGTGGATGCGCTGGCCGCCGCCGGCAATTATGACAACTTCATCGAGATGCTCTCGCGCGCCGGCCTCATCGAGACGCTGCGTGGTGCCGGTCCCTTCACGCTGCTCGCCCCGAACAACGCCGCCATGGCGCGCATGCCCAATTCGCTTCGTGAGTCGCTGGACCCCAGCACCGGGGCCTCGGGCGCGCAGCGGCAGGATCCGGACCGTGTGCGCCTGCTCGCCTTCGGCAACATGCACGTGATCGAAGGCCGCTACCCCATGCAGATGATGCTGGGCCGTGCGATGCAGGTGCGGACGCGCAACGGCAACACGGTCGAGTTCAACGGCGCGCAGGGCAATGCCGTCCAGGCGCGGATCGTGGGTGACAGCGGGTTTGGCGTGGGCGGCATCAACATCCCGGTCCGCCCCATCATGCTCGGTCCGCAGGAGATCATCTGCAGCAACGGCCTCGTGCTGCCGATCAGCGAGCCGCTGATCCAGTAGCGGTTGCGGCGAAGGACTGGCGCAGCGCCTCGAAAGCGGCGCTGTGCAGCCGGTCCCGGCCGAGCAGGAAGACGCGCAGCGCACCGCGCGTCACAGGAGACATGGCGGGATCGAGCACATCGAGCCCGCCAGTGAAAGCACCAAACGCCGGCAGCACCAGGCGCTGGCCGCTCGCCAGGAAGCAGGGGCGGGTGACACCCCCTGCACGCGTCGGCAGCGTGGCCTTGGGATGGTAGTGGCCGCTGAGTTCCCCGTCATGGCGGGGCAGCGGCGCCACGCCGCCGATATGCCGGAAATGCAGCCGCCCCTCCCGCCATTCCGGCACACAGGTGCCGGGCAATTCGGGCTGCGGCGCGGGATCATGATTGCCGGCGATCCACAGCACCTCCAAGGGTGACAGGAGGCGCTTGAGCGCGGCGAGGTCGGCCGGTGCCATGCGCGCCAGAGCGCCATCATCATGCAGCGCATCCCCCAGCACGATCACCCGGCGCGGCGCATGGCGGCGCAGGCTGAAGGCGAGCCGTGTCAGCGTCTCCCGCGTGTCATAGGGCGGCACGGGGTGGCCGCGCATCGCCTGCGCGCTGCCCTTTTCGAAATGCAGGTCCGCCACGATGAGCGTGCGCGTCGCCGGCCAGACGGCAACGCCACCCGGGCAGAGCATCAGGCGCTCACCCGCCAGATGGAGCGGGGCGGCGATCATGGGGCAGGAAGGGTTTGCATGTGGCGCGGCGGGAACTTGCCCCAGCGCGCGATTCGCCACAAACCGGGCCGAACATGACAGGGAGTACATGATTTGCCGATCCGGCTTTGGCTCCTGGCCATGGGCTCCGCCCGCGCGGCGTGACCGGGCTCGACATCGAGAGGGTGCGCGCCATCGCCGCCCGGGCCGGGCAGGACCTCACCTTCACCGGCACCACCTGGCCCCGGCTGATGCAGGATGTCGCGGCTGGCCGTCAGGGCCTGGCCTCGGGCGTTGCCTCAATGGCGGAGCGCGCGGCGCCGGGCCTGCCCTGAGCTTCAGCGGCGCCGGCGCTCGCGGGGGCGGCGCGGCGATGGCGGTGCGGGCGGTGGCTCGCCCGCGAAGAGCGGTTCCTCGAAGGTCTCGAGCCCGCCGGTCGCTTCCTCCACCAGGGCCGCGGCCTCCGCCAGGAGGGCGTCCTCGGCGTCGCCCGCCACCCATTCGCGGCCGATCTCCAGCATGGCGGGGACGGCCAGCGGCGAGACCTGATCCAGCCTGCGGTGGCGGATCTGGCCGCGGGCGCGGGCCAGCATGGTGCCGATGCGGCGCACATCGGTCAGGCCGAAGGCGGCTTCGGCCCGAGTTGCGCGCAGCAGGATGTGGTTCGGCTCGTGCTTGCGCAGCACGTCGTAGATGAGGTCGGAGCTCACGCTCATCTGGCGGCGGTTCTTCTCGGCGCCCGGGTGATGCTTCTCCAGGAGGCCCGCGATGGTCGCGATGTTCCGGAAGGTCCGGCGGAGCATGGAGCTCTCCGCGATCCAGTCCTCGAGGTCCTCCCCCAGCAGGTCCTCGACGAAAAGCTCGGCGGGGTCGCCGGGTTCGAAGGCCATCCAGCAAGCGAGGATATAGTCGGTGGCGACGAAGCCGAGCGGCCCCCAGCCCAGGCGCTCCATCCGCCGCGTGGCCAGCATGCCCAGCGTCTGGTGCGCGAGGCGACCTTCGAAGCAGTAAGCCACGAGGTACCAGCGCCCGCCGCGTGGGAAGGTCTCGACCAGGAGGCCGTCGGCGCTGGGGAGCTCGCTCTTGTATCGCTGCATGCCGAGCCATTCGCGCACGCTCTCGGGCAGCATGGCCCAATGCGTGGGGTCGCTCAGGATGCCGCGGACGCGTTCGGCGAGATGCGTGGAGAGCGGCATGCGCGCGCCGCCATAGGCCGGAACGCGCGGCTCACGGTCGCCGCCGCGCGAGACTTCGGCGGTCACGCCCGAGATGCCCTCGTAGCGCAGCACCTGGCCCGCGAAGCGGAAGGTGTCGCCGGGGGTGAGGGTGGAGATGAACCATTCCTCCACCTCGCCCAGCATGGGGCCGCCGCGCAGCTTCACCTTCATCAGGGGAAGCTCCACGATGGTGCCGAGGTTGAGGCGCAATTGCCGCGCGACGGCGATGCCGCGCACATGGACCAGCCCCTCGGAATCGCGGAAGAGGCGGCGCCAGCGGTCGTAGCTGGCCAGCGCATAGCCGCCATCCTCGACGAAGCGCAGCACGTCGTCGAAATCCTGGCGCGCCAGGTCGGCATAGGCACCGGCAGAGATCACCTCGGCATAGAGGTCATCCGGCCGGAACGGCGCGTGGCAGGCCATGGCGAGGATGTGCTGCGCCAGCACATCAAGGCCGCCCGGGCGCGGCGGCTCACCATCCAGCTCGCCGGCGGCGATGCTCTCCAGGGCCGCCGCGCATTCGATGACCTCGAAGCGATTGGCGGGGACCAGCTGGGCGGCACTCGCCTCATCCATGCGATGATTGGCGCGGCCAACGCGCTGCAACAGCCGGGAGACGCCCTTGGGCGCGCCCACCTGGATCACCTGGTCCACATCGCCCCAGTCAATGCCGAGATCGAGCGAGGAGGTGGCGACCACGCCGCGCAGCTTGCCGGCGGCCATCGCGGCCTCGACCTTGCGGCGCTGCTCGACGGTCAGGCTGCCGTGATGCACGGCGATGGGCAGGTTTTCCTCGTTGATCTTCCACAGCGCGGCGAAGATCAGCTCGGCCTGGGCGCGGGTGTTCACGAAGACGATGGTGACGCGGGAGGCGGCGATGCGCGCCAGGATCTCGGGCGCGGAAGCGAGGCCCATATGCCCGCCCCAAGGCAGCCGCCCTTCCGGCAGTTGCACGCCGAGCAGGGGGGCGGCGCCCGCCTCGGCGCGGATCAGCGCCACGTCCTGCGTGCGGGCGGTCGGCGAGAGCCAGGCGCGCAGCGCCTCCGGGTGGTTCACCGTGGCGGAGAGGCCGACGCGGCGCGCCCGGGGCGCCAGGGCGGAGAGCCGGGACAGGCACAGGCACAACTGGTCGCCCCGCTTGGTGCCGGCCAGCGCATGCGCCTCATCCACCACCACCGCTTCGAGCCCGCCAAAGAGTCCCGCCGCATCGGGAAGCGAGAGCAGCAGCGTCAGGCTCTCGGGCGTGGTCAGCAGGATATGCGGCGGCGTCTCGCGCTGCCGGGCGCGGCGATTGGCCGGCGTATCGCCGGTGCGGGTCTCGACGCGGATGGGCAGGCCCATCTCCGTGATCGGCGCCTCCAGGTTGCGGGCGATATCCACCGCCAGGGCCTTCAAGGGCGAGATGTAGAGGGTGTGCAGCCCCTCGCGCGGGGCCTCGTGCAGCGCGATGAGGGAGGGCAGGAACCCGGCCAAGGTTTTCCCGCCGCCGGTCGGCGCGATGAGCAGGGCGGATTGGCCCGCCCGCGCTGCCGCCAGCATGTCCAGCTGGTGGGCGCGGGGCGCCCAGCCGCGCCCTGCAAACCAGCGGGCGAAAAGTTCTGGCATTGTTCCCATATCTCCCCAGCTATATGGGGTGCGGAACCCGAGGTGAAGACAGGAATGCCCCCCCATCCCGAAACCTGGCTGCGCGTGACGCAGGATGGCCTGTTCTGCGAGCCCGGCGGCTTCTTCGTGGACCCGGTGCGGCCGGTGGAGCGCGCCGTCATCACCCATGGCCACAGCGACCACGCCCGCCCCGGCCATGCCCATGTCCTGGCCACGGCCGAGACGCTGGCGGTCATGCGCGCCCGCATGGGCGAGGACCGCGCCGGCCTCAGCCAGCAGGCGCTGCCCTATGGGGAGACGCTCACCATCAACGGCGTCCGGCTCTGGCTGCGCCCGGCCGGGCATGTGCTGGGCTCGGCGCAGGTGTGCCTGGAATGGCAAGGGTCACGCGCGGTGGTCAGTGGCGACTACAAGCGCCGACCGGACGCCACCTGCGCGCCCTTCGAGCCCGAGCGCTGCGACGTCTTCGTGACGGAGGCGACCTTCGCGCTGCCGGTCTTCACGCACCCGCCGGCCGATCAGGAAATCGCCCGGTTGCTGCGCAGCGTGGCGCTGTTTCCCGAGCGCACGCATGTCATCGGCTGCTACGCGCTGGGCAAGGCGCAGCGGCTGATCTCGCTGCTGCGCGCGGCCGGCTGGGACGCGCCCATCCCGCTGCATGGCGCGCTGATGAAGCTCTGCACGCTCTACGAAGAGTTGGGCGTGCCGCTCGGGCCGCTCGTGCCGGCGACGGTGGCGGGGAAGGAGCGCCTGGTGGGCGCGATCGTGCTGGCGCCCCCTTCCGCGATTGCGGACCGCTGGGCGCGGCGCTTGGCGGAGCCTATCCCCTGCTTGGCCTCGGGCTGGATGCGCGTGCGCCAGCGTGCCCGCCAGGGCGGCGTGGAACTCCCCATGGTCATCAGCGACCACGCCGACTGGCCCGAACTGCTGGCCACCTGCACCGAGGTGGAGGCGCCGGAAGTCTGGGTGACGCATGGGCGGGAGGAGGCGCTGATCCATGCGCTCGGCCAACGCGGCATCCGCGGGCGCGCCCTGCACCTGGTGGGCCGCGGCGAGGGAGAGGAGGAGGATTAGGTTTCGCTGGCGCCCCCGCCCGCCTGCCCCTCTACTCCATGATGAAGGACGCATCATGCATCGTCGCACCCTGACCCGCCGCCTGATCCTGCCCTCCTCCGCCGCCGGAGGCCTTGCGTCTGCCTCGCAGCCTGGCCGCGCCGAATGAGCCTCCCCGCCTTCGCCGAATTGCTGGAGCGACTGCTCTTCACGCCGGGGCGCAACGGCAAGGTCGCGCTGCTGCGGCAATGGTTCGCGGGGCAGCCCGATCCGGACCGCGGCATCGGCCTCGCAGCACTGGCGGACGAGCTGGTGTTTCGCGCCGCCAAGCCCGCTTTGCTGCGCGAACTCATCGCCGAGCGCACCGACCCGACGCTGTTCGCGCTGAGCTATGATTATGTGGGCGACCTCGCCGAGACCATCGCCCTGCTCTGGCCCGACCACCCCGGCCGCAACGCCCCGCCACCCACGCTGGCCGAGGTGATCCAGACGCTGGAGACGGCGCCGAAATCCGCCCAGCCCGCGATCATCGCGGCCTGGCTCGACGCGCTGGATTCCGGCGCGCGGCTGGCGCTGATCAAGCTGATCACCGGCGGGCTTCGCGTCGGCGCCTCGGGGCGGCTCGCCAAGGCGGCGCTGGCCGAATGGGCGCCCAGGGAAGGGGGGGCTGATCTCGGCGAGATCGAGGAGGTCTGGCATGGGGTCGCGCCGCCCTATCTGGCGCTGTTTGCCTGGCTGGACGGGACCGGGCCGCGGCCCGATCCGAATGGCGCGCCGGTGTTTCGCCCGCTCATGCTGGCGCATCCGCTGGAGGATGCGGATTTTGCCAAGCTGCACGCGCCAGATTGGCGGGCCGAGTGGAAATGGGATGGCATCCGCGTGCAGCTCACGGCCGGGCCGGGCGGTGCCAGGCTCTGGTCCCGCTCGGGCGAGGATATCTCCAACACCTTCCCCGAGATCATCGCGGCGATGCGCTTCCATGGCGTGGCGGATGGCGAATTGCTGGTGATGCGGGAGGGTGAGGTGGCGCCCTTCAGCGACCTCCAGCAGCGGCTGAACCGCAAGGTGGTCTCGGCCAAGATGCTGCGCGACCACCCCGCCCATGTGCGCCTCTATGACCTGCTCTTCGATGGCGAGGAGGATCTGCGCGCGCTGCCCTTTGATGCACGCCGTGCGCGGCTGGAGGCCTGGCATGCGCGGGAGCAGCCGGCGCGGATGGATCTCTCGCCGCTGATCACCTTCGCCACCATGGAGGAGCTCGCCGAGATCCGCGCCGGCACGCGCGCCGCCTCCATCGAGGGGCTGATGCTCAAGCGCGGCGACAGCATCTATTCGCCCGGCCGCGTGAAGGGCCCCTGGTGGAAATGGAAGCGCGACCCGCTGAACGTGGATGCCGTGCTGATGTATGCGCAGCGCGGGCACGGGAAGCGCAGCAGCTTCTACTCCGACTATACCTTCGGCCTCTGGCGCGGGGATGAGCTGGTGCCCATCGGCAAGGCCTATTCCGGCTATACCGATGCCGAGCTCGCCTTCCTCGACAAATGGATCCGTGACCACACGACGGCGCGCTTCGGCCCGGTGCGGGAGGTGGAGAAGGCGCTGGTGCTGGAGGTGGAGTTCGACGCCGCGCAGTATTCGCCGCGCCACAAATCGGGCGTGGCGCTGCGCTTCCCCCGCATCGCGCGCATCCGCCGCGACAAGCCGGCGGAGGAGGCCGACCGGCTGGAGACGCTGGAGGCGTTGATCAAGCGTTGAAGTCGGGGCGGGCAGGTCCGTATGGTTACGCCCCCGCCACGGAGAGGTCCCCCCATGATGATGCGCACTGGCCTTCTGCTTCTCGCCCTTGCAGCGCCTGCGATGGCGCAGCCGCAGGTGATTTCGACACCCAATTCGCCGGCGGCCATCGGCCCCTACAGCCAGGCGCTGCGCGTGGGGAACACGCTCTACCTCGCGGGCCAGATCGCGCTCGACCCCGCGACGAACCAGATGATCGCCGATCGCAGCATCGAGGCGGAGACGCGCCGTGTGCTGGACAATCTGAAGGCGGTGGTGGAGGCGGCTGGTTTCCGCATGAGTGATATCGTGACCACCACGGTCTTCATGGCGGACCTCAATGAGTTCGCGCGGATGAACGCGGTCTACGCGACTTATTTCCCCACCAACCCACCCGCCCGCGCCACCGTGCAGGCCGCACGCCTGCCCCGCGACGCCAAGGTGGAAATCGTAGGCATCGCCGCGCGCTAAACAAATGGGGTCTGGGGCCTCCCGGCCCCAGCCGCCGGAGGCCCCTTTATTCGAACACCGCCACCGCCCGAATGGGGCTGGCCGTCCCGCCCCTGATCTTCAGCGGAAAGCCGATGAAGCGGAACCGCCCGCGCCCGATGAGTTTGTCGAGGTTGGCGAGGCATTCCATATGCGTGATGCCCAGTTCGGCGCAGGCCATATGGGCCTGGAAATTGGGCTCGCCCTCGGGGGCGGGGCTGATCGCTTCCACGCCGAACATGCCGATGCCCTCGGCGGCCAGCCAGCGGATGGCGGGGATGGAGAGGCCCGGGAAGTCGTGCAGGTAGCCGGGCTTGCCGAGCAGCCGGTCATTCGTGCCCATGTGGATCAGCAGCGTATCGCCCTTCTGGATCGTATGGCCGGAGGCAGCGACGGCGGCCTGCACTTCCTCCAGCGTCGCGGCGTGCTTCAGCGGCACGTGGGACAGGTCGATCGCGAAGGCCGAGGTGTAGAATTTCTCGAGTGGCACCTGGTCTATGGAAAGCGCCTCGGGCCGCGGGTCGAAATGCACGGGTGCGTCCACATGGGTGCCGGCGTGGTCGCTGAAGGCGATGGAGAGCGCCTTGCTGGTGAAGGTGGTGTTGCCCGCGCGCTTGGGCTCGGAATGGTCGTTCCAGACCGTCATCACCACCGGCGGATGCGAGGGGTGGGTCTGGGTGCGGTGGAAGATCTCGCGGCTGAGGTCGATGAATTCCATGGGTGCGCTCCGGGCGTGGTTTGGGCCGCGATCATGGCGCGGCTTGGCGGCGGTTGACCACCCGCGCGCCGCGTGATGCGCTCCGCACAAAATCGGAGGAGGCCCCATGCCCATCGTGAAGAACCTCGCCAAGCAGCGCCTGGCGGAAGGCGGGCTTTCGCTCGGCTTCGGGGTGCATCATTTGCGCGGCTCGGCCGTCGGCGCGCTGGGTGCGGCGACCGGCTTCGACTGGCTCTTCATCGACATGGAGCATGGGGCGATGAGCGTGGAGGATGCCGCGCAGATCTCCATGGCCGCGCTCGGCCAGGGCTGCACGCCCATCGTGCGCTGCTGCAAGGACGCGCTGTTCGAGGGCACGCGCTGCCTGGACAATGGCGCCATGGGCGTCGTCGTGCCGCATGTGGATACGGTGGCCGAGGCCAGGCAGGTGGTGGAGGCGTTCCGCTTCCCGCCGCTCGGCATGCGCAGCTGGGGTGGCCCGCCCATCCTCTACGGCTTCCAGGCGCCCGACGCCGCGACGGCGCAGCGCGAGAGCAATGAGGAAGTGCTGATCGCCTGCATGGTCGAGACCGAGGAAAGCGTCGCCAATGCCGATGCCATCGCGGCCGTGCCCGGCGTGGATGTGCTGATGTTCGGCACGAGTGACCTGACCGCCACCATGGGCATTCCGGGCCAGATCGGCCATCCGCGCGTGCGCGCGGCCTATGCGAGCGTGGCGGCCGCCTGCGCGCGCCACGGCAAGGTGCTGGGCATGGGCGGCGTCTATGACGAGGTGGTGGCGCGCGACTACATCGCGCTTGGCGCGCGCTTCATCCTGGGCGGCTCCGACCATGTCTTCGTGATGGCGGGGGCCGCGGCCCGCGCGAAATTCCTGCGCGGCCTGGCCGGCGGTTGATCCCGATCAAGGAGCGGTGAGGGGCTGGCGCCCATGATGGCGCCAGTTGCGAAACGTTCGCAAATAAGCTTGCGAATGGTTCTCAGTTGCGATACCCACGCCCCAGACACAACACCACAGGGATTGCCATGCACCGCCGCAGCCTGCTCGCCGCCACCACCGCGACGCTCTTCGCTCCCGCCATCTTGCGTGCGCAGGAGCGCGTGCTGAGCCTCTACTCCTCGCGCCACTACGACACGGACCGTGAGCTGTATGACGGCTTCACCCGCCAGAGCGGCGTGCGCATCCGGCTGATCGAGGCCAATGCCGACCAGCTGCTGGAGCGCATCCGTTCCGAGGGCGCGAACAGCCCGGCCGATGTGCTGATCACGGTGGATGCCGGCCGCCTCGCCCGCGCGCAGGAAGCGGGCGTGCTGCAGAAGGTCAGCTCCGCCACGCTCGATACCCGCATCCCCGCCCATCTGCGCGACCCCGAGGGGCATTGGTTCGGCTTCTCGGTCCGTGCCCGTGTCGTGATGTATGACAAGGCGATCGGCCTTCCGGCGGGCCTGACCCGGTATGAGGACCTGGCCAAGCCCGAATATCGGGGCATGGTCACCACGCGCTCCTCGGGCAACATCTACTCCATCGGCTGGACGGCCAGCATGCTGGCGGCCAATGGCGCGGAAGCGACCGAGGCCTGGGCGCGCGGCATCGCGGCCAACCTCTCCCGCCCGCCCGCCGGCGGCGACACCGACCAGATCCGGGCCGTGGCGGCCGGGCAGGGGCGGCTGGCCATTTCCAACACCTACTACCTGGGCAACCTGGCGCGGTCGCAGCGCGCCGAGGATCGTGCGGTGGCCGAGCGCATGGCGGTGCTTTTCCCCAACCAGGCTGACCGCGGCACGCATGTGAACATCTCGGGTGCCGGCGTGGTCCGGACGGCGCCCAATCGCGAGGCCGCGGTGGCCTTCCTGGACTATCTGAGCAGCCAGTCCGCGCAGGCGGTCTTCGCGGATGGCAACAGCGAGTATCCGGTGGTGGCCGATGCGCAGCCCAGCGCCTTCCTGCGCGGCCTTGGCAATTTCCGGCAGGATCAGCTGAACGCCGCCCGGATCGGTGCGCTCTCGCCCGAGGCGCTGCGGATCATGCAGCGGGCGGGCTGGCGCTGATGGTCATTTGTCTCTGCAACGGGCTCAGCGATGGCGACGTTCGCGCCGCCATCGCGCAGGGTGCCTCGCGCCCGGCCGAGGTCTACGCCTGCTGTGGCGGGCGTGCACAATGTGGTTGCTGCGCGCCCACAGTCCTGCAACTCTTGCGCGAAGGCCCCGGCAAGGGCTGACCACAGAAGGAAGCATTGCGTATGCCCAAGGGCGACCCGATTGTTCTCGAACACCTGAACATCCAGCTCACCAATGAGCTGACGGCCATCAACCAGTATTTCCTGCATGCGCGCATGCTGGATGACTGGGGCGTGACCAAGCTCGCCAAGCACGAATATGCCGAGAGCATCGAGGAGATGAAGCACGCGGATGACCTCATCAAGCGCATCCTCTATCTCGGCGGCCTGCCCAATGTGCAACGGCTGAACCCGATCCTCATCGGGCAGAATGTGCGGGAGGTGCTGGAATGCGACCTCAAGCTGGAGGTCAAGGCGCTGGCGGACCTGCGCGAGGGCATCGCCCATTGCGAGGGCGTGCGCGACTATGTGAGCCGGGACCTGCTGAAGGCCATCCTCGCCAATGAGGAGGAGCACGAGGATTTCCTCGAGACGCAGTTCGACATGATCCGGCAGATGGGTCTGGAGAACTACATCCAGCTCAACAGCGCCGCCGCCCCCGACCAGCACGGGTAATCGAAGTGTCATGGCAGTTCATGTTGCGTCGCAGCATGAACTGCCCGACGGTACCGGCCGGCTGCCTGAGGAGGAGCCCGCCATGTCCCATCGAATTCGCCGATGACCCACACCCCCATCCTCGCCGGCCGGAAGGCGCTGGTCGTTGGCGTCGCCAATGAGCACTCCATCGCGCATGGCTGCGCCCGCGCCTTCCAGGAGCTCGGCTGTGGTCTCGCCATCACCTATCTGAACGAGAAGGCGCGGCCGCATGTGGCCCCGCTGGCCGAGGCGCTGGGCGCCGAGATCCTGGCCCCCCTCGACGTCTCGATCCCCGGCCAGCTTGAGGCGGTGTTCGACCGGATTCGCGCCGAATGGGGCCGGCTCGACATCCTCGTCCATTCCATCGCCTTCGCGCCCAAGGCCGATCTTCAGGGCGGGCTGCTGAACTGCTCGGCCGAGGGCTTCGCCCAGGCGATGGACGTCTCCTGCCATTCCTTCGTGCGCATGGCGAAGCTGGCTTCCCCCCTGATGACCGAGGGCGGCTCCATGTTCGCGATGAGCTACCAAGGGGCGGCCCGCGTGGTGCCCAACTACAACGTCATGGGCCCGGTGAAGGCGGCGCTGGAGGCCTCCTGCCGCTATCTGGCGCATGAGCTGGGGCCGCGGGGCATCCGCGTGCACGCGATCTCGCCCGGGCCGCTCAAGACGCGCGCCGCCTCGGGCCTCAAGGACTTCGAGCTGCTGCTGGCGGACGCGGCCGAGCGCGCGCCGATGGGCGAACTCGCCGACATCATGGATGTGGGCTTTGCCTGCGCCTATCTCGCGACCCCCTATGCGCGCCGCGTCACCGGGGGCACCATCTATGTGGATGGCGGCGCCAACATCGTCGCCTGAGGCACCGCATGACCTCCCGCTATGACCGCCTGGTCGCCGCCGGCGCCAAGCTCCTCCCCACCCGCGTCGCCGTCGCGCATCCCTGCGACGCCGCCTCGATCGAGAGCGTGATGGAGGCGATGCGCGCGGGCATCATCCTGCCCATCCTCGTCGGGCCGCGCGCCAAGATCGCGGCCGCGGCCGAGGCGGCCGGCGTGGCGCTCGACGGCATCGAGCAGGTGGACGCGCCGCATAGCGACGCCGCGGCCGAGCTCGCCGTCGGCCTGGTGCGCGAGGGGCGGGCCGAGGCGCTGATGAAGGGCAGCCTGCACACGGATGAGCTGATGCGCCCGGTGGTGGCGCGCGAGGGCCTGCGCACCAAGCGGCGCGTCAGCCATTGCTTCGTGATGGACGTGCCGGGCCATGCCGACCCGCTCATCATCAGCGACGCCGCGATCAACATCGCGCCCACGCTGGCCGAGAAGGCGGACATCACGCAGAACGCGATTGACCTCGCGCAGGCGCTGGGCTTCCAGCAGGTGCGCGTCGCCATCCTCTCGGCGATGGAGACGGTGAACCCGGCGGTGCCCAGCACGATCGAGGCGGCGGCCCTCTGCAAGATGGCCGATCGCGGGCAGATCACGGGCGGCGTGCTGGATGGGCCGCTGGCACTCGACAACGCCATCGACATGGAGGCGGCGGCGATCAAGAAGATCGTCTCGCCCGTGGCCGGCCGCGCCAATGTGCTGATCGTGCCGGATCTCGAGGCCGGGAACATGCTGGCCAAGAGCCTCACCTTCCTGGCGGGTGCGACGGCGGCCGGCATCGTGGTGGGGGCGCGCGTGCCCATCATTCTGACCAGCCGCGCCGATAGCCGCGAGACTCGCATCGCCTCCTGCGCCATCGCGGCGCTGGTCGTGGCGGCGCGGCGGGCGGCGCTGGTGCGGGCCATCGGCGACTGAGCCATGGCGGATCGCTTCCTTGTGGTGAATGCCGGCTCCTCCAGCATCAAGTTCGCGCTGCACGCGACGCGGCCGCCCTTCGCCAGCGACTGGCGCGGGCTGATCGAGGGCATCGGCACCGCGCCGCATCTGCGGCTGCGCCACGCGGCGGGTGTCACCGAACGCCGCTGGCCGGCCGAGGGCTTCGACCATGCGCGCGCCATCGCCGAGACGCTGGCCCTGGCCACCGAGGCGCTGGCCGGCGCGCGGCTTGTGGGGGCTGGGCACCGCGTGGTGCATGGGGGCCTGGAATTCGCGGGGCCGGTCAGGGTGACGCCCGTCATCCTGGAGCGGCTGGCGGCGCTGGCGCCGCTCGCGCCGCTGCACCAGCCGCATAACCTGGCGCCGATCCGCGCCCTGGCCGCGCTGGCGCCGGAGCTGCCGCAGATCGCGTGCTTCGACACGGCGTTTCACCGCACCCAGCCGCCTGTCGCGCAGGCATTCGGCCTGCCGCGGCGGATGAGCGAGGCCGGCATCCGGCGCTATGGCTTTCACGGCCTGTCCTATGAATACATCGCCGGCCAATTGCCCCGGCTGGGCCTGACGGGCGGGCGCGTCATCGTGGCGCATCTGGGCAATGGGGCCAGTCTCTGCGCCATGCAGGGTGGGCGCAGCGTCGCCAGCACGATGGGCTTCACCGCGGCCGATGGGCTGCTCATGGGCACGCGCTGCGGCGCGCTGGACCCGGGCGTGCTGATCCATCTGATGGACACGGAAGGGATGGATGCCCGCGCGCTGGAGGCGTTGATCTACAAGGAGTCCGGCCTGCTTGGCGTCTCCGGCATTTCCTCCGACATGCGCACCCTGCGCGCCTCAGCCGAGCCGCATGCGGCGGAGGCCATCGCCCTCTTCGTCCATCGCATCATCCGTGAGATCGGCTCGCTCGCCGCGGCGCTGGGCGGGCTGGATGCGCTGATCTTCACGGCCGGCATCGGCGAAAATGACGCGGCCATGCGGGCCGAGGTCGCGGCGGGCTGCGCTTGGCTGGGTCTCAGCCTGGACGCGGGCCGCAACGCGGCGGGGCAGGGGCGTATCAGCGCAGCCGACTCGCGCGTCTCGGCCTGGGTGGTGCCGACGGATGAGGAAGGCATGATCGCCCGCCACATGGCGGAAACCCTCGCCTAGCTCCGCTTCATCGCCCGCGTCAGCGCATAGACCGGCAGCAGCCCGGCCAGCACGATGAGCAGCGCCGAGGTGCTGGCCTCGGCGAGCCTCTCATCGGAGGCGAGGTTGTAGACGCGCACCGCCAGCGTGTCGAAATCGAAGGGGCGGACGATCAGCGTCGCCGGCAATTCCTTCATCGTGTCCACGAAGACCAGGATTCCCGCCGTCAGCAGCGCCCCGCGCGAGAGCGGCAATTCCACGCGCCACACCGCCTCGCCCGGCCCGCAGCCGAGCGAGCGCGCGGCGGATTGGAAGCTCGGCTTCAGCCGCGCCAGCCCGCTCTCGACGGAGGAGAGCGCGACGCCGAGGAAGCGCACGAGATAGGCGAAGATGAGCGCCGCCACCGTGCCCGAGAGCAGCAGGCCCGAACTCACCCCGAAGCTCGCCCGCAGCCAGGAATCCAGCGCATTGTCGAAGAGGCCGAAGGGCACCAGCGTGCCCACCGCGATGACCGAGCCCGGGATGGCGTAGCCGAGCCCCGACGCGCGATTGGCCCAGCGCGCGGTCGCACTCGGGTAGAGCCGCGCGGCCCAGGCGAGCCAGGCGGCCAGCAGCACGGCCAGCGCCGCGGTGATGGCGGCCAGCGTCAGCGAATGGGTCAGGAAGGGCAGGAAGCGCGAGGGCGAGAGCGGGTCGCCTGCCTCGATCATCAGGGCCAGCAGCGCGCCGCCCGGGACCGCGAAGCCCAGCAGCAGCGGCAGGGCGCAGGCCAGAACCGCGAGGGCGGCCTTCAACCCGCTGAGTTGCACCGGGCGGAAGGGGGCGTGGCGCGTCGTCATCGGGTGGAAGCGCCGCCCGCCACGGCTCGCCTGCTCGAGCGCCAGCAGCAGCCCCACGCAAAGCAGCAGGGCGGCGGCGAGCTGGCTGGCCGCGCCGCGATCGGCCATGCCGAACCAGGCCTCGTAGATGCCCGTCGTGAAGGTGCGCAGGCCGAAATGCTGCACCGTGCCGAAATCGGCCAGCGTCTCCATCAGCACGAGGGCCAGGCCCGCCACCAGCGCCGGCCGCGCCAGCGGCAAGGCCACATGCCAAAAGCAGCGCGAGAGCGAATGGCCGAGCGTGCGCGAGACTTCGACGAGGCAGGTGGATTGCGCGAGGAAGGCCGCGCGGCAGAGCAGATAGACGTAAGGATAGAGCACCATGGCGAGCACGAGGGCAGCGCCGTACAGGCTGCGCATCTCGGGGAACCAGTAGTCGCCATAGCGCCAGCCGGTGGCCCCGCGCAGCGTGGATTGCAGCGGCCCCGCCACATCCATCAGCCAGGTCCAGGCATAGCCGCTGACATAGGCGGGCATGGCGAGCGGCAGCAGGAGGGCCACCTGCAAAAGGGCGCGGCCGCGGAATTCGCAGGCCGTGACCAGCCAGGCGGTGACGGCGCCGGCACTGCCCGCCATCAGCGCCACCAGCAGCGCGAGCGCCAAGGTGGTGCCCAGCATCTCGGCGAGCGAATTGCGCCAGATATGCAGCCAGACCTCGCCCGCCGGCGTGACGGCGGCGGTCAGCACCGCCGCGATCGGCAGCAGGATCAGCGCGGCGACGCCGAGGGTCAGCCGCGCCCAAAGGGGCGTGCGCCTGGGGGGCGCCGCTCTCTCGGTGACCAGGGTGGTGGCGCTCATGGCAAGTTGCGACGCATTCTCATTTGCGGCGCAGTCCTACACCAAAGCGCCGTCGCGCTAAAGCCGGGGGCCGGTCAGCCCTTCCTGCTGGCTTCCCATTCGGCGAGGGTGATGCGCGGCACCTCCACCCGGTCGGTCGTGCGGGTGTACCAGCCGCGGCCATGCATGCGGCCCACCAGGTCGAGCTTGGGGGTGTCGATGTAGCGCTTGGCCTCGTCCATCACCGCATCGTCCCGCACATGCATGGCGACGACCTTGCCCAGCACGATGGTGTGGTGGCCGACCGGGACCAGCTGGAAGGTCTCGCATTCGAGGGCCACCGGGCTCTCACCGATGCGCGGCACGCGGATCTTGGAGGACGCGACCTTGGTCAGGCCCGCCTCTTCCAACTCATCCACCTCGGGGCCGAAATCGGTCGCGGTGATGTTCATCTGCGGCAGATGCGACTGCGGCACCAGGCAGACCACGAACTGGCCGAGCGCCTTGATGTTGGCCAGCGTGTCCTTGGTGGCGCCACCGGGCTTGGGCCCGCAGCCGATGCCGATCACCACGGGGTCGTCCGAGAAGGCGTTGAAGAAGGAATAGGGCGCGGCATTCACGACGCCGGCCTCGTCCTGGCTCACCACCCAGGCGATCGGCCGCGGCACGATGGTCGAGACGATGAGCTTGTAGCGATCGGCGGTGGGGAGGGTTTCGAAGTCGAAGAACATCGGGCGGGCCTCGCAGGGTGTGCGCGCAAATTGAGGGCGGGGCGCGGTTCTGTCGAGGGGGCTCTTCACGCCGCCTTAAGTGCTGGTGCCGCAGCGTGGACCGGACAAGGAGATCTGGCCCATGCACTTCTTTCGGAATCTGTCGGTCGGCCGCAAGCTGGCCCTGAGCGCGGGTGTGGCGGTGCTGCTGCTGGGCAGCCTTGTGGCGCTGGTCACCTGGGAGAATGCGAAAGTGTCGGCGGCGCAGGCGGCCGAGCGCCAGGCCGCCGCCGCCCGCTTCGCCGCCTTCGAGGCGGGCCGCCTGCTGATGGAGGCGAACAGCGCGCAGCGCGGCGTGCTGCTGGCCAATCGCCCGGAGCGCGTCCAGGCCGAGGCCGCGGTGGTGACCGAACGCATGGCCGAGACGCAGCGCGCGCTGGAGCGGGCGCGCGAGGGCGCCACCCCGGCCGCGCAGGCCCATCTGGATGCCACGCTTCGGGAATTCGCGGAATTCCGCGCCTCCATGGGTGAGACCGTCGCCGCCCGCCGCGAGCTGATCCAGAAGCGCGACGCCGATTTCTTCCCGCGCTTCGCCGAATTCGACCAGGCGCTGGAAGCCGCCGCGGCGAACCTGCAATTCGGCGTTGAGGGCGACGCGCGCGACGAACTGCGCGACGTGATGACCACCTTCACCCAGGCGATCAACGAGGTGCGCCTCAGCCTGCAGCGCTATCTCGCCACGGATGACCCGGCGGCGGCGACGCGCGCGCGGCGCTCGGCGGCGCAGGGCCGGGTGCATGCCCGCCGGCTGACGGCCGCGGCGCCGGCCTCGGTTCGCCCCGACATGGAGCGGCTGGCCACGACCGGCCTCGCGCTCGCCGAGCAGGCCGATGCGGTGATGGCGCTCGCCGCCCGCATCCAGGAGCTGCGCACCACCCGAAATACGCCGGCCCGGGACGGCACCACGGCCGCCCTCGCCACGGCGAGCGCCACGTTGGAGGCCGAGGCCTTGGCCAATGCCGCCTCCGCCGCCGCGGCGATGGCGACGCTGGAGCGCAGCGTCTGGATCATCGGCGCCGTGGTCGCGCTGATGCTGCTCGTCTCCGGCTGGCTCACCGCACGCGCCATCGGCACGCCGCTCGGCCGCATCGCCGCCGCCATTCGCGGCATCGCCGCCGGCGATACCGCGCGCCTCGTGCCCGACCAGGATCGCCGGGACGAGATCGGCCAGATCGCGGTCGCTCTTGAGGGGCTGCGCGGCGAGGTCGAGCAGGCCTTCGCGCGCGGGCAGATGCTGGAGCAGATGCCGGTCGGCATCATGATGGCCGACCCGCGGGATGATTTCCGCATCACCTATGTGAGCCCCGAAGCGCTGCGGCTGATGCGGCGCATCGAGCAGGCATTGCCGGTGAAGGCCGAGGAATTGCTGGGCCACAGCCTGGGCAGTCTCCACGCCGACCCGGCGCTCCAGCCCGCGCTGCTGGGCGATGGCGCGCGCCTGCCGCATCGCACGCGGATCACCGCGGGTGGCGAGGTGCTGGACCTCAACATCACCGCCATCCGGGACCGCCAGGGCGAATATGTCGGGCCCATGCTGAGCTGGCAGCTGGTCACCGCCCAGGCCCAGTTGGCCGATCAGTTCGAGCGCGAGATGGGCGGCGTGGTGGATGCGGTGGCCGCGGCCGCCGGGCAGATGCAGCAATCGGCGCATGCGCTCACCGGCTCGGCCGAGACCTCCGGCCGCGAAGCCGATGCGGTGGCCGAGGTCTCGGGCCGTGCCGGCGCCGATGTGCAGGCCGTCGCCGCCAGTGCCGAGGAGCTGGCGGCCAGCGTCGCCGAGATCACGCGCCAGGTGGCCGAAGGCGCCGAGGTGGCGCGCTCCGCCGCCGATGAGGCGAGGGCGACGGATGGCACGGTGCAGGGCCTGGCCCAGGCGGCGGCGCGCATCGGCGATGTGGTGCGCCTGATCAGCGACATCGCGGGCCAGACCAATCTGCTGGCGCTGAATGCGACGATCGAGGCCGCGCGGGCCGGTGATGCCGGCAAGGGCTTCGCCGTGGTGGCGAGCGAGGTGAAGAATCTGGCCGCGCAGACCGCCAAGGCGACGGAGGAGATCGCTGGGCAGATCGGCGGCATCCAGGGCAGCACCAGCGAAGCCGTGGCCGCGCTGCGATCCATCACCGCCACGATCGAGCGGATGAACGAGGTGACCACCGCCATCGCCGCCGCCGTCGAGGAACAGGGGGCGGCGACGCGCGAGATCGCCCGCAGCGCGGCCCTGGTGGCCGAGGGCACGGGGGCGGTGACGCGCCGGATCGAGGATGTCCGCGCGGCCTCGGGCGAGACGGGACGCTCGGCCGGCGAGGTGCTGGCTGCCTCGAACGACCTGGCCCAGCAGGCGGGGATGCTGCGGGAGAAGTCGGCCGGCTTCCTGCGGCAGGTGCGGGCGAGCTAGAGCATGATCCGCTGAGGTGGAAACACCGAAGCGGTGAATCATCCTCTCAGCAAAGGCTAGACCTTGATCCGCGCTTCTATGAGCGCGGATCACGGTCTAGCCGCGCCCGGGGCTCCGTCGGGCCGCCTCGGCCTCGATCATCTCGCGCAGGCCGAGGCCCCAGGAGGCGATGCCGCGCAGGAAGGGCAGCAGCGGCACGTCCAGCAGCTGCACCTTGTCGGGCGTGAAGATGTAGATCGCGCCCGAGATGGCCGAGGGCGAGCCGGGGACGAAGACCATGAGCCGGCCATCGGCGAATTCATCCATCACGAGCGCGGGGCAGAGCCCCTCCTCGATGGAGGCCAGGGCGGGGCGCAGGTTTCGGCCCGGATGCTCCGCGAAGGGCCCGTCCGCCGCGAAGGCCTTGACCAGGCGGTAGCCCGGAATGCGTTGCAGCAGCGTGCCTTCGAGCAGCCCGCGCGCCCGGCGCCCGGCCGCCGAGCGGACCAGCAGCCCCACAAGCGCGCAGAGCAGCACAAGCAGGACCAGCGCCGCCACCGTCGGGTGCAGGTAGGTGCCCGAGAGCGGATCGGCGATGGCCTGCAGCCGATGGATGATCCCCAACACGAGCAGCGCGACGGCGCCGAGCGGCAGCACCACCAGCGCGCCCTCGACCAGTGCCTCGCGGATCGCCTTCACGCGCTGCGGCCCTGCGGGGGGCGATGGGCTCCGGGCATGCGCGGTCCTCCTGGACTTGGGTCAGCTGGGCGGGAAGATACGCGTCCAATCCTCCCGCATCGAGACCACCTGCCAGCCGCGCGCCGGCGCCTCGTCCAGCGCGCGGGCCAGGCGGCCGAAATGGCTTTCGCGGTCATAGGCGTATTCGCGCGCGGCATCATCGTGATGGATGATCATGCCGAGGCGGCGGCCCGACCCCTCGGTTGTGTAGCGCAGCATCTGCCAGTCGCCGTCGGAATTGCCGAAGGCGGCGATCGGGCGGCGGCCGATGAAGCGCGCGATGCCGACGGGCTTGCCCGGGCCGTCATCCACGAAATCCACCCGCGGCTCGCGCGTCAGCGTGATGCGGCCCCCGGCCTCGCCCGGGGTGAGGGCGAAGCTGGATCCCACCACCCGGTGTGGCGGGATCTGGTAGGCCTGTTCGGAGAAGGCGCGAACGAACTCGACGCCGCCGCCGGAGACGATGAAATTCGTGAAGCCCTGGCTGCGCAGCAGGGCGAGCAATTCCAGCATCGGTTGGTAGACCAATGCCGTGTAGGGGCGCCTCCAGCGGGAATCGCGGGCGGTGGCGAGCCATTCGGCGGCGATCCGCTGGAAGGCCTCGGGCGACATGCCGGCCTGGGTGACGCCGGCCAGGCGCAGGAGACCCTCGGTGCCGCCGGCCATGACGCCCCGCAGGTCGCCCGCAATGGCGGCGCGCAGCACGGCATCCTGCTGCCAGGCCGGGTTGGTGGGCGCGAGTGTGCGGACGCGATCGAGGATGAAGATCAGCTGCGTATAGGCGGGCTGCTCCACCCAGAGCGTGCCGTCATTGTCGAAGACGGCGATGCGCTCGGCGGGCGGCACGAAATCCGCATGGCCGGGCGTGGTGACGGCAGCGACGAAGTCGAGCAGGGCGCGGCGGCGCGGGCCCTCGCGCCAGGAGGGGAGGGGATCGGCCTGCGCCCGGGCCTGGGCGGCGAGACCCGAGGCCAGCCCGGCGATGGCGAGGCTGCGGCGGCGGATGGTCATGGGCGTCTCCGCGGGTTCGAGGGGGGGGCGGCGGGCGCCGTGAGGCGCGCCCGCCGCGGTTCGGCCTGCCATCGCCGCGGGGCGATGGCAGGCGTCACGTGAGGTCAGCGGTTGACCGAACCCGCCTGCTCCATCGTTCGAAGCACCGCTTCGAGATTGAAGGCGTCCGGGCGCTGGCGCGGCGGGAAGTCGGTGAAGGTCTCGTAGAATTGGCGCGCCATGGCCTGGGCGGGGACGAACAGGAAGACGCGGTCCAGCAGCCAGTCATTATAGGTGTTGCTGTCCGTGTCCGCGCGTTCGAAGGGGTCCATCCGCAGGTCGAACAGCTTGGGCACACGCAGTTGCACGAAGGGCTCCGCCCAGACGCCGAAGCCGCGCGAGCGCTGCTCCAGGAAGACGACCTTCCAGCGCTCGTAGCGCATCGCCACCATCGCGCCGTCATCGTTGAAGTAGTAGAACTCCTTGCGTGGGCTTTCCTGGGTCTGCCCCGTGAGCATGGGCAGGATGTTGTAGCCATCCAGGTGCACCTTGTAGCTGCGGCCCTGCGTCGTGTAGCCGGCCAGGAGCTTCGCCTTGATGTCGGGCTCGCCCGCGGCCGCGCAAAGCGTGGGGAACCAGTCGAGGTTGGAGACGATCTGGTTGCTCACGCTGTTGGGAGCGATGCGGCCAGGCCAGCGCACGGCGAAGGGGACGCGGAAGGCGCCTTCCCAATTGGTGTTCTTCTCGCTGCGGAAGGGCGTGATGCCGCCATCGGGCCAGGCATTGTAGTGCGGGCCGTTGTCGGTGCCATAGATCACGATGGTGTCGCGGGAGAGGCCGAGGTCGTCCAGCTGCTTCAGGATGGCGCCCACATGGTCGTCATGCTGCAGCATCCCGTCCGCATATTCATTGAGGCCCGAGCGTCCCCGCAGATTGGGCGGCACATGGGTGCGGAAATGCATGCGCGTCGAGTTGTGCCAGACGAAGAAGGGCTGGTTGGCGGCATGCTGGCGGCGGATGAAATCCGTCGTCTTGGCGAGGATCTCGTCGTCGATCGTCTCCATCCGCTTCCGGGTGAGCTGGCCGGTATCCTCGATGGTCTGGGTGCCATCGGGATTGGCGCGGACGTTGAGCACGCCGCGTGGGCCGAATTGCCGGCGGAATTCCGGGTTGCGCGGGTAGTCCTCGTTCTCGGGCTCCTCGGAGGCGTTGAGGTGATAGAGGCTGCCGAAATACTCGTCGAAGCCGTGCATCGTGGGCAGGTGCTCGTCGCGGTCGCCCAGGTGGTTCTTGCCGAATTGGCCCGTCGCATAACCTTGGGCCTTCATGATGCGCGCGATGGTGGGGTCTTCCGGCTTCATGCCGGCCTGCGCGCCCGGCAGCCCGACCTTGGAGAGGCCGGTGCGCACCGTCGCCTGGCCCGTGATGAAGGCGGAGCGGCCGGCGGTGCAGGATTGCTCGGCGTAGTAATCCGTGAAGGTCATGCCTTCCTGGAAGATCCGGTCGATGCCGGGGGTGCGGTAGCCCATCATGCCGCGGTTGTTGTGGCTGATGTTCCAGAAGCCGACATCGTCGCCCCAGATCACCACGATGTTGGGCCGCCGCGCGGTGCCGGCGGGGGCCGCGGCGGGTGCCGGGCGCGTCTGCGCCTGGGCGAGTTGCACGCCCTGGGTCGCGGCGCCGGCGAGGCCCGCGGCCCCGCCCAGCAGCATGTTGCGGCGCGAGGGCCGGGTCGTCTCGGTCATTTGGCGTGTCCTCCTTCTTGGATGTTGTCGCGGCGGATGCACCGGAAGCCGATATGGCTCATCCCTGTGTCCACCATCTGGGCGTGGCGCGCGGCGGGGCGGTAGCGGCGGCAATAGCTCGGCGCGCAGAGGAAGCTGCCGCCCTTCACCACCCGGCGCGGGATGCGGATCGCGGGCTGGCGCGGGTCGAAGCTTGCTTCCATGGCCGGGCCGCGGGGATTGAGCGGCGCGCAGCAGGGCTTGGCGGGGTCCGCCTCATGTCGGGCCACGAACCAATCCGTGGTCCATTGCCAGACATTCCCCGCCATGTCGTGGAGGCCATAGCCATTGGCCGGATAGCTGGCGACAGGTGCCGTGCCGGCGAAGCCATCCGCCTCGAAGTTCCGCCAGGGGAAGGGGCCTTGCCAGGTATTGGCCAGGTGGACGCCGCCCGGCGCCAACTCATCGCCCCAGACGAATTCCGCGCCATCGAGGCCGCCGCGCGCCGCGAATTCCCACTCGGCCTCGGTGGGCAATGCCTTGCCCGCCCAGCGCGCATAGGCTTCCGCGTCCTCATAGGCGACATGCACGACGGGGTGGTCTTCCAGGCCCGTGAGGTCGCTGCCCGGCCCCTTCGGGTGGCGCCACTGGGCGCCGGGCGTCCAGCGCCACCAATGGGAGATGTCGCGTGTGTCCACGGGACCGTCCGTCATGTGGAAAACAAGCGCGCCGGGGATGAGCAACTCCGGCTGCGCGCCGGGATATTGCGCGGGGTCGAGCGCGCGCTCGGCCACGGTGACGTAGCCCGTGGCGGCGGTGAAGGCGGCGAAGTCAGCGTTGGTGACGGTGGTGGTGTCCATCCAGAAGCCATCCACCACCACGCGATGCGCCGGGCGCTCCTCCGGGTAATGGGTGTCGGAGCCCATCTGGAAGGCGCCACCCGGGATGCGGCGCATCCCGGGCGGGGCGCTCCCCAGCGTGTCGCGCGGCTTGTCTGCGGCGTCGGTTGTCATCCGGCCTTGTCCTCAACCTCTTCAGCTTGCCAGGAGCGCCCGGGCGCGGGCACATAGTCAATTGTCAATTTATGATTGCACGCTGGGCATATGCTGGAGATTCGCGAGCTTCGCCTGATCGTGGCGATTGACGAGCATGGCAGCCTGCTGCGGGCCTCGCGGTCGCTGGGCATCGCGCAATCCGCCGTGACGCGCGGGCTGGCCGCCGTCGAGGCGCGGCTGCGCGGGCCGCTTTTCGAGCGGACGGGGCGGGGCACCATCACCACCGATCTCGGCCGCGCCGTGCTGACCGATGCACGCGACATCCTGGAGCGCATGTCCGGCCTGGAGCGCCACCTGAGCGAAGCGCGCGGCAGCCAGGTCCGGGACCTGAACATCGTGGCCGGCAGCTACCTCGCCGAAAGCCTGGCGCTGGCCGCCGCCAGCCGGATGATGACGCTCTACCCCCAGGTCCGGCTGCGGCTGACCTCGGCCAACTGGGCCGAGGTGGCGCGCGCCGTGCTGGAGCGCGAGGCGCCGCTCGGCCTGCTCGACCTGCGCGGCTTCCAAGGCGACCCCGGCCTGGAGGCGGAGGCATTGCGACCGCAGCCGGGGCTCTTCGTCGTGCGCCCGGGCCACCCGCTCACGCTGGTGCCGCACGTCACCCTGACCGAGATCATGGCCTACCCCTTCGTCTTCATCGGCCGCGCCCCGCGCGAGGTGCAGGCGCCGCTGGTCAAGGCGCGCGAGGCGGCGCGGGCGGCAGGCGCGCTGCACCCGGCCTTCCCCGCCTTGGTGCATGAGAGCCCGACCGTGGCGCTGGGCCTGGTCGCTTCATCCGATGTGGTGGTGGCAGTGACCGTCAGCCTCGCCGCCCGGGCGCTGCGCCAGGGCGAGGTGGCGGCGCTGCCCTGGCGTGCGCCCTGGGTCTCGATCCACCCCGGCATCCTGCGCCTGCGCGGCCACCGCCTGGGCGAGGCCGAGCAGGCCTTCCTGGACCTGGTGCACAGCGCCAATCTGGAGGGCGAGCGCGAGGCGCAGGCGATCTGCGCGGAACTCGGCCTGCCCCCCGATTGCGTCTGAGGCGCGCTCAGGAAATCGCGTGCGGCGCGGGCTTCTTGTGGATCAGCACCGCGTCCAGGTTCTCCAGCGCGCGATGGCCCATGGCGTCGCGCACCTCGATGGTGGCGGAGCCCAGATGCGGCAGCAGGGCCACGTTCTCCAGCGCGAAATAGCCGGGGAACACCTTCGGCTCGCCGTCATAGACGTCGAGGCCCGCCGCCCGCGTGTGGCCGGAGGTGAGCGAGGCGACGAGTGCGGCGTCATCCACGCTGCCGCCGCGGCCCGAATTCACGACGAGGTGGCCGGGCTTCATCTTGGCCAGGCGCTCGGCGTTCAGCCACTTGCGCGTGGCATCGCCGCCCGGGACATGCATGGAGATGACGTCGATGGTGCTGAGGAAGCTGTCGTCACTGTCGTGATAGATCGCGCCTTGCGCCACTTCGGGGGGCAGCGGGTTGATGTCGCGGTAATGGATTTCCATCCGGAAGCCGCGCGCCATGGCGGCCAGCTCCCGCCCGATGCGGCCCATGCCGAGGATGCCGAGCTTCTTGCCCTCGAGGGTCACGCCCATGAGCTGCGTCGGCGCCCAGCCCTCCCACTTGCCGGCACGCACCATGCGCTCGCCCTCGCCGGCGCGGCGGGCGGCCATGAGCATGAGGGTCATGGCGGTCTCGGCGGTGGCGAAGCTCAGCACCTCGGGCGTGTTGGTGCAGGTGATGCCGCGCGCCTTCGCGGCGGCGACGTCCAGGTGGTCATAGCCCACGCTGAAGGTGGCGATGCACTTCACGGAAGCGGGCAGGGCCGCGATGGTGGCGGCGTTCAGCGGGTCCCCCGCTGCGCAGAGGATGCCGTCCGCGCCTTCGGCCCGGCGGGCGATCTCGGCGCCGTCGCGGAACCAGGGTGCGTCATCGGCATTCAGCCGGACTTCGTAGTCGCGGGCGGCGCGCGCCTCGATCGCTTCGGGCAGCTTGCGGGTGAGGAGCAGCACGGGCTTGGACATGTTCGTTTCCTGGTCATTCGCTTCAGGGGGCGCAACATAACGGGACCGGGCTGGCTTGCCAGAGGGGGCGCGGCGCGGCAGGGTCAGGGCAGGTTTTTTCCAAGGGAAATGGACGATGAATCTCGGGCTCAAGGGCAAGCGCGCGCTGGTGATGGGGGCCTCCAAGGGCCTGGGGCGCTCCATCGCGGATGCGCTGGCGGCCGAGGGTGCCGCGCTGGTCATCAGCGGGCGCGACCAGGCGAGCCTCGATGTGGCGGCAAAGGAGCTGGTGGCGCTGGGTGCGGCCTCCTGCGTCGGCATTCCGGCCGATGTGGCCAATGGCGTGCAGATGGACATGCTGGCCGATGGCGCGGTGGCGGCCATGGGCGGCGTGGACATCCTCGTGCAGAACCATGGCGGCCCGCCGCCCGGCCCGGCGCTGGAGGTGACGGAGGCGCTGCTCACCACCTGGTTCCAGAGCATCGTCCTTTCGCCCGTGCGCATCACCAACCGCCTGCTGCCCGGCATGCGCGAGCGCAAGTATGGGCGCATCATCAACGTCGGCAGCACGGGCATGCTGCAGCCCTTGCCCAACATGGTGCTGAGCAACACGCTGCGCGCGAGCATCATGGGCTGGATGAAGACCCTGAGTGCCGAGGTGGCGCATGAGGGCATCACCTGCAACATCGTGGCCCCCGGCGCCATCCGCACCGATCGCAGCCTGGAGACAGCGGGCAGCCTCGCCAAGCGCCAGGGCAAGACGGTGGATGAAGTGATTGCCGAGCGCAGCAAGACCATCCCGGCCGGCCGCTACGGCCTGCCGAGCGAGTATGGCCCGCTGGTGGCCTTCCTGTGCAGCGAACAGGCGGCCTACATCACCGGCAGCATCATGCGGACCGATGGTGGGATGGTGCGGGGGTGGTGACCGCGTCCGATCGGCCGAGCGTCAGCGAGGGCGTGAATCGGCCGCGCAGCGTAAGCAACGCAAGGCTTGCCGTTGATATTGGCGGCACTTTCACGGACGTCGCCATCGAGGCGACCACGGGTGAGGATCAGGTCCAGCGCTGGACGGTGAAGGTCCTCACCACGCCGCATGCGCCGGAGCTGGGCGTGCTGGATGGCGTGAAGGCGGTGCTGGCGCGGGCCGGCATGCAGCCCGCCGACATCACGCTGATGATCCATGGCACCACGCTCGCCACCAATGCGCTGATCGAGCGCAAGGGCGCGCGCACCGCGCTGATCACGACCGAGGGTTTCCGCGACGTCCTGGCCCTCGGCAATGAGAGCCGCTACGACCAATACGACCTGAACATCGAGCTGCCGCAGCCGCTGGTGCCGCGCCGCTGGCGCCTGCCGGTGACGGAGCGCCTGGATAACACGGGCCAGGTGCTGGTCCCGCTGGATGAGGAGGCGGTCCGCGCCTGGCTTCCCTTCCTGAAATCCGAGGGCGTGCAGAGCCTCGCCATCGGCTTCATCCATGGCTTCGTCAACCCGACGCATGAGCGCCGCGCGGCGGAAATCATCCGCGCCGAATGGCCGGAATTGCCGATCTCGCTGAGCTGCGAGGTCAGCCCCGAGATGCGTGAATGGGAGCGCTTCTCCACCACCGTCGCCAATGCCTATGTGCAGCCGCTGATGGCGAGCTACCTGGCGCGACTGGAGGCTGGGCTGCGTTCGGGCGGCATGACCTGCCCGCTGTTTCTCATGCTCTCGGGCGGTGGGCTCACCACCATCGAGACGGCGTCGCGCTTCCCCATTCGCCTTGTGGAGAGCGGGCCGGCGGGTGGCGCCATCTTCTCGGCGCATGTGGCGAAGCAGCGCGGCTGGTCGAAGGTGCTGAGCTTCGACATGGGCGGCACCACGGCCAAGGTCTGCCTGATTGACGACTTCGCGCCCCAGGCGAGCCGCACCTTCGAGGTCGCGCGCGTGGGACGCTTCCGCAAGGGCTCGGGCCTGCCGCTTCGCATTCCCGTGATCGAGATGGTGGAGATCGGCGCGGGCGGTGGTTCGCTGGCCCACCTCGACAGCATGGGGCGCATCCAGGTGGGCCCCGAATCCGCGGGCGCCGATCCCGGCCCGGCCTGCTATGGCCGCGGCGGCACCAAGCCCGCCGTGACGGATGCGAACCTCACGCTCGGCCGCTATGACGCGGCGGCCTTCGCCGGCGGCAACTTCCCGCTCAAGACCGCGCCGGCCGAGGCTGCGCTGGTGGAGCATGTGGGGAAGGGGCTCGGCCTCGATGCCGGCATGGCCGCATTGGGCGTGGTGGAGATGGTGGATGAGAACATGGCCAATGCGGCGCGTGTCCATGCCATCGAGTCTGCCAAGTCCTACGAGGGCCGCGCCATCATCGCCTTTGGCGGCGGCGGGCCGGTGCATGGCTATCGCGTGGCGGAGAAGATCGGGGTGAAGAAGCTGCTGGTGCCTTCGGGTGCCGGCGTCGGCTCCGCCATCGGTTTTCTCCGCGCGCCGGTCGGCTACGAAGTCGTGAAGAGCCTCTACACCCGCTTCGCCAGCTTCGACGTGGCGGGCGTGAATGCGCTGCTGGCTTCCATGAGCGCGGAAGCCATGAAGGTGGTGGCCGAGGGCAGTTTTTCCGCGCCCACGGTGGAACACCGGATTGGGTATATGCGATATGTGGGGCAGGGGCATGAGATCGCCGTCGCCCTGCCGGTGCGGCCGCTGGTGGAGGCCGATATCGCCGAAATCCGCGCCGCCTATGACGCGGAGTACACGCGCTTCTATGACCGCCCGGTGCCGGGTTCGGATGTGGAAGTGCTGAGCTTCGCCGTCACGGTCGCGACGGTGGTGGATGCGGTGCAGGCGGCTGCCGAGGTGGCGGATGCTCCGGCACCCGCGCCGATCCGCAGCCATCAGGTGCGCGACACGGCGACCGGCGTGGTCGCCACCTGGCAGGTCTATGACCGCACGCAGATGGCGCCCGGCGCGGAAGTCCCTGGCCCCTGTATCATCGCCGAGGACGAGACGAGCACGCTGGTGGGCCCGGGCTGGTCCTGCCGGATGGATGGGTTGGGCTATCTGGAACTGACACGGGGGGATGCGTGATGAACACGGCACTCGAAAAGATCCAACGCCAGATCCAATGGAACCGCCTCATCGCGGTGGTCGAGGAACAGGCGCAGACCATGATCCGCACCGCCTTCAGCACCACGGTGCGCGAGGCGGGCGATCTTTCGGCCGGCGTCTTCGACCTGGAAGGGCGGATGATGGCGCAGGCCGTCACCGGCACGCCGGGCCATGTGAATTCCATGGCCGAGGCGGTGGGGCATTTCCTCAAGAAATTCCCCGCGCACACGATGAAGCCCGGCGATCACTACATCACCAACGACCCCTGGCTCGCCACCGGCCACCTGCATGACCTGACCGTCGTCAGCCCCGCCTTCCGCAATGGGAAGATCGTCGGCCTCTTCGCCAATACGGCGCATATCATTGACATTGGCGGCCTGGGCATGGGGCCGGAAGGGCGTTCGGTCTTCGAGGAAGGCCTCTACATCCCCATCGTGAAGTGCTTCGAGGCGGGCGCGCCCAACGAGACCTTCTTCGACTTCATCCGCGTGGGCTCCCGCACGCCGGTCGAGCTGGAGGGCGACATCTACTCGCTCTGCGCCTGCAATGACGCCGGCGCCAAGCGGCTCGTCGAGATGATGGACGAGTACCGGATGGAGAGCCTGGACGAGCTCGCCGCCTTCATCTTCGACAGCAGCATGAGCGCCACCCAGGCCGAGATCGCCAAGCTGCCGCAGGGTGTCGTCTGGCAGTCCGAAATCCGCTCGGATGGCTATGAGGCGCCGGTCACGCTGCACGCGGCGATGCGCGCCGAGGGCGGCGAGATCATCGTGGATTTCGCCGGCACCTCGGGGCTTTCCACGCGTGGCATCAACGTGCCGCCGGCCTATTGCCGCGCCTATGCCTGCTTCGGCCTGAAATGCGTGATCGCACCGGAAATCCCGAACAACTGGGCCAGCCTTCTCCCCTTCCGCATGGAGATCCCCGAGGGCTGCATCCTCAACGCGCCGCGCCCCTATCCCGTCAGCGTGCGCCACGTCATCGGCCAGCTCATCCCGGACCTGATGATGGGCTGCCTCGCGCAGACCATCCCTGATCGCGTGAATGCCGAGGGTTCCTCCGCCCTGTGGAACCCGCCCTTGCGTGGTGGCGCGCAGGTGAGCGGCCAGGCGGCCGAGGTCGAAGATTTCGAGATCGTCACCTTCAATTCCGGCGGCACCGGCGCGCGGCCGACCAAGGATGGCCTGGACGGCATCGCCTTCCCCTCGGGCGTGCGGACCATGCCGGTGGAGGCGACGGAAAACGTGGCCCCCGTCATCTTCTGGCGGAAGGAGTTGCGGCCGGATTCCGCGGGTGCGGGCAAGACGCGCGGCGGCTTCGGGCAGATCATGGAGATCGGCGCCAAGAAGAACGCCGAATTCGCGGTCAACGCGATCTTCGACCGCGTGGCCAACCCGCCCAAGGGCCGCTTCGGCGGCGAGCAGGGGGCGGGTGGTTGGGTCGGTCTCGATGACGCCAATGGCACGGTGCTGCGAACCAAGGGCTTCCAGGTGATCCCGAAGGGCAAGCACCTCGTGCTCAAGCTGCCCGGTGGCGGCGGCATGGGCGACCCGAAGCAGCGCGACCCCGCGCTGGTGGCGCGCGACGTGGCGGATGGGCTGGTGAGCGCTGCGGAAGCCAAGCGCCTCTATGGGCATGGCTGACACCGCGCTCATCATCGGCGCGGGCGCAGGCCTTTCCGCCTCGCTCGCGCGCAAGCTTGACGCTGCCGGCTGGGATGTGGCGCTGGCGGCGCGGGACACGGCGAAGCTCGGGCCGCTCGCCGCCGAGACCGGCGCGACGTTGCATGGCTGCGACGCGGCCAATGTCGCGGGCGTGGCGGCGTTGTTCGAAGGCCTGGACGCGGCCGGGCGCGTGCCGTCGCTCGTGATCTACAATCCCAGCTTCCGCGTGCGCGGGCCGATCACGGAGTTGGACCCGAAGGCGGTGCGCCGCGCGCTGGAGGTCTGTGCCTACGGCGCCTTCCTCGCCGCGCAGCAGGCCGCACGCCGCATGCTGGCGGCGGGGCGCGGCGCCATCTTCTTCACCGGCGCCTCGGCCGGGGTGAAGGGCTTCCCGCAATCCGCACCCTTCGCGATGGGCAAGTTCGCGCTGCGCGGCCTGGCCGAGAGCCTGGCGCGCGAGTTGCACCCGCAGAACATCCACATCTGCCATTTCGTGATCGATGGCGGCATCGCATCGGAGCGCCGCGTGGCCGAGCCGGGCACGGACTCCCTGCTCGATCCCGACGCGATCGCCGACACCTATCTGCATGCGCTGCACCAGCCGCGCACGGCCTGGAGCAGCGAGATCGCGCTCCGCCCCTGGGTGGAGAAGTTTTGACAAGTCGCGCCGCCTGACGCAGCATCTGTGCATCCAAGGGGAGCCCTTTCCGCAGGGCTGAGATTCCGCGAGCGACGCGGTGACCCTTCGAACCTGATCCGGGTCATGCCGGCGAAGGGATGGGCACCGGGCGCTTGGCGCAACCTTCCTTCGTTCATTTTTTCGAGGGAGGCCTCCATGCCAGACACGCTGCCACCACAACGCCCCGCCATCACCACCGGCCCGCTGCCGGCCAGCCGCAAGATCCACGTGGCGGGCCAGCTTCATCCTGGGATTCGCGTCGCCATGCGGCAGATTTCCGTCTCCGGCGGGGAGCCGGCTTTGCGTGTCTATGACACCTCCGGCCCCTATACCGACGCCGCCATCCAGACCGACATCGCCCGCGGCCTCGCGCCGCACCGCCATGAGTGGATCACGGCGCGCGGCGATGTCGAGCAGATCCCGGGCCGTGAGCAGAAGCCCGAGGATGATGGCCTGAAGCCGGGGGAGGCCCGCCGCGTGCCGCTGTTTGACCGCGCCGGCCGCATGCCGCTGCGCGCGAAGGCCGGCCGTGCGGTCACGCAGCTGGCCTATGCCCGGGCCGGCATCATCACGCCGGAGATGGAATACATCGCCATCCGCGAGAATCTCGGCCGCGCGGCGGGCCTCGGCAAGCCACGCGATGGCGAGAGCTTCGGCGCGGAAATCCCCGACCATGTCACGCCTGAATTCGTGCGCAGCGAGGTGGCCCGCGGCCGCGCCATCATCCCCGCCAACATCAACCACCCCGAGAGCGAGCCGATGATCATCGGCCGCAATTTCCTGGTGAAGATCAACGCGAATATCGGCAATTCCGCCGTGTCCTCCAGCGTGGCGGAGGAGGTGGACAAGCTCGTCTGGGCCATCCGCTGGGGTGCGGACAATGTGATGGACCTCAGCACCGGGCGGAACATCCACACCACGCGCGAATGGATCCTGCGCAACTCGCCCGTCCCCATCGGTACCGTGCCGATCTATCAGGCGTTGGAGAAGGTGGAGGGCCGCGCCGAGGAACTCACCTGGGAGATTTTCCGCGACACGTTGATCGAGCAGGCTGAGCAAGGGGTGGACTACTTCACCATCCATGCCGGCGTGCGCCTCGCCTATGTGCCGCTGACGGCGGAGCGCGTCACCGGCATCGTCTCGCGCGGCGGTTCCATCATGGCGAAGTGGTGCCTGGCGCATCACAAGGAGAGCTTCCTCTACGAGCGTTTCGGCGAAATCTGCGAGATCATGCGCGCCTATGACGTGTCCTTCTCACTGGGCGACGGGCTGCGCCCCGGCTCCATCGCGGATGCCAATGACGCCGCGCAATTCGCCGAGCTCGAGACGCTGGGCGAACTGACGCAGGTGGCCTGGCAGCAGGATGTCCAGGTGATGATCGAGGGCCCGGGCCATGTGCCGATGCACAAGATCAAGGTGAACATGGAGAAGCAGCTGGAGGCCTGCGGCGAGGCGCCCTTCTATACGCTGGGGCCGCTGACCACGGACATCGCGCCGGGCTATGACCACATCACTTCGGGCATTGGTGCGGCGATGATCGGCTGGTTCGGCTGTGCCATGCTCTGCTACGTGACGCCGAAGGAGCATCTGGGCCTGCCCGATCGCGATGACGTGAAGACCGGCGTCATCACCTACAAGATCGCGGCCCATGCGGCCGATCTCGCCAAGGGGCATCCGGCGGCGCAACTGCGCGATGACGCGCTGTCCCGCGCGCGATTCGAATTCCGTTGGCGGGACCAGTTCAATCTGGGCCTGGACCCCGAGACGGCGGAGAAGTTCCACGACCAGACCTTGCCGGCCGAGGGCGCCAAGCTCGCGCATTTCTGCTCGATGTGCGGGCCGAAATTCTGCTCGATGAAGATCAGCCAGGAGGTGCGCGAGGCGGCAATGGCGCAGAAGAGCCAGGATTTCCGCAGCAATGGCGGGCAGATCTACCTGCCGCCGGTGGCCGCTGGCGAGTAAGGCCAGGGTGCTGCGCTGGACCCGCCGGGGCCAAAAGGCCCCGCACGCCGTTTCTTAGGCTTCGCGCTTCTCTTTGATGGCTTTGCCCAAGGCGCAAAGCCCGATCACACCGGCGGTGCCGGCCACGGCACCCAGCGTGAAAGCGCCGCGCACCGCCAGCTTCGTCAGCACCACCTGGGCGCAGATTAGTTTAAGGACCATGGCTCTTCTCCTTGATTCGCTATCGGAGATGGGCGCGCCCGCGCTGGCGGCAATGGCCGGAGAGGGTACGTTAGGCTGGCGCGGCCAGGATGGCGCGGCAACCTTGGGAATGTTTCATGCGTCGCTTGCTTCTTGCCGCCCCGGTCTTCCTGGCCGCCGGCCTCTCGATCCAGCCCGCCGCCGCCCAACGCAGCGGCGTCTATGCCGTCGAAGGCCGCAGCGCCGACGGCACCACCTATCAGGGCTCGGCCACGCTCACTGCGACCGGGCCGCAGACCTGGCGCATGAGCTGGCGCGTGGCGGGCGAGACGACCAACGGCGTCGCGCTCACCGTCGGCAACCTCCTGGTCATCGGCTATGTTTCCGGCCGCGAGACCGGTGTCATCGCCTATGAGGTGATGGCTGATGGCCGCCTCGTCGGCCGCTGGACCCAGGGACGGGACGGCAGCGTCGGCACGGAGACCCTCAGCCCGCGCTAGCCGCGCAGGCTCTCCACCATCGCGCCATAGACCAGGTTCTTGAACACCATCCGCGTGTGCCCGCGATGGGATGGCCCCTGCGCCATGAAGACGCCGACCAGCTTTTCGGCGCGATCAATGGTGAAGCTGGTGCCCCAGGCCCCCGCCCACATCGCATCCCCGGGTGAGCCGGGGGCGACGGCGATGCCCTGCTCCCGCCGGATCGCGAAGCCAAGGCCAAAGCCATAGCCCGGCCCGGTGCTGGCCGCCGGCGTGCCGCCCATGCTGCCCATATGGTCGGAGAGCATGTAGTTGACCATGGGCGTGGAGAGGTAGCGCTTGCCCTCGAAGCTGCCGCCATTGGCGACCATCTGCGCGAAGCGGAAGTAGTCCGCGCTGGTGCCGACCATGCCGGCGCCGCCCTTGAAGAAGCCGGCCGGGGCCGGGTTCTGCTCGATGCGGTAGCTCTGCCACATCGGCGCGGAAAGCGGGTCGGAGGCGATGCTCTCGGCCACGCGCGAACGCCGCGCCGGGTCCACCCACCACACCGTATCCGTCATGCCCAGCGGCCCGGTCAGCCGTTCGGCGATGAGCTTGTCGAGCGGCTGGCCCGCCACGCGCTCCAGCAGCAGTCCGAGCACGTCCGTGCTGATGGAATAGAAGAATTGCGCGCCTGGCTGGAAGGCGAGCGGGACGGTGCCGAGGCGCCGCAGCATCTCATCGCCCGGCACGGGGCCGCGGCGGGCCTCGATGTCCAGCTCCTGATACATCTCGCGGATGCGCGGGAAGGGGGCAGAGGCCGCATAGACGAAGCCCGAGGAATGCCGCAGCAAATCCTGCACGGTGATGGGGCGTGCCAGCGGCACCTCGCCTTGCGCCGTCATCACCTTCAGCTCACGCAATTCGGGCAGCCATTGGGTGATGGGGTCGCCGATCTTCATGCGGCCCTCCTCCACCAGCATCATGGCGGCGACGCTGGTGAGCGGCTTGGTCATGGAGGCCAGCAGGAAGATCGCCTCGCGCGTCATCGGCACGCGGCGGGCATTGTCCTGGTGGCCATAGGCCTCGTGATGGATGATCTGGCCATTGCGGGCGATGAGCGCCACCGCGCCGTTGAAGCGGCCGGCCTCGACCTCCCGCGCCATGGTGGGCTGGAAGCGGGCGAGGCGCGCGCGGGAAAAGCCCTGGACCAGGTCCTGGCTGCGCTCGGCCTCTTGCGCGATCGCGGGGGTGGCGAGCAGCCCGGTGGGCAGCAAAGCGAGATGGCGACGTTGCATGGGATCAGGTCCGGATCAGAGGGCAGCCGCCCTCGCTGAGGGGCCGGAAGGCGTCTTCGGCGGCCACGGTCGAACGCAGCTTGTAGAAATCCCACATGCCGCGCGACTCGCGGGGCGCCTTCACCTCGAACAGGTAGGCCGGGTGGATCTTGCGCCCATCCTCGCGGATGCGCCCGGGGCCGAAGGCGTCATCCTCGGTCGGCATGCGCTTCATCACGTTCAGCACCTCGATCCCCGAGGCCTTGGCCCGGGGCACGCCCACCTCCATCACGCCCTTGAGGTAGTGGATGGCGCAGGAATAGGTGCCGGCATGTTCCTGGTTCGGCATGTTCTCGGGCGTGCGGCGCAGGATGCGCTGAGCGAGGCCGCGCGTGCGGTCATTCAGGTCGTGGTAGAAGACCTCGCTCATCACCATCCCCTGCGCGGCTTCGAGGCCGATGGAGCGGATGTCCTGCACGAACATGATCATGCCGGCCAATTGCTGGCCCCCTCCTTGTCTATTGGGCCGGGTCAGGCCGAATTCATGCGCCTGCTTCACGCAGTTCTGCATGTCCGCCGCCGCCATGGCGAGGCCGATGACCTTGGCGCGGCTGGCCTGCGCCTGCAGCAGGAAGGAGCTGAAATCCGTGGTGCCGGGGAAGGGGTAGCGCGCGCTGCCCATCACCCGCCCGCCCGAGCGCGTCACGAATTGCGAGGTGTCGCGCTCCAGCTGGTGGCCGAAGGCGTAGTCGGCGGTGATGAAGAACCAGCTGTCGCCGCCCGAGCGGACGGTGGCACCCCCCACGACATTCGCGAACATCCAGGTGTCATAGGTCCATTGCACCGTGTGGGTGGAGCATTGCGGCCCGGTCAGCGCGCTGGAAGCGGCGCCGGAGGCCAGCTGGATCTTGTCCTTCTCCCGCACCAGGTTGGCGAGGGCGAGCGCGATGGCGCTGTTGTTCACCTCGCAGATCATGTCCACGCCCTGGGTATCAATCCAGCGGCGGGCGAGGGCGAGGGCCGCATCCGGCCGGTTCTGGTGGTCGCCCGAGAGCACCTCCACCTGGATGCCCCGCTGCGCCATGCCGAGATCCTCGATCGCCTGGTTGACCGCGGCGACGGAGGTGGGACCGGAGGTGTCGCGATAGGGCCCGCTCATATCGGCCAGCACGCCGATGCGGATCACATTGTCCCGTGGCTGCGCGCGGGCAGCGAGCGGCAAAGCCCCGGCGGCGCCGAGCGCAACTCGGCGGGTGAACGGATTCATGGCGTGAGCCCTCCCTGATTTTGGCAGGATGCTGCGCGGGGTTTCGGCCCCGCGCAAGCTCAGAGTGGTGCTGCGCGTGTCTCGCTTTCGATCCGCCCGTCACGCAGGTTCACCATCCGGTCGAAACGGTCGAAAATCTTCTCGTCATGCGTGACGACGAGGACGGCGGCCTGCTGCTCCTGCGCCACGCGGCGCAGCAATTCCATCACCACCCGCGCGCGCTCCGAATCCAGCGCGGCCGTCGGTTCATCGGCCAGGATGATGCTGGGGTGGTTGGCCAGCGCCCGGGCGATGGCGACCCGCTGCGCCTCGCCGCCCGAGAGCAGCGCCGGCATGGCCGTGGCGCGCTTGCCGACCTGGAGATGGTCCAGCAATGCCGCCGCGCGCTGCCGCGCCTCGGCCAGGCCCACGCCCGAGAGGGTGATGGCCAGCGCCACATTGTCGATGGCGTTGAGGAAGGGCAGGAGATTGTGCGCCTGGAAGATGAAGCCGATCTTCTCACGCCGGAGCGCGCGCAGATCGCGCCGTTTCCAGCCGCCCTCCCACACCGTTTCGCCCGCCAGGCGCATCACCCCGGCATCCGGCTCCAGGATGCAGGCGACGACGTTCAGCAGGGTGGACTTGCCGCTGCCCGAGGGGCCGCGCAGCCCCACCACCTCGCCCGGGTCCACATGCAGGTGGATGTCGCCGAGCGCCTGGACGCGCGCCTCGCCCTGGCCGAACCCCTTGGCGATGCCCGCCAGCTCGACCAGGCTCATCCGCCGAGCGCCTGGGCCGGTTCGATGCGCAAGGCGGCGCGCACGCCGAGCAGGCTGGCCAGCAGGCAGATGACGAAGACGACCAGGCCGACGCCGGCCAATTCCTCCGGCCCCAGCACCACGCGGCGGGGAAACACATCCTTCACCAGCATGAGCAAGGCGGCGCCGCTGGCAAAGCTGGTGGCGCCCAGCAGCAGCGCCTGCTGCATCACCAGCGCCACGATGGAGCTGTCCGGCGCGCCAATCAGCTTCAGCGTCGCGATCTCGCGCAGCTTGTCCATGGTCAGCATGTAGACGATCAGCGCCACGATCACGCCCGAGACCAGCAGCAGGATGCCGGTGAAGAGGCCGAGCTGCTTGCGCGCCCGCTCCACCACGCTGCGGGTCAGCACATTCTCCTGCTCGGCGGCAGTGAGTGCCGCCAGGTGCTTCCAGCGGCGCAGCTGCTCGGTGATCAGGGTGGGATCGGCATGGGGCGCGAGGCGGGCGATGACCGCGTTCACCGTGTCCTGCGGCTGGCCGGCGCTGCCGCTCGCGGTCGCGCGGCGCGCCGCGGGCGCATTCAGCCGGAACTGCAATTCCTGCGCATCGGCCAGCGTGATCCAGCCCAGCGGGTCACCCCCGGAGGAGACGGCGCGCGTCGTGCGCCCGACCACGCGGAAGCGCACCCCGCCGATCTCGGCCATGGCGCCCAGCGGCAGGCCGGCGCTGCGGTCCAGCACCATCTCGCGCCGATGGGCGATGCCGCGCCCTTCCAGCAAGGCGGGCGGGCCGCCCGGCCGGTCCAGCTCATGGCCCACGATCTGCACGCGCAGTGCCGCGCCGACGCGCTCGCGCCCCGCCTCGTTGCGATAGGCGCCGGCCGTGCTGGCCGCGGCAGAGCCGGCGGCGCGGGCCTCGACGGTCTGGAAGGTGACGCTGCCGGCCGCCAGCACGCCCGCGATGCGCGCCACCGCCTCACGCGTGTCGCCCGGCACGCGGCTGGCTTCGGCGAAGGGGCCGCGCGTGCCGCCCTCCACCACCCAGAGATCGGCCTGGAGCGCGCGGGTCAGGGACAGCGCCTCATCCACCACGCCGCGATAGATGCCGACCATGGCGAGTGCGACGCCCAGCAGCAGGCCGAGCCCCGCGCAGGTCAGCAGGAAGCGGCCAAGCTTGTGGCGGATGTCGCGCAGCGCGAGGTTCATGGCAGGGCCCGCGCGGCGCGGCCCTCGCGGAAACCTGGCAGGATGCGGGTGACGACCTCCGGCGCGCCCGGCTCCAGCACCAGCCGCGCATCGAGTGTGCGGCCGGTGAAGCGCAGATCACGCTGGCGCAGCACGCCCTCCTCCAGCACCCAGCCGCGGCCCGTGGCGCCGTCGAAGCCGGTGATGGCGGCCTCGGGCACCAGCCGCGCCTCGGCCAGGCGGCCGGTCTCGATCTCCACCTGCAATTGCTCGCCCAGCACGGGGCGTTCGGGGCAGCGCTCGCAGCGGAGGTTCACGCGGCGCTCCTCCGTCACGCGGTCGCTCTCCAGGCCGATTCGCACCACGCGGGCGGGAAACACCTCGCCGGGGAGGGAGCGCAGGCGGATTTCGGCGGGCTGGTCCTCGCGGATCTGGCCGGCGCGGGCCTCGTCCACATGGGCCAGCGCCCAGAGGCTGCCGGGCGCGACCAGGGTGAAAATGACCTCGCCCGGGTTGAGGGCGGCGCCGGCCTCGCGGTTGCGGGCGATCACCACAGCTTCGAAAGGGGCCAACAGCCGGTGCTTGGCGAGGGTGGTCTGCTCGGCCAGCAGATTGGCGCGCGCATCGGCCAGCAGCGCCTGTGCCACGGCGATATCCGCCCGCGCCACGGTGAGGTCGGCGGCCGAGGTCAGCGCCTCGGTCTCGGCCAATTCGGCGGCCTCGAGCGAGCCGCTGCCGCGATTGGCCAATTCGCGCCGCCGCTGCGCCAGGCTGCGCTTCTGGGCGTAGGTGGCCGTGGCGCGCTCGGCGATGGCGGCGACGCGGCCCTGCTGCGCCTCGGCATTTTGCAGCGTGGCCTCGGCGCGGGCGAGGCGCGCGCGCTGCGAGGCATCATCCAGCCGTGCCAGGACGGCGCCGGCGGCCACGCGGTCGCCGTGATCGGCCTCCAGCGCGACCAGCACGCCCGGAACCTCGAAGCCGATTCGAGAGAGGACTCGCGCTTCGACGGTGCCGAGGCCGAAGACGCGGATGGGAACATCGCGTTCCATCCGCGCCACGCTCACCTCCAGCGGACGCTGGCCCCAGGCGAAGAGCCCGGCGGCCAGGGCGAGCGGCGGCAGGAGGAGGAGCAGCCAGCGCAACCTTTTCATGCGGGAGAGCTTGCGCCCTCCCACAGGGGTCAGGTCAACCCAGGGCTCATCGGAAGACCAGATCCGGCAGGAACATCACGATCGCCGGCACATAGGTGATGACCATGAGGCAGGCGAAGATCACGCCGATGAAGACCGGCAAATAGCGCATCATCCGGTCAATGCTGGTGCCCGCCACCTGGGCGGCGGCGAAGAGGTTCACGCCGAAGGGCGGCGTGATCATCCCCATGGCGAGGTTCACCACCATCACCGTGCCGAAATGCACCTGGTTGATGCCCAGCCGCTCCGCCGCCTCGGCCAGGATGGGCGCCAGGACGATGATGGAGGCCGAGGTCTCGACGAACATGCCGACCACGAAGAGGAAGGCATTCACGCCGAGCAGGTAGAAGACCGGCTCATCGAACATGTTCACCAGCAACTCGGCCGCCGCATCCGGCACGCCCTGGCGGTTCAGCAGCCAGGAGAAGAGGCCCGCGCAGGCGATGATGAACATGATGACGGTGGAGCTGATCACCGACTTCTTCAGGATCGGATAGAGATCCTTCACGCCGATCTCGCGGTGGAGGAACATGCCCACCAGCACCGCATAGACCACGGCGATGACGGAGGCCTCGGTCGGCGTGGTGATGCCGCCATAAATGCCGCCCAGCACCACGAAGGGCATGAAGAGGGCGAAGCCGGCCTGCTGCGTCGCCTTCAGGAAGGGCAGGCGGCCCTCGCCATCATTCTTCCCCCAGCCGGTGATGCGGCACCAGATCAGCACCGTCGCGATCAGCGCGCCGCCGATCAGGAGCCCCGGGCCGAAGCCCGCCATGAACAGCTCGGGGATGCTGGTCTGCGTGGTGACGCCATAGAGGATCATCGGGATGGAGGGCGGGATGATGACGCCGAGTTCGGCGGCCGTCGCCATCAGCGCGGCCGCGAAGGCCACGGGATAGCCCGCCTTGATCAGCGCGGGGATCATCACCGCGCCAATGGCGAAGGTGGTGGCGACGGAGGAGCCCGAGATGGCCGCGAAGATCATGCAGGTGACGATGCAGGTGGCGGGCAGCCCGCCCTGGATGCCGCCCACGATGGACTTGGCGAAATCCACCAGGCGGCGCGAAATGCCGCCCACATCCATCAGATTGCCGGCCAGGATGAAGAAAGGCACGGCGGCCAGCGGAAACCGGTCGAGCGAGACATAGAGCTGCTGCGCCGCCACGATCAGCGGAAAATTCGTGAAGCCCGAGACGCCGATGACGGCGACGATGCCGATGGCAACGGCGACCGGGATGCTGGCGGCAAAGAGCACCAGCATCGCGACCAGCATGAAGGAGCTCATACCGCCATCTCCAGCTCATCGGCCTTGCGGTCGAGGAATTGCCCGAGCGCGCCCAGCACGGCGAAGGCCGCGCCGATCGGCAGCGCCGCATAGCCCCAGCTGATGGAGACTTCGAGGCCGGCCATCTCCTGGAATTTCACGCGCTCGGCCATGATCCAGCCGAACCAGAAGAGCACGCCCATCAGCGAGAGATTGCCCGCCAGCACCGCGGCCTCGATCCCGCGCCGGAGCTTTCCGCGCGAATAGCGATGCGCCATGTCAATCGAGACGAGGGAGCCCGTGCGGATGGCGGCGGCAAGGCCGATGAAGGCCATCCAGATCAGCGCGGTGCGGACCAGCGCCTCCGACCAGACGGAGGGCGTCTCGGTCGCGAAGCGCGCCACCACCTGCCAGAAGCCGGCAAAGACCGCGACCAGCAGGGCGGCCACGGCGATGGCGGTGGCGATGCCGGTGGTGATGCGATCGGCCGCCAGGACGGCGCGGCGGATCTGCGCCTGCGGCCCGTCAGCCCGCTGGCCCACCCAGATGGCGGCCAGGACCAGCGCGACAGTGCCGCCCAGCACGATGGCGAGCGGCATGACGTTCATGGGATTCACGCGGGTCCCCCCTCAAGCAAAAGGCCGCGGGGGTGCGCCCCGCGGCCAGGATCAGCCTTTGGCCGGCTTATTGCGCCGGGCGCCAGTCACGGATGCGGCGCAGCGTCGCCGCGTCCATCGTGCGCTCCCACTCGGCGAAGGCCGGGGCGAGGGCTTCCTGGAAGGCGGCGGTGTTCACGGTGGTGATCACCGTCATGCCGCGGCGGCGGAGCTCATCCACGCCGCTCGCCTCATCGGCCGTGACACGGGCGCGGTTGGCGGCCTGCGCGGCGCGGGCGGCGGTCATGAAATGCGCGCGATCGGCCGCGTTCAGGCGCTGGGTGGTGCCGGGGTTGCAGATCATCACGGCCGGCGAATAGACGTGGTTGGTCAGCGTCATGTAGCGCTGCACCTGGTTCAGGTTGTTCGCCACGATCACCGAGATCGGGTTCTCCTGCCCATCCACCGTGCCCTGCTGCAGCGCGGGCACCAGCTCGGAGAAGGCCATCGGCGTGGGCAGCGCGCCGAGCACGGAGAAGGCGCGCATATGCACCTGGTTCTCCATGGTGCGGACCTTCAGGCCGCGGATATCGGCCGGCGTGTTCACGTCACGGCGCGAATTGGTCAGGTGGCGGAAGCCGTTCTCGGTCCAGATCACGCCATGCAGGCCGCGCGCCTGGAACCGGCCCAGCACCTGCTGGCCGATCTCGCTGTCCAGCACGCCGCGGGCATGCGCGGTGTCACGGAACAGGAAGGGCACGTCGAAGATGCGGACCTCGGGCACGAAATTGCCGACGGGGCCGGTCGAGGTGAAGGTGCAGTCAATGGTGCCGATCTGCACGCTCTCGATCATTTCGCGCTCGTTGTCGTTGCGCTGGACGACGATGCGGTAGCGGTTGTTGGTCAGCCGCTCGAACGTCTCCTTGAAGGCGATCGGGCCCGCGCCGGTGTGGCTGTTGGGCGGCAGCGCGTGATGGATGGTGATCTGCGTCTGCGCGAGAGCGGGGCCCGCGGCGACGAGTGTGGCAAGGCCGGCCAGCAGGGCCGAACGACGGAACAGGGACATGTTTACCTCCGGTCTTTGTAAAACCCCGATACGTTATTAGTGTGCCTCCATGCAACATGGCGTTCGGCAGGAAGCTGTTCCATGATGCCAACAAATGGTTGAGGATCCTCCATGACGCTGCGCTGTGACCTCGTGATTCGCGATGCGACCGTGCTGGATGGCACCGGCGCGCCGCGCTTCACCGCCGATGTGGCCGTCGAGGGGGACCGCATCGTCGCCGTGGGTGCGCTCGGCAGTGCCTCGGGCCGCGAGGAGGTGGAGGCGAAGGGCTTGGCGCTGGCGCCCGGCTTCATTGATGCGCACACCCATGATGATCGCGCGGTGGTCTGCGGCCCTGAGTGCATGCACTGCAAGACGAGCCAGGGTGTCACCACCGTCGTCGTCGGCAATTGCGGCGTGAGCCTGGCACCGCTGCGCCTCTCCAACCGCCCGCCGCCGCCGCTCGACCTGCTGGGCGATGAAAGCTGGTTCACGCTGGGCGGCTTCGGCGAATATGCCGAGGCGCTGGCGCGGAAGCCGACCTCGGTCAACACCTTCGCCTTTTGCGGCCATATGTCGCTGCGCGTCGAAGCCATGGCGGGCGACGTGTACCGCGCGGCCAATGACCGCGAGATCGCCCACATGCAGGAACGCCTGCGCGGCGCCCTGCGCGAGGGCGCTGGCGGCTTCTCCACCGGCCTCTACTACCCGCCCAACGCCCAGGCGCCGACCGAGGAGGTCATCGCCATCGCCGAAGTGCTGCGCGAAGAGGGCGGCCTCTACGCGACGCACATGCGCGACGAGGCGGATTTCGTGATGGAGAGCATCCGCGAGACGCTGCGCGTGGGCCGTGAGGCCGGCACGCCCGAGAAGCCGCTCGAAGTCGTCATCAGCCACCACAAATGCAGCATGAGCGAGAATTTCGGCCGCTCGCGCGACACGCTCGCCCTGATGGACCGCCTGGGCCAGGACCAGCCCGTGGCCTATGACGTCTATCCCTATCCCGCTGGCTCCACGGTGCTGATGCCCGACAAGCTGCGCCAGGACGTGCCCATCCAGATCACCTGGTCCGTCCCGCATCCTGAGATGGCCGGCCGCAACCTGGACGACATCGCACAGGAATGGGGCATGACCCGCCGGGCCGCCGCCGACAAGCTGCTGCCCGCGGGCGCCATCAGCTTCATGATGGACGAGGCGGATGTGCGCCGCATCATGGCGCATCCCCGCGCCATGATCGGCAGCGACGGCATCCCGCATGACGCGAAGCCGCATCCGCGCCTCTGGGGCACCTTCCCGCGCGTGCTGGGCATGTATGCGCGCGACCTCGGCCTCTTCACGCTCGAGAGTGCCGTGCACAAGATGACGGGCCGCACGGCGCAGGTCTTCGGCCTGCCGGATCGCGGCGTGATCCGCGCCGGCGCCTTCGCCGACCTCGTGCTCTTCGACCCCGCCCGGGTGCGCGACAACGCGACCTATGCCGAGCCGATGCTGGTCTCGGACGGCATCGCGCAGGTCTGGTGCAATGGCGTGCGCACCCATGTCGAAGGGCAGGGGCCGGGGAACGCCGCGCCCGGCCGGTTCCTGGGGAATCCGCGGCGCAAAGCCGCCTGATGGCGCCCCATCCAGAGGATTCGGCGGTGATGCAACCTGGCACGATGAAGCGGGCGTTGCTCCTGGGCGTGGCGATGCTGGCGGGCCTCGCCGTCGTGGCCACCGTCTGGCCGGACCATCGGCCGGTGACGCCGCTCGATACCTATCTGCGGCAAGGCACGCGCCAGGCGGGCGAGGCGCTGAAGCGCGAGGTGGACCAGCTCTCGCCGCGCGGGGCGGATCCGGGGCCCGCGATCCAGCGGCTGAACGCGCTGGGCTTCAGCTGCGCCGCGCCGGCCGGCGCCACGGGCGAATGGAACTGCACCATGCGCCGGCCGATGGACAACCGGCAGATGCTCTCCATGGAGGTGCTGCTGCGCGTGGATCGCGGCAATGTCTCCGAGACGAGTGCGCGCATCTGGGAGCAGGCCGCGCGCTGAAGCGCGGCCTGCTCAATTCCCGGCGGCCGGCAGCGGTGCCGGCTTTCGCCGCAGCAGCCTCTGCAGCACGCCCGTGCTGGCCAGCGTGGTGACGATCAGCACGCCGATCAGCACGAGGCAGAGCGGGCGCGTGTAGAGCGGCTCCAGGCTGCCATGGCTGGCGGTCAGGGCACGCCGGAACTCGGCATCCGCCATGGGGCCCAGGATCATGCCCAGCACCAGGGGTGGCGTCGGCACGCTGAGGGCCCGCATGCCCCAGCCCAGCAGCCCGAAGGCGAACATCACCCACACATCGAAGAGGCGGTTGTTCACGGCATAGCTGCCGACGATGGCCAGCAGCACCACCACGGGAAACAGGATCCAGGCGGGGACGCCGAGGATGCGCGGCGTCACCCGTGCCAGCATCAGCCCCATCACGAGCAGGCAGATGGCCGAGATGATCATGATCATCGGGATGATCGCGAAATACTGCGGGCTTTCCAGGAAGAACATCGGCCCCGGCCGCAGCCCGTGCAGCACCATGCCGCCCAGGATCACGGCGGTGACGGCATCGCCGGGAATGCCGAGCGTCAGCATGGGCACATAGGTGCCGCCGACCGCCGCGTTGTTCGCGGCCTCGGCGCTGATCACGCCCTCGGGCGCGCCCTTGCCGTAGCGCTCCTTTTCCTTGGAGAGCTGGCGGTTCGCGCCGTAGCTCACCCAGGCGGCGATGTCGGCGCCGACGCCGGGCAGCGCGCCGATGATCACACCCAGGACATTGGCGCGCAGGATGGCCATGCGGTAGCGCCAGTAATCCCCGAATTTCGTCACCAGCCCACTGACCTTGCTGGCGAGCGGCTGGCCCTTGGGGGCCGAGAGCGCGTGCAGCACCTCGGCCAGGCCGAAGAGGCCGATCATGGCCGGGATGAAGGAGAAGCCCGCCGCGAGATCCGTGCTGCCATAGGTGAAGCGCTGATAACCCCAGACACTATCCATCCCGACGAGCGCGATGAGCATGCCAAGGAAGGCGCCGATCAGGCCGAGCGCCATGGAGCGCCCGCACAGCGCCGCACTGATCGCCATGCCGACGAGCGCCAGCAGGAAATACTCCCAGGCCGAGAATTTCAGCGCGAATTCCGCCATGGCCGGCGCCACCGCGAACAGCACGAGCGCGCCGAAGATGGTGCCGATGAAGGAAGCGACGGTGGAATAGCCGATGGCCTTGCCCGCCTCTCCCCGCTTGCACATCTCGTGCCCTTCGAGCGCGGTGGCAGCGGCGGCCGGGCTGCCCGGCACATTGATCAGGATGGCCGATTGGCTGCCGCCATAGATGCCGCCCACGAAGACGCAGGTCAGGATGATCAGCGCATCCAGCGCCGGCATGCCGAAGGTGAGGCCGACCAGCAGCCCCACGCTCATCGTCACGGTGATGCCGGGCAGCATCCCCACCACAATGCCGCCCAGGGTGGAGACCGCCATCAGCCCCAGGAAATAGGGCGTGAACAGGGGCGCCACGTGATTCCAGACATCCATGACAGGGTCCGCCTCAGGGCAAGGGTGTCAGGAAGACACGGGTGAAGAGGAGGTGGGTGAGGACGGGCAGCGCCAATCCAAAGACCGCGATGAGGATGGCTTCGCCGCCCGAGGGCCGACGGCCGAGGCCTGCCAGCATCAGGCCGATGGTGCAGAAAATCCCGGCCGCGATGAAGCCGAGCGGACGCATCAGCAGGATGCTCACGCCGACGATGGCGGCGCAAAGCAGCACCTGCGCCACGCTGCCCAGCGGCTCCTCCGGCGCCTCGGCTGGTGTGGCGCGCCAGCCGAGCCATTGCGGCACGCGCACCATCATCACGATGAGCGCCAGCACGCCGATGGCACCCGCCGTCAGCGCCGGGAAAAGCCCCGGCGCCGAGAGGTATTGCCCGGCGAAAACCGGCATGCGCCAGCTCTCGTAGAGGGCCGCGATGGCGAAGGCCAGCATCACCCCCGCCACCGCGACATCGCGGCCGGGCATGGTCTAGCTGGCCGGGCGCTGCAGGTTCACCGTGCCCGGATCGCGCTGGCCGCGCCCGGTGTCGAACAGCATCCAGGAGATGCGGCGCGTCTCACGCTCGGCATGGGCATTGGCGTCGTCGCGCACGAGGCGGGCGAGGATGGTGCCGGTGTCATCCGTGAAGCGCTGCGAACTCGGGTCATTGGCCGCGCGCTGATAGGCCTGGGTGATCCGCTCGATGACGGGGGCAGGGGTGCCGCGCTTCACCGCAGGGCCGAACCAGCCGCCCAGCGGCAGCATGTCATCCATCGAGCGCAATTCGGGCGAGACGCCGGGAATCTCGCCATAGCCCGCGACCGTGGTCGGCTGCGCCGCGAAGTGAAAGAGCGGGCGGATGCGCCGGCCGATGATCAGCTCGCGCGCCGAGGCGGCGTCGGTCGCGATGATCGGCACGTCGCCGCGCAGCAGGCCGGTCTGGGCCGGGGCATGGCCGGGGAAGGAGACATCGGTGTAGCGGATGTTCTCGCGGCTGGTGAAGGCCGTCATCGCCACATGGCCCATGGTGCCGGGCCCGGCCGTGCCGATGGCCAGCCGCCCATCCTGCTCGCGCAGTTGGCGCAGGAAATCGGTCGCGTTGCGCAATTGGCTGTCAGGGCGCACGGCGATGTAGGTGGTGGCGATGACGAAGACGCCGATCATGTCGAAATCCCGCCAGGAGCGCTCGGTCTGGCCCATGGTGGGATAGGTGCGGATGGCGTCGGTCTGCAGCAGGATGGTCTGGCCATCGGCCGGCTGGTCGAAGACATGCTGCTTGCCGACGGCGCCGCTGGCGCCGGTGATGTTCACGACACCGATCGGCACGCCCAGCTCGCGCTGCATGAGGGGGGCGATGTGCCGCGCCGTCCGGTCGGTCAGGCCGCCGGCCCCGAAGGGCACGACCATGGTGATGGGGCCGCGCGGAAAGCTGCCCTGCGCGCGCAGGAGGGCGGGGGAAGCGAGAAGGCTGGCGCCGGTCACGCCGGCCCCCAGCAGAAGGCTGCGCCGTTGCATCTTGGTGGTTCTCCCTGGATCGTCGCGCGGGTTCTTCGACCCGCTGCGGCATATATCCGGTTGCACCGTATAGATTGCAAGCGAGTTATGAAACGTCCATTTTTTGATTTCGGCCGTGCCGCGCTTTGACGGGTGGCCGCACGCCGCCTAACCCTGGGTGCAACGGAAATCGGGGAATGTCTTGAGCACTGCCGCTGAACGCCTTGTCGCCTTCCTGGTCGGGCAAGGCATGGACCGTGCCTTCTGCGTCCCGGGCGAGAGCTACATCGCCCTGCTCGACGCGCTGCATGACGCGCCGATGGACCTCGTGGTCTGCCGGCATGAGGGCGGCGCGGGCTTCGCCGCCATCGCCGATGCGAAGCTGACGGGCCGCCCCGGCGTGGTGCTGGTGAGCCGCGGCCCGGGCGCCTGCAACGCCGCCATCGCGCTGCACACGGCCGAGCAGGATGCCGTGCCGCTGATCCTGCTGATCGGCCAGGTGGAGGCGCGGGATCTGCGCCGCGATGCCTTCCAGGAAATTGACTACGTCAGGATGTTCGGCGGCTTCTGCAAATTCGTGGGCGAGGCGACGCGGCCGGAGCAGGTGCCCGAGCTGATCGCCCGCGCCTATGCGGCGGCGATGCAGGGTGTCCCCGGCCCCGTGGTGCTCTCGCTGCCCGAGGACGTGCTGGCCATGGAATGCGCGCCCGTGGCACCCGCCATCACGCCCGCGCGCGCTGCCTTGCCGGCGCCTGCCGAGGTGGCCCGCATCTCCGACCTGCTGCACGCGGCGGAGCGTCCCATCCTGCTGGCGGGCCATGGCTTCGAGAGCGAGGCGGGGCGGGCGGCCTTGGCGCGCTTTGCGGCGCAATGGGAAATTCCGGTCGCCGTCTCCTTCCGCCGGCAGGATTTGTTCGACAATGCCAGCCGCTTCTATGCGGGCGATCTCGGCCTCAGAAATCCCGACGCGCAGCGCGATGCCTTCGCCGAGGCGGACCTCATCCTCGCCCTGGGCACGCGGCTGACGGACATCACGACGCAGGGCTATTCCTGGCCCGCGCCGGGCCAGCGCCTCGTGCATCTCTGCGCCGATCCGAAGCACCTGAACTGGCACTTCCCGGCCGAGGTCGCGACCACGGCCGACCCGGTCGCGCTGATGACGGTGCTGGGCGCACCTGGCAAGCGCCCGCCGCGTGGCGAATGGATCGCGCGGCTGCGCGCCCTGCAGGTGGCCGACAGCGCGGTGACCCCGCGCGACTGGCAGGACGGGCTGGCCTTCCCGGAGGTGGCGCAGGTGGTGCACCAGGCGCTGCCGGCCGATGGCATCATCACGCTCGATGCCGGCACCTTCGGCGCGCCCTTCTACCGCAAGGCGATCTGGCGGCCGGGGCAAAGGCTGTTGGTCCCGGTCTCGGGCGCCATGGGCTTTGGCGTGCCGGCGGCCGTGGCCGCGGCGCTCCGCTGCCCGGGCCGCACGGTGGTCTGCGGCGTGGGAGATGGCGGCATCCTGATGACGGGCGGCGAGATGGCGGTGGCGCTGGAGCGGCAATTGCCCATCAAGCTGCTGGTCTCGGAAAACCTCGGCTACGCCTCGATCCGCATCCACCAGGAGCGCGCGCATCCGGGCCGTGTGAGTGGCACCATGTTCGCCAATCCGGATTTCGCCCATTGGGCGCAGGCCTTCGCCCTGCCCGTCACGCGGGTGAACACGCGCGATGACTTCGGCGCGATGCGGGCCGCCATCGCGGCCCCGGGTCCGGCGGCGATCCTGGTGAAGACCTCCATGCAGGCGGTGCTGCCCCATGTCTCGTGAGAAGGGGTCGCCCGAGATCCTCGCCCAATTGGCGCCGACCGGCGTGCTGCGCGCTGCCATCAACATGAGCAATTTCCTGCTCGTCACCGGGCGTGGCCCGGCGGGCGAGCCGGATGGCGTCTCTCCCGGCATGGCGCGCGCCATCGCCGAGCGCCTGGGCGTGCCCGTGCGCTACATGCCCTTTCCGCGGCCGGGCGAATTGGCCGATGCGGTCGGCACCTGGGATATCGGGCTGATCGGCGCCGAGCCGCAGCGGGCGGAAAAGATCGCCTTCACCGCCGCCTATGCCGAGATCGAGGCGACCTATCTGGTGCGGGGCGATTCCCCCATCACGGAACTGGCGCAGGTGGACCAGGCCGGCGTGCGCATCGCGGTGACGGCGCGCGCGGCCTACGATCTTTGGCTGGAGCGCAACATCCATCGCGCCAAGCTGCTGCGCGCGGAAAGTCTTGATGGCGCCTTCGAGTTGTTCCAGCGCGAAGGGCTCGAGGTGCTGGCCGGCCTCAAGCCGCGCTTGCTGAGCGATGCCGAGGCGCTGCCCGGCGCGCGCATCCTGCCCGGCAACTTCACCACCGTGCAGCAGGCCATCGGTACGGCGCGGGCGAACGCGGCGGCGGCGGCCTGGCTCGCCGCTTTCGTGAGCGAAGCGAAGGCGAGCGGCCTGGTGGCCGCCCTGATCGCGCAGCATCAGGTGCGCGGGCTCTCCGTCGCGCGGTGACCGTGCCTGCGCTGTGCTCTTTGGCATAGAAAATGCATGACGGGACAGGGGCTTGCGCGGCGCTGACCGCGCCGGGGCAAGGCCAGATCGCATGACGCCATTGACAATGTTTGGAAACTTACCAGTTTCTGCAATGATCTTCCGTGGATGACCGATATGAAGCACGTGACAGCGCTGGCCGTTGCTCCGGCGGCCTCTGCCTCCCGGCGCGCCGCCTTCTGGTGGAGTGTGCTTCCCCTGGCGGCGGTGGCCCTGGCTCTCGCTGGCTGTGACGAGCCGAAGGCCGGCGCGGCCCAGGCGCAGGGCCAGGCGACGCCCCCGCCGGTCGCCGTCACGGTCGTGACGCTGGAACGGCGTGAGATCCCCGTCACCTCCACCTTGCCTGGGCGGACCGCCCCCTTCCGCGTCGCGGAGATCCGCCCGCAGGTGGGGGGCCTGCTGCGCGAGCGGCTTTTCACCGAAGGCGAATCGGTCGCATCCGGCCAGCCGCTCTTTCAGATCGATCCGGCCCCCTTCGAGGCGGCGGTGCGCCGGGCGGAGGCCGCGCTGCAGCGCATGGAGGCCACCGAGCGCGTGGCGCTCAGCACCGCGAACCGGCTGCGCTCCCTGGCGCGGTCGCAAGTGGTGAGTGAGCAGAATCTGGAGAATGCCGAGGCGACGCTGCGCCAGGCCCAGGCTGACCTCATCTCGCTCCGCGCGGCGCTGGAAACGGCCAAGATCGACCTGAACTACACCCGCGTCGCCTCGCCGATCTCCGGCCGCACGGGCCGCGCCAGCGTGACGCCTGGCGCGCTGGTCACCGCGAACCAGCCGACCGCGCTGGTCACCGTGGCCCAGCTCGACCCGATCCTGGTGGACCTCACCCAGCCCAGCGCGGCCCTGCTCCAGCAGCGGCGCGACGTGGACAGCGGTGCGCTGCGCCGCCCCTCGGCCGACCGCGCCACGGCGCGGCTGATCCTGGAGGATGGCTCGGAATATCCGCATGCGGGCGAGGTGCAGTTCTCCGAGGTGATCGTGGACCAGGGCACCGGCTCGGTCACCATGCGCGCCGTCTTCCCCAATCCGAACCAGCTGCTGCTGCCGGGCATGTTCGTCCGCGCCCGTGTCGAGGAGGGTGTCACCGACCGCGCGCTGCTGGTGCCGCAGCGCGCCGTGCTGCGCACCCCGCGCGGCGAGCCCATGGCCTTCATCGTCAATGAGGAAGGCGTGGTGCAAGCCCGCGTGCTGCGCGCGAACCGCGCGGTCGGCAATGACTGGATGGTGACCGAGGGCCTGAACCCCGGCGACCGCGTGGTGATCGAGGGCTTGCAGCGCATTCGCCCCGGCACCCGCGTGCGGGCGACCGAACGCGCCGCCACCCCCGCCGTCGCGAGCTAGGCCCGCGCCGTGGCCCGCTTCTTCATAGACCGCCCGGTCTTTGCCTGGGTCATCGCCATCGGGATCATGCTGGCGGGGTTGCTTGCGCTCCGCAGCATGGCCGTCTCGCAATATCCGGCCATCGCGCCGCCGGCGATCTCGATCAACGTGACCTTCCCCGGCGCCTCGGCCGAGACGGTGCAGGCGACCGTGGTGCAGGTGATCGAGCAGCAGCTGAGCGGCATCGACAACCTGCTCTTCTTCGACAGCCAGACCACGAAGGACGGCCAGGCGCGCATCCAGCTCACCTTCGCGCCGGGCACGAATTCCGACACGGCCCAGGTGCAGGTCCAGAACCGCGTGCAGCTCGCCGTGCCGCGCCTGCCGGCGACGGTGCAGCAGCAGGGCATCCGCGTCGTGAAGTCCTCGGGCAACTTCCTGCTCGTGGTCGGCTTCGTCTCCGCCGATGGCAGCATGGAGCGGATCGACATCGCCGACTACCTGGTGGCCAATGTGCAGGATCCTCTCAGCCGGACCTCGGGCGTCGGCGACTTCCAGGTCTTTGGCGCGCAATTCGCCATGCGGATCTGGCTGGATCCGGCGAGGCTGATCAATTTCGGCCTGACGCCCGCCGATGTGGCGGCCGCCGTGCGCGCGCAGAATGTGCAGGTTTCGAGCGGCGAGATGGGCGGGCTTCCCGCCGTGCCCGGGCAGCAGTTGAACGCCACCATCATCGGCCCCTCCTACCTGCAGACGGTGGAGGAGTTCGGCGCGATCCTGTTGCGCGTGCGGGCCGACGGCTCACAGGTGCGCCTGCGCGATGTCGCGCGGCTGGAAGTGGGCGGCGAGAACTATTCCATCACCACGCAGCTGGACGGAAGGCCCGCCAGCGGCATCGGCATCCGCCTCGCCAGCGGCGCGAATGCGCTGGAAACGGCGGCGGCAATCCGCGCCACGGTGGAACGCCTGCGCCCGAGCTTCCCGCCAGGGCTTGAGGCCTATTACCTGCAGGACACCACGCCCTTCGTGAAGCGCTCCATCATGAGCGTCGTCATGACGCTGCTGGAGGCGGTGGCGCTGGTCTTCATCGTGATGTTCGTCTTCCTGCAGAATTTCCGCGCCACGCTGATCCCGACCATGGCGATCCCCGTGGTGATCCTGGGCACCTTCGCGGTGCTGCAGGCGCTGGGCTTCAGCATCAACACGCTGACCTTGTTCGGCCTGGTGCTGGCGATCGGCCTGCTGGTGGATGACGCCATCGTGGTGGTCGAGAATGTCGAGCGCGTGATGGCGGAGGAGCATCTCTCGCCCATCGAGGCCACGCGCAAATCCATGGATCAGATCACCGGCGCGCTGGTGGGCATCGGCCTCGTGCTCTCGGCCGTGTTCCTGCCGATGGCCTTTTTCGGCGGGTCGGTCGGCGTGATCTACCGACAATTCTCGGTGACCATCGCAACGGCCATGGCGCTTTCGGTCCTGGTCGCGATTTTCTTCACGCCGGTGCTTTGCGCCACCATGTTGAGGCCGCATCGGCCGGGCCAGGGCACACGCGGCCTCTCAGGCTGGTTCAACCGCGGCTTCGACCGCATGACCAACGGCTACCTCGCCGGCGTGCGGGCCAGCCTGCGGCGGCCCGCACGCATGCTGCTGATCTACGTCGTCCTGCTTGGCGCCCTGGGCTATGCCTTCCTCCGCTTGCCCGGCGGCTTCCTGCCGAACGAGGACCAGGGCATCGCCTTCGCCCAGGTGACCGCCCCCCCCGGTGCCACCGCGGATCGCACGCAGCGCGCGCTGGACGAGCTCGGCCGCTACCTGCGCGAGGAGGAGGCCGGTGTGGTGGAGAGCTTCTACGCCATCAACGGCTTCAGCTTCGGCGGCCGCGGGCAGAATTCGGGCCTGGGCTTCATCACCCTGCGCGACTGGGATGTGCGGCGTGGCCGGGAGAATTCGGTCCAGGCGCTGACCGAGCGGATCAATCGCCGCTTCGCCAGCTACCAGGATGCGCTGATCTTCGCCTCCTCGCCGCCCGCGATCCGCGAGTTGGGCAATGCCACGGGCTTCTCCTTCCAGCTGCTGGACCGGGGTGCCATGGGCCATGCGGCCCTGATCGAAGCGCGCGACCAGTTGCTGCGGCTGGCCCAGGCCAGCCCCATCCTGACCCGCGTGCGCGCCAATGGCCTGAATGACGAGGCGCAGTTCCGCCTGGTCGTGGATTGGGAGCGGGCCAGCGCGCTTGGCCTCTCCATTTCCGAGATCAACACCACGCTCTCCACCGCCTGGGGTTCCACCTACGTCAACGACTTCATGGATCGCGGGCGCGTGAAGCGCGTCTTCATGCAGGGCCAGCCCGAGGCACGCATGGTGCCGGGCGATCTCGACAAGTGGTACGTCCGCAACGCACAGGGGCAGATGGTGCCATTCTCGGCCTTTGGCCGCGCCGAATGGCGCTTCGGCTCGCCCCGCCTGGAGCGCTTCAACGGCATCGCCTCGCGCGAGATCCAGGGCATGCCCGCACCTGGTTTCACGACCGGCCAGGCCATGGAGGAGATGGAGCGGCTCATGCAGCAATTGCCGCCCGGCTTCGCCCATGAATGGAGCGGTATCTCCTTCCAGGAGCGGCAATCCGCCGGGCAGGCGCCAGCCCTCTATGCGCTGTCGCTTCTCGTGGTCTTCCTTTGTTTGGCCGCGCTCTATGAGAGCTGGTCCATTCCCACCGCCGTCATGCTCGTGGTGCCCCTGGGCGTGCTCGGCGCCGTCGTCGCCTCGCTGATGAAGGGCATGGCGAATGACGTGTATTTCCAGGTGGGGCTGCTGGCCACGATCGGCCTCACGGCCAAGAACGCCATCCTGATCGTGGAATTCGCGCGCGAGGGCTTCGACCGCGGCCTCTCCCTGATGGAAGCGGCGGAGGAAGCGGCGCGGCAGCGCCTCAGGCCCATCATCATGACCTCGCTCGCCTTCACGCTCGGCGTCGTGCCGCTGGCCATCGCCAGCGGCGCGGGCTCGGGCGCGCAGAACGCGATCGGCGTCGGCGTGATCGGCGGCGTGGTCGCGGGCACGGTGCTGGCGGTGCTCTTCGTGCCGCTCTTCTTCGTGCTGGTGCTGCGCCTGTTCCGCGCCCGCCGCGCGGGTGAGAAGAACCAGCCCGCCGCCGCCAAGCCCGCGCCGGCGGAGTAGCCCCGGTGTCGCAGGACCAGGTGTCGCAGGAACCGGTGTCGCAGGAGCTGGTGTCGCAGGAGCCGGGGGCGAAGGCCGAGGGGGGGCGGCCGCGATGCCGGCCCGGCCCCAGCCCCATGCCGGAGGAGCAGCGCCGGCACGCCCTGGTGGAGGCCGCCGCCGCGGTCTTCATCCGGGATGGCTATGCGGCAACCAGCATGGATCAGGTGGCGCGCGAGGCGGGGATGTCCAAGCGCACGCTCTATCGCATCTTCCCTTCCAAGGCCGCGCTCTTCGAGGCGACGATCAATGATTCCCTGGCGCCGCTGCATCTCGACCCGGCGCTTGCGCTCGAGCCTGACCTGCAACGGGCGCTCACGGGCATCCTGGAGGCCTCGGGCCGGCATCTCCTGGCATTGCGGCCCATCGGCATCTTCCGCCTGGTGATCGCCGAGGTGGGGCGCTCACCCGAATTGGCGGAGACCTTCCACCGCGTGCTGGTCCGGCGCGGGGCCAGCGCCTTGCAGCGGCTGATCGGCGTGGCCATGGAGGCGGGCCGGCTGCGGCCGGGCGATCCCGTCGCCACGGGGCGCATGCTCTACGGCATGGCCTTCGGCTCGACCCAGATCCGGCTGCTGCTCGGCGCCCGGAAGATGCCAACGCGCGAGGAAATCGCGACGCTGGCGCGGGATGCCGTGGCCATCTTCCTGAACGGGGCACGGCGCCAGGACGCCTGGGACGGCCGCGCCTTCGCGGCCAGCTGAGTCGGCCTCAGGCGAGGCCGAGGCGCGCGTCCCGCCGGCGCAGCAGCGCCACGATGGGCAGGGCCAGCAGCACCATCCAGGCCTTTCCGATCACCTGGCCCGACAGATAATCGAGGCTGCCAAAGGCGAGCCAAAGGAAGATCACGCTGTCCACCAGCAGGCCCACGATGGAGGAGGCCGCGACGGCCAGCACCAGCCCGCGCCTCTGCAAGGGCGTGTAGACGCCGAGGTCCACCAGCTCGGAGAGCAGGAAGGCGACGGTGGAGGCCAGCACCAGCGCCGGCGGCGCGATCGCCGCTGACAGCGCGGCACCCGCGAAGATGGCCCCCAGCGCCCAGTTCACCCCAAGCCGCCGCTGCACGAGATCCCGCAGGACGAGCGCAAGCCCGATCATCAGCACGCCCGAGGGCGCCATGATGCCCGGCGCCACCGGGATCAGGCAGGGGCCATTCGGCACGCAGACCGTGCCGGCATTGCCGATCAGCCAATTGGCCGCGGGGATGCAGAGCGCGAAGGCGAGGAGGAAGGCCAAGCCTTCAAGGCGGGTGCGGTTCATCATGCGCGCTCGCATAGGCCGCCCAGCCCCGGGCGCGCAAGTCGCAAGCCGGACATTCACCGCAGCCATGGCCCCAGGGGTGCAGCGTGGTGCGATCGCCCTTGTAGCAGGAATGGCTCTGCACGCGGATCAGCTCGACCAAAGCAGGGCCGCCGAGGCGTTCGGCCAGGCGCCAGGTCGCGGCCTTGTCGCGCCACATGAGCGGCGTGTGCAGGACAAGGCGCGTGTTCATGCCGAGGTTGATCGCGGCCTGCAGCGCCTTGATCGTGTCATCCCGGCAATCGGGGTAGCCGGAGTAATCCGTCTCGCACATGCCGGCCACGATGTGCTTGAGGCCCCGGCGATAGGCCAGGGCTGCGGCGAAGGTCAGGAAGATCAGGTTGCGGCCGGGCACGAAGGTGTTGGGCAGCCCGTCCTCGCGCAGCGCGATCTCGGCATCGCGGGTCAGCGCGGTGTCGCTGAGGCTGCCCAGCACGCCGAGGTCCAGCGTGTGGTCCAGCCCGAGCCGGGGCGAGGCCATGCCGGCACGGAGCGCGTCGCGGCAGGTGAGTTCGACGGCGTGGCGCTGGCGGTAGTCGAAGCCGAGCGTCTCCACCGTGTCGAAGCGGTCCAGCGCCCAGGCCAGGCAGGTCGCGGAATCCTGGCCGCCGGAAAACAGGACAAGCGCGCCATTGCTCATGGGTTGAGTTGCTCCATCGCCCAGCGGGCGGCTTCGGCCACCACCGTGTCGGCATCCTCGCACAGGCCCTGCGCCACGGGCAGCAGGCCAGTATCGCCGCTATTGCCGATGGCGATCAGCACATTGCGGATGAAGCGGTTGCGCCCGATGCGCTTGATGGGGGAGCCCGCGAAGCGCGCGCGGAAGGCCGCGTCATCCAGCGCGGCCAGCTCGGCCAGCGGCGGCGCCACTTCGGCGCGGGGTGCGAATTGCAGCTCGGCCGCGGTGCGCGCGAACTTGTTCCAGGGGCAGACGGCGAGGCAGTCATCGCAGCCATAGATGCGGTTGCCCATGGCGCGGCGGAATTCGTGCGGGATGGGGCCCTGATGCTCGATGGTGAGATAGGAGATGCAGCGCCGCGCATCGAGCCGGTAGGGCGCCGGAAAGGCCGCGGTCGGGCAGGCATCGAGGCAGGCGCGGCAACTGCCGCAATGGTCGGTCTCGGGCGCGTCGGGCGTGAGGTCCAGCGTGGTGTAGATCTCGCCGAGAAACAGCCAGGAGCCATGGGTGCGGCTGACCAGGTTGGTGTGCTTGCCCTGCCAGCCGAGGCCGGCCTGGGCGGCCAGCGGCTTTTCCATCACGGGGGCCGTGTCCACGAAGACCTTGAGTTGGCTGCCCTTGAAGTGCCGCACCATCCATTGGCCGAGCGCCTTGAGGCGCTTCTTCACCACGTCATGATAGTCGCGCCCCTGGGCATAGGCGCTGATGGTGGCGCGCTCGCGCTGCGCCAGGCTGGCAAGCGGGTCGTAATCCGGGCCGTAGTTCAGGCCGAGGGCGATGACGCTGACCGCCTCGGGCCAAAGGGCGCGCGGTTGAGCGCGCTGTTCGCGGCGGGGTTCCATCCAGCCCATGCCGCCATGGGCGCCGGACTCCACGAAGGCGTCGAGGCGCGCACGGGCGGCATCGGGGAGAAGGGCTTCCGTAAACCGGACAGCATCGAAGCCGAGGCGAAGGGCTTCCTCACGAATCGCCTCGGTCGGGCTCACCCCTTTGGCAGGATGGCCGTGGCCTCGATCTCGACCTTGGCCTCCTCCTCCACCAGGGCGACCACCTGCACCAGCGTCATCGCCGGGAAGTGGCGGCCCATGACGGCGCGGTAGGCGGGGCCGAGTTCGGCGAGGCTCGCGCGGTATTCGCCGATGTCGGTCACGTACCAGGTGAGGCGCGCGATGTGCTCCGGCTTGCCGCCGGCCTCGGCCAGGACGGCCAGGATGTTGGAGAGCGCCTGGCGCACCTGGGGCACGAAGCCCTCGGCGAAGCGCCCGGCCGCATCCCAGCCGATCTGGCCGCCGATGACGACGAGGCGGCCCTCGCCCATCAGGCCATTCGCGTAGCCGCGGGGGGCAGGCCAGCCCTTGGGTTGCAGGTTCGTGAGGCTCATGGCGCAAGGCTTTCGCAGGCGGCGGCGTAGCGCGCAAGGGCCGCGCGCAGATCGTCGGGGATGGGCTTGGGGCGGGCGGTGTCGAGGTCCGTTGTCGCGTTCACGAAGCGGAAGCGGACCAGCTCCGTCTCGCCCTTATGGGCGTGCAGCGTGGTGGCGTAGGAGGCACCGCCGATGCGGGTGATCAGCGGCGTGAAGACCACGTGATCCCCCATGCGGCCGGGCGCGAACCAATCGGCCTCGGCATGGACGAAGCCGGTGCCGGTGCGGCGCTCGCCATGGATGTGGTGGAAATCGAGCTGGAGGGTGAGTTCGAAGAAATCCTCGATGGCGGCGTTGGCCAGGGTGAACCAGGCGCCGAAGAAAGCGATGCCGGCCGGGTCGCAGTCGGAGAAGCGGATGCGGCCCGGGATGCGCGCGGCGGCGGTGGGCAGGGCCGAGGCCGCGATGGGGGTGGGGCGGGTCATGATTGTCTGAGTGCGAAGCGTTGCAGCTTGCCCGTGCCGGTGCGCGGCAGGGCTTGCGCGAAGATCACGCGGCGCGGGTATTTATAGGGCGCGATCTGGGCCTTCACATGATCCTGCAAGGTCTTGGCCATGGCCTCATCCGGCGTGAAGCCGGCGTGCAGGACGATGTGGGCCGTCACCAGCATGCCGCGCTCCGGATCGGGCTGGCCCACCACGCCGCATTCGCGGACGGCGGGGTGCGCCAGCAGCGCCGCCTCCACCTCCGGGCCTGCGATGTTGTAGCCGGAGGAGATGATCATGTCGTCGCTGCGGGCCTGGTACCAGAAATAGCCATCCCCGTCCTGGATGTAGGTGTCGCCGGTGATGTTCCAGCCATCCTGCACGTATTTGCGCTGGCGCGGATCGGCCAGGTAGCGGCAGCCGGTGGGGCCGCGGACGGCCAGGCGCCCGGCCGTGCCGCGGGGCACTTCCTGGCCCGCCTCATCCAGCACGCGCGCCTCATAGCCGGGCACGACAAGGCCGGTGCTGCCGGGGCGGATCGCGTCCTCCGGGGCGGCGATGAAAATGTGGAGCATCTCCGTGGCGCCGATGCCGTCCATGAGCTTGAGGCCCGTCTTCTCCTGCCAGAGGTCGAAGATCGGCTTGGGCAGCGCCTCGCCGGCCGAGACGCATTTGCGCAGGCTCGTGATGTCATGGCTCGCGACATGCGCGGCCATGGCGCGATAGGCGGTCGGCGCCGTGAAGCAGATGGTCGCGCGATGCGCGGCGATGGCAGGCAGCAGGTCCTCGGGGCTCGCGCGCTCCAGCAGGATGGCGGTCGCACCCACGCGGAAGGGAAAGAGCACGAGGCCACCCAGGCCGAAGGTGAAGGCGAGCGGGGGCGAGCCGATGAAGCGGTCGGCGGGCTCGGGCTTCAGCACCTGGGCGGAATAGGCATCGCAGATGGCCAGCATGTCCCGGTGGAAATGCATGGTGCCCTTGGGCTCGCCCGTCGTGCCGGAGGTGAAGCCGATCAGGCAGGTCTCGTCCGCCGCGCTGTCATGGGCGGTGAAATCGGGACTGATGGCGGCGCAGCGGGCTTCGAGGTCGCCATCGCCCCAGCTGAGGATGTGACGCAGATCGGGCGCATCGGCCCGCTTCAACTCATCCAGCAGCCGTGCGTCGCAAAGCGCATGCGTGATGCGCGCCTTGCGGGCGATCTCGCCGATTTCCTTCGCACGCAGCAGCGGCATGGTGGCGACGACGATGCCGCCCGCCTTCAGCACGGCGAAATAGGCCGCGACCATCCAGGCATTGTTGGCGGAGCGCAGCAGCACGCGGTTGCCGGGGATCAGGCCCAGTTCGCTGGTCAGCACATTCGCGATGCGGTTCACGCGCGCGGCGAGCTCCGCATAGGTCAGCGTCTCCGCAGGGGTGACGATGGCCGGGTGATCGGCGCGAGAGGGGAGGTTCCGGTCCAGCAATTCGGTCGCGCAGTTGAGGCGCTCGGGGTAGGGGATGAGGCGAAATTCCGGCCAGTCGGCTTGGGGCGGCAGGTTTTCGGCGGCGAAGTGGTCCATCACATCCTCTCCCGCTCGGCACGCGCGATGATCACGCGCTGGATCTCGGAGGCGCCCTCATAGACGCGCAGCGCGCGCACTTCGCGCGTCAGCAATTCGGGCGCGGAATCCGTGACGACGCCCAGGCCGCCATGGAGTTGCGCGCAGGCATCGGCGATGCGCCCCGCCGCCTCGGTGGCGTGCAGCTTGGCCATGCTGGCCTCGCGCGAGACGCGGGGCGTGCCCTGATCCTTGAGCCAGGCGGCGCGATAGACCAGCAGGGCGGCGGCCTCCACATCCAGCGCCGCATCGGCGATGGCGGCCTGGGTCATCTGCTGGTCAAACAGCGGCGCGCCGAAGAGCTTTCGCGTCGTGGCGCGGGTGAGCAGCAGGTCCAGGCCCCGCCGGGCGAAGCCCAGCGCCGCGGCACCCACGGTCGCGCGGAACACGTCCAGCGTCGCCATCGCGATCTTGAAGCCATCCCCCGGCGCGCCAATGCGGTGGGCGTCCGGCACCCGCACATCCTCGAAGCGCAGCCGCGCCAGCGGGTGCGGCGCCGAGACCTGGATGCGCTCGGCCGTGACGAGGCCAGGCGCGTCACCCGGTACCCAGAAGGCCGAGAGGCCGCGGGCGCCCGGCGCCTCGCCCGTGCGGGCGAAGACGATGTGGCTGCCGGCGATGCCGCCATTGCTGATCCAGGTCTTCTCGCCATTGAGCCGCCAATGGGCGTTCCCGTCGCGCGTCGCCGTCGTGGCGAGTGCCGCGACATCGCTGCCGGCCTCGGGCTCCGAGAGCGCGAAGGCGGCCAGCGTGGTGCCGGCGCGCACGCCGGGGAGTACCTGGGCGCGCAATTCGGAACTGCCGAAGAGCGTGATCGGCCCGGTGCCCAGCCCCTGCATGGCGAAGGCGAAATCGGCCAGGCCCGAATGGCGCGCCAGAATCTCCCGTGCGAGGCAGAGGCTGCGCACATCCAGCGCGCCCGTCTCCGGCACGGCCATGCGCAGCAGCCCGGATTCACCCAGCCCGCGCGCCAGGGCCCGGGTGCTGCCATCCGCGTCGTGATGGTCGGTCAGGCGGTCGGCATTCGCGCTGGCCCAGGCTTCCACCTCGGCCGCGAATTCGCGGTGCCGCGGCTCGAAGAAGGGCCAGTCGAGGAAGCTCTGGTCCGCCATCAGTCGCCCTGGAAGACCGGGGTTTGCTTGGCAGCAAACGCCTCATAGGCGCGGCGGAAATCCTGGGTGGTCATGCAGAGCGCCTGGGCCACGGCCTCCGCCTCGATCGCCTGTTCCACGCCCATCGCCCATTCCATGGCGAGCATCCGCTTGGTCATGCCATGGGCGAAGCCGGGGCCGGCCGCGATTTCGGCGGCGAGCGCGTTGGCGTCGTCCATCAGCGTCTCGGTCAGGCGGTTGAAGAAGCCCCAAGCGGCGCCCTCCTCCGCGCGCATGGCGCGGCCGGTGAAGAGCAATTCGCTGGCGCGCCCCTGGCCGATGATCCGCGGCAGGATGGCGCAGGCGCCCATGTCGCAGCCGGCCAGGCCCACGCGGTTGAACAGGAAGGCGACGCGGGCGCGGGGCGTCGCGAGCCGTATGTCGCTGGCCATCGCGATGATGGCGCCGGCGCCGGCCGCCACGCCATCCACGGCGGCGATGACCGGCTGCGGGCAGGCGCGCATGGCCTTCACCAGCTCGCCCGTCATGGCCGTGAACTGCATCAGCCCCTTGGTGTCGCGCTCCAGCAGCGGGCCGATGATCTCATGCACATCGCCGCCCGAGCAGAAATTGCCGCCCGCACCGGTCACGATGAAGACCTTCGCCGCGTCATCCTGGGCACCCGCGCGGAAGATGGCGGAGAGCTCCGCATAGCTCTCGAAGGTCAGCGGGTTTTTCCGCTCGGGCCGGTTGAGCGTGAGGGTGATGACGCCGCCCGCCTCCGTCAGTTGCAGGTGCTTGGGCGCGTAATGGGCCAGCGGTGTCATGGCGTGTCGAGGCTCTCGCGGATGGAGGATTTGGCGCGGCCGAGCAGGCGGTGCAGCCCGGCGCGTTCGGTCTCGGAAAGCTGGCCGAGCAATTCAGCGATCCAGCCCTCATGCGCCCGGGATTGCCGGGCGAATTCCCGCGCCCCCTTGGCGGTGAGGCGCAGGCGGAAGGCGCGGCGATCCTCGGCATCCAGGCGGCGCTCGATCAGGCCCTCAGCCTCCAGCCGCGCGGCGAGGCCGGTGACATTGCCGTTGCTCACCATCATCCGGCGGGAGACATCGCCGAGCGTCAGCCCCTCGCCATCACGGTCGAGGGCGGCCAGCAGGTCGAAGCGGGGGAGGGTGGTGTTGAATTCCTCGCGCAGGCGGCGGCGGATTTCGGTCTCGATCAGCGTCGCGCAGGTCAGCAGGCGGAGCCAGAGGCGGAGCGAATCCTTGGTGCCGGGTGGCGCATCGGCGAGTTGCGTCTCCGCATCCATCAGATCTCGCCCCCGCTGACGGGCAGCGCCGCGCCATGGATGCCCTGTGCGGCCGCGGTGCAGAGGAAGACGGTCAGCGCCGCGATCTCCTCGGGCTGGAGCAGTCGGCCCTGCGGGTTGTGCTTCGCCAGATCGGCGCGGGCGGCGGCTTCGTCCATGCCGGTCTTGCCCGTGATGCGGGCGATGCTCTCGGCCAGCAGCGGCGTCTCGGTGAAGCCGGGGCAGATGGCGTTGACCGTGACGCCCTTGGCCGCGACCTCAAGTGCCAGCGCCCGGGTGAAGCCGAGAAGCGCGTGCTTGGCCGCCACATAGGGCACCACATAGGCGTAGCCCTTGAGCGAGGCCGTGGAAGCGATGTTGATGACCCGCCCGCGGCCCGCCGCCAGCATGCCGGGCAGCGCCGCGCGGGTCAGCGCCACGGCCGACATGAGGTTGGCATCGAGGGCCGCGCGGAAATCGGCGTCGGTCGTCTTGAGGAAGGGGGCGCTGACGGCGGCCCCCGCGGCGTTCACCAGGATGGTGACCGGCGGCAGGGGCGGTGGGGCGGTCGCATCGCCCACCAGGGCCGCATCGGCTTCGCCGCGGGCCATGGCGGCCTCCAGCGGGGCGGCGCGGCGGCCGAGGATGGTGACATGCGCCCCCGCCGCCTTCAGCGCGCGGGCACAGGCGAGGCCGATGCCCGTGCCCCCGCCGCTCACCAGCGCAAACTCTCCTGCCAGACCCTGCATATTTTAAGCTTAAAGCATTGCGGGATGCCTTCCATCAAGCATATTTTGGCAATGCAGCCTCATGGAGTGACAGATGCGTATCGCGGTGATCGGCGGCGGCCCGGCCGGCCTGTATTTCGCCATCCTGATGAAGCGCGACCGGCCCTCGGCCGAAATCACGGTCGTCGAGCGCAACCAGGCGGATGACACCTTCGGCTTCGGCGTGGTGTTCTCGGACGCGACGCTCGATGCCTTCCGCGATGCGGATGAGCCCTCCTACCGCGCCATCGTCGAGAGCTTCGCCTATTGGGATGACATCGCGATCATCGCGCGGGGCCATGAGCATCGCGTGGGGGGCAATGGCTTCTGCGGCTGCTCGCGCCGCACCTTGCTCACGCTGTTGCAGGCACGCGCGCGGGAATTGGGTGTCACGCTGGAATTCCGCCGCGAGGTGAGCCCCGAGGATTTCCCGGACGCCGATCTCATCATCGCGGCCGATGGCGTGAACAGCGCCATCCGCACCCGCCATGCCGATCACTTCCAGCCGGAGGTGGACCTCCGCCCCAATCGCTTTGCCTGGATGGGCAGCACCCGGCCGCTCGATGCCTTCAGCTTCTTCTTCCAGGAGCGGCCCGAGGGCATCTTCATCGCGCATGCCTATCAGTATGAGGCGGGGGCCAGCACCTGGGTCCTGGAAACCGACCCCGAGACCTTCGCCCGCGCTGGCCTCGGCGCCATGAGCGAGGCGGAGAGTGCCGCCTATCTGGAAGACGTGTTTGCCGAGGCGCTGCAAGGCCACAAGCTCATCACCAATCGCAGCACCTGGCGCCAATTCCCGATGATCCGCTGCACGCGCTGGGTGAAGGACAACATGGTCCTGCTGGGCGATGCCAAGGCGTCCGCGCATTTCTCCATCGGCTCCGGCACCAAGCTCGCCATGGAGGATGCGATTGCGCTGCATGCGGCCTTCATGGCCGGCGGGGATGTCGCCGCCTGCCTGCACCGCTTCGAGACGGGGCGACGCGAGGAGGTGGAGAAGATCCAGCACGCGGCGGATGTCTCGCTCGTCTGGTTCGAGCATGTGAAGCGCTTCTGGAATTTCCACCCCGCGCGCTTCGCCTTCGGCGTGATGACGCGCAGCAAGGCCATCACCTGGGACAACCTGCTGCTCCGCGCGCCGGAATTCGTGGGCGAGGTGCAGGATGTGGTGGCCGCCGAGACGCCCGGCGGCGATGCGCGCAACCCGCCGATGTTCCAGCCCTTCGCGCTGCGGGGCATGACGCTGCCCAACCGCGTCGTCGTCTCGCCGATGTGCATGTACTCGGCGGAAGACGGCCTGCCGAATGATTTCCACCTCATCCATTACGGCGCCCGCGCCATGGGCGGGGCCGGCCTCGTCTTCACCGAGATGACCTGCCCGGCACCCGATGCGCGCATCACGCCCGGCTGCGCCGGCCTCTGGAATGACGCGCAGCAGGCGGCCTGGACGCGGATCGTCGGCAATGCCCATGCGGCGGGCGCCAGGATGTGCCTCCAGCTCGGCCATGCCGGGCGCAAGGGCGCGACCAAGCTGATGTGGGACGGCATGGACCAGCCGCTGGAGGCGGGCGCCTGGCCCATCCTCTCCGCCAGCGCCATCCCCTATTACCCCAACAGCCAGGTCCCGCGCGCGATGGACCGCGCCGACATGGACCGCGTGAAGGCCGAGTTCCTGGCCGCCACCCAGCGCGCCATCGCCTGCGGCTTCGACATGCTGGAGCTGCATTGCGCCCATGGCTATCTGCTGGGCAGCTTCCTCTCGCCGCTGACCAATCACCGCACCGACGGATATGGTGGCAGCGTCGAGAACCGCCTGCGCTACCCGCTGGAAGTCTTCACCGCCATGCGCGCCGTGTGGCCGGCCGACCGCCCCATGTCGGTGCGAGTCTCCGCCACGGACTGGGCCGAGGGCGGCATCACGGATGAGGACATGCTGGCCATCGCCCGTGCCTTCCGCGATGCGGGCTGTGACCTGCTCGATGTTTCCACCGGCCAGACCGTGGCCGACGCCCAGCCTATGTATGGGCGCATGTTCCAGCTCCCCTGGGCCGACATGCTGCGCAACGAGGCCGGCATCGCCGTGATGTGCGTGGGCTCCATCACCTCGGCCGACCAGGTGAACACCATCATCGCCGCCGGCCGAGCCGATCTGGTGGCGCTGGCCCGCCCGCATCTGACGGACCCTTCCTTCACGCTGCACGCTGCCGCAGAATACGGCGCGCGCGGCTTGAACACGCCCGTGCAATATGGCTGGGGCAAGGATGCGCTGTTCCGCAATGCGAAGCGCGCACGGGAGGATCTGATGGAACTGCGCCGCAAAGCGAAGCCCGCGAGCCACGCGCCCCGTGGTTGATCACAGGCGCCACCGCAAGCCGGCTCCGCCCGCGCCCATCCTCATCGCCGGCGGCGGCATTGGCGGGCTGACGCTGGCGCTCTCGCTGCATGAGCGCGGCATCCCCTGCATCGTGCTGGAAGCGGCGAAGGAGGTGCGGCAGCTCGGCGTCGGCATCAACACGCTGACCAATGCCATCCGCGAACTGGCGGCACTTGGCCTTCTGCCCGCGCTGGACGCCATCGCCATCCGCACGCGGGAGCTGCGCTACCTCGACCGCTTCGGCAACCGCATCTGGACCGAGGCGCGCGGCCTGCATGCGGGGCATGATTCGCCGCAACTCTCCATCCATCGCGGCCGCATGCATGGCGTGCTCTGGCAGGCGGCGATGGAGCGGCTGGGGCCGCAGGCGGTGCGGACCAACATGCGCCTGGTGGGCTTCGCGCAATCCGGTGCCAGCGTGACGGCCAATTTCGCGGATGGCTCCAGCATCCGCGGCTCCGCGCTGATCGGCGCCGATGGCATCCATTCCATGCTGCGCGCGGCGCTGCACCCGGAGGATCCCGGCATCCGCTGGAACGGCATCCAGATGTGGCGCGGCGCCATCGAATGGCCGGCCTATGAGACCGGCGACGTCATGTTCGTGGCCGGCGACATGAAGGAGAAGCTGGTCTTCTACCCCATCGGCCATGGCAGCACGGAGGGGACGCGCCTCACCAACTGGGTGATCTGCGCGCAGATCGGCGATGCCTCCCGCCCGCCGCCCCGGCGCGAGGATTGGGCGCGCCCCGGCCTGCTGGAGGAGGTGCTGCCCCATGTGCAGCGCTTCCGTGTGCCCGGCCTCGATGTGGAGGCCATGGTGCGCGCCACGCCGGAATTCTTCGAATACCCGATGTGCGACCGCGACCCGCTGCCCTTCTGGACGCAGGGCCGCGTCACGTTGCTCGGCGATGCCGCGCATGCCATGTACCCGACCGGTTCCAACGGCGCCTCGCAGGCCATCATTGATGCGCGGCTGCTGGCGCGGCTGCTGGCCGAGCGTCCGGTGGAGGAGGCGCTCGCCGCCTATGAGGCCGAGCGCCTGCCGGCCACGCGGGACATCGCGCTCTCCAACCGCAAGGGCGGGCCGGAGCGGGTGGTGGATGTGGTCAGCGAACGGGCGCCGGATGGCTTCACCGACCTCAACGCCGTGATCGCGCATGAGGAGCTGGCGGCGATTGCGCGCGGTTATGCAAAACTGGCGGGGATGGTGCGATGAGGATCGAGATCGCGCGGGACGGCGATGTGCGGCATGTCATCGTCGCCAATCACGGCAAGCTGAACACGCTGAACTCGGAGCTGCTGCTGCAACTCGCGGCCAGCTTCGATGTGGAAGAGGACATCCGCGCCGTGGTGCTGACGGGCGAGGGCGATCGCGCCTTCATCGGCGGCGCCGATATCCGGGAAATGGGCGCCGTCACCACGCCCGCACAGGGACAGGCCTTCATCGAGCGCGTGCACGGTGCCTGTGCGGCCATCCGCGCCTGCCGGGTGCCGGTGATCGCGCGCATCCAGGGCTGGTGCCTGGGGGCCGGCCTCGAGATCGCCGCCGCCTGTGACCTGCGGATCGCCGCCGATGTCGCGAAATTCGGCATGCCGGAAGTGCGCGTCGGCATCCCCTCCGTGGTCGAGGCCGCGCTGCTGCCGGGGCTGATCGGCTGGGGCCGCACCCGCCGCCTGCTGCTGCTGGCCGAGACGCTGGACGCCGCCACCATGGAATCCTGGGGTTTTCTCGAGCGCGTCGTTCCCATGGAATCGCTTGACCCGGCCGTGGAGGAATGGATCGCGCTGCTGCGCGAGGCGGGGCCGGTCGCCATCGCCAACCAGAAGGCGCTGATCCGCGCCTGGGAGGACCTGCCGCTCAGCCAGGCCATCGCGGCGGGCATCCCGGCCTTCGCAAAATCCTGGGAGACGGCGGAGCCCACGCAGATGATGGGGCATTTCCTGAACCGCAGGCGCTAGCCGCGAAGCGCCTTGATCTGTGCCGGATAGCTGGACGGATCGGTCCGCACGTCAATCAGCCGCGGGCCGGGTGCGGCCATCGCCTCGGCCAGCGCCGCGTCCAGGCTGTCCGCATCGGCCACGCGCCAGGCACTGCCGCCCATGCCGCGCATCACCGTGGCGAAGTCCACCATGGGCCAGTCCAACGCGCCCTCGGGCAGGTCGCGCGCGCCCTTCTTGATATCAATGAGCGAGAGCGTCGCGTCATTGAACACCACCACCGTCAGGTTCACGCCCATGGCGGCCGCCGTGGCCAGCTCGCCGATCGCCATGAGCAAGCCCCCATCGCCGGCGAAGGCCACCGCGCCCCGCGCGGGATCATGCCAGGCGGCGGCGATGGCCGCCGGCAGCGCATAGCCCATGGTGGCCAGGCCATTGGAGATCAGCAGGTCTCCGGGCCGCTCGGCCTGCCAGAAGGTGGTGGCAGGGAACATGTGCGCCCCCGCATCCACGCTGACGCGCGGGTCGGCGCCCAGGCGCCGGCAGGCATCCTGCGTGACGCGGACGATGTCGGATGGCGCCATGCCGCGATTGCCGCCCGGCGCGTTCTCCAGCGCCGCCAGCCAGGCCGCGCGCAGCGCACCCACGCGTCCCTCCGGCCAGGGCCGGCGCGGTGCGTCCCCGGCCAGCGCGGCCGCCGCGATTTCCCAGGCGCCGATGATGGCGAGCTCGGGCTTGCGGTACTCCATCTCCCGCGCCGCGCAGGCGAGGTCGAGGATGGGGGCCGTGTAGCGCCAGGGCTGGCCCACGAATTCCACGGGATCAGCGCCCAGCAGCACGATCAGATCCGCCTCGCGCAGCAGCGGCGCCTCCGCCTCGCCGCCGGTGAAGACACCGCCGAAGAGGGGGTGGCTGTCCGGCAGCACGCCCTTGGCCTTGTAGGTGACAAGGCCGGGGCAGCCCAGCGCCTCGACCAAGCGCCGCGTGGCGGCAGCGCGCGAGGGTTCGGTGGCTTCCAGGCCGATGATCAGCGCCGGGCGCTGGGCCGCGGCCAGCATCCGCCGGGCCTCGGCGATCGCGCCGGAGGCGGGGGCTTCCAGCACGGGCGCCTCCCAGGCGCCGGCGGGCGCGGCTGGCGCGCGGGCCGCGTCGCCGGCCAGTTCCAGGTAGCCGGGCCCACGCGGCGCGCCCATCGCGGCTGACAGCACGCGCGGCGCCTCGCCAGCCCCCACGCCGCAAGCGCGGGTCACAGGCGCCATCATGGCCGCCTGGTCGAAGAGCTGGTGCGTGACGTAGCGGCTCTCCCGCGCCGCGAAGCCATCCGCCACCAGGATCACCGGCGCGCGCTCCAGCGCCGCATTGGCCATGCCGTTGGCGGCGTTGGAGACGCCGGGGCCGCGCGTCGTCAGCAGCCCGACCGGCCGGTGCGTGAGCTCGGCCAGCGCCGAGGCCATGATGCCAGCGCCATTCTCGGTGCGCGCCAGCACGAAGGGGATGCCATGCGCCTTGGCGGCGGCGATCAGGTCAAGGCTCGATCCGCCGCCCGGCACGCCGAAGATGGCGGGCATGCCCGAAGCCGCGAAGCTGTGCAGCATCGCCTCGGCGCCGGTGGTCAGATGCGGCTGGTCGTCCATGTGATTCTCCCTGCGGGCGCAGCATAGGCGTTGCGCCGTCCGCGCCAAGCTGCCCGCGACTTGGGCAAAGCCGTGCGCCACGCCGCGCAATCCACGCCGGGCTGGCTTGTGCCCCGCGCCGGGCTGCGGCAAAGCTCATGCAATTTGCCGGGATCAGGTTGCATGACGAGCCAAGCCTTCGACGAGATGGGATCGGGCCAATCCCTTCACCCCGCCTACGCCGCCATTGCCGCCTGGCTGCGGGATACCCCGCCCGCAGACCTGATGGCCAAGCGCGCCGAGGCCGAAGTGTTGTTCCGCCGCGTCGGCATCACCTTCGCCGTATACGGCGAGGGCGGGGACCCCGAGCGGCTCATCCCCTTCGACATCATCCCGCGCATCCTGGCCCGCACGGAGTGGGAGACGCTCTCGGCCGGTCTTACCCAGCGGGTGCGCGCGCTGAACGCCTTCCTGGGCGACATCTACGGCAAGCAGGAGATCATCCGCGCCGGCCGCATCCCCGCCCACCTGATCCAGGGCAATGAGCAGTTCCGCCCGGAGATGCAGGGCTTCCTGCCGCCCGGCGGCATCTACACCCACATCGCGGGCATTGATCTGGTCCGCACCGGGCCCGACCAGTTCTACGTGCTGGAGGACAATGCCCGCACGCCGTCGGGCGTCTCCTACATGCTGGAAAACCGCGAGGCGATGCTGCGCCTGTTTCCCCGGCTGATGGCGCGCCACCGCATCGCCCCCGTGAACCGCTACCCCGAGGATCTGCTGGCCACCCTCAAGGCCGCGGCCCCTGAGCGCGCCGGCCCGGATCCGACGGTGGTGATCCTCACCCCCGGTTCCTTCAACAGCGCCTATTACGAGCATTGCTTCCTGGCCGATGAAATGGGCGTCGAAGTGCTGGAAGGCCCCGACCTCTTCGTCGAGGACGACGTGGTCTACATGCGCACCACGGCGGGTGCGAAGCGCGTGGACGTGATCTATCGCCGCATTGACGATGACTACCTGGACCCCAAGGCCTTCCGCCCCGACAGCATGCTGGGCGTGCCCGGCCTGATCGCCGCCTACCGCGCCGGCAATGTGGCGCTCTGCAACGCGCCGGGCTGCGGCATCGCCGATGACAAGGCGATCTACCCCTACGTGCCCGCCATGATCCGCTTCTACCTGGGCGAGGAGCCGCGCCTCGCCAATGTGCCGACGCTCCTCTGCGAGCGCGACGAGGACCGGCGCGAGGTTCTGGCCAATATCGACAAGCTGGTGGTGAAGCTGGCGCAGGGCTCGGGCGGCTATGGCATGCTGATCGGCCCGCACGCGACCCAGGCCGAGCGCGACGAATTCGCGGCCCGCATCCGTGCCCGTCCGCAGGATTACATCGCGCAGCCGACGCTCGCGCTTTCCACCGTGCCGACCCTGGTGGAGGCGGGCATCGCGCCGCGCCATGTGGATCTGCGCCCCTTCGTGCTCAGCACCAAGGATGCGGTGCGCATCGTCCCCGGCGGGCTGACCCGCGTGGCGCTCCGCGAGGGCTCGCTCGTCGTGAATTCCAGCCAGGGCGGCGGCACCAAGGACACCTGGGTGCTGGAGGCGGATCCGATGCCTTCGCAATCGCAATCCCAATCCATGGGCGGGGGTGCCGCCGGATGCTGAGCCGCACCGCCGACAGCCTGTTCTGGCTGGGCCGCTACACCGAGCGCGCGGCGAATGTCGCGCGTGGCCTTTCCGTCGCCTCGCGCATGGCGGGGCTGAGTGCGGCGCTCAACACGGAGGGGGACGAGTGGCGCTCCCTCCTCGTCGCCGCCGGCTGCGAGCCGGGTTTCTTCGAGAAGCACGAGACGGTGACCGAGGAAGCCGTGATCGACTTCCTGGTGCGCGACCCGGACAACCCCTCGGGCATCATCTCCTGCTTCGCGGCCGCGCGGCACAATGCGCGCACGGTCCGCACCGCGCTCACGGTGGACATGTGGAGTGCGATGTCGGACAGCTGGAACCACCTGCGCCGCATCGGCGCCGCGGATTTCCAGGGCGAGAAGCTGCCCGGCTTCCTCGAATGGGTGCAGGAGCGGGTGCTGCTGTTCAACGGCGCCTCCATGGACACCATGCTGCGTGGCGAGGCCTGGCTCTTCGTCCAGCTCGGCACGGCCCTGGAGCGCGCCGACAACACCGCCCGCCTGCTCGACGTGAAGCATGAGGTGCTGGAGGGCGAGGCCGACACCACGGCGGCCCATGGGCAGTGGCAGGCCGTGCTGCAATCCTTCTCGGCCTTGCGCGCCTATCACTGGGTCTTCCGCGACCGGATCGCGCCGGCCCGCATTGCCGAGCTGATGATCCTCCGGCCCGAGCTGCCGCGCAGCCTGGCCGCCTGCTACAACCGCGTCTGCGAAGTGCTGGACGCGCTCGCCGCCGGGCAGGGCGGGCGGCGCGGCGAGCCGCACCGCATGGCGGCCGAAATGCAGGCGCAGCTGAAGCAGGGCCGGATCGAGGACATCATGGAGGCGGGGCTGCACGAATACCTCACCGCCATGATCATCAACGCGGCCGAGTTGGGCCAGGCGGTCGAGGACTTCTACATCCGCGCCTGATCGGGCATCCTGCCCCTTCAACAATCGAGGGTGCGGCATGACCTATTGCGTGGGGCTCAGTGTGGATGAGGGCATCGTCATGCTCTCGGACACGCGCACCAATGCGGGCCTCGACAACATCTCGACCTTCTCGAAGATGTTCGTGGTGGAGCAGCCGGGCGAGCGCGCGCTGGTGATGATGACGGCGGGCAACCTCGCCATCACCCAGGCGGTCTGCAACCACCTGCAGGCGGGCGTCTGGCACAACGGGCAGCAGCAGCGCCTGACCGACGTGCCGGACATGGTGAGTGCCGCCCAGCTCGTGGGTGCGGCCGTGCGCCTCGTCTCGCAGCAGGACGGGCCGGCGCTGGCCGCGCAGGGCCTGGGATTCGAGTGCAGCCTGCTGCTGGGCGGGCAGATCATGGGCGGCCCGCCGCGCCTCTTCCTGATCTACTCCGCCGGCAACTTCATCGAGGCGACCGAGGACACGCCCTTCCTGCAGATCGGCGAGCACAAATACGGCAAGCCCATCCTGGACCGCGTGCTGACGCCGCGCACCTCGCTCGTCATGGGGGTCGCACTCACGCTGATCAGCATGGACAGCACGCTGCGCTCCAACCTCTCGGTCGGCATGCCGCTCGACATCGCGGTGATCCGCACAGGCGAATGCGCCATCGCCTCGCGCCGGCGGATCACGGAGGATGATCCGTATTACCAGACCATCCGCAACGGGTGGTCGCAGGCGCTGCGGGAGGCGTATCTCGCGCTGCCGCGGCCGGACTTCATTCCTTAGGGGCGGTGTTGCGAGAGGGCTTTGCCCTCTTGCGCTCACCCACCAGGAAACTCGCTTCCTGGACCTTCCATTTTACGCGCGCATCAGGTCCTGGCCGGCCAGCGGCAATTGCCGCACCCGCTTGCCCGTCGCGGCGAAGATCGCGTTGCAGACGGCGGGCGCCAGTGGCGGCACGCCGGGCTCACCCACGCCACCCAGCGGCTGGCCGCTGCGGATGATGTGGGTTTCCATCAACGGCGCCTCGCTGATGCGGGCGATGCGGCAGCAACTCGCGGCGCAGCGCGAGCAAATCCTTGTTTGCGGCGGCCGCAACCTCGTCGAGGAAGCTCTCGACGAAGAACCCGTATTGCGAGGACCCGACCGAGCGCCAGACCCAGACCTTGGGTGGCAGGTCCAGGCGCGCATATTCGGCGCGGAAGGCCCCGAGTCGGTAGCGCGTGTCGGTCACGCTTTGCAGCGCGAAGGGGTCCATGAAACTCGGGTTGCGGAAGAGCCAGGGGCGATCGTCATACATCACCGAACCGCCGGCAGCGCGGATGTTGAAGCCGGTGACGCGGCCCGAGGCGTCCAGCGCCGCCTCCATCTTCGCGGCAAAGGCCGGGCGGTAATGGCCCTGCGCGAATTCATCGCCGCGCGACCACATCAGCTGCACGGGCCGTCCCAGCGCGCGCGCCGCATGCGCCGCCTGGGCCACGACCTCGACGTGCAGGCGCCATCCGAAGCCGCCACCGGCATAGGTGGTGTGCATGGTGACATGGGCCGGCGGGATGCTCAGCGCGGCCGCCACATCGCGCACGCACCAGTCCTGGTGCTGGGTGGGGGCCCAGACCTCCGCGCGGTCTCCGGTGACACGGACCGTCCCGTTCTCGGTCTGCATGGGTGCATGGGCGAGGGAGGGGACCTCATCGGTCGCGCTGGCCGCGCGGGCGGCGGCCGCGCGCGTCGCTTCCCAATCGCCGTCATTGCGCGGGCGCTGGGGCTGGTCCAGCGCGGCGCGCAGCCGGGCCAAGACGCCGGCGGAATCGAGGCCGTCATGCGGCGTCGCCTTCCAGCGCGCCACCAGCGCCTCGGCGCCGCGCAGGGCTGCCCAGGTGTTGGTGGCGGCGACGGCCAGGCCGCGCGGGATGGGCACCACCTGCACCACGCCAGGGATGGCCATGGCGGGGGCGGCATCGAAGGAGTCCAGCTCCGCGCCAAACACCTCCGGCAGGCGGGCGGCGGCTTCGGCCAGCTCGCCGAAACCCAGCGCGCGGTTGCTCGCCGCATGCACCACGCGCCCATCGTCCGCAATACGGAGAAAGCCGCTCAGCGTGCCATTGCCGCCGGTGCCGGCGATGGTGGGCGGCCGGGACGCGGCGGTCGAGCATGGCCATGACGCGTGGCCTCCCGCCTGATGCATCGCCGCGCGGATGCGCTGACAGCTCCCGCAGCGGCAGACATGGCCTTCCAGTGCCGCGTCAATCTGCGCATCGGTCGGGCGGGGCGTTTCGCGCAGCAGGGCAGCGGCGGCCATGATCTGGCCGGACTGGCAATAGCCGCATGGCGCGATGCCGCAGCCATGTTTCGTGCCGGTCAGGTTCAGGATGTCGCGCAGCGCCCAGAGCAAGGGCATGTCGGGTGCGGCATCGAGGCGGCGCGCCTGCCCATTGATGGTCAGCTCGATCATCAGGTTCTCCCTGGATGGCTGTTTGATTGCCTTGCGGAAATCCATGGCCAGGACGACGGCATGGCTGCATGCAACACTTGCGGCGGGCAGGGATCGCGGGCGATGTAGCGGCAGGGAGAAACATCCATGATGCATCGCCGTCCGTTCCTGCTGGCCACGCCCGCGCTGATCCTGGCCAAGGCCGCCACCGCCCAGGCCTGGCCGCAGCGCCCGGTCCGGATCGTCGTGCCCTTCGGCCTCGGCGGCTCGGCCGATGTCGCGGCGCGCTTCCTGGGCGAGCCGCTGGCCGCCGCCTTCGGCCAGCCCTTCGTGATCGAGAACCGCCCCGGCGCGGGTGCGACCATCGGCACCGACCAGGTGGTGAAGTCTCCGGCGGATGGCCAGACGCTGCTGCTGATGAGCAACACGCACACGGCCAATGAGACGCTGCTGCCGAACCGCCCCTATGTGCTGATGCGCGACCTCGCGCCCGTCGCCGCCATCAACATCGCCTATCACGCGCTGGTGGTGCATCCCTCGATCCCCGCGACCACGGTGCCCGAGCTGATCGCGCTGCTGAAGGCCAATCCGGGCCGCTACGACTACGCCAGCAGCGGGCCCGGCACGCCCTATCACATCGCGGGCGAGGTGTTCCGCGCCATGGCCGATGTGCAGATGCAGCACATCCCCTTCCGCGGCTCGAACGAGGCGCGCACCGCCGTGATTTCCGGCCAGGTGCCGATCATGTTCGACGCGATCCCGACGATGCGCGAGCAGATCGCCGCCGGGCGCGTGCGGGGGCTCGCCACCAGCGGCCCGCAGCGCAGCGTGCTGCTGCCCGAGCTGCCCGCCGTGGCCGAAACGCTGCCGGGCTATGAGGCCTCGATCTGGCTCGGCCTCATGGCGCCCGCCGGCACGCCGCGCGCGATCGTGGACCGCTTGAACGCCGAGGTGAACCGCATCCTGGAACGGCCCGAAACGCGGGAGCGCCAGGCGGCGGCGGGCGCGCAGCCCTTGCCCATGTCGGTCGAGGATTTCGCGGCGTTTCTCACGCGCGATATCGAGCGGCAGCGCGAGTGGATCCGCATGGCGCGGATCACCGCTGGGTGATCACTTTCACGCTGAATGGCGCCGAGGCCGTGCATCCCGGCGGCATGAGCCTGCTGCACGCGCTGCGCGGCGATTTTCTGCTGAACGGTCCCCGCTTCGGCTGCGGCGCCGAGGCCTGCGGCGCCTGCCACGTGCTGCTGGATGGCCGCTCCGTCCCCGCCTGCACCCTGCCGGTCGAGGCGGTGGCGGGGCGCGCGGTCACGACCTTGGAAGGGCTCGGCAACCGCAAGGCGCCGCACCCGCTGCAACGCGCCTTGCTCGACGAGCAGGCGGGGCAATGCGGCTTCTGCCTCTCCGGAATCCTCGTCACCGCCGCGGCCTTCCTGCGCGACAATCCGGCGCCGGATGAGGACGCGCTGCGCGCGGCGCTCGACGGCCATCTCTGCCGCTGCGGCAGCCACAACCGCATCATCCGCGCCATCCTGCGGGCCGCCCCCCTGCTTCAGAATGGGGAGATGCGCGCATGAACCTCGCCTTTGGCGGCACCGGGCCGGATGACAAGCCGAAGCTGCCCGGCAGCCTGCATGTGAACCGCCGGCTGCACAGCTGGCTCACCTTCCATGCCGATGGCCGCGTCTCGATCCATCCGGGCAAGGTCGAGCTGGGGCAGGGGATCCTGACGGCGCTCGCGCAGATCGCGGCCGAGGAGCTGGATGTGGCCCTTGATCGCATCCTGGTCGCCCCCACCATCACCGGCATCAGCCCCAACGAGGCCGTGACCTCCGGCAGCCTGTCCATCCAGGAAGGCGGCATGGCGCTGCGGCATGCCTGCGCCGATGCGCGGGCGTTGTGCCTTTCCGTGGTGGCGCAGGCGAGCGGCGTGCCGGTCGAGGAACTGCGCGTCGCGAACGGCGTCTTCCTGGGGCCGGAAGGCCCGCTCGGTTCCTATGCGGGCTTCGCCGAGCGCGATTTGCTGGACGCCGAGGCCTCGCCCGATGCGCGCCCCAAGCCGCACGCCGCGCGCCGTGTCACGGGGCTTTCCGCGCCGCGGCTCGACCTGCCGGCGAAGGTCTTTGGCGAAGCGCGCTTCATCCAGGATCTGCGCTTCGTGGGGATGCGCCATGCGCGCATGATCCGCCCGCCCGCGCCCGGCGCGCGCCTGCTGGAAGCGCCGCCCGGCACGCTGCGCGATGGCGATGTGCTGGCCGCGATCGCCGAGACCGAGGCCGAGGCGGAGCGCCTCGCCGAACGTGCGGCCCGCGCCGCGCGCTGGAGCGAAGGCGTGCCGCTGCCCACGGATTGGCCATCCTGGCTGACCAACGCGCCCGGCGAGGAGAGCGTGGTGGCCGAGACCGGCGCGCCCGTGCCCGCCGCGCAGAGCATCACGCGCCGCTTCTCCCGGCCCTTCATCGCGCATGGCTCGGTCGGCACCTGCTGCGCCATCGCGGATTTCGACGGCACCACCATGCGCGTCTGGAGCCACACGCAGGGGCCCTACAACCTCCGCGCCGATCTCGCCCTCGCGCTGAAGCTGCCGGCCGGGAACATCATCGTCGAGCATGTCGAAGGTTCCGGCTGCTACGGCCATAATGGCGCGGATGACGTCGCGCTGGATGCGGCGATCTGCGCGCGCCTCAGCCCCGGCGCGCCCATCCGCGTGCTGTGGTCCCGTGCGGAGGAACTGGCCCAGGCGCCGCTCTCGCCGGCCATGCTGGTGGAGATCGAGGCGGGGCTGGATGCCGCGCGCAACCTGAGCGGATGGCGCGTGCATGTTCGCTCCAACGGGCATTCGGGGCGGCCGGGCAGGGGCTCCGTGCCGGTGCTGCTGACTGCACCCTTGATGGAGGGCGGCCGGCCCATGCCCGTCTCCATCAACCCGCCGCTGGCCGGCGGCGGCGGAGCGCAGCGCAACATGGTGCCGCTCTACCGCGTGCCGGGCCTCTCCGCGACCATGACGCGGCTGACGGAAATGCCCATCCGCACCTCCGCGCTGCGGGGCCTTGGCGCGCTCATCCATGTCTGGGCGATCGAGAGCGTGATGGGCGAATTGGCCGCGCTCGCCGGCGAGGATTCCGTCGCCTTCCGCCTGCGCCATTGCGACGACGAACGCGCGGCCCATGTGCTGCGCGAGGCGGCGCGCATGGCCGGCTGGGGCCGCGCCTTGCCGGAGCATGAGGGCCTGGGCATCGCCGTCGCGCGCTACAAGAACACCGGCGCCTGGTGTGCGGTCGCCGCGCATATCCGCGCCGAGGAGCGGGTGCGCTGCGTGGCGCTGCACATCGCGGCCGATATGGGCGAGGTCATAAACCCGGATGGTGCGATCAACCAGATCGAAGGCGGCGCCATTCATGGCGTCTCCGTCGCGTTGCATGAGGCCGCGCGCACCGATGGCACGCGCATCACCTCCGATTCCTGGGGAAGCTACCCCGTGCTGCGCTTCCGCGACGTGCCGCGCGTCAGCGTGAACCTCATCGCCCGCCCTGAGGCGCCGCCGCTGGGCGCCGGTGAGGCCAGCATGGCGCCCACCATCGCCGCCATCGCGGGCGGCATCCATCAGGCGCTGGGCGTGCGGCCCGACCGCTTGCCCTTCACGCCGGAGAATCTCGTCTGATGACCAAGCTGCGCATCACGCTGGCCTGCACCTTGTCCGACCGCACACGCCCCGTGCTGGATGGGCGCGTGCCCATCCCCGGCGTGGAGTTCATCGCACTCCCCGGCGAGCCGGAGGACATCTTCAAGCGGGCGCTCCGCGACCGCGCCTTCGACGTCACCGAGCTTTCGATGGGCAGCCACATCACCACCACGGCGCGCGGAGACAGCCCCTATATCGGCGTGCCCGTGTTTCTCTCGCGCGCTTTCCGCCACTCCGCCATCTATATCCGTACCGATCGCGGCATCACGCGCCCCGAAGACCTTGCCGGCCGCACCATCGCCCTACCGGAATACCAGCAGACCGCGGCGCTCTGGGTGCGCGGCATCCTGCGCGAGACGCATGGGGTGGACACCCAGGCGATCAAATGGCGCATCGGCGCCGAGCGCATCGCCATCACCCTGCCGGATGGCTTCGACGTGGCGCCGCTCGGCGAAAGCCCCGAGCAGGCGCTGCGCGAGGGCCGCGTGGATGCGATGATCGGGCCGCGCCCGCCCGCGCCGCACCCGCAGATCGCGCGCCTCTTCCCCGACTATCCCGCCGCCGAGAAGGCTTGGTTCGCGCAAACCGGTTTCTTCCCCATCATGCATTGCCTCGCCGTGCGGCGGGATGTGGCGGAGGCCAATCCCTGGCTGCCGCTGGTTCTCTTCCGCGCCTTCGCCGAAGCGCGCCGCCTCTCGCTGGAGGAGCTGCGCCTGGTCAATGTGCTGCGCGTCTCGCTGCCCTGGATCGCGGCGGCGATGGAGGAGCAGGAGCGCGCCATGGGCGGCGATGTCTGGCCCTATGGTTTCGCCAAGAACCGCGCGGAGATCGCGGCCATGATCCGCTTCGCGCGGGCCGATGGTCTCGCCGCGCGGGATGTGACGCCGGAGGAGTTGTTTCATCCTTCGGTGCTGGCGGAGATGGCGTAAGTCACAAAGGCCTCCGGCGGCTGGGGCCGGGGCCCCAGACCCCGCTCCTTGGCGCTGACCTTGCAAGGCCGCGCGGTTCTGGGGTCTGGGGCCCCTCGGCCCCAGCCGCCGGAGGCCCTTTTTTACTGTTCTTCGGGAGGCCTTTCATGAAGATCCTCATCGCCGGCGGCGGCATTGGCGGGTTGGGCGCGGCCCTCGCCCTCGCGCAGCGCGGCCACAGCGTGCAGGTCTTCGAACGCGCCACGGAGTTCCGCGAGATCGGCGCCGGCATCCAGCTTGGCCCTAATGTCTTCAGGATGTTCGACCGGCTGGGCGTCCGCGATGCCATGCTGGAGCTTGCCGCCATCCCGCGCGCGCTGGTCATGCGCTGCGCCCTCCAGGGCCACGAGATCACCCGCGTGCCGCTGGGCGATGGCTTCCAGGCGCGCTTCGGCCAACCCTATGCCGTGATCCATCGCGGCGACATGCATGGCGTGCTGCTGCGGGCCTGCATGGCGCATCCCGCCATCACGCTGACTACCGGCCGCGCCGCGCGCGACTACAGCCGCATCGGGCGGCAGGTCGCGCTCTATTTCGAGGATGGGTCGAGCGAACGCGGCGACCTCGTGATCGGCGCCGACGGCCTCTGGTCGCGCATCCGCACCGCGATGCTGGGGGCCGAGAAGCCCGTCGTCTCCGGCCACATCGCCTATCGCGCCGTGCTGCCGATGGCCGACGTGCCGGACGGCATTCCGCGCGATGAGGTGGTGCTGCATGCCGGGCCGCGCCTGCATCTGGTGCACTACCCGCTGCGGCGCGGCGAGCTGATGAACCTCGTCGCCGTCTTTCACAGCGCCGAGTATTCCGAAGGCTGGGACCAGGCGGGTGATCCCGCGCTCCTGCAAAGGCACTTTGCCCGCACGCGGCCCGAGGTCCGCGCCATGCTGGAGAAGATAGAGACCTGGAAATACTGGGTGCTCTGCGACCGCGAGCCCAAGCGCGGCTGGCAGGATGGCAGCGCCGTGCTGCTGGGTGATGCGGCGCACCCCATGCTGCAATACCTGGCGCAGGGCGCGAACATGGCGCTGGAGGATGCGCTCTGCCTCGCCGACATGCTGGAGGCGCTTCCCCTGGAGCGTGCCCTGCCGGCTTACGAGGATGCCCGCGTGCTGCGCACTGGCCGCGTGCAATCCATGGCGCGGCTCTATGGCGAGATCTACCACGCCGCCGATGTGCGTGCCGAACTGCGCGACGCCATGCTGATGGGCCGCGCCCCCGAGGCCGCCTGGGAGGGCATGGCCTGGCTTTACGATGGGCCGGATTGGCAGGCACCATAACCGCCAAACACGGAGGAATCGGCAGATGCAACTCACCCTCAATGGCCGCACGGCCTTGATCACCGGCGGCTCCAAGGGCCTCGGCCTCGCCATCGCGCTGGCCTATGCCAAGGCGGGCGGGCATGTGGCGCTGGTCGCGCGCGGTGCCGAGGCGCTGGAAGCCGCGAAGGCCGAAATCCAGGCCGCCGCGCCTGCCGCGCGCGTTGCCGCCATCCCGGCCGATATCCGCACCGCCGAAGGCTGCGCCGCCGCCGCTTCCGCCGCCGCTGCCGCCATCGGGCCGATTGATATCCTGGTCAACAATGCCGGCACCTCGCAGCGCGGACCCTTCCTCGATATCACCGACGCGCTCTGGGAGGATGACCTCAACCTCAAGCTCATGGCGGCCGTGCGCCTCTGCCGCGCGGTGCTGCCGGGCATGCGGGAGCGGCGCTGGGGGCGGATCATCAATGTGCTCAACATCGGGGCAAAGGCGCCGCTCGCGACCTCGACGCCGACCAGCGTGAGCCGTGCCGCCGGCATGGCGCTGACCAAGGCGATGGCGAATGAATACGCGCCCGACAATGTGCTGGTGAACGCGCTGCTGGTCGGCATCATCGAGAGCGACCAATGGGTGCGCCGCCATGCGGCCGACCAGCGCAACATCACCTGGGAAGAGTGGAAGGAGGAGCAGGGCCGCTCCGTCCCCTTGGGCCGCATCGGCAAGGCCGAGGAATTCGCGGCCATGGCCCTGATGCTGGCGAGCGAGCAGGGCGGCTACGTGACGGGGACCGCGATCAATGTGGATGGCGGGCGGTCGCCCGTCGTATGAAGTTGCCTGAATTTTAGGCGAAACCTCCCCGGCATAGGCCGGTAACCCCGAATGAAGGTGCAGGAAACCGAGTTTCCTGCTGGGAGAGCGCGAGAGGGCAAGGCCCTCTCGCAAGCTGGCACACCACATGCATGGGCGCGCCCGACTCAAGGGAGCGCCCCATGGCCAAAATGTTCAACCGCCTCACCGCCGCCGATCTTTGCGCCTGCGGTATCAGCCACGCCCAGGGCTTCGTCTGCGCCGAGGAAGCCCCCGCGGATGGCACGGGCGAACTCGGCCGCGCGGTGAATGAGGCGGCGATCCGCGCCGCCTTCCCGGACCCCGCCACCCGCCGCACCCTGCTCACCGCCTTCGGCGCCGGCACGCTGCTCGCCGCCATCGAGGGGTTCCTGCCGCTGCAGAACGCCCGCGAAGCCATGGCCCAGGCGACCGGTGCGCCGGAGAAACGCGACCTCAAGATCGGCTTCATCCCCATCACCTGCGCGACCCCCATCATCATGGCGGACCCGATGGGCTTCTACCGCAAGCATGGCCTGAACGTGGAGGTGATCCGCACCGCCGGCTGGGCCGTGATCCGTGACCGCGCCATCGCGCGCGAATATGACGCGGCGCATATGCTGGCACCGATGCCGGTGGCGATGTCGCTCGGCATCGGCGTGGCGCAGCCCATCCCCTTCGCGGTGGCGGCGATCGAGAACATCAACGGCCAGGCGATCACGCTCGCCAACAAGCATCGCGACAAGCGCGACCCGAAGGATTGGCGCGGCTTCCGCTTCGCCGTGCCCTTCGACTTCTCGATCCACAACTACCTGCTGCGCGCCTATGTGGCCGAGGCCGGGCTCGATCCGGACCGCGACATCCAGATCCGCTCCGTGCCGCCGCCGGAGATGGTCGCCAACCTGCGCGCCGACAACATTGACGGCTTCCTCGGCCCCGATCCGTTCAACCAGCGCGCGGTGTTCGACGGCGTCGGCTTCATCCAGATCCTGACGCGCGAGCTGTGGGACGGCCACCCCTGCTGCGCCTTCGCCGTGCCGCGCAGCATGATCACGGACACGCCCAACACCTATGCCGCGCTGCTGCGCGCCATCGTGGAAGCGACCGCCTATTCCGACAACCAGGCGAACCGCGTCGAGGTGGCGAACGCCATTCACGGCCCGAACTACCTGAATCAGCCGCTGACCGTGGTGCAGCAAGTGCTGACCGGCACCTTCGCCAACGGCCTGGGCCAGGTGGTGCGCCAGCCCAACCGCATCGGCTTCGATCCCTTCCCCTATCACTCCATGGCGGTCTGGATTCTCACGCAGATGCGCCGCTGGAACCAGCTGCAGCGCGATGTGGACTGGCGCGCGGTGGCCGAGCAGACCTTCCTGGCGCTCGATGCCGGCCGCGTGATGCGCGACCTCGGCATGGCGGTGCCGGCCAATGCGATGCGCGTCGAGACCATCCTCGGCAAGCGCTTCGACCCGACGCAGCCCGAAGCCTATATGGCCAGCTTCAGCATCCGCCGGAACTGAACCCATGACCACCACAGTTCCGGTGTGGCGGGCGGCGTTGCTGTCGGCTGCGCTGCTCTTTGCCTTCCTCTTTGCCTGGGAAATGGCGGTGCAGGGGAGTGCGACCGGCGGCGCCGCCACGGTGGACCCGGAGTTGGCCGCGCTGCTGAGCCCCGAAGCCGCGCGCGGCAGCCAGACGGCGATGCCCGCACCCAGCGCCATCGGCAAGCGCCTGGTCGAGCTGCTGAGCGACCCCTTCCACCAGCGCGGCACGAATGATCAGGGCATCGGCATCCAGATCGCCTGGTCGCTCTGGCGCGTCATGGCGGGCTTCCTGCTGGCGGCGGTGATCGCCATTCCGCTCGGCTTCGTGATCGGGATGTCGCCGCTGCTGAACGCGGCGCTGAACCCCTTCATCCAGGTGCTGCGGCCGGTCTCGCCGCTCGCCTGGATGCCGCTCGCACTCTACACGATCAAGGACAGCAACATCTCCTCGATCTTCGTGATCTTCATCTGCTCGATCTGGCCGATGCTGCTGAACACGGCCTTTGGCGTGGCTTCGGTGCGCAAGGAGTGGCTGAACGTGGCACGCACGCTGGAGGCCGGGCGCTGGCGGACGGCGATGCGCGTGATCCTGCCCGCGGCCGCGCCCACGATCCTGACGGGGATGCGGATCTCCATCGGCATCGCCTGGCTGGTGATCGTGGCGGCCGAGATGCTCGTGGGCGGCACGGGCATTGGCTACTGGGTGTGGAACCAGTGGAACAACCTGAGCATCGCCGACATCGTGATCGCGATCCTGATGATCGGGCTGGTGGGGTTGGCGCTGGACCGGCTGCTGGGCTTCATCGCCCAGGCCGTGGCCTGGCAGGAATAGGAAGATGCGCAGCATGACCATGATGTGCGCTACGCATCGAGAATCCGCGCCGAATAGGCGCGGCGGAACGCTTCAGCGTTCCGAAGCCCAGCGCGCGGACGCGCGCGCCCGGCGTCTGAGGGGCGGCACGAAGTGACGCAAAAAATCGTTTCCGTCGAGGGAATCGCGCGCAAATTCCCTGGGCTCACCGTGTTCCAGAATGTCTGGTTCAACATCGAGCGTGGCGAATTCGTCTGCCTCGTCGGGCATTCGGGCTGCGGCAAGACGACCATCCTGAACATCCTCGCCGGGCTCGACGAGCCCAGCGACGGCGTGGTGCTGGTGGATGGCAAGGAAATCACCGGGCCTTCGCTGGATCGCGCCGTGATCTTCCAAGGCCATGCGCTGATGCCCTGGCTGACGGCCGAGCAGAATGTCGCCTTCGCCGTCTCCTGCCGGAACCCCTCCTGGGACAAGGGCCGCGTGCGGGATGCGGCGCGGGAGGCGCTCGCGCGCGTGGGCCTCACGCAGGCGGCCGAGCGCAAGCCCTCGCAGCTCTCGGGCGGCATGAAGCAGCGCGTCGGCATCGCGCGCGCGCTCTCGGTGAACCCCAAGCTGCTGCTGATGGATGAGCCTTTCTCGGCGCTGGATGCGCTGACGCGCGGCTCCCTGCAGGAGGAGGTCTCGCGCCTTGTGACCGATGCCGGGCAGACCGCCTTCATGATCACGCATGACGTGGATGAGGCGATCCTGCTGGCCGACCGCATCCTGCTGATGACCAATGGCCCCGAGGCGCGCGTGGCGGAGGTGGTGCACAATCGCCTGCCGCGGCCGCGCACCCGGGCCGATCTGCACCACATGCCGGGCTACCACCCGCTGCGCGACCACATCATGGATTTTCTCATCACGCGCAGCCGGACTTTGGCGGGCACGCCGCCCGCCGGTTACGACGCCCGCAACCCGCCCGTCGTCGAACTCGGCGGCTGACTTCATAACCACAGGAGAAACGCGATGACGCGCGCTCAGCTCACGGAAAAGATTCTCGACATCAAGCGCGAGAAGGCCTGGACCTGGAAATACATCACCGAGGAGATCGGCGGCATGTCGCCCACGATGATCGTGGGTGCGCTGCTCGGCCAGATGAAGCTGGTGAAGCCGCTCGCCGCCAAGGCCGCGAAGCTCTTTGGCCTCTCCGAGGTCGAGGAGCGGATGTTGAACGAGGTGCCCTATCGCGGCACCCAGATGCCGCCGACGGACCCGCTGATCTATCGCTTCTACGAGATGGTGATGGTCAACGGCCCCGCCTGGAAGGCGCTGATCGAGGAGGAGTTCGGCGATGGCATCATGTCCGCCATTGATTTCGACTTCGATTTTCAGCGCGTGGCCAACCCCAAGGGCGATCGCGTCCAGATCGTGATGTCCGGCAAGTTCCTGCCCTACAAGTATTACGGGAATGAGCAGGGCATCCCGGATTACGGCTTCAAGGAAGACTGACCCCGCTTCGCGCGGGCGCCGGTTGGTGCTTTACCCCTCCGAGGTCACTTCGGAGGGGTTTTCATGTCTGCGGAATTGACGGTCGGCATCGCCGGCCTTGGCGCCATCGGCCTGCATCTCGCGCGCGCGCTGGACAAGGGCGTGCAGGGGCTGCGCCTCGTCGCCGTCAGCGCCAAGGATCAGCAGAAGGCGGCGGCCAATATCGCGGCCTTCGCGCACAAGCCCGCCATCGTGCCGCTCGCCCAGCTGGCCGAGATGGCGGATATCGTCGTCGAAGCCGCACCCGCCGCCGTCTTCGAGGAAGTGGCGCTGTCCGCGATCGAGCGCGGGCGCATCTTCGTGCCATCCTCCTGCGGCGCGCTGCTGCCGCGCATGCACCTGGTGGAGCGCGCGCAGCAGACCGGCGCGCGCATCATCATCCCGACCGGCGCGCTGCTTGGGCTGGACGCCGTGCGCGCGGCGGCCGAGGGCAATGTCTCCTCCGTCACGATCGAGACGCGCAAGCCGCCGGGTGGCCTGGTGGGCGCGCCCTATCTGGACCAGCAGAAGATTGACGTGCTGGCGATCACGACGCCCACCATGATCTTCAAGGGCAATGCCTTCGACGCGGCGCAGGGCTTCCCGGCCAATGTGAATGTGGCGGCCGCCCTGGCACTCGCCGGCATCGGGCCTGAGCGCACCATGGTGGAAATCTGGGCGGACCCCGCGATGACGCGCAACCAGCACACCATCCGCGTGGAGAGTGCCGAGGTACGCCTGACCATGACCATCGAGAACGTGCCGAGCGTGGAAAACCCCCGCACCGGCAAGATCACGCCGCTCAGCATCCTCGCCTGCCTGCGCGGGATGACGAGCACGCTGAAGGTGGGCAGCTGACGCATGGAAGGGGCGGTGGCTATCGGAGGAAGACCGCCCCCAGCAGCGCGCCCGCGCCCAGCACCCAGAGCGGGCTGAAGCGGCTGCGCCAGACGAAGAGCGTGCTGCCCACCGCAATCGCGACCGCCAGCGGCGCTTCCGCCGCACCTTGCGCCAGCAGCAGGCCGGAGGCGGCGATGAGGCCGACGGCGATGGGCACCATCCCACGCTCGAAGACGCGCATCGCCATGGCACCTTGCAGGCGTCCGCGCAGCCGGCAGAAGGCGTAGGCGAGGATCGAGGTCGGCCCGCACATGGCCAGCATGGCCGCGAACATCCCGGTGATGCCCGCCACATGCCAGCCGAAGAGGCCCACCACCATCACATTGGGGCCGGGTGCGGCCTGGGCCAGGGCATAGCGCTTCGAGAAGGCAAGCTCATCCATCCAGCCATGGGTTTCCACCATCAGCCGGTGCATCTCGGGCAGCGCCGCGACACCGCCGCCGACCGAGAGCAGCGAGATGCCGAGGAAGCCCCAGACCAGCGCCGAGAGATCATCGCCATCGCTCATCGCCGCAGGCTCCACCACGCGGCGGCGAGGCCGAAGGGGGCGAGGCCCAGCACGACGAAAGGCAGGGGCGCGCGCAGCAAGGCGAGCGTGAGCGCGGCGAGGCCCACCGCCAGCAGGGGCAGCGTGGGCCTGAGCTTCACGCCCATCTTGATGGCGGTGCCCAGCACCATGCCGGCGGCGGCGGCGGCGATGCCGGTCAGCGTGGCGCGCACCAGCGGCAACTGCCCATAGGCGTCATAAAGGGCTGCGATGCCGGCCAGCAGCGCCATGGGACCGGCGAAAAGGCCGATCCCGCAGGCGAGCGCCCCCATCGCGCCGCCGAAGCGCACGCCCACGCCGATCGCGGTGTTCAGCGCATTGGGGCCGGGCAGCACCTGGCCGATGCCCAGCGTCTCGGCATATTCCTGCTCGGTCAGCCAGCCCCGCTTTTCCACCAGCATGTAGCGCGCCCAGGCATTCACGCCGCCGAAGCTGGTCAGGCCGATCTGCAGATAGGTGAGAAACAGGTCGCGATTGGAAGGGGCGCTCACAACAGCAGCAGCCCCAGCGCGCCCCCGCCCGCCAGAACCCAGAGCGGCGAGTATTTCGTGCGCCAGACGAACACGGTGGAAACGGCGATGATGACGAAGCTGAGGAGGTTCGTCCCCGCCGCCTGCGCCATGATGACGCCCGAGCCCGCGATCAGCCCCACGGCCAGCGGCACCAGGCCGAATTGCGCGGGCTTCAGCCAGGTGTTGCCGCGCAGCCGGTGCGTCAGCCCCTGCATGCCATAGGCGAGGATGGCGGCCGGCAGCAGCATGCCGATGGTGGCCATCGCCATGCCGGCCCCGCCCGCGATGTGCCAACCCATGACGGAGGCCGCCAGGATATTGGGGCCGGGTGCGGCCTGCGCGAGGGCGAAGAGCTGGCTGAAGGTGGCGTCATCCATCCAGCCATGCACATCCACCATCAGGCGATGCATCTCGGGCAGCACGGCATTCGCACCACCGATGGCCAGCAGCGACAGCGTGCCGAAGGCGAGCAGGATCTGCAGCAGCAGGGTCATGGCGCGCGCTTCCAGCTGCGCCGCAGCGAGAGCCAGATGCCGAGCGGCGCCAGCACCACGACGATGATCGGCAGCGGCAGCCGCAGGAAGGCCGCACCCGCCACGGCGAGCAGCCCCACCACGATCAGCTCCGGTGGTGGGCGGAGATTCTGGCCCATCTTGATCGCGGTGCCCATCACCATGCCGGCCGCCGCCGCCGCGACACCCTGCATGAAGGGTGCGACGCCAGGCCGCGTGCCGTAGAGCTCATAGAGAATGGAGAGCGCAATGAGGATGCAGAGCGGCCCGATATACAGCCCGGCGGTCGCGATCAGCGAGCCGGCAAGCCCGTGGAAGCGCCGCCCGATCATCACCGAGGCATTGCCCACATTCGGCCCTGGCAAGATCTGGCCGAGGCCCAGCACCTCCGCGTAATCGCGCTCGGAGAGCCATTTGCGCTCCTCCACGATCACATGGCGGGACCAGGGGCCGACGCCGCCGAAGCCGAGAAGGCCGATCTTCACATAGCCGAGGAAGAGCTCGGGCTTGCTCGGAACCTGGTTATCCACGGGGCAGCAACTGCTCGGTCAGCGTCGCCCAATAGCTCGCGCCGATCGGCAGGATGTCGTCGTTGAAGTCGTAGAGCGGGTGATGGACGTTGGCGTCTTGCCCCGTCTTGCCGCCGCCCAGCATGAGGTAGGAGCCGGGCTTGGCGTTGAGCATGAAGGCGAAATCCTCGGCCCCCATGGTGGGCTTGGGCATGTGCGCCACGCGCGCCTCGCCGGCCACGGCGAGTGCGGCGCGGCGGGCAAGGCCCGTGCTCTCCACCTCGTTGATGGTGGCGGGATAGGCGCGCAGGAATTCCGCGGTGGCGGTCGCGCCGAAGCTGGAAGCGATGCCGGTGACGAGCGCCTTGAACTTCGCCTCCAGCAGATCCCCCACCTCGGGCAGGAACCAGCGCGCCGTGCCCAGCATGCGCACCGTCTCGGGGATGACGTTGTAGGTGTGGCCGCCACTGATATGGCCGATGGTGATGACGCCGGCATCCGCCGCATCGAGGTTGCGCGCCACGATGCTTTGCAGCGCCTGCACGATGCTGGCCGCGATCACGATCGGGTCATTGCCCTGGAAGGGCATGGCGCCATGCGCGCCCTGACCGGTGATGGTGACCTCGAGGTTGGCGACGGCCGCCATGACCGGGCCCTCGCGCCAGAGGAAGGTGCCGGCGGGCACGCTCGGGAAATTGTGCAGGCCGAAGATGCGTTCCATCGGGAAGCGGGTGAACAGGCCTTCCTCGACCATCACGCCGCCGCCGGCGAGATTCTCCTCGGCCGGCTGGAAGACGACATAGACGGTGCCGTCGAAATTGCGGGTCTCGGCGAGGTATTTGGCCGCACCCAGCAGCATGGTGGTGTGGCCGTCATGGCCGCAGGCATGCATCTTGCCCGGGATGGTGGAGGCATGCGGCAGGCCGGTCGCTTCCTCGATGGGCAGCGCGTCCATGTCGGCGCGCAGGCCGATGGCGCGGCCGGTCTTGCCGTTGCGGCCATGGATGACGCCGACCACGCCCGTCTTGGCGATGCCGGTGACGACCTCGTCACAGCCGAATTGGCGCAGCTTCTCGGCCACGATGCCGGCGGTGCGATGCTCCTCAAAGCCAAGCTCGGGATGCATGTGGAAGTCGCGGCGCCATTCCGTCATCTCGGGATGGAATTCGGCGATGCGGTTGATGATGGGCATGAGGGATGACTCCTGTTCCCTCAAGAAAACGTCCGCGCGAGCCCTTCCGCAAGGGGGATGGGATGCACGCCCAGCGTTTCGCGCATGGCGGTGATGTCGAAAGCCTTGTCCTCGGTCAGGCGGCGGATTTCCTCGGCGCCGATGCGCGGGAGGAAGAGGCGGGCGAGGGGGCTGGCCGCCATCAGCAGCGAAGCCGGCAAGGGCAGCACGGGGCGCGGCCGCAGCCCGGCCGCGCGGGCGACTTCCGCGCAGAAATCGCGATAGGCCAGCGGCTCGGGGCCCGCGATGATGATGACCTCCGGCGTGGTGTGGCTGCGCGCGGCGGCAGCGAGGAGGCTCCGCGTCACGTCATCCTGATGGATGGGCTGCACCAGGGCCGCGCCGCCGCCGGGCAGCGGCAGCACCGGCAGGCGGCGCATGAGGGCGGCCAGGCGCTGGACATTGTCCTCGCCGGCGGCGCCGTAGATCATCGTCGGGTGCAGCATCGTCCCGGCGCGGCCGCTGGCGAGGAAGGCGGCCTCGCCCGCGCGCACGCCATTGCCGTGCTCATCCGGCCAGCGCGAATGGCGGCGCGTGCTGCCCATGAAGATGAAGCGCGCCTCGGGCGGGGCGGCGGCCATGATGGCCGGGATGTGCCGGGCATGCGCGCAGGAGATGATGGTGCTGGCGCCGGCCAGCGCGCGGCCCAGCGCCGCTTCGTCCTGCACATCGGCCACCGCATGGGGTGCTGCGATGCCAAGTGCGCCCCACTTCGCCGCATCGCGCACCACCGCCCGGAAGGGCTGGGTAAGCGCGCGGCACAGCGTGGCGCCAGAGCGGCCGGAGGCGCCGATGACGGCGAGCGTGTCAGCCACCATCAGCCCTGAGGAAGCGCAGATCGGCCCCATCCGGCGCCTGCATCACCTGCTCATGCACCAGGCGGTCCCAGCCCCGCTTCGGGCGCGCGCGCGGGGACCACTCGGCGCGGCGGGCGGCCATCGTGGCCGCATCCACCAGCAGGTCCAGGCTGCGGCCCTTCACCGAGAGGCGAATGCGGTCGCCCGTCTGGGCGAAGGCGAGGGGGCCGCCCGCCTGGGCCTCGGGCGCGATGTGCAGCACCACCGTGCCGAAGGCGGTGCCGGACATGCGGCAATCGCTCATCCGCACCATGTCCTTCACGCCCTGGCGGCCGAGCTTCTTCGGAATCGGCAGGTAGCCCGCCTCGGGCATGCCGGCGGCCGAGAGCGGGCCGGCATTCTTCAGGATCATGATGGTGTCGGCGTTGACGTCGAGGTCGTCGCGATCAATGCGCTCGGCCAGATCCTCGACGCTGTCGAAGACCATGCACTCCGCCTCATGCTCGAAGAGGGATTCGGTGGCGGCCGAGCGCTTGAGGATCGCGCCATCCGGCGCCAGCGAACCGAAGAGCGCGACGAGGCCGCCCACCGGCGAGACCGGATTCTCCCGCGCCTTGATGTATTGCCGGTCCACGAAATGCGTGCCGTCGCCGATGCGCTCTGCCAGCGTGCGGCCATAGACGTCCTTCGCATCGAGATGCAGCAGGTCGCGGATTTCCCAAAGCAGGGCGCGCATGCCGCCGGCGAAGTGGAAATCCTCCATGTAGCCCTCGCCCGTGGGCTTGAGGTCCACCAGGACGGGCGTCTCGTCGCTCATCTGGTCGAGGCGCTTGAGGTCCACGCGCAGCCCGGCGCGGCCGGCGATGGCCGCCAGGTGCACCAGCGCATTGGTGGAACCGCCCAGCGCCAGCAGCACGCGCATGGCGTTCTCGACCGCTTCGATGGTCAGGATCTCGGAGGGACGCACCTTGAGGCCCATCGCCAGGCGCCCGGCTTCTTCGGCGATGCGCAGGCGGTCGGCATGGACGGCCGGCGCGCTGGCGCCCTCCAGCGGCATGAAGCCCAGCGTCGCGACCAGGCAGGCCATGGTGCTGGCTGTGCCCATGACACCGCAGGTGCCGGCGGTCACCGCCAGCGCGTTCTCGACCTCGTTGATGCGCGCCTCGCTCACATCGCCCGAGCGGTAGCGCGCCCAATAGCGGCGGCAATCGGTGCAGGCGGCGAGGCGCTCGCCCTGGTAGCGGTTGGCGCTCATCGGGCCGGTGACCAGCATCACGGCCGGCACGTCGGCGGAGATGGCGGCCATGAGCTGCGCGGGGACGGTCTTGTCGCAGCCGCCGACGAGGACGACGGAATCCATGGGCTGCGCGCTCACCATCGCCTCGGTGTCGAGCGCCATGAGGTTGCGGTAGTGCATGGAGCACGGGGTCAGGAAAGGCTCGCAAAGGCTGATGGTGGGAAACGCCATGGGCAGGCCGCCCGAGAGCATGACGCCGCGCTTCACCGCCTCGATCAGGTCGGGCACGGAGCGATGGCAATTGTTGAAGTCGCTTGCCGTGTCCACGATGCCGACGACGGGGCGGGTCAGCGCATCCTTGGAATAGCCCATCGAGGCGGCGAAGCTGCGGCGCAGATAGAGGGCGAAGTCGCGGTCGCCGTAATTGGCGGCGTTGCGGCCCAAGCCATGAGCCGTGGGGCCGTGCGCGGCGGGATCTTGGGTGTCGTCGGTCATGGCGCGCTCTCCTGCTGGCTTTCCATGTGTTTAGGCTGGAAGCGCGGAAGGGCGAAGCCCCGGGGCGCGGGCGTGCTCGGTCCCCGCGTCATATCCCCCCGTCAACCCGGTCTGGAGAGCCGGCAGTTGTCGTGGCCATGGATGCGCACGGTCAGCCCGCCGCTGATTCTAAAGTCGGATCGCCTGCAGGTGTTGCTCCAGAATGCGGGCCATTCGCGTCCTTCCTGATAGAGCATGAGGTAGGTGACGGACTCGAGGTTCCGGAGCGGGGCGCAATAAGTTGCGTTGTTGGATAACATGATCCTGGTACTGAAGCTCCTGCCATCGTTCGAGTTGCCGCTCACCTGGATCTGCAAAAGGATCGTCGATTCATTCACGATGCAGAAACGGTCGCCGGCGGGCTGCGCCGCGGCAGGCTGCGCCACGGCCAAAAGGGCCAGTAACAAGGGGATGGCAAGTTGGCGCATGCGGATGTCCCTGGAACTGGTTGCAACGGGATGTAACCCTGCTTTGCGCGACCCCGCCAATCGGAGCTGCCGGGGCAGGCCTTCGGCGGCGCCGATGGTCCTTCTGCGGTATGATGATACCGCGTCGCAAAATCCAAGTCTGGGCTTGACCTTGCGCCATGGCTGCGGCACACACCGGCCCAGAACAAGCGTATTTGAAGGTTAACATGCTCAGCACACAGACCCGCTCGCTGAAGCCGGCCGAGGTGACAAAGAACTGGTGGGTGATCGACGCCGAGGGCCTCGTGCTCGGGCGTCTCGCCACCATCGTCGCCAACCGGCTGCGCGGCAAGCACAAGCCCCAGTTCACCCCGCATGTGGATTGCGGCGACCATGTCGTCATCCTCAATGCCGGCAAGGTGAAGCTGACCGGCAACAAGGCCGAACAGTCCATGTTCTACTGGCACACGGGCTTCGCGGGCGGCATCAAGGAGCGTTCGAAGGGCCAGCTGCTCGAGGGCCGCTACCCCGAGCGCGTCGTCACCAAGGCGGTGGAGCGCATGATCACGCGCGGCCCGCTGGGCCGCAAGCAGATGAAGAACCTGCACGTCTATGCCGGGACCGAGCATCCGCATGCCGGCCAGACGCCGGTCGCCCTCGACGTCGGCGCCATGAACCGCAAGAACAAGGTCGCCTAAGTCATGAGCGAGCAGACCACCGCCAATTCCCTCGCGGACCTCAAGAACCTCGTTCAGGGCAACACCGTTGCCCCGGGCGCCGAGGCCGCTGCACCCGTCCAGCCGAAGCGTGACGCGCAGGGCCGCTCCTACGCGACCGGCGGCCGCAAGGAATCCGTCGCCCGCGTCTGGGTGATGCCGGGCAAGGGCAAGTTCACCATTAACGACAAGCCGGCCACGCAGTATTTCGCGCGCCCCGTGCTTCGCATGCTGATCGCCCAGCCCTTCCTGGTGGCCGACCGCTACCAGGCCTTTGATGTGGTGGCGACGGTCGCCGGCGGCGGGCTCTCGGGCCAGGCCGGCGCGGTGCGCCATGGCATCAGCCGCGCCCTCGTGAACTACGAGCCGGAGCTGCGCAGCATCCTCAAGAAGGCGGGCTTCCTGACGCGCGATCCGCGTGCGGTCGAGCGCAAGAAGTACGGCAAGGCCAAGGCCCGACGTTCCTTCCAGTTCTCCAAGCGCTGACGTCCAGGATCCGGGCGTCACGCCCGGCCTGCATGCCGGACATACGAAAGGGGCGGATCCGCAAGGGTCCGCCCCTTTTGCTTTCCCACCCCCAGCTGGTTCACTCTGCATCCTCACGGAGGTTCTCATGGCGAGCATTTTCATCGACGGCGAAAGCGGGACGACGGGGCTGCAGATCCGCGCCCGACTGGACAACCATCCGGCCCTCACCATCCGCTCGATCGCGGAGCATGAGCGCAAGGACGCTGCCGCGAAGCGCCGCCTGATGGAGCAGGTGGATGCCGTGGTCCTCTGCCTTCCCGATGCCGGCGCCAAGGAAGTGGCCGCCATGGCCGCCGAGATGGGCGATGCCGCGCCGAAGCTGCTGGATGCCAGCACCGCGCATCGCGTGGACCCCGACTGGATCTATGGCTTCCCGGAACTGACCGATGGGCATGCGGGCCTGATCGCGGCGGCGAAGCGCGTGGCCAACCCCGGCTGCTACCCCACGGGCGGCATCGCGCTGCTGCGCCCGCTGGTGGATGCGGGGATCATCCCGGCCGGCCACCCGATCACGGTCAACGCCGTCTCGGGCTATACGGGCGGCGGCAAGGCGATGATCGCCGAGTTCGACGAGGGGACGGCCGCCCCCTTCTTCCTCTATGGCCTGGGGCTGGAGCACAAGCACGTGCCCGAGTTGCAGCGCTACAGCGGCCTCTCCACCCGCCCCATCTTCGTCCCCAGCGTCGGCAATTTCGCGCAGGGCATGCTGGTCAGCATCCCGCTCCACCTCGATGCGCTGCCGGGCCAACCCAAGCCCGCCGACCTCGAAGCGGTGCTGGCCGCGCGCTACGCCGAGTCGGGCTGGGTGCGCGTGCTGCCGGCCGACCCCGCCGCGCGGCTGGAGCCGGAGCCGCTGAACGGCTCCAACATGCTGGAGCTGCGCGTCTACGGGAATGCGAAGCACCACCAGGCGGTGCTGGTCGCGCGGCTGGACAATCTGGGCAAGGGCGCGTCCGGGGCTGCGGTGCAGAATCTCGGGCTGATGCTGGGCGTGGATGTGAGCCAGGCGCTGCCGCTGGCGGCGTGACGGGCGTGCGGGCGGGCGCCGCCCTCTCGCCTCAATCCGCGTTGACCACGTTGAAGTCGCGCAACTCCCGCGGCGTCAGCCAGCGGATGTCGGAATGGGCGGTGCGGAAATTGGGCTCAAGCAGGCGGAGCGAGACGCCCATCTCGATCGTGTAGTAGGCGAGCTGGGCGGCGAATTGCGCCGATTCTTCCTCAATGAGCTGGATCAGGGCGCGGACGGCGGAGGGGCCTTCGCGGCGGATGATCTCTTCCATGCGCCGCAGCATCGCCGGATTGTTGGCCGCGCTGAAGATATGCACGCCATAGCGCGCGCCCTGCTCCATGGTCCGCACCGTCCCGCCCAGATAGGCATAGGTGCAGGCGCTGGCGCATTGCGTGTTGGCCGGCAGATGCGTGGCTAGGCCGGCACGGCGGATGACGCGCCCGACCGCCATGCCCTCCACCGCGACACCGCCCGGCGAGCGGAAGACGATGGCCTGGACATTGGACGTGCGCCGCAGCAGCGCCTCCAGCCGGGAAGCGTCGCCGCGCTCGAAGGCGCCGGCGGCGAAGATGATGTTGCCACGGCCCTGGTTGACCACGTTGAAATCCAGCGCGGCGGCAGGCAGGTGAAAGGCCAGGGCGAGTGCCAGCCCGGCCAGCCAGGCCCTCACGTCTGGCGTGTCCATTGCCCGTTGCCGTCGCGGCAGAAGCGGGCATCCTGCCGGACCTCCTGGCCGCGCACATAGGCGATTTCGCGGATGTTGCGGCATTGCCCGCCATCGGTGACGCGCACCACCTCGGTCGTGCCGCGCGTGGCGGGATTTTCGGGGGAGGTCCATTGCTCCCGCGGGAGCGGCGCATTGGGCTTCAGCGGCGCATCCAGGACGCGCTGGTTGGCGGCCACCTGGCGCTGGCGCTCGGCCTCCGAAAGGCGCTGGCCGATCATGTTGCCGGCGACACCGCCCACCGCGGCGCCCAGCAGCCCGCCGATCAGCGCCCCGGAGGAGCCGGCCCCGCCGACCTGCCGCCCGATCAGCGCGCCGGCCAGGCCGCCGGCCGCGGTGCCGATGCCGGTGGCGACCGCCTGCTGGTTCGTCCCTTCGCATCCGCCGAGCAGCAGGCTCGACGCCGCCACACAGACAAGAAGACCGGCCTTTCGCTGCATCACCCTCTCCATCACGCCATGCCCGAGCGCATCTCATGCGCGGCAAATGATTACCGATTTCATGACGGGCGGGCAATTCGCGCGCATGCGGGGGTGGCGGTCAGCACCAGCCTTCGCGCGGGCCGCGGCCATCATAGGCGCGGGCCAGCCCCTCACGGATCAGCACCTCGGCCACATCTTCGCCGCGCGGGTCGCGCACGACGGCGAGCGCACGGCCAAAGCGGTCCTGGCCGGCGGTCTCCAGGTGCACGCCCGCCTCCAGCAGGCTGCTCAGCCGCGCGGTCGCGGCCTGGGCCAGGCGGCGCTCCGCTTCGCAGCGGCCGCGCAGCTCGGGCGCGTCGAGCCCCAGGACGCGGACGCGCTGTTCGCCGCAATGGATGGTATCGCCATCCACGGCGCGACAAGCCTGCAAGGGGCCTGGCTGCCAATGCAGCCAGGCGGCGATCAGGCTCGCCCCGGTGAGCAGGATCATGGCGAGGCCGCGGCGGCGGGGGCGCTTTCGCATCTCATGCGGCCTGCGCGGGGGAGGGGGTTTGGTTTGCCGTTGCTTCCATGGCCCTTCCTAGTCTATGTTCTTGTTATGTTCAAGATGCCCCGTCATCCCCGCCAGCCCGCTTCCCCCCGTGTGCTGCGCCTGCGTTTCGCGGCAAGGGGCAAAGGCGGCATGGGCATTTGTCCGAAAGCCTGGTGGACCTCCGATGCCGGCGGGGCCAAGATCGGCGCCTGTTGACATGGGGGAATGCCTGATGGGCCCGCTCTACACCTTCGAGGGCAAGACGCCGCTCGTCCACCCGCGCGCCTGGGTGGCGCCGACGGCCGCCGTGATCGGCGATGTCGAAATCGGCGAGGAGGCCAGCATCTGGTATCATTGCGTGCTGCGCGGTGACACCAACATCATCCGCATCGGGGCGCGGACCAACATCCAGGACGGCACGATCGTGCATGTGAATGCGGGGCGGCAATCCACCCTCATCGGCGCCGATGTGACGGTGGGGCACGCCGCCATCATCCATGCCTGCCGGCTCGAGGACCGCGCCTTTGTCGGCATGGGCGCCACCGTGCTGGATGACGCGGTGATCGAGGTGGGCGGCGTCCTGGCCGCCGGCTCGGTGCTGCCGCCGGGCAAGCGGATCGGCGCGCTCGAGCTCTGGATGGGCAACCCGGCCAAGCTCGTGCGGGTTCTGACGGAGGAGGCGCGGGCCGGTTTCGACCGCACCGCGCCGCATTACGTGGAACTGGCCGGGCGCCATCGTTCCATTTCGTAACTTTGGCGACGGCGAGGGGAGGGGTAATCGGAGCCGATGCTGAACAGGATTCTCCGGCTTGCCGTGCTGCTGCCGCTGGCCGGTTGCGCCGTGGGTGAGTTGCCGCCGACCGTTCGGCTGCCGGCGGATGCGATCCCCGTGGCGGCGGACCCGATGCGCTCTGCCATCCTCGGCAGCGCCTACGCCCTGGGCCAGCCTGGCGCGCCCTCGGCCAAGCTGCGGGCCGCGGCGCTGGTCGAGTTCTTGGCGGCCGATTACCGCTGGGGCGTGCGCTGGAGCGAATACACCCCACTGACGGGCCTCGCCCTCGATGCCGCGCGGGATGAGATCCGCACCGCCTTCGGGGTGGCGCCCGGCGCCTCGCCCCAGGCGGTGGCCGATGGCCTGTTCGGCGCCTCCCGCGCGCTGGATCGGGGCAATGAGATCTTCCTGCCGCCGGGGCTGTTCACCGAGCCGTCGCAATCGCTGGCCCGGCTCGCCACGCCACCTGACCTTCCCGCCGCGCGCCAGGCCACCGCGCTCGCCGAGCGCGAATTGTATCGCATCGACAGCGAACGCCAGAGCGGTGGAGGCCCGGGTGGCAGCGGCGGCGATGCCGGTGGCGCCCACCCATGACTTTGTTTCACTGAGGAAAAGCACCATGTCCCGTTCCCTTCTGCTGATGCTCCCGCTGCTCGCCGCCTGCGCCCAGGGCCCGCTGCCCGAGACCGCGCGCCTGCCGCGCGATGCCGTGGTGGGCGCCGGTGATCCGATGCGCACCGCCGTGCTCACCGCCAACGCCGTCTTCGCGCAGCGCAGCCCGGCCGCCGGCCATCCGGCCGATGCGGCGCGCGCGATCGCGCAGATGGAGTTCCTGGCGGTGGACCTGCCGCAGAACAACAACCTCACCAACCCGTCCGCCACCCTGGTGCCGAGCCTCAACATCGCCCGGCGCGAGTGGCGCGGCGCGCTCGACATCGCGCCCGACGCGCCGGCCCAGCCCGTGATCAACGCGCTCTACGCGGCGGGCCGCGCGCTGGATGCCGGCAATGCGGACGCGGCCGCCGCGGCCCTGCCCAGCAACATCTTCCGCAAGGGCGGCAGCGCGACCGTGGCGCAACTCGCCGCCCTGCCGCGCCTGCCCAACACGGCGGCCGCGGTCGCCACGGCGCAGCAGAGCCTCGACCAGCCGGTCGGCACGCGCTTCGCGCTGTGAGGCTGGGCGGCGCCCTCCTGGCCCTGGCCATGCTCGCCGGCTGCGCTGGTTACGTCGCGCCCGACCCGGTGCGACTGCCACGCGATTCGGTGGAGGGCGCCGGCGATCCCACGCGGGCGGCGGTGTCGCGCTCGGCCTACGCCTTCGCCAACCAGGCGGCGCTCTCCGGCCAGCCCGCGGCCATGGCGCGCGCCATCGCGGATATGGAGTTCCTGGCGGCGGCATTGCCCTTCGACCCACGCTACCAGCAGCGCGACCCGCTGCTGCCCTGGCAATTGGCACAGGGGCGCGCGGAATGGCGCGCGGCGCTCGGCATCGCGCCCGACCAGCCGGCCCAGCCGCTGATTGACAGCCTTTATGCGATGGCGCGCCTGCCTGCCGCCGCGCCGGGCGCGCCGCTGGGCCCCGAGGTCGCGGTGCGGCTGGCCGACATGCCACCCTTGCCGCAGACGGCACGCGCCGCCGCAGCCGCAGCCCGCGCCCAGTATGAGGCGCAATTCCCCGTCCGCTGGAGGCGCTGGTGAAGCGACGATTCTTGTTCCTGGCACCCCTGCTCGGCGCCTGCACGGAACTCACCACGCCCCGCCCGCCCGAACCGCCGCTCGACCTCGCGGGCCGGATCACGGCGAACCCCTTGATGGCCATCCTGGACGCCGCTGCCGCTGATTTCGATCAGAACGGCGCGCGGTTGCTGGAGCGCCCGGCCGAGACCGCGCTTGCCGTCGCACGGCTCGAATGGATCGGCGGTGAATTCCGGCCGGGGCGTCGCCTTGCCCGCATGCCCGATTCCTACCAATTCGCGACGCGGCGCGCCGTCGCCGAGGGGCGTGAGGCGCTGGGCCTCCAGCCCGACGCCACGCCGGAAGCCGCCATGGGTGCGCTTCTCGTGGCCTCGCGCGCGATCAGGAACGGCGATGCGGCTGCGATCGAGGCGGCCCTCGCCGCGCCCATTTTCGTCGCTGGCGCACGCCCCGTGATCAGCCGCCTGCGCGAGCCGGGCGCCTTCCCCGATGCGATGATCGCGACCACGGCCCTGCGCGACGAGGTCGCGCGCCAGGTGGCCGAGGGCCAGATCGACCACCGGATGATGGTCGAGGGGCAGATCTTCGGGAACAGCACCACGGGCCTCGGCCCTGGCACGGGTTACTGAGGGGGGCGCCCCTCAGTCGTTCACCATCACCCGCACATAGCTGCCCGGCGCGTTCTCGATCGCCTTGAGCTTGCCGTCGCCCGGCTGGCGGGCCGGGACTTCCGTGCGGTCGATCCCCGTGACCCAGCGATGCCAATCCGGCCACCAGCTGCCGGAAAGTTCCGTGGCGCCCGCGAACCATTCATCGGGGCTTTCGGGCAGGTTCTCATTGACCCAATGGCTGTACTTGCCGGAATCCGGCGGGTTCACGACGCCCGCAATATGGCCCGAGGCGGCGAGGACGAAGCGCACCGGCCCCTTGTAGAGCTGCGTGCCGCGATAGGTGCTCTTCCAGGGCGCGATGTGGTCCTCGCGCGTCGAGATCATGTAGGTCGGCACCTTGATCTTGCGCAGATCGATCTTGGCACCCAGCAGCTCGATCTCGCCCGGCTTGCACAGATCGTTCTGCTGGTACATCCGGCGCAGGTAGAAGCTGTGCATGCGGGCCGGCATGCGCGTGCTGTCATCGTTCCAGTAGAGCAGGTCGAAGGGGAAGGGGTCCTGCCCCATCAGGTAGTTGTTCACGACGAAGGACCAGATGAGGTCATTGGCGCGCAGCATGTTGAAGGTCGTCGCCATCTCGCGGCCGTCGAGGAAGCCGCGCTTGCCCATCTTTTCCTCGAGGGCCTTCAGCTGCTCCTCGTCGATGAAGACGCCGAGTTCGCCCGCTTCCTCGAAGTCGGTCATGGTCACGAAATAGGTGGCGGATTTGATGCGGGTGTCGCGCTTGGTCGCCATGTAGGCCAGCGTGGTGGCCAGCAGCGTGCCGCCCAGGCAATAGCCGATGGCGTTCACCTCGCGCACGCCCGTCGCCTGCTCGATGGCGTCGAGTGCCGCCAGCACGCCCTCGGTCATGTAGTCGTCGAAGCCCTTCTCGGCCAAGGCCTCGTCCGGGTTCACCCAGGACGCCACGAAGACCGTGTGGCCCTGGTCCACCGCCCAGCGGATGAAGCTGTTCTTGGGGCGCAGGTCCAGGATGTAGAACTTGTTGATCCAGGGCGGGAAGATCACGAGCGGGCGCTTCAGCACCTTCTCGGTCGTGGGGTTGTATTGGATCAGCTGCATCAGCGGTGTGGCGAACACCACCTTGCCGGGGGTAACGGCGATGTTCTCGCCCACCTTGAACTTGCTGTCATCCGTCATGCGGATGCGCAGCTTGCCCTTGCCGCGCTCGAGGTCGAACAGCAGGTTGGACAGGCCCTTGAGCAGGTTGGCGCCCCCCGTCTCGGCCGTCTTGCGCAGCACCTCGGGGTTGGTCATCACGAAGTTGGCCGGGCTCATCGCATCCACGAATTGCCGCGTGTAGAAATCCACCTTCTGCGAGGTCTTGGCGTCGAGCCCATCGGCGCTGTTCACGGCGGAGGTGAAGTAGCGGGCCGAGAGCAGGTAGGACTGGCGGATGAAGTCGAACACCTCGTTCTCGCGCCAGGCCTCGTCCTTGAAGCGTCGGTCGCCCTTGGGCTCGTCGATGACGGGGCCGACATTCTCGCCCATCATCCGGCGCGCGGTGTTGGACCAGAGCGTCAGGTAGTCCTGCCAGAAGCCCATCTGCGCCTGGACGAGGCGCGCGGGGTTGGCCATGAGCTTGGTCGTCATCTCCAGGAAGGCGCTGCCGATATTCAGCGGATCGGGGTTGCCCGTCTCATCGGCCTGGCGCTTCAGAAAATCCTGGACGATGCGCTGGCCGCGCTCGGCCACCTCGGCCATGGTGCGGGAGACCAGGGCAGGGTCGGGCAGGTTGTATTCCGGCGGCTTGCCGGCTGGGAGGTCGGTCATTTTCGTGCTCATTCCTGCCTGGTCGTTCCAGTTCGTCCCGGCCGGCCGGCCCGATACGGTCGGGGCCGGGCCTTGCCTCACTTCGCGGCCGGGTCTTGAGGCGCTATGGATCAGGCGAGACCAAAGGGATGCCGCGTGACGCCACAGCCTGTCACCTTCAACCGGCCTGCATGCCAGGGTAAAGGCCGCCCGGCCCCGCGGCAAGCGCGGCTGTGCCTGCTGCTGCCGATGCTGCTGGCCGCCTGCGAGACGCCCGGCCAGATCAACCCGCGCCTGCTCGGCCGCGACATCTCGGGTGCGGCGGCCGAGGCGCGACTGCCGCCGCCCGGGCTCGACCAACCCTTTCCCAACCTGGCCTCCGTCCCACCCATCCCGGACCGGCCGGATCCCGCGGCGCGGTTGGCACTCACGACGCAGTTGCAGGCGCAGCGCGACCAGCTCAACACCCCCCTGGCCGACCGGCGGCGCGACACGCCGCTGACCGAGGGCCCGGCCTCCGGCCAGCCGCCCATTCCCGCCCGCCCGCCCGCACCGGCCGTGCTTTCCCGCGCGCCGGTCATCCCCTGGACCACGAGCGGCACGCCCGTCGTCCCGGCGCGCGCAGCGCCATCCGCCGCAGCGCCCGGGGCCACACCGCCAGAGGCCGAGCCGCCGCAGCCCGAGGCGCCGACGCCCGGCGCGGTGCCCGATCTGCCCTCGGCCGACCTGTTGGCGCCCACCGCCCCGCCGCCCCGGCCCCGCTGAGGCGGGGGGCGAATCGCCGCCGGTTTTGCGGCGCCGCTCCCGGTGATCTAAAGAGCGGGAACGACAGACCCGGATGACATCATCTGCCGGGTGATCCAAAGACCGAGTGACGCGCGTTTCCTTGATTTCGGGAGGGCCATCATGGCCGAAGAGTTCCATCGCATCCGCCGCCTGCCGCCCTATGTCTTCGCCGAGGTCAACTCGGCCAAGGCCAAGGCTCGGGCGAATGCCGAGGACATCGTGGATCTCGGCATGGGCAATCCCGACAGCCCGACGCCGCCGCATATCGTCGCCAAGATGATCGAGGCGGTGCAGGACCCGCGCACCCATCGCTATTCCATGTCGAAGGGCATCCCCGGCCTGCGCCGCGCGCTCGCCGGCTACTACGCCAACCGCTTCGGCGTGAAGCTGGACCCCGAGACCGAGGTGGTGGCCACCCTCGGCTCGAAGGAGGGCCTCGCCAACCTCGCCCAGGCGATCAGCAGCCCGGGCGACACCATCCTGGTGCCCAACCCCTCCTACCCGATCCATCAGTTCGGCTTCATCATCGCCGGCGCCTCGGCCCGCTTCATCCCCTACACGCCGGATGACGCGATGCTGGAGGCCATCGTCCGCGCGGTGAAGCACTCGGTGCCCAAGCCCACGGCGCTGATCGTGAACTTCCCCTCCAACCCGACGGCGCTGCTGGCGACGCGGGAATTCTACAAGGAGCTGGTGAAGATCGCGCGGCAGCATGAGCTGTTCATCCTCAGCGACCTCGCCTATGCCGAGCTCTACTTCAACCCGGCCAACCCGCCGCCCTCCGTGCTGGAAATCCCGGGCGCCATGGATTGCACGGTGGAGTTCACCAGCCTCTCCAAGACCTACAATATGCCGGGCTGGCGCATGGGCTTCGCGGCTGGCAATCCGCGCCTGATCGGGGCACTCGCGCGCGTGAAGTCCTATCTGGACTACGGCGCCTTCGCCCCCATCCAGATCGCCGCCGCCGCCGCGCTCAACGGCCCGCAGGATTGCGTGGCCGAGATGCGCGCCCTCTACAAGGACCGCCGCGATGTGCTGGTGAAGGGGTTGCACCAGGCCGGCTGGGACGTGCCGCCGCCCGAGGGCTCCATGTTCCTCTGGGCGCCCATCCCCGAGAAGTTCCGCCATCTCGGCTCCGTCGGCTTCTCCAAGCTGCTGCTGGAGAAGGCGAAGGTCGCGGTCGCTCCCGGCATCGGCTTTGGTGAGCATGGCGATGGCCATGTGCGCATCGCGCTGGTCGAGAACAATCATCGCATCCGCCAGGCGTTGCGCGGCATCCGCGGCTTCCTGCAGGGCGACAATGTGGCCCCGCTGCCGGGGACCGGCGAAGAAACGGCGGTTTCGGAAGCGCAGTCGGCATGAGCAAGCCTCTGAAACTGGGTGTGGCCGGCCTGGGAACGGTCGGCGCCGGCGTGCTGAACCTGCTGCGCGCCAATGCGGATGTGATCGCGGCGCGCGCGGGCCGGCCGATCGAAGTGGTCGCTGTCTCCGCGCGCGACCGCACGCGGGATCGCGGCGTGGATGTGACGGGACTCGCCTGGCATGAGGATGCGGTGGCGCTGGCCGCCGACCCGAATGTCGAGGTCGTGGTCGAGCTGATCGGCGGCTCCGAAGGCCCCGCGCGCGCGCTGGTGGACGCGGCGCTGAACGCCGGCAAGCCGGTGGTCACGGCGAACAAGGCGCTGCTGGCCACGCATGGCGCGGCGCTGGCGCAGCTCTCCGAGGCCAAGGCCACGCCGCTCGCCTATGAAGCGGCCGTGGCCGGCGGCATCCCCGCCATCAAGGCGCTGCGCGAGGGGCTGGCGGGCAACCGGATCAGCCGCGTCGCCGGCATCCTGAACGGCACCTGCAACTACATCCTGACCGAAATGCGCGTGAAGGGCCTGCCCTTCGACGTCGTGCTCAAGACCGCGCAGGAGCTGGGCTATGCCGAGGCCGACCCGGCCTTCGACATTGACGGCGTGGACGCGGCGCACAAGCTTGCCATCCTCGCGGCCCTGGCCTTCGGCCACCAGGTGGACCTCAAGGCGCTGCACATCGAGGGCATCCGCAACGTCTCCGCACTCGACATCGCGCTGGCTGGCGAGCTCGGCTACCGCATCAAGCTGCTCGGCATCGCCTCCTGTGACGAGCGTGGTGTGACCGCGCGCGTGCATCCCTGCATGGTCCCGCAGGACAGCCCCATCGCGTCCGTGGATGGGGTCTTCAACGCCGTCCTGGCCGAGGGCGATGCGGTGGGCCGCGTGGTGCTGCAAGGCCGCGGCGCCGGCGGCGGCCCGACGGCGAGCGCCGTGGTGGCGGACCTGGTTGACATCGCGCGGGGCCGCTTCGCGCCCGTCTGGGGTGCCGCTTCCGCGACGCTCGACACCAGCCCCGGCCTGCCGATGGAACGCCATCGCGGCGCCTATTACCTGCGCCTGATGGTGCTGGACCAACCGGGCGTCATCGCCGATGTCACGGGCGCGCTGCGCGATGCGAAGATCAGCCTTGAATCCATGCTCCAGCGCGGCCGCGCGCCGGGCGAGGCGGTGCCCGTCGTGCTCGTCACCCATGAATGTGAGGAGGCGCAGATGCAATCGGCGCTGGCCCGCATCGCCTCTCTGCCCAGCGTGGTGGAGCCCCCCGCCGTGATCCGCATCGAGGTGCTGTAGATGGTCCGACGCCTGCTTCTCATCGCCGCCCTGCTGGCGCCGCTGCCGGCCTTCGCGCAGTCCGAGACACGGCTGCGCCTTTCGGAATCCGCCAGCGTCGCGGTCCAGCCGGATGAGGTCTCGGCCTCGCTGCGCGTCGAGGCGCGCGCCGCGACTGCGGCCGATGCGCAGGAGCAGGTGAACCGCGCCATGGCCGCGGCCTTGGCCTCGGCGCGCGGCGTGAGCGGCGTGCGCGCCACCACCGGCCATTACGGCGCCCGCGCGGATCGCGACAAGCAGGAATTCGTGGCCCAGCAAGCCCTCAACCTGCGCGGGCCGGAGGCTCTCGTGGCGCTTGTCGGCCAGTTGCAGGCCGAAGGGCTGCTGCTCGACAACATCACCTGGCAGCTCACCGAGGCGGCGCAACGCCAGGGGCGCGATGACGCGACGCGCGCGGCCATCCGCGCCGTGCAGGAACGCGGGGCCGCCATCGCGCGCGACCTCGGCCTGCGGGTGACCGCGCTGCGCGACCTGTATGTCGAGGCGGCGCCCGAGGCGCGGCCCATGATGGCCGCCCGCGCCATGGCCGCGCCCACGGCGCCGAGCGTGACGGCGGAGGAGATCACCGTCACCGCCCGCGTCACCGCCGACCTTCTGCTCCGCCGGTAACCCCTTCCGCGGGTATTCACGTCCCGACCAACGAGGAAAACGCCCATGTCCGACACCAAGACCGTCGCCGACCGCAACCTGGCCCTCGAACTGGTCCGCGTGACCGAGGCCGCGGCGCTGGCCGCCAGCCTCTGGGTCGGCAAGGGCGACAAGAACGCGGCCGATGGCGCCGCGGTGGAGGCCATGCGCCGCGCCTTCGACAGCGTCGCCATCCAGGGCACCGTCGTCATCGGCGAGGGCGAGATGGATGAGGCGCCGATGCTCTTCATCGGCGAAAAGGTGGGCCTCTACGCCAAGACCGGCGGCGGCGTGCTGGCCGATATCGCGGTGGACCCGCTGGAGGGCACGACGCTCACCGCCAAGGGCGGCCCCAACGCCATGGCCGTGGTGGCCCTGGCCAATCGCGGCGGTTTTCTCCACGCGCCCGATTGCTACATGGACAAGATCGCGATCGGCCCGGGCTATCCGGAGGGCGTCGTGGATCTCGACCGCACGCCGGGCGAAAACCTGGAGGCGCTGGCCAAGGCCAAGGGCGTGCCCGTCGGCGAACTCACCGTCTGCACGCTCGATCGCGACCGCCACAAGGACATCATCAAGGCCTGCCGCGCCGCCGGCGCGCGCCTCATGCTGATCCCCGATGGCGACGTCTTTGGCGTCGTGGCCTGCGCGCAGCCGGAGACGGGCGTGGACATGTATCTGGGCTGGGGCGGCGCGCCCGAGGGCGTGCTGGCGGCGGCGGCGCTCCGCTGCATCGGCGGCCAGATGCAGGGGCGACTGATCTTCGAGGATGAGGGCCAGGTGATCCGCGCCAAGGAAATGGGCATCTCCGACCCGCACCGCAAATACTCGATGATGGACATGGCCTCGGGCGAGGTGATGTTCGCGGCGACGGGTGTCACCAGCGGCCCCATGCTGCGCGGCGTCCGTCTCATCCCCGGCGGCGCCATCACCCATTCCATCGTGATGCGCAGCAAGTCCGGCACCGTCCGCTACGTGGAAGGCCGCCACAACTTCAAGCTGAAGCCCATCTGATGCAGACGGCGCTCGGCGTCGAGCGCAGCCTGACCGGGCGCCGTTGGGTCTGGCGGCACAGCGAGCCGCGAATGGCAGCGGCTCTCTCTCAGCAATTGGGCCTGCCGGAGATCGTTGGCCGGCTGCTTGCCGCGCGCGGCGTGGACCTGGATTCCGCCGGCGTGTTCCTCGAACCCACGCTGCGCGCGCTGCTGCCCGACCCCTCCGTCCTGCTGGAGATGGATGCCGCCGCGGCGCGCCTGGCCGATGCCGTCCAACGCGCCGAGACTGTCGCCGTCTTCGCCGATTACGATGTGGACGGCGCCTGCTCCGGCGCTGTGATGACGCACGCTCTGCGGGTGCTGGGCTGCACCGTCTTCCCCTATGTGCCGGACCGCCTGGCCGAGGGCTATGGCCCGAACGGCCCCGCCATTGCAGGCCTGGTCGCGCGCGGCGCCACGCTGATCGTCTGCGTGGATTGCGGCATCGCGGCGCATGAGGCGCTGGCCGGTGCCGGGGCGGATATTGTCGTGCTCGACCATCATAAGGCCGAGGGCCCGCCGCCCCGCGTGGTGGCGGCCGTCAACCCGAACCGGCTCGACTGCCCCTCGGGCCTGCGGCAGCTTTGCGCGGCGGGTGTCGCCTTCCTGGCTGCTGTCGGCATGCAGCGCGAATTGCGCCGGCGCGGCTTTTTCGCGGCGCGCCCGGAGCCCGACCTGCGCGAGATGCTGGACATGGTGGCGCTTGCCACGGTGTGTGACGTGGTGCCGCTGCTCGGCGTCAACCGCGCCTTCGTGCAGCAGGGCCTGCGCGTGCTCGCGAAGCGCGATCGCGCGGGGCTCGCGGCACTCATGGAGCTGAACGCGGTGCGCGATGCGCCCACGGCCCATACGCTGGGATTCGTGCTCGGTCCGCGCATCAATGCGGGCGGGCGGATTTCCGTGCCCGATCTCGGCCTCCGCCTGCTGCTGGAGACCGACCCGATCGAGGCGCGCGGCATGGCGGAACGCCTGGATGCCGTGAACCGCAAGCGCCAGGAGGTGGAGGCGCATGTGCTGCACGCCGCCATGCTCCAGGCCGAGGCGCAGCAGGCGGCGGGCCACGCCGTCTTCCTGCTCCAGGATGAGGGCTGGCATCCGGGCGTGGTCGGCATCGTCGCCGGCCGCGTGCGGGAGCGCTTCAACCGCCCGGCCTGCGTCGCTGGCGTCGAGGCAGGCAAGGCCAAGGGCTCCGGCCGTTCCGTGCCCGGCCTGGACCTGGGTGCGGCCGTGATCGCGGCGCGGCAAGCGGGCATGCTGATCGCGGGCGGCGGCCACGCCATGGCGGCGGGCTTCACCATCGAGGCGCATCGCCTGCCCGAGTTGCACGCCCATCTGAACGAGCGCCTGGCCGCAGCGCGGGATTTGCCGGGTGCCGCCGAGCAGGTGCTCGAAGGCGCGCTGACGGTGCGCGGTGCCACGGCCGAGATCGCGGCCAGCATCAGCCGCCTGGCCCCCTTCGGCGCCGGCAATGACGAACCCGCCTTTGGCATCGCCCGGGCCCGCGTGGTGAAGGCCGGCCGCGTCGGCAAGGAGGGGGCGACCATCCGCGCCTTCCTGGAGGGCGAGGATGGCGGCCGGCTCAAGGCCATCTGCTTCCGCGCCAAGGAAGGCCCCCTGGCCGAGGCGCTGCTGGCCCAAGGCGGCACGCCCCTCATGCTGGCCGGGCATCTGCGCGCCGAGACCTGGAACGAGCAGACCAGCGCCGGCTTTTTCGTGACGGATGCCGCGCGGCTCTGACCGCCGGCGCCCATCAGAAGGTGATCCCCCGCGCCGCCAGCGCCTTCAGGAAGTTCGGCTCCGGATTGGGCAGCGGCGGCAGGTCCCAGCTGCCGGTGCCGATCGGCCGGATGTCCCGGTCCACCGGCACCTCCACCAGATAGGGCACGTTGGCCTTCACCGCGGTTGCGATCGCATCCTCCAGCTCACCCGCATGGGTCACGCGGTGCGAGGCGACGCCCATGCTTTTGGCCATCATCGCGAAATCGGGGCTGTAGCTCTCGCCCGTGCGCTGGATCTCGAAGGCGGTGGCGAGCTCGCGCCCGCCGAACATGCCGTGCTGGATGTCGCGGATCGAGCAGAAGCCGGAATTGTTCCACACCACCCAGACCACGGGGATGCCGTATTCCACCGCCGTTGCCAGCGCGTGCGGCGTCATCAGGAAGGAGCCATCGCCCACCACGGCGACGCAAGGCCGATCCGGCGCCGCCAGCTTGGCGCCCAGGATGCCCGAGGTCGCAAACCCCATCGCCGCGAAGCCCCAGCTATGGATCAGATGGCGCGGGCGCAGCGTGTCCATCAGCTGGATGATCCAGTTGTGGTGCACGCCCACATCGGAGGCGACCACCGCATTCTCCGGCACCGCACGCGCCAGCGCCGCCATCAGCCGCTCCGGCCGCAGCGGCATCTGGTCCGACTGCGCGAGGCCCGACTGATACTCGCGCCAGACCTCCCGCCCGCGCGCAAGCCGGTCAAACCAGGCGCCGCCTTCACGTGGCCCACCCATCCGCGCCTCGGCCATTTCCAGCAGCAGCTCCAGGCTCGCCTTCGCATCGCCGAGGATGCCGTATTCCGTCGGGTAGTTCCGGCCGATCTCCGTCGGGTCAATGTCAATCTGGATGAGCTTCGAGGGCGGGATGCTGAGCGTGTAGCCCTCCAGCCAGGCGCTCGTCGCGCGGTCATCGAAGGAGAAGCCGAGGGCCAGGATGACATCGGCATTCCGCGTCGCGTCATTCGCCGCATAGGCGCCATTCCGGCCGATCGCGCCGAAGGCGAGGCGATGCCGGTCCGGGATCGCGCCCTTGCCGTTCGGGCTGGTGACGACGGGAATGCCCGTGCGCTCGGCGAAGGCCAGCAGCGCATCACAGGCCTGGCCCAGGATCACGCCCTGGCCCGCGATGATCACGGGCTGCGCCGCCTTCAACAGCAGGTCCAACGCCGCCGAGAGCGCCTTCGGATTGCCAGGTGCGCCATTGATCACCGCCTTCACCGTGGCCGACGGCACGACCGACGCCTCCTCCACGAACACATTGAGCGGCACGTCCAGATTGACCGGCCCCGGCCGCCCGGCCGTCAGCTGGTCCCACGCCTGCGTCACCGCCAGCTGCACCATGTCGGCGCGCATGGGCTGGTAGCTGCGCTTCACATAGGGGCGGATGACGCTCGGGAAATCGCCCTGGAAATGGCGCCCCGTCTCCTGGAAGGGGCCGCGGTTGAACTGCCCCGTGGGCACATTCCCCGTGATCGCCAGGAAGGCCGAGCTGTCCATCATCGCCGCCGCCAAGGCCACCACCAGATTGGCCGAGCCCGGCCCGCAGGAGGTGAAGGTCGCCACCGGCTCGCCCTTCACCTTGTAGTAGGCGTCCGCCATGTGGCCGGCCGTCTGCTCGTGATGGGTGGAGATGGTCTTGATGCGGTTCTGCGCCTTGAAGGCCGCATCCATGAAACCCGTGATGCCATGGCCGCAGAGGCCGAACAGATACGGCACGCCCTGCTTCGTCAGGTGATCCACGATGATGTCGGCGCCGTTCATCAGCGTGGCGCGGCTTTGGCTGTCCATGATGTTTCCCTCCCTGGTCTTGGGAGGGACGCTGCCGCAGCACGCCAGGCTTGAACAGACGGCCCATCACCGCACCCGCCAGCGCCGCGGATCGCCACCCGCCACCTTCAAGAGCTTCCCCGCCCGCCCGAAGAAGCCAGGCGGTGCCCCCCACGGGTTCCGCATGTGGTGCAAAACCAGCTTTTGCACGGTTTCAGACAAAGTCAGGTCCGGCAGGAAGCACGGCGCACAGGGCAAGGCCGCCGGCATGCCCAACCGCTTCGCCAGCAGCACCGAGCCCAAGGGCGCCCGCCGCGCCACCCGCCGCCAGCTGCGGCAAATCCGCTCCCTGAGGCTCGCGAAATCCTCGTTCGTCGCGGAGATCAGCCAGGTGTCCAGGACGCCCGCCTTCATCCAACGCACCAGCTGCCGCCGCGCCGTCTCACCCTTGCCGAACCGCTCCGGCATCTCGGCCCAGGTGCAACGCGACATGGCCACATGGAAAATGCCGTCCAACACGCGGCGACGGTCCCGACAGGGGCGGCCCGTGACAGGAATCAGCGGGAGGAGGAGGGCGTATTCGGCGTCGGTGAGGGGGAGGGTTTGCATGTGGGGAGTATAGGAACAAAGACAGAACAAAAGCCAGGGAAAAGGGCCTCCGGCGGCCGAGGGGCTTGCCCCTCGGGACCCATGACTTGCGAAGCTTTTGTGTTTCTTGGCACATTCGCTCAGGGATGTGGCGGGGGTTAGCCTCATCCAGGGGGAGCAGCGATGAATTCCGCGTTCGAGGCCTATTTGCGCGCCCTTGCGGCTACCCCGCTGGATCAAAAGACGGAACACACCGACCGCTCAGCCTTGCAGGGTCTGCTTCAGGCAATTGCGGACGATGTCGGTCCAGGTGCGACCGTTATTCATGAACCACGGCGTGACAAGAACGGCGGCGGTTCCCCAGATTTCAAGATCATCCGGAACGGACGCATCACGGGCTACGTTGAAGTCAAGGCCATCGACGAAAATCTCTCACGCATCCTCAGATCGGATCAGATCAAAAAATATCGCACGCTCTCCCCAAATATAGTCCTGACAGACTACCTCGAATTTTGCTGGATCAGACAAGATGACGAAACAGTCCGTTATCGGCTAGACCATTCCGAGAGCTTGAGCGTACGGAATGCGCGCCTGAACGTTGAAGCGCGTGACCAGATTGCGGCGCTTCTGCGTGGATTTTTCTCGTCTCCGCCGCAGAACATATCACGGGGGCATGATCTGGCTCTGGCGCTCGCCAGCCGGGCCGCTTTATTGCGCGATTTTCTTGCCATCGAACTGGGACGCCAAGCCTTAGTGGGAGAGACGGGGCGCCTGCATGCATTGTTCGACGTCTTCCGCGAGCAGGTTTTCCACGAACTGACCGTCGCCGACTTCGCCGACGCCTTTGCCCAGATGCTGGCCTATGGTCTTTTCCTCGCACGGCTGAACGCGCCGCTGCGGGAACTGGTAACCATGGAGAATGTTCGCCGCTTCGTTCCAGGTAGCTTTGGCCTCATTCGGGAGTTAGTGCGCTTCATTGAGGAACTGGCGGAACCGGAATACCGCGAAATCGCCTGGGTCGTCGAAGAAATAGTTTCTATTGTGAATGGGCTCAATATCGCCAGTATTGAAGCAGATTTGAGCTTCAAAATGCGGCGATCTATTACGCGTGATCTGCGTGCGCGCGATGAGGAGGAGCATCGGCTTTTTGAGCGTGATCCATTCATTTACTTTTATGAAGACTTCCTAAAGGCCTACGATCCAGAAATGCGGAAGAGCCGTGGCGTCTATTACACGCCACCACCTATTGTTAATTTTTAATTCGTTCTTTAGATGATATTTTAAAAACCAAGTTTGGTATGGGTGACGGATTAGCCGATCATCAGCAGGTTACAGTATTGGATTTTGCTTGTGGTACCGGGACGTTCTTACTCGAAGCATTTCAGCAAATCTTTGAAAACATTGGCGGTGCCGAATCAGGAAAATCAGATCTCGTTGTGCGAGAGCATCTAACCAAAAATATCTTCGGGTTTGAGTATCTGGTTGCGCCATATACAATTGCACATCTCAAGCTATCGCAATATTTGCGTGACCAGCGCTATCCTCTGCATACTGATGAGCGATTGCAAATCTTCTTGACTAACACGCTCGAGCCCATCGAACCGCAGTTTGATAGTTACTTCCCGGCGGTCAGTCGCGAAGTCGAAGCCGCACAGCGCGTTAAGGATAGATCTATCTTGGTGATCGTTGGCAATCCTCCGTATTCGGGTCACTCCAAAAACAATGGTGCTTGGACGGCGCGAAGCATTGATGGGTATAAATATACCATTGAACGTCGCCCCGACCTGAACAGCGAAGATGGTCGAGGGCCGGAAGAGCGCGTGCCGCTGGGCGAGCGCAACTCCAAGTGGCTCAATGATGATTACGTCAAATTCATCCGCTTTGCCCAATTGAAGATGGATGCTGTGCCGGAGGGTTTGGTGGGCGTCATCACAAACCATGCCTGGTTGGACAACCCCACCTTTCGGGGGATGCGCCAATCCCTCATGCGGAGCTTCGACCAAATCTTCGTCCTCGACCTGCACGGCAGCACCAAACGTAAGGAAAAAGCGCCGGATGGGGGCAAGGACGAGAATGTCTTCGACATCCTGCCCGGCGTCGCCATCACCATCTTCGTCAAGAAGCCCGGCCTGGAGCGCGGTGTCTGGCGTGGGGATCTCTGGGGGCGGCGCTTGGAAAAATACTTGGCGACGGCCCAGGGCTCGCTCGACAGCCTCGTGACGAAGAAACTCGAGCCGGCGGCGCCGGGCTACCTTCTGTCCGAGCGCGATGAATCTCTCGGCGCGGAATATGATTCAGGCTGGAAAGTCACGGAGATCTTCGGCACTTCCGTCCTCGGCTTTCAGACTCATCGCGATAAGTTCGCCATTTCCTTCACGGAGGCGGAGATGCGTGAAAAGCTTGCTGCGCTCGCGAATGAGCGGTTGAGCGACGCAGATCTGAAACGAATCTATGGGCTGAAAAGCAATCGTGACTGGTCCCTCTCGGATGCTCGATCGCTCGTCCGGGCGCATCCGGCGACGCCGCTCTCGCGCGTTGCCTATCGCCCCTTTGATGTTCGTTGGGCAGAATTCAGTGGTCTGACGATAGATTATCCGCGGCGCGAACTACTGGATCACGTGGCCGGCCGTGACAACCTCTGCCTGCTTGTTTCGCGCCAGATTGGCACCCCAATTTGGCGTCATGTCTTCGTAGCTGATCTTCCAGCAGACAATTGCCTAACCGCGACTGATACTAAGGGTGCGAATCATGTATTGCCTATGTTGCGCTACACTCCTGACGGTGAAACAGAAAATATTACAGGATCTTTTAGATTATATATAAATCAGCATTATAATCAGTTTTATAGCGTTCAAGAAATTATGGGATACGTATATGCCATCTTGCACGCGTCTGATTATCGGGAAAGGTATGCGGCGTTTCTCAGGATGGATTTCCCTCGTATCAGTTTGCCGTCTTCGTCCGAAGCTTTTGAATCGCTCTCGGCTCTCGGCTGGGCCCTACTACGTGCGCACCTCCTAAAGGAGGTGCCCTCGGAGAGGGGCGTCACCTACCGCGGTCGCGGGACGCATCAGATAGAGGCGCCACGCTACTCGGCAGCGGAGGCCACCATTTGGATCAACAACCAACAAGGTTTCGCGCCGGTGCCGCCGGCGATATGGGAGTTCCACGTCGGCGGCCATCAAGTGCTCGCCAAATACCTCAAAAGCCGCAGCGGCCGGGCGCTGTCCCTGGACGAAATCAATCACGTATGTGCTGTCGCGGAGAGCATCAGCTTCACACTCCAGCAAGTGGCCCGCATTGACGAAGCATATGCGGAGGCATTTTCATTTGACGCGTGATGCGCGGATCATCTCTCGCCCGGTGTCACCCCATGGGGCATGCTGCGTTCGATCATCGATTCGGCAACGGACCTTGCTTCATGCTGCAAACTGATCTTTTCGCCGGCCGCGAAACGGCCGATACAGTGGCTTATAAGCCGGACGCGGAGCAGGTGCGCGCGCGCATGCACCGCATGCTGGCTCAGATGGCGCAAATGACCACGCATTCGGTCGACGCGTCGCGCCTTTCGCTCTTTCGCGCGGTGTTTCCTGAGCTTGCAAAGGGCCTAGGGCCGGCAGAATCTGCGGTGTTGCAGGCTGTCTTCGATCGGCAACTTGATCGTCTGGCAGGCGCGGTTGCACCGAGCCAGGCCGCTGTTTAGGGCGGAGTTCGGTTGCGGTACGGGCAGCCCGACAAAGGGCTGCCAACGATCGGTCGAGCGCGCGTGATGCCGCATCAACCTGACCTCTTCGCCCCGCCGCCCGGGCGTCCTGCCGAGCGTGACCCGGAACTCATCGCCTACACGCGCCTGACCATCCAGCGCATCGTTGAGCCCTTCCTGACGGCCGAGACCATGCCATGCAGCCTCACTGCCGCCACGGTGGCGGAGATCCGGGTGGATGGCCTGTGCAACATGTTGCCCGAGCCGGAGGGCAGTGAGACGCGCGCAGCCTTCTTCGCCCACCTGAACCGCCTCTACGCCCTCATCCCCACAGACCCCGAATAAACGGGGTCTGGGGCCCAAGGCCCCAGCGGGTCCAGGGCAGCGCCCTGGCCTTCCTTCTGGACGTCCGGACATTCCCGCCCCATCCTCCCGGCAAAACCAAAACCCGGAGGAACCACCATGAAGCGTATCTTCGCCGCCCTCGTCGCGGCGGCTCTGGCCATGCCCGCCCAGGCCCAGGAATTCCCCACCCGCACCATCAACATGATTGTCGTCTTCGCGCCCGGCGGTGCCACGGATGTGCTGGCGCGCATCGTGGCGCAGAGCATGTCGCGCACGCTGGGGCAGTCGGTGGTGGTTGAGAATGTGGCCGGTGCGGGCGGCACCATTGGCGGCACGCGGGGCGCGACTGCGGCGCCCGATGGCTATACGCTGACGGTTGGCAGCCTCGGCAGCCATTCCGCCTCGGCCTCGATCTACCGCAATCCGGGCTATGACCCGCGGGAGTTGCAGCCGATCGGCCTGATCGCGGGCACGCCCATGTTCTTCGTGGTCCGCAACGGGCTGCCGGTGCGGACCATGCAGGAATTCCTGGCCCTGGCGCGCGAGAATCCGGGCCGCGTCTCCAACGCCAATGCGGGCGTGGGCAGCACCAACCATCTGGGCTGCGCGCTGTTCTCGCATGTGACGGGCGCGCGGATGAATGAGATCCCCTATCGCGGCGAGGGGCCGGCGCTGAATGATGTGGTGGCCCAGCAGGTGGACAGCGCCTGCCTGTTGGCGCCGGCCGCCGTGCCGCAGATCGCGTCGGGCACCATGCGCGGCCTGGCGGTGGCCGCCACCGCGCGCAACCCCAATGCGCCGGGCGTGCCCTCGGCCCCCGAGGCGGGCGTGCCGGACTATGTCTTCCAGGGGTGGAACGCGATCTTCGCGCCGCGCGGCACGCCGCCGGCCGTGGTCGCGCGGCTCGACCAGGCGCTGCGCGCGGCGCTGGAGGACCCCGCGATCATCCGCCGCATCGAGGAGCTGGGCTCGCTCCCCGCGCGGCCGGACCAGCGCGGGCCCGAGGCCTTGCAGGCGCTGGTCCGCGGCGAGGTGGACCGCTGGGCGACCGTGATTCGCGCGGCCGGGATTCAGCCACAGTAGAGCATGATCGGCTGAGGCCCTTCGCCGAAGCCGTGAATCATCCTCTCGGGAAGTTTTGCCGTGCGCCCGGCGCTGGGCCTCTGCTAGCCTCCCGCAAAACGGGAGATGAAACGATGATCCAGCGCCGTGGCCTTCTGGCCGCCAGCACGCTCTTGGCCGCCCCCGCCCTGGCCACTCCTGCGCTCGGGCAGGGCGCCTGGCCCAACCGCCCGGTGCGCGTCATCGTGGCCTTCCCGCCCGGCGGCTCGCTCGATGTGATGACGCGCCTCGCTTGCGAGGTGATGACGCAGCGCCTGGGCCAGAGCTTCGTGGTCGAAACCCGCAGCGGCGCCTCGGGCAATATCGGCACCGAGGCGCTCGCGCGCGCCACGCCCGATGGCTACACCATCGGCACGGTCAGCATGCACAACATCGTGATCAACCCGATGCTGTTCACGCGCCTGCCCTTTGATCCGGCGAAGGATTTCCAATGGATCAGCGCCATGTGGGACCTCCCGAATGTGGCGGTGGTGCCGGCGCAGCACGTGCCCGCGCGCAGCATCGCGGAATTTCTCGCCTGGGCGCGTGAGCGTCCGCAGGGCGTCAGCTATGGCTCCTCCGGCGTGGGGACGACGATCCATCTCTCGGGCGCTTACTTGCTCAACCGCGGCGGCATCCAGGGGACGCATGTGGCCTTCCGGGGTGCGGCGCAGACCATTCCGGCCATGCTTTCCGGCGATATCCAGGTGGCGGTGGACAACCTGGCCAGCTACACGCCCGTGATTGGAGAGGGGCGCATCCGCCCACTCGCCGTGACGATGCCCGAGCGCTGGCCGACGCTGCCCGATGTGCCGACCATGGCGGAGGCGGGGCTCGACAATTTCAATGTGAGCCCCTGGCATTTGTGGGCGGCGCCCACCGGCACGCCGCGCGCGGTGGTGGATCGCCTGAGCCAGGAAATCCGCACGGCCTTCGCGGACCCCGCGCTTCAGCAGCGCGCCATCGCCATCGGCACGCGGCTGACCGGTACCACGCCCGAGCAGGTGGCCGAGCGCCTCCAGCGTGAGACGCCGCGCTGGGCCGAGATGGTGCGGGTTTCCGGCGCTACGCCGGAGTAGCGCGGTAGGCGAGGCGCGCCTGCTCGATCTCGGCGAGCTTGGCGTGGAAGGCGCCCCAGTCATCCTGCGCCGCGATGGGCTCCCACAGCGCCTCCACCTGCTCGATCAGCAGCGTGGCCGGGCCCTCGCCGGCGAAATAGGGGTGGTCCGGGGCTACGCGCTCGTAGCTGGCGAGGGCCGCGCGCACGGGGCCCCAGGCGGCGTGCGGGTAGTCGCGTTGGCGCCCGCCGAGCCAGTCGAAGAAGGCGCGTTCGAAGGGCGCCTCGCTCTCAAGCAATGCCGTGAAGAACAGGCCTGAGAGGGTGGCGTCGCGCTCCGGCTCGATGGGCTTGAGGCCGAGGCGCCAGAGCACCGCGCGGGCGAATTCGGCCTGCACGAGTGCGCCGAAGCCGTGCAGGGATTCCTCCAGGCGGGCTTTCAGGTCCGTCTCGCCCGCCAGCGGCAGCAGGCAGCCGCCGAGGCGCGCGAGGTTCCACAGCAGCGTCTCCGGCTGCCGGCCGAAGGCATAGAGGCCGCCATAGTCGAAATAGGCGGCGGTGAATTTCGGGTCGTAGGTGGGCAGGAAGCGCCAGGGGCCGTAGTCGAAGCTCTCGCCGGTGATGTTGATGTTGTCGGTGTTCAGCACGCCATGCACGAAACCCGCCGCCATCCATTGCGCGCCCATGCGTGCCACGCGGCGGCAGACTTCGGCGAAGAAGCGCGCGGCGCGCTCGGGCTCGGCGTCTGCGGCGGCCTCGGGCAGGTAGTGCCGCACGGCGTGGGCGACGAGCGCGCTGATGGACGCGGCATCGCCCAGATAGGCGAAGCGCTGGAAGGTGCCGATGCGGATATGCGAATGGCTGAGGCGCACCAGCACCGAGGCGCGCGTGGGCGAGGGCTCGTCATTGCGCTGCAGGTCTTCGCCCGTTTCGATCAGCGAGAAGCTTTTCGACGTGTTGACCCCCAGCGCCTCCAGCATCGTCGTCGCCAGCACCTCGCGCACGCCGCCCTTGAGGGTCAGGCGCCCATCGGCGGTGCGGGACCAGGGCGTCTGCCCGCTGCCCTTGGTGCCGAAATCCAGCAGCCGGCCATCCTCCAGGTCGTGCATCTGGGCAAAGAGGAAGCCGCGCCCATCGCCGAGATCGGGGTTGTAGTGGCGGAACTGGTGGCCGTGATAGCGCAGCGCGAGCGGCTGCTCGAAACTGCCCGGCAGCGGCTCGAACCGCCCGAAATGCGCGATCCATTCGGCATCGGTCAGCCCATCGAGGCCGAGGCGCGCGGCCTGGCGCTGGTCCCGGTGGCGGATGATGTGGGTGGGGAAGCGCGCGGCCTCCACCACATCGAAGAATTCGCCCCCGAGATCGGCATGGATGCGGGCGGGGCGGAAGGCGGGGCTGATCGGCATGGGGCCTGTTATCGCAGAAGCGTGGATATGGGTAAGCTCCTGCCAACATCGGAGGTTCCCATGGCGCTGCAACACATCATCGGGCTGGATCACGTCGTCGTTTCGGTGCGGGACCTCGATGCGGCGGCCGCCGCCTGGCGGGCGCTCGGCTTCACCGTCTCGCCGCGCGGCACGCATAGCCCGCATATGGGCTCGGCCAACTACACCATCATGTTCGGCGAGGACTACATGGAGCTGCTCGGCGTGCTGGCGCCGACCGAGCACAACGCCGCGATGCGCGAATGGCTGGCGGCGCAGGAGGGGATCGAGCGCGCGGCCTTCACCGCGCTGGATGCGGCGGCGGGTGTGGCCGAATTGCAGGCGCAGGGCGTCGCGGCCATCGGCCCCATCGCCTTCGGCCGGCCGGTGGAACTGCCGGATGGCCGCATGGCCGAGGCGCGGTTCAACGTGCTGCGCTGGCCGGTCGGGCTGCGCCCCGGCGGCTTGCGCATCTTCGCCTGCCAGCATCTGACGCGCGAGAATGTGTGGGTGCCCGCGCTGCAAGAACATGCGAATGGCGCGAGCTGCATCCTGCGGCTGGAGATGCTGACGGCCGACCCGCGCGCCGCCGCGGCCGAGATGGGAGGCTTGCTGATCCAGACCCCCCGCCAGGATGCCGATGGCGCCTGGGTGCTGCCCACCGGGCCAAACCGCGCCGACCTGGTCTTCCTGGACCGCGCCATCCTCGCCGCGCGCCATCCCGGCATTTCGCTGGAGGGCTTGCCGGAGGAGGGGGCCGCCGCCCTGGTGCTGGGCACGCGGGACTATGCTGGCGCCGCGCGGGCCTTGGGCGTTTCGGTGGAGGGCGCCGTGGGTGTGCCGGCCAGCCGCGCAACGGGCGTGCTGCTGCGCTTCCTGGCCGTCTAGCCGCCCGTCGCGGCCACGGGCAGGGCGGCGCAATTCCCCGCCGCCGGCTGGCCCGCGAAGCGCGCCCGCATCCAGTCCAGCGCGGCGGCGGCGCCCGCGGCCATCACGCCGTCATGATCCACGCCGGGGAGGGCGCTATAGGCGAGCGGCGTCCCCCCGGCGCAAAGCCGCCGCACCGTCGCGTCCGTGTCCTGCGGCCGCACGGTCATATCGCCCGAACCCTGCATCACCAGCACCGGTGACGCGATGGAAAGCCCACCCGGTTCGTTGCGCGCCGCGATGGCGAGGAAGGGGCCCAGCGCCGCATCCCGCCGGAACTGGTCCCGCGCGATGGAAGTGGCCCAGGAGGTCGCGGTCAGCGCATGCGTCATGCATTGCACGCGAAGCTCCGGCAGCCGCGCGATGGCATCCGGCGTCAGGATGCGCGGGAGGTCCACCGCCGGGAAGGTCGTGGCGTAGGATTGCAGCACATAGAGCACGTAGGGCAGCGCCAGCTCCGCCCTGGGCGAGGCCATGACGGCGGCGAGCCGGGCCGCGATCTGCGAGCCGGGCGCCATGGCGATGCTGCCCACCAGCTGCAATTCCGGCGCGTGGCGCGGTGCCTCGGCCGCCGTGAAGAGCGCGGCATGCCCGCCCTGGGAGTGCCCCATCACGCCGAAGCGCGGGCCGAGCGCCCACTCCAGCTCCCGCGCCGCGCGGATCATGTCGAGCGCGTTGCGCGCATTGGGCACGCCTTGCAGGAAGGGGTGGAAATCGCCGGCGCCGAGGCCCTGGTAATCCGTCGCCACGATGGCGAAGCCGGCGCGCACGAAGCCATCCAGCAGCACGGCGATGTGGCGGATATAGTCATGCTCCGGCCCCGCTGCGGTATCGAGGGAGGGCGCGCAGACCGGTGCGATTCCCGTCGTGCCATGGGTCCAGGCGATGACCGGCCAGCCCCCCGCGGGCGGCGTGCCCGCCGGCAGGCTGATCGTGCCCGAGACGGCGATGGGCCGCCCACCGGGATCGGTGGAGCGATAGAGCACCAGCGTGTTCCGCGCCGCCCCCGGCAGCGCCATGGTGCCGGTCAGCGGGCGGTGCCGCAGCACCCAGCCCGGGCTTGAGGGCAGCGGCGAAGGGGCGGCGTAGAAGGCATCCACCCCCTGCGCCCGGCCGGGTGCCGCCAGCAGCGGGAGGGCGAGGACGCAGGCGAGCAGGGTGCGGATCATGCGGGAGAGCCTCCCACGCCGCAGGCTCCGCAGCCAAGCGAAAGCGCGGATGATTGACGCCGCCCCCGCCGCGCGCCCATGCTGCGGCGCACCCAAATGAGGATGATGCGCATGGATCTCTCCCGCCGCGCCGCGATGCTCACCTCGGCCGCCATCGCCGCCAGCGTGAACTTCCCCGAGGCCGCCCTGGCCCAGGAGACGCCCCGCCGGGGCGGGCAGATGACGGTGCATTTCGCCACCGAGCAGCGCATCCTGAACCCGAGCCTCCAGGCCTCCACCGGCGTCTATATCGTGGGCGGCAAGATCCAGGAGCCGCTGGTGGACCTCGACGCGCAGGGCAACCCGGCGCCCTGCTTGGCCACCGCCTGGGAATCCACGCCCGATGGCAAGACCATCACCTTCCGCCTGCGCCAGGGTGTGACCTGGCATGACGGGCGGCCCTTCACCTCGGCGGATGTGCAGTTCACCGCCATGGAGATGTGGAAGAAGATCCTGAACTACGGCACGGCGCTGCAGCTCTTCCTGGACGCGGTCGAGACGCCGGACGCGCATACCGCCGTGTTCAAGTATTCGCAGCCCATGCCGCTGAACCTGCTGCTGCGCGCCCTGCCGGACCTCGGCTACGTCTCGGCGAAGCATATCTACGAGGGCACGGATATCCGGCAGAATCCGGCCAATACCGCGCCGATGGGCACGGGGCCCTTCCGCTTCGTGCAGTATGAGCGCGGCCAGTTCATCATCGCCGAGCGCAATCCGAATTACTGGCGTGAGAACCAGCCCTATCTGGACCGCGTGGTCTGGCGCGTGATCACCGACCGCTCGGCCGCCGCCGCGCAGTTGGAAGCCGGGCAGGTGCTGTACAGCCCCTTCTCCTCGCTCGCCTTGGCGGATCTCGCGCGCCTCGGCCGCGACCCGCGCTTCGAGGTGACGACGCGCGGCAATGAGGGCAATGCGCGCACCAACACCATGGAATTCAACCAGCGCAACCCGATCCTCGCCGATCTGCGCGTGCGCCGGGCCATCGCCCATGCGCTGAACGTCCCCTTCTTCATCGAGAACTTCCTGAGCCCGACCTTCGCCAAGCTCGGCACCGGCCCGATCCCCTCGACCTCGACCGACTTCTACCCGACCGGCATGCCGCAATACGGCTTCGACCGTGCCGCCGCGAACCGCCTGCTGGACGAGGCCGGGCACCGCCGCGGTGCCGGCGGCGTGCGCTTCACGCTGCGCCTCAACCCCGCCCCCTGGGGCGAGGATATCGCGCTCTTCAGCACCTTCATCCAGCAGAGCCTGCAGGAAGTGGGCATCCGCGTGGAGATCGTGCGCCTCGACGCCGCGGGCTTCCTGCGCACGGTTTATAATGACTGGAATTTCGACCTGGCCACCGGCTGGCATCAGTACCGCAATGACCCCGCCGTCTCGACCACGGTCTGGTACCGCTCCGGCTCGCCGCGTGGGGCACCCTGGACGAACCAGTTCGGCGTCGTGGATGCCGAGCTCGACACCATCATTGACGGTGCGGCGACCGAGCTCGACCCCGCCCGCCGCCGCGCGCGCTACGCCGATTTCGTGCGCCGCGCGAATACCGAGCTGATGCTCTGGATGCCGATCGAGCAGATCTTCCTCTCCTGCATCAATCGGCGCCTGCGCAACCACTCCAACACGCCGCGCTGGGGGTCGTCCTCCTGGCATGACCTCTGGCTGGCGAGCTAGGCCGGCTTGAGGATCTTCTCGCTCGCAGGGCGGCGTCTGGCCGCCTCGCTGCCCTCGCTGCTCATCATCCTCGTCGGCGTCTTCCTGCTGCTGCAACTGGCGCCGGGCGATGCGGTGGATGCGCTGATCGCGCAGATGGGCGGCGGCGGCGATGCGGCGGCGATGCGCGCGGCCATGGGCCTCGATCAATCCGTGGCGGCACAGCTCGCGCAGTATCTCTGGCGCTTGGTGCGCTTTGACCTCGGCTTCTCCACCATCTACGGCAAACCCGTGGCGACCGTGATCTTCGAGCGGCTGCCGGCGACCTTGCTGCTGATGACCTCCTCGCTCTCCTTCGCCTTCTTCTTCGGGCTGCTGTTTGGCGTGATCGCGGCGCGGCGGGTCAATTCCTGGCCGGATACGGTGATCTCCACCATCGGATTGCTGTTCTACGCCACACCCTCCTTCTGGTTCGGGCTGATGGCGATCGTGCTCTTCGCGGTGCATCTGCAATGGCTGCCGGCGGGCGGCTATGAAAGCGTGGGCGAGGGGCTGACCGGGCTCGCCCGCGCGCTCGACATCGCGCGCCACTTCGTGCTGCCGACGCTGACGCTGGGGCTGATCTTCCTCGCCATCTATCTGCGCATCATGCGCGCCTCGATGCTGGAGGTGCTGACGCTCGATTTCGTCCGCACGGCGCGGGCCAAGGGGCTGGACGAGACGCGCGTCGTGGTGCGCCATGTGCTGCGCAACGCCATGCTGCCGATGGTGACGCTGATCGGCCTCCAGGCCGGCACCATGCTGGGCGGCTCGGTGGTGGTGGAATCCGTCTTCTCGCTCCCCGGCCTTGGGCGCCTCGCTTATGAGGCGGTGGTGCAGCGCGACCTGAACACGCTGCTCGGCATCGTCTTCATCTCGGCGCTCCTGGTCATCTTCGTGAACTTCCTGGTGGACCTGGTCTATGCCCGGCTCGATCCCAGGATCGCCGGCCGATGAAGCGCTTCCTGCGCAACTATGCCCGCAGCCCGGCCGCCATGATCGGCCTGATCCTGCTGCTCATCGTCGTCTTCATGGCGGCGAGCGCCGACTGGTTCTTCCCGCGTGACCCCCTGAGCCTCGCCGGCCGCCCGCTGCAATGGCCGGGCGACAATCCGCGCTTCTGGTTCGGCACCGACAATTCGGGGCGCGACATCGCGGCGCAGATCTTCCATGGCGCGCGCATCTCGCTGCTGATCGGCCTGGTCGCGACCTCGATCGCGGTCAGCATCGGCATCGCGATCGGCGCCATCGCCGGCTATTACGGCGGCTGGGTGGATGACGTGCTGATGCGCGTGACGGAAGCCTTCCAGACCCTGCCGAACTTCCTGCTGCTGCTGCTGTTTGTCTCGATCTTCGGCTCGGAATTGATGACGGTGGTGATCGCGGTCGGCGCCGTCTCCTGGCCCGCTCCTGCACGCCTGACGCGCGCCGAATTCCTCTCGCTGCGCTCGCGCGAATTTGTGGAGGCCTGCCACACGCTCGGCATGCGGGACCGGCAGATCATCTTCCGGGAAATCCTGCCCAACGCGCTGCCGCCCGTCATCGTCTATGCCAGCGTGGTGATGGCCGTCGCCATCCTGCTGGAGGCCGCACTCGCCTTCCTGCGCCTCTCGGACCCGAATGTGGCGTCCTGGGGGAACCTGATCGGCCTTGGGCGGGATGTGCTGCGGACGCAATGGTATGTCTCGGCCATCCCGGGTGTGGCCATCCTCATCACCGTGCTGGCGGTTTCGCTGGTCGGGCAGGGGCTGAATGACGCGCTGAACCCCCGCCTCAAGGGCCGCGGAGGGCCGACATGAGCGCGGTGCTGTCCATCCAGGCGCTCAGCGTCGCCCTCCCGAAGGGCGCCGACCGGCCGCATGCGCTGCATGACGTGACGCTGGAACTCCGCGCGGGCGAAATCCTCTGCGTGGTGGGCGAATCCGGCTCGGGCAAATCCATGACGGCCAGTGCCATCATGCGGCTGCTGCCGCCGGGCGTGGCCATCGAAGCGGGCCGCATCCTGTTCGACGGGCGGGACCTGGCCACGGCGGATGAGGCCGAGATGCGCCAGATCCGCGGCGCCGGCATCGCCATGGTCTTCCAGGAGCCGATGACGGCGCTGAACCCGCTGCGCCCCATCGGCGACCAGATCGGCGAGATGTTCCGCATCCACACGCCACTCGCCAAGGCCGAGATCGAGGCGAAGGTCCTGGCCCTGCTGGAGGAGGTCCGTATCCCCGACCCCCGCCAGGCCTATCGCGCCTATCCGCATGAGCTCTCGGGCGGCCAGCGCCAGCGCGCGATGATCGCGATGGCCCTCGCGCTCAAACCCCGCGTGCTGATCTGCGATGAGCCGACCACCGCGTTGGATGTGACGACGCAGGCGCAGATCCTCTCGCTGATCCGGGATTTGCAGCAGCGCCTCGGCACCGCCGTGCTCTTCATCACCCATGATTTCGGCGTGGTGGCTGAGATCGCCGACCGGGTGGCCGTCATGCAGCATGGGCTGGTGGTGGAGCAGGGGGCGGCGCGCGAGGTGCTGCAAAACCCCCAGCATGACTACACGAAGGCGCTGATCGCCGCCGTCCCGCCGCTCACGGCACCCCCGCCGCGCGCCATCTCGGACGAGGCGATCCTGCGCATCGAGCATGTGAGCAAGACCTATCGCAATGGCGGCTTCTTCGGCCGTGGGCGGCGCGTCACGCGCGCGGTGCGCGATGTCTCGCTGATCCTGCCCAAGGGCGGCACGCTTGGCATCGTGGGGGAGAGCGGCTCGGGCAAGTCCACGCTTGCCCGCTGCATCATGCGGCTGGTGAAGCCCGAGGCGGGGGCCATCCGCCTGGGCAACACGGATTTCGCGACCCTCAGCAAGGCGCAGCTGAGGGCGAGCGCCAAGCGCATGCAGATGGTCTTCCAGGACCCCTATGGCTCGCTCAACCCGCGCCGCCGCGCGGGCGAGCTGGTGGCGCAGGGCCCGATGATCCATGGCATGCCGCGCGATCAGGCCATGGCCCGCGCGCGGGAGCTGTTCGCGCTGGTCGGCCTCGATCCGGCCGGGGTGGAGCGCTACCCGCATGAATTCTCGGGCGGGCAGCGCCAGCGCATCGGCATCGCCCGCGCGCTGGCGCTGGAGCCGGAGGTGCTGGTGGCGGATGAGCCGGTCTCGGCGCTCGATGTTTCCGTCCAGGCGCAGGTGCTGCGGCTGCTGGCGGAATTGCGCGTGCGGCTCGGCCTTTCCATCATCCTGATTACCCATGATCTGCGCGTGGCCGTGCAGGTCTGTGACCTCGTCGCCGTGATGAAGGATGGCGAGGTGGTGGAGCACGGCCCGATCGGCCGAGTGTTCGAAGCGCCCGAACACGCCTATACCCGCTCGCTCCTCGCTTCCGTGCCGGGACGGGGTTTCGCGACCAGTTGAGGACGCCAAGAATGCTGCGTTTCATCCTGCCCGCCTTGCTGCTGGCGATGCCCGCACTCGCCCAGATCTCTGCCCTCCCGCCCGAGACCCAGGCTGCGATCCGCGCCATCGGCCCGACCATGGGCGCCGAGGCCGTGACCCGCACCGCCGCGGCGCTGGCCGCCCTGCAACCGCCGCCCGCGGTCGAGCCGCTGCGCGACCAGCGCTACGGCCCCGATCCGCGCCATCGGCTGGATGTGTTTTCGCCCAACGGGGCCGGCGCGCGGCCGGTGCTGGTCTTCGTGCATGGCGGCGGCTTTGTCGGCGGCGACAAGACGCGGCCGGGCGCCTTCTACTATGACAATATCGGCCAATGGGCCGCGCGCTCGGGCCTGGTCGGCGTGAACATCACCTATCGGCTGGCGCCGCAGCACGGCTACCCCGCCGTGGTCGAGGATATCGCGGCCGCACTGACCTGGGTGCGCGCCAACATTGCGGCGCATGGCGGCGACCCCGCGCGGATCGTGCTGATGGGCCAATCCGCCGGTGCGGCGCATGTGGGCGACTATCTGGCGGCGCATGCGGCGGCGCCGGGCGTGGCGTCCGCCATGCTGGTCTCGGGCGTGCATGATGTGGCGAGCTACCCGGCCTCGCCCACCACGGGCGCCTATTACGGAACGGACCCCGTGAAGCTCGCGCAGCGTTCGGCCATTCCGGGGCTGACGCGGCTGACCATCCCGTTGTTCCTCGCCTCGGCCGATCTGGAGCCGCGCCCCTTCCAGGACCAGGTGGCGCGGCTGAATGCGGCGCTGTGCCTGGCCGGGCGCTGCCCGCCCTATCTGCACATGGCCGGGCACAATCATTTCTCGACCGTCTTCGCCATCGGCACGGCGGACCAGGAGCTGACCATCCCGCTGCTGGCGCTCGCCAACCGATGAGCGCGCCCTTCGCCGTCATCGGCGCCGGCCCGGCCGGGCTGATGGCGGCGGAAACCCTGGCCAAGGCCGGGCGTGAGGTCGTGGTCTTCGACCAGATGGCGAGCCCCGCGCGCAAATTCCTGCTGGCCGGGCGCGGCGGGCTGAACCTGACGCATTCCGAGCCGCTGGAGCGCTTCCTCTCCCGCTATGGCGATGCCGCCGAGCGGCTGCACCCGGCCATCGAAGCCTTCCCGCCGGCCGCGCTGATCGCCTGGGCCGAGGGGCTGGGGCAGGAGGTCTTCACCGGCAGTTCCGGCCGCGTCTTCCCGCGCGCCATGAAGGCCTCGCCGCTGCTGCGCGCCTGGCTGGCGCGGCTGGAGGGGCAGGGCGTCACGCTGCGGCGGCGGCATCGCTGGACGGGCTGGGATGCGGCGGGGGCGCTGCGGTTTGCGACGCCGGAGGGCGAGGTGAGCTTCGCGCCCGCGGCGACGATCCTGGCGTTGGGCGGGGCTTCCTGGCCGCGGCTGGGTTCGGATGGCGCCTGGGCAGGGTGGCTCGCGGGTGTCACGCCGTTCCGCCCGGCCAATATGGGCTTCCGCGTGGCCTGGAGCCCGCATTTCGCCGAGCGCTTCCAGGGCCAGCCGTTGAAGCGCGTGGCGCTGAGCTTCGGCGGTGAAACGCGGCGCGGCGAGGCGATGATCACGCAGGACGGCATCGAGGGCGGGCTCGTCTATGCCTTCAGCGCCGTGCTGCGCGATGCGCTGGCGCGGGATGGGTTCGTGGATGTCACGCTGGATTTGCGGCCTGATCTGGAGCGCGTCGTGTTGTCCGGCGGCTCGCAATCGCTGTCCAACCAGTTGCGCAAGCAGGCGGGGTTGTCGCCCGTGGCCATGGGGCTGGTGCAGGAGGCGCTGCGGGCCGGGGCAGGGGCGCCTGCCGCGCTGGTGAAGGCGCTGCCCTTGCGCCTCGCCGGCACGCAGGGGCTGGAGCGGGCGATCTCCTCGGCGGGCGGCCTGGCCTTCAGCCCGGGCCTTGCCGTGCCCGGCCATGAGCGCGTCTTCGCCTGTGGCGAAATGCTGGATTGGGAGGCGCCGACGGGCGGCTACCTCCTCCAGGCCTGTTTCAGCACGGCGGTTGCGGCGGCGCGGGCCGCCCTTGGGGTCACACCGGCGCGCAGCGGCTGATATTGACCGTCAGCCGGGTGCCGGCGAGCGAGCCTTCGAACGGCCCGCCGGCCCGGTTCGTCACCGCGCCCCCGCCGGCGCCTATGCCGAGCGAGAATTCGGGGTTGACCTTGGTGCCCGCCGGCCCGGTGAGGACGACATGCGCGAAGACCCGCACGGAGGACGGGCCCTGGTTCATGATGCCGATCCGGATTCCGTTGGTGGCGGTGCCGAAGTGGCTCGCCTCGAAGACCTCGACCTTGCAGCCATTCGCGTTGGCGCCGTTCACGACGAGGTTGGGGCCGCTCCAGTTCGTCTGCTGGGCCGCGGCGGGCAGGGTGGCCAGCAGCAGGGGCGTGGCCAGGAAGAGCTTGCGCATGGGATACTCCCTGTGAGTGTTTCGGTGGGTTGATGATGCCTGCCCTGGAGGCCCGAGGCGATCCTCTCGCCCCGATGCCCGCCATCGGCAAGGCCGATGACCTGACGGCCGAAGGTGCAGGAAACTGGTTTCCTGCTGGGGGTCGAGGGGGCAAAGCCCCCTCAATTCACCGCTGCGCCGGCTGGAAATCCCGCTCGAGCTTCTGGCTGTATTTCGACATCGCGAAGCACAGGATGAAGTACACCCCGGCGGCGAAGACATAGGCCTCCGTCGGGAAGCCCAGCCAGTTCGGATCGCCGAGCGCCGAGCGCAGCGTGGTGAAGAAGTCGAAGACGCCGATCACGATCACCAGCGTCGTGTCCTTGAAGAGGCCGATGAAGGTGTTCACCTGCGACGGGATGGTGATGGAGAGCGCCTGCGGCAGGATGACGAGGCGCATCTTCTGCCAATAGCTGAGGCCCACGGCATCGGCCGCTTCATATTGGCCGCGCGGCATGGCCTGGAGCCCGCCGCGCACCACTTCCGCCATATAGGCCGCAGTGAAGATGGTATAGGCGACCAGCACGCGCGCCAGGCGATCGAGCGTGATGCCCTCCGGCAGGAAGAGCGGCAGCATGATCGCCGCCATGAAGAGCAGGCTGATCAGCGGCACGCCGCGCACGCATTCGATGACGATGGTGGAGAACCAGCGCACCAGCGTGAGGTTCGAACGCCGGCCGAGCGCCAGCAGGATCGCCAGCGGATAGCCCAGCGCCAGCCCATAGACGGCGATGATGCCGGTGATGGTGATGCCGCCCCAGAGGCGGGTGGCCACCGGGGAGAGCCCGAAGACGCCGCCGCCCATCAGGATGAGCATGGTGGGCGCGGCCACCACCCAGGCGATAATCAGCCACTTGTTCCAGAAGGCCCGGAAGGTCGAGGAGACGACGAGGGTGACGAGGATGATGAGCATCAGCCCCGGCCGCCAGCGCTCCTCATAGGGGTAGAGGCCGAAGACGCTGAACCAGAATTTCTCGCGGATGAAGGCCCAGCAGGCGCCGCCATTCTCGCGGCAGGTGGCCGCCGTGCCGTTCCAGGTGGCGTTCAGCACGGCCCAGCTGAAGAGCGGCGGCACCAGCCAGACCAGGAGTGCGATGCAGGCCGCGCTGATCGCGATGTTCAGCGGCCCGTTGAAACAGGCGCGCGCGAAGGTGGCGCTGCGCTCGGCGAAGGACGGAAGTGCGGGGGCGGCCATCTCAGCGCTCCTTCAGCGCCACGGCGCGGTTGTACATGTTCATCAGCAGCGAGGTGATGAGGCTGATGGCCAGGTAGATCGCCATGAAGAGGCTGATCACCTCGACGGCCTGGCCGGTCTGGTTGATCGAGGTGTTGGCGACAGACACCAGATCCGGATAGCCGATGACGACGGCGAGCGAGGAGTTCTTCGTCAGGTTCAGGAATTGCGAGGTCATCGGCGGGATGATGACGCGCAGCGCCTGCGGCAGGATGACGAGGCGCATGATGCGCCCGGGCGGCAGGCCGAGTGCCCGCGCTGCCTCCCACTGCCCCTTGTGCACGGATTGAATGCCTGAGCGCACGATCTCGGCGATGAAGGCCGAGGTGTAGATCACGAGGCCGATGAGCAGCGCGAAGAATTCCGGGCTGAGCGAAAGCCCGCCCTCGAAGTTGAAGCCGGTCAGTTCCGGCCATTCCACACTGGGCGCGCCGAAGACGAAGCCAGCGGCCAGGGGCAGGCCGATCAGCAGCGAAAAGCCGGGGATGAGGGTGGATTTGCGCTCGCCCGTCTCGATCTGGCGGGCGCGCTCGCGCCGGGCCAGGCCGTACCAGAGGATGGCGGCGGTGATCAGCGCGAGAAGGCAGGACCAGAGCGCGGGCTCGGCCAGGAGGGCCGGCATCTTCACGCCACGCTGCGAGAGGAAGAAGCCGGGCAGCGGGTTCAGCGCCTGCCGCACCGAGGGCAGCTGCAGGATGATGGAGTGCCAGAACACAAGCTGCAGCACGAGCGGCGTGTTGCGGATGATCTCGATATAGCCGCCGGTCAGGCTGCGCAGCAGCGGATTGGCGGAGAGGCGTGCGAGGCCCAGCAAGACGCCCAGCACGGTGGCCAGCACGATGCCGACGATGGCGACCCGCAGCGTGTTGAGGAAGCCCTGCGTCAGCGCGCGGGCATAGGTGTCGGACGGCGTGTAGTTGAGCAGGCCTTCGCCAATGGGAAAGCCGGCCGAACGATCGAGGAAGCCGTAGCCGAATTGCAGGCCGCGCGCCGCCATGTTGGTCAGCATGTTGTTGTAGAGCGACCAGCCGATGAAGATCACCGCGGCGGCAAGGCCCGCCTGCCAGAGCACGCCGCGCATCGTGGTGCCGGCGGGCAGCGGAATGAGCGGCTTGGCCGCAGGCATGATGGGGGTGGTGGTGCTCATGCGGCGCCCTTTTCACTCAACCTGAAACAGAAATCGGGCCGGGGATCGCTCCCCGGCCCGGGTGGTCCACTCAGCGCGCCGGCGGGGCGTAGAGCAGGCCGCCCTGCGTCCAGATCTGGTTCTGGCCGCGCTCCAGGGCCAGCGGCGTCTGCGGGCCCAGGTGGCGGTTGTAGATCTCGCCGTAATTGCCGAACTGGCGGATGATCTGGCGGGCATAGTCGGCGCGCGCCGCGCTGATGCTCTCACCCATATTGCCCTCGACGCCCAGGAAGCGGCGCACCAGCGGGTTGGTGCTGCTGCCCGCGATCTGCTCGACATTGGCCATGTTGATGCCGAGCTCCTCGGCCTCGATCAGGGCGAAGACGGTCCAGGCGACGATGTTGGTGAGTTCTTCGTCACCCTGGCGGATCACGGGGCCGAGCGGCTCCTTGCTGATGCGCTCGGGCAGGATGACGTGGTCGGCCGGGCGGGTCAGCAGCGTGCGCTGGGCGGCCAGGGCCGCGAAGTCGTTCGTGAAGACGTCGCAGCGGCCGCTGTCATAGGCGCGGCGCAGCTCGTCCAGGTCCGAGATCACGACGGGCGTGAAGCGCAGATTGTGCTGGCGGAAGAAGTCATTGAGGTTCAGCTCGGTCGTCGTGCCGGGCTGGACGCAGACGGTGGCGCCGTTCAGCTGCCGGGCCGAGGTCACGTTCAGGCGGCGGGGCACCATCACGGACTGGCCGTCATAGAAGACGATGGCCGGGAAGTTGAAGCGGTTCACGTTGGAATCGCGCGTCAGCGTCCAGGTCGAGTTGTTGGACAGGATGTCCACCTCGCCCGCCGCCAGCGCCGGGAAGCGGCTCTGCGAGGTGACGGGGACGAACTCGACCTTGGTCGGGTCATTGAAGATCGTGATCGCGACGGCGCGGCAGATCTCGACATTGAAGCCCTGCCAGCGGCCCTGGCTGTCGGGCACGCCGAAGCCGGGGTTGGACGGGCCCTGGACGCCGCAGCGCAGCGTGCCGCGCTGGCGGATATTGTCGAGGTCACGGCCGGCCAGCGCTTCCACCGGCCCGAAGACCATGAAAGCCGCCGCGGCTGCGGCAAAGGCGGTCAACTTCATCGGAAAATCCCTTTTCGTTGGCTCCGGCGAGGTATGCCCTCCCGGCTGGGCTGCCATGTGCCTGGAACCTGAATGCGTTGCAAGAGGGTTAAACACCCGCAATCATCTGCCCTGGCAGGGATCGCCCATGACTTGGGCATGGGGCGCCGGGCGCGCCCCGATGCGCCCGCCATCCGGGCACTTCCCTCAGCGGAGCCGGCCCCGCAGGCTCCGGGCCACATGCTCGGCGAAGGGGCGGAGCGCGGCCTCGCGCGGGCGGGGGGCCCGGGCCACGGTCACCTCATGCCGGTCCAGCCAGTGGCCGGGCAGCACGGGCAGCAGCTGCCCGGCGCGCAGGGCCGGCTCGGCCAGGAAGCTGGGGAGCGGGCAGGCGCCGCGCCCGGCCATGGCGGCCGCGACCAGGAGGTCCGGATCATTGGCGACCAGGCGCGGCGTGACCTCCAGGCTTTCGGCCTGGCCGCGCGCATCGGTCAGCGTCCAGCGGGCGCTGCCGCCGGGCGCGCAGCCATGCGCCAGCAGGGGCAGGGCGGCCAGGTCCGAGGCGCCGGCAGGGGTGCCGAACTCGGCCAGCAGCGCCGGCGCGGCATAGAGGCGCGCCTCGGCGAAACCCACGGATTCCGTGGCGAAGCCGGCACCCGGCAGCACGCCGACGCAGCAGGCGATGTCCGTCTCCTCTTCCGGCAGGGCCTGGAAGCGGTCGGACCACGCGACCTCCAGCGTCAGCGCCGGGTGGCGCTCCAGGAATTCGGCGACGATGCCGGTCAGCAGGCCGCGCCCCAGCATGACGGGGGCGCGCAGGCGCAGCCGCCCGGCGAGGGGCGGGGCCAGGAGATCGCGCCGGATCGCCTCCAGCGTACCGAGCGCACCGCGCGCCGTCTCATGCAGGCGGCGGCCGGCGGGCGTGGCGCGCAGGCCGCGGCCGTGCCGCTCGAGCAGGGATTGGCCGATCTGCTCTTCCAGTGCGCGCAACTGCCGGCTGACGCTGGATTTCGGCAAAGCGAGGCGCCGCGCCGCCTCGGTGACGCCGCCGCCTTCGACGGCGGCGGCGAAGATGCGCAGCGCGTTGAGGTCGAAGTCCAGAGTTCCATTTGTGGAACGCATTGTTGCATTTGCCCCAGATTGTCCTGGAATTGGATTACATTACCTCCGGGTCATTCGGAAGCGCCCATCCCGGGCCGCACCGCGCCATGAGGCACGCCATGACCACCACCCCGCTCCCGCCCGGCTTCCAGCACCGAAAGCTCTTCGCAGGGGGGCTGACGCACCATGCCGTCATCGGCGGAACAGGCCCCGCCATTCTCCTGGTCCATGGCTGGATGGGGAGCTGGTACCACTGGCGCAAGCTGCTCCCGCTGCTGGCGCAATCCCACAGCCTCGTCGCCGTGGATGCGCGCGGCTATGGCGAGAGCGACAAGCCCTATGCCGGGTATGACGGGCTGACCATCGCGGCCGACCTCGCCGCCATCATGCAGCAGCTGGGCCATGCCCGGTATTTCGTGATGGGCCATGACATGGGCGCCCTGCCCGCGCTGCTGCTGGCCGCGACGCGCCCCGGGGAGGTGCTGGGCCTCGGCTATTTCGACGAGCCGCTGCCCGGCTACAACCTCGACCGATTCACCGCATTCACGCGGGAGAACCCCTTTCCCTATTGGTGGTTCGGCTTCAACGCCCAGCCGCACCTCCCCGCCCTGATGTGGGAGGGGCGGGAGGATGTGCTGGTGGAGCATTTCCTCACCAGCATGGTGGCCGACCCCGCCTCCATCTCGGCCGAGGATCGCGCGGAATATGTGCGCGGCCTGCGCAAGCCCGGCGGGCTGCACGGCTCCTTCGGCTGGTATCGCGACGTGCTGGTGACGGCCGAGCAGATCCGCGCGGCCACGCAGACGAAGCTGACGGTCCCGGTCCTGGCACTCAACGGCCAGTTCGGCCATCCCGGCGTGCTGGAGCAGATGCAGCTGGTGGCCGAACGTGTCACCGGCGAGACCATCCCCTTCTGCGGCCACCTCCTCGCCGAGGAGCAGCCCGAGGCGGTGGCCCGCGCCATCCTCGCCTTCTGCCAAGGCTGAGGCGTCAGCGCCGCAGCAGGCTGCTCGGCACCATCGCAACCTGGCGGCCGGTGACGGGGACGGGGTTGGCGCGATAGGCGTCGAGCCCGCGCCCACCGCCGCCGGCGCTCGGCAGCACCTGCGCCCGATCCTCCCGATTCGAGAGCGACAGGCTGGTTGGCGCCGCCTGGGCCTGCTGGCGGGGCAGGTTCATGCCCACCAGCGCCCGGTCCTCCGCCACCCGTGCCTGGGCGGCGGGCCAAGCGGCCTGGATTCGGGCGCGATAGGCCTGGGCGAGTTCGGGCGTGTGGGAGTGGTAATGCCCGGCCGCCGTCATCCAGTCATTCCGCGCGGCATGCAGTTGCGTCAGGAATTGCGCGGCGTAGCGGGCATTGCTGACGGGGTCGAAGGCTTCCTCCAGGCTCGCGAAGGCGCGGGGATGGTGGTGCAGGTTCACCTGCATGCAGCCGACATCAATGATGCGGACGCCGCGCCCCTGCAATTCCCGCACGGCGGCAATCGCTGCCGCCTTGTCCGGGAAAAAATGGCCGCGTCCCTCGGCATTGATGGTCCAGGGCCAGGGGCCGGCGGTGCCCGTCTCGGGGTTGCGGCGGCCGGATTCCACCCGCCCGATCGCCTGGAGCAAGCCGGGCGGGATCTGCGAATCCTGCTCGGCCCGGGCGATGGCCGCACGGCATTGCAGCGTCGGATCAACGCCTTGCGCCAGGGCCGGGGGGGCGCTGAGCCAGGCGGCGAGCAGGGGGAGCAGACGGAGCAGGGCGGGGATGCGGCGCATCTCACGCTCTGCGCAAACCGCATGCCAGCCCTGATGCATTTTCGTCATGTTGCAATGCGAAAAATCGCTTGCACACGAGCGACCTCTCACCTATCTTTCTGGAGGCGGCAGGAACTTCGGTTCTTGCCTGCTTTCTTGGACGTTTCCTCCCTAAACTTGGCGGCGCAGCAATGCGTCGCCACTTTTTTTGTCCAAATTCTGAAGGCGGCCTTAAGGCGCGTCCACCAGCTTCGTCTCGAACTGGGCCGGGGCCGTGATCTCCACCAGCTCCAGATCATCCGAATGCGCCAGCTCGCGGTGGCGGATCCGGGGTGGTTGCAGCACGCTGGTGCCGGCGGTCAGCGTCACCTCGCCAATATCCTCATATTCGAAGCGCACCCAGCCCTTCACGATCCAGACCATCTGGAACTCCAGCTCATGCAGGTGCCATTGCGGCTCGGCATGCACGCCGGGAATCGCCCGGATCACATGCGCGCCGAAGCCGCCCGCCGTCGCCTCGGCGATCCCGAGATCGCCATATTCGAAGAAGGCGCGCAGGCCGCGGGTGAAATCACGCCCCTCGGCGTGGCGGACGATGGTCCTGGTCATGACATCGGCACTCCCACATGGCGGGCAAAGCCGGGCCGCGCCATCAGCCGCGCATGCCAGGCGTGCAGGCGGGGCTGCGGCGCGCGGGTGATGGGCAGCGTCAGCCAGCGATGCAACTGCGGGCCGAGCGCGATGTCCGCCAGGCCCAGATGGTCGCCCCCCAGGAAGGGCGCGATGCCGAGCGCATTCTCCACCATGTCCCACAGCGCCTGCGCCTCGTCCCGCGCCGCGTGGGTGGCCGGCCAGTCGCGCTTGTCTTCGGGCGTGCGGACATAGGTAAAGAAGATCACGGTCATGGGCGCGTTCAAATGGCCGAGTTGCCAGTCCATCCAGCGTTCGGCGCGCGCCCGGGCGCGCGGCTCCGTCGGATACAGCGTGTGCCCGGGCGCGCGGGTCGTCACCAGGTAGCGGCAGATCGTGTTGCTTTCCCAGAGCGCGAACCCGTCCGGCTCCTCGATGGTCGGCACCCGGCCATTGGGGTTCATCTCCAGATAGGCGGGCTCCTTCGTGCGGCCGAAACTGCCGCCGGCGTCGAGCCGCTGATAGGGCGTGCCCAGTTCCTCGCAGAGCCAGAGCAGCTTCATCACATTGGAGGAGCTGGCACGGCCCCAGATCTTCAGCATGGCGTTTCTCCCTCAGCCGAGAGGGAGCCTAGGACCAGTTGCGCGGGCGCGAAACCGGTCGGGGCGGGAGGGCCCCGGTCCCCATCCCTTGCCCAGGGGCCATCGGTGGCGTCAGATGGTTCATGGCCTCCGCTTTGCTCATCGCACTTCTGGCCTTTGGCGCGCCGCTTTTCGCCAAGGGCTCCGAATCCTGGTTCGGCCTCGCGCCCTGCGAACTCTGCCTCTGGCAACGCTGGCCCTATTGGGTCGCGGGCGGCTTCGCGGTGCTCGCCTTGTTCGTCTGGCGTCGGCCGGCGCTGCGCCTGGCCGGCCTCGCCGCCGCCGTCTCGGCCGCCATCGGCGCCTTCCATCTCGGCGTCGAGTTCGGCTGGTGGCCCTCGCCGCTGCCGGGCTGCCAGGCGGCGACCTCGGCCGGGGTGTCCAGCGTGGAGGACCTCATGCGCAGCCTCGCCCCCACGCCCACCAAGCCCTGCGACCAGCCGGCCCATTTGATTCCGGGCCTCCCCCTTTCCATGGCGGGGATGAACCTGATCTATGGGCTGAGCCTCGCCATCCTGGCCTGGCGCCTCGCCGCGAAGGAGCCCCGCGCATGACAACGCCCGCAGCCAAGACAGGGCGCCGCTACCTGGAAGAAGTCATCCGCGTGGATCACGCCGGCGAATACGGCGCGAAGCGCATCTACCAGGGCCAACTCGCCGTGCTGCGCGGCACCAAGCACGAAGACACGATCCGCCACATGCAGGAGCAGGAGCAGGAACACCTCGACACCTTCTCCCGCCTGATCGCCGAACGCCGCGTCCGCCCCACCGCCCTGCTGCCGCTCTGGCATGTGGCGGGCTTCGCGCTGGGGGCCGCCACCGCCGCCATGGGGGCGCGCGCCGCCATGGCCTGCACCGTCGCCGTCGAGGAGGCGATCGACGAGCATTACCAGGCCCAGGAAGCGGCGCTGGGCGAGGACGAAGCCCCCCTCAAGGCCGACATCGCCCGCTTCCGCGCCGAGGAGCTGGAGCACCGCGACATCGGACTCGCCAATGAGGCGGAGCTGACGCCGGGCTACCGGCTGCTCTCGGCGGCCATCAAGCTGGGCTGCAAGGTGGCGATCCGGGTTTCCGAAAAGGTCTGAAACCGAAGGGTTTTGCCGGGCTGTCACGCTTTGGCACGATCCTTGCTCCATCCTTGCCTTGACCCCCGTGAGCCACCACCCCATAGAGGCGGGGTGGATCACGGTACCCCCCCTTCGCACGGCGCGGACATCTCCAGCCTCGACACCGCGCGGCACGTCCTGCGCCTGGAAGCGGCGGCCCTGGAGGCCACGGCGGCGGGGCTGGACGGCCTGTTCGACGCTGCCGTGCAGCTTCTGGCTGGCACCACGGGGCGCGTCGTCGTCTCCGGCATGGGCAAGTCGGGCCATATCGGCCGCAAGATCGCCGCCACCATGGCCTCCACCGGCACGCCCGCGCAATTCGTCCATCCGGGCGAGGCGAGCCATGGCGATCTTGGCATGATCATCCAGGGCGATTCCGTGCTCGCCCTCTCCAATTCCGGCGAGACCTCCGAACTCGGCGACCTCGTGGCCCATACGCGGCGCTTCGGGATCCCGCTCATCGCCATTGTCGGCCGGCCCGGCAGCACCCTCGCGCGCGATGCCGATGTGGCCCTTGTGCTGCCCGCGGTGCAGGAGGCCTGCCCGCTCGGCCTCGCCCCCACCACTTCCACCACGATGCAGCTGGCGCTGGGCGATGCGCTGGCCGTGGCACTGCTGACGCGCCGCGGCTTCGGGCCGGAGGATTTCCGCGTCTTCCACCCCGGCGGCAAGTTGGGCGCGCGCCTCTCCCGCGTGGCCGCGCTGATGCATGGCCCGGATGAATTGCCGCTCGCGACGCCCGAGACGCCGATGGCGGATGCGCTGGTGGCGATGACGGCCAAGCGCTTCGGCTGCCTTGGCATCACGGATGACGAGGGGCGCCTGATCGGTATCATCACCGATGGCGATCTGCGCCGCGCGCTCCAGCCTGGCCACGCTTTGCTCAGCCGCAGCGCGGGCGAGGTGATGACGCGCCAGCCGCGCAGCATCGCCTCCGATGCGCTGGCGGCCGAGGCGCTGCGCCTGATGAATGAGGGCAGCATCACCACGCTCTTCGTCGTGGATGCCGAGCGCCGGCCGGCCGGCATCCTGCACATCCATGACCTGCTGCGCGCCGGTGTCGCGTGATGGGTGTCGCGTGATGGGTGTCGCGTGATGAGCGAGGAGATCCGCCGCAAGGATTTCCTGGACGTGGCGCAGGACCGGCGCCGCGCGCTGACGCCCTCGCGCGCGCGCCGGGTGCCGCGCGCCGAGCAGATCGCCCGCCGCCAGCGCCTGGTCTCGGCCATGAAGCTGCTCATGCCGCTGCTGGCGGCCGGCATGCTCGCGCTCATGGTCTTCTGGCCGGATATCGAGGGCGGCAATTCCCGCCTCTCCTTCCGCCGCGGCCCGACCCTGGTGCCGGAGGCGCTGCAACTCGTCGCACCGCGCTTCCAGGGCGTGGATGAGATGAACCGCCCCTACACTGTCACCGCCCGCCTCGCCCGCCAGCCGGGGCAGGAGCAGGTGCTGCTGATGGACCTGCCCCGCGCCGACATTCAGCTGACCGATGGCGGCTGGATCTATGTCGAAAGCGATCGCGGCCGTTATGATCGCACGGCGCAGCATCTCGACCTTGAGGGCAATGTGGAGGTCTATCACGACAACGGGATGCTGTTCCGCACGGAGGCGGCGGCGGTGAAGGTGGATGCCGGCACCGCCCATGGCGAGCGGCCCACCCAGGCGCAGGGCAGCTTCGGGACCATCCAATCCGAGGGCTTCGAGATGCTGGATCGCGGCGCTGTCATGATCTTCACCGGCCGCGCCCGCGCCGTCCTGGAAGGGCGCCAGCAATGAGGCGCCTGCTTCTTCTCGGCACCTTGCTGGCCGGCCCCGCCTTTGGGCAGGGCATTGACATGTCCCAGGGCGGGCCGGTGGACATCACCGCCACCAACGGCATCGAATGGCGCCAGGCCGAGCAGGTGGTGGTGGCCCGCGGCGATGCCCGCGCCGTGCGCGACGGCACGACGATCGAGGCCGCGCGCCTGATTGCCCGCTATCGCTCCCGCGGCGGCGAGCAGGCGGCGGCCCGCCCTGCCTCCGACCGGGAGACGCCCATGGGCGGCAGCAGCGAGATCTGGCGCATGGAGGCGGAGGGCGATGTCCGCATCTTCACGCCGACCGACACCGCGCGCGGCGACCGCGCCGTCTATGACATGGACCAGGCGGTGCTGGTGCTGACCGGCCGCGCCATCAGCTACGCCACGCCGCAGCAGGTCATCTCCTCCCGCGACAGCCTGGAATACTGGACGCAGCGGCGCATGGCGGTCGCCCGCGGCTCCGCCCTCGTCGTCACGCAGGATAACCGCCGCATCGCCGCCGATACGCTCGTCGCCTACATGCTGGAGGACCCTGTCCCGGGTGCGACGGCGGCCGCCGTGGCGCGCCCAGGCACCGAGGGCACGGCCGGCCCGCCGCCCGGCCAGGGCCGCATTGATCGCGTGGAACTCTTCGGCAATGTCGAGATCCGCACCGATTTCGAGGTGATCCGGGGTGACCGCGCGGTCTATTCGGCGGCGACCGGCCTGGCCCGGGTGCTGGGCAATGTCCGCATCACGCGCGGCGAGAATCTCGTCGCGGGCCGCGAGGCCATCGTGAACATGAACACCGGCGTCTCCCGCATCCTCTCCCAGCCGGGGCAGCGGGTGCAGGGGATCATCACGCCCCAGCAGGGCGCGGGTCCGGGTGAGGCGGCGCCCCCGCGCGGCCAGGGCACGCCCTCAGGAGGCACACGATGAACCAGATGGGCAAGAACCAGCCGGGCCTGGCGCCCGGTGGCAAGCCTGCCCTCTCGGCCATTGATGGCTCGGGCGGCTTGATCGCGACCGGTCTTGGCAAGCGCTACAAGAAGCGCCCCGTCGTCCGTAACGTCTCGATCTCGCTGAAGCGGGGCGAGGCGGTGGGCCTTCTCGGCCCCAATGGCGCGGGCAAGACCACCACCTTCTACATGATCACCGGCCTCGTTCAGCCCGAGGAGGGCACGGTGATGATGGATGGCGCGGACGTCACGCGCCTGCCCATGTATCGCCGCGCGCGCCTCGGCCTCGGCTACCTGCCGCAGGAGGCCTCGATCTTTCGCGGCCTGACGGTCGAGCAGAACATCACCGCCGCCCTCGAAGTGGTCGAGCCGCTGCGCGACCGGCGCGAACAGATGCTGGAAAGCCTGTTGGCGGAATTCGGCATCTCCCACCTGCGCCGCGCGCCCGCGCTGGCGCTCTCGGGCGGTGAGCGGCGGCGTTGCGAGATCGCGCGCGCACTGGCCACGCATCCTTCCTACATCCTGCTGGATGAGCCGCTGGCGGGCATTGATCCCATCGCCGTCGCCGAGATCCGTGACCTCGTGAAGCACCTGAAGAATCGCGGCATCGGCGTGCTCATCACCGACCACAATGTGCGCGAGACGCTGGAAATCATTGATCGTGCCTACATCATGCATGACGGCCAGGTGCTGATGGAGGGCCTGCCGCACGAGATCGTCGCGCATGAGGGCGTGCGCCGCGTCTATCTCGGCGAGAAGTTTAGTCTTTAGCGAGCCGCCATGCAGGTCGCCGCCCCAGTCACCCTATCGCGGCACAGCTAGCCATGGCGCTCGGCCCGCGCCTCGATCTGCGCCATTCGCAGTCGCTGATGATGACGCCGCAGCTGCGGCAGGCCATCAAGCTGCTGCAATCCTCGAACATCGAGGTGATGGCCTTCGTCGAGGAGGAGCTGGAGCGCAACCCGCTGCTGGAGCGGGATGAGACGCATGTGGCCGTGAGCGAAGCCGTGGCCGTGGCCCCCGACGCCGCCGCCATCGCCGGCTCCGACACGCTGGCGGTGGGCGATGCCGCGCCGCTCGACGCCGATTTCTCCAATGTGGTGGATGAGGGCGAGGCCTATCAGCCCAGCATCGGCGCTGGCGGGCGCATGGATTTCAGCGATGACCTCTCGGGCATCGAGGCGATGGCCGCCGCCGGCCCCAACCTCCGCGAGCGCCTGGCCGAGCAGATCCGCCTGAATTTCGAGGAGGGGCGGGACCGCCTGATCGCCTCCACCATGCTCGCCATGGTCGAGCCCTCGGGCCGGCTCAGCCTCGATGCGGCCGCCCTGGCCGCCAAGCTCGGCTGCGAAATCGCCGTCGTGGAGCGCGTGCGCCGCGCCATGCAGCGCTTCGAACCCACCGGCATGTTCTGCGCCGATCTGCGCGAATGCCTGATGGTGCAACTCCAGGAAGCCGGCCGCTTCGACCCCTATATGGAGCGCCTGCTCGACAACCTGCCCCTGCTCGCCCGGCGCGACATGGCGGCCCTGCGCGAGGCTTGCGGCGTGGATGCCGAGGACCTCGCCGAAATGGTGGCCGAGCTTCGCCGCCTCGACCCCAAGCCCGGCGCCGGCGGCGATGACGAGCCGCTGAACATCATCCAGCCCGATGTGCTGATGCGCGCCGATGCCGAGGGCGGCTGGATCCTGGAGCTGAACCCCGAGACGCTGCCCCGCGTGCTGGTCAATCGCGGTTTCGCCGCGCGCTGCACGGTCGGCCTCAAGGACAAGGAACAAAAGGGCTTCCTGGCCGAGCAGCTGCAAAGTGCCAATTGGCTGGTCAAGAGCCTGGAGCAGCGGGCCAACACCATCCTGAAGGTCGCCTCGGAGATCGTGCGCCGGCAGGATGCCTTCTTCCGCCACGGCGTCGGCCACCTCCGCCCGCTCATTCTCCGCGACGTGGCCGATGAGGTGGAAATGCATGAAAGCACCGTCAGCCGCGTCACCGCCAACAAGTACATGGCGACACCCCGCGGCATGCTGGAGCTGAAATACTTCTTCACCACCGCCATCCAGGGCACGGCCGGCGGCGAGAGCGTGAGCGCGGAAGCGGTGCGCCACCGCATCCGCGGCCTGGTCCAGGCCGAGACCGGCGAGACCGTGCTGTCGGATGACGCAATCGTATTGCGGCTGCGTGAAGAAGGCGTGGACATCGCGCGGCGGACCGTGGCCAAATACCGGGAAGCGATGCGCATCCCGTCCTCGGTGCAGCGCAAGCGCGAGAAGGCCGCCACGGCCTGAAGGGACACCCCCTGCTGGCCGGATGGCGGCTGGCCTCGGGCGAAGGGTTAAGGCCCGCGCCCGGAATGACTTAGGGGAAGTGACCAACATGCACATCACTGTCGCCGGCAAGCAGGTCGCCACCAGCGATGCCCTGCGGACCCATGTCGAAGATGGCCTGGGTGCGATCACGGCGAAGTATTTCGACCACGCGCTCGAGGCGCGGGTCACCTTTCGCAAGGATGCCAAGGGCAGTGCCGGGGGGCACTTCGCCTGCGACATCAACCTGCATGCGGGCCGTGGGCTGACGATGCGGGGTGAAGGGCAGGGGGTGGATGCGCACAAGGCCTTCGACGAGGCGGCCGAACACGTCGCCAAGCGACTTCGGCGCTACCGACGCCGCGTGAATGAGCACGCCCGGGGTGCGGCCACCCAGCGCGAGCCGCAGGAGACGATGCGGGAATACGTGGTCCAGGCCGAGGAGGGCGTGGAGGAAGCGCCCGAGATCAACGGCGCCGAACACCCGGCCGTGGTGGCCGAACCGCTGGGCGAACTGCACCAGCTGACGGTGGGCGAGGCGACCATGCGCCTCGAATTGGCCGGGCACCCGGTGATCGTGTTCCGGAACCGGGCGAGCGGGGGGATCAACGTGGTTTACCGCCGGCAGGATGGGCATGTCGGCTGGATTGATCCGGGGTAAAAAAGAGGGGCCTCCGGCGGCTGGGGCCGAAAGGCCCCAGACCCCACCAATTTAGTGGGAGAACATATCCGGGTCTTCGTAGCCCAGGAGGTCCAGCTTGCCGCGCGTGGGGAGGAAACGGTAGCAATCTTCGGCGAGGGCGAGACGGCCCTCGCGCACCAAAAGCGCCTCCAGCCTGGCCCACAGCGCATGCAGGTGCAGCACATCGCTTGCCGCATAGGCGCATTGCTCGGGCGTCAAATCGGGCGCGCCCCAGTCGCTCGTCTGCTGCTGCTTCGAGATTTCCACGCCCAGCAGATCCCGGCACAGATCCTTCAGCCCATGCCGGTCCGTGTAGGTCCGCACCAGCTTGGAGGCGATCTTGGTGCAGCGCACCGGCGCCACCGTCGCCCCGATCCCCTGGTACAGCGCCGCCACATCGAAGCGCGCGAAATGGAACAGCTTCACGACACCCGGGTCTTCCAGCAGCCGCACCAGATTGGGCGAGGGGCCGCCGCCCGGGATGATCTGCACCAGATGCGCCACACCATCGCCGGAGGAAAGCTGCACCAGGCACAACCGGTCCCGCCGCGGATCGAGCCCCATGGTCTCGGTATCCACGGCCACGACGCCGCCGAGCGAGAGATCGGGCGGCAGATCCTGGCGGTGCAGATGGATGGGGCCCGCGGGGGTGAAGAGCGTCTTCGCCATCAGATCAGCCTCATCCTCCCCGGCGGGGGCGGGGCTATCTCGATTGATTTGGGTGGTGGTGCCCAGGAAAGGACTCGAACCTTCACGACCTTGCGGTCACTGGCACCTGAAGCCAGCGCGTCTACCAATTCCACCACCTGGGCGTTTCAGCGGGGTGACGGCGAGATAGACGGGCCATCCGGATGCGTCAACCCCACGTCAGCCCGGGCCCGCCTCCCGCTTGGCGTGTTGCGCCGCACCCCATATGGGTAGGTGAGACGGAGGATGATGATGATGCGCAAGGTGGCGACGGTTTTTGGCGGCGCGGGCTTCATCGGCCGGCAGGTGGTGCAGCGCCTGGCGCGCGAGGATTGGGTGGTGCGCGTGGTCACGCGCGATCCCCTGGGCGGGCGCGGCATGCACACCATGGGCCGCGTCGGTCAGATCGCGGCGCTGGCCGCCGATGTGACGGATGAGGCGGGTGTCGCCCGGGCCGTCGAAGGGGCCGGCGTCGTCGTCAATTGCGTGGGCATCCTGCATGGCCGCTTCGACGCGGTGCAGGGCGAGGGCCCGGCGCGAATCGGCCGGCTTTCGGCGGCGGCCGGGGTGGATCGCGTGGTCCACATCTCCGCCATCGGCGCTGATGCGGCGAGCCAGAGCGCCTATGCCCGCAGCAAGGCGGCGGGCGAGGCGGGGCTGCTGGCGGCCTTCCCCCGCGCCACCATCCTGCGCCCCTCCATCGTCTTCGGCGAGGGCGATGCCTTCTTCAACCGCTTCGCGCAGCTCGGCTCCATCCTGCCCTTCATGCCGGTCATCTGCGGCGAGACGAAGTTCCAGCCGGTCCATGTGGGCGATGTGGCGGACGCCGTGATGGCCGCCCTGCACGATCCCGCGACCGAGGGCCGCATCTATGAGCTGGGCGGCCCGCGCGCCTGGAGCTTCCGTGAGCTGCTGGCCTTCATCGTGGCCCAGATCCAGCGCAAGCGCCGGCTGGTAAATATCCCGCTGAACATCGCGCAGATCCAGGCGCGCTTCGCCGAGCTCCTGCCCAACCCGCCACTGACGCGGGACCAGCTGATCCTGCTGCAACGGGACAATGTGGTTTCGCCCGGCGCGCTGACGCTGGCCGATCTCGGCATTCAGCCGGGTGCAGTGGAGGCGCTGGTGCCGGCCTACCTGGCGCGGTTCCAGCCGGGCGGGGCGCGGCGGGTGCGCCCCGCCGGGTAGGTCCATATCGGACCTTGATCGGCGGGACGCCTTTCCCGAAAGTGACCGCTCCGTGGCGGTATGAAAAAACAAGGACAGTAACTCTGTCCTGAATGCGATTTTCCCTCTGGCGCCGGGTGTAAAGCTTCGGTAAGGGCATTCCGCGCCGCGCATCCTCGCGGCGAAATCCGTCTCGAGGATGCCCCCATGGCTGAGCGCATGCTGCAATTCGTCCGTCTCCAGCAGAAGACGCCGGAGAAACGCGCCGCCACCGCCCGACGCGAGGATTTCAACGAGATCTACGCCCGCTTCGAGCCCGCCAAGGCCGCCGAGCAGGCCAGCCGTTGCAGCCAATGCGGCGTGCCCTTCTGCCAGGTGCATTGCCCGCTCCAGAACAACATCCCCGACTGGCTGAAGCTGACCGCCGAGGGCCGGATGGAAGAGGCCTATGAGGTCGCCTCCGCGACCAACACCTTCCCCGAGATCTGCGGCCGCGTCTGCCCGCAGGACCGCCTTTGCGAAGGCAATTGCGTCATCGAGAAGGGTTTCGACAGCGTCACGATCGGCTCGGTCGAGAAATACATCGTGGACACCGCCTGGGAGAATGGCTGGATCAAGCCGCCGACGCCCACGCGCGAGCTGCCCTGGTCCGTCGGCATCATCGGCGCCGGCCCGGCCGGGTTGGCGGCGGCCGAGCGGCTGCGCGTCCGCGGTTTCCAGGTCCATGTGTATGACCGATATGACCGCGTCGGCGGGCTGATGATCTACGGCATCCCCAACTTCAAGCTGGAGAAGGAGGTCGTCCTCCGCCGCTGGGAGCAATACAAGGCGGGCGGCATCCAGTTCCACCTGAACGTCGCCATCGGCCAGGACATTTCGCTGGAGGAACTGCGCGAGCGGCATGACGCCGTCTTCATCGCGACTGGCGTGTACAAGGCGCGCGATGTGGAGCTGCCCGGCAGCGATCTGAACGGCGTGGTCCCCGCGCTGGACTACCTGACGGCTTCCAACCGCAAGGGCCTGGGCGATGCGGTGCCGGAATTCGACAGCGGGGCGCTGGATGCGGCGGGCCGTGATGTGGTCGTCATCGGCGGCGGCGACACCGCCATGGATTGTGTCCGCACCGCCATCCGCCAGGGTGCGAAGTCGGTTTCCTGCCTCTATCGCCGCGACAAGGCGAACATGCCGGGCTCGATGCGCGAGGTGAACAATGCGGAGGAGGAGGGCGTGCAGTTCCTCTGGCTCTCCGCGCCCGAGGCCTTTCTGGGTGCCACGGACGTCACCGGCGTCCGCGCCGTGAAGATGCATCTGGGCCTGCCCGACGCCACCGGCCGCCAGCAGGTGGAGCCCATCGAGGGCAGCCATTTCGTGCAGCCGGCGAGCCTCGTCATCAAGGCGCTGGGCTTCGACCCCGAGGACCTGCCCACCGCCTTCAACGAGCCGGCGCTGCCCGTCTCGCGCTGGGGCACGCTGAAGGTGGATTACAAGACGATGATGACGTCGCTGCCGGGCGTCTTTGCCGGCGGCGACATCGTGCGCGGTGCCTCGCTCGTGGTCTGGGGCATTCGTGACGGCCGCGACGCGGCGGTGCAGATCGAGGCTTATGTGAAGGCAAAGGCCAAGTTGGCCCCCTCTGAAATGATGACGGCGGCGGAGTGATGACCATGGAACGCAACTACATCCGGAACTATGTCTCGAATGCCGCGCTGCTCAACGAAGCCGGCATTGACACGACCGAGCATGACGCCTGCGGCGTCGGCCTCGTCGCCTCGCTCAACGGCCGCGCCACGCGCGCCGTGGTGCTGGCCGGCATTGATGCGCTGAAGGCCGTCTGGCACCGCGGCGCCGTGGATGCCGATGGCAAGACCGGCGATGGTGCGGGCATCCATATCGAGATCAGCCAGGAATTCTTCGCCGAAGCCGTCCGCAATGGCGGCGACACGCTCAAGCCCGGCCCCATCGCCGTCGGCCAGGTGTTCCTGCCGAAGACCGATTTCGGCGCGCAGGAGCGCTGCCGTCAGATCGTGGAGACCGAGATCCTCGCCAGCGGCTACGGCATCTATGGCTGGCGCCAGGTGCCGATCAACGCGAGCGTGATCGGCGAGAAGGCCAACGCGACCCGCCCCGAGATCGAGCAGATCCTCATCCACGACCCGGAGCAGCGCGACATCGCGACGATGGAGCGCGACCTCTACGTGATCCGCCGCCGGATCGAGAAGCAGGCCATCGCGGCGCAGATCCCGGAGCTGTACCTCTGCTCCCTCTCGGCCCGCAGCATCATCTACAAGGGCATGTTCCTCGCGGAATCGCTCAGCGAATTCTACCCGGATTTGCAGGATGAGCGCTTCACCTCGCGCTTTGCCATCTATCACCAGCGCTACAGCACCAACACCTTCCCGACCTGGCGCCTGGCGCAGCCCTTCCGCATGATCGCCCACAATGGCGAGATCAACACGCTCTCCGGCAATGTGAACTGGATGAAGGCGCACGAGACGCGCCTGTCGCATCCGCTGCTCGACGCGCATCTGGAGGACATCAAGCCCGTCGTGCAGGCCGGCGGCTCCGACACGGCGAGCCTCGACAATGTGTTCGAGCTGCTGGTGCGCGGCGGTCGTGATGCGCCCATGGCCAAGGCCATGCTCATCCCGGAATCGCTCGGCAACAACGCGACCATGCCGCCGCGCCATCATGACCTGTTCCTCTATTGCAACGCGGTGATGGAGCCCTGGGACGGGCCGGCGGCACTTTGCGGCACGGATGGCCGCTGGGTGGTGGCGGGCCTCGACCGCAACGGGTTGCGGCCGCTGCGCTACACCGTCACGCAATCGGGCCTGCTGATCGTGGGCTCCGAGACGGGCATGGTGAAGGTGGCCGAGGACGCCATCTCGGCCAAGGGCCGCGTCGGCCCCGGCCAGTGCATCGGCGTGGATCTGGATGATGGCCGCCTCTACCTCGATACCGAGCTGAAGGACCTGCTGGCCGCCCGCAAGCCCTTCGGCCAATGGGTCAGCCGCACCACCCCGATTGATGAGATCGTGAAGGTCGCAAGCCCGCAGCCCGCGCAAATGACGGGCGAGGTGCTGCGCCGCTCGCAGCTCGCCATGGGCTACACGCTGGAAGAACTCGAGCAGATCCTGCACCCGATGGTGGAGGACGCGCAGGAGGCGGTCGGCTCCATGGGCGATGACACGCCCATCGCCGTCCTCTCCAGCCAATATCGCGGCCTGCACCACTACTTCCGCCAGAACTTCGCGCAGGTGACGAACCCGCCGATTGACAGCCTGCGCGAGACGCGGGTGATGTCGCTGAAGACCCGCCTGGGCAATCTCGGCAACATCCTCGATGAGGACCCGACGCAGTGCGACATGCTGATGCTGGACAGCCCCGTGCTCTCCAGCGCGCAATTCGCCGCGATGCGCCACTACATGGGCACCAGCGCCTGCGAGGTGGATTGCACCTTCCCGGTCGCCGAGGGCGAGGCCGGGCTGCGCCAGGCGCTGCTCCGCATCCGCCGCGAGGCGGAGGAGGGCGTGCGCAGCGGCTGCCAGCACGTCATCCTGACGGACGAGGCGCAGGGCCGTGAGCGCGTCGCGATCCCGATGATCCTCGCGGTCTCGGCCGTGCACACGCATCTGGTGAAGACCTCGCTGCGGACCTTCACCAGCCTGAACATCCGCTGCGCCGAATGCCTGGATGTGCATTACTTCGCGGTGCTGATCGGCGCGGGTGCGACCACGGTCAACGCCTACCTGGCCGAGGCCTCCATCGCCGACCGTCACCGCCGCGGCCTTTTCCAGGGCCTCAGCGTCGAGGAGGCGATCGAGCGCTACAAGAAGGCCGTGGACAAGGGCCTGCTGAAGACCATGTCCAAGATGGGCATCTCCGTCATCTCCTCCTATCGCGGCGGCATGAATTTCGAGGCGATCGGCCTCTCGCGCGCGCTGATGGCCGAGTTCTTCCCCGGCGTGGCCTCGCGCATCTCGGGCATCGGGCTTGCCGGCATCGCGCGGCGCGTGCTGGCGCTGCATGAGCGCGCCTTCGGCTCGGAGGTGATCACGCTTCCGGTCGGCGGGCTCTACAAGCTGCGCCAGTCGGGCGAGGCGCATGCCTTTGGCGGCACGCTGATCCACACGCTGCAAAAGGCGGTGGAGACGGACAGCTACCAGACCTTCAAGCGCTACAGCGAGGCCGTGCGCAAGCAGGCGCCGGTCGCCCTGCGGGACCTGCTGGATTTCCGCAACGAGGGGCTGAAGCCCATCGCGCTGGAAGAGGTCGAGAGCATCACGGAAATCCGCAAGCGGCTGATCTCGCCCGGCATTTCGCTCGGTGCCCTGAGCCCCGAGGCGCATGAGACGCTCTCCATCGCCATGAACCGCATCGGCGCGCGCAGCGACAGCGGCGAGGGCGGCGAGGATCCGGAACGCGCTAAGCCGCGCCCGAATGGCGACAATGCGAATTCCGCGATCAAGCAGATTTCCTCGGGCCGCTTCGGCGTCACCGCGGAGTATCTCAACAATTGCCGCGAGATCGAGATCAAGGTCGCCCAGGGTGCGAAGCCCGGCGAGGGCGGGCAGCTGCCCGGCTTCAAGGTGACGGGCCTGATCGCCAAGCTGCGCCACTCCACCCCGGGTGTCACGCTGATCTCGCCGCCGCCGCATCACGACATCTACTCGATCGAGGATCTGGCGCAGCTCATCTATGACCTGAAGCAGATCAACCCGGACGCGACGGTCTGCGTGAAGCTGGTGTCGCGTTCCGGCATCGGCACGGTCGCGGCGGGTGTGGCCAAGGCCAAGGCCGATGCCATCCTCGTCTCCGGCCATAGCGGCGGCACGGGTGCGAGCCCGGTGACCTCCATCAAGTATGCCGGCCTGCCCTGGGAAATGGGCCTCTCCGAGACGCATCAGGTGCTGCTGCTGAACCGGCTGCGCCACCGCGTGAAGCTGCGCACCGATGGCGGCCTCAAGACCGGCCGTGACGTGGTGGTGGCCGCCATGCTGGGTGCCGAGGAGTTCGGCATCGGCACGGCCTCGCTCGTCGCCATGGGCTGCATCATGGTCCGGCAGTGCCACAGCAACACCTGCCCCGTCGGCGTCTGCACGCAGGATGACGCGCTGCGCGCCAAGTTCACCGGCACGCCGGAGAAGGTGATCAGCCTCTTCTCCTTCGTGGCGGAGGAGGTGCGCGAAATTCTCGCCTCGCTCGGCTTCCGCAAGCTGGAGGAGGTGATTGGCCGCACCGACCTGCTGAAGCAGGTGAGCCGTGGCGCGGATGACCTGGACGACCTCGACCTCAACCCGCTGCTGGTGAAGGCCGATGCCGGCCCGCACGCGCCCTATTGCACGCTGGAAGGCCGCAACGAGGTGCCGGAGACGCTGGACGCGGACATGCTGCGTGACGCCGCCCCGCTGTTTGAGCGGGGCGAGAAGATGCAGCTGGCCTACAACATCCGGAACACGCATCGCGCCATCGGCACGAAGGTCTCGTCCCGGATCGTGCGGCAATACGGCATGAGCGGCTTGCAGGAAGGGCACCTGACCGTCCGGCTGCGTGGCAGCGCGGGCCAGTCGCTCGGTGCCTTTGGCGTGCGCGGCCTCAAGCTCGAGGTCTTTGGCGATGCCAATGACTATGTCGGCAAGGGCTTGTCTGGCGCCACCATCGTGGTGCGGCCGGCGCCCTCATCCGGCCTCGTCTGGAATGAGAACACCATCATCGGCAACACCTGCCTTTATGGCGCGACGGCCGGTGCCCTGTTCGCGGCGGGGCAGGTGGGCGAGCGCTTCGCCGTCCGCAACTCCGGCGCCATCACCGTGGTCGAGGGCGTGGGTGCCAATGGCTGTGAATACATGACCGGCGGCACGGTGGTGATCCTGGGCACGGTGGGCGACAATTTCGGCGCGGGCTTCACCGGCGGCCAGGCCTTTGTGCATGACCCGCAGAACCTGTTCGAGCGGCGGGTGAACAAGGACACGCTGCTCTGGCAGCGCCTGGCTTCCGCGCATTGGGAGGGCGAGTTGAAGTCCCTGATCCAGCGCCATGTGGCCGAGACGGGCAGCCGCCACGCCGCGCGCATCCTGAATGACTGGGAGAATGAGCGCGGCGCCTTCTGGCACATCGTACCGAAGGAATACGCCAAGTATCTGGCGCGGCCCATGACGGAGGTCGCGGTCGCCGCCGAGTAGCTTCACGACCAGGGCGGCGGGTGGCATAAACGAGAGGTGAGAATCCTCTACCACCTGCCGCTCTCGCCCTATTCGCGAAAGGTGCGCCTGGCCCTGGCCGAAAAGCGCATCCCGTTCGAATTGCGCGTGGAGAAAGTGTGGGAGCGGCGGCCGGAATTCCTGGAGCTGAACCCGGCCGGCACGGTTCCCGTGCTGGTGGAGGAAAGCGGCCTCACCATCGCCGACAGCTACGCCATCGGTGAATATCTGGATGAGGCCTATCCCGACATTCCCCTGTTCGGTCGGACGCTGGCTGAGCGCGCCGAGGTGCGGCGGCTGCTCTCCTGGTTCGACAACCTCTTCGGGCAGGAGGTCTCGCGCAACCTGATCTGGGAGCGGCACCTCAAGCGCCAACTGGGCCATGGCCACCCCGACGGCGGGGCGATCCGCGCGGGCTATGCCAACCTCAAGCATCACCTGGACGAGATCGGCTTCCTGGCCGAGCGCCACACCTGGCTTGCCGGCCCGCAGATCAGCATGGCGGATTTCGCGGCGGCCGGGCATCTCTCGGCGCTGGACTACGCCAATGACGTGGATTGGGGCCACAACCAGTCGGCGCGCGACTGGTACGCCCGCGTGAAGTCGCGCCCCAGCTTCCGCGCCCTGCTGGCCGACCGGATCAGCGGCCTGGAGCCGCCCGCCCACTACGCCGACCTGGATTTCTGAGGCGCTCGTCCTTGACGCAAGCGGACAAGCCATGGCGCCGCGGGCTGCGCAACGGCCTCGTGCTGGGCGTGCTGGCGATCGTCGGGCTGATCCTGATCAACCGCGGCGAAGTGAACGCGGTGGGCCTGGTTCTGCTCACCCTGCCGCTGGCGCTGCTGGCCTCCCTTGCGCTGCACCTGCCGCAGCTCATGTTCGGGGCGCAGGCATGGCTCGTCCTGCTGCCAGCGGAGCACCGCCCCTCATTCTGGCGCATGGTCCGGCTGCGCTGGTACCGCGAGGCCGGTGATTCCCTGCTGCCCGCCGGCGCGGTGATGGGCCAGGCCGCGGTGACGCGCCTGATGATCCGTGACGGCGTGCCGACCGAATTGGCGACGAGCACGGCCACCATCGGCATCGCGCTTGAATCCGTGGCGCAATTGCCCTTCCTCATGCTGGGCCTGGCGATGCTGCTGACGCTGGATCGGCAGGCGGAGGCCTCGGGCTTCCTGATCGGCCTCGCGGCCGTCCTGGCGACCGTGGTGGGGCTGTTTGCGGTGCAGCGGCCGCCCGCCCTGCGCGCCTTGCGGCGCCTGCTGGAGCGCCTGGCCCGCCGCTGGCCGCGCCTGGACCCGGCCTGGATTGACCAGTTCCAGGTGGCGATGCTGCGCCTGCACGCGAACCGCCCCGCCCTGGCCCGAGCGGTGGCGCTGCATTTCGGCTCCTGGATGATGGGCGCCATCGAGATGATGGTGCTGCTCTGGCTGATCGGCCATCCCGTGGGCTTCGCCGAGGCGCTGGTGATCGAGAGCTTCGCGCAGGTGCTGCGCAATGCTGGCTTCCTCCTGCCGGGCTCGGCCGGCGTTCAGGAGGGGGCGATCCTGGCCGCGGGGATGCTCATGGGCGTGCCGCTCGCAGCCAGCGCCAATGCCGCGCTGGTGCGCCGCACGCGCGAGATCCTGGTGGGCAGCACCGGCCTCATCGCTTGGCGTCGGGACGAAGCCCGTCAGCCATAGGTCAGCGCATTATCCGCCCGGCTGCCCGAGGCGCGCACCGGCCCGCCATCCGTCATCGCCAGCGCCACCGCCTCGGCCACGCGGATGCCGTCCACCCCCGCCGACATGATGCCGCCCGCATAGCCGGCCCCTTCGCCCGCGGGGTAGAGCCCCGGCGTGTTCAGGCTCTGGCAATCCGCCCGGCGGGGGATCCGCAGCGGTGAGGAGGTGCGCGTCTCCACCCCCGTCATGACGGCATCGGCGAGCGCAAAGCCCGGGATCTGCTTGTCGAAGGCGGGCAGGGCCTCGCGCATCGCGGCCACCACGAAATCCGGCAGGCAAGAGGCGAGGTCCGTGGGCGTAACCCCCGGCCGATAGGAGGGCACCACATCCCCCAGCGCGGTCGAGGCCCGCCCCGCCAGGAAATCCCCCACGCGCTGCGCCGGTGCGGCATAGGTGCCGCCGCCCGCCGCGAAGGCCTGCTCCTCCCAGTGCCGCTGGAATGCGATGCCGGCCAGCGGCCCGCCCGGGTAATCCACCTCCGGCGTGATGCCGACCACGATACCCGCATTGGCGTTGCGCTCATTGCGCGAATACTGGCTCATCCCGTTGGTGACGAGGCGCCCGGGCTCGCTCGCCGCCGCCACCACCGTGCCGCCCGGGCACATGCAGAAGCTGTAGACCGAGCGCCCATTGGCCGCGTGATGCACCAGCTTGTAGTCGGCCGCCCCCAGCAAGGGGTGCCCCGCATGCGGCCCGAAGCGCTGCCGATCAATCAGCGATTGCGGATGCTCGATCCTGACACCGATGGAAAACGGCTTGGCCTCCATCGCGACGCCGCGCGCATGCAGCATGGCGAAGCTGTCCCGCGCCGAATGGCCGATCGCCAGCACGACATGGCGGGACGCGATCCGCTCGCCATTCTCCAGCACCACGCCCGTGACGCGCCGCGCCGCGTCCAGCGCGATATCCTCCACCCGGCAGCCGAAGCGGTATTCGCCGCCCAGCCCCTCGATGGTCTCGCGGATGGATTCCACCATCTGCACGAGCCGGAACGTCCCGATATGCGGCTTGCTGACGTAGAGGATCTCCTCCGGGGCGCCGGCCTTCACGAACTCCTCCAGCACCTTGCGGCCGAAATGGAAGGGGTCCTTGATCTGCGACCAGAGCTTGCCATCCGAGAAGGTGCCGGCGCCGCCCTCACCAAACTGCACATTGCTCTCGGGGTGGAGCGTGTTCCGCCGCCACAGATCCCACGTGTCCTTGGTGCGCTGCCGCACCACCTTGCCGCGCTCCAGGATGATCGGCCGGAAGCCTGATTGCGCGAGGATCAGCGCCGCCAGCAGCCCGCACGGCCCGGTGCCGATCACCACCGGCCGCTCCGTCATCCCCGCCGGCGCCCGCGCCACGAAGCGGTACCCCGTATCCGGCGCCACCCTGAGCGTCGCATCCCGCGCCAGCAGCGCGTCCTCGCCCTCGGCCTCCACATCCAGCGTGTAGGCCAGCATGATCCGCTTCGGGTTCCGCGCGTCATAGCCGCGGCGGAAGATGGTGAAGCCCCGCACCACCGCGCCCGCGCCCAGCCGCGCGCGCACCGCCGCCTCCAGCGCTTCGGGCGGGTGGTCCAGCGGCAGGCGGATTTCGGTCAGGCGGATCATGCGCCTCCCTCCGCCGTGATGGCCTCTGGCGTCAAGCCCGCCATGCGGAGGGGACCGTAGCCCCGCCCGCACGCCTGGGCTACAAGACCCTGGATGAGCTTCAAAGACACCCACGAAAACCGCGCGGCCAAGGCCGCCGAGGCGAAACGCAAGCTGATGGAGCGCTTCCGCGCCCAGCCCGGCCCCGATGATCCCGCCGTGATCGCCCGCCTGGCCGAGCAGAAGGCCGCCGGCGAAGCCCGCGCCCTGCGCGAAGCCGCCGCGAAGCAGCGCGCTGAGGAAAAGGCCGCCGCCATCGCCGCCGCCAAGGCCGAGGCCGCCGCCGCCAAGCAGCGCGAGATCGAGGAAGCCGCCCGCGCCGTGATCGAAGCGAAGCGCCGCGCGGCCGAGCTGCTCATCGAGCAGAAGGCGGCGCGCGATGCGCGATACGCCGCCCGCAAGAAGAAGAAGTAAGGGGCAGAAGCCCCTTCGCTTCTCAAGCCGCTTTGTTCCGCTCCCGCAGGAAGCGGAAGAACTCCACGCCCTCGCGCAGGCGGCGCACCATCATCTGCCGGTCGCGGATCATCTCGCCGCAGATGGACGCGATCTTCGGCGCGCGGAAGTAGAACTTGCGGTAGAAGGTCTCGACGCTGTCGAAGATCTCGGTATGCGCCAGGTGCGGGTACGCCAGCGGCGCGATCTGCACGCCATGCGCGTCCACATATTCCGTATTCGCCGTGTCCAGCCAGCCCTCGCGCGCCGCCTGGTCCCACAGGAAGGTCCCCGGATAGGGGGCTGCCAGGCTCACCTGGATGGTGTGCGGGTTGGTCTCCACCGCGAAGCGGATCGTCTCCTGGATCGTCTCCGTCGTCTCGCCGGGCAGGCCGAGGATGAAGGTGCCGTGGATCTTGATGCCAAGCTCATGGCAGTCCTTCGTGAACTGCCGCGCGACATCAATCCGCATGCCCTTCTTGATGTTGTGCAGGATCTGCTGGTTGCCGCTTTCATACCCCACCAGCAGCAGGCGCAACCCGTTCTCCGCCATCACCTTCAGCGAGGAGCGCGGCACATTGGCCTTGGCATTGCAGGACCACGTCACACCGAGCTTGCCCAGCGCCTTCGCGATGGCCTCGGCGCGGGGCAGGTCATCGGTGAAGGTGTCGTCATCGAAGAAGATCTCGCGGTTGCCCGGGAAATTCGCCTGGATGTACTTGATCTCCTGGATCACATGCTCGACCGAGCGCGTGCGGTAGCGATGCCCGCCCACCGTCTGCGGCCAGAGGCAGAAGGTGCAGCGGCTCTTGCAGCCGCGGCCGGTGTAGAAGCTCACATAGGGGTGCTTCAGGTAGCCGATGAAGTATTTTTCGTATTGCAGGTCCCGCTTGTAGACCTCGGAGACGAAGGGCAACTCGTCCATGTTTTCCAGCATGGCGCGGTCCTGATTGTGGACGATGACGCCTTCCGCGTTCCGGTAGCTGATGCCCTTGATGGCGCTGAGGTCCATCCCCGAGGCCACATCCTTCACCGTGAAGTCGAACTCATTGCGGGCCACCCAATCCACCACGGGGGCATCGCGCAGGCTCTCATTCGCCTGGACGGCGACCTTGGCGCCGATCAGCCCCACCTTGAGGTTCGGATTTTCCGCCTTTAGCCGCTCGGCCACCTTGATGTCCGACGCGAAGGAGGGCGTGGAGGTGTGCAGCACCGCGAGATCATAATCCCGCGCCATGGGGGCGACATCAGCCAGCGACTGGTTGTGCGGGGGCGCATCCACCAACTTGGAGCCGGAAATCAGCGCCGCCGGCTGGGCCAGCCAGGTGGGGAACCAGAAGGACTTGATCTCCCGCCGCGCCTGGTAGCGCGAACCCGCACCACCATCGAAGCCATCGAAGGAAGGAGCCTGGAGGAAGAGCGTGCGCATCATGCCGGGAGCAAGCCTTTTGTCAGAGGCGACCCAGAGGCGCAAACCCCAGGGCCGGAGAGCGAACGGATGCCGGGTTTGCCCGCGGAAGTCCAGCGGCGGATGGAGCGGCATCGGGTGCGCGGTCGAGGGCGGGGCGGCGCCTTACCATCTTATGGCCTTACACCCTTTCCGCGCGAAGTGATGTTTTCGGACAAATGCCGGCGGGGGCGCGGCGGGGGCGGGGCTGAGATTTGGACGGGGAGGGGGAGGGTGGAAGGCATGGGCATGAGTGTAGGAAAAAATACCGGAAAAGTCGAGGGTAAAGTGACTTGGGGAGCCACGGGCTCCCCAAACCCCTGCGGCAACTTGGCGTCCTGTATCGAGGGTCGAATGGCATCCCGTAGCAGGACGCAGGCTTCGGCACCCATAGGCAAGTTCATTGCTGCACGCCAACGCCGGCGCAAGTTCGTCCCCTAATCAAGTCATGCGCGAGCTACGCTCAACGAAGCCGCGACGAAAGTTTGTTTTCATAGGCGAACGCCGGTATAGCAGATAGCATGCATCGAAAGTTAGGTTGGCGTTTTCCGAGATGTGCCAACATCGTGGTGATTCATTTCAATTTCAAATCGGACTGGGTCCATCCAAGTAAAATATTTACCTCAGCCAGCAGGGAGCGTAGTGAGAAGAAATGAAATTCGATATTCTTGGTCGAATCAATAACATGAGATTGCCGGACGGCAAGACTGCTGTCCTCTATTCAGTCTATGAAGCCGTTAGTAATTCTATTCACGCGATAAATGATCGATTTGGAGAGGAAAATGCAGCGAAAAAGGGACATATAAGTATAAATATTACACTTGATGAGAGTGGAGATGTAAATTCAATACATATATCTGATAATGGAATTGGGTTTACCGATGAGAACTTGGCATCATTTGAAACGAGTGACAGTCGATTCAAATATAAGCGTGGAGGAAAGGGCGTTGGGAGATTTATCTGGATCAAAATGTTCCAAACAATACGTGTCGATAGTGTAGTAAAGGTGGGTTCGTCGAAAGAGCGAATTCGGTTTAGATTCGCTCCGGAAAAAGAGAATTCGATAGCTTACAAAAGAATCGTGGAAGCGCCCGATCTGAAAGTTGGGACGACAATTACCTTATCAAAACTGCGAAATGAGCAGCGCGGAAGAGTGCGTCCAACTTCCTATCTGAAAGATCTGGCGCTGCACTTTTTTCCCCAGTTTATATCAAAGACTCTTCCTAAAATAACATTAAACTATAATGGTAACATCTCGAGTTTAAATGAATTCATAGCTGATCAAGTATCAGAACCAGATATGAAGACAATTAATATAAAATTGGACGATGAATTCGTTGAATTTTCAATAAGCCACTTGCTGGTAGAAAATTCAATATCCGCAGCGTTGCGTAACTCATATCTACTTACAGCTCACGGGCGGCTCGTAGGTGAGCCAGTTTCTATTGAACGGAAATACGCGCTAAGAGAGCTCCCGGACGATAAAGCCTACGTGGCTGTTATTCGCAGTGATTTCCTTGATGATCGAGTCGATCAAGAGCGTCTTGGCTTTAAGCTGGCGCCAGAACAACGCGAAGAAGTAGAGAAATTAATTCTACGGGCCGCCGAGGAGTACCTAGGCGATCATATCACTTCTATTCGTCAGAGACAAAAGAAGAAAGTGGAAAGCCTAATTTATGAGCACCCGCAACTAGCAAGTCAATTTGAGAATATTGATGATTACGTGAATGGTCTTTCGGCTGGTATGGATGAGGAGCAAATCGCTCAAAATCTTTTTGTTTTGCTTTATAGAAATGAGCAGGACTTACGTAAACAAATTGTTGCCCTCGACCAACTGGACTCACTTGATGAAGAAGCAAAAAGAAACGCTCGTGAGACTTTAGCCGAAATCGAAAATCAAGAAAAAGGTCGCCTAGCAGAATTGGTGGTAAAGCGCCACCAAATTTTGCAGATAGCAAATGTCTTGTTAAAATTCGAAAATGATGAAGAAAAAAATTACCATTATGAGAGGGTAATTCACGAATTAATTTGTCCGATGGGCCGAATTTACCGGGATGGAGATCAATCGCAGCACAATTTATGGGTGCTCGATGATTCACTTGGCAGCTATGATTTCTTTGCATCGGACAAGCCGATCAAATCGTTGGCCGATAATTTGACATCTCGCAAAGAGCCAGACCTAATTTTCTTCAACCCTCTTGGGTTTCGCCGACCAGGGATGAGTGATCCAGTGACAGTCGTAGAATTTAAACGTCCGGGCGACGAAAGGCTGTCTCAAGATCCCATAAGGCAAGTACTACGATACATAGAGGACTTGCAGAATGGACGGGTTAGTGATGTGGATGGAGCAGTTATCTCTGATATTTCGCGGGATACGCCATTCGAGTGTATAATCGTGTGTGACCTGACCCCTGCAGTCCGTATGCAATTTGAATCGTCACTAGCGCAAACACCCCTTCCAGACGGCCAGGGTTATTATGGTTGGTCAAAGCGACACAATGCAGCAATTAGAGTTATCTCCTTTGCAAAGATGCTGCGTGATGCAGAACTTCGAAACAAAGTATTTTTTGATCAACTCAAATTAGCGAGTCCATCTCTTGCAGCTAAGAAACGTGCCGCCAGGAAACGAGAGAAAAGTCAGGCCAAAATAGCTGCGAATTGAATTGACGGAGACATCTAGTGTTCACTCAAAGTCCGTAAGTGCGGGAAAGCTTGGCTCAGCGTTTAAAGAGACTGTGCCAGTGCGGGCCATTAAGCTCGTAGTTAGATCAATTTTCAGTCTTTCTACTACCCCGCCCCCATCAACCCCCTGATCCGCCGCCCATGATTAATCACCGCCCCCAATGACCCCAAGTTCCGCTTATCCGCCAAAGCCTCAACCGCGGCAAAAATCTTCCCCTCCCGCAGCCGCGCAAAGCTATCCCCCAAGGCTACGGAAAAATGCAGCATGATGCTCGCATCGCGGTAGCAATCCGTGGTGCAGGCCTGGCAGCCATCGCGCACCGCCATCTCCGGCTGGTAGTCCATGACCTTGGAGATCGGCTGGTTCCAATCCTCGCAGCGCCACAGGTCGTAGTTCCAGTCGAGGTAGAAATACTTGTACCCCGCATGGCAGATGAAGCGCTCGCCCTGGCCGGTCAGGCGGCGCCGCATATCGGCGATACCCTCCTTCGGGTTGAACACGGGGATCACCGCCCGCGTCTTCTCCACCCCGTCAAACGCCGCGATCAGCTCCGCCACCGACATGTCCACCAGCGCGCTATCCTCGGAATAAACGAGCGAGGAGGAGCCGAGTGCCGCCTTCCGCGGGTAGGAGAAGGTGACGGCCGCGAAGCCCAGCTCCTTCAGGAAATGGCCGAGGGCCGCGTAATCCCGCACCAGCCGCGTCATGGCGACGGAGGCGATGGGCGTGATCCCCATCTCCCGCATCCGGGTCGTGCTTTCCTTGATGCGCTCGCAGCCGCCCTTCAGGCCGCGATTCTTCTCATGCTCGCCCGCATCCTCGCTATCAATCGAGATGAAGATCGTGCTGATCCCCGTCCCCCTGAGCGATTCCAGCTGCCCCGGCAGCAGCCAGCCATTGGTCACCATGGTGGGCTGCACGCCCATGCCGCTGGCCGTGCGCGCCATCTCGGCGATTCGCTTGTGCAGCAGCGGCTCACCGCCCATGAAGGTCACGAAGCGGACATTGGCCTTCAGGCGCATATGCGCCAGCGCATCGGCGAACAGGTCGGCGTTCATGGTCCGCCGGTCGGTCACGAAGCCCTTGTCATGCGCGAAATTGCAGAAGTCGCAGGTCGCGTTGCACATGTTGGTGACGGAGGCGTTCAGGATCGCCGGCCCGCCTTGTGGGACCAGGCTCAGAAGGTCCAGGAAACCGGAACGATTCGCCGCCATGTCGCATCCTTGTCCGCCGCCCAGCGCGGCCGGCCCTGGATTGCCCGAAACCGGCGCCGATGTCACGCGAGAGAGCACCGCTTTTCCCCTGGCACCGCGCGCGTTAGCCTCACAAGCATGACCTATTCGCTGACCGCGCGCTGCGCCGTGACGGGGGCCTTCGGGACCATCGTCACCTCCTCCTCCATCGCGACCGCATCGCGCTGCGCCTGGGCGGGGCCGCTGGGGGCCATCGCCACGCAGAATCTCTCGGACCCCGCGCTTGGCCCGCAGGGGCTGACCTTGCTGCGCCAGGGCCTCGGCGCCCAGGCGGTGCTGGAGATCCTGCTGAAATCCACCCGCGGCGTGGATCACCGCCAGGTCGCCGTGGTGGACCGCATGGGCGGCGTCGCCTGGTTCTCCGGCGCCAAGGCGATGCCCGAACACGCCGTCGCGACCGGCCAGGATTGCGTCGCCATGGGCAACCTGCTGGACAACACCGGCGTGCCCCAGGCGATGGTGGGGGCCTTCGCCGCCAGCGCCGGCGCGCCCCTCGCCGAACGCCTCATGCAGGCGCTCGAAGCCGGGCTCGAAGCCGGCGGCGAGTTCGATGATGAGCGCGGCGGCGGCATGCTGGTGGCCGACCGCTTCGATTGGCCCGTCGTGGACTTGCGCGTGGATTGGCATGAGGAGCCGGTGGCCGAGCTTCGCCGCCTCTGGACGCGCTATGCGCCGCAGCAGGCGGCCTACATCGCCCGCGCGTTGGACGCGGAATCCGCGCCCGGATTCTGACCTTCCTCCTGCCAAGCTTGCGCTGCATCAACGTCGAAACCTCCGGGAAACCGCAGCCTCTCCCTCAGGATGTCGGGCCGAGCGCAAGGCCCGGCCGGGAAAGCGCCAACAGGCGAGGGCAGGGGACGCGATGGGTCAGCACAAGGGAGGCGCGAAGCGGCGGGCCCTGCTCGCGGCGCCGTTTCTTCTTGCGACTGCGGCCCGCGCGCAGGCGCCGGATGACAGCCTCACCGGCGTCATGCGCCGTGGTGTGCTGCGGGTCAGCATCGGCTTCTGGACCGCTGGCTTCGAACCGCCGGTGGCGGAGCCCGAGCCGCGCATGCGCGATGGTTTCCATGAGGCCATGGCCCGGCTCTTCGCGCAGGAACTGGGCGTCCGCGCCGAGATTCGGATGGCGCAACGCACCGGGGACGGCGTGCGCCGCCTCGCCGCCGGCGAGGTGGACCTCGCCCTGGCTCCGCCGGTGACCCGCGGCATGCTCCGCGAGGTGATGTTCTGCACGCCGCATCTGGCGCTCGACCTCGTCGTGCTGTCCACGGCCCTGCCGGGCACCGCGCGCGGGCGGCTGAACCTGAGGGGAGCGCGGCTCGGCACCCTCACCATCCTCGCCCCCGCTTTGGCCGATCGGCGCACGCTGGACGGCGTGCTGCCGGTCGAGATGCCGTGGTCGCTGGCGCGGGGCCTGCTGACCCAGGAGCTGGACGCCATCATCGTCACCAGCGTCATGGCGGATGCCATGCAGCGATACATTCCGGAGGCGGGGCTGCGGGTGCAGGGCGCGCTCACCACCAGCCTCTTTGGTGGTGCCGTTGCCTATGGCGGGCATGACCTGCGGCGCGCGCTCAACCTGTTGCTGGACCAGTTGCGGATGGATGAGCGCCTCGCGGCCCTGTTCCGCCGCGAAACCGGGCTGCCCTTCAACCCTCCCGATCCCGCCTGAGGCCAGATGCCGCACCTCTCCCTCCCACGTCGCGGCCTGCTCGGCACTGGCCTCTCGCTCGCGCTCGGCGCGCCGGCGCTGGCCCAGCCGGCCGATCCGCAGACCGTCAATTTCATCAGCTGGACCGGTACCGAGGCGACCCAGGCCGCGCTGCGCGAGCAGATCGCGAGCTTCATGGCGGCGACCGGCCTGCGCGTCGCGCACCAGCATTTCCCGTGGGGCAGCTACCGCACCGCCCTCCTCTCGCGGATGTTGGGGGATGGGCCGGCGGATGTCGTCTGGCTCTCCGATGCCTGGCTGCCCGAATTCGCTGAGGCGGGCTGGGTCCGGCCGATTGACGATGTGGCTTCCCTGGCCCGCTTCGCGCCCGAGACGCGGATTGCCTGCCGCCAGGGGATGACCTATCGCGGCGAGCAATACGGCCTCGCCTACTACACCGACAACATGGCCTTCCTCTACAATGCCCGCCTGTTGCGGAGTGCCGGCTTCAGCGCGCCGCCGAAGAGCTGGGCGGAGTTCCTCCACCAGGCGAAGGTGATCCGCCGGCGCGGGCTCGTCACGGCCCCGCTCGGCCTGCCCCTGGCGCGGGACCCCTGGCTGATCGAGATCATCTCCACCCTCGTCTTCAGCTTCGGCGGCGATTTCGTGGATGCAGCGGGCGAGCCGGTGATGGCCGAGCAGCCCGAGACCCGCGCCGCGCTGGAATTCCTGTCGCACAGCATCCGGCATGAACGCCTCATCGCGGCCGAGGCGGTGAATGCGAGCGAGGGTGACGTGCTGGAGGCTTTCGGCCTCGGCCAGCATGCCTTCGCGATCCTGCCCACCTATCGGATGCGCTTCCTGAACAACCCCGCGCGCTTCGCCGAGGCCGGGAATTTCCGCGTGGCGCTGATGCCCAATGGCGGGCAGGCGCTCGGCCATGAGACCTGCGGCTGGGTTCGCATGCATGCGCTGACCTCCGCCGCCGCGGGCAATCTGCGGCGGCTGCGCAATGCCAGCGCCTTCATGGCGGCCTTCGGCGGGCGCGACCAGACGGGCGAATACGCCATGGCCAAGCGCCTGCTCTTCGGGGCCGGCCTGCCCTTCTGCCCGACGCCCCTGTTCCAGGACCCGCAAGTGATAGACTACGTCACCGAATGGAGCCTGGGCGACAACATGGTGCTGCGGCGGCAAATGGATGCCGTCCGCATGAAGGACACCATCTCGCCCTGGTTCGGCAATTGGCAGGCGCTGACCGATCCGCTCTGGCAGGCGATCTGCCAGGGCACGCTGTCGCCCGATGCGGGGTTGAGCCTGGCGGCGGAGGCGTGGTCCGGCCTCAAGCGCGCGAGGAATTGAGCATGCCGCCGCTCGTGCCGCGCCGGCGCCTCGCCGCCCTGCCAATGCTGGCCGCGGGCCCGGCGCTCGCCGCGCCTGATGGCTCGCTCCGTCGGGTGCGGGAGGCGGGGGTGATCCGCCTGGGCCTGCAGGTGGATGGCACCGTCGCCGCCAGCCGCGCGCCCGATGGCAGTTTCCGCGGCTATTTGCCCGAGCTCGGCTGGCGCATCGCCGCCGGCCTCGGCGTGCGGCCGGAATTCGTGCCGGTGCCGCGCGGCGACATGCTGGGACTGCTGCTGCAAGGCGCCTTCGACCTGGGCCTGGGCGGCGCCATCGCCAGCACCTGGGTCGCCCTGACCGCGCTGCTGACCACGCCCGTCATGCAGTTCCAACTGGTCGTGCTCACCCGGCGCGACCTGGTCGTCAGCGGCATGGCCGACCTCGCGGCGTTGCGCGTCGGCGTGCTCGAGGGGCGCTCCTTCGCCGGGACGCTGCGCGAGGCGGGGCTGGCGGCACAGCGCATCGTCACCCATGCCAGCTGGCAGGAGGCGGCGGAGGCCCTGCTGCACGGGCGCGATGAGGCCGTGATCGTGCCCGGCTATCACGCGCGGGAAATCCAGCGCGTGGCGCCGCTGGCGACGGCCCGCTTCAACCTCGGTGACTTCTGGCATTGCGGCGTGGTGCGGATGGGCGAGCATGACCTGCTCCGCGCCATCGACGTCCTGCTCCATTTGCTGCGCCACGAGGGTGAATTGCCCACGCTGCACCGCGCCTTCTTCGACCGTGGCATCAGCCAGGGGCGCATGCTGTGAGGGGGCGGCGCGCGCTGCTCGCGCTGGGGGGCGCGCTGCTGGCCGCGCCGGCCAGGTCCGCGCCCGGCGTCAACATCCTGCAACGCAGCATTGATCGCGGCGTGCTGCGCGCGGGCGTCTGGCTGGGTGCGCCGCCCTGGGGCGGTTTCGATGCCGAGGGGCGGCCGGATGGTTCGGAGGTGGCCATCGCCCGCCTCCTGGCGCGCGACATGGACCTGCGCCTGCAACTGGTGCGCCTGCGCCCGGAGGAGCGTGTGGCGGCGCTGCTGGAAGACCGCTGCGACGTGCTGGCGGCGGCGCTGCCAATGGTCCGCCAGACCTTGGGCCGCGTGGCCTTCACCCTGCCGCATGGCCGCGTGACCACGGTCTTCGCCGCCCCCTCGGGCCTGCGGCTCGCCACGCTCGGCGATCTCGTGGGCAAGCGCGTCGCCATGTCGGCCGACACCGCGGCTTTCGAGATGGCGCATGCCCAGCTGCCGCCCGGCGCCACCGCCCTGTTCACGCGGCACCTCGCGGACACGATGGAGGCGCTGCTGCTGGGCGAGGCCGATGTGGCCGTGACCTATGACTGGCAGCTGCGCGACCTGCGCCTGGCCCGCCCGGATCTCGACATCCTGCCGCGGCTCACCGTGCAGTCCTGGAGCCACGGGCTGGCCGGGCAGCTCGGGCAGCCGGACCTGATGCGCTACCTCAACACCTTCCTCTTCCTGCGGGGCGGGGACGGCTCGCTCGCCGATATCCACGCACGGTATTTCGCCGCGCCGATGCCCGAGGGGCTGCGCTTCCGCTGAGCCAGGTCAGGCGGCGAAGGCGACGGGCCGCGCGCCGGCGCAGCCGACCCTGACCGGGGCGCCCACCGGCCAGCGCGCCATGGCGGCCTGGCCCGGCAGGCGCAGCATGAGGCGGCCAGCCGCGCCGCATTCCACGACCAGCTCCGCCCGGTCCCCCAGATAGGCGCGGCTGATGACGGTGCCGTCGAGGCCCGGGCCTTCCTCGATGGGGTGCAGATCCTCGGGCCGCAGATAGACCGAGACGGCGGCGCCGGGGGCAAGGTCCCCCAGCGTCGCGGCCGGCACGGTGAAGCCGAGGCCGGCGGCCTCCACCTGCGCGCTTGCGCCATCGCGCGCCAGCAGGCGGCCGGGCAGGACCGTCGCATCGCCGATGAAGCCCGCGACGAAGGGGTGGGTGGGGCGGCCATAGATCGCCTCGGGCGTATCGAGCTGCAGGATGCGGCCTTCGGACATCACGGCCACGCGGTCCGACATGGACATGGCCTCGCCCTGGTCATGCGTCACGAAGATGGTGGTCACACCCAGGCGGCGCTGGATTTCCTTGAGTTCGAGCTGCATCTCGGCGCGGAGGTTGCGGTCGAGAGCCGAGAAGGGCTCGTCCAGCAGGAGAAGGCGCGGGCGGATGACGAGCGCGCGGGCCAGCGCCACGCGCTGCTGCTGCCCGCCCGAGAGCTGCTTCGGTCGGCGGTCCGCCAGGGCCGAGAGGCGAACGAGACCCAGCGCCTCCGCCACGCGCGCCGCTCCCTCGGATTTGGCGACGCCCCGCGCGCGCAGCCCGTAGCCGACATTGCGCGCGACATCCATGTGCGGGAACAGCGCATAGGATTGGAACACCATGCCGAGGTCGCGCTCCCACACCGGCAGCGTGGTGACGAGCTTGCCGCCGATGAAGATCTCGCCCTGATCGGCCTCGAGGAAGCCCGCGATGAGGTTCAGCAGCGTCGTCTTGCCGCAGCCGGAGGGGCCGAGCAGCGTGATGAACTCGCCATCCTCGACCTTCAGCCAGGCCTCGTGCAGGGCGGTGACGGCGCCGAAGCGCTTGGTGACGCCTTCCAGGCTGAGTGCGTCAGTGGCGGCCATCTTCAGTCCCCAGGATGCGGCCAAGGCCAAGGAAGCGGTTGGCGATGACGAGCAGGATGGTCGTCAGCAGGATGTAGAGCGCCGAGATCGCCGCCATGGAGGGGTCGGCATATTCGCGGACGTAGTTGTACATCGCGACCGGCAGCGTCTGCGTGCGCTGCGACGTGACGAAGAGCGAGGCGGTGAACTCGTTGAAGGAGAGGATGGCGGCGAACAGCCAGCCGCCCGCGAGGCCGGGGGCGAGGGCAGGGAGCGTCACCGTCCAGATCACGCGCCCCGGCTTCGCGCCGAGCGAAAGCGCCGCCTGCTCCAGCCGCGGATCAATGTTCTTCAGCGAGACATAGAGGCTGCGCAGCACGAAGGGCAGCACGAGCACGATGTGGGAGAGGATCACCACCGGCCAGCCGCGCGACTGGCCGAGCTGCGCCGCCAGGATCAGCGCGCCCAGCCCGATGGTGAAATGCGGGATGGCGAGTGGCGCCAGCAGCAGCGCCTCCAGCGTCGCTTTCCCGCGGAAGCTGTAGCGGTCCATCGCATAGGCCGCCATGCTGCCGATGATGACCGAAAGCGTGGAGGCGATGCAGGCCACGAAGACGCTGTTGACGAAGCCCGTCTGGAAATCCTCGTAGTTCAGCGCGCGCTCGAACCAGCGCCAGGAGAAGCCCTGGGGCGGGAAGGCGATGATGGGCCGTGGCTCGAAGGCGGCCACGATGGCGACGGCGGCCGGCATCAGCACGAAGGCCAGCAGCACCAGGACCAGAAGCCGGAAGCCCAGGATCACGTGAGGCCGACCTTGTGCAAGGGCCGCAGCAGCAGCCGGAAGCCCGCCAAGGCGAGCGCCGTGAGCACGAGGCCTGCCACCGAGAGGGCAGCGGCGAAGGGGAAGTTGAAGGAGGCAAAGCCCAGCGAATAGACGAGGTTGGAGACCATGTTCACGCGCCCCCCGCCGATCAGCTGCGGCGTGGCGAAGGCGGAGAAGGTCCAGGCGAAGCCCGTGGTCAGCCCCGCGATGATGCCGGGCATGGAGAGCGGCAGCGTGACCGTGAGGAAGACACGCAGCGGCTTCGCGCCCAATGCCGCGGCCGCGCGCTCCAGGTCGCGATCAATATGCGCGATGGCGGCGGCCAGCATGATGACCACGACGGGCAGCGTCACATGCACCAACGCCACCACGACGCCGAGCCGGGTGAAGAGCAGCGGGATCGGCGCATCAATCACGCCCAGCGCCATCAGCGTCCCGTTCAGGAAGCCGCGATTGCCGAGCACGATGATCCAGGCATAGGTGCGGATCACCTCGCCCAGGAAGAGCGGCGTGACCGAGATGATGAGGATGGCGGATTTCACGTAAGCGTTGCGCGCCCGCACCAGCGCAAGAGCCAAGGGATATCCAGCGAGCAGCGCCAGCACCGCCGTCAGGAAGCAGAGCTTCACCGTGTCGTAGAAGACGCCGGCGTAGAGCGGCTTCATCATCTCGCGAAAATTCTGGAAGGTGAATCCGCCCGGCTGCAACTCGCCGGGGATGAAGGCCAGGAAGGCGTATTGCAGCACCGCCGCCATGGCCAGCAGGAAGCCCGCCGCGACCAGCGCGGCGGGGGTGATGAACAGCCTCAGGAAAGGACGTTGCACTGCATCAACGCGCGATGATGTTTTCCTGGAACCAGCGGCGCCATTCATTCGTCTTTTCGGCGCGGAGGCGATGGTCAATCACCAGCGCCTGGGTGCGCCACTGCTCGGGCGTGGTGAAGACGCCGGGAAGCGCCGCCACGGCCGGGTCCAGCACCGCATTGGTGACCGTCGGGCTGCCCTTCTTGTCGGCCGCGATCGCCGCCTGGACCTGCGGATCGAGGCAGGTGTTCACGAACTGATAGGCCAGCTCCTGCCGGCGGGAGCCGCGCATGATGGAGACGCAGTCCACGCCCAGCACCGCGCCCTCCTTCGGGATGGCCAGGCGCACATTCACGCCCTGGGTCGCCATGTGGTGCGCGTTCATCGAGAGGATGACCTGCACCGGCGTCTCGCCGCTCGCGATCAGCTGCTGGCTGTTCGCGTCATTGGTGTAGAAGGCGCGGAAATTCGGGCGCAGCGCGCGGAGGCGTGCCTGGCCACGCTCCCATGTGGAGGCATCGCCGCCTTCCAGCAGGGCGGCCACGACGATGATGTGCGAGGGGTCGAAATCGGGCGCGGCCAGCTTGTTGGCGAGTGCGGGGGACCAGAGATCGGCCCAGGAGGCGAAGTTCACGCCGGGCAGCAGATCCGGCCGGTAGCCGATGGTGTAGACATAGGCCCAGGTGCCGATATGGCCCGGGCTGATCTTCGCCTGCTCCACCAGATTCCGCGCATTGGGAATCTTCGACATGTCCAGCGTCTCGAACAGATTGTCGTTCTGATAGAGCCAGCCGATATGCGAGGTGGTGAAGTTCAGATCGCTCTCGGGATTGCCGCGGGCGAGGCGGGCGCGGTTCAGGCGATCAATCGTGCCGCCGGTCTTGAATTCGACGGTGGCGCCGGTATCGGCGGTGAATTTCCGCGCGATGACATTCTGCACCATGTCCCGCCACGAACCGCCCCAGACCGAGACGGAAATGCGGTTGGCCTGGGCATTGGCGATGGCGGGCGCTGCAAGCATCCCGGCGCCCAACAGGGCGCCTTGCCGGCGGGTGAACTGAACCATGGTCCGTCTCCTTGTCCGTATGCGGTGTGGGTCAAGCAAGTGCCATGCCGTCCTGACCGGGCATGACCAGGTCTCAACGCCACCCCGTCACGGGGAGGCGGGGATCTCCGCGATGATGTCGATCTCCATCATGTATTCGGGCTTCGCGAGCCCGTTCACGATGATGCCGGTGCTGACGGGATAGACGCCTTTCAGCCACTTCCCGATCACGCGATACACCGGCTCGCGATAGGCGCGGTCCGTGATGTAGATCACGATCTTGCAGACATGGCTGAGGTCCGAGCCCGCCTCCTTCAGCAGGATTTCGGCGCAGCGCATGGCGTTCTCGGCTTGGGCCGCGGGATCGCCCACGCCGACCAGCTTGCCGTCCAAATCCATCGCCGTCTGGCCGCGGAGATAGACGGTGTTGCCGGCGCGGACCGCCATGCAGACGTCATTGTCGAGCGACTGCTCGGGATAGGCTTCCTTCGTGTTGAAGGGGCGGATGCGGGTATGCGTTGGCATCAGTGGATCTTCCCGCCCATCACGCGGTCGGACAGCCCCGCGCTGTTGCGCACGAAATCCAGCGGGCCCGAGAAATCGAAGCTCTTATAGACGGCGGCGAGGTGGTTGAAGTGCGGCGCCTGCGCGAATTGCACGAAAGCGAGGCGGTGCCCTGCATAATCGCTGTTCAGCAGGTCCCGCGCGAAGGCGAGCAGCTTGCGGCGGTCTTCCGCGCCCCATTCCTTGTTCAGCGTGTAGAATTTCTGCAGCCAATTGCCGGCGCCGCCATTGAACTGCGCCGCATCGGGCGTCACGCAGATCTGCCCGCCGATCAACTCCCGCGCCGTGTGCATCATCACCGGCAGCTGCGAGCAGGCCAGCACGCGCCCGGCATAGAGGATGGACTGGTTCGGCATGAGCAGCCCCGCCGGCGAACGCTCGGCCGTCGCGATGGAGGCGATGAGGTGGGCGCGAATGCCCTCGCGGTAGCAGACGAGGTCGGCCAGCTTCTCCTGCACGGATTGCAGCTTCTCGAGGCCGGTCTGCTTCGCATTCCACATCGCGGCGCCGATCATCATGTCGGCCGTGTAGAGAACGCGCAGCACATAAGGGAAGGCGCTGTAGCGGTGCAGTGTCGCGCGCACTTGCTGGGCGGCGGCGGTGTGGCGGTAGAAGAACACATCCTCCCAGGGGATCAGCACGTCATCCAGCACCATCAGCGCCTCCACCTCATCGAAACGCGAGGCGAGCGGAATGTCGGCCGCATTGCCCTTGGTGGCGAAGGGCGCCCGGCAGATATGCTTCACGCCGGGTGCCCCCATCTTCACGATGCAGCCGACGGCGTGGATGCTCTCCTTCTCATCGGTCCAGGCGCCGACGGTGGGCTTCAGATAGGCCTGGTCGGCATAGGGCGAGGCGGTCTCGAACTTGGCGCCACGGATGATGATGCCGGCATCGGTTTCGCGCACCACGCGGATCATCATGTCCGGGTCGCGCTGATCCACCGGCACCGAGCGATCACCCTTCGGGTCCGTGTTCGCGGAGACGTGGAAGATGTCCTTCTCCACGACGCGGCGGATGTGGCGATCAATATTGTCGGCGAAGCGCGGATCAATCTGCGCCAGGATGTCGCGGCCATCCTGGAGCGACCACATCTCGCCCACGGTTTCATCGCCGAGGCGCGTGGCCACGCCGCCGATATCCTTCAGCAGCAGGTCAATGCTGTTCCACTTGCGGTGCCAATGCTCCTGCGTGGTGGGCGGCTGCTGGAAGACGCTGTGGCGCTCATTATTCTCGACATAGGTCAGCGCCGCCTGGTGCTTTTCCTCATGCTGCATGTCGTACATGCGCGCCTTCACATCCACGATGGGCTTCAGCGCGGGATGCGTCGTGACATCCGTCACGCGCTCGCCATCGATCCAGACTTCACGGCCATCGCGCAGGCCCTCGCGATACTGGTTGCCCGTACGGATCATGGATCGGCTCCTCGAATGCTGGCCTTACCTTGCGGGAAGGGCATGCATCGGGGAAATATATTGTTCCGAGCTTTGGCATAGGATCAGCCGATGCAAGCCCATGGCCTCTCCTTGCGCGCCCTGCGGTATCTGGTGGGGGTGGCCGATGCCGGCTCCGTCACTGGGGCGGCGAAGCGGTTGCATGTCTCCCAGCCCTCGATCTCCGAGGCGGTGGCGGCACTGGAGGCCGAGCTCGGCGTGGCCCTTCTGCTGCGCCACCACGCGCGCGGCGTGACCCTGACCCCCGCCGGCGCCCGCGTGGTGGCCGAAGCCCGCCTGCTGCTGCGCCATGCCGAGGATTTCCTGCACGCCGCCGCCTCCCTCGGCTCGGACGCCGTGGGCGAGGTGGCGATGGGCTGCTTCCTGACGCTCGCGCCGCGCTACCTGCCGGCGCTGCTGGCCGGTTTGGGCCGCGATGCGCCCGGGCTTTCGGTGCGGGTGGAGGAGGGGGACCACGGCGAAATCCTGGCCGCGCTGGCGGCCGGGCGCACGGAAATCGCGCTCACCTATGATTTCGACATGCCGGAGGGGCTGGAGGTCACCCCCATCGCGCAGCTCGCCCCCGTGGCAGTGCTGCCGGCCAAGCATCGCCTGGCGCGGGCCGCGCGGGTGCGCCTCGCGGATCTTGTGGAGGAGCCCTTCCTCCTGCTCGACCTGCCGCATTCGCGCGACTACTTCGCCGGGATCTTTCGCGCGGCCGGCCTGACACCGCGCATCGCCTTCCGCTCCCGCAGCCAGGAATTGCTGCGGGGCCTGGTGGGGAATGGGCTGGGCTGGACCATCCAGAACGTGCAGCCGGAAAGCCCCTATGCGATTGATGGCAGCCGGATCACGTCCTTGCCGCTGGATGCGGGGCTGCCTGCGGTGCGGCTGGTGCTGGCGGCGGCGCCAGGGCCGGCGGGGCGACCGGCCGTGCGGGCGCTGGCCGCCTATATCCGCGCGGCTTTTCTGCCGGGCGGGACGTTCGATCCAAAGCGATGATTCAGGTCGCTTCCATCGCGGTCTCCAGCTGATGGCTGAGCGGCAGATTGTCCCGGAACCGGGCCATCCTCCCGAAGCGGCGCCCCGGAAGGATGGCGGTGGAGATGGTACGCCACAGGGATCGGCACCGCTTTGTCGCATGACCGGAGCGGGCGCATCATCGCGGCGTGGCGATATCACCTCGCTGGCCAGACCTGCCCCGGCACGCCATGGGGACCAAGCGCACAGCGAAAAAACCCGGCTGAAGACGATGAAATCGCCGGGTATTCAGCAAGTAATGACTTACTAAAGTCCACCTCTACGCGGAGTGGACCGCCAATCCAGCGTCGTGCGGTACAGCCTGGACTAGGGAATTGACCATTCAAGTCGCAATGGAACAGATCTTCCGGCCCTTGCGGCGAAATGTGGATCTCGCCCCGGTGTAATGAATCCGCTCGCCGCGGACGAAGCACAGTAAAGCCGTGAGCATCTCGCTCCCCGTCCCGAGACTCGTACCTGTTGTCCCGCGTCATTGCATCCAGCAGTGCCTGCCCAAGGAGGAAGTTCGGATTGCCAAACATCGTCATGCGCACGACGCGGACGCGCGTTGGGCGGGCGTTCCACCAGTCGTCGAATTGCCTGGCCGTGATCGGCGCAAGCTGGGGGCCCCATGCCATCAACCAGACAGCGCCCTGCTCAGCCAATTCGGTCCGTGGAAGGCCGCGCCAGAGATAGGCTCCGGGGACATGGAGGCGGTGGCCGAGGAAGCTGAAGGTGGCGATTTCGCCCAGGGGGTGCTCGATGCCTTGTGTCCGGAAGAAGTTCCGCCAGCATTCTGCCGTGTCCTCGGCACCTGTCCCGGACGCGCTGGAGCCCGGCACCGCCACGGCCGCCGCGATGAGGAGCCATCCGCCGGCGGCGAGACGCCGGCTTGCGTGAGCGCCTGCCTCCACAAACCACCGGCCAAGGCGCGTGATGTCTGTCACAGTTCAATGTCCCAAGCATCTGCCGACGCGCCGCATGCTAGGGAAGTTGTGAGGTCCTGATGAGCAAAAAGTGACTTCGATCCGCATCTGTATCCGCTTCTCGCGGCGGCCCGCGCGGTCTTGGATGGACGCTAATACCCCCGGGCTGGGTCCACCTGATGCAAGGGCGCCTCACCGCGCAGCACGCGCCGGATGCTCTCGGCCACATCGGCCGCCGCCGCCTCGGGGATGGTGATGGAGGCGAGGTGGGGGGTCAGCCGAACATTCTCCATCGCCCAGAAGGGGTGCTCGGCGGGCAGGGGAGAGGTCTGGAACACATCCAGCGTCGCCTCCGCAATCTGGCCTGAACGCAGCGCGGCCAGCAGCGCCGCCTCATCCAGCAGCGCGCCGCGCGCGACGTTGATCAGGTTCGCGCCACGCGGCATCTGCGCGAGTTGCGCCGCCCCGATCAGCCCGCGCGTGGCGGGCGTCAGCGGCAGCAGCATCACCAGCGTATCCGCCTCAGCCAGCGCCGTGGCAAAGCCGTGCTCCCCATGCAGGCAGCGCACGCCGGGAATGGCCTTCGGCGTCCGCGCCCAGCCAGTGACGGCATAGCCCATGCCCGCCAGCGCGGCGGCGGCCGCCCCGCCCAGCTCGCCCAGCCCCAGCACGGAGACGCGATGCGTCCCCAGCGCGCGCGGATGGATGTAGCGCCATTCCCCCGCCCGCTGCGCGCGCTCAAACAGGTGGAAATCGCGCGCATAGCGCGTGACGGCATAGGTCACGTAGCTGCACATCAGCTGCACCATGCCGGGGTCGTTCAACCGGCTGATCGGCAGCGGCGGCAGATCATCCCGCGCCACCAGCGCATCCACGCCGGCGCCGAGATTCACCACCAGGCGAAGATCCCGAAAACCCGCGAAGAAGCCAGGCGGCGGCTTCCAGGCCATGGCTGCCACCACGCCCTCGGGTGGGCCGTCCACGCGCCATTCCAGCTCCGGCAGATGCGTGCGGAGCGCCCGCTCCCAGGCCACGGGGTCGTCATGCTCGCTGTAGAAGGCGACGGGGATCACTTCCGGCATAGGTCCACCATCGCCTGGATCGCGAGCTCGTAGCCCAGCGGCCCCAGCCCGCAAATGCTGCCCACCGCCGCCTTGGAGGTATAGGTCTTGTTCCGGAAGGGCTCGCGCCGGTGGATGTTCGACATGTGCACCTCGATGACCGGGCCGTCGAAGGTCAGCAGCGCATCCATGACGGCGATGGAAGTGTAGGAGAGCCCCGCCGCATTGATGATGACGCCCTGCATCACGCCGCGCGCCTGCTGGATCCAGGTGATGATCTCGCCCTCATCCTGGCTCTGGCGGAAATCCAGCTCGGCATCGAGCGTGGCCGCCTTGCGGTGGCAGCGTGCCCCGATCTCGGCGAAGGTCTCGTGCCCATAGGTCCCTGACGGATCGAGGCCATACAGGTTGGCATTCGGCCCATTGATGAAGAGCAGCTTCATGTGAGCGTGTTCTTCACGAAGCGCCCGCCCTGCATGATCACAGGCAGATGCGCCCCCTGTTCCGTCAGCAGCGCGAGATCGGCCAGCGGGTCGCCCTCCACCACGATCAGATCGGCCAGCGCGCCGGGGGCCACCACGCCGAGGCGCCCTTCCTGCCGCAGCAGCTTCGCGGCCACGCTGGTGGCGCTGCGCAGGATTTCGGCAGCCGGCAGCACCTCGCGCCGGATCAGGAATTCCTCCGATTGCCGGCGATGCATCGGGCCCAGCAGGTCCGTTCCGAAGGCCATCATCAGCCCGGCCTTGCGCATCCGCTCCAGCGATTCCAGCCCCGCCAGGCGCACATCATCAATCTTCGCGACACTCTCGGGCCCGAGGCCGAGCGAGGCGCCCTCCTCCTTCAACGCCTGGTAGGTGACGAGCGTCGGGCAGGCGATGGCGCCGGCGGCAGCCGCTTCGCGCGCCGTGGCCTCGGTGATCAGGTTGCAATGCTCCAGGCTGAGCACGCCGCCGCGCACGGCGCGGGCGATGGCGGCATCGGTGTAGAGATGCGCGGCCACATAGGTCTGCGCCATCTCGGCCTCCTCGACCGCCGCGCGCAATTCGCTCTCGGAGAAGCCGAAAAACGCGATGGGGTCGGAGGGCGAGGCGACGCCGCCATTGGCCATGAGCTTGATGTAGTCGGCGCCGCCCTTGATCTCCTCGCGGCACGCCCGGCGCACCTCGTCCACGCCGTCCACCAGCCGGCCCAGCGAACCCAGCCGCGCCGCGAAGAAGCCGAAATCCCGCGTGTCGGCGCGGCCGCGGAAGTCGCAATGCCCGCCGGTCTGCGAGAGCGCCTTGCCGCACATCGAAAGCCGGGAGCCGGTGATCAGCCCTTCCTCGAAGGCCATGCGCAGCCCGAGCGTGGCGCCACCGAGGTCGCGCACCGTGGTGAAGCCGCGCATCAGCATCTCATGCATCAGCCGGCCCGCCCGGAAGGCGACGACGGCATCGGGCAGCATGGCATTGGCCGCGATATTGGCGAGCGAGGCGACGACATGCACATGCGCGTCAATCAGCCCCGGCATCAGCGTGCGCCCATCCAGGTTCACGCGCGTGGCCGCGGCGCTGATCGGCCGGTCCGACACCTCGCGGATCGTCTCGCCCTCGACCAGCACCGAGACACCGGGCCGGGACTCCTCCGCGAAGCCATCCCAGAGACGCGCATTCTCGAACAGAATCATCCAAGGCCCTCCATTCGGGCACTCAAGACGCTTCCGGGCCGGGTGTGAAGCGCATTCACCCTTGCGTTGCCCCGCGCCATGTGATGATGACGCGGCGTTCATCTTCTGGAGAGCTTTGCATGCTGACCCGCCGCGCCACCCTGCTCGCCGCCCCCTTGCTGGCCACGCCCGCGCTGGCCCCCAATGGCTTTGCCCAGGGGAACTTCCCCGAGCGGCCGGTCCGCATGCTGGTCGGCTTCGCCGCCGGCGGCCTGACCGATGTGACGGCCCGCGCCTTGGCCCAGGGCATGAGCGAGGCGGTGGGCCAGCCCGTCGTCGTGGAAAACCGCCCGGGTGCTGCCGGCAACCTCGCCAGCGAGCAGACGGCCCGCGCCGCCGCCGATGGCTACACCCTGCTCATGGCCTATTGCGGCCAGGTGACGATCAACCCGCACACCTATGGCAACCTCTCCTTCGATCCGCTGCGCGACCTCACCGGCATCACCCGCGTCTCGCGCACCGATGTGGCGCTGGTCGCGCATCCGAGCTTCCCGGCCCATGACCTCCAGGGCGTGATCGCCGAGGCCCGCCGCCAGCCGGGCGCGCTGAACTACGCGACGGCCGGCAATGGCAGCCTGCTGCACGTGATCGGCGAATTGCTCCAGCGCCGCACCAACATCCAGATGCAGGGCGTCCATTTCCGCGGCAGCGCCGCCGCCATCCCCGAGGTGCTGGCGGGCCGCATCCCGCTCCTGATCGATCCCGTGCCCACCATCGCGGAACATGTCCGCGCCGGCCGCCTCAAGGCGCTCACCGTCTTCGCCGAAGCGCGCAGCCCGCTGCTGCCGAACGTGCCGACGGCGGCCGAGAGCGGCCTGCCCGACTTCGCCTTCGACAATTGGTTCGGCCTGCTGGCCCCCTCCGCCACGCCGCCCGCGCTGGTCGAGCGCCTGTCGGCCGTCGCCGGCCAGGTGCTGCGCCAGCCCGCCATGGTCGAGCGCATGACCGGCCAGGGCATCATCCCGGCGCCGACCACGCCGGCCGAGGTGCAGCGCCTGCTGGCCAACGAATCCCGGGTCTTCGGCGAGGTGATCCGCGCCGCCAATATCCGGGCGGATTGATCAAGCTGGACAGGCCCCCGCCTGACCAGCATCTTGCCTGACTGTCATTTTCTGGGAGAAACCCCATGCGCAAATTCTCTTGGCGCGCCGCTCTGCTCGGCGGCGCCCTGGCCCTGGCCGGCCTCTCGCCCGCAGGTGCCACCACCTTCACCTGGGCCACCGCGAACGACATCCTGGGCCTCGACCCCCACGCCAACAACCATGGCGTCACCAACGCCATGAAGAGCAACATGTATGAGCCGCTGGTGCGGCGTGAGGCCGATGGCTCGCTGCGTCCCGCGCTCGCCGAGCGCTGGGAAACCCCCAGCCCCACCACCTGGCGCTTCCACCTCGTCCGCGGCGTCCGCTTCCATGGCGGCCAGCCCTTCACCGCCGCCGATGTGCTCTACAGCCTCGAGCGCGTGCGCCAGAACGACATGGCCTATACGGTCGCTTCCATCACCGGTGCGCGGGCGATTGACGACCACACGGTGGAGTTCGACACGCGCGGCCCGAACCCGATCCTGCTGCAGGATCTCACGCTGTTCTTCATCATGAACCGCGCCTGGGTCGAGCAGAACAACGCCTTCGCCGTCGCCCGCGCCGGCCAGGCGGGGGCGACCAACAGCTTCGTCCAGCTCAACGCCAATGGCACCGGCCCCTTCCGCCTGGTCGAGCGCCTGGCCGATGAGCGCACCGTCCTCGTCCCCAACCCCGACTACCGCGAGCGGCTGGACCACGGCATCACCCGCGCCGTCTTCCGCCCCGTGGCCAGCGCGCCGACCCGCGTGGCGGCCCTGCTGAGCCGCGAGCTGGACCTGATGTACCATGTGCCGCTGCAGGACATTCCGCGCGTGCAGAATGCCCAGGGCATCCGCCTGATCCAGGGCCCGACGGCGCGCACCATCTACCTCGCCATGGACACCTCGCGCGCGGAGAGCCTGGAAGCGCCCGGCACGCCGAACGTGATGCGCGATGTCCGCGTGCGCCGCGCCATGTACCAGGCGATTGATATGGAGACGATCCGCCGCGTCGTGCTGCGCAACTCCACGACCGCGGCGGGCCTGCCCATCGCACCCGCCATCGGCGGCTTCGACGCCGAAGCCAATCAGCGCTTGCCCTATGATGTGGCGGCCGCGCGCAGCTTGCTGGCGGAGGCGGGTGCCACGAATTTCCGCGTGGCGCTGGGCTGCCCCAACAACCGCTATGTGAATGACGAGGCGATCTGCCAATCCGTCGTCGCCATGCTGCAGCGGGCCGGCATTCAGGCGCGGCTCGATTCCATGCCCTTCGGCCGCTTCCTCCAGCGCGGCGCCAACCGCGAATTCCAGTTCTGGCTGCTGGGCTGGACGCCGGGCAATTTCGACATCACCAACCCGGGCCGCGAGCTGCTGGGCGAGGGCAGCTTCAACTGGGGCGGCTTCCAGGATGCCGAGATGGCGCGCCTGCTGGGTGAGATCGGCGTGGAATCCAACCAGGCCCGCCGCCAGGAACTGGCCCGCGCCTATTGGGCCCGCTTCCGCGAGCTGGTGCCGATGATCCCGCTGCACCAGGAGCCGCAGATGTTCGGCGTGCGCGAGACGGTGGCCGATTTCTCGATGCGCGTTTCGGAAGACCTGGAACTGCGCGGCGTCCGCATGCGGCGCTGAGTGACGGGGGAGGGGGTTCCGGCCCCCTCCCGCCCGGCCTCGGGCCCTAGCTGGGGCGGATGTCGTTCTCGCGCACCACCTGCCCCCATTTCTCCCAATCCGCCGCGTAGATGCGCGCAAAGGCGGCGCGGCCGCCGCTCGCCGGCTCCGCGCCGAAGCTGCGGATGCGGGCGATGACGTCGGGCTGGGCCAGCAGCACGCCCACCTCCTCGCTCACCCGATCGAGGATCGCATCCGGCGTGCCGCGCGGTGCGAGCAAGCCGCCCCAGAAGCCCACATCATAGCCGGGCAGCGTCTCCGCGAAGCTCGGCACATCCGGATAGAGCGGCGAGCGTGCGGCGGTGGTGACGGCGATGGCGCGCAGCGTGCCCTCCTGCAACTGCGCGCGCGGCGTGAAGAGCCCATCATGCGCGAGGTCCACTTCGCCGCGGATCAGCGCGGTGATGGAGGGCTGGTTGCCGGAATAGGGAACCAGCGTCGGCTCGATGCCGGTGCGGCGCATCAGCAGCGCCATGGCGAGGTGATTCACCGCGCCCGTGCCGGGGTTGGAGATGGTGAGCCGCGCCCCTCGCTCGCGCGCGAGGGCGATGAATTCCGGCACCGTCCGCGCCGGGAAATCCGGCCGGCAGATGAGCGCCAGCGGCGCCGATTGCGCCATCACCACCGGCACCAGCGCCTGCATCGGGTCAATCGTCGCGGTGCGGTTCACCAGGATCGCGATCTGCGTGGAGGGCGAGGTGTAGAAGAAGGTCGTCCCATCCGGCGCCGAGCGTGCCACATGATCGGCCGCCACCACCGTGCTGGCGCCGGGCCGGTTCTCCACGATGAAGCTGCTGCCGGGAATGCGCTCGGCGAGCTTCTGCGCCAGCAGCCGGGCCACGATGTCATTGGCGCCGCCCGCCGCGAAACCGACGACGAAGCGCACGGGGCGGTTGGGCCAGGCCTGCGCCCGCGCAAGCCCGCCACTGAGGGCGAGTGTGGGGGCGGCCAGGATCACGGCACGACGTTGCATGGATATCCTCCCAGGATTTGTGCGGAGGCTGTCACGCGATGGCCGCGCTTGTCCATGGCGGCGTGCGAGGGGCGCCGCCCCTCGCGCTCCCCGGCAGGGGACATGTCCCCTGCACCCCCATCCATCAGTCCTGGTCGAATTGGAGGGCCGCCAGCCGGGCATAAAGCCCGCCCTCCGCCACCAGCTCGTCATGCGTGCCGATGGCGGTGATCCGACCGCCCTCCATCACCACGATGCGATCGGCGCGGCGCACCGTGGCCAGGCGATGCGCCACCACCAGCGTCGTCCGCCCCTGCGCCAGCCGCGCCAGCGCCTGCTGCACCGCCTGCTCCGATTCCGCATCGAGCGCACTCGTCGCTTCGTCCAGCAGCAGGATGGGCGGGTCGCGCAGGATGGCGCGCGCGATGGCGATGCGCTGCCGCTGCCCGCCGGAGAGCATGACGCCGCGCGCACCGAGCGAGGAGGCATAGCCCTGCGGCAGCGCCATGATGAAATCATGCGCGGCGGCGGCACGGGCGGCGGCCTCCACCTCGGCATCCGTGGCGCCGGGCCGGCCATAGCGGATGTTCTCGGCCGCACTCAGGCTGAAGATCACGGGGTCCTGCGGCACCAGCGCAAGCCGCCCGCGCAGCACGGCGGGGTCCAGTTCGCGCAGGTCCACGCCGTCCAGCGTGATGCGCCCGGCCGCCGGGTCATAGAAGCGCAGCAGCAATTGCAGCACGCTGGTCTTGCCGGCACCCGAGGGACCGACCAGCGCCACCGTCTCGCCCGGCGCCACGGCCAGCGAGAAGCCCTCCAGCGCCGCCGCATCGGGCCGCGTGGGGTAGCGGAAGGTCACATCCTCGAAGGCGAAGCGGCCCTGCGGCGGCTCGGGCAGGGGCAGGGGGTTCGTGGGGGCGGCGATGTCGGGCCGCGTCTCCGTGACCTCCACCAGCCGGTCGGCGGCGGCCGCCGCGCGCTGGATCTCGCCCCAGAGCTCACTGATCGTTGCCCCGCTGCTGGCCAGCAGTACGGCGTAGAACACGAAGGCGGAGAGCTCGCCCCCCGTCATGCGGCCGGCAATCACATCCTGCCCGCCGACCCAGAGGCTGAAGGTGATGGCGCCGAAGCAGAGCAGGATGACGATCAGGATGAGGAAGGCGCGGGAGGCCACGCGGCGCAGCGCCGCCCCCACCGATTGCTCCACCTCGGCCGCGAAGCGCCTCCGGTCCTCGGCCTCATGGGTGAAGGCCTGGACGATGCGCAGGCCGTTCAACGTCTCCTCCGCCGTCGCCGCCAGATCGGCCACGCGCTCCTGCGCGGTCTTGGAGAGCTTGCGCTCGCGCCGGCCGAACAGCACGAGCGGCACAACCACCAGCGGCACGACGACGACGACGATGCCCGCCAGCTTCGGGCTGGTCGCGATCAGCAGGCCGAGTGCGCCCGTCGCCGTCAGCGCCGTGCGCAGCCCCATGGAGATGGCCGAGCCGATCAGCGCCTGGAGCAGCGCGATATCGGCCGTCATGCGGCTCAGGATGTCGCCCGTGCGCGCCGTCTCGAAATAGGTGGGGGAGAGGGTGATGACATGGTCGAACACCGCGCGGCGCAAATCGGCCGCAACCCGCTCGCCGAGCCAGGAGACCAAATAGAATCGGGTGGCCGTGGCGACACCCAGCGCCGCCACCACGGCGAACATGAAGAGGGCCGCGCTGTTCAGGCTCTGCGCAGAGCGGTCGCCGAAGCCCTGGTCAATCAGGCGTTGCAGCCCCTGGCCCAGCAGCAGCACCAGGCTGGCCGCGAGGACCAGCGCCGCCGCGGCGCCGGCGGTGCGCCAGGCATAGGGCTTGAGATAGGGGAGGAGGAGCCTGAGGGAGGCGATGTTGCGGGGGCGGGAAGCGGTGTCTGACATGCGGGGGGCAGTTTCGCACAAAGCGAGGTGGCGCGCATGTCGCCTCCGTCCTAGCCTTGCCATCAAAATCGAGAGGGCAAGCCTTGGACCAATCTCCCCTTTGGGCACCACCGCTCCGCGATGCCGCGCCGCGCGGGCTTTGCACGGATTGCGGCGTCTCCCGCATGGAAAACCCCAAGGCCTGCGGCTCCGCCTGCCAATTCATCGCGCCCGACTACCCGAAGATGGAAGCTCATGTGCATGGCCGCGCGCGTGACCCCGCGCGGCCGGATGAGCTGCATTTCGGCCCTTTCCGGAAGATGCTGCGCGCTGCGTTGAAGGCGCCGCTGGCGGGCGCGCAATGGACCGGCATCACCACCCGCATCGCCGAGAAGCTGCTGGCGGCGGGCGCCGTGGACGCCGTGCTGACCATGGCGCCCGATCCGGAGGATCACTGGAAGCCCGTGCCGGTGCTGGTGACGAAGCCCGAGGGCATGGCCCAGGTGCGCGGCATGCGGATGGGCTACGCGCCGCTGCTGGCGCTGCTCGAACCGGCGCGCGCTGCCGGCTACAAGCGCCTCGCCGTCATCGGCATTCCCTGCCAGGTGCATGCGCTGCGCGTGCTGGAGAAGGAGCTGGGGCTGGAGCGGCTCTACGTCATCGGCACGCCGTGTTCCGACAACACCACGACGGAGAGTTTTCACACGTTTCTCGACCTGCTGGATGACGACCCCGCGAGCATCACCTACCTCGAATTCCGCGCCGATTATCATGTGGAGCTGCGCTTCACCGATGGCCGGACGCGGACCATTCCCTTCCTGCAGCTGCCCATCTCGAAACTGCCGCCGGATTTCTTCCCGCTGACCTGCCGCACCTGTGTGGACTACACCAACGTGCTGGCCGACATCACCGTGGGCTACATGGGCGGGCAGGGGGAGCAATGGCTGCTGGTCCGCAATGAGCGGGGCGAGGAGCTGCTGGGCCTGCTGGGGGATGAAATCCGCACCGAAGCGCCCGGCAGCAAGGGCAAGCGCGCCGGCGCGGTGCGCGGCTTCCTCGCGAATGTGGAGCGCGCGGCGGGCGGCCTGCCGCTGCGCCGGATGCCGGATTGGGTGCGGCCGATCGTGGGTTGGCTCATGCCGCGCATCGGGCCGCGCGGCCTGGAATTCGCGCGCACCCGCGTCGAGATGAAGGCCTGCGAAACCGTGGTGCATCTGCGCCGCGAGGAGCCGGCCAGCGTGAAGAACATGGTGCCCAACCACGTCTGGAACCTGGTCGAGCCCTATGGGTTGAAGCCTGGCCCGAGCGAGCGGCGTTAGCAGGCTGCTGAAAAAGGTCGCAATTGTCGGTTGTAAGGCCGCTCCCTTGGTAAGGGAGAGTTCGAGCATTGATCATATTGTGGTGCCCTGGCGGGTGATTGGCGCTGTGTATGGCTGATCAGA
>JAESGN010000062.1_pt1:287500-356461 | contig 356461 bp, 340 predicted proteins | sample 9269731 | NCBI WGS metagenome assembly JAESGN01 (sample SAMN15720683, study PRJNA650826) | algae metagenome | isolation source: Mojavia pulchra JT2-VF2 and co-occurring heterotrophs from desert soil | place: USA: Cadiz Valley, Joshua Tree National Park, CA | collected 1998-06-08 | reverse complement strand
GGAGTGACGTGGCATGAATAGAGCAAGCATCCTCCCCGGAACGGGGAGGGGGACCATGCGCAGCATGGTGGAGGGGCACGCGGCGCTGCTCCGAACGGCAAATGTCCGGAACAGCCGAAAGTGCCCCTCCACCCCGACCCTGCGGGTCGCGGTCCCCCTCCCCTTGCAGGGGAGGATATGATGAACGACACCCTGCACCGCGTCACCCAGCGGGTGATCGAAAACTCGCAGGCGACGCGCGCCGCCTATCTCGACCTGATCCGCCGCGAAGGCGACAATATGGGGGAGCGCAGCGCGGTCTCGTGCTCCAACCTCGCCCATGCCTATGCCGGAGCGCAGGAGGATCAGCCCGCAATGCTGGCGGGGCGCGGGCCGAATATCGGGATCGTCACCGCCTATAACGACATGCTCTCGGCCCATGCGCCCTATTACCGCTATCCCGAACGCCTCAAGATCTACGCCCGCGAAATCGGCGCGACCGCGCAGGTTGCAGGCGGGGTTCCGGCGATGTGCGACGGGGTGACGCAGGGCGAGGTCGGCATGGAGCTGTCGCTGTTCAGCCGCGATGTGATTGCGCTGTCGACTGCGGTCGCGCTCAGCCATGCGATGTTCGACGGCGCGCTGCTGCTCGGCATCTGCGACAAGATCGTGCCCGGCCTGCTGATGGGCGCGCTCAGGTTCGGCCACCTGCCGATGATCTTCGTGCCCGGCGGGCCGATGCCAACCGGGATCCCCAACAAGGAAAAGCAGCGCGTCCGCCAGCTCTATGCCGAAGGCAAGGCGACCCGGCAGGAACTGCTGGCGAGCGAAATGGCGAGCTACCATTCGCAAGGCACCTGCACCTTTTTCGGCACGGCCAATTCCAATCAGATGATGATGGAGATGATGGGTCTGCACATCCCCAATTCCGCCTTCATCAACCCCGGCACGAAGCTGCGCCAGGCACTAGACCGCGCGGCGGTGCACCGGGTCGCCGAGATCGGCCGCAAGAGCGCAGATTACCGCCCGCTCGGGCTGGTCGTCGACGAAAAGGCCGTGGTGAACGCTGCCGTGGGCCTGCTCGCCACGGGCGGATCGACCAACCACGCGATCCACCTGCCCGCGATGGCGCGCGCGGCGGGGATCATCTTCGACTGGAACGACCTCAGCGAGCTTTCCAGCGCCGTCCCGCTGATCGCGCAGGTCTATCCCAACGGTGCGGGCGATGTGAACCACTTCCACAACGCAGGCGGCATGGGCTTCGTGATCGGCGAACTGCTCGACGCGGGCCTTGCGCATGGCGACATCCTGACGGTGGGGCGTGGCGGGTTTGCCGACTACGCCAAGGAGCCGGGGCTGGATGGCGAAGATCTGGTCTGGCGCGACGTCGGCTCAAGCGGCGATGACACCATGCTCCGCCCGGTCGCCAATCCCTTCAAGCCCGATGGGGGCATGCGGCTGCTCGAAGGCAATCTGGGCCGCGCCTGCTTCAAGACCTCGGCGGTGGATGAAAGCCGCTGGACGGTCGAAGCCCCGGCCCGCGTTTTCGAGGATCAGGCCTCGGTCGCCGCCGCCTTCAAGGCGGGCGAGCTTGACCGCGACGTGGTGGTGGTGGTCCGCTTCCAAGGCCCGCGAGCCAACGGGATGCCGGAACTCCACAAGCTCACCCCGCCGCTCGGCGTGTTGCAGGACCGCGGCTACAAGGTGGCGCTGGTCACCGATGGCCGCATGTCGGGCGCGAGCGGCAAGGTGCCCGCCGCGATCCACTGCACCCCCGAGGCGCTCGGCGGAGGCCCGCTCGCCCGGCTGCGTGACGGCGACATCGTGCGGGTCTGCGCGGTGACGGGCGAGCTTTCGACCACCGCCGATCTGGCCGCCCGCGACCCCGCGCCCGACCCGCGCGAGGAACTCGGCACGGGCCGCGAGCTGTTCGGCATGATGCGCCGCTTTGCCGACGGGGCCGAACAAGGCGCCAGCGCGATGCTCGCCACCGGAGGAATGTGACAATGAATATCGACGCCATCATGCGCGTGGCCCCGGTGATCCCGGTGATCGTCATCGACGATGTGGCCCACGCGGTCCCGCTGGCCGAGGCGCTGGTCGCAGGGGGCTTGCGCGTGCTGGAGGTGACGCTGCGCACCCCTGCCGCGCTGTCTGCGATCCGGGCGATGAAAGAGGTCGAAGGCGCCATCGTCGGCGCAGGCACCGTCACGTCCCCACGCGATCTGGACGCGGCGCTGGAAGCGGGGAGCGAATTCATCGTCTCCCCCGGCCTCACCGACACGCTGGGCAAGGCGGCGATAGCCAGCGGCGTGCCGTTTCTCCCCGGCATCGCCAATGCGGGCGATATCATGCGCGGGCTTGATCTGGGCCTTGATCGGTTCAAGTTCTTCCCGGCGATGGCGGCAGGCGGCCTTCCCGCCCTCAAGGCCCTCGCCGCGCCCTTCGGGCAATGCCGGTTCTGCCCCACCGGCGGGATCAGCCTTGATAACGCGCGCGAATGGCTCGCCTTCGATCCCGTGCTGTGCGTCGGCGGGAGCTGGGTTGCCCCCAAGGGCGCACCCGACGGGGCCGCCATCACCCAGCTGGCGCGAGAGGCCTGCGCTCTGCGCTAGAGCACTGTCCCGGGGAGGCTTGCGGTCGTGAGCATCCGGGGCGGCCTCACCGCACCGCGCCCGGCCGCATCCGCAATCGCGCCGGCGCGATTGCCGGCTGATCGCCCGCGGATCAGGTCACCATTTGATCAAGGGGGGCACCATCGCCCGTCCCAGCCCCGCCATCGCCAGCACCACCGCGCTATGCCACACGCCGATGTGGACGATGTCGTTATCGGGGCAATGGAGCGAAAAGCCCGCAATCCCGAAGGCCCCCGCCGCCACGCCTGCCACCAGCCCCGCCCGGCCCGGCGCAGTCGGTGCGCCGCGCCGCAGCCATGCCGTCAGCGCGGCGAACACCAGCAGCGAGCCCGCGCCGCCGATCGCGAAGCAGTCCGCCCCGTGCCGCATGCTTTCAGCCGAAAGCATGTCCGCGCCCCGGCTGATGCCGACGATCACCCCGGCAACAGGCAGCAGCCCCGCCATCCCCGCCGCCCAGCGCCACCCGCCATGATCATTGCCCACCTGCGGGCGGCTCATCACGATCACCGTCGCGCTCGCCGCCAGCCCGAGGCCGAGAAACAGCCCGGTCGCCAGCACATGCATCGGATCGACCTGCCCCGCGAGGAGATCGGCGCGCAGGCCGAAAAGCCACACCACCACCACCGCCGAAACCCCCGCCACCGCCAGCACCAGCGCCAGCCCCTCGGCAAAGCGCAGGGGCCGCACCGGCTCAAGGTCGCCGACAAGCTCGGCAATCAGGGCATCGCTGTTGTGCTGCATGATCACTCTTTCTCGATGAGGTGCGCGAGCTTCTTGAGCCCGCGATGGATATTGACCTTGACGAGGCTTTCGCTTTGCCCCGTCAATTCAGAAGCTTCGGCGATACTCAGCCCCTCGATCTTGACGAGCGCGATGGCGCGTTCCTGCGCGGGGGGGAGCAGGCCGAGCAGCCGTTCAAGGCTTATGCGCGCCGCGATCGCGGGCTCGTCGTCGGTGCCGGTCAGCTCTTCGTGAAGCTGCTGCGTTTGCGCACGGTAGAGGCGGCGCAGGTGATCAACCCAGCGATAGCGCGCCACCGCTGCAAGCCACGGCAGAAATGGCCGCGCCGGATCCCACGAAGCGCGCTTGGTATGCAGCGCGATCAGCGTATCCTGCACAAGATCATCAAGCTGGGAAGGCGCGATGCGGCGGCTGTAATAGCCGCGCAGCCAGCGTTGGCAGGCGGCGAGCAGCGCGGCATAGGCCTCCTTGTCGCCCTGCTGGCTCAGCATCATGAGCCGCGCCAAGGTGGTCTCGTCCGCTCTCATGCCTGCCGGTTCGCGCAGGAACCGCTAGCGGTTACACTTACAGGCAAAGGTCCCGTTCTGGCCAAAGCGAGAACGGGGCCTGTCGCATGCAGGGTTACGCTTCAAGACAGGGCGACGTGGCGTTTGAGGTGGTGGTCGACATTGCCGAACTCGGCATCGAAGATCGTCAGGCGCTTGAAATAGTGGCCGATGGCGTATTCGTCCGTAACGCCGTTGCCGCCGTGGATCTGCACCGCTTCCTGCGCGATCAGCCGCGCCGCTTGACCGACGCCGACCTTGGCGGCGCTGACCGCCTTCTTGCGCTCGACCTCGTCCGAGCCGAGCCGGAGCGTGGCGAGATAGGTCAGCGAGACAGCGGTTTCGTAGGCCGTGTACATGTCGACCATGCGGTGCTGGAGCACCTGAAAGCTGCCGATCGGCACGCCGAACTGCTTGCGCTGGCGCGAGTATTCCACGGTCATCGCATGGGCGACCTTCATCGCCCCGCAGGCCTCGGCGCACAGCGCGGCGATGGCTTCGTCGGTGACCAGCTCGATCAGCGCGAGGCCCTCGCCCTCCGCGCCGATCAGCGCCTCGGCGCCGAGCGCGACGTTCTCGAAATAGACTTCCGCAGCGCGCCGCCCATCCACGGTCACATAATCGCGGGTGGTGACGCCCGGCGTATCCTTGGCGAGGACGAAGACCGAAACGCCGCTGCGATCCCGCCGCTCGCCGCCGGTGCGGGCGGTGACGACCAAGTGGCTCGCCCAGGGCGCGCCGACCACGACCGCCTTGTGGCCGTTCAGCACATAGCCCGCGCCATCCTTTTTCGCCGTGGTTTCAAGATCGGCATAGTCGAACCGGCCCTTGGGCTCGGCATAGGCGAAGGCGAACACCGCGCTGCCTGACACGATCGCGCCGATATGCTCTTCCTTCTGCGCCGCCGTGCCTGCGTGCTTCAGGAAGCCGCCCGCGCAGACCACGGTGGGGAGGAAAGGCTCGATCACCAGACCCTTGCCGAACTCCTCCATGATGACCATCGCATCGACCGCGCCGCCGCCAAATCCGCCGTCGGCTTCGGAGAAGGGCATGCCGAGAATGCCCAGCTCGGCGAGCTGCGCCCACACTTCCGGACGCCAGCCCTCGGCACTTGCAATCGCCTTGCGGCGTTCCTCGAAACCGTATTGTTCACGCACCAGCCGCGAAAGACCGTCGCGCACCATGCCCTGTTCTTCGGTGAAGTTGAAATCCACGAATTCTCTCCCGTCCATTGAAAGCCCTTCCCTTCGGGGAAGGGTTGGGATGGGGGGTCTGCCGTACCGGGGGTCTGCTCCCCCCACCCCCCAGCCCCCTCCCCTCGGGGAGGGGGGGTTATTGGTGCCCCTCCCCGGTGGGGAGGGGAGATAAAGGTCACAGGCCCAAGATCATCTTGGTGATGATGTTGCGCTGGATCTCGTTCGATCCGCCATAGATGCTGGTCTTGCGCATGTTGAAATAGGTCGCGGCGGCATAGGTCGCATAGTCCGGGCCGACCGGGTGTTCGTTCGAATTGTCGTTCGAAACCCCGCCCATATAGGGCGCGCCATAGGTGCCGACCGCTTCCAGCGTGAGTTCCGTGAGGCGCTGCTGGATTTCGGTGCCCTTGATCTTGAGGATCGAGCTTTCCGGCCCCGGCCCCTTGCCCGCTTGCTCGCCCGCCAGCGTGCGCAGTTCGGTGATTTCGAGCGCGGCGAGATCGATTTCGAGCTGGCTTACCTTCCTGGCAAAGTCGAAATCCTGGATAAGCGGTTCGCCGCCCAGCGTCTCGTGGGTCGCGATTTCGCGCAGCTTTTCAATGCCGCGCTTGCTGCGCGCGACGCCCGCGATGCCGCTGCGTTCGTGGGCGAGCAGGAACTTGGCGTAGGTCCAGCCCTTGTTCTCCTGCCCGACGAGGTTCTCCACCGGGACGCGCACGTCGGTCAGCCAGGTCTCGTTGACCTCATACCCGCCGTCGAGCAGCTTGATGGGCTTCACTTCCACCCCCGGCGTTTTCATGTCGATGAGGATGAAGCTGATGCCTTCCTGCTGCTTGGCCGTGGGATCGGTGCGGCACAGGAAAAAGCCCCAGTCGGCGTGTTGGGCGAGCGTCGTCCAGGTCTTCTGGCCGTTGATCACATAGTGATCGCCGTCCCGCACCGCGGTGGTCTTGAGGCTGGCGAGGTCAGACCCCGCGCCCGGCTCCGAATAGCCCTGGCACCACCACACCTCGCCGCTGCGGATGCCGGGCAGGTGGCGGGCCTTTTGTTCTTCATTGCCAAAGGTGTAGATGACGGGGCCGACCATCGAGACGCCGAAGGGGAGCGGCATGAAGGTGTTGGCGCGGGCGTTTTCTTCCGACCAGATGTAACGCTGGGTCGCGGTCCAGCCGGTGCCGCCATATTCGACGGGCCATGCGGGCACGGACCAGCCCTTTTGCCCGAGGATCTTGTGCCAGGCGACCATTTCCTCGCGGGTCATGTCTTCGCGCATGCCGAAGTCGCCCAGTTCCTTGGGATGGTTCTCGGCGATGAAGGCGCGCACTTCGGCGCGGAAGGCCTGTTCTTCGGGGGTGAATTCGAGGTTCATCGGGCTCTTTCCTCTCGGTCGGTTTCGTCTTTGCGATACGTCTTGTCACGGCCTGCGGACGCGGAAAAGAGGCAATTGCGAGAGGGCGCGGCGCCGTAGCGGCAAGGCGTACGGCGAGAGGGTGCGGCAGGCGCGAATCGGGGATGCTGTTCGCGCCGGGGTGACGAGGTGGGGGAATTAAATCTCCAGCGGCCTGTGCGCGATATGCGGCAGCACGTGGCGCGCGAACAGGTCCGCTTCGTGCATGTGCGGATAGCCTGACAGGATGAAGGCCTCGATCCCCTCGGCCTGATAGGCCCGCAGCTTGGCGAGCACCTGATCGGGGGTGCCGACAATCGCTGCCCCGCAGCCTGATCGGGCGCGGCCGATGCCGGTCCACAGGTTCTCTTCGACGAAGCCGTCCCCATCCGCCGCGCCGCGCAGTTCCTGCTGGCGCTGGACGCCGTAGTTCTTGGCGTCGAGCGATTTTTCGCGGATCGCGCGGCCGGCCTCGTCGTCCAGCTTGGAGAGCAAGCGGTCGGCGTATTGGCGCGCCTCGTCCTCGGTCTCGCGGACGATCACGTGGACGCGGTAGCCGAACTTCAGGGCGCGGCCATATATGGCGGCGCGCGCCTTCAAGTCGGCGATGGTCTCGCGCACCTTGTCCATCGTGTCGGGCCACATCAGGTAGACGTCCGCCGCCTCGGCCGCACATTCGCGCGCTTCGTGGCTGAGGCCGCCGAAGTAGAACGGCGGGCACTTGCCGCTCAGTGTCGTGATGCGCGGCGGATCGAGCTTCAGCTGGTAGAACTCGCCGTCGAAATCGAGATGCTCGCCGTTCAGGAGCGTCTTGACGATCTTCATGATCTCGGTGCCGCGGCGGTAGCGCGGGCCGCTCTCGATCTTTTCACCCGGCATGTCGGAGGAGATGATGTTGACGTTGAGCCTCCCCCCGGTGCCGCTTGCGTTCGGCCCAAGGATGCGGTCAAGCGTGGCGATCCGGCGCGCGAGTTGCGGCGGCCAGTCCTCGCCCATGCGGGTCGCCCAGAGGAGCTTGATGCGCTTGACCTGCGTGGCCACCGCGGCGGCAAACACCGTGGTGTCGAGCCCGAGCTGGTAGCCCGATGGGAGCAGGATGTTGTCGAACCCGCCTTCCTCGGCCCGCATCACGATGTTGCGGCAATGCTCCCAGCTCGATTGCAGATAGGGATCGGGGACGCCGAGGAACTCGTAATCGTCGTCACACAGCGCGGAAAACCACGCGATTTCGCATTGTTGGGTCATGTCAGGTTCCTCCGATTTCCCGTTCGCCCTGAGCTTGTCGAAGGGCCGTTCTTCTTCGGGGCTGGGTAGAAAAGAAAGTGCAGGGCTTCGACAAGCTCAGCCCGAACGGTGGGAGGTTAAGGCAAGGGCACGCCCCGCGCCGCGACCAGCACCGCGTACCATTCGGTCCGCGTCCAGCGGACCTTGAGCGCCTGTGCCCCTTCCGCGATCCGCGCGGGGTTCTGCGATCCGATGATGGGCACGATCCCCGCCGGATGCGCCATCAGCCAGCTATAGGCCGCGACCGTGCGCGAGACGCCTTGCGCCTCGGCCACCGCATCCAGCGCCGCCGCCACCGCCTTGTCGCGCGCCGTCTCCGGCGCAGCCAGACGCCCGCCGCCGAGCGGCGACCATGCCAGCGGGGTCAGGCCCAGCATCATCGCCTGATCCAGTTCCCCGTTCTCGAAGCAGTCGATCCGCAGCGGGCTGATTTCCGGCTGGGTCGTCACCAGCTTGGTGCCGAGGAAGTGGTTCAGCGCCGCCCTCTGATGAATCGTGAAGTTCGACACGCCGAGCGCCTTCACCTTCCCGCTCGCCACCGCATCGTCGAGCACCCGCGCCACCTCCTGCGGGTGAGCGAGGACATCGGGGCGATGGATCTGCCACAGGTCGACGCTGTCCACCTGAAGGCGGCGCAGCGAATCGTCGATCGCCTTGCGCAGATAAGCCGCGCTTTGATCGTAAGGCAGCGGGGGCAGGATGCCGCCCTTTGTTGCCAGCACCATCTGGCCCCGCAGCGCAGGGTCAGCCGCCAGCACCTCGCCCAGCAGCGCCTCGGCATCGCCGAAGCCGCCTTTGCCATCGAAGCCGTAGATGTCGGCGGTGTCGAGGAAGGTGATCCCCGCATCCAGCGCCGCATGCACCAGCTTGGCCGCTTGCGCCACGGTGCGGCCATCCTCGGCCAGCCGCCACATGCCCCAGGCGATGGGGGAGACGTCGATCCCGCTTGCACCAAGGGCGCGGGTCGCGGGGGGCAAGGGCAGTTCACTCATGGTCAGTTCCTCTTTGGGGGCGCGACCGAGGCGCGCTCGACAAGGTCGTGGGGCAGGCGCTTGTGGGTGATGTCCCCGCCTGCGATCAGGATTTGCGTCGCCGTGCGGGCGAGGTCCGCCATCGGCTGGCGGATGGTGGTGAGCGGCGGCCATACGGTGCGGGCGAGCGTGGTATCGTCAAAGCCCGCGACCGAAAGCTCGGCAGGGACAGCAATCCCCCCGTCATGCGCCACCGCCAGCACGCCTGCGGCCATATCGTCGTTCGAGGCGAAGATCGCGGTCGGCCGGTTCGGCTGGCCCAGCAGCGCCTTTGCGCCCCTCACCCCGGAATCGAAGTCGAACTCGCCATCGACCACCAGCCCCGGCTCGAACGGGATACCCACCCGGTCAAGCGCGCGGCGGTATCCGAACAGGCGGTCGTCTGACGCCATGTGGTTGGCATGGCCCTTGATGAACCCGATCCGGCGGTGCCCGGCGTTGATGAGGTGCGTGGTCATGTCGTCGGCGGCCTGCGCGTCGTCCATGAACACGCTGGAGGTCAGCGCATGGTTGGTCCCCGGCGAGATGCGCACAAAGGGCACGTCCATCCCCTCCAATGCGCGCAGCACCGGATCGCAATCGGTGACGGGGGAGGACAGGATGATGCCGTCGACATGGGTCTCGCTGACGAGGCCCCGCACCTGATCGCCAACGCGCGGATCGGCGACGTCGACGGGCTGCGCCAGCAGCCGGATGCCCGCCTCGTGGCACACATCCCAGCAGCCCTTCTGGATCTGGAACATGTAATAGGGGCTGTGATTGTCGTAGATCAGCGCCACCTGCCCCGACTTCGCGCCCGACAGGATGCGCGCCGCGACCGAGGGCCGGTAGTCGAGATCGGCCATCGCCGCTTCGACCCGCGCGCGCAAACTTGCGCTGACATAGGGGTGACCGTTCATCACGCGGCTGACGGTCTTGACCGCCACCCCGGCACGCGCGGCGACGTCTCTGATATTGGCGCGGCTCATCGGGCCAGCTCCTCGAACAGCGGGGCAAAGGCGCTGGCCGGGCGGTAGAACACCGGCGGCTGGCCGATGGGCGCGGGGATATCGTGCCAGCCGGGGGCGTGGTCCGTGCCGCTCCACAGGTGCCGCCATGCGGTGTTGCCTGGCAGGTAGACTCGCCGCCTTACCGCCCCCGCTTCGATCACCGGGGCCACCAGCAGGTCCGCACCATAAAGATACTGGTCCTGAATGGTCAGGCCCTCGCGCTCGTCACGATAGTGCAAAAACAGCGCGCGCTGGGCCGGGAGGCCGCTCGCTTGCGCTTCGCGGATCAGGTGGCGGACATAGGGGGCAAGCGCGGCGTGGACCCGGCTCCAGCGCACGAAGCCTTGGATCAACGCAGGAGTGCTGTCGATCTGGAGATTGTCGTCCGGGCGGTTGCCCTCATGAGTGCGGAAGACGGGGCTGAAGGCGCCGAGTTCATACCACCTGAGCATCAGCTCCACGGTCCGCACATTGCCGAACAGGCTGGTATAGCCGCCGACGTCGGAATGGCTGAAGGCATTGCCGACCAGCCCCGATGACAGCGCGGCGGCAATCACCGTCCCGATGCCGTCATGGCGCGAGAAGTCCACCGACTGGTCGCCCGCCCACAGCAAGGGGCAATGCGCCTGCACGCCGGTGTGGCCTGCGCGCATGAACCACAGCACGTCCCCGGTGCGGCCCCTTGAGGCGACCGCGCGGGCGTTGACCTCGGCCCAGCGCACCGGCCAGCGGTTGTGCTCGCACATCGGGTCGCCATGGTGGAGCCTGAGGTCGGTCGGCAGGTATTCGCCGAAATCCGCCATCCACCCATCGAGCCCGAAATCGAGCATCCTTTTGCCGATCACGTCCTCGGCGAACCATGCGCAGGCGGCGGGGTTGGTGAAATCGACCACGCCTGCCTCGAACTCGCCGAAATCGACGAGGTAGGGAGTGTCGCTGTCCAGCCGCCTGGCAAAGAACCCCTGCGCCGCCGCCTCGGAAAACAGCGGACCGTCGACTGCGAGATAGGGGTTCACATAGCCGAGGAAGCGGATGCCGCGCGCCTTCAGCGCGGCGATCCGAGCGGGCAGATCGGGATAGCGGCCTGCGTTCCACTGCCAGTCCCAGAACAGCCGGCGGCCGAAGCTGGTTTCGCGGATGCCGACCCAGTCCTCGCACCACAGGCCCGAAACCGCTGCGCCCGCATCGATCAGAGCGTCGAGCCGGTCGAAGCTGGCCTCCCCCTGTTTGAGGCCCACCACCGCTCCGCCGATCGCCCATTCAGGCAGAGCCGCGCGCGGGCCGAAGCGGGCGGCGAGTTGGCGGGTGAGATCGGCGGGCGCGCCTTCGAACAGGTCGATGCGGGCCTCCCCCGACCAGACGTGAACGCGCAAGGTACCCGCCGCGCGCGCGTCCAGCTCAACATATTCGGTGTTGGCGAGGCTCAGCGCCCAGCCGCCCGAACACAGCACCGTGGGTTCGGGATAGTTGGTCGTCCAGTAATCCCCACCCGCAAAGCTCCCGTCGGCGCTTGCCATGTCGGTGAGCGGGGTGCCGGGCTCACGGCCCACCCCGGGCTCGCTGGTCCAGATCGGGAAATGGCGGCCATTGAGGACAAGATGGCTCATCTGCTCGCCCCCGCCCCACAGCACATCGCCCTCGCCCAGCGCGAAATCGAGCGTCAGGCGGTCATGCCCGCTGAGCGCCGTGACGGCAAGCCGCGCTGCACCGCCATGCCCCGGCCCCTGATTCAGCGCCACCGCCACCGCGGCGCTCGCATCATCGCTGGAAAGCACCATCCGGCCTGCCGCATCCACTTCGTACCGCGATAGTGGCGCTGCGGCCACACTGCGGTCCGACAGGCGGAAGTTGCCTCGCACCATCGTGACGGAGGGATCGCCATATGCCGTTGAAACGGAACGAAAGATATCGCAATGACGCAAGATCGGGCGGCCCGCCGCCTCAAGCGTAAATCCGTTTTCAAGAGCCGTCAGCCGCACCATTCCAACCCGGATCCCATCCCTCAGACCGCCTTCCGGCCCTTCTGACACCGCTTGACATATTGTGGCCACAAGCGCAACCCGACCACCGATAGATCGACCGCACGGGCGCTGATCTTCGCACATCGCCCGAATGAACCGATCACAACGCAGGGGAGAAAATCCGGATGTCCACCCACACCATCTTTGCGCGCAAGGCGCTGGTCCTTGGCGCGAGCACGCTGGCGCTCACACATGCAGCGCCGGCCTTCGCGCAGGTTGAGGAAATCATCGTAACCGCCCAGAAGGTCGAGGAAAACGTCCAGGACGTGCCGATCGCGGTGACCGCTGTCAGCGGCGACAGGCTGGACCAGGCGCTGGTCTTCAACCTTGAAACGATCTCCACCGTCGTCCCCTCGGTCACGTTCCGCAAGGGCACTACGAGCGCCAACAGTGCCATCGTCATGCGCGGCGTGGGCACCATTACCTTCTCGGTCGCCGCAGAACCCTCTGTGTCCACCGTTGTCGACGGGGTGGTGCTGAGCCGTTCGGGTCAGGCTTTTGCCGACCTTCTGGATATCGAGCGACTTGAAGTGCTGCGCGGGCCGCAAGGCACCCTGTTCGGGCGCAACGCCTCGGCGGGCCTCATCAACATCGTTTCCAAGGGCGGCACCGATACGCTTCAGGCCGAAGCCAGCGCCGACTGGTTCGAGGGTGACGAATATCGGCTGCGCGCTGCGATCAGCGGGCCGCTGGGAGAAAACATCAGCGCCCGTCTGACCGGGTTCTACGGCAGCTTTGATGGCAACATCACCAACGTCAACGGCGGACGCCGTGACCAGATCAACGGCTATGAACGCTACGGCGTGCGCGCGATCGTCGATCATGACGATGGCAGCAACCGCATGCGGGTGATCGCGGACTACTTCAAGGCGAACGACGATTGCTGCGCGGACGTGACCGGCGCCAGCCGGGGCGCGGCGCAGGATGCCGAACTGGGCCTGCCGGGCCCCGTCGGGCTGGGCGAGGATCAGCGGTTCGTCAACCACAACACCCCCACCCGAACCGAGGACGAGCAGTGGAGCCTCACCGGATCGGGCGACTTCGCGGTGAGCGATACGCACACGCTGAGCCTCATCCTGGGCTATCGCAACTGGTTCAACCAGGAACTGCGCGAAGCCGATTTCCTGCCACGCGCGCTGGTCGGCGCGCCGCAGCAGATCGATACCGGGGTGGTGCGCACCGAACAGGTTTCGGCCGAAGTGCGGATCGCGTCCGACCAGACCAAGTCGTTCTTCTATCAGGCTGGTGCCTTTGCCTGGCGTTCGGAAAACTCGCAGGATTTCACCCGCCGCGGGATTACCTGCGCAACCTCGACGCTGCCAGCCACACCGAGCGGCGCGGTGCCCTGCAACCTCACCGACACGGTCAACACGATCTTCCCCTTCGCCACGTCGCGCAGCGACGTCACGATCCAGAACTACGCGGTGTTCGGGCAGGCGACCTATCGCTTCACCGACCAGCTCTCGCTGACGGGGGGGCTGCGTTACACCTGGGACAACATCGAATTCACCCATACCCGCGCGCCCGGCGTCAACGCGACCAACGGCCAGTTGGCAGAGGGGCCGGGCATCAACATCAACCCGGCCGGAGGGCTGACCTCGAACGGCGGCAACGGCACCAACACCAGCGCCGGTTCCACCGACAACAGCAACCTGTCGGGCCGGGCGGTGATCCAGTACGAGCCGACCGACGACATCATGTTCTACGGCTCCTACACACGCGGGTACAAGGGCCCAGCCGTCGACGTATTCTTCAACCACACTGCCCCCAATAACGCGGTGCCGATCAGCGAGGAGCTTTCCGACAGCTTCGAAATCGGGCTGAAGTCACAATTCTGGGATCGGCGCATCCAGTTGAATCTCGCCGCCTTCACTGTCGAATATGACGGGTTTCAGGCCAACAACTTCATCGTCGTCAACGGTTCCACGGTTTCCAACCTCACCAACGCCGGGACGGTGAAGTCCGAAGGCTTCGAGGCCGACCTGGTGGTTGCGCCGATCGACGGGCTGAACCTGCGTGCGAGCGCCGCCTATGCCGACGCGCGGGTGAAGCGGTTCAACCCCGATCCGCGCAACAACGCCCCCGATGCGCGCAACGGCACCGTCCTGCCGCTCGCTCCTGAGTTCGTCTACACCATCGGCGGCGATTACACGACCGATCTGGGCGATGTGGCGGTGCTCTATCTCAACACCGATTTCCGCCATACCAGCGAGCAGTTCTCCAACCTTGGTCAGGCCGCGTCTCAGCGGATCGCACCATTCGGAATCTGGAACGCCTCGCTCGGCTTTTCCGACCCGGATGATCGCTATCGGATCACGTTCCACGCCCGCAACATCACCGATGACAGCTATGTGCTGCTTAATCTGGAGAACGGACGACGGCTCCAGATCCCGCGCGATGCGGACCGGTATTTCGGGGTCAGCTTGCGCGCCCGGATGTGATGGCGCAGGCTGCGGTTGCCGACTGAACAAGGGCCGTCGGAGCGATCCGGCGGCCCTTTTCGTGCACCGCGGCCTGCCCTTGTCTACTGCCAGCCATGAGGAACCGATGATGGACGCCAATGCCCCGCCGCTTGCCGCACGCCTGCGCTGGTCGCTGTTCGCAGTGCTGTGTGTGGCGGGGGTGTTCAACGCGATGGACCGGCCGATCATCGCCATCCTCAAGCCCGACATGATGGATGATTTCGGCTGGAGTGACAGCGACTTCGGCGATCTGGCGGCGGTCACGCAGTTCGCTGCGGCCTTTGCCTTCCTGTTCACCGGGTGGCTGGTTGACCAGCTGGGGGTGAACCGCGCGATGCAGGTGGGCGCTTCTGCGTGGAGCCTTGCCGCGATGGCGCACGGCTGGGCGGCGACAACATGGCAGGTGGTCGCCGCGCGGGTTGGCCTCGGCGTGACCGAGGCGGTGCAGACCCCGCTGACGATCAAGACCGTCGCCACCCTGTTTCCGGCCGACCAGCGCAGCCTCGCCTTCGGCTTTGCGACCCTGCTGGCGGGGGCGGGGACCATCGGGATGCCCTTTGTGATCCCGGCGCTGGCCGACGCGGCGGGCTGGCGCGGGGCGCTGGTGGCAGGCGGGATCGGCGGGTTTGCCGCACTGCTCGCCTGGATGTGGCTGGCGCGCGGGATCGCATCGCTCAGCGCGCCCGCCGCGCAGCCGGCGGTGATCGGCCATGATGCGGGGCCGGGCGATGCCTATGGCCCGATCCTCGGCAACCGCCAGACCTGGGCGATCGTCGTCGCCAAGGCATTGTCGGACATGACCTGGTGGTTCATCAACTTCTGGCTCGCCGATTACTACCGCCGCGAATTCGGCCTTTCGACCCTCGAACTGGCGGTGCCGCTGGCGATCGCCTTTGCCGGATCGGGGCTCGGCGCGTTTGCGGCCGGGTGGATTTCGACCTGGCTGCTGGAGCGCGGGGTCAGCCCCAACCGGGTGCGCAAGGGGGTGATGCTCGGCTCGGCGCTGCTAGTCGCGCCGCTGCCGGGGGTGCTGATGCTGGGCGGGTTCTGGCCGGTGGCGGTGATGATCGGGGTGGTGATGGCCGGGCATCAGGGCTTCTCGCTCTCGCTGTTCTCGACCATCACCGATGTGGTCCCCCACGCCAAGGTCGGGCGGGTGACGGCGTTCGGGGCCTTCATGGGCAACATGGGCGGGGTGGCGATCAGTCTGGTGACGGGCCGGGTGCTCGATGCCGGGCTGGGCTTTGCGCCGCTGTTCATCTTCGCCGCCGCATCCTATTTCCTGGCGCTGGGGTGGTTCCAGTGGCTGCTTCCCACAATTCGCCGCCCGCAGGACGCCGACGCCATCCCCGCCTGAACAGGGCGCGCCTGTTGCAATGCGAGGCCGGGCACGGTAGGCTATGACACCGCAAGACAATTACACGCGAGCCGCAGTGCCCGCGCACAGGGCAGGCAAGGCAAGGCCGCATCGCACATGAAGCAAGGGGCCCGTCCCGATTTTGACGCGTTCGCGGGCGATCTGTTCGGCGAGATCATCCTTGCCGAAAGCGCCGCCGCGCCCCGGGCCGAGCGCCGTCCGCTGTCGCGCTTCATCCCCGGCCTCGCCGTCGCCGCCATCGCCAGCGCGGCAGCCGCGTGGCTCAGCCAGAATTACGGAGTGCCGGTGATCCTGGCCGGGCTGCTGATCGGGCTGGCGATGAATTTCGTTGCGGGCGATCCGCACACGCATGACGGGCTCGATCTGGTCTCGCGCCATGGTCTGAGGGCCGGGATCGTGCTGCTCGGCTTTCAGGTGACGGCGGGGCAGGTGATGGCGATGGGCCTTGTCCCCTTCCTTGGCCTCGCGCTGGTGATGGGCGCGGCGCTGGCTGCTGCGCTCGCCGCTGCGCGGGCAACGGGGCAGAGCCCGGCGGTGGGCCTTCTGGGCGGCGGGGCAACGGCGATCTGCGGCGCCTCGGCTGCGCTGGCGCTGTATGGCGTGATCGGGCGGGAACGGATCGACCAGTCGTTGTTCACTCTCACCCTCGTGATCCTCGCCGCTGCCAGCGCCATCGCGCTGATCGCCTACCCGCCGCTGACGCAAATGCTCGGCTTCAGCGACGCGCAGGCAGGCTTCCTGACGGGCGCGGCGATCCACGATGTCGCGCAGGCGATCGGGGCAGGCTTTGCGGTGTCGGATGCGGCAGGGGCGCAGGCGACCGTGGTGAAGCTGACCCGCGTTGCGCTGCTCGCCCCGCTGGTGACACTCGCCGCGCTGTGGATTGCCCGCGCCCAGCCGCTTGCCGCGGGCGCAGGCCCGGCGCGGGTGCCGCTGCTGCCGGGCTTCATCCTCGCTTTTCTGGCGCTGGTCGGGGTCAATTCGCTGATTGCCCTTCCCGCAGCCGTCCCCCCCGCCGCACTTGCCCTGTCCAAGGCCCTGCTGCTGCTCGCGGTCACGGCGACAGCGATGCGCACGCGGACGGACTTGCTTCTCGGGCTGGGCTGGCGTTCTGTCATGCCGGTGCTGGCGGCGACCATCGCGTCGCTTGCCGTGGCTGTCGGATTTGCGTGGTGGATGGTGTGAGCGACAACCTGTTCGACCTTGCGGTGATCGGCGGCGGCGTCAACGGCGCAGGCATCGCGCGCGATGCGGCCGGGCGCGGGGCGCGGGTGCTGCTGCTGGAGCGCGGCGATCTGGCGACAGGCACCTCGTCCAATTCCACCAAGCTGGTCCACGGCGGCCTGCGCTATCTGGAGCATTACGAATTCGCCCTGGTGCGCGAGGCCCTGACCGAGCGTGAGGTGCTGTGGGGGATCGCCCCGCACATCATCTGGCCGCTGCGCTTCGTTCTCCCCCATCGGCCCGGCCTGCGCCCGCGCTGGCTGGTGCGGCTGGGGCTGTTCCTCTACGACCACCTCGGCGGGCGCAAGCATCTGCCCGCCACCAAGAGCCTCGACCTGACGAGCCACCCGGCGGGCGCGCCGCTCAAGCCGCAATACACCCGTGCCTTCGCCTATTCCGATGGCTGGGTGGACGATGCGCGCCTTGTGGTCCTCAACGCCCGCGACGCAGCCGACCGCGGGGCCGAGGTGCGCACCCGCTGCGAGGTGACGGCGCTGGTGCGCGAGGGCGATCTGTGGCGGATCGAGGCCGGCGGCGAGACCTTCCGGGCGCGCGCCGTCGTCAATGCCGCCGGCCCGCGCGTGCTCGATCTGCTGGGCCGTGCGGGCGAGCCAAGCGCCCAGCGCCTGCGGTTGGTGCGCGGCTCGCATATCGTGGTGCGCAGGCTGTTCGATCACGATTTCGCCTATTTCTTCCAGCTGCCCGACGGGCGGATCTTCTTCGCCATCCCCTACGAAGGCGATTTCACGCTGATCGGCACCACCGATGTCGATCATCATGGCAGCCTCGACGAGGTCCGCGCTTCGCCTGAGGAAATCGCCTATCTGTGCGAGGGCGCATCGGAATATTTCCGCGAGCCCGTGCGCCCCGAAGACGTCGTGTGGACCTATTCCGGGGTGCGCCCGCTGGTCGATGACGGATCGGGCAAGCCCGAGGCGGCGACGCGCGGCTACCGTTTCGAGATTGACGGTGACGCGGGGGAGGCGCCGCTGCTGTCGGTCTTCGGCGGCAAGATCACCACCTACCGCGAACTTGCGGGCGCGGCGATCCGCCAGCTGGTCCCGTTCCTGCCGGTGCTGGCCGGGCCCGACTGGACCGGCACCGCACCCCTGCCCGGCGGGGATTTCGGGCGCTTTAATGCCCCCGCCCTCGCCCGCGATCTGGCCGCCCGCCACCCCTTCCTCGCCCCTGCCGAGGCGGAGCGGCTGGTCCGGCTATATGGCACGCAGGCGGCCGATATCCTTGGCGATGCGCGCGCGGCGGGCGATCTTGGCGAACACTTCGGCCACGGCCTCACCGCCGCCGAAGTCGATCACCTGATGAACCGCGAATGGGCGCGCACCGCCGAAGACATGCTATGGCGGCGCACCAAGCTGGGGCTGCGTTTCAGCCCGGACGAAACCGCCCGCCTCGCCGCCTACATCACCGAAAGGATGTCCCCTGCATGACCCGCCCCGGCCCCACGAAGATCGTCGCTCTTGGCGGCACGGTCAGACCCGGCTCCTCGACCGAACAGGCGCTGCGCCTTGCCGCCGGGATCGCGGCGGGTGAAGGGGCCGAGGTGGAGGTCTTCGGCGGGGACTATCTGACCGCGCTGCCGCACTATCTCGGCCCCGGCCACAATGCCGCCATGGGCGCGGAGATGGTCGCGGCGGTGCGCGCCGCCGATGGCCTGCTGATTGCAGCACCCGGCTATCACGGGACGATTTCCGGCGTGGTGAAGAACGCGCTCGATTACCTCGAAGACCTCGCCCGGGACGAGCGGCCCTATCTTGATGGTCGCGCCGTCGGCCTCATCGCCACGGCGTTTGGCGATCAGGCGTCGATGTCGACCTTGCTGACAATGCGCGCGATCACTCATGCCCTGCGCGGCTGGCCGACCCCGATGGGGGCGACGATCCGCACCTATCAGGGCATGTTCTCCCCCGATGGCGAATGTCTGGACGAGCGCGCCCGGGGCCAGCTCGAACTGGTCGGCAAGCAGGTGGTGCTGGGCGCGAGGAGCTTCGCTGCGGGAAGGGATCTGGCGTGATGGGCGGGCCGCCGGATGCGGGGCTTGATGCGGCGCTGGCGGCGATCGCCGCGGGGCGGATCGTGGTGATCGCGGGGGACCGGCTGCGCGGCGGGGATATCGACCTGATGTGCGCCGCAACGCATGTGACGCCCGAGGCGATCAACTTCATGGCGACCCACGGGCGCGGCCTCATCTGCCTGGCGGTGACCCCCGCGCGCGCGGCGCAGCTTGGCCTCACCCTCGTCAATCCCGGCACCGCGCGCCAGACCGGGCGGCCCTTCGCCCGCTCGATCGAGGCGGCGCAAGGCGTCTCCACCGGCATCTCGGCTGCCGACCGCGCCCATACGGTGCAGGTCGCCATCGCGCCCGAGGCGGGTCCGGCGCATGTCCACTCCCCCGGCCACGTCTTTCCCCTGATCGCCCGCGAACGCGGCGTGCTGGAGCGCGCTTCGGCGTGCGAGGCCTCGATCGACCTCGCGCGCCTCGCCGGAGCGGGCGATGCCGCGGTGATCTGCTCGATCATGCGTGACGACGGCGAGATGGCGCGGATCGACGATATCGGCGATCTGATCGCGGCGCATGATCTGGCCATTGCCGATATCGGCGCGCTGATCGCCCGGCTCGAAGGGGCTGCGGTGTGAGCGGGGAGCGCCTTACCCGCCGCGCGGTGCTGGCCGGAGCGGCGTTAACCGTCCCGGCGGCGGCGCAGACGCTGAGCGGCAACGGGCTGGTCGACCTCGCCCTCCCCGGCGGGCCGAGCCTGCGCCCCACCACCCCCGCCTTCCCCGGCAAGCGCGACATGATCGTCCAGCGCATCCGCCCGCCGCTGCTCGAAACCCCGATGGCGGCCTTCCGCGAGGGAATCATCACCCTCAACGACCGCCATTTCGTGCGCTGGAACTGGGACATGCCCACCCGCATCACGGCCGCCAATCACCGCGTCGCGGTGGGAGGCGCGGTCAAGGCGCCGGTGTCGCTGACGCTGGACGAGGTGGCGGCGGCGGGTGAGCCTGTCTCGGTCGTCGCGGTCAACCAGTGCGCAGGCAACGGGCGCGGGCTGTCCGAACCCCGCGTCACCGGCACACAGTGGGGCAATGGCGCGATGTCATGCGCCAGATGGACCGGGGTGCGGCTTCGGGATGTGCTGGCGAAGGCGGGGCTCGCTAAGGGCGCGACCCGGGTGCGCTTTGCGGGCCTTGACGTGCCCCTTACCGACGGCGCGCCGCAGTTCATCAAATCGGTCCCGCTCGACATTGCCATGCGCGATGATGTGCTGGTCGCCTGGGCGATGAATGATGAACCCCTGCCGCTGCTCCACGGCTATCCCTTGCGGATCGTGGTGCCGGGGTGGTTTTCGACCTATTGGGTGAAGATGCTCAGCACCATCGAGGTGCTGACGGGCGAGGACGAGAGCTACTACGTCGCCAAGTCCTACCGCCTGCCCGCCCGGCCGATCACGCCGGACGACAAGGACTTCGCCACCATCCCCGTCACCGCCATGCCGCCCCGCGCCTTCATCACCAGCCATGCCGATGGCGACATGGTGGCGCTGGGCAAGCCGCTGCTGCTCGAAGGCATCGCTTTCGGGGGCGAGACGGCGCTCGCGCGGGTTGATCTGGTGGGACCGGGCTGGGACATGCCATGCACGCTCGGCCCGGATGCGGGGCCCTATGCCTTTCGCCGCTGGCAGGTGACGATCCCGCAGGTCACCGGCGATCTCGTCCGCATCGGTGTCCGGGGGGCCAATGCCAAGGGCGCGGTGCAGCCCGATGCGCTGGCGTGGAACCCTTCGGGCTATGCCCGCAACGTGATCGAACGCATCACGCTGAGGGCACAATGAAAGCCGCCGGAGGCACTCTTGCCCTCGCGCTGGGGCTGGCGGTCGCCGGGTGCGAAGCTGCGCCTGCGACCGTGACCTTCGCCGATGCCAGCATCACCCTGCCGGGTGATCCGATCGATCTGCCCGAGGGTCCGGGGCGGCAGGCCGTGGTGGAAAACTGCACCGCCTGCCATTCGCCCTCGACCATGCTCCAGCAGCCCCGGGTCAGCCGCGAGAAGTGGGAGGATATCGCCAGGAAGATGATCGCCGTCTACAAGGCCCCGGTCGATCCAGCAGCGATCCCGGCTATCGCGGATTACATGGTCGCGGTGCAGGCCGATCAGACTGCTCCTTAGTAACCGGAATTTTAGGCGCCGGCCCCCTCTCGCTGGGGGGCATTGTGGGGCCGGCACCCGCGCGCATCACCATCCAAAGCGGAGCGATGCGCGCAAACTGTAGCCGATCTGGCCGAACTGTTCCTCCAGCCCGACTTCGCCAGCGATCCGGTAGCCGCCATCCCCGCCCAGCGCGCGGGCGCGGGCGAACCAGCCGCTGTCGCGTCCGTCGGGGTTGAGAGTGAACTGCGTCCCGTTGTTGTAACGCGCGCGGGTGCTGCCCAGATCGCTGGTCAGCAGCTCGCGCCAACCGCCCTCGGTCTCAAGCCTGAGCCAGCCGCGATCGCGCGCCTGCATGCCCCACAGGTCGACGCCGACCGCAAGGCCGCCATTGATGCCGACCTCCTTGCTCGACCGGCCTTCAACCGTCAGGTTCAGCGCATTGCCGCCGCCGGTTTCGGTGTAACCGTCCTCCTTCAGCCGCAGATAATCGACCACCACCGAGGGGCGGAAGAAGAAGAACTGCCCGCCGCCCTCGATCGAGACGCCGCCGGTGGCGCTGATGAAATCGCCGCTCCATTCGCGCGCGATGGTGTAATTGACCGCGTTCGCCCCGGTGCCGCCTGCGAACACGCGGCTACCCGAATAGTCGGACTTGCCCGCGCCCACCCGGGCAAAGGCGATCACGGGGCCGAACTTTCCGCGCCAGTGGACGCCCGCTTCGTAGCTGTCGCTCAGCACCGAATTGTCGATCGGGCCGCTCTCGTGCTTGTTCCACAGCCAGCTGCCGGTCACCCCGAAGGCGCCGATGCCGGTGAGGTATTCGACGCCGGCCCGGAAGCCGAGCCCGCCGAGATCGAAGGCGGCCGATTGCCCGCGCTCCTTGTCGACATTCCAGTTGGCGAAATCGGCGATGATCCGCAGCTTGCCTTCCTCGTCGAACGGCGAATTGGGGTCCATGAAGTGCCGGTTGAAGGCGCGCAGCCCCTGGCTCAGCCCTTCGAAGGTGCCGCCCGCGTGATCCGGCAGGGTCTGGGCGACGACCGCCTGGAACGCGCTGCCATCGTTGATCGACAGGAACAGATCGGCGACCTTGGTATCCTTGGAAAGCGCGGCGAACAGCGGATCGAAGGCCGCGCTTTCGGAGGCGTTGAGGCCCAGTTCGCCGGTTGCCTTGCGGGTGATGGCGACGTTGACGTTGGTGCCGCTTACCGCCAGCGCCGCCTTGTAGAGGAACGGCACCAGCGCGCTATCGGCGGCGAGGTTGTTCGCGCCCGTCAGGCTGCCGGCGGCGATCACGGTGTGGGTGCCGATGGCGGTGTTGATGTCGGTCACGCGGATGCGCAGCTTGGAATTGGCGGCGAAGCTCGCATTGCCGGTGACGGTGATCGCCGTCCCGGTGCCTGCCGGGCCGCCCAGCGTTGCGCCGATCACCCCGCCGCCGGTCACGTCGAGCGAGGCGATGGTCGCCGGGCCGTTCACCGCCAGGGTGCCGCCGTTGACGCTGACCGCAATGTTCTGCGCCCCCGTCAACCGGCCGAGGAACCCGGCGGTGCCTGCAATCCCGAAGGTGCCCGCCCCGCCGCCGAAATCGGCATTGCCGATGAACACCGCATCGCCGCTCAGCGCAAGGCGGTTGGTGCCGCCGCCGAAGCTGACATTGCCGGTGACGGTGCCATCGGCGATGTCGAGCAGGTCCGATCCGCCGCCGAAGCGGATGTCGCCGGTGATCGACGGCGCGGGCGTGCCGCTCGCCACCACGGTCTGGCGGATGATGCTGTCCCCGCTGCGCACCGACAGGTCGATGGCGACATTGCGGTTGGAGGCGGCGTCGGCCCCGCCTGCGCGGATCGTGCCGCTGTTCTCGATCAGCCCGAGGGTGCCCGAGGCGTCGCGGATCGCAAAGGCGCTGCCCGCAGCGATGGTGGTGGCGGCGAGCGTGCCGGAGTTGCGCAGCACGGGCATGGATGCGCCCTCGCCGATCAGCACCGCCGTTGCCGTGCCGGTGCCGGTGGTGCCGCTGACCGTGGCCGCGATGGTGCCCGCATTGCGCAGTTCGGGCAAAATGGTGCCTGCCGCGAGATCGAGCCCGGTGGCATTGCCCCCGCGCGATGCGCCGCCGATCTGGCCGTTGACCTGCATGCCGTTTGCAATGGCGACATCCCCGCCGCGTCCGCCGATCCGCATGCCGGTGCCGTTCACCCCGGCATAGACCCCGTCGCCAAGGATCGTTCCGGCCATGACGATGCCGAACTGGTTGGCCGTGCCCTGCGTCGCGCCGATGGCGATATCCTCGCTCGCCGATCCGATCTGCACGGCCGGGGCCGCGCCATAGGCGATGATCCGGGTGTTGCCTTCCTTGGCGTCCTCGATCCCGTCCTTGTCCTCGTCGGGATCATTGGCGACGGTATCGCTCGGCGCGATTTCGAAGACGATGCCGCGCGCGACGTTGCCTTCGATCACCAGCGCGCTACCGCCCTGAAGGAGGTCGTCGGCATCGAGCCGGGCGGGATCGGACGGAGCGGGAACCGTGCGGTAACCGGTGGCGGTGATGGCGCTCTGCACCCGCAGCGCCCCGCCAAGGTCGCCGCCCAGCACCGCGCCCTGCGCCCCGGCCCCGCGCACCGTGATCTCGCCAGCAAGCCGCACGTTGCCCGAAATGTCGCCCACCGCGACCCCGACCGACTGGTTGCCGGTGACGGTGGTCTTGCCTTCGTGGGTGAAGGTGCCGGTGATTGGCCCGGTGGCCCTGATCCCGGCTGACTGGTTGCCTTCCACCACGATGGTCCCGGTGTGGCTGAGGTTGCCGATCAGCCCGTCGTCGATACGGATCGCGGTACGCCCCGTGCCGATGGCGAAAGGCCCGTCAAGATCGCCGTCATTGTCGGTATCGGTGGCGGTGTAGGCTTCGTCGATGGTGATCGTGCCGCTGTTGGCGATGTCGGCGGTGCGCATGCCCGTCACCCGGATGCCGCTGGCGTTATCGGCGTTGCTGACCGCGATCTTGCCCGCATTGGTCACATCGTTGTTGCTGTCGATGGTGACCGCTGTGCCGCTGGTCACCGTCACCGATCCGGCCGCATCGATCCGCACGTCGGCGGGCTGACCGTTGTTCGCCGTGGAGGTGACGACCGGCGTGGTGCGCGCGGTGTTGATCACGGTCTGGGCAGCAAGGGGTTGGGCGAGCGCGGCGAGCGCCGTTCCGGCGAGCAGTCTGCGGTTCATGCGGGGGTTCCTCCTGGTCCTTTGCCAGTCAGACGGAGGCCTCGCCCTGCGACCTTGGACCGCCCGCGCAAAAAATCAGAAGCGCGTGTCGAACCCGATGCGGATGGTGCGTGGCTGCAACGGGGTGACCTGCGCGCGGCCGGTGCTGAACGGCGTGCCGAGCGCGAAACGGTTGCCTTCGCTCCCGGCGAGATTGGTGACCGACAGGGTCAGCCCGGCGCGCTCCCGCCCCCAGCGCACAATCGCCCCGCTATCGAGATAATCGCCCTGCAATTCGCCCAGTTCGGGCCCGATCCCGAGCCGCGACTTGCCGACATAGCTCACCCAGCCATCGGCCTCGATCCGCGAGCCATCGTCGAAATCATGCCGCCATTGCAGCCCCGCGCGGCCCGAGAAACGCGCGATGTTGGGAATGCGCGACAGGCGCGCGAGCGGCAGGACGACCGGCTCCTCGACCTCGCTCTCGTTCAGCGTCGCCCCCGCCTCAAGGCGCAGACCGGGGGCGAGGCGGACGCTGCCCGAAACGCTGGCCGCCCAGATGTCGCCATCGCCGATATTGGCGGTGGACGGCAGCCCGCCATCATCGATGAAATCGGCCTGGATATCGCGCCAGCGAGTATAGGACAGGCTAAGCCCGATATCGAAATCCCCGCGCCCCGGCACGCCCCAGCCGCCGCCGAGTTCCACGGTGCGGGCATGGTCCGAACGGAACTGGCGCACGAAATTGCCAGCAACCGCAAGCCCGCCGGGGCGAAAACCCTCCTGATAGCGCAGATAGGCCCGCCCTTCCTCGCCGATGTCCACCAGCGCCGAGGCTGACGGGAGATAGGCGGTCTCGCGCCGGGTGGCGGTGATGGCGCGGGATTCGGCGGCCCCCGAAAGCGCCAAGGGCACATCCTCGCCCGCCCCGCCCAGCTTCACACCGGTGACGCGCAGGCCCGCCGCCAGCGTCAGGCGCGGCACCACCCGGTAGCTCGCCTCGCCATAGCCGGTCAGTTCGAACACGGTGTTGCGCACGCCCGTCACCGTCGGCAAGGCGGCGATCAGCGCGCGCTCGTCGGTCACGGCGGTGCCGCCGGCAAAGCTCGCAGGCAGATCGCCAAGCCGCCGGGTCACGGTGTTGCGATTGTCGATGATGCTGCTGCCAAGCACCCACCCGAACCCGTCAGCCCCGACCGGCTGCCAGATGCGCGTCTCGTTGGCGATCATGCGGGTTTCGTTGCGCTGGCGGAACAATCGCGGCAGTCCATCGGGCGCGGTTGCATCATAGCGTTCGGACAGATCCTGCGCGCCGATCCCGGTCGATGACTTGATGCGCAGATCGCCGATCCGCCCGTTCAGCACCAATTGCGCCTGCCCGTATTGTGCCCGGCTACCCTCTGTCACCCGGGCCGAACTGACCAGGCGCTCCCCGTCGCGGTCGGCATATTGGCTGTCGTCCGCCTCGGTATCCTGACCGAGCACGATGACATCGGCGCTCCAGTCCGGCGTGAAATCGACGCGCAGCGCCACGCGCCCGGAATAGATCGCGGTGCGGTTGACATCGCGGCGGCCGAGCGCGGGCTTGTCGATCCAGCCGCCGAGCGAGGCGATATCGAGATTGGCGCGCAAGGTGGCGGTCTCGCCCGCGACCGGGAGGTTGAGCGTGGCGTGAACATCGCCGCCCGGCTCGCCGCTGGCGGTGGCGCTGGCTCCGCCCGATACCGTCAGACTGGTCTCCCCCGGCTCGGGCGCGCGCGGCACCAGCCGGATGATCCCGCCCAGCGACCCCGCGCCATAGAGAGTCCCCTGCGGTCCTTCCAGGATCTCGACCCGCTCCATATCCGACAGGCGCAAATCGGGATCGGGGGCGTTGTAGGAGAGGCGCAGGTCGCCGAAATACTGGCCTACGGTGGCCTGAGTCGGCCCGGTAAAGCTCGAATCCGCGATGCCGCGAATGAACAGCTTGTTGCGTCCGCTGCCGAGATAGGTCGAACTGACGGTGGCGGTGCGCTGGGTGATGCGCTCGGTCCCGCCAACCCCGCCGCGTTCCAGCACCACGCCGTCGAGCAGCGTGACCTGCGCTGCCACCTCGCCGAAGGCAAGATCGCGCTTGGAGGCGGAAACGGTGATCGGCGCACCCTCTGCCTCGGGGGGCGGCGCGGATGAGGGGGCGCGGGCTGCGGGCGCGGGGCGCACCGGGCGCGGGCGCTCGCGCAGGAGGGCGCGGCGCGGCGCGGCGACCAACCGCCACGCGCCGGGCGCTACCCTTACCGCCTTGAGCCCGCTCGCCCGGGCGAGCCGCTCGACCGCGCTCTCGGCATCCATACGCCCCTTGATCCCGGCCACCCGGCGGCGGCCTTCGGCAGGGTCGGCAATGACGATGCTCGCGCCCGTCGCCCGTGCGATCCCGATCGCCACATCCGAAACCGTCCCCGCCGGGATCGCCAGATCGACGGCGCGCGCGGCGAGCGGCGCGGGGGCGGCCAGCACGGCAATGGCGGCGCAAGGCGCAAGGAAGGGGGCGAGCGGGTTCACGGCGTCACTCGGCGGCGATGGCCCAGCCCTCGCCCGCCGCTATGACGCGCACCCCCAGCAGCGGCCCCAGCGCGCGCGGATCATCGCGCAGCTGATCAAGCGCGATACTTCCGGACAGGCGGGTGGCCGTATCGCCGCTGGCAAAGGCGATGCCGGTGGCGCGGGTGAGTTCGGCGGCGATCGCGGCGAGGCTCGCATTCTCGAAGCTGATCCGCCCGCGGCTCCATTCGCCGACCGCTTCGGGATCGACATTGGCCCGGCGATAACGCCCGCCTTCGCGCACCGCGCGCTCGCCGGCATCGACGCGCAGGGCCTCGGCCGCAGGGTTCACGATCACCGCACCCTCGGCCACGGCAAGGTCAACCGTCTCGCCCGCCAGCCGCACATCGAACACCGTGCCGGCATCGACCAACCGGTCGCCCCCGGCGCTCAGCACGAACGGGTTGGCATCATCGTGGCGGATGGTGAACAGCGCCTGCCCGGCCTCAAGCCGCGCCGCGCGCGCGCCTGCCACCGCCAGCCGTGTGCCGCCGCTCAGTTCCACCGTGCTGCCGTCCCCGAGCGCAATCATCCGCGTCTCGCCCGGGGCGGTCGCATAGAGCGTCTCCCCGCCGGGCGCGGTCCACAGCACGAAGGTGGTGAACAGCAGCAGCGCGGCCGCAACTGCGCCGCCCAGCCACGCGCGCCCGCCCGACAGCCAGCGCGCGGGCGGGTTGTCATTGGCCGCAACCGGTTCTGGCAGCGGGGCCATCTCAGCCGCATCATCCAGCGCGGCCTGCACCGCATCATAGGCACGGGCATGCGCCGGATCGGCCTCAAGCCAGCCGAGGAAGCCGTCCCAATCGGCAAAGTCAGGATCACCGGTCCGCACCGCCCAGCCAAGGGCCGCGTCGCGAATCGACTGGTCAGGGGTGTTCGCACCGTTCATCGCACCGCTCATCGCTCGGGGCCTCCTGCCAGCAAGACGGAGCCGATCGCCTCAACCCTCATCGAGCGTTCTCCTGACTGCGAGGATCGCGCCATAGGCGCGGCGCAGATCGCTTTCGACCGTGCTCAGGCTGACACCGAATTCGGCCGCGATCTCGCGCTGCGCCGCGCCCTCGATCCGGTGGCGCCGGAAAATCGCCGCCGCCCGCCCGCCAACGGTTTCGAGCGCCGCCGCCACGGCCGCCACTTCCTGACGGGCAGCGATCCGGCGCTCGGCATCTGGGGCCGGGGCGATGTCATCGGCAAGGCCGGGCTGCGTTTCGGCCCATGCCTTTTCGCGCAGCGCCGCCTGACGTTCGGAGCGATAGCGATCGATCATCAGCCGATCAGCGGCGCGCATCATGTAGCCCGGCTGCATCGCGGCTGCCGGATCGGGCGCGGCGGCAAGGCGCAGCCACAATTCCTGCACCAGATCCTCCGCCGCCTCGCCCGCCCCGCGCGCGCGCAGGAACCGCACCAGCTGCGGGCGGTGGGCGAGATAGGCCTGCTCAAGCGGGGCGGGGGCGGCCATGGGCGATCCGGACACGGGGGTTGCGGCAAATGGGTCGTGGGTGTCGGCCTCGCGGTTGAACGGGGTTCCGACAGCGCCTCTTTAAGCGCAATCCCTGCCCACGAACAGGCCGCGCGCGCGCCTTCACCCCTCGCCCGCTCCTTTCCTCCCCGAACTTTGCGCAACCGCTTTGATCTATGATGGCAGCGCAAGTTATGCCATGCTCTGGCCGATGGCATTGTTCGAGGCCCTCGTCGTCGCCCACGTCGCCACCGGCGCGCTTGGCCTGACGGCGTTCTGGGGGCCGATCGTCACCCGCAAGGGCGCCGCCAATCACCGAAAGTGGGGCCGGGCGGCGTGCTACGGCTTTCTGGGGGCAGGGGCGCTTGCCGTGGCGATGGCGCTGCTGTCGCTCTACGGCCCCGAACAGCGGCACCCCGAAGTGACCGACCGCGCGCTGTTCGACGGGCTGTTCGGATCGATGATGCTCTACCTCGGCCTCCTCACCATCGGCTTTGTCGATTACGGTCTGGCGGTGGTGCGCCATGCCCGCGACCGCAAGGCGTTGCGACAGGCGCGCTATCAGGTGGTGATCGCGGCGGTGGTGATTTCGGGCGCGGTATGCGGCGTTCATGGCGTGGTCGTCGGCCACCCGTTGATGGTGCTTGTCGCCGTCATCGGCATCGCCGCCATGGCGATCCAGCAGCGTTACATCTGGCGCGGCGACGATAGCGGCAAGGCAAAGGCCTATATCGGCGAGCATTTCCGCGCGCTGATCGGCATGGGCATTTCGGCCTACACCGCCTTCCTTTCGGTCGGGCTGATCCGCTTCGTGCCCGAGCATGTGTTCAACCCCGCCGTGTGGGCCGGGCCGAGCGTGATCGGGGTGAGCCTGATCGTCTATTTCACGCTCAAGGCCAAACGCGCCGCCGCCGCGCCGCCGCCGCGCCAGGGTTCAGCTGCGCGACCACATGCGCATCAGGTTGGCGATGGTCTTGTCTAGCGTGAGCAACTCCGCCGACTGAGCCAGCCCCTGCTGGCGTAGCGCGGTGCGCAGGTTTTCGAGATCGAACAGCATCTCGCGCCTGGCGTGATCGGCGATCAGGCTTTCGATCCACCCCACGCACACGATCCGCGTGCCGCGCGTCACCGGACGCACTTCATGGATGCTGCCCGACGGGTAGAGCACCATATGCCCCGCCTCGCCCTTGACCGCCTGCGTGATGCCCGAGGCATGGATGACCAGCTCGCCCCCGTCATAGTCCGACGGGGGTGACAGGAACAGCGTGAAGGACAGATCGGTGCGCAGCCGCGCGTTGCCCATGCCCATCAAGGGGTTATCGACATGCGCGCCGTAATGCCCGCCCACCCCGGTGCGGCTGATCAGCAGCGGCGTGAGGCGGTGCGGCCGCGCGGCGGCGCGCACCACTGGATGCTCGCCCACCAGCCGCGCCAGCTCCTCCTGCAAGGAACGGCCCGGCACGGTGTTCATCACCGCCTGTTCGTTGCGCTTGACCTCGCGCGCGGTCGCCCCGGCGGTCTGGCGCCCGTCGCGCCATTCGAGCAGCGCGATCCGTTCGGACAGCGCGGCGAGGTGGGCGGGATCATCGATGGCGTTGATGAGGAGGATCATACCGCCGCGTTCTAGCGCCGTGCGGCACCGCTGCAACGGGTTGTGCTAATCACACTGCCTTGCCGGGGCGGCTGCCATGGCCGCGCGATGCGCCTGGCGAGCTGCGGGTTGATCCCGGCCGCGATTTCTTCGGCCGTCATTTCAGGGCCATACCGACGGGCAGAAGTTGTGCTCCATCGGCAATAGCCAGACCGCCTACTACGGCGATCCGCGCACGTGGAACGGGATGGTTGGCCTTGTGTTCTGAGACGGCAGACGGGCGGGGCGGCGACGGCCTCCCCCGCCCGTTCGTGCTCAGGCCTGCGGCGGTGCGGGCGTGCTGGCGGGCGTGGGCGCAGGAGCAGGCTGGGCGTCGCGCTTGTCCATGTAGCGTTTGGCCAGATAGCCCCCCACGCCGATGGCTGCCATCGCGGGCAGGCTGATGCGTGACAGCACGAAAGGCACGGCCGAAGCCAGCATTGCTCCGGTGACGCCCCCTGCTGCGGGGTTGCGTTTGGCAAGGCTTGCGCCAACTGCGGCGCCGATGAGTTTGCGGATCATGAAATTGGTCTCCTTCGCATCCCTAACTGCGCGCGCGGCGGGGTTGTTCCACGCGATTTGCGCCTTCCCTTGACGGGTGCGAGCAGGCATAGGCGCGCACCATGCACGATATCCGTTTCATCCGCGACAATCCCGAGGTTTTCGACGCGGGTCTGGCCCGGAGGGGGCTGGAGCCGCAGGCCGCGGCGCTGATCGCGCTCGACGAGGAACGCCGCGCCGCGACGACGGCGGTGCAGGTTGCGCAGAGCCGCCGCAACGAGGCCTCCAAGCTGATCGGCGCGGCCATGGCCAAGGGCGACAAGGACGGGGCCGAGGCAATCAAGGCCGAGGTCGCCGCGCTGAAGGACCAGATGCCCGCTTTGGAAGCCCGCGCCGAGGCGCTGGCGGCTGAGCTCAAAGGGATGCTCGAAATCATCCCCAACCTCCCCGCCGCCGATGTGCCCGATGGGGCGAGCGAGGAGGACAACCGCGTCGAGAAGGAATGGGGCGAGAAGCGCGCCTTCGACTTCACGCCCCGCGAACACGCCGACATCGCTCCGGCGCTGGGCATGGATTTCGAGACCGGCACGCGGCTTTCAGGTGCGCGCTTCACCTTCCTGCGCGGGGGCATGGCACGCCTGCACCGCGCGCTCGGCCAGTTCATGCTCGACGTGCAGACCGGCGAGCATGGCTATGCGGAATGCAACCCGCCGGTGCTGGTGGGCGACGATGCCATGTATGGCACCGACAAGCTGCCGAAGTTTGCGGAGGATAGCTTCAAGACAGCGATTAGGATCTCACAGGGCCAGATCGACTCGATGGTCGAAGCCATGATTGGTGCGATTTTTCAATCTCATTTCATCCGTGACGAGAATACTGGCGAAGAGATGCGCTCACCTGATGCCGACGGCATGGAACGGGTTAGGGGAGCAATAGCTGGTTCTCTAGAAACGACCATGTTAAGTGAAGACAAGCTCCGCCGCTGGCTCATCCCCACCAGCGAAGTCTCCCTCACCGCCAGCGTCATGGGCGAATTGCTCGACGAGAGCACCCTCCCAATCCGCCTCGCCGCGCTCACCCTCTGCTTCCGCTCGGAAGCGGGCTCTGCCGGGCGCGATACGCGGGGGTTCATCCGCCAGCACCAGTTCGAAAAGTGCGAGTTGGTCAGCATCGTCAAGCCCGAGGACAGCGAGGCCGAGCACCAGCGCATGACCCGCGCGGCCGAGACGATCCTCGAACGCCTCGCCCTGCCCTATCGCAAGCTGCTGCTGTGCACCGGCGACATGGGTTTCGGCGCGCGCAAAACCTATGATCTTGAGGTGTGGCTTCCCGGACAGGGTGCCTACCGCGAGATCAGTTCCTGTTCGAACACCGGCGACTTTCAGGCCCGCCGCATGAACACCCGCTACCGCTTGGGCAGCGAAAAGCGGACCGAGTTCGTCCACACCCTCAACGGCTCCGGCCTCGCGGTCGGGCGCACGCTGGTGGCGGTGATCGAGAATTATCAGAACGCTGATGGCAGCGTGACCGTCCCCGAGGTGCTGCGTCCGTATATGGGCGGGCTTGAGGTCATTATGCCCAACTGACCTTCAAACCCGTTCGCCCTGAGCTTGTCGAAGGGCTGCACTTCCTTGAGGTAGGCACCAGGATCGAAAAGAAGGACAGTCCTTCGACAAGCTCAGGACGAACGGAGAGTTGAAGATGCCCGGATGGATGAAAGGTTCGCCCGCTTGAGAATCCTCCTCACCAACGACGATGGCATCCACGCCCCCGGCCTCAAGGTGCTGGAGGAGATCGCCCGCCAGTTTTCCGACGATATCTGGATCTGCGCGCCTTCGGAGGAACAGTCCGGCGCTGGCCATTCGCTCACCCTCACCCGCCCGGTGCGGCTCAACACGCTGGGCGAGCAGCGCTTTGCCGTCACCGGCACGCCGACCGATTCGGTGATGATGGCGCTGCGCACGGTCATGCCCGCCCCGCCTGATATCATCCTGTCCGGCGTCAACCGGGGGGCGAATCTGGGCGACGACATCACCTATTCCGGCACCGTCTCGGCTGCCATCGAAGGTGCGCTGGCAGGCATCCGGGCGATCGCTTTCAGCCAGGTCTATGCCCGCGAAGGCATGGGTGACGATGTGCCCTTCGGCGCGGCGCGCGAATGGGGGCCGCGCGTGCTAGAACAGCTGATCGATGCGCCGATGGCCGAGCGCACGCTGATCAACGTCAACTTCCCCGCCATCGACCCCGAGGCGGTGAAGGGCATCCGCGTGGTGCGCCAGGGCTTCCACGATTATTCGCGCGGCACCATCGTCGAAGGCCGTGATCCGCGCGGCTATCGCTACTTCTGGTTTGGGCTCGATCCGATCGAGCATACGCTGGACCACGGCACCGACCTTGAAGCGATCGAGGAAGGCTTCGTGGCGGTCACGCCGCTCCAGCTCGACCTCACGCATTATTCGACCATCGGCATCCTCGCCGAACGGTTCGGCGGCTGACAGCGCGCGGCATGGCGACCCGGCCCGGCCGCAAGCTGTTCAAGCGCAAGACGCTGCTGGCTGACCAGTTCCGTCCGCTGCGGAGGCAAGTGCGGATCCCGGTGTGGGGCGATCTCGGCATCCGTCTGGGTCTTGCCTTCGGCCTGATCGGGCTGGTGATCGCGATCCACTGGTGGGACCGCGCGGGGCTGGTGGACAATTACGACAAGCAGATCAGCTTTCTCGATGTCGTCTATTTCACGATGATCTCGATCACCACCACCGGCTTTGGCGACATCGCCCCGGTCAGCGACCGCGCGCGGCTGATCGAAGCGGTGCTCGTGACCCCGGTGCGGATCGCCGTGCTGTTTATCTTCGTGGGCGCCGCTTACGATTTCGTTATCAAGCGCAGCTGGGAGAAATGGCGCATGGCCCGCATTCAGGAACAGCTCAGCAATCATGTCGTGGTGCTTGGCTACGGCGTCTCCGGTTCGCAGAGCGTCCACGAATTGATCGAGCGCGGGGTCGATCCGCGCTGCATCGTGGTGATCGATCCGGTCGAGGAACGCCTGGCCGAGGCCGAAAAGCTAGGCGTCAACGTGATGGCCGCCGATGCCACGCGTGACGAAACGCTGAAGGCGGTGCGAATTGACGCGGCGCAGAGCGTGCTGGTTTCGGCCGGGCGCGACGATACCTCGATCCTGATCGTGCTGACCGTCCGCCATCTCGCCCCGCGCGTGCCGATCAGCGTGGTGGTGCGCGCCGACGATAACGAGCTGCTGGCGCGGCAGGCGGGGGCGAACAACGTCATCAACCCGGTGCGCTTCACCGGGCTGCTGCTGGCGGGCAGCGTCAAGGGCGCGCATATCGCCGATTACCTCGCCGACCTCGCCAGCGTCGGGGGGCGGGTGCAGCTGGTGGAACGGGTGGTGAAGCCGGAGGAATGCGGCAAGCCGATCACCGATCTCGAAAGCGGCGGCCAGGGCCTGCGTGTCTACCGCAACGGCCGCGCCATCGGCTTCTGGGAGGAGGAATGCCAGACGCTCCAGCCCGGCGATGTGCTGGTCGAGATCGTGCCGACCGCGGGGAGCGAGGGCGTGTGATTTACAGGTGATGGCAGCTTGGGGGATGCGTGAGAGAAAAGCTGCCGTTCGGCTATCGACCCCATAGTTGCCGTGAGCAAATGCGGTCCGATCATCCAATCGGTCTAGGTGCGGCTTCCATACCTCCGCTCTCCCGCCTTCCGCATCTCGTCTAGCGTCTGGCCGGGTGCTGGCTCCAAGTATGCGCGGGCGGGTGCTGCTCCCTGAGGGCACTTAGGTGGTTCGGCACCGTTTTCGATCCGAAGGATGTTGTAGCCACCCGCGGTGTTACGTCGCAGCCACCACTTTCGTGCGCCCAGATCGCTACGCCAATAGGTGTGCTGGACAGACAGTGCGGTGATCTTCCTCGCCTCAATGTGTCCCTCAACAACCCGCACAATGTCGAGGTCAATGAAGTAGGGCCAAGACATGACGATATAGTCATCGTCTGAAGCCGGAAAGTCGCTCGGGACTTGTCCCACGACCTTGGCCACAACCAAGGAATCGAAGCACGCTTGTGCCTCTGGCAGAGATGACGACGTGGCAGATGTTGGCCACCCGAGAGCCGCCGACGACGCGAGAGCGATTGAGAAAGAACGGAGCCAGAGCATGCCATGGCCTAGCGCGGGGCATGGCAGCTTCCCACCCACGTTCGGACGTTCGTCTCCGTCACGGCGTTCGCCAACGGCGGTCATTGACGGCCTCGATAGCCTCACCCCCGGAACCACACGAACACGCCGCCCATCGCCGCCATGCCGGTGAGGAAGTGCCCGGCATCGATCAGGAACAGCGCGAAAGGCTTTCGCAGATAGAGGTAGTTGATCCCGATCGCCGGGATCATCACCCCGGCGGCAAAGCCCACCGCCATCATCATCACCACATGCGGCGGGGGATCGGTGCGGGCGATGAGGTGCCACAGCACCATCCCGATCAGCATCTCGAAGGCGAAGGTCAGCGCGAAGATCAGGCCCATGTTGCCGGCCTGGAGCTGCGTGTTGGTCAGCCCCGCGGCGCGCTGCCACGGCTTTGCCAGCAGCAGTCCATACCACAGCGCACCCACAGCAAAGAACGCCGCCGTTCCCGCCAGCACCGGCCACAGGGCAAAATCGTTCATCGGCCCGCTCTCCTCTCTCGCAGCGTCATGCTAGCCTAATGCGTCGCCCTCGTGTAGGGGCCGCGCCGCTATGACTTTCGCTCCCACCATAAAGCCAACCGTTCTGGCCGATCAGAAAACAATCGGCATGGTCAGCCTCGGCTGCCCCAAGGCGCTGGTCGATTCCGAGCGTATCCTCACCCGCCTGCGCGCCGATGGCTATGCCTTTGCCGAAGACTATGCCGGGGCCGATGTGGTGCTGGTCAACACCTGCGGCTTCCTCGACAGCGCCAAGGAGGAAAGCCTTGCCGCGATCGGAGAAGCCATCGCCGAAAACGGCCGGGTGATCGTGACCGGCTGCATGGGCGAGGAAGCCGACGCGATCCGCGCCGCGCATCCGCAGGTGCTCGCGGTGACGGGGGCGCACCAGTATGAGCAGGTGGTGGAGGCGGTCCACACTCATGCGCCGCCAAGCCAGGGGCCCTTCATCGACCTGATCCCGCAACCCGATATCAAGCTCACCCCGCGTCATTACAGCTACCTCAAGATTTCCGAGGGTTGCAACCATTCCTGCGCCTTCTGCATCATCCCGTCCCTGCGCGGGAAGCTCGCCAGCCGCCGGATCGATGCGTGCCTGCGCGAGGCCGAGAAACTGGTCGCGGCGGGCACCCGCGAACTCCTCATCATCTCGCAGGACACCAGCGCCTACGGGGTCGATATCCGCCACGAGCCGCGCCCGTGGAAGGGCCGCGAAGTGCGCGCCCACATGACTGACCTCGCCCGCGAACTGGGCCAGCTGCGCACGCCTGACGGACAGACGCCGTGGGTGCGCCTGCACTACGTCTACCCCTATCCGCACGTCGATCAGGTCATCCCGCTGATGGCCGAGGGGCTGCTGACCCCCTATCTCGACATCCCGTTCCAGCACGCCAGCCCCAAGGTGCTGAAGCTGATGCGCCGCCCGGCGAACGAGGCCAAGGTGCTCGAACGCCTCAAGTCATGGCGCGCGATCTGCCCGGATATCGCGATCCGCAGCTCCTTCGTGGTCGGCTTCCCAGGCGAGAGCGAGGAGGATTTCCGCTACCTGCTCGATTGGCTGGAAGAAGCCCAGCTCGACCGCGTCGGCGCCTTCCGGTTCGAACCGGTCGAAGGCGCGGCGGCCAATGCCCTGCCTGACCATGTGCCCGAGGCGGTCAAGGAAGAACGCTATGCCCGGATCATGGAAGTGACCGAGCGCATCAGCGCCGCCAAGCTCGCCGCCAAGGTCGGCCGCACGCTTCCCGTCATCATCGACGAGGTCGGCGAGCCGGACGAGGACGGCGATATCGGCGCGACGGGCCGCAGCCAGGCCGATGCGCCCGAGATCGACGGGGCGGTGTACCTGCGCAACGTGCCCGCCAGCCTCGCACCCGGCGACATCGTGCAAGCCACAATCGAGGATGCCGACGCGCATGATCTGTTCGGGGTGATCGCCTGAAGCTGTTGGGAAGTTGACAAAGGTTACACCGTGTCAACTTCCCAACGCAGACCTATATCATTGATACAGAAATATTTTTCCAGTTCGCTGCCAGCGGACGGACACGGGAAGTGCGCGCCAGAACGAGCGCCCGTTCCCCTGCATTCGCACAAGGCTGGCGATGGAATCGACAATGGCAAAGAGCAGCGCACCAGGGTAGCGCAAGCAGCGGCGTGTAGGAAAACGCCCGATCACGGTGAGCCGCCAATGGTCGTGCGGGCAGTCCGTCGCGGTTTGCCCAAGGCTTTGGATTGCCGCGCCGTCCCGCGTTAACCCCTCGCCCCTCGCCGTCCCCGCAAGGGACGCGGGTTGGTTAACCGCTGGCAACATACCGCGCAACGCGGCATACTCGTTGCCATGATCCGCAATCTTGCCCTTGCTTTCGCCTGTGCGGCGGTGCCGCTTGCAGCTGCCGCACAGTCTGCCACCGATGATGCGGCGCGCGCCGCCGAAGCTGTCGCCGCGCAGGCGGACACGGCGTTCGAGCGGGTCGATCCCGATACCGAGGAACCGCGCATCCAGAGCGATGCCGAGCAGCTTTACGCCGGGCTGCCACCACTGGCGGGCGAGCCGGCGCCGCAGCTTGCCGCTGCCGATATGCCAGTTGACGAGCCTGTCTTGTCACGCGGCCCGGCGGTGCGGATGATCGCCGCCGAAGTGGTGCAGCCACTTCCCGCCGCCCCTGCTGCGCCAGCCCTGCCAGCCCCGGCCCCGGCCCCGGCCGAAATCGCCCAGTCTCTGGCCAGCACCGACCCCTTCGTCATCAAGTCGATCCTGCCGATTGAAGGCAGCATCCGTTATGGCGACTGGTTCTGGGACGAAAGCGCCGCGCCGCGCACCGGCAAGCTCGTCATCACCGTCGATCTTGAAGCGCGCGTCATCAGCGCCTTTCGCGACGGGCACGAAATCGGCACCGCCGTGGCGCTGCTCGGCACGCAGGCGCACCCTACTCCGCTCGGCACCTTCCCGATCCTCACCAAGGAGAAGGACAATGTGTCGGAGAAATATGATAACGCTCCGATGCCCTGGACCTTGCGCCTGACCTGGGACGGGATCGCGATCCACGGCTCGCCGGTGCTCAACGGCTATGCCAGCCACGGCTGTGTGGGCGTGCCGGACGAATTCGCCGTCAAGCTGTTCGCCGCCGCCAAGCGCGGGGACAAGGTCATCGTCACCCGGGGCAAGATGATCGGTGTGGGCGACAAGGTAATGTGAGATTGACGGAAATCCGTTCGCCCTGAACTTGTCGAAGGGCCGTTCTCCGCTTCAATCAGATGCGCTGCGTTCCGAAGAAAAACAGTCCTTCGACAAGCTCAGGACGAACGGGGAGGGGGTTAGTTCACGCTCCCCCGCACAGGTTCCAGCCGGAAGCGCCAGACGCGCATCATCACGCCGACCTTCTCGACCCGCTCCACCCCCGGCACCGCCAGCACACCGCCCAGCGAGGCATTCTCGCCCGCCCAGAGCCGGTCCCACGCCCGCGCCGCCTCGGCCCGCGTCGCATGGCCGCCGAGTTCGGCGATGATCCTGAGGATCGTCTCGATCCCGATCACCCGCGGCACATTGGCGCAATAGGTGAAACCGGGGGTGCCGCAGTCGCTCTCCTCGCGCATCACCATGTCGTGCCAGTCAAGCTCGGCATACCAGCCGAGCGCCTGCCAGCTTTCGGCCAGATGTGCGGCGCTGGCAGCGATGTGGAGCGGATCGAGCCAATCGGCCTCGGCCAGCCGGGCACGCAGGCGGGCGCGGTCGTAATCGGGATCGCGGTTGGTCGGGTCATCGGCGGCGGCGATCCCGGCGGCGGCGACCAGATCGGCCAGTTCCGCCTTGCGCCAGCCGAGCAGAGGGCGCAGCAGCACCGCCTCGCTGCCTTCGATCACGGTGCGCGCCCGCACGCCCGCCAGCCCGGCAAGGCCGCTGCCCCGGTTGAGCCGCATCAGCAGCGTTTCGGCCTGATCGTCGGCATGGTGAGCGGTCGCCACCGCTCCCAGCGACTGTGCGTGTGCCCACCGGGCCAGCGCCGCATAGCGCGCCTCGCGCGCCCTGGCGGACACATTGCCCGGCGCAATCGTCACGCGGATCGGTGTGAAGGGAATACCGCGCTCAGCGCAAATCCGTTCGACCAGCGCAACCTCGCCCGCCGCTTCCGGGCGCAGGCCGTGATCGACGCTGGCGACTGCGATCTGTCCGGGCATGGCCGCATGCGCAAGCAGCAGCAGCGCAAGGCTGTCAGGCCCGCCCGATACCGCAAGGCCAAGCGGGCCGCCCCGCTCCGCCTCGGGCCACAGGCGGGCAAGGTCGGCAGCGAAGCGCGCGGGCGCGTCTAGCTGCACTTCACCTTGGCAAGGCTGGCCTTGTAATCATCGGCCAGCCGCCCGGTCGCCACCAGCGGATAGGTCTCGCCGAATTCGGCCAGCGCGATGCAGGCCTTGCGCGTGTCCTTGAGAGCAATCATCGACCGCGCGAGATAGAGCAGGCTGTCGGGCGCGCGGTCGCCGTTCTTGTTGGCCTGGTAGTTCTTGAGGAACCAGCGCGCGGCTTCCTCGGGCATGTTGTCGTCAAGGAAGGCGCGGCCCAGCAGGTTGCGGCCAAAGCTGATGCGCGGGTGATTAGGGTATTGCTCAACGAAGCGGGTAAGCTGCTGGCGCGCCTCGGGAAACAGCTGCGCGTTCCAGAGGCGGAAGCCGTAGGAATATTCATCGTCCCCCGGATCGGCGGTCTGCGGCTTGGCGATCGCCTGGACTGCAGCAAGCCGCGCGGCGCTGGGCGCGGCGGCGGGGGCGGTTGCGGGCGCCGGTGTGGACGGAGCGGCAGCGGCGGTCTGGGCCGCAGGGCGGGCCGCGCCCGATGCGGCGGGCACCGCTGGCCTTGCCGGTGCGGCTGCGGCGGCAGGCGGCAGGGCAGGCAGGCTCGCCGTGGCGGCGGCAGGCACGACAGGGACGTTGGACGCGGTTTCAAGCGCAACTAAACGCTGCTCCATCTGCGAGAGCGCATTGGCCTGTTCTTCCGAGCGCGCGGTGAGGCGCTGCAACTGCCCCTCCAGCGCATCGAGCCGGACGAGGATATCGGTCACGGCCGTGGTCGACGGGGCCGCAGCACCCGTGGCGGGCGTGGGCGCAGCCGCGTTGTCGCCCGGGCCGATCTGCGGTTCGAAAAAGCGCCCATCTCCGCCGGGGAAGACCTTGCGCTGCAAGGCGCGCACCTCGGCCTCGATCTTGCGCAGCCGCGCCTCGGGGGCGGGGTCTTGTGCGAACACCGGCATCGGAACGGCGAACAAGGCGGCGGCGGCAAGCATCGCTCCGGCAACTGGGCGTGCGGCAATCCGCAGACGAAAGGTCATGGCTGGTCAGGCTCCCTGGCGAGGACCGCGCATTGATGGCGCAGGCCGCATTAACGTATTTTCACGGTGTCCTGCCCCGCACCAGTGCTCATGTCGAGAGCGGGGCGGCCCCTAATCAACGGGAAATGCCCTAGCCGCGCAAGCCGGGCGCGCTTTCGGTGTCAGCCGCCGTTGCGCTGGCCGGTTCAGCGGCGGGAGCATCGGGCACAGCGGCGCCATCGGCACCGGCTCCCGCTTCTAAGCCCGGCCGGGCGGAGCGGCGCGGCGGAGCCCGCCGGGCCTGAGGAACCCCAGCGGCAATGGGGCTCGCCCCCGCCTCGGGCGCAGACGGGGCGCGGGCGAGCAGCGCGGCAGCCGAAACCGGGACGCCCGAAATCCGCACCGCCCGCGTGCCCAGGGGGGCAACCTGCTGCCCGCCGATCGTCACCGCCAGCGCATCGGGCCGCCCGGTGTTGATCCGGGGATCGGCAGCGGTTGCCGGCACGGTCAATGCTTCACCCTTGGCAAGCGTGCGCTCGACCAGCCGCTCTCCGCCTTCTTCGTAAAGGCGCAGCCACACATTCTCGTCGAGCGCGGTCAGCACCACCGGACCGCCGACCGTCGCCACCGGCGCGGCGGAAGGCGGTGCCGCGACTGTTGCAGCAGGCGTCGGCGCGGTCAGCGGGCCGGGCTCGGTCCCGGCTCCGAACGAGGTTGAGAACCACGCGGCAATGCCGACAAACGCCACCAGCACCGCGCCTGCCGCCGTCCACGCGAGCCCCACCGATGGCAGCCGCGCCGGATCGCCCGGCTCCATCTCCTCTGACAGCACGCTGCGGCGCATCGTCCCGCCGGCAAGCTCGGCGCGCACAGCGTCGGTGATCGCCGCGGGGTCGAGCCCGACCGCCTTGGCAAAGGTGCGCGAAAAGCCGATCGCATAGGCACGCGACGGCAGGGTTTCGAAATTGTCGTCCTCGATCGCGGCCAGATGGCGCAACGGAATGCGGGTCTCGGCAGCGACCTGCGACAGTTCCAGCCGCAGCGCCTCCCGCGCAGCGCGCAAGGTCGCCCCGGGTCCGGCAACGGAGGATTGGGGCGCGGCATCTGCGCTGATGGTGGTTTCGCTGTTCATGACCCGATTCCCGCGCCTTCTTGTGAGGCGCTGCATGATAGATATGGCGTGAATTGTCCTTGAACGGGACTCACCGCTCCGGCCAGTCCTGTCAAGCGGCGCAATAGCATACCGACGCAGGCCGGGCACGCTTCTCCGCAAGCACCCGGTCCGGTGCCGCCCGTGTCAGTCGTATTCCATATCGCGCGCCTCGGCCCAGGCTGCGAGTTCAGCGCGCAGGTTCAGCGACGGATCGGCAAGCCAGCCGGTCATCGCCGCAGTCAGCTCGGCCAGATCCACCTTGCGCACCAGTTCCTTGATCGGGCCGATCGCGGCAGGCGTAATCGAGAGACGGCGATAGCCGATGCCGAGCAGCGCCAACGCCTCCAGCCGCCGCCCGCCCATCTCGCCGCACACGCCGATATCGACGCCGCTGCCAACCGAATTCTGCATCACCCGGCGCAGGAACCGCAGGATTGACGGCGACAGCCAGTCGTAACGCTCTGCCAGTTTGGGATTGGCGCGGTCGGCGGCGAACAGGAACTGGGTGAGATCGTTGGTGCCGATCGACAGGAAGCTGAGCTTGGGCAGCAACAGATCGAGCACCTCGGCGAGCGCCGGCACTTCCAGCATCGCGCCGAAATTGATGCGTTCGGGCAGCAGTTTCTTCTGCGCCCGCAGGAACGTGAGCTGTTCGTCGAACACCGCCCTTGCCGCGTCGAACTCCCACGGCTCGGAAACCATGGGGAACATCACGTAAAGCGAACGCCCGGCGGCAGCTTCGAGCAGGGACCGGGCCTGAATCTTCATCAGCCCCTCACGCTCCAGCGCCAGCCGCAGCGCGCGCCAGCCCATCGCCGGGTTTTCATCCTGCGCGGCGATTTCGCTGGCGAGATAGGGCACCGACTTGTCGCCGCCGATATCGACCGTGCGGAAAATCACCGGCTTGTCGCCCGCGGCATCCAGAACATCGCGGTAAAGCCGCGTCTGGCGTTCGCGCTGCGGCAGGGTGGCCGAAACGAGGAACTGGAATTCGGTGCGGAACAAGCCGACACCATCGGCGCCGGTCATGGCGAGCGCGCTCATATCGTCGCGCAGCCCGGCGTTCATCATCACCTGAATACGGGTGCCGCAGCGGGTGAACGGTTCGACGTCCCTGAGCGAAGCATAAGCCGCCTGCTTCTCGCGGCTCTTGACAAAGCGGGTCTGGAACGCCTCGGCGACCTGCGGCAGCGGCCGGACGATGGCGTTGCCCGCCGTCGCATCAAGCAGGATCTCGTCACCATCACGAATGGTGGTGCGCACGTTCTTGACCCGGCCGATCACCGGCACGTTCATCGCCCGCGCGACGATCACCACATGCGCGGTCAACGAGCCTTCCTCAAGGATGACGCCCTTCAGCCGCCGCTTGTCGTATTCGAGCAATTCGGCCGGGCCAAGGTTGCGGGCGATCAGGATCGTGTCGCGCCTCAGCCCTTGCGAAGCCGCTGTCCCGACCTGCCCGGCGACGATGCGGAGCAGACGGTTCGCCAGATCTTCCAGATCGTGCATCCGGTCGGCGAGCAGCGGATCGTCGATCTCACGCATGCGCATGCGGGTGTGCTGCTGGACCCGCTCAATCGCGGCTTCCGCCGTCAGGCCGCTGTCAATCGCCTCGTTGATGCGCCGCGACCAGCCTTCGTCGTAAGCGAACATCTTGTAGGTTTCGAGCACCTCCTCGTGCTCACCGCCGATGCCGAATTCGGCCTGGCTGGCGAGGGTGTCGATCTGTTCGCGCATCCGGTCAAAGGCGCGGTAGACGCGCTGACGCTCGGCCTCGGTATCCTCGGCCATGACCTGCGTGATCTCGACCCGCGGCTGGTGGTAGGCGGCATGGCCCGCGCCCAGCCCCTTGACCAAAGTCAACCCGGCTAACTGCTGCGGCCCGGTCTGTTCCTGGGTAAGCCCGCGCGCCTCTTCCTCATCAACCAGTTCGGCATTCGCGATCATCTCTGATAGCACCATTGCGGTGGTCTGGAGCGCCTCGATCTCAACCTCTTCATAGCGGCGCGGCTCGACATGCTGGACGCACAGGACGCCCACCGCACGCTCGCGGTAGACGATCGGCACGCCCGCGAAGGAGTGGAACTTTTCCTCACCCGTTTCGGGGCGATACTGGAAATCGGGATGCGCCTTGGCTTCGGCCAGGTTCAGGGTTTCAACCTTGCGCGCAATCGCGCCGGTCAGCCCTTCGCCGATGGCCATGCGGGTGACGTGCACGGCGCTTTGATTGAGGCCGCGGGTGGCGAACAGTTCCAGCATGCCTTCGCGCAGCAGGTAGATCGAGCAGACCTCGCTCGACAGACATTCGCCGATGATTTCTACCACCTGATCGAGCTTGCCCTGCGCATGCAGGCGCGAGGCCATCACCTCGGTCAGGCGGGTAAGGATCTGGCGGGCGGCGGCAGCTGCGGTCATTGCCGGGGAGCTTATGCACTTCCGCGCGGCAAATGCAAAAGCCGCGAATGCTGGCCGCCGCCCGCCCCCCTGTTATCCGGGGGGACGGCGATCCGCGCCGGTCAATGTCCGGCCAGCTCTTCCTTCAAGCGCAGCTTCTGCTTCTTCAAGGACTGGATCGTCGCGGTGTCGGGCACGGGCCGGGCCATTTCGTCGCGCAACCGGGCTTCAAGACCCGCGTGTTTGCTCTGAAGGGCGTGGATGTGTGAGGACACTGCGGTCGATGCCATACTGCATTCTCCTGTCGTAGCGGGGGGATGCCCCCGGGCAGGCGACTCGGCATGCATAGCGGCCGAGCCGCAGGTTTCAGTGAAACCACACGCAGGCTAGCTTGCAAAGCCCTGATCATTCCTTAAGCGGCGCATGCGCAGCGCAGCGCGACGAACGGTAATGTCGCGGCCGGTGGCCGCCGCCACAATCCATCTTTCGCAGCGACGCAGGAACGCGTAGCGGGGCGGTGCATTACGCGCGTGACGCGAGGGAAGGATGACGAGAGGCGCATGACCGAGCAGGAGCTCAGGAAAACGCTCGAATTGCTCAAGACCGAGCACCGCGACCTCGACGCTGCAATCGCAGCGTTGAGCGAGGCGGCGCGCGGCTCTGCGTCGGCCGACATGCTGCAAATCGCCCGCCTCAAGAAGCGCAAGCTGCGCCTGAAGGACCAGATCGCCATCATCGAAGACACGCTGTTGCCAGACATCATCGCCTGAGCACCGCTGGCCGGGCCAAGGCGGGGAAGATGGTTTCCAAAGTGTCAATTGTGTGTCCGTGCGGGACGCGCACAAAAATTGCTTGGAAAGTAACCATACCCTTGTAGCGGCGCACCGGATTGCGGCGTAGTCTCTTGCCCCATGGCTCGCACCACCAACCTTTCGCGTCCGATCATCGAGGCGCTGTATACCGAAGCCCTGGTCCTTGCCGACGAGGTGCGCGCGGTGTTTGCCGCCGGCGTGCGCGAGCCGCTGGCCGGGGAGGATGCTTTCGTGCGGCTCGCCCTGTCGACCGAGGGGCTCAAGACCACCACCCGGATGATGCATGTGCTCGCATGGCTGCTCAACCAGCGCGCGCTGTTTTCGGGCGAGCTGTCGGAAAATCAGGTGCGCCTGCACGGCGCCTTGCCGCCCGATCGCAGCGCGGACGAGGCGCAGCTTGCCCTGCTCGAACCGGAAACCCGGGTGCTGATCGCCGATACCGAAAAGCTCCACCAGCGCATCGCCCGGCTGGATGAGGCATGGCGCCAACATTTCGAGATGGATTCGCCCGCGCGCGCCTTTCAGGAACGGATCGGGCGGGAGTTCGGGCGGCTGGGGTAAGTCAGGCGGCGGAGAGGGCCTTGCGCCACCGCATGAGCCGTTCCTCGCGCACACCTGCTACCAGCTGCGGCGTGAATTGCGCCAGCTCGCCGCGCATCGCTTCGGCTGCTGCGGCAAGGCTCGGATAGAGGCCCGCCCCGGTCGCCGCCAGCATCGCTGCGCCCAAGGCCGTTGTCTCGACAAAGCCGGGCCGCTCCACGGGGATGCCGAGCATGTCGGCCAAGTCCTGCGCCATCCAGTTGTTGGCCGCCATGCCGCCGTCGATCCTGAGGCTCTGCCAGGCCGCGCCGTCGGCGGCGAAGGCGGTGGCCAGATCATGCGTCTGGTGCGCCATCGCCTCCAGCGCCGCGCGGGCGAGGTGCGCCTTGCTGCTGGAGAAGCTCAGCCCCGCAATCACGCCGCGCGCCTCTGCCTGCCAGTGCGGCGCGCCAAGGCCCGACAGGGCAGGCACGATCACCACCCCGCCGCTGTCGGGGATCGAGCGCGCGAGCGCCTCGGTCTGGCTCGCCACTTCGACAATACCGAGCGAATCGCGCAGCCACTGGACGAGGCTGCCTGCAACAAACACCGAGCCTTCAATGGCATAGGTGCGCTGCCCCTCGATCTGGGTCAGCACCGTGCCGAGCAGGCGGTGGGTCGAGCGCGGGATTGCCGCCCCTTGCGCGGTCAGCACGAAGGCGCCGGTGCCGTAGGTCGCCTTGGTCTGCCCGGGCGAAAGGCACCCCTGCCCGATAGTCGCCGCCTGCTGATCGCCCGCAAGGCCGGTGATCGCAATGGCCCGGCCGAACAGCGCCGGATCGGTCATGGCGAGCGGCCCGGCCATGTCAACGACCCCCGCAAGAGCCGACAACGGCACGCCGATGAGATCGCAAAGACCCTCGTCAAACTGCGCGTCCTCCAGCCCCATCAGCAATGTGCGACTGGCGTTGCTGGCATCGGTGATATGCGCCGCGCCGCCAGTGAGCTTGTAGACCAGCCAGCTTTCGACCGTCCCGAACGCCAGCGTGCCCTTGTCGGCCGCAGCGCGCACCGCGGGCACGTTGTCCAGCATCCAGCGCATCTTGGTGCCGGAGAAATAGGGATCGAGCAGCAGCCCGGTGCGCGCCTGCACCCCGGCCTCGTGCCCGCCGTCGCGCAAGGCGGCGCACAGCGGCTCGGTGCGGCGGTCCTGCCACACGATCGCGTTGCACAGCGGCTCACCGGTGCTGCGATCCCACGCCACCACGGTTTCGCGCTGGTTGGTGATGCCCAGCCCCGCGATCATCGCCGCCCCGCCCGCCTTGGGGATCACCGCTTGCGCGCAGACGAGCGTCTTGTCCCATATCTCGCGCGGATCATGCTCCACCCAGCCGCTCTGCGGGTAGGCTTGCGTCAGCGGCTCCTGCGCGCTGGCGACCAGCACCCCGTCGCTGGCAAACAGCATTGCCCGGGTGGAGGTGGTGCCCTCGTCGAGGACGAGGATATAGTCAGACATCGGGTATTCCTCTCTCCGGCGTGACATCTGCCATGGCGCGTCCCATATGCAAGGCCATGGTGACGATCCCTCCCCAGCCCTGGCCCACCGGCCTTGCCGAAGATGTCGAGCCGCTGGTGCGCCGCGTGCTGGCCCCCAACCCCTCGCCCTACACCTTCACTGGCACCCAGACCTATGTCGTGGGGGCGGCGGACGGCCCCGACTGCGCGGTGATTGACCCCGGCCCGAACGAGCCTGTCCATCTCGACGCGATCATCGCCGCCATCGCCGGGCGCACAGTGCGGGCGATCATGTGCACCCACACCCACCGCGACCACTCCCCCGCCGCCGCGCCGCTGGCAGAGCAGACCGGCGCGCCGATCGTCGGCTGCGCGCCGCTGGTGCTGAATACCGATCTGCCCCGCTCGGACGAGGCCTTCGACCCCACCTACGCGCCCACCCGCGTGCTGGCCGACGGCGAAGGGATGCGCGGCACCGGCTGGACCCTCACCGCGGTCGCGACGCCGGGGCACACCTCCAACCACCTGTGCTACGCGTTGGAGGAATCGGGCGCGCTGTTCACCGGCGATCACGTGATGGGCTGGTCGACCAGCGTGGTGATCCCGCCCGATGGCGACATGGGCGATTACATGGCGAGCCTCGACAAGCTGATGGCGCGCGATGATGTGCGCTATCACTCGGCCCACGGCGCGGCGATTGAAAAGCCCAAGCAGCTGGTGCGCGGCATGATCGGCCACCGCCGCCAGCGCGAGGCGCAGATCCTGCGCCTGCTGGGTGAGGCCGCCCGTCCGGTAAGCGGCTTCATCCCCGAGATGTATAAAGGCCTCGACCCGCGCCTGATCGGGGCGGCCGAGATGAGCGTCACCGCGCATCTGATCGATCTCGAAAAGCGCGGGGCGACGCTGCGCGAAGACGGTCTCTGGCGGCTGGCATAAGCGGCGCACGCTGGCTATATCGCCCGCAACCATTCAAACGGGGATCAAACCGATGAGCCTTCTGACCCGCAACCCCACCGGCACCGATCTGCTGGCCGAGATCGACCGCCTGCGCCGGGAACGCAACGCGGTGATCCTCGCGCATTATTACCAGACGCCCGACATTCAGGACATCGCCGACTTCGTGGGGGATTCGCTGGAGCTTTCACGCAAGGCAGCGGCGACCGATGCGGACGTGATCGCCTTTTGCGGGGTCAAGTTCATGGCCGACACCGCCAAGATCCTCAGCCCCCAGAAAACCGTGATCCTGCCCGACATGGACGCCGGGTGCAGTCTTGAGGATTCCTGCCCGCCCGAGAAGTTCCGCGCCTTCCGCGAAGCTCACCCCGATCACATCGCGCTGACCTACATCAACTGTTCGACCGAGGTGAAGGCGCTGTCGGACGTGATCGTCACCTCGTCCAGCGCCGAGACGATCCTCGCTCAGATCCCGCCCGAACAGAAGATCATCTTCGGTCCCGACCGGCACTTGGGCGGCTATCTCAGCCGCAAGTTCAACCGCGAAATGCTGCTATGGCCCGGCGTGTGCATCGTCCACGAGGCGTTCAGCGAGACCGAGCTGCTCAAGCTCAAGGAACAACACCCCGGCGCGCCCATTGCCGCGCACCCGGAATGCCCGCCGACGATTATCGACCACGCAGACTATGTCGGATCGACCAGCGGCATCCTGAAGTATGCGCAGGAGTTTGAGGGCGACACGCTGATTGTGGCGACCGAACCGCACATCATCCACCAGATGCAAAAGGCCCTGCCGAACAAGACCTTCATCGGCGCGCCGGGGGCAGACGGCAACTGTTCGTGCAACATCTGCCCCTATATGGCGCTGAACACGATGGAGAAGCTGTATGTCGCCCTGCGAGACCTCCAGCCGCAGATCGAAATCGAGGAAGGCATCCGCCTGAAAGCCAAGCGCAGCCTCGACCGCATGCTGGAAATGGCGAGCGGGACTGTGGGCATGGGGGATTTGGGGAAGGTGCATTTCAGCGGGGATTGAAGTGGCCAGCCGCCCTAGGCCCCAGCTTTCGCTGGGGTGACGATGTTCGCCGCTCCGTCACCCCAGCGAAAGCTGGGGCCTAGGGCGATCATGTGCTAAGATCCTGAAATGGAACGCGGTGGCTACGTCTATATCATGACCAACAGGCGTTACGGTGTCCTCTACACCGGCGTCACCAGCGATCTTGCCGCCCGCATCATGCAGCACCGTGAAGGCAAGGGCAGCGCATTCACGGCCAAGTATAAATACACCCGCCTCGTCTACATCGAACACCACCCCACCATCCTCGACGCCATCGCCCGCGAGAAGGCGATCAAGGCGTGGCAGCGGATGTGGAAGATCGAGACTATCGAAAAGCAGAACCCGTCGTGGGACGATCTCTTCCTCACGATCACCGCATAGCCGCCCCAGGCCCCAGCTTTCGCTGGGGTGACGAAATCATGCTCTTGCCCGCGACACCGCCAGCGCCGCGCCCACCAGCGTCATGCCCACGATGTCCACCGCCGACAGCACCTCGCCAAACGCCAGCCAGCCATACAGCGCGGCCACGGCGGGCTGGGTCAGCAGCGCCAGCCCCACCACCAGCGGCGAGAAGTATTTCAGCGCGAACACCAGCAGCCCCTGCCCGATCAGCTGGCTGACGAGGACCAGCCCCGCGATCGGCCCCCACGCCTGCGGCCACACCGGCTCGCCCAGCGCCAGAGCCATGCCCAGCAGGATCGGGGAGCCGAACAGGCTGACCCACACCAGCAGCCCCCACGATCCGAATTGTCCGCGCGCGCCCTGCAACACCAGCAGATACACCACATAAAGCAGGCCAGCGACCAGACAGACCAGATCGCCGACAAGCGTGTCGGTCGATATTTCAAGGCTCCGGCCCATCAGGATCGCAGCGCCTGCCAGGGCAAACACAATCGCCAGCCATTCCAGCCGACCGGGCAGCGTGCGGGTCATCACGAAACCCCAGAACAATAGCACCAGCGACCCGGCATTGCCGAACAGCGTCGCATTGCCCAACCGAGTCATGCCAATCCCGATGTGCCAGCTCGCCAGATCGAGCGCGAAGGTCACCGCGCCCAGCAGCACCAGCCACAGTGTCCGCGCGCCCATCCCGCCCAGTCGCTCGCCGTTCGTCCGCGCCAGCAGCACCAGAACGGGCAGTGCCAGGAACATTCGCCAGAACCCGCTGGCGACCGGGCCGGTGTCTGCCACCCGCACGAACCACGGGCCAAGCGCCAGCGCCACATTGCCGCCCAGCAGCGCGGCCAGCAGCAGCCAGCGCGGCGGAGCAGCGACAATCTTGTCTTGGGACGCCAACGGATTTTCCATGCTTGCGCCCTAGCCGCGCGGGCCCCAAGTGGATAGCCGATTGAAACTGGTTCACGAGGATAATTCGGATATGCACGACGCCCTGTTCCAGCCGCTTGCCATGGGCGCGCTCACAGCCCGCAACCGCATCCACATGGCCCCCCTCACCCGCGGGCGCGCGGCCGATCCGATGTTCGTGCCCAACGAAATGATGGCGACCTATTACCGCCAGCGCGCCGGGGCAGGCATGATCCTGACCGAGGCGACCGGCATCAGCCGCGAAGGCCTCGGCTGGCCGAGCGCGCCGGGCATCTGGAGCGATGAACAGACCGAGGCGTGGAAGGCCACCACCACCGCTGTGCACGAGGACGGCGGCCTCATCGTCATGCAGCTATGGCACATGGGGCGGATCGTCCACCCGGTGTTCCTCGATGGGCAGCCGCCCTTCTCCGCCAGCGCCACCACCGCGCCGGGCGAAGCGCATACCCCGCAAGGCAAGCTGCCCTATGTCGAAGCGCGCGCGATGACGCTTGATGACATCCGCCGCACCATCGCCGATTACCGCCGCGCCGCCGAAAACGCCAAGGCCGCAGGCTTCGACGGGGTGCAATTGCACGGCGCGAACGGCTATCTGGTCGACCAGTTCCTGCGGGACGGCACCAACCTGCGCACTGACGAATACGGCGGCTCTCCCGAAAACCGCACCCGTTTCCTGCGCGAGGTGCTGGAGGCGCTGATCGAGGTGTGGGGCGCGGACCGGGTGGGTGTCCGCCTCTCGCCCAATGGCGATTCGCAAGGCACCGACGACAGCAACCCGGCCGCCACCTTTGGCGCGGCGGCGCGGGTGTGCGAGGAACTGGGCCTCGCCTTTGTCGAACTGCGCGAGCCGGGGCCGGAAGGCACATTCGGCAGCACCGATGTGCCCAAGCAGAGCCCGCTGATCCGCCAGATCTATACCGGCGCGCTGATCCTCAATTCCGATTACACCGCCGAGGAAGCTGTGGCCGACATCACCGCCGGCAAGTGCGATGCGGTCACCTTCGGGCGGCCCTATATCTCCAACCCCGATCTTGCACAGCGGATTGCGGCGGGCGCGCAGTGGAACCCCAACAAGAACGTGCCGCAGAGCTGGTATTTCCCGATTGCCGAGGGCTATATCGATTATCCGACGCTGGAGCAGGAGCGCGCTCAGGCGGCTGAGTAGGGTTATTCGGTCGGCGGCGCTTGGGGCGGGGAGGCGCCCGGCGCGGGGGCGGGCCCGGTGCCAAGCGCCTCGATCCCCGGCATCGGCGTCACCTCGGGCTGCTCGGCGTCGATATCCCCATCCAAGGCCTGCGCCTGACGCGGGGCGAGCGGGCCTTGCGATTCGAGCTGACCGAGCGGGATCATCGCATCGCTGATCGATCCGGCGAGCACTTCGCCCGATGCCGCCTCACCCTGCTGCGGGGAGGCGGCGGGCTTATCCTCGCACCCTGCGGCGATCAGGCACAGCGCGATGATGGCGATGCGTTTCATCGGCAGGCCCTTTCGGCAGCGGCATCCAGCGCCGCGAAGAAATCCCCTGACGTCGCCATCAGCGCCGCATCCCACGCATCGGCGCTGACCGCATGCCCCAATCGGGCGAGGCTGGTGACGCCATATTCGGCGATCCCGCAAGGCACGATCCCGCCGAAATGGGCAAGGTCAGGGTCAAGGTTCACCGAAAAGCCGTGCATCGTCACCCAGCGCCGCACCCGCACGCCGATGGCGCCGATCTTGGCCTCGCCGCCGTCAATATCGCGTGTCCAGATGCCGACCCGGCCCTCGGCCCGCCAGCTTTCCACCCCGAAGCGCGCCAGCGCGGCGATCACCCAGCCTTCGATGGCATGGACGAAGCAGCGCACGTCCTTGCCCCGGCTGGCAAGGTCGAGCACCAGATAGCCGACCCGCTGGCCTGGCCCGTGATAGGTGTAGCGCCCCCCGCGCCCGGCCTCGACCACTTCGAAACGGGGATCGACCAGCTCGGCCGGATCGGCGCTGGTGCCGGCGGTGTAGACCGGCGGGTGTTCGAGCAGCCAGATCAGCTCCCCCGCCGCGCCCGCCTGCACCGCGGCGTTGCGCGCTTCCATCGCGGCGAGCGCATCGGCATAGGGCACCGGCGCGCTCTCACGCCGCCATTCGACCGGATATGCGTTGGCCGGAGCCGGAGCAGTGCTTGCCATGGCGCATCGGTGGGGGCATTGAGCGGCGAGATCAAGAGGCGATTGCGCAGCGCAGCGCCTCCGGCACTCTGGGATCGGACCGAACATTGATGGCATACCCCACGCTCGACATGGGCAAGGCCTGGACGCAGGCGACCGGCATGCTCGGCGCCAACCGCGATCTTGTGGGCGTGCTTGCAGGGGTGTTCCTGTTCGTGCCGTTGTTCGTGGTCATGATCGCGCTGCTGGGCACCGGGATTGATTTCGGCGCGCCCGGCAGCGAGCCCGATCCCGAACGGGTCGCTGCGCAGATCAACGCGCTGCTGGCGGCCAACTGGACCCCGCTGCTGCTGGCGGTAATCGGCCAGCTGGCGGGCGGCATCGCGATCCTCGCGCTGCTCGGCGATCCGCGCCGCCCGACGGTGCGCGAAGTGCTGGGCCAGGTGCCGCGCCTGCTGCTGCCGATGCTGGGCGCGCAGTTGCTGGTGGGGGTGCTGACGCAGCTTCCCTCGATCCTCGCTGGCCTGCTGCCGGGGCCGGCTGCCACGCTGGCCGGCTTTGCGGCGCTGGGGGCGGGCCTTTACCTGACGGTGAAGTTTTCGGTGGTGAGCGCGGTGGTGGTGATCGACCGGCAGACCAATCCGGTCGCCGCCATGCGCCGATCGTGGCAACTGACCAGCGGCAATGCCTTGCGCCTCGTCATCTTCTTTGCCCTGCTGGGGATCGTGGCGGCGGTGATCGGGCTGATCGTGGTGTTGGTGGCGGGACTGGCGCTGTCGGTGCTGGGCGATCGCGCGGCGCTGATCGGCAACGCTGCCTGCGCCGCGCTGCTGTTCAGCGTGTTCTATACCGTCTCCTACGCGCTCACCGCCGCGATCCACCGCCAGCTTTCCCACGGGCCGGGGGGCGAGCAGGCCGACCTGTTCGAATAGATGGCCGATCCCGATCCCCGTCACCGGCCCGCTGTGCCGGAAGGCCCCGCTGGAGCCGTGACCGGAGCGATCCCGCCGGGGCGCATGGCGCTGCTGTTCACCGTCATGTTGGTGACAGCGGCGGGCAACACCGCGATGCAATCGGTGATGCCCTCCATCGGCACGGCCTTGCAGGTCGATGATGTGTGGATCAGCCTTGCCTATTCGTGGTCGGCGCTCTTGTGGGTGGTGTGCGCGCCGTTCTGGGCGCGGCGTTCGGACAAGCGCGGGCGCAAGGCGATGATGGCGCTGGGGCTGGCAGGCTTCATCGTGTCCTTCGTGCTGTGCGGCGCGGCGCTGTGGGCCGGGCTTTCGGGCTGGCTGTCGGCGCTGTGGACACTGATCGCCTTTGCCGCCGCGCGCAGCCTTTATGGCGGGTTCGGCAGCGCCGCGCCGCCGGCGGTGCAGGCCTACGTCGCGTCGCGCACGGCCCGCGCCGAACGCACGCAGGCGCTCTCGCTGATTGCCTCCAGTTTCGGGCTCGGCACGGTGATCGGCCCCGCGCTCGCCCCGCTGATGGTGGTGCCGTTTCTCGGGCTGGGGCTTACGGGTCCGTTCCTCGCCTTTGCCGCCATCGGCGTGGTGGCGCTGGTGCTGCTGCGCCTGCGCCTGCCCGATGACGAGCCGCAATATGCCGCGCGCTCGGCTGCGGTTGCCTATTCGAGCGGATCGGGCGCGCCGGTCGACCCGCCGGAAAGCGACGAGGTCACCGAGCCGCAGGCAGAGGCGCCCCGCCTCAGCTGGCGCGACCCGCGCCTTCGGCCATGGGTGTTCGCCGGGCTGATCGGCGGGCATGCGCAGGCGATGGTGCTGGGGATTGCAGGCTTTCTGGTGCTCGACCGGCTGGGCCTGCGCGACACGCCGAATGAGGGCGCGGGGCCGGTCGGCCTGGTGCTGATGAGCGGCGCGATCGCCACGCTGCTGGCGCAGTGGGGCCTGATCCCGCGCTTCGATCTCGGCCCGCGCGCGGCGACCTTGTGGGGCATTGCCGCTGCCGCCTTCGGCACAGTGATTCTGGGCATGGCGGGCGACCTCCATCTGATCGCGCTGGGCTATGCCATCGCCTCGCTGGGCTTCGGCCTGTTCCGCCCGGGGACCACGGCGGGCACCTCGCTCGCCGTCAGCCGCGCCGAACAGGGACAGGCGAGCGGCATCGTCGCGTCGCTGGCGGGGGCGAGCTACATCTACGCCCCGGCGCTGGGCGTGTGGCTTTACGGCCATTCGGACTGGCTGGGCTTCGGCCTGATCGTTGCCCTGTGCCTAGTGGTGCTGATCCACGGCTGGCTGACATTGCAGCCGGACCGGGAGCTGACGAAAGAGCGGGCCTAGCGCCCGTCCTCCGACACGCGCAGCGCGGGCACGGTCCGGGCCGCATCCTCGGGGCTGATGTTCGGAGCCGGTGCGGCGCTGACCCGTTCCTGGCGCTGCGCCACGCGGCCCGCCTGCGCGACCGCCTCGATCAGGCGCGGATACACCCCGCAGCGGCAGATATTGGGGATTGCGGCGTCGATCTCCTCCCGCGTCGGCGCCGGATTGCGCTGGATCAGCGCGGCCGCCGCGATGATGATGCCGGGGGTGCAATATCCGCACTGGATCGCGGCCTGCGCCACCATGGCTTGCTGGACCGGGTGCGACCGATCGCGGCTCAACCCTTCGATGGTGGTGATGATCCGTCCCTCGGCCTCGGCCAGCGTGATCGCGCAGGATCGCAGCGCCACCCCGTCAACCAGCACCATGCAGGCCCCCGGGCACTCCGCACCCCCGCCCCCGCACGCCTTGGTGCCGGTAAGGTTCATCGCCTCGCGCAGCGCGTAAAGCAGCGGCATGCGCGGATCGAGGTCGAATTCGACCGGCCGCTCGTTGACGGTCATGCGCGACATGGCAGTTCTCTAACGGCTTACTGACGCCAGCTGTCGTCGATCCGGTCGACCTTGCGCTTCCACGCCTCGAAATCGAACAGCCCCGCACCGCCCTGCCCGGTCATCACCGAAAGATCGCGCTGGTGCACGTCGATCACATCCTGCGGGACCAGCACCGGCTCTCCCATCGACAGCGTCGCCACCTGAATTTCGCAGGCCCGCTGGAGCGCCCACATCTTAAGGAACATGCCCGGCAGCGTGCGGTCCATCACCACCGGGCCATGATTGCGCAACATCAGGATGGTGTGATTGCCAAGATTGGCGACCAGCCGCTCCCCCTCATCCGCGCGCACGGTGACGCCTTCGAAATCGTGATAGCCGATCTGGTCCTGAAAATTGCAGGCGTAGAAATTGGTCGGCAGCAGCCCCTGCTTGTGACTGCACACCGCCATGGTCGCGGTGGTGTGGACATGGCAGATCGCATTGGCCCGGTCGCCCAGATGCTTGTGGAAATAGGCGTGCTGGGTGAAGCCCGCCTTGTTCACCATGTAAGGCGATCCGCCGATATTATTGCCCTCGACATCGATCTTGACGAGGTTGCTGGCGGTAACTTCGTGGTAGAGGAGGCCGAACGGGTTGATGAGGAACGCCGCGTCCTCGCCCGGCACCTTCAGCGAAATGTGGTTGTAGATCGATTCCGACCAGCCGAGATGGTCGAAGATCCGGTAGCACGCCGCCAGATCAAGCCGCGCCTGCCACTCTTCCTTGCTGCATTCGCCCTCAAGGCTCTTGGGGCCGGGTTTGAGCTGGGTTGCCATGGCGCGTCCTCTCCGACTGTCGTTGGCAGATCCTATCGCACGCGCGGGGAATGCTTTGCAAGCAGGCCTGCGGGCCGCTACGCCGCTGGCACGATGAATGTGCCCGGGCCCTCCTCCGCCAGACTGGTCAGCGGCTCGATCCCAGGCCACCTCGTCAGCCAGACCCTGCCTGCGGTGATCGGGGTGGCGGCGATCATGTCGATCGGGATCGTCGATGCCTATTTCGTCGGGCAACTGGGCAGCGCGGCGCTGGCGGCGATCAGCTTCATCTTCCCCGTCGCGGTCGCCACCACCTCGCTGGGCGTGGGGGTGATGGTGGGGATCAACTCGGTGGTCGCCCGTGCGCTGGGCGAAGGGGACGAAGCCAAGGCCGCGCGGCTGGCCAATTTCGGGATCGTGTTCGCGGCGGCCTGCGGCGTGATCATGGGGGCGGCGCTGTGGCTGGCGATCGACCCGATCTTCACCGCCATGAACGCGCCCGCCGCTCTGATGCCGCTGATCCGCGCCTATATGACGCCCTATGCCTGCGGCTTTCCGCTGAGCCTCGTCATCATGGGCTTCAACGGCGTGCTGCGCGGGCAGGGGGAGGCCAAGCGCACCAGCACCGTCAGCATCGCCTATGCTGCGGCCAACTGGGCGCTGAACCCGGTGCTGGTTACCGGCGCATTCGGTTTCGACGGCTTCGGGATCGCAGGCTCTGCCTATGCGACGGTGATCGGCTGGGGGATCGGCGTTGCCACCGCCGTCTGGCTGCTGCGCGGCACGCCCCTGCCGCTCGACCTTGCAACCTTGCGCGATTGCGACCTTGCCGAGCAGGCCCGCGCGATCATCGGCGTGGGGGTGCCCGCGGCATTCTCGAACGCGATCAACCCCCTGGGCCTGGCCGTGCTGACCGGGCTGGTCGCGCTTGAAGGCGAGGCGGCGGTCGCGGGGTTTGGTGCAGCGGGGCGATTGCAGAGCTTCGTGATCGTGCCGCTGCTTGGCCTGTCGGGAGCCATCGGCGCGATCGTCGGGCAGAACTGGGGCGCAGGGCGCACGGACCGGGCGCGTGAGGCAACGCTTTATGCAGCGGGCTTCTGCATCGTCTGGGGCCTGCTGGTCGCCATCGCGATGATGGCGGGCGGGGCGACGCTGGGGCGCATCTTCACCGATGATCCCGCCGTGGTCGCCGAGTTCGATCTGTATCTGAAGATCGCGGCCTGGGGCTATGCGGGCTTCGGCCTGCTGATCGTCGGCAACGGGATCATGAACGCGGTGGGCAAGGCCGCCTTCGCCCTGGCGCAATCGGTGGCGCGGGTGTTTCTCGTGATGCTGCCGGTGGCGCTGGCGCTTCAGCCCGGCATGGGATCGGCCGCGATCTACACCGCAGAACTGGCCGCCAACCTGTTTGGCGCGATCTCGGCCGTGGTGCTGGTGCGCTACACGATCCTGCGCCGCGCACCCGCAAGCCCGGCGGCGCGCTAGGCGCTTGTTAACCAACCCTGCGGCATAGCCATCGCGCTAAGCGAAAAAGGGCGCGCTCCTGATGGACGATCTGCTGGCGGATTTCATCGCCGAGACCCGCGAGACGCTGGAGGCTTCCGGCGGCGAACTCGTCGCGTGGGAAGCCGATCCGGCCGACCGCGCGCGGCTCGATACGATCTTCCGCTTTGTCCACACGGTCAAGGGCAATTGCGGCTTCTTCGATTTCCCGCGCCTCGCGGGGCTCAGCCATGCCGCCGAAGATGCGCTGGCCGATTGCCGCGCCGGGCGGCGCGAACCCGACAGCGCGCTGGTGACCGCCGTGCTTGCCATCATCGACCGGATCGTGGCGATGGTGGATGCGATCGAGGCGGGCGAGGATTTCCCGGAAGGCGGCGATGCGGTTCTTATCGCGGCGCTCGATATTTCAAGCGAAGCATCGGGTGAGCCGGAGACCGATGACGGGTCTGGCACCCCCCTGCACGCCCCCGCCAGCGCGCTGCTCGATGTCAGCGAGGACCAGGCGGCCGACCGCGCCCAGCTGCGCCGCGCCGATCCCGCCCAGCGCACCATCCGCCTGCCCGTCGAACTGCTCGACCGGGTGATGAGCGGCGTCAGCGACATGGTGCTGGCCCGCAATGATCTGGCCCACCGGCTGCGGCAGGCGGGCAACCAGCCCACTATTGATGGGCCGTTCGAACGGCTCACCACCATCCTCTCCGATGTGCGCGACGCGATCACCCGGATGCGGATGCAGCGCATCGAGACCCTGTTCGGCGCCCTGCCCCGTCTGGTGCGCGATCTCAGCGCCGAACTCGGCAAGCAGGTGATGGTCGACCTTGACGGCGGCGATGTGGAACTGGACCGCGAGATGATCGAGACGATCCGCGATCCGCTCACCCACATCATCAGGAACGCCATCGATCACGGGATCGAAACCCCGGCCGCCCGCCTCGCCGCGGGCAAGCGCGAGATTGGCCTGCTCTCCATCGCCGCGCGGCAATCGGGCAATACCATCAACATTGTCATTTCCGACGACGGGCGGGGGCTGGACGAGGAACGCATCGCCGCCAAGGCCATCGCCACCGGCCTCATCAGCGAGGCCGAGCGCGCCCAGATGCCGCGCGACAAGCTGCTGAACCTCATCTTCGAACCCGGCTTTTCCACCGCCGAGACGGTCAGCAACGTTTCGGGCCGGGGCGTGGGGCTGGATGTGGTGCGCCAGAACCTCGAAAAGGTCGGCGGCTCCATCGCGGTGCGCAGCCAGCCGGGCGAGGCGACGCTGTTCAAGCTCCAGATCCCCCTCACCCTCAGCATCATCGCCGGGCTGACGGTGGAGGTGGCCGGGCAACGCTTTGCCATCCCGCAATCCTATGTCGAGGAAATCGTGCAGGCTTCAGCCGACGCGCTCGAACTGACCGCGATGGGCGAGACCGCGCTGATCACCTTCCGCGGCAACCGCGTGCCCTGCCTGATGCTGGGCAAGGTGCTGCGCCTTGCCGATGCCGATCTGGCCCCGGCAGAGCCGACCCTTGTCATGTTGCGGCTTGCCAGCGGCGATCTGTTCGCGCTGGCGGTGGAGGGCATCCACGGACACGGCGATCTGGTGGTCAAGCCGTTGGCGCCGCCGGTGATGACATCGGGCCTCTATGCCGGATCGACGCTGCTGGATAATGGCCAACCGGTGCTGCTGCTGGATGTCGCCAATATCGCGGCAGAGCACAACCTGCTATCCGATGGCCGCGCGCGGGTGTTCCATCCGCACAGCGAAAGCCACACCGCCAGCACGCAGGCCGCCGCCCGGGCGATGCTGTTCACCGATTTCACCGGACGCCGCGCGGCGGTGCGGCTGGAACTGGTGCAGCGCATCGAAACCGCCCCGGCCAGCGCCATCGACCGTTCCGGCCCGCGTCCGCGCGCGGTGATCGACGGGCTTATCCTGCCGCTGGTCGGCCTGCCCGATGCGCCGCTGACCCTGCCGCGCGTGCGGCTGCTGCGCCTCAGCGACGGCACGTGCGAGCTGCTCTACGCGGTGCGCGAGGTTGAGGATGCCGCCGAACTGACCGAGGCGCTGCGCCCCGTGCCTGAAGACCCGCTGGCCGAAGCGGTGACGCTGGTCGGCGGGGAGCCGGTCACGCTGCTGGATGCGCACGCGCTGTTCACGCTTCATGGCGAGCCGCCCCTGCCTGCGCACCGCCCGCGCTGCATCCTGCCCGATGGCGATTGGGCGCGCACCATTCTGGCCCCGCTGGTGACGGCGGCGGGTTACGATATCGTCGGCCTGGCGGAGGCGGATGCCGGTGCGGTCGGCATCGTGTTCGATGAGACGGTCGAAATCGCCGGGGCGCTGGGCCGCCCGCTGCCCGCGCGCCTCATCCGGCTGCGTGAGCAGCCCGATGCGCCTGCGGGCAGCGACAGCATCTACCGTTACGACCGCGAGGCGCTGCTCGCCGCACTCGCCGCCGCCAGGGGAGAGGCCGCATGACCGCAGAACTGCTCGTCATCGTCCGCATCGCCGGTCGCCGCTGCGCGCTGGGCGCGCTTGACGTGAAGTCGGTGATCGAGCTGGGAGCGATCACCCCGGTGCCGCGCGCGCCAGCGTGGATCGCAGGGATAACCGCGCTGCGCAGCCAGGCGCTGACCGTGATTGATTGCCGCCGCGCGCTAGGGCTGGGCAACGCCGAATGGCCCACCGATCACCGCGCCGCAGTGGTCGCGCATGGCGGCCATGCCTATGCCCTGACGGTCGATTTCGTGGAGGACATCACCACGGCGGCAGGCCCGCCGGAGCAAGTGCCGGGCGGGTTCGGGGCGGAATGGTCGCGGATTGCCGCCGGGATGATCGAAACCATGGCTGGTCCGGCGCTGCTGATCGACATTGCCGCGCTACTGTGCGGGCCAGGTGGGCGCGAAATCGACGAGGCCGCGTGACGCCATCGGGCACGCATCGCAGCGGGCCTTAATCCAATCCTTACCAAATCACCCCTAGGCTCCTAGCGAGCAACGCAGGACTCGCCATGAAGACATGCCTGATCGTCGATGATTCCCGGGTGATACGGAAGGTTTCGCGGCACATCCTCGAAACGCTCGGCTTCGCTGTGGAAGAAGCCGAGAACGGCAAGCTCGCGCTCGATGCGTGCGACACGGCCATGCCGGACGTGGTGCTGCTCGACTGGAACATGCCGGTGATGACGGGGATCGAATTTCTGGTGCTGCTGCGCAAGCGCCCCGGCGGCGACCGGCCCAAGGTGGTGTTCTGCACCACCGAAAACGACGTGGCGCATATCCGCGAGGCGATCAGCGCCGGGGCGGACGAATATGTCATGAAGCCGTTCGATCACGAGACGTTGCAGATAAAATTGCAACTTGTCGGGTTTGCGTGAACCGCCCCGCCGATCTGACTCGCCCGCCCCCCATCAACGCGGGGGACGGGACTAGCCGCCGCCCCTTCGCCCGGCCGGGCGCGGCGGCGGCGATCCGGGTGATGATTGTCGATGATTCGCTGACCGTCCGCACGATCTTCAAGCGGATGGTGGAAAGCGATCCGGCGATGGTGATAATGGGCACCGCCAGCAGCGCCGAGGTGGCGCTCGCGCGGCTTGCTGACGATCCTGCCGATGTGGTGCTGCTCGATCTCGAAATGCCCGGCATGGGCGGGCTTCACGCCCTGCCCGCGATCCTCTCCACCCCCGGCAAGCCGCAAGTGCTGGTGGTGTCCTCGTTGACGGTGGACGGAGCCGAACACACCCTTTCGGCGCTCCAGACCGGAGCCGCCGACACGCTGCTGAAGCCGCGACCCGGCGGCTTTACCGAGGATTATCGCGCCCAGCTGCTCGGCAAGATCCGCGCACTTGGCACCCGTCCGGCCGAGGGCGCGGCGGTAAGCGTGATCGCGGCGAAGGCCGGTCCTGCTGCCTCGTTCGTGAGGCCGGGCACGGCGGTGCGGCGCGGATGGCGGCCCGAAGCGGTCGCGATCGGCGCATCGACCGGCGGGATTCACGCCCTGGGCCTGATGCTGCGCCGGATCGGCCCGGCGCTTGACCTGCCGATCTTCATCACCCAGCACCTGCCCGCTTCCTTCATGCCGGTCTTCGCCCGTCAGGTCGAGACCGCCTGCGGCCGCCCGGCTGAGATCGCGGCTGATGGCATGGTGGTGACGCCGGGCCGCATCCTCATCGCGCCCGGTCACGGCCATATGGTGGTGCGCCGCAAGGGTGCCACCGGGCAGCTGGCGATCACGATCAGCACCGATCCGGCGGCGAGCGGCTGTGTCCCCTCGGTCGATCCGATGCTCGCCAGCCTTGCAGCGGCAACCGAAGGCCGCACGCTCGGCGTGATCCTGTCCGGCATGGGACGGGACGGCGCTGCGGGCGCGCAGGCGCTGGTTGAGGCGGGCGGGGCGATCTACGCGCAGGATGCCGACAGCAGCGCCGTGTGGGGCATGCCCGGCGCCGTCGCCCGCGCCGGTCTGGCGAGCATCATCGCACCCCCCGAAACGCTGGGCGAGGCGATCCTTGCGCTGGCACCTGCGCCGGGGACACGCTAGGCTGGCGATGGATATCAGCGAAGCCTCCCACCAGATCATCGCCGATCTGCTCGAACAGCGCACCGGACAGCACCTCACCGAAGGCCGCCGCTGGCGCGTGAACACCGCGCTGGCGGGGATTTTCCGCGCGCACGGCATCAGCAATATCGATCAGCTGGTGTGCCTGCTCGCCGCGCCCCCCGGCGGGCCGGAAAGCCCGGACCTCAGTCAGGAGGTGGTCGAGGCGCTGCTCAACAACGAAACCTATTTCTTCCGCGACAAGCCGACCTTCGACCAGTTGCCGGGCGAAATCCTGCCAGAACTGGCCGAGCGCCGCCGGGGCCTCAGGCGCCTGTCGATCTGGTCGGCGGGCTGCTCGACCGGGCAGGAGGTCTATTCGCTCGCCATGCTGTTTGCCGAACAGGCCGAGCGCTGGCAGGGCTGGACGATCGACATCCTGGGCACCGATGTCTCGCACCGCGCCATCAACGCTGCGCGCAGCGGGCTCTACAGCCAGTTCGAGGTGCAGCGGGGCCTGGGCGTTGCGCAGATGCTGCGCCATTTCGAGGAAACGCCGCGGGGATGGCAGGTGCGCGACGCGGTGCGGCAGATGGTCCGGTTCAGCCAGCACAACATCCTTGGCCCCCATCCCGGCCGTCTCGCTTACGATCTGGTCCTGTGCCGCAACGTGCTGCTCTATTTCGACCGCCCCAATCGCGCCGCCGCTTTCGACCGACTGGCTGGTGCGGTGCTGCCCGACGGGTTCCTGATGCTGGGCGCAGGCGAGACCGTGGTCGGCCAGACCGACCGCTTTGCCCCCACCGCCCGGCGCGCGAGCTTCTTCGAGCCCGTCGCTGCCCCTGCGGCGGCGCAGTCGCTCAGAAAGATCGCCTGACTGCATCTGGTGCGGGGCAATGTTCTGCGCCTCTGCACGGATGCGGCTTTACCCTTCATTAGCCGCTTGTGTTTAGGACGATCCTGGCCACCGCGCGCTGCGGGCGTCTGGGAAAGATCGTATCGTGTTCACCGCGAAGCCCCCCCTGCATCTCACTTCGGTCGGGCTGGTCGTCATTCCCATCGCGGTAACCGCCGTGGTCACGGGTGTGACCGTGCTGGCGGTTGCGCTGAGCGAGCGGTGGACGATCGGCTCCCCCGGCGCGTTGATGATCGCCGCAATCCTGTTCTTCGCCGCCACGCTGTTCTTCCTCGGCCGCAGCGGCATCGCTTCGATCCGCGGGCTGGAAGTGCGCGCCAACACCGATCCGCTGACCAGCCTGCCCAATCGTCACGCGCTCCACGAAGATGTGCAGCAGCTGTCGCGCGGCGATCAGGAAGTGGCGCTGGCGATGATCGATCTGGACAGCTTCAAGCAGGTGAACGACCATTTCGGCCACGCCGTCGGCGACCAGCTGATCGCGCTGTGTGCCGATCTGATCCGCGAGGTCTGCGGCCGCGAGGCGCGTTGCTACCGTCTGGGCGGGGACGAATTCGCCGCCGTGATGGCGGGCAAGGTTGCCGGCACCATCCTTGAAGGCATGTGCCGCACCGTGATCGAGCGGCTGGGCACGCCCCTGATGCTGGGCGAGCGCCATATCGCAATCGGTGCGAGCATCGGCCTCACCCGCTCCACCGGCGAACGCCGCGTGCCATCGTCCGAGATGCTGCGCCGCGCCGATGTGGCGATGGACATGTCCAAGCGCGGCGGCAAGATGCGCTGCACCTGGTTCAACGAGAGCTTCGACCGCCGCCGCGAACGGGTGCGCGAGATCGAGGATGAAATCCGCACCGGCATCACCACCGGCGAATTCAGCCTGGCCTATCAACCGCTGGTCAGCGCCGAGGACAAGCGCATCGTCGCGGTCGAGGCGCTGCTGCGCTGGGACCGGGGGACGCGCGATCCGCTCGGCCCCAATATCTTCATCCCCGTCGCCGAAGATTCGGGCCTCATCAACCCGCTGGGCCTGTGGGTGCTGCGTCAGGCGGTGTGTGATGCCTTGCGCTGGGGCGAGATCGGCCTGTCGGTCAACATCTCCGCCGCGCAACTGCGCAATGCCGAATTCCCGATCAAGCTGGGCGAGGTGCTGGAGGAAACCGGCTTTCCGCCGCACCGTCTGGAACTGGAAGTGACCGAGACCTGCCTGGTGCTCGATCCCGTGGTGGCCGAGCGCACATTGGACGTGATCCGCAGCTTCGGCGTGCGGATCGCGCTTGACGATTTCGGCACCGGCTATGCTTCGATCGGGTTCCTGCGGCGGTTCCGGTTCGAAAAGCTCAAGCTCGACCGCTCTCTGGTGGAACTGGCCGGGGTGGATGACGGCAGCCGGGCGATGATGCTCTCCTCGATCGCGCTCGCCCGCGCGCTCGATATGGGGGTGACCGCCGAAGGGGTCGAAACCGAGGAACAGGCCGAACTGGTGCGCCTTGCCGGGTGCGACCAGATTCAGGGCTGGCTCTATCATCGCGCACTGCCGGCGGCCGAGATCGACCGGCTGATCGCAGCGCAAAACGCCAACACCCCGGCGCAGACCGCGCCAGAGGACAGGGACGAACAGGCAGCATGAGCGCGCTTTCCGACATCGCACTCGATCACGAGGCGCGCGCCGCCGCGCAGCTCGCCCCCACCCCGGCCCCTGCCCCGGCGCAAGCTGCGACAAGCGGGTTGGCACGGATGCGGCGCTGGTTCGCGGCGCTATCGATCGGCAGCAAGATCACCGCGTTCTTCAGCCTCAACCTCACCTTCGCGCTGATGGCGGGGCTGTTCGTGGTGGCAGGCTATATCGAACTGGGCCGCCATGTCGAACGCAGCCGCACCACCCATGAAGCCACGCTCAAGGCCGAGCGGCTGCTGGTGCAGCTGTCCGAAGGCCAGCGCCACGCCGAACTGCTGATCGCGGATCGTGACATGGCCCGCGCCCGCACCGCGCGCGAGGCGCTCGACCGGGCAGCGACAAGCGCGGCCGCGCTGGAAAGCAGCGCCAAGGCGAACGGAGTGTCGGTCTATGACCGGCTCGCCCTGATCCGCGAAGGCATCGCCGATCTGTCGCGTCAGGTCAGCGCCTTCGATCCGGGCATCGCCGATGTCACGATCCGTCAGCGGCAGGCGAGCGAGATTGCCGCCACCAGCGGCGCGGTGCTCGGCGCGGCACGCGACATGTCGGCAATGCTCGGCGCCGAAGCGGAAACCACCGCTGGCGAAAGCGCCGATCTGATTTCGCGCCTGATGGTCATGTGGATCGCGCTCGCCACCATCCTCACCGGCATCACCTTGTTTGCGCAACGCTATTTCAACCGCACCGTGGGCGGGACGATGAAGGCGATGGCGCAGCAGATGACCCGCATCGCCGCGGGCGAGCGCGATGTCGCTATCAGCGGCAAGGACCGTCACGACGAGATCGGCGACATGGCGCGCGCCACCGAAGTGTTCCACCGCGCCGGGCTGCGCCTCGAAAAGCTGAGCCGCGAGCGTGAGGACCGCGCCAAGGCCGAGCTTGACCAGCAGGCCCGCCTGCAGGTCCAGCGCGAGGAAGCCCGGCTTGAACGCGACCGGGTTCTCGCAGGAATCGCCGATCAGTTCGAACGCACCGTGGGCGAAGTCGTAACCGGGGTGGTCGCCGCCTCTAGCCAGCTGCAATCCACCGCCGCGCTGATGGCCTCTGCCGCCGAAGACACCTCCACCCGCACCGGAGAAGCCGCCGCAGCGATGCAGGATGCAAACTCCGGCGCCACCGCGGCCGCCGCTGCGAGCGACGAATTTGCGATGTCGATCGGTGAGATCAGCCGCCAGGCCGCCTCTTCGGCGCAACTGGCGCGCGAGGCCAGCCTTTCGGCGCGCGAGGCCGACAGCACCATCGGCGCGCTGGCATCCTCTGCACAGGAAGTCGGCCAGATCGTCGAGCTGATCCAGACCATCGCCCAGCGCACCAACCTGCTCGCCCTCAATGCCTCGATCGAAGCGGCGCGCGGCGGGGAGGCCGGGCGCGGCTTTGCGGTGGTGGCGAGCGAGGTCAAGGAACTCGCCAACCAGACCAGCCGCGCCACCGAAAAGGTCGCCGAACAGATCCGCGCGATGCAATCCACCACCGGGGCCAGCGTCAGCGCCTTGCGCGCCATTGCCGCGCAGATCGAAAGCCTGGAAACCACCGCTGTCTCCATCGCCACGGCGGTCGATCAGCAATCGGTCGCAGGCCATGATCTGGCGCGCAGCATCGATCTTGCCGCGCGTGGGACCGAGAAAGTCGCAGGCCACGTCGATGCGGTGCGCGATCTGGCCCTGTCGACCGGCGCGGCGGCTACGCAAGTGCTTTCCAGCGCGACCAGTCTCGATGCGCAGGCCGCCACCTTGCGCGCGCAGGTGCAAGGCTTCCTCGGCCGGGTGCGCACCGGTTGACGCAGGCCGACCGGGGTAAGGCAAGTTTTTGGAAAGGAATGTCCTTTACAAATGCTTGCAAAAGCACCCCGGGGGATTTCGGCAATGAACATGATGAGCTGGCAGGAGCAGCGCGAAGAGCAGGCGGTGCCTGAATTCATGCGCGATCTGAGGTCGGAGTGGGACCAGGCGGACGCCGCCTCCGCTTCCGGGGAAAGCCCCCCTGCCCCGCGCACAACGCTGCTCGAACGCCTCGCCTGGTTCCGCAACCTGCCGCTGGCAGCCAAAATCAATGCGGTGTTCGGCACCTTCCTTGGCGCCGGACTGCTGATGGCGCTGGTGCTCAGCCTTGGCCTGACCGAATTGTGGAACCGCTACAACGCCACCGCGCGGGTGCAGGAGGCGCTGGTGCTGGCTGGGCAGCTGCAATCCACCGCAGGCGAACTGCGCTATCATTCGATCCGCGTCCTCTACGATCCCGGCGCCGATCTGCGCGAACAGCAGCGCATCGGCGAAACGGCGGTGACGAGCCGCCTGGCGACGATTGATGAAGCGATTGGCAGGGACGCCCCCGAACTCTCCGCCCGCGTCGCGGCCGTGCGCGAGGAACTCGCCCGCTTCGAAGCCACCTTCGACCGCGCGAGCGAAACGGTGCGCGGCGGCGGTGATGCCGACGATGCAGCCGCGCGGGTCTCGGAACAGGGCAGCGCGCTGATGGGCGCCGCCGCCCGGCTCGCGGGTGAGTTGGCGACACGCGGCGACACCCAAGAGGCGACCGGCATCGCCTATTTCTTCAATATGATCCTTATCATCGGTCTGATCGCCTTGATCGGCTGCGGGATATTGTTGCTCGGGCTGGCCTATCTGTCGCGCGATTTTTCCCGCAAGATCGTGGAGATCACCGACGCCATGACGCGGCTCGCCGATGGGGACCGCAGCTTCGTGATCGCCGGGGCTGAACGCCAAGACGAGATCGGCGCGATGGTCCGCGCGCTCGACCTGTTCAAGCGCGCCAGCAAGCGGCTCGAAACCTTTGCGCGCGAACGCTCGGAAAAGGCCGAGCAGGAATTGCAATTGCAGCAGGAGCGCGAGCGCGAGCGGTTGGAGGCCGAAGCCAAGCGTGCCGCGCTGCTCGACGAGGTTGCCCGCCAGTTCGAACGCACCGTGGGCGATGTGGTGAGCGGCGTGGCGGCAGCCTCCAGCCAGCTCCACACCACCGCCAGCCGCATGGCGCACAGTGCCGAGGAAGCCAGCCGCCGCACCGGCGAAGTCGCTGCCTCGATGGAAGAGGCCAACGCAGGCGCGACCGCAGCAGCCGCCGCGAGCGACGAATTCGCGCTGTCGATTTCCGAGATCAGCCGTCAGGCGGCCTCCTCCAGCGAACTTGCCCGGCTGGCGACAGTCGCCACCGGCGAGGCGGACGAGACGATCTCGGCCCTGGCGGCCTCAGCCGAGGAAGTGGGCCAGATCGTCGAGTTGATCCAGACCATCGCCCAGCGCACCAACCTTCTGGCATTGAACGCCTCGATCGAAGCCGCACGCGGCGGCGAGGCCGGGCGCGGCTTCGCGGTCGTCGCGAGCGAGGTCAAGGAACTCGCGACCCAGACCAGCCGCGCGACCGAAAAGGTGGCCGAACAGATCCGCGCGATGCAATCCACCACCGGGGCCAGCGTCAAGGCGCTGCGGGCGATTGCGGGGCAGGTGCGCGATCTTGAGTCTACGGCGGTCTCGATCGCCACAGCGGTCGATCAACAGTCGGTGGCAGGCCGCGATCTGGCGCAGAGCATCGACCTGGCCGCGCGCGGGACCGAGAAGGTGAGCGGGCATATCGAAGACGTGCGGCAATTGTCGCTGTCGACGGGCGCGGCCGCCACGCAGGTGCTGTCCAGCGCCAACGAACTCGAAGCCCAGGCGGCGCATCTGGGCGATCAGGTGCGCGGGTTCCTGCGGACGGTGCGGGCGGGGTAGCGGGGCCCGGCTCAGCGCCGTTCAGCCGCTAAGCGACTGGAGACGAGAATTACCGCATCGCGATGAGCTGCCGAAGGGCGGCTCTTGCTCGGCCCGATGTCTTCCCTTTGTCAGCGCCTTTCGTCGATCAAGCGGACAACTTCGTGAAGCGATGTTGCAATGTGGCAGCAAAGTGCCAAGGTTTCTGCATCGGGCGCGAGCAGATCGGGGATCATGATTGTCTCCATCCCGGCGTCATGTGCCGAACGGATTCCGTTCCGCGAGTCTTCCAACGCCCAACATTTCGACGGATCAACCCGAAGACGCGCCGCACTGGTCAGGAAAGGCTCAGGCGCCGGCTTGCCAGTCACATAGTCCTCTTTGGCGACGATGCTCTGAAACCTGTCATGCAGTTCAAATTCGGCAAGGTGACGCAAGGCTACGTCACGGTGAGACCCGGTCGCGACCGCGCGGGCGATGCCGCAGGCATCAAGCGCATCAAGGAGCTCCATGACGCCCGCCTTCAAGGCCAACTCGGTTCGAGCCATTGCTTCATACCTGTCGGTCCAGGCTCGGATGAATTCATCGACGTCGACAAGGTTCGGCAGCTCAAGCGCGAGCAAAGCTCGCGTGCTGCTCCAAGATAACCCGACCGTTCGATCAAACGTTGTTGGGGTGATCGAATTGGCACCTCTTTCGTTGGCTGTGGCCAAAAGGGCTCTTCGATACAGGGTTTCGGTATCGAAGATCAGGCCGTCCATGTCGAAAATGACGGCGTCTGGCAAAGAAGGCGAAAGGGTTCGGGCCACGATATCTATGTATCGCGTGGTTCATCTGCCGCAACGACTGCTTCGGGATCACGAACCCGATGTCAGCGAGGCGGAGGGCCGGGGCTTGATCCGCCAAGGAAAAGTTTCAATGCCGGCCTGCCTGTCAATGACCGGGGGCACTTCACGCTGGTAACACAGCCTCTGCCGAAGCAGCTTTTCGAAATGTCCGGACAGAAAAATTCGGAATAGCGCCATCGCCAGAAACACCAAGGGCCGCTAACCCATTAGGTTAACGGCCTTTTCGGTGGTTGCGGGAGTTGGATTTGAACCAACGACCTTCAGGTTATGAGCCTGACGAGCTACCGGGCTGCTCCATCCCGCGATACCGTTTTTGTTAGCGTTCCTCGCGCAAGCGCTGCGGGCGGCCGGTTAGCCTTGCGGCCGCTACGCGACCGTTTGGCTCTCTCCCTCGAAATT